>Ga0187853_10000094_pt1 | contig 102401 bp, 99 predicted proteins | sample June2016WEW_6_10_2_FD_132417 | JGI IMG/M metagenome (GOLD analysis project Ga0187853, IMG submission 132417) | Peatland microbial communities from SPRUCE experiment site at the Marcell Experimental Forest, Minnesota, USA - June2016WEW_6_100 | ecosystem: Environmental > Terrestrial > Soil >... | reverse complement strand
TTTTTCCGTCAGCATTTATGGTGACGAGGGGATCAAGACTCGCTTCGATAAGGCTTCTTGCATAGAGAGAGGCGGCGCGGAGTTTGTCTTCAACGTGCTTTTGCTCGGTAATGTCCCGTGCAGTCTCGAGAATTGCCTCCGGTACATTCCGTGCGCCGTACTGTAACGTCCAGTGACTCTTGACCGTCACCGCGACGCCGGAGCGAGTGGTATGTCGCAGCTCTCCCTCCCATCGTCCCACGCGGAAGAGGTGGTCAGTGACGTCCTCAAGCGGGGATGGAAAGACGGTCTGCAGTAACGAATGGATCAGTTCCCCACGTACGTCGTCTTGCTTCCACCCGTACTGCCGTTCCGCACCCTTATTCCAATACTTGATATGCCCATCGAGATCAAAGATGATGATCGCATCATTTGCCGCGTCAAGCAGGGCGAGGCGCTGTCGTTCGTCAATGACATCGCGTTCCTCCGTCACGTCGTGCTTAAGCATGAGCACGCGCGTGACTGAGCCGTTTCTCGTTGCCACAGGATAGAGGGATACTCGAAAACGCCGTCCTTCGTATAGTTCCTGAGCGTGCATTGGCGCGCCTGAGGAGACTACCTCTGTTATCCACTTCCGGCGTGCATGCAGTGCATCGGCAGGCGGAATATCGTACGCGAAGGTGCCGATGAGTGCGGCGGCGCTGGTGCTAAACCGCTCGACGGTTATATCATTAACAGCGAGGATGATGCCGTCAGCATCCAAGAGCAGCGCCGCGTCAGAAAAAGCGTTGAGAAAGGCTGACACCATCTCGAAGCGCTCTGTTGATCCATCGCTGCGCGGTTCGTTCACTTCCTTATCCCCAGCAACAACAGTCGGAATCGAATGTCTAGTCGCCAACAAACGTTAGCTTTCGCAAATATAAGGTTTCACCCGTGAAAAACTGCCGCAGCCTGCTGTTTCTGCAACTTACAACGCTAAGGCTGCTTAGTTTGCTCCTTATCGCCCTTTTTTAACTGCTCGTAGAGTTCAGGGCCAACGCACTCTTTCGCGTAGGCGCACCAATGAATGCACAAGTTTATGTCATTAAACACTGTGAGCCCACACTTGCTGCATTTGACTTTAACGTCTGAAGAAAAAATCTCCACGTCTTCTCCACACCGCGGGCACTTCTTGATTGTTAGGGTTGGCGTTCGTAAGTGCGACGTCCCAGGACAACTACCGAACAACGCCATCTCCCCTTTTAAACAAGCACACCTTGGTTCTCGCCTGCAAAGTGTGGGCCATGAACGCAAAAAAAGAGCGCTTCAGCCGATTTGTATGCGCGTACATGCGCATAAAGTACTCCATCGTGATTGCTAAAGAGACTAGGATCGCCGAGCGCATCAACATTCACCAATATCTCTTTCCCGTGAGGAACGCATCGACCCCGCGCTTCTTGATTGTTCCGAGGTTCTTTATATGGGCATCTCCGTGCGTCGCCGTTAGGAAATTAAGTTTCTCGCAAGTCTCAAAATCAGCGCACTGCCAGCAGCCGTCAAAGTCACGCTTCCTGCAACAATTCCTAATCTTGCACTGCGGTGGCCCGCCATTGTCACGGCACCCGCGTTTACACCGAAGCTTCACCATCGCCCCTAGGGTCTCGTAACACGGCTCATAGTTGGCGAATGGCTTGAAGAACGTGGCAAGCCCCGGAGCTACCTGCTCGAAATGATACTCGCGCAGCTTCTTACGCAAATCGCGCGCTAAATCAGCAATCTCTCCGGAGTGATTTGGACAGTCACCGCAGTGAAGACCACAGTATGCTAACGAGCTTGCGTTTGCTTTGTTCGTACTCACGGTTCCAATCCTCTATCTCAATTCGTGCGTTTCCGATTCTATAAACGTGTTTCCTTGTTTTACGCTTCAGCGGTGAACGCCGATAGCACCGGTCATATCGAGCATTACAGCCCGATAGCGCTCGCTTCCCAAGATAAGCTTAACCAGCTTTTCATCCGTCTCCATACCGGCAATTCGGCTAGCATAGCATCACAAAGGTTGTAGTGCGAGGCGAATATGAGCTTTCTGGAAGCGTTTCGAAAGCAATGCTTTGGCAGGAACTTATGAATATAGATAGCAGATAAGAGGATGTCAACCGTGGGTTTTAACACGGACAGGTGATTAAGATGGAAACCGCAAAGCAGACCTCTTTTCCGGACGTCACGAAGTTCCACGGGCACGTTTGTCCTGGGACAGTCATAGGATACCGTGCTGCAAAGATAGCGACACGGGAGTTTTCCTCTGAAAAGTCAGTCGACGAGGAATTGGTAGCCATAGTCGAAAACGACAGCTGTAGCGTCGATGCCATACAGGTTGTGACAGGCTGCACCTTCGGAAAGGGTAACCTTATTTTTAAAGACCACGGGAAGCACGTGTATACGTTTATAAACAGGAAGACGGGAGAAGCGCTGCGAATTTCGCTGAAAAGTTCAGTTGATCTCGAGCACATGGATCCAGCGTGGAGCCAGCTGCGCACAAAGGTTACAGCCGGATCTGCCACGCCGGAAGAAGAACAAGACTTCAGGAAGCGTGCAGATCGGATCGCCGAAAAACTCATGAATATGCCAGAGGAAGATTTGTTTAACGTCACGCACGTCGAGATCGCCGATGTTCCTAGAAAAGCGCGCATATTTCGCTCGGTAACGTGTCACAAATGCGGAGAGCTGGTTTCAGAGCACAGAGTGCGACTCAAAAACGGAGAGACGGTATGTATTCCCTGCTCCGTGGGATGATGCTACCACATTTTCTGTGGAGCGAATGGTCGCTCACGGCCGCCGAAATTGACTGACTAGAATGCGCACTAAGGCAGCCCGCCTATGACGCCCCCACCCCCCAGCGCAACCAAAAAGCGCAATCGTACCACACAACCGCCCTGACAAGGGTATGGCGTTCGCAAAGGCTTTAAGGCTGCAAACTCAAACTTACTTTTATGAGCGACAAACACCTCACCACGAATCAAGGCGTTCCTGTCACAGACAACCAGAGTTCGCTAACCGTCGGTGAGCGCGGACCAGTCTTGCTGCAAGACGTACATCTCATCGAAAAGCTTGCACACTTCGACCGTGAGCGCATCCCGGAGCGCGTCGTACACGCCAAAGGGGCCGGTGCTCACGGCTACTTCCAAGTGTACAAGAGTATGGCACCATACACCTGTGCGAAGTTCCTCCAAGAGCCAGAAAAGCAAACACCCGTCTTCGTCCGTTTTTCAACGGTCGTCGGCGCTCGAGGCTCCGCCGACACGGCACGCGACCCGCGTGGCTTTGCGGTCAAGTTCTACACTGAAGAGGGAAACTACGACCTCGTGGGAAACAACCTGCCCGTCTTCTTCATCCGCGACGCTCTCAAGTTTCCTGATATGGTACACTCCTTCAAGCCTTCACCAGATTCCAACATTCCAACGAGCTCCTCAGCAAATAGCCGTTTTTGGGATTTTATCTCCTTGACGCCTGAATCGACCCATATGATCGTCTGGCTGTTCTCGGACCGTGGGACCCCTAAGAGCTACCGGATGATGGAAGGATTTGGCGTCAACACCTATAAGTGGGTAAACACGGCAAGGGAAGCTCGCTACGTCAAGTACCACTGGAAACCGAAGCTGGGCGTCCATTCCCTCGACCGTAATGAAGCTACGAAATTGGCGGGGACCGACCCGGACTACCTAACCCGGGACCTTTGGGATACGATCGCTAGAGGCGGAGAAGTTGAGTATGAACTCAACGTTCAGATGATGGACATCGCGAAAGAGCTCGAACAGGACTTCGATCCCCTCGACGCTACCAAGACGTGGCCCGAGGACAAATTCCCGCTGATGCCGATCGGTAAGATGGTGCTGAATCGCAACCCAGAGAACTATTTCGCTGAAACGGAGCAGGCCGCGTTCTGCCCCGCCAACATCGTTCCAGGAATCGAGTTGTCCGCCGACAAGCTCCTGCAAGGCCGCGTTTTCTCCTATGCAGATACACAGCGGCATCGGCTTGGGCCGAACTACTTGCAGCTCGCCATCAACCGACCGCACGTACAGGTCAACAACAACCAACGCGACGCAGCCATGCAATCAGGGTCGTTCAGCGGAACGGTCAACTACGAACCGAACAGTCTTGGTGGCGGTATGCCAAACGAAGCGCCTCCCAGCCCAACGTCCCCCTATCGGGTCGACGGGGAAATCACTCGACGAAAGATTAGCCTCACAAATGACTTTGCGCAGGCGGGTGCTAGGTATCGATCACTCGACTCGATCAACCAAGACCACCTGATTGACAATATTGTCGACTCACTAGAGAATGCCGACAAGCCAATACAAGAGCGGATGGTAGATAACTTTACTAACGCAGATCGCGAATTAGGTGCTCGCGTGACTCAAGGGCTTCACCCCTAACCAGTCGCCTACGCCACAGATGCACAGCTCTCCGAAGATGAGCTTTGCTTTCGTCAGCCTGCTGGCTAATATCACGTAGTTTGTATCCGGCTGAGGGGACCTTTCGCGAGGGCAGACCGCTAGATGTTGCAGTCTTACGGCTCGCACTCGACTTGACAACCGCAGTTGTGGAGTTTTCGCTGCGGCGTTTTCCTTTCTTAGTTGCTCGCGCGAGAATTCACTCACCCGACATGTCGCACTAAGAAGTGAGCGTTATTTGAGCAGAACCACGTTGCCCATCCCTCGCCGCCTGCGCTCGATGAGGCCTCTGCTTTCCAGCCCGTAGAGCGCTCTGCTGACATTCGATTTCGGGAGACCGGTCTTTTCGACGAGTGCACTCTGATTGACGATGCCCTCGTCGATAATCGCCTTATAGAGGGTCTGCTCATCGTTTTTGAGAGTTTTTGCAATCTCTTCCCATTGCTGTCGGCGTTCCTCGAGGATGATACTCCCGGCGGAAGCGGGCGCGGGCGCTGCAGCACCAATCGAATCGTGCAATAAGAGATAAGTGCCGCTCACGCTCATCAGGATTGACGAGACAGCGATCTCAAACACATCGGCATAGGTGAATAACCCCGGGACCTGACTGATAATGGCTGTATCGCCTTCAACGAGGATTTGCACCGGCGTGGGGTTAAGCAGCTTGAACGCGAGTACGAGGACTGAAGCGACAAAAACGACTGCTGCAAAAAGCGTCTTTCCGCTAATTCCCCCCCTAGCCATATGTGCTCCTCGCTCTAGGCGTGCGGCTGTCGGTCACTCGTTGCAAGCCGGACCGTAACACACGCGCTGCTCTATCGAGATAACCTGTTCATGCGTTATATCAATGGTGATCTTGTAAAACTTGCCCTCGACTCTCAACACCAAGGCACCGTAGTTGCTGGGGTTTGTCCCCGGTGGCACTGTTGGCCCTCTTATTAGGGCGATAGCCAATACGGTGTAGTTCTTTCCTGCGACGAGTCTCTGCACGCTCTCGTCCTTGTTCGCGATTGCAAGAAAGCTCTGCAAACGGGCTTCATACTGCGCCTGCTGCGTAGCTCGCTGGTCGGGCGATTGTGCCGTCTGCGGCGGCTTGACTACACTAATGTAATCACTACTAGTCCCTGTTATCGCCTTTTCTGCTCCGAGGGCGATGATGGCAGCCCCGGCAATGACCCCCAAAATGAGCAAAATGCTGAGCAACGCCAATCGTCGCCTTAGCGCAGCTTCCATTGTCTTTTTACCTCAATGCAATGTGTTTAAAAAACTGGCCATTTTCTGGCATAAAGTACGCGATTTGATTCAAGATTGCTCTCGCTAGTCGGTCTCATCCTCGCTTTTTCAAGCTCCGCATCCTAAGAGGCTGCTCCCTCTGTCTAGGCCCCTTGACTTCAATCACGCTTGACCTCATGCTTCCTCAACAGGTGCCTACGAGCGGATTTTTACGGTTTGCCAGACCACTCTTAAGGCTGCCTTAGGTGAAGTAGTAGGGCAACGCGTCGTCAAATGTCTTGACGCCGACGACAGTCACGTTATAGCCATCCTTTTGAAGCTGTGCCTGCAAGTTTACGTTCGCTATTGCGTTTTCAGAAAGCGGAGAAGTCGTGCTTACAAAAGTCTCACCGCTCGGAACAACGATGACCCGAGCACCGCTTTGTGCTGCTGCTAGTGCTTTCAAGTAAACACCACTGACGTTGCTCACCGTTCCGTTGCTCTCAATAGCACCTGTGCCGTAGACGTAAGGGCTGGTCGGCTTCTTTGTCAGAGCGGAATATGCCGCGATGGTCATAGGAAGACCAGCGCTCGGCCCATCGACCGCATCCACACCCGTAGGCACATGCAACACGAATTCGAAGTCTCGTTGGCTTGCGTCGACCTTTGCCCGTTCAGCTGCAACGTTTACAGCAGTTCTCGCCGTCTCCTGAAAATCAACACCAGTCAGTGGCGCAGTTTCCACGAATACGTGACCAGCTCCGGGTTGCGTGTAGACTGTGACGTCAGACAAAGCGCCCTGGTAGCTGTTATTGTCATCCGCTTGCTCCACCGCGAGCATATGCGCCGTGCCATTGCTTGTTCCGCTCGAGTTGGTCCCTAATGGAGCCTGAGAAGCGTTGGATTGCACATTGGCGGGGTTTAAGTTAACGGTGCATCCCGCAGTAGCGACCGAAAATAGCAGAAGAATGCACAGAATAGGCAGCACACGTTGTGGTCTCATAAGGTCAAGTCCTATCGAACAATCACGTAGCACTCTTGCGTCGCTTATAATAACTTTTTGCCCAAGATCTCAGCTCATGAGCACGAAGGCAGACCGTCGTGCCTGCGACGTTTCTCTGCAGTTTCAAGCGCATGCTGACCTGTCCCTCTCATCTGCTTTCACGTGACTGTTTTCGCGGATCGAAAGCCGTTATGGGACATCCGTTTCACACCAACCCTGTTTCACACCTGTTATACTCACTTCATTGCTTAGCGTTCGCTAAAAAAAGAGGGAATAAAGTGAGGTGAGGAGCCTTCTAAGGAGCTCAAGGGGGGAGGTATGGCACTGAAGCTTCCTCACCTCGCCATTTCTCTACGCAGTTTCGTTTGTTTGGCTCAATATGCTCTGAAGGTTGTCCTTCTGGTCCTGTGGTAACTGATTGTACCAGTTGGTAATCGCTTCCTTCAGGTTGTTCTGCAAGGCGTTTTTCTGGTCGGTCGGAAGTTGCTGGTACCAATTGATGACTTCATGCCTCACAGCTCTGTCTTGACAAACAGTGTTCAGGTTCTGATTCTGATTCGTCTTGCCGAGCAATGACCCGAAGAATGGCACGAGCCCGTTTTCGGCGGTTGCGCTGTTGGCAGTCGTGGTGGTAGCCGTTGAACTACTCGTTCCGGAAGTCGTCGAAGTCGTCGAAGTCGTCGTCTGTGCGTAGACCGCGCCTGCAAATGCTACTGACGCGATGAGCACAACGAGAACGCTCACAACTAATGTGCGTTTCTTCGTGTGTTTTCACCTCCATTCCCTCATCTGCGCAGAAGCGACTCACATCACTTCTGCTGCGGCACCGCAGAGCAACTCACCCCTGTTCTGCGTCAGGAGCAAACCCATCTGCACTGCCTTGGACGAATATCGGCGTTCTACCTTATCTTCGATACGTGTGAAACCAGTTTCCAACTCGAACAATGGTCATTCACCTTGTCGTACGAGAATTTTTGTGGCTAAGGCACCGTTGTTGAAAGAACGCCACAAGTCAGCGACCGTCGGTGAGATCCCTTTCCTGTCGGCGGGGAAAACGATAAGCGAGCCTGATAGCAAAAAAATAGATGTAGCACGGCGCGGAATGGGCCCTAACGTCAGCTTTAGCTACAAGAAGTAATTGTCACGGACGCACAGCGCGCAACGCTTACGTCTGAAGCTTCACGCAGGGCGGGCCGGTTCAAGGTCAAAGACGTCGTATACCCATTGGGTCCGTTTCTGCCAGTCCATACACAGCGCCCGTTTGGATACGCGATACTTTGAAGAAAGCTTCTCGAGGATGTCGGACATGTTTAACCGAGCGATGTACAACCGATACATCTCCCTTCTCCTCGAGTACAGTTCGGCTTTTTTCGTCATGATCAACCTTTTTTAGAATTTCCTATTTCTCCACGATGAACTTATACTTTTTCTGGAAATCAAGGTCATGGACGTGTAAGCTTAGGCCGTTCAGCGTAGTCCAAGTAGGACGAGAGAGTCACATCCAGCCCTTTTCCATCCAATAGTCGTATTGATGGCTCCAAGCCTCTTTATTTGCTTTCACTAATTGCCTGAAAAACGCAGCTCTCTCGGCAATCGCGCTTTCCTGATCGGCGTAGTGACGCTTGCTCTGTATTGCGTCCGCTAGAGTTTGCCCGAGATTGCGCGCTTCGATAATCGCCGCATCGAGCGCTGCAGGATTCCTGCCAATGGCTACGCCGACCTCTCCAACCGTCACTGCACCTAACTCGTTCAGCCAAAGTTTCATATAGCCAAGCACTTCGCTGATGCCCGAACTCCCTGCCGTGGTCACAGCGCAACCATATTTCCCCACGAGCATCTGGCAATGGATTGCGTCAGCCAGGCGGTCGATCACCGTCTTGAGTTGAGCAGTGACGCCATTGATGTACACCGGTGAGCCGATAACGATCCCGTCGGCGCGCATCATTTTTTCCCACAAGTCAGAGAGATCGTCCTCCTGAACGCACTCGCCTTCAGCGTAACAAACCTGACACCCTAGACAATACCGTATGTCCAGTGCGCCGATATCAACTAGTTCCGTTTCTGCCCCACGCTGCCTCGCGCCATCTAGGACTGCGTCTACTAGCGCACGCGTCCGACTGTTCTTCCCACGGGGACTGCTGTTTATGCCGAGTATTTTCATCGTTGCACCTCGATTACGTACGATATGCGCCTCGTGCTATAATTAATGTTTCAGACTTGCAGCAAACATACTTTTATCGTGTTCCTGGAAAGACCGTGTCTGCGTGGTTGACTTTAATTCGGTGTACCAAGGTGACCCGCCTTGGGATATTAGCCGTCCGCAGAAAGAGTTCGTACAGCTAGAAAAGGCCGGTGAAATCGTCGGATCCGTCCTCGACGTCGGAAGCGGAACCGGAGAGAACGCGCTGTTTCTTGCGGCACAAGGACACGAGGTGTGGGGCGTTGACTTCTCTCCTAATGCGATCAAGAGAGCACGAGACAACCGACGGAGCGTAACCTCAACGTTACATTTCTCACGCAGAACGTGCTGGACCTGCATACCCTTGGCAGGACTTTCGATACCATCATCGACTCAGGGTTGTTTCACGTGTTGAGCGATGAAGAGCGTTCCCCCTTTGTTACCAGTCTTGCGAGCGTTCTTTGCCGCCACGGAACCTACTTCATGCTTTGTTTCAGCGAGCTCGAACCTGGCTCATACGGTCCGCGGCGGGTTACGCAGGCTGAGATCAGGAACGCGTTCAACCGCACGTGGCACATCAATTACATTCGACCGGCGCACATGGAAAGTCGACGATTGCCAGGCGGCATCCAAGCGTGGCTCTCGTCCATCTCGAAGGAGTAACAGGCTGGCGATTGCAAAGAAAGGAAGCCCAGAAGCCCGCGCTGTCAACGTGTAGCGCACTTGCATTTGGTCAACACCTGTCAGTAATTTCGCGTGAAAAGCTTATACGTCTAGACAGCAACCCCGTCAATAATTGAGGAATGAGTGTATGGACAGTAAAATCGCTGACGCCATCAAGTTGCACCGCGGACCGGTCGCCATTCTGCTAACCGATCACAAACCCGAAAATGCGTTGGAGTTCACGGAAGAGGACGGAAAAAAGAACCGCTGCATCATTCCGTTGTTTGTTGCCGCCGTGAACGGGCGCACCGCGGTTCTCGAAAAAGAGACTGTTCTCTGTCCGGGCGGGCAGGTGGGGCTCTGCTTTGGCCCCTACCAGCTGGGCTGGATCGACTACTTCCTCTCAACGGGAAAGGAGGGAAAATTTGAGGGCGAATACCGAAAGAAAACACCTGAGCTCGTACGACAATTCATAAAAAACCTCCCCGATATCGCCCTTCCGACGCGCTACGTAGTAATGAAGCCGCTTGGTGAAGTCACCGACAATGAAATTGATGAGATGGCAATCGTCGTCTTCGTCGTGAACGCCGACCAGCTATCCGCGCTCGCGACTCTGGCGAACTTCGACCGGCCGACCAACGATAACGTCTCGACGCTTTTTGGTTCTGGATGCGGAAGTCTGGTCATGCAAGTGCTCGATCAAGGCCGGGCCGAAATGCCAAAGGCAGTGATTGGCCTCACGGATATAACCGCGCGCAAGTACCTCGATAAAAATGAGCTTTCCTTTAGCGTGCCCTTCAAACGGTTCTTCGAGATGGAAGCGAACGTCGACGAGAGCTTTCTTACCAAGGGGAAGGATTGGCCTGAAATTGCAAAGCGGCTCTGAAAGCCTCAGCAAATGCAAAAAAACCTCAATCGGGCTTTAATTTCATCGCAGGTTGTGGCTGCCCGATCAAGGTAGTCGCCGACGTATGCCACCGAGACGACTGACGCTATTGAGTTTTCTATCCACGGCTTCATCGTTTTCAAGGCAGCCAGATGTTTCATCGCATGCGAATTTGTGATTCCTGATCGCTAAACCTAGCCGCTCTTTTACCGTTGCTTCTCGGTAGGCGCCTTCACCACCGACTCTTATATGAGCAATACTAAGCCCGCATCGACCATCTCGCGGGACCCCCTACATAAACTATATAGCGTGAGTTATGCATTTGGCAACGATGCTGCTTTTTTTGCCGCCTGTCCATTCGCCGATAGCGGCTGCCTATCTCGGCGGATTCGACTACAATGCCACGCATTTCATCCGAGGACTCAACGATGGCGGCTTTCTTAATACGCTATTTTGGTGGGTCACGTTCACAGGGAGCATCACTTTCATGGTGCTCATCACGATCGCGCTCTATCTCGCCGGTGCCCGTAAGGAAGCGCTCGTCTTCGCGCTCGTCTTCATAATAGCGAATGCGGTTGCGTTCGGATTAAAATACACTATTGCACGTCCACGGCCGAGCGATTTGGGCGTACCCCCTGAAGCCCAGCCTGCTTTTCCAAGTGGTCACACCACGAACGCATTTGCGTTCGCCACCACGCTTTCGGCCTATCATCGAAAGTTCAGCGTGGTGATGTTTGCGTGGGCTTTGCTTGTCGCCTTTAGCAGGGTCTACCTCGGGCTTCACTACGTTACCGACCTCATTGGCGGCGCGCTCGTCGGTATCTCAATAAGCATTATCGTCACTCGTGCTGCGAAACGCGTCGACGGAGAAGTCACGAGCATCGCGAACACGCCGCCTCCGCCAACGACTTGGCAGGGTTTCGTCAAACTGCCACTCACGTTCATCACGCAGCTCCTTCGGGTAGCTTACGCCTTAATAAGGAGGCGCGAGTAGCGCAGCATAACACGAACGTTCGCCTAACGACGATACCTATTTAAATGCCCCTTGTGTGGGAGATGGTGCATGTTACTGGCGCAGGGCATCTTGATTTTGAGCATTAATATTATCGGGACACTCAGTAACTTCGTTATCTCCGTCATCGAGCAACTCGGCTATGGTGGCGTTTTTGTGGGCATGATGCTGGAGAGCACCGGTTTGCCAATCCCAAGCGAAGTCATCATGCCTTTTGCCGGTTACGTCGTGTGGGAAGGCAAACTAACCCTTATCGGTATCACCCTTGCAGGCACGCTCGGCTGCCTCGCTGGCTCTTTAATAGCTTACTATATCGGCCTGTGGGGCGGCAGACCCCTGCTGGAACGCTACGGCAAATACGTGCTCATACGTAAAAGTGAGCTCGATCGGGCGGATGGATGGTTTGAAAAGTACGGCGATAGCGCCGTTTTTATCAGCAGGCTGCTCCCTATCGTCCGCACCTTCATCTCGTTCCCCGCCGGTATCGTCCACATGGACGTAAAGAAGTTCTCCCTTTACACAGTCTTGGGATCGCTTCCGTGGTGTTTTGCACTTGCCTATATTGGGGTCCTACTAGGCCCTCATTGGGAGAACATTGAAGGGCTATTCAAATATCTCGATATTGCGGTCGTTGTGGGCATCATAGCGCTAGTTGCTTACCTCATTTATCACCGGGAGCGAATTGTGTCACGCATACGCTCGTAGGAGGCGTCGTCGGTGCGTTGCTGTTGGCAGACTTCTCGATGATGTTCTTCGTTCCCTTAAGGCCTCAGTGTCTTTCGGTGAGCGTTCGACGCGCGAGTGCAAAGGCTATTCCTTTTTATAACGCGTTACCGCTTTTGAGGCTACGAACAACGCAAGGCTGCTAAATCTGGCCGCTACGCTCTCAATTGTCGCTGCGGCATCTCCTCAAGCAAACCCTTCTGTGACGGCAGCCACAGGGTAATGAGGGGGGGCTTTTCACTAAGAGATGGCGAACGACCGGGCGATTGAGCTTTGCCCATCGCTCTTTTTTCAACGCATCAACAAGGCCCTATGTGAAGGTGATGGGTCTGCGCAACGCCGTCGAAGCGAAGACAGAGGTGCCGTAGGCCAAGCGCTTAATAGAGCAACCTCACCGACCCTAGTCGTTTATATAGTACAAGTAAGAATAGTACGATTGGTAAGATCAATAAGATTGGAACAAACGCGATGGAGAGCTAGGTCATAACAGGTATGGTACTTAAAAAAATGAAGTACTACGGTGACACGGTCATCGGCGAGAGAGGTCAAGTTGTTATTCCTGTTGAACTTCGCAAGGAGTTTGGCATCGAAACTGGAGATCGCTTTCTCGTTATAGGGGGCGAGCGAATGCGTGGGTGGGGGCTCCTTCTGGTAAAAGCCGACGTGCTCTCACAGGTCGTCCAAGGCATTTTTGGCGGGAAACTCGAAGAAGTGCTTGGGTGGGAAGGAAGAGATGAGACCTCGCGTGAGTCGCCAAACGACGGAAGATCTAAAAAGGGATGAACGATGCCAGAATCACGTAGCGGGGTTTGCTGACACTGACAGAAGTTCTCATTGCGTGGGTGCGTTTCTCCAGATCTCTGTTTGGGAAACGTTCAAATACTGAAATGTCTTATATTATATCTTTAGATATATCATTTAACTGGCGTGACTTAACATGAACGACGTAGCAATCAAAGCTACAAACCTCGTTAAGAAATTCGGCGACTTCGTCGCCGTCGACCATCTCTCCTTTGAGGTAAACAAAGGCGAGATATTTGGCTTTTTGGGACCAAACGGTGCGGGCAAGACGACGACGATTCGGATGCTCTGCACGCTGAGTAGCCCTACTGAAGGGTCGGCGACCGTTGCCGGCTTTGACGTTGCTCATCAGGGTAATAAGGTGCGCGAGCACATCGGACTCGTATCCGAAAAAATGATTATGTATGATCGGCTCACAGCGCAGGAAAACCTGCGCTTGTTCGGCGAGCTCTTTGATATCCCGCGGAACGCCCTGCGTGAACGCATCGGTGAGCTGCTCCGGGTCGTTAATATGGAAAAGTGGGCAGACCAACAGATCGGCACGTTTTCGACCGGGATGAAGCAGCGCATCAATGTGATCCGCGCTCTCCTCAACGAGCCGGAGATCCTGTTCTTGGATGAACCAACGCTCGGTCTTGATCCGCAATCCACGAACGAGATCCGCGACTTTACGCGCAGCATCAACGATGATGCTGGAACAACGATCATCTTAACAACGCACGCTATGACCGAAGCGGACATGCTGTGCGACCGGATCAGTATCATCGATTACGGGAAGATCGTCGCGCTCGATACGCCGTCAAATCTGAAAAAAGTGATCACCGGTGCCGATACGAGCGTCATTGAGCTCGACGTTCCAAACATCACGCCAACGCTTGTCTCGAACATTCAGTCGATGTCGTGCACGCAAACGGTCACCGTAGAAGACGAGACGCACATCAGGGTTCACGCGACGGGCGATGAGGCGTGCGACAACGTCATTGATACGGTGCGATCAGGCGCAGGACAGATTCGTTCCATTCATAACGTTGAGCCGACACTGGAAGACGTGTTCCTCTATCTTACGGGCCACGTGGTAAGGGAGCAGGTCGCCGATAAAGTAACCACACAGGAAGGGCGGCACGGACGGAGAGCGCGATCGAGGATACGGTAAGGGGTTGAACCATGGGAGCAAGAAGTGGTATTCGTCACGCGCTGTGGATCGCGTGGAAAGACTTGTTAGACCTCAGTCGGAATCGCATGGGTCTTGTGATGCTCATCCTTATGCCTCTCTTCATGATGGGCATGGTCGGCTACATCTTCCCCTCAAACAGCGGCATGTCTCACGTTCCAGTCGCGCTTGCTAACCTTGACGCAGCGCAGGGCAACACGTCCCTCGGCACACAATTCGTCGCACAGCTTGAGGCTCTGAACAACAAGACCGGCATGATGGATCTCTCGACGGTCGGCAGCGCTGCCGATGTCAAGTCGAACATTCAAAACGGGCAGCAGAGCGCGGGAATCATCATCGGAAGCAATTTCACATCTAACCTCAAAACCGGTAAGCAAGCAGATGTGACCATTGTCGTAGATGAATCAAACCCTCAGATGTCATCTCTCATACAGACACAGCTCACGCAAGCCATTGGACTAATGGGCACACAGACGGCCACGTACGGACTGAACCAGACGTATAAAACGCCGCTGAATTACTCGCTAGCCCAAGTAGCACCATACAACGTCCAGACGACGGGCATCGTTCCAGGACAAACCAGCTACTTCGAGTTCGTCGCGCCCGGCATCATGGGGATGGTCGTCATGATGTCACTGATGACCGGCCTCCCACACGCCATTTCTTACGAGCGGGAGATGGGTACCCTCGACGGCATGCTCGCCGCACCGGTGCACCGGATGTCAATACTGGGCGGAAAGGTCATCGCCCAGACAACCCGCGGTATGATGCAGGGGATCATGGTCCTTATTCTTTCAATCGTTCTCTTTGGCGTGGTCATACAAGGGAGCATCGCGCTCATCCTGGGAATCTTGCTCCTAGGCGTGTTCAGCCTCGTCGGCCTGGGCATTCTCATCACCTCATTCACGAGTACCGAGGAGACCGCTACGATGATCATGATGACGCTCACATTTCCCATGATGTTCCTCAGCGGCGTCTTCTTTCCGATATCGCAGATGCCACAATTTATGCAGGTCATCGCACAGTTCCTTCCGCTTACCTACACGATTAGCGCGCTACGACAAGTGGTAGTGCTCGGTGCGGGCGTACCAGAAATTTCAAGGGACATCATCATACTCTTCGGTTTCGGGATCGTTCTGTTGTCAGCGGCGCTCCTCGCGTTCGAGCGGGCGATGAAACGATAATTGGGTAGGACAAGGATTAGCGCTCATTCAGCGCGCCTGCTCTGGGATACATGAAGTCACGCGCGATGCGACCTCGCACTGCGGTGTGACAACAAAAAGTGGTCACGCGAGCTTAAACACACCCAGCACACGCTGTCATGCAGGGAGGGGAAAGATTATGGCGGCGGAAAACACGGCAATCTATTACGCGCGTCTTGTTGGACGCTTAAACGAACTTCAGGCCCCCGAATGCAAAGAGTGTTCAGGGCGTCTGACGTGCGCTGTAAACCAAGTGCTGCACCCGAGCGGCGTCCAGTACTGTGGTTGTCGCGCGTGATACTTCGCGCGAAGCGAGTAATTCCTGGACGCTAGGTATATTTGACAGTGTCCACGGCGCACGGTAACCCACGTCGAGCACCTAACGCGCTATGTTTGCGTATAAGTCCAGTGACTCACGCGCTTTTTTTGATAGAGAGAAGGCAGTTGTCGCTATCAGAACTTCACGTAACTTCTAACGTACTCGCTGAGAAATTCAAACACGCAGTGTTAGTTTCCTGAACCGTATTGACGTTGCGATACCGTGCCCTGTGGAGGCCACGACGCGGGTTCGAATCTCGCCCTCGGCCTTTGATTTTCTCTATTAACGTCAGCTTCGCTGCCGCCTTGAAAAATAAGTGATTTTAGCTCTGCGATTTGAGATTCGATGGCCTGAGTATTAAAGGAAATCGAAGAAATAGACAGCAGTTACAAACGACGCGGGTCAAATCTTTTTTTACTTTGATCCGTAGTTAGGGTTCCGATTAAATTCCTTCTTTGCTCTTGAAACTCTTTTTCTGTAACGACACCGTCATCACGCAGCGCCTCTAGTTTTCTGATTTCATCGAGTACGTATTCCGTTTGTAGCGCTGTGGGTCTATTCGCTTCATTGTCACCGTGCGATGGCTCCTCGACAGGAGCACCGCAGTTAATGCAAAACATTCCATGATGCTCCACAGTTGCGTGGCAAAATCTGCAAAGTTTCTTATCTGTCATAATCTCTTTATTAATTGAAAAGACTAAATTCTTCGTCTCTCAGTTATTCAAGAAGCGAGTCCTAACTTAAATATTCTTATTCTTTTTCTGCCGCCCGCTAAGTTGCTTTTTGCCTCGCAGGTTAGAATCTCAGCAATCCTTATCTAAAGAGTACGTTATATTAAGCAGTTTTTACAGCGGGAGGTTCGCACGCACGTGCTGTCGCTGAGAAAATGACGTTAATGATGAAACGACTGATTGTTCTGCTCGTGCTCGTGTCGCTCTCTCTGCGAAGTTGCTTTGTGGGGAGGGCTTTTGAAGAGGCGGCATCAACGGTCTAATGAGGTGAACTCTATGGAATACAAACGCATCTTACTAGGAACCGACGGCGGGGAACTTATGGGACCCGTCTACGATCACAGTGCTTACATGGCACAACTTGCGGATGCAACGGTACATACGGTTTACATTCTAGACGCGTGGTTTACCAAATATCCGAGTACCCGGGGAATGGAGAGCATGTACTACACCCTGCTCAGTAAAGGCAAGGAGATTGTCGCTAACGCTAAGAAAGAGCTAACTGCGCGCGGGGTTAGAGGAAAACGTGTTATCACTGAGATGCTCGAAGGCTCTCCTGCAGAGAGACTAGTCGAATATGCTGAAAGCCACGCGATTAACCTCATCATTATGGGTGCGCACGGACGTAAAGGTCTGGATCGCCTAATCATTGGCAGCGTCACTGATAAAATTATACGTGAGGCTAAGGTGCCGTGGTTGTCGTACGGAGCCCGTAACGACGCGCATAAATGGTATTGCGGGAGCGTTCGCGCTTCCTTTCTTCTTTCTAGCCGTGCTTGACGGGCCTTGTAGGTTAGAATCGGAGATTATTAGAGCTATAGCATTATAATAATTGCTAGCATTACATTATAGTTAAAGCTGGTAAGACTATGGTCAGTGCTGAAGAAAAAACAACCATTACTGTCTCAAAGGATACGCGGGAATGGCTCATAATGCTGAAGCTTGAAATACAGGCAGCCAAAATGACAGAGCTATCACAAGACGCTATTATCAGGCTAGCACTCGCTTGCTTAGAACGGCACAAGCAAGAGGTTGAAAAAATATGGACTTTATAGGCGTCAAGACGCAAGAACTCTCACAGGATGATGTAGTCAGGTTGGCCCTGACCTGCTTAGAGAAGCACAAAGATGAGTTCAATAGAGGAGAGCTAGAGAGGTAGGTCATGGAAACATTTAGACGCATGACTGATATGAAAGTAAAAGCTCGCACGGCCCTTTTAGAACAGTTGGCTAAAGAGGCTACTACATATCTTCAAAAGCGCTTTAACGAAGTCGAACAGGAGTCAGCTGAGGACAAAGCCGAGTGGGACGCTGAAATAGACAGGCTGAATGAAATAGCTATTAAAGAGCTGGGAGAGATTATTTTCTCGCACGATAAGGAAACATTGCCGCTACGCCTTGAAAGCTATGATGTTAGTCAAACTGAAGACTACTATTTGTTGAGTTTTTTTATATCTGACCAAGAAAAGCCAGTTGCTCGTTTTAAAAAGCTGTTTCCCGGCCAAAAGTACAAGCCTGATAGAGCAATAAACGAGGTCCAAAAATGGAAGGCATTGGCTACGTGCGTGAGGTCTATTCGTAACTTCACGTTAAAACGGCACCCGCTCATAGATCTCCGACAAGTCCTCCTAACGTGAAAGCTCGACTTCTCTCCAATACTTCATATACACATCGTAGACGTGCTCAGGCAGCGGATGCTTGTAAAACCGCCAATCCACCCCAGAAACCCCGTGCGTCAGTATGAAGTTCTTGTTTTGATGATATGCAGCTTCTGTGCAATCAACCCGCGACCCTGCGTGAGTTTCCGCCGGACAGTCAGGAAATAAGCTCATTTTGGGGCTTATATTCAAAATGGCGAGCTGTGGGGGCCCTATTCGTCGTTCGACGACTCAGCCTCAAGACGTCATGGGGGTGATGATTGTTCTTTAACTACCTCCGCGCTGACGCGTCCAGCGAAGCGCTACAAACACTGTCGCAAGAGCTCCAAGTCCATATAGCACCTCGAATCCGGGAAGCGGATTCTGGCTCTTGGCTGCGGAACTCACTTGTGCGACGTTCGTCGTTGAAGGATTTGCACTGGCAGTCACGCTCGAAGTAGCGGCTGACGTCGTCGGCAACGCAGTTGGTGATGGAGTTGCTGACGCCGAACCAGCGACGTTTGCTGCGACTCGCGTTACCGTGACCGCGTCAACGGCCTGCGCACCTGATGGCAGTTTCGCTATTCCCGTTCGCTGCGCAGCGTCTGTACTTAGGGCACTACTAGCGCTTGGATTGGCGGTGAACGCTAGGATCTGGAACGTCTTGCCAACGCCGAACGTGCTGCCTACCGAGAGACGTGTTGACCACGTCGCATCAATCCCCACCGTGATCGGGGGGGCTTGCGGATAGTATATGCCCGCGGTAGGATCGTAGGGCACTATCCAAAGCGAATATCCCTTTGCGAGTTGTGCTTTGCCACTCACAGGTTGAGTAGGACCAGCTTTGCCATTATTAGATGGCGAGTTGATCTTCACCGTGCCTCCTTGCGTTTGTGCGCTTGCAACAGCGCAAACTGATGTTAGCACGAGCAAACTCACAAGTAATAAGATGGCCCATTTATGCGCGCTCATGTGGATACCTCTTACAAACGAGCTGCCGATTACCAGATAAACTTTTTCAATTGGTTCTAAACTAGCTACGGAGGATTCTGCCACTGGGAGAATCCCCCTAAACGGCCGTCAGATTGAGAGATAGCGAGCGCATCCGCGCAGTTAATTATAAAAAGCATCGTTCTGACTAATAGCTGGAGATTGGGCTATCAGGTGGCTTAAAACTTAAAGGCGCTCCCAGCCTAAATCGACGAAATATCCAGGTAATCAGAGCTGCTTATTGGCACGCCGTGGTCGCGGCGGGTTTCATCCAGTTGGAGGCGACCGCGATTCAGAAACGTTCACACATGATCACGGAAAGAACCGACGTTGTCATAGGGCTCGAAGTACACGTCCAACTGACAACGCACTCGAAGCTTTTTTGCGGATGTTCGACGCGCTATCAAGACTCAGAGCCAAATACCCACACGTGCCCGATTTGCCTCGGCCTTCCGGGCAGTTTGCCAGTCATCAATGAGATGGCAGTCGTGTACGCCGAACGGGTCGCAAAAGCGCTCAGCTGCTCGGTCCAACGGACGCAGTTCTACAGGAAGAACTATTACTACCCCGACCTGCCGAAAGGCTTCCAAATCAGCCAGTATGACTTTCCGCTCGCCATAAATGGCTACTTGATGGTGGATAGCGAGGGCCAAGAACGAAGGATCCGGATCAGGCGGGTGCATTTGGAAGAGGATCCTGGGAAGCTGACGTACCGCGGCACCATCGAAAAAGCCCAATACTCACTCATTGATTATAACCGCTCAGGCGTACCGCTCCTCGAAGTGGTAACCGAGCCTGATCTTCGGACTCCCAAAGAGGCTAGGCGCTTTCTCAATAAGTTGCGTAACATCCTCGAGTATCTCGACGTCTTCGACGGCAACCTCGAAGGATCGCTTCGGGTCGATGCAAACGTCTCGATCGCCGGCGGGCAACGTGCTGAGGTTAAGAACATCTCGTCCTACAAGGGCGTCGAAAAAGCGCTCCTCTTTGAAATAACCCGCCAACGAAACCTGCTTCGAAGGGGTATCCACATCACACAGGAAACGCGACACTTCGATGAGGCGCGCGGCATCACGATTTCGCTGCGTTCAAAGGAGCAAGAGCACGACTATCGGTACTTCCCCGAACCTGATCTGGCTCAAGTCGACCCCGAGCCGCTGGTCAAAAAATTCCCGCAGCAAGTGGAAATAGAGCTCCCTGACACTAAGCGCCGCCGTTTTATCGAGCAGTACCGCATTTCAGACTACCTCGCGAAAGTGCTCACCGCGTCGAAGCCTCTCGCCGATTACTACGAAACGGTCGCCGCACTCGTCGACCCATCGGCGGCCGCAAGCTGGGTCGTAGACGTTCTCCAAGGCGAGCTCAACTACCGCGGCCTTACCCTTGACGCGTTCAGCCCCGCCTACTTAGTCGACGTCATTACCAACGTGACCGATGGACACATCACCGAAAAGGCAGCAGTCAAGGTCATACGAATCGTTCTCGACCGTGGCGGCACCCCTTGCGAGATCATCGACGAGCAAGCGCTCCACACTGCACCAGCCGAGCAGATCACGACAGCGGTTAAGCAAGCGATCGAGGAGAACCCACAAGCCGTAGCAGATTATCAAAGCGGGAAGAAAGGCGCACTCAACTTTCTCGTGGGTCAGGTTATGAAAAAGACGCGGGGGCGGGCCGACCCCGCTCTGACCAACCGTCTTATCCAGGAGCAGCTTTGATGCATCTGGTCGTCACCGAAAAAGACCTCGCAGCGAAGAGGATCGCCGACATTCTCTCAGACGGGGCGGCATCGCCTACGAAAGTCTCGAGCGCCAACGCATACCGTTTTAACAGTACGGTCGTTCTAGGCCTCAAGGGCCACATCGTGAAGCTTGACTTCCCCGATGAGTACAGGGACTGGAAAGTCGACCTTCACGACTTAATACGGGCAGACATTGTCACCGTTCCAACCCACAAAACGATCGTGGCAGGCCTTAAACAGGCCGCCAAGGACGCCGATAGAGTTACAATCGCAACAGATTTTGACACAGAAGGCGAACTTATTGGTTTAGAGGCGTGCACGATTATTAAGTCTGTAAAAGACGTCGAGGTTGAGCGCGTGCGATTTAGCGCGATGACGCCGATCGAGGTCAAACGCGCGTTTCGCTCGCCCACGAAAATCGACCTCAACCTCGCCCGTTCAGGCGAGGCACGGCAAGCTGTGGACCTTATCTGGGGCGCTGCGCTTACGCGTTTCATATCTACCGCTGCGAAGCGACTCGGGAACCGCTTTCTATCTGCAGGACGAGTACAGAGTCCGACGCTGGCGCTGATCGTCGATCGCGAGCGTAAGATCGCACAATTCGTGCCTGAGCCTTACTGGGAAGTGTTTATAGACCTTAACACCGGCTGCGAGACGTTTCACGCAAAACATCAAACCGACCGATTTCGAGAAAAAGCAAGTGCACTTGCTGCTGGTGAAAACATCGGTGACACGGCTACCGTCGTAACGTTTGCCAAAACAGAACGAGTGGATGCGCCACCAAAGCCCTTCAATACCACGGAGTTTATCGCTGCGGCAAGCGCGCTCGGCATTTCGGCTAGCCGCGCCATGGATACTGCCGAGCGCCTATATACTGCAGGATGGATCAGCTATCCGCGTACAGACAACACGGTGTACCCGAATGAGCTCGATCTCCGCCTCACCGTTAATATGTTCAAGAGCGGCCCGTTCGCTGAGAACGCTCGTTTGCTGCTCCAACAAGAACGGTTGGTCGCCACCCGAGGAAAAAAGCAAACGACCGATCATCCGCCGATCCATCCAACGATGCGCGCCACTCAATCGAATCTCGAGCCACTCAGCTGGAAGCTCTACGAACTCGTCGTGCGACGGTTCTTTGCGACGCTTTCTGACCCAGCCCGTTGGTGCACGAAAAAGGTCACGCTGGAATCCCACGGAGAGCTATTCAGGGCGACGGGGCTCGAGCTGTCACACCGAGGCTGGCGCTTTCACTATCCTTATGCGCAGACGCAAGAGCGACATCTGCCGGATCTTCACGAGGGCACGGTCCTTACCGTCACGAACAAACAGATCGTCGAAAAGGAGACGCAGCCCCCCCAGCGATGGGGACAAGGCCAGCTTATCAAAAAGATGGAAGAACTCGGACTGGGAACGAAAAGCACACGACACGAGATCATAACGAAACTCGCTCAGCGAGGCTATATCGACGTCAGTCCCCTACGTCCGACCGGTATCGCGTGTAGCGTCACCGAATCACTCGAGCGCTACGCACCGACTATCACGAAACCGGAGATGACCCGCCTGCTCGAAGAGGAAATGGAGAAGGTCACCGTAGGCGCACTTTCAAAGGAGTTTGTCGTGGTCAACTCGAGGGACATTCTTGATAAGGTCTTAAACACACTCGATGAGCGATACCAAGAGATCTGCGCGTCGCTGCAAACGGGCCTGCGCGGCGACGCGACCGTCGGAACGTGTCCTCAGTGCAACTCGGACCTTATCGTGCGCCGCTCGAAACGTGGCGGACGGTTTATAGGGTGTTCTGGATATCCAAACTGCACCTTCGGACTCCCACTGCCCAAAACGGGGAGGCTTCGCATCACTGCCCGCAAGTGCAAGCAGCACGACATGCGACTAATCAAAGTGCAGACTGGCAAGCGATTGTGGGACCTCGGATGCCCACAATGCAACTATAGCAGCTGGATGGAAAAGAACAAAAGGAAGGAGACCACTCAACCACATCCGGGGCACGACTGAAAAACGCTTAGTGCTGTATTGCGCGGACAAAGCTTGCGATTTTGTTTTCGATGTCCGCGTCCTCTTCGATTGCTGTACCCGTTACGATAACATCCGCCCCGGCCTGCGCGAGCAACGCGGCCTGCTTATCCGTCCGTATCCCGCCGCCGACGATGAGCTTCGTATCGTCTATGGCTGCTTTTGCCGCTTTGACCATTACGGGCGGCACCGTATCTGAGACGCCAGAACCTGCCTCAAGGTAGATCCACCGCATGCCCATGTATTTTCCAGCGAGCGCGTATGCAGCAGCAATCTCAGGCTTGTTGCGAGGAACTAGCCGTGCGTCACCTATCCAGCCAACAGTGCCGCCCGGTTCGACGATGATATACGCCACCGGAAGCGGCTCCACTCCGTAGCGTTTAATAAAAACGGCGCCGAGAGCTTGGTTTGTGCTGAGATACGCCACATTTCTCGAGTTTAACAGACACAAGAAGAAGATCGCGTCGGCGGCGATGCTAACGCTGCCAACATCCGACGGGAAGATGATCGTGGGGACTTTCGTGCTGCCCTTAATTTCCTGCACCGTGCACTCTAGACCGCGGCCGCCGACGCCGACAGAACCCCCAACAAGAATCGCGGTCGTGCCTCCCGCTGTCGCGCCCCGAGCAATGTCCGCAGCTTCCTCTGGCGATTGGGAGTCGGGATCGACAAGCGTTAGATGTATCGTTCCTTGCCTAGTGATCGCCTCTTGAAGCTGCTGCTCAATCGTCAACCGCCTAACCCCTTCGTTCCTTGGACTTGACTCTTAAGTGTTTATAACCGCATTTCCTACAACGCGTCGCCCTTGGCGGGTTGCGCGCGTTACATCGCATGCAGATTTTGATATTTAACAGCCTTTTTTCAGCTTCTGGAAAACGTGCCATCAGATGTACCTCTCACTTCGGAGCAACATACACCTAACAACACTTAATCTTTCTGTTCACGATAACCGCAAAAACGTTAACAAGAGGCCGTTTAGCCTCGCTCGTAGGCGCGTTCGCACGCAAGAAGGTCGGCGACAGTACTCGCTTCAGCGTACTCGTTGAGGGGGGCGGCGTTTAAGGCTAGGAAGGTTGGGCCCCATTTAAACTTACCTAGCAGCTCTTTTGCGCGTTCTTTCTCGCCAAAAACATAGAGAGCGGCCCCGAGCGCCTCTACCGTCGTGAGCTCGTACGGCCGCCCATAGTTGACAGGATTTGCCGCTATGAGATAGGGAAGTCGCCGTCTGCAACGGGCGCGAAGCGATTGGAAGACGTGCTCACACTGTTTCCAGGAGCAGTCAACAGCGACCAGCGCGGCCACCTGATCCGCGCGGCATAACGGCGCGCGGGCCGATGGGTCGAGCAGCACCGTATGCGCCCGTCCCAAGGAACGCGGCGTCGAAAAAAGATCCACTAGATGAAATTTGGCCAGCTTCTTCGCTGTGCACTTCTTTGGATTACACTGCTCTGCGTGAAAGACGTACAACTGCGTGCTCATTTTCAGCAAGGCTTATTCTTGCGTCAAGATGAGATGATCGAGCTTGAACACACGCGAGAAGCCGCATTCGTCACAGACGACGTTCATCTTGTATTCGTCCAGATGAACCGTATGCACGGCCTGCTCTTTACAGTGCACGCAGGCACTGTGCTTCTCGAAGTCCCACGCATCATATTTCATGCCCAGTGGGGACATCGGCGGCGTATCCGTTCCGTAAATCACGCTTCGTATCACATAGTGACGCTGAGCGCCGCACGTCAAGCACGTGACGATTCCCCGTCCGTCCCCAATCCGCAAGACTTGCGTCGCTTTCGTTTGGCAGTAAAAACAAACGACTTCTTTTTCAAACTGCCATTCTTTAGGTGTTATTGTTGCACGCATAGGCCCACCAGCGCCAAACGGCATCACGGCCTAACATGTCTTTTATGGGCGCTCAATTATATAAGAATATTCAAAAAAAAGTGTGTGTCCAAAAAAGCTCCGAAAACGGGCTCTTTGGACCGGGAAAGGATATTGTAGCGAGGGCGATATGACACCGAGTTACATCGTGCAAAACGACGCGAGCTTATCCGCCACGTCGCCTGCTGTCGTTATTGGAAACTCGTCGGCCTTCATCTTGGCAACATACTCGTGAAGTTCTACTTTTTGACCTTTCATCGAGCACTGCATAGCCCAGCCCTTCGGAAACACGGTCATCAGCTGCTCGCGACTCGTTATCGGAAACGGCACCTGGGCTTTCTTCAACTCGAACACGATTTCAGCTTTGAAATTTTGGATCTCAGAGATCGCGGGATCGATACCATAGTCCTCAAATACAGGTTTCTTAGGGGGTTGTTCCGCCATTATTATCGCCTCAATATAACAGATAGACTCCATCGATGTCTATGCATTAAGCCATATCGCTACATGGTTGCACGATATCTACTTAATAGTTTTGGAAAAAAAGCGGCTGAGCCCCAGATTCGACCTTTGCTCTGCAGAATTCAAGACGTAATCCGTAGTCTAGCCGCGCGATCACGCGTAACTTCGTTTTCGGTGCCTAGTTAGTCAAATTCGCTGTAGATTTGCTCCATCAGATTCGGCAGCCCGTTCAGGACGTCGCTACATGAGATTATGCCGAGGATCTCTTGCCCGTTAAAGACGGCAAGATGGTTCACCCCGCCTTTTCGAAACAGCTTGGCCGCGTACAGTATGGGCATTCCTGGGGATACGATGAAGAGCGGCTTGTTGGCCACCTCACCTACCGTCACCTTACCTATATCGACTTCATCGGCAAACAAATCAACGACGTCCCTCTGGGTAATGATGCCGAACGGCTCGTCTTTTTCGAGCGGCGACACAATGAACGCGTCTATTCCTGCTTCCACCATGCGCTTTGCAGCGTCGAGGAGGGAAAGGCTAGGATCAATAGTCGCCACCTCTTGTGCAATCACGTCCCTCACTTTGAGTCGCTTCATAATACTCACCCGTGTGTTATTGCGCTACCTCTGTACATAAAAGCTCGGATGCGTTGCGAGGCACGTAAGAAGGCCAAAAAAGGTGAGTCAGCGGCTGCAAGGGGTATGCCACGGTATTCGGCACATCCATTCGCACTGATGACGCGCAATAGCGATAGATGTAGACACTTTTGGCTAAATCGGCAACTTTAGCAAGCTCCATGATCTTAATTTTTAGCGCCGTTCTTCTTAAAACAAAAAAAAGTAATGAGTGAAAAACTGCCGCGAACGGTTTCTTTTTTGCTAAACGCCCAAGAATCTTCTTTTTGAGCAGTATTGCTATTGAACCACAAAATATATCGTGTTATATACTAAATCATCATAATTAATCATAAGAAAGTGTAACATCTTGGTGACACAATGTGGATAACGATGTTATACAGCTGATCGACAAACTCAAACACGGAGCGGTCGACAGATGCAGAGAGCGCGTTCTGCGCGCGGCTGAAAAAACGAAATACGGTGAGCAAAAACAATACATCGAAAAACGTCCTTCACGCGAGGGGATAGCGGCGCACTTAAAAGAGCGCCGCGGGCTGTAAGACAAAAACTGTGGTGGATATAGAGAATGCCTGAAGAACAACCTTCTGTTTTGCAGCAAATAAGGAAAAAAGAGGTCGAATTAAGCGTAAGAGCAGATCAGGCCAGAAGAGACGGTGAACAGATCGTCGCAGATGCTAAAAGAGAGGCTGCCGACATTTTGAAAAATGCGGAGGTTGACGGAAGAAGAAACGCAGAAAGGTGGCATAAAGAACAGCTAGCGAGCGTCCTTGAAGAAGTCGATAAACTACACAGATCCGGTGAGGATGAGGTAAAAACTGCAAGACTGAAAGGAGAACAAAATTTGCCGAAGGCTATCGACGAAATTGTAAACGTCGTGATTTCAGGTTAGATCCCTATGCTTCAGAAGATGGCCAAAATCCAAGTCATTGGACCAAAACACGACCTACACAGCGCAGTTGACTTTCTATACAACCTAGGATCGGTTCATTTGGAGGACGCGACAAAGACGATCTCTCCGGGCGATACAATGTTGCGGCGCTCACAGCAAGGGCCAAGAGCTGACGTCGCAAGCGTATTAATCAGGGTTAACGGCATGGTCAATTTGCTGCCCGAACTGCCTGTGCACGAACAGCTGAAGGCTCAGATCTATGGCGACCTTCGATGGAAAAATGACGAAGAACTTGTAGCGGAGGCAAGTCGCGTCATAGGCGAGCTTGAGGCAACGACGAAAGAGCTTGCAACGCGAAAAAGCGATATTGAATTTACCCTCACCAATTTGAATCATTATGAACAAGTTATTGAGAAACTGCAGCCCTTAGAATCTCAAATCCCAATCCTAGAGGGTTTTGAGGTCACTGTAATTCTTATAAACAGACAGTTCAAGGACGTCTTAGACATTATCCGGTCAGCACTCGTTGAGATTACGCATAATCAGTTTGAGCTCATGTCCGCCGACATCGACGATGTGACGACGGCTGCGGTGACCGTGTTCAACAAGAATTCTTCCGACCAAGTGCATTCATTTATTTGGTCTCAAAACGTCAATGAGGTCCGGTTGCCGTCTGAATTCTTAGGTAAGCCGTTTGACGAGGTCCTTACGTTAGTAGAGCAACAAAGAAAGCAGCTTGCAGCCGAAATGGATACCATAAATGAAGATTTGACAGAACTGTCGAAGCAATGGCATCCAGAACTTGCGGTGCTCAAAGAGGTGCTTGAGGACCGAAACGAAGAGCTTAGTGTTTTTTCTAAATTTGGTGAGACTGACTTTACTTTTGTCATAACGGGTTGGGTGCCGAAAAAGCAACTTAAGAAGGCACGAGAGGGTTTGAAAGAGGCGTTTAAAGGAAGAGTCATTGTGAACGACCTCATAGTACCTAAAGAGGAACGCGATAATGCGCCCTCCTTCTACGATAATCCGCGACTTGTCAAGCCCTTTGAGTTTCTGAGCGGGTTGATGAGCGCGCCACGATACGGGGAGATTGATCCAACTCCGTTGATGGCAGTATTCTTCCCAATCTTCTTCGGCCTTATGGTGGGCGATATCGGATATGGCATCTGCATACTTGTTTTTGCCCTCTTCGTGCGAAGACTCTACGGCGAGCGCATCAACGCCTTAAAGCAATTGGCGAACATCATGATCATCTCCTCATTTCCCACCATGTTCTTTGGCTATCTCTACGGCGAATTTTTTGGAAATTATGGACAAATGATGGGCTGGATAGCGCCGGTCACCATAAATGGAATGACGTTGGATAGGATGAACATGATCGTGCCGTTTCTTATCTTCTCGATCGCCATTGGGGCTTTTATGATCCTTTTGGGCCTGTGCTTAGGCATGGTAAACGCCGTGAGACGGAGACATAAAAAACTCATGGGTGAAAAAGCTGGTATGCTGCTCAGCATAACGGGTATACTATTGGTTCTTCTCGCAGCTGTTGCGGTGATTCCAGTTCTACTTTTGTATCCTGGCATCGTTATGCTTTTAATAGGAATTCCATTAGTCTTTTATGGCGGGGGGATAGTCGCGGCAATAGACATTATGAGTTCGCTAACAAACATCCTGTCGTACGCCAGGATTATGGCCATCGGCATGGCTTCTGTAGTTTTGGCGCTTGTAGCCAATAAGCTAGGAAGCTCAATGTCAATTTTGGCGGTGGGAATTTTGGTCGCAGTTTTGCTTCACGCGGTAAATGTCGTTCTGTGTATGTTTAGTCCGTCGATCCAATCACTAAGGTTACATGTTGTAGAATTCTATTCAAAGTTCTATGAGGGCGGAGGCAGACAGTACGATCCGTTCAAACGAGGAACGGCAAAATGAGAGCAGAGATGCAGGCTGCGCGCCGCACGATACCATAACTGTTTTGTTAATGAGGCCCAGATGATTCGTAAACAACCCGCGTGCAACGGCGGAGCAATGTGTAGGCAAGCCAAATGTGCGCACAGATACGCTATCCACAGAGAGACTACTGTGAATTTTCGAACTCGCTAGTGGTGACAGGGCCCTAAAAACGTGAGTTACAGAAAATGCGTAAGGAGTTGATAAAAAATGGTCGAACCAATGATACCGATTGGTGCTGCAATAGCGTTTGGGCTAGGTGCAATCGGAACCGGGATGGCACAGGCGAAGATTGGTGCAGCGGGAGCAGGAGTGATTGCAGAAAAACCAGAATTGTTCGGTTTAGCGCTCGTTTTTTTAGCGCTTCCAGAAACGTTAGTCATTTTAGGCTTCGTCATAGCAGCGATTATCCTTTTCGTTCTAGTCTGACATATGAACGCTCAGAACTTTAAGTGCTCGCGCGGGATATACTCGTCTGAGCTCTACAACGACTTTTCCAAACAGTCTCAAACCATTGTTGCAGGCGCTAATCCCTCTCTTCTAAAAACGGTACTGAATAAAGAAAAAGCCGAAAAAAGGTGCTGATGCAAATGATGTCAGAGCAGTTGACTGACTTGCTGATAGCGATGGAGGAGAGCACTGAAGAACGAATTAACGAGATTATAAAGCAAGCTCATCAAGACGCCGAAGAAATAAAAAGAACTGCTGAAGAAAAGGCAGAGACGATCAAAAAGTCGTACCTCGACAGTGCAGAAAAATCCTTTGAGTCAGAACGGAACAAACTGATTTACAACGCCAAGTCCGAGATTAAAATGGACGTGATCAAAGCAAAGGATGAGATGATACAAAGCGCGTTTGTTGAAGCCAAAAAAAGTCTAGACGATCTTAGAGATCACGAAAGCTACAAAGGACGTTTCAAGAGTATGATCCAAGAAGCGATGCACGAACTAGGGGGGGAGAAGGCGCGGCTTCATATCGACATGAGGGATGAAAACCTCTGCAAGCAAATCTTAGATGAGCTGAATGAGAATTCTGAGATCGTCGTTGATTTAACGTCTGCAGGAGGGTTAAACGTCAGCACCAGAGACGAAAAAGTTGTTGTATTCAATACAATTGAGTCAAGACTCGACAGGGCTAAAGAGTTCCTAGAACGACAGGTTTTTGCCACTCTTTACGGTGATTAGCGTGGAGTACGATTATGCGAATGCGCGAATCAGGGCTATGAAAAGTCGCCTGCTTGACCGGAAAGAACTCGAGGAGCTAGCCGGCAAGTTGGACCTTGAGTCTGTGATCAATCAATTGGAGGAGACGCCATATCGAGAGGACATAGAGAGCGCGAGTGTAAAATATACGGGTATAGCTTGTGTCGAATATGCGCTTCGACAGAGTTTAAGTAATACCTTTCGTTTAATTCTGAGTTTTGTAAAGGGAGAAGACACGCAGACCCTTATGGAGATATTCCTCAACAGGTGGGATATCCAAAATATAAAAACGATCTTGAGGGGAAAAAACATCCACGAGCCGGCAAACGAGATATTAGAGAGTCTAGCACCGGCAGGCGCACTTGACGACGCGACGCTCGTTGCGCTAACCAAGCAACTAGACGTTAAGGCCGTAATAGATTTACTTGCAACCTGGGGGATCGAGTATTCACGCCCGCTAACGCAGCATTTTAAGGAATATAGCGAAAGAAAAGATCTCGTTGTTTTAGAATATGCGTTGGACAAGTTCTACTACGAACACGCTTTGTCCGTCGCGGCGGGTGAATCGTACGACGAAGGGATCATTCGAGGAATGCTAACGAGAGAAATAGACGTAACAAACATAAAGAGTGTTTTGCGGATCATACGAGACAAAGTCGAACTTGAAGATGCCCAATACTACTTCATTCGCGGTGGAAAAGAGTTAGATGTCAACAAGCTGTCGGCCTTAAGCGCAACCCGAACGATTGACGGAGTTATTAAACAATTGACCGGCACTTCTTATGATTTTCTCGCTAGTGTTCCCGACGAGTACGTCAAAATGGAGAAGATCTCGGCATTTGAAAAAGAGCTCGACACGTTTCTCTTGCACAAAGCGCTGGGCCTGTTCACTGGAGATCCGTTAAGCATCGCCTTGGCCATAGGCTATCTGTGGGCTAAGTTAAACGAGATCGCAAATATCCGTATAATAGCCTTATGCAAGACAGAGTATGTGCCAGAAAAGGAGTTGATGGAGGAACTGGTGTTTGTATAAGTTTATAGTCATTACCGATCCTGAAACTGCACCAGGATTTCGACTCGCCGGAGTGGAGGTGCTCGAGGCTTCTACGGTAGAAGAGGCGAAGGACATAATCCCGTCCTTGTTATACAAGGATGATACCGGCATTGTCGCGGTGAACGAGGATTTAATGGATTCGCTCGATCAAAAGCTCATTGAGAAAATCGAAAAGACGCACAGGCCGATAGTTATTCCCATACCGTCGAGAACGCGACAAATTGATCGCACCGACTACATAGAAAGGATGTTGCGCAGGGCGATTGGCTACAATATCGTTGTGAGGAGATAGGATATGCTGCAGGGATTAATCTCACGGATTTCAGGTCCGGTCGTTTACGCTCACGGAATGCGCGGGTCGAGATTGTATGACGTCGTGCGAGTCGGTCACGAGCAGCTCAACGGCGAGATAATACGATTAGACGCAGATGAGGCTGTCATCCAAGTCTACGAAGATACGTCAGGACTGAAGGTCGGGGAGGAAGTCGTAGATACCGAGAGCCCGCTGAGCGTCGAATTGGGTCCTGGTATAATATCGTCAATCTATGATGGCATTCAGAGACCTCTCCCAATATTGATGGAAAAAAGTGGAGATTTCATTTCGCGCGGGATAACGGCGCCTGGGCTTGACCGAGATCGAAAATGGGAGTTCGCCCCTTCAGTGAAGCAAGGCGATGCTTTGGTAGCAGGAGATGTCGTAGGAACGGTACACGAGTATCATATTGAGCACAAGATCATGGTTCCTCCAAATGTATCAGGTACGGTAACTGAAATAGCAGGTGGAAACTTCACGGTAGAAGATACCGTGTGCGTCTTAGATAACAAGACCAACGTTACGATGATGCAGAAATGGCCGGTGCGAATTGGCAGGCCGTACGCTAAAAAGCTGGATGCCACGTCGCCGCTGCTTACCGGACAGCGCATTTTTGACAGCATGTTTCCGGTGACAAAAGGCGGCACTGCCATGATTCCCGGTGGATTTGGCACCGGAAAAACCGTCTCGGAACAAACGCTCGCAAAGTGGGCTGATGCGCAGATTATAGTATACATCGGCTGTGGAGAGCGAGGCAATGAGATGACTGATGTGCTGACCGAATTCCCTGCGTTGGTTGACCCTCGTACGAAGCGACCGTTGATCCAAAGGACCATCATGATAGCAAACACCTCGAACATGCCCGTTGCGGCTAGGGAAGCCTCCATTTACACAGGGATCACCATGGCTGAATACTACAGGGACATGGGGTACGACGTCGCTTTGATGGCAGACTCGACGTCACGATGGGGAGAAGCGCTCCGAGAGGTTTCGGGGAGACTGGAAGAGATGCCTGGAGAAGAGGGATATCCCGCCTATCTCGCAACACGGTTGGCGGCCTTTTACGAGCGTGCCGGCAGGGTTGTTTGTCTAGGTGCAGACGGGCGCACCGGATCAATCACAGTCGTTGGCGCGGTGTCGCCGCCCGGCGGCGATTTCTCAGAGCCGATAACTCAAAACACGCTGCGCATAGCTGGGGCATTCTGGGCTCTAGACACTAGCTTAGCGTACAGGAGACATTTTCCCGCAGTCAACTGGATAAATAGCTACTCGCTCTATCTAGATAGCGTCCAAGAGTCTTTTGTTGACAGCATCGCTTACGATTGGAGAGACCTACGCGACAAGACCATGTTTCTCCTGCAAAAGGAGGTCGAATTGCAGGAGATCGTTCAACTGGTAGGTCCCGATGCATTGCCAGAGACTGAAAAGGCGATCTTAGAAGTAACGAGAATGATACGCGAGGACTTCCTACAGCAAAGCGCGTTTGACGAGATTGACTCTTTTTGCCCTCTTGAAAAGCAGTACTGGATGTTGAAAGCGATCCTCGCCTTCAACGATGCGACAACCGAGGCGTTGAGCAGGGGGATCTCGCTGCAACAAGTGCTGGCCTTGCCAGTAAAAACAGCTATTGCGCGCATGAAGGAACAGGAAGAGCTGGATGCCATAAAAGGCCTTATAGACGTAATAGACAGCAGTGTGGGGTCTCTGGAGGCAGCAACGTGACATCCCACAGTTTACTCACGAAAGAGTACAGAACAATTAACTACGTTTCTGGGCCGCTAATATTCACCGAGAACGTGAAAGGCGTTTCTTTCGGGGAGACTGCCAAGATTACGCTTCCCAATGGAGAAGAGCGGACCGGTCAAGTTTTGGACGTTTCTCGAGAGCTCGCTGTCGTGCAAGTGTTCGAAGGGACAAGTGGGATCGACGATCTCAACACGCGCGTCAGGTTTACGGGGGAGCCGCCAAAAGTAAACGTCTCATTTGACATGCTTGGCAGGATCTTCGATGGCGTCGGCAATCCACGAGACGGTGGGCCAGCAATCGTTTCAGAAGAGAGCGTGGATATCACAGGAACGCCAATAAATCCGTACGCCCGCGACAAGCCGGCTGACTTTATCCAAACGGGCATGTCAGCGATCGACGGCTTAAACACGCTCGTTCGGGGACAGAAACTCCCCATATTCTCAGGCTCTGGCTTGCCGGCAAGCCGGCTTGCAGCTCAGATAGCACGACAGGCGAAAGTGGTGGGCGAGGGGGAGAACTTCGCCGTCATTTTTGCAGCAATGGGGATTACCTACAAAGATGCGTCATTCTTTATGAGGGATTTTGAACGTACCGGGGCACTGGAGCGTGTGGTATTCTTTATGAATTTAGCAGATGACCCTACTATTGAGCGTGTTGCCACACCACGGTGTGCTTTGTCTGTTGCAGAATACCTCGCTTACACGCACGACTTGCACGTGCTCGTCATCCTCACTGACATGACGAATTATTGTGAAGCCTTGAGAGAAATTTCCACCGCGCGCGAGGAGGTCCCTGGTCGGCGTGGCTATCCGGGATACATGTATACCGACCTTGCGTCTATTTACGAACGGGCCGGACGGATCAAAGGAAAAAGGGGATCCATCACGCAAATCCCGATCCTAACCATGCCCGACGACGATATTACGCATCCTGTGCCCGATTTGACTGGCTACATCACTGAAGGGCAAATCGTGTTAAGCCGAGACCTGTACCGAAGAGGAGTAGATCCTCCTATTGACGCGCTTCCCTGTTTGTCTCGACTGATGAACTTGGGGATAGGGCCGGGAAAAACCAGAGAAGATCATCGAAATGTGGCGGACCAGCTCTACGCATCGTACGCATACGGCAGGGATTTGAGACGCTTGGTTGCCATTGTTGGCGAAGAGGCGCTGACCGAACTCGACAAGAAGTACTTAGAATTTGCAGATGAATTTGAACGACGATTCATATCTCAAGGAGATGAAGACAGAGACATTGAAACGACGTTCGGGATAGGCTGGGATGTCCTTTCGATGCTTCCCGAGGAGGAGCTAAAAAGGATAAAACTAGACTATATTCAAAAATATCATCCAGTTCATAAGGGGAGCTGACGTGGAACAAGTTCACCCCACTCGAATGGAACTGATCAAAAAAAATGGCCAAATAAAACTGGCCGAGCAGGGAAGGGACCTCTTGCGCCAAAAGATGGACGCCCTCATTCAAGAGTTTTTTCACATCATGATTTCGGTTTCCAAATCGCGAGAAGAACTGGACATCGCAGCCATAGCTGCCCAACGCTCTTTGTGCGTCGCTGAAGCAGTTGACGATCTTACAGCTCTGAAATCCGCTTCCTTTGCGACAAAACGAGCCCTAACCCTTGATATTCGGGGGAAAAACATAATGGGGGTTCCAGTTCCACTCGTTGAACGAAAGACCGTCACAAAAAGTGTCCTCGAACGTGGTTACAGTATGATAGGGACAAGCGGGCGGATAGACGAAACGGCAGAGAGGTATGAAACAGAACTAGATCTGATCATCGGGCTTGCAGAGACTGAGACATCTCTCCGAAGGCTCGGCGACGAAATTCAGATGAATAGAAGGCGAGTAAACGCCCTCGAACAAGTGCTCATACCCGAGCTTAAAAGGCAAGCAAAATACATCAAGATAGCCATCGGAGAGCGAGAAAGAGAGGATCTATATCGACTGAAGAAGGTCAAAAAGATTATTGAACAGAATGCCAAAAAGAAGAAACAGACAGCGGCTTCTGTTGCCGCGGCGTAATTCCTGTCAGTCAGCAGGTATCCCTTAGTAAAAGACGACCATTGTGCCTTCTTTGGGATCCCGTAACAAATTACTCTTTAGCTATTATCGCGGCACAAACTTCATCGACCGCTGTTTTCTCTGGTTTTTCCTTGCTACTCACTTGCTTTGCGACCACTATAATTTCCTCTAAATCATCTTTTGTCAGCTTTGCAAAAGAGATACCTTCCCAGTCGCTCCGCTTTATACATACCCACGCTTCACCAAGGATGTGCTTGAGCACGTCGATGTCTGTTGAAGTGAATGACTTCCATTCTGACGGCATCTTCCGCCGCATTTTTTCGAGCGCAACTTCAACGGCTTTTTCCTTGTGTATCTGAAATAGCCGTCTTCCAACTTCCTCGTCTCGGGCTTCAGGCATTACACTCCCCCAGTCATATTCTAGTTCCGCTTAGATATCTTTTTTGGAAATGAATTCTTCAGAATTGCCTCTCATCAGCATCGTGCAGGAAACAATTGCAACGGGCACATGGCTCGGACGAAAAAGGCCGATATCACGCGGCTTCAGCAGCCTTCGCTTTTATCTTTATCTTCTTAAGTCGGAAGATATTTTCGCGTTCCATTTCTTCGAGCCTGAAGACGATGAACGCCTCAGCCTCTTTTAAGTCGGGTATGACTCGAAACTCGAGAGCGTTGACACGACGCTTTATCCTTTCAATTTCCACAAGCAGTCGCTTGACCGCGGTTTCTACTTCGGCGGCGCGTATGACCTTATCCAACAACTCCTCATACGCCGCGGCAGCCTCGTCAATGGCGGATGATGTCCCGATGATTCCGTACCCCCGCTCATCTATGCTTTGACTGATGCTGGTGAAGGACACCTCTGGCACGACGACTCCCATCAAACTTCTGCTCGTTAACGCGACCTCGGGTTTGTGCTTTAGAGCAAACGCGGCAGAATAGACTTCGATCACGCCTTCGACCATTTTAGCGACATCGATCTTCTCTTTTGCGACTTTATATGTATTCGCCAAATCCATGCTCGCGTCTTTGGCCTTTTCAAGGACATCAAAGAACTCCAGAATGAGTCCATCCCGCTTCATCTTCAGCAGGTTATAGCCTGACTCCGAGAGGCGGATTTTCTTCTTGATCTCGAGCAGTTCCGATCGTGTTGGTTTTACTTCCCTTAAAGCCATGTGATCTCCTTGGTCGGTCGAGGATTATAGTACTGCACGTTCGCATCGCTCATCGGGTAGCGACGCGATGGCGCCCCCTTGTTAGGAGGCTGCCGGTACTGGCTCCTCTGTCCTTTTTGCGACGTGTGCTGGGTGATATTTCTCAATAAGCTTCCTGTCAATTCTCGTCAGTTGTGCTTCAGGCAGCGCCGCAAGTAGGTTCCAGCCGAGCTGCAGCGTATCCTCAATGCCACGATCTTCCTCATAGCCTTGCCGCACGAATTTGTCCTCGAAAGCGTCTGCAAACTCGAGGAACGTCTTATCGCGGTCTGACAGTGACTCCTTGCCAACGATCGCAACCAGCCCTCGCAGATCCTTGCCTTCAGCGTACGCCGCGTAGAGCTGGTCCGAAACGGCCTTGTGATCTTCCCTCGTCTTTCCAACTCCAATCCCTGAGTTCATAAGGCGAGAGAGCGAGGGGAGCACATTAACGGGCGGATAGATGCCCCGACGATGCAACTCACGAGAGATCACGAACTGCCCTTCCGTTATGTACCCCGTAAGGTCGGGTATGGGGTGGGTGATATCGTCACCAGGCATGGTCAGAATCGGGATTTGCGTGATTGAGCCTGTTTTCCCGCGGATTCGTCCCGCGCGTTCATAAATTGACGCGAGGTCGGTATACATGTATCCTGGATACCCACGCCTGCCCGGCACCTCCTCGCGCGCAGCACCGATCTGTCGTAGCGCTTCGCAGTAATTCGTCATGTCAGTAAGTATGACGAGCACGTGCATGTCGTGCTCATAGGCGAGATACTCAGCCGTCGTGAGCGCAAGTCGTGGAGTAATTAACCTCTCGATAGCAGGGTCGTCCGCTAGATTCAAGAATACAACGGCCCGCTCGAGCGCACCAGTTCTCTCGAAGTCGTTCATGAAGTGTTGTGCCTCTTCTGCGGTGATGCCCATAGCCACGAAAATGACCGCAAAGGCTTCCTCTGCGCCCAATACCTTTGCCTGCCGAGCGATTTGCAGCGCGAGGTCGTTGTGCGGGAGACCCGATCCAGAGAAAATGGGCAATTTCTGACCTCGAACGAGGGTGTTCATTCCATCTATCGTGGAAACGCCGGTTTGGATAAATTCAGACGGGTTGTCCCGAGCATAGGGATTAATGGCCGCACCGGTGATATCGAGTCGCTTTTCAGGCACGATTTCTGGTCCGCCATCCAACGGTTCCCCTGATCCTGAGAGTATGCGACCGAGTATTTCCTTCGACACGGGCATCTTGATGACTTCACCGGTGAACCGTATCCGCGAGTGCGTATCAATGCCCGCCGTCGTCTCGAACACTTGAAGTGCTACGAGCTTTTCGGACGTATCAAGAACCTGCCCTCTCTTTATCGTTCCGTCGTCTAGGATGACGTTGACAAGCTCCATATACCCAACCGGCTCTGTTTTCTCAACGAAAACAAGGGGCCCCGCGATGGACGTTATTGTTCGATATTCTTTCATTTTCTTCACCCTACGCCAGCTCCGCTCGCATGGCCGTTTCAACCTCTTCGAGCTTCGTCCCGTATTCTGCTTCAAACTTGATTTGTGCCAGCTCCGCTTTTGCCGGGACGTTTATGATCTCATCGACGAGTCTGCCCATGTTAAGAGCTTTTCTCGCAAGGTCGTCGTACACCATAATGGCCGCTAGCATGTCATGTTGCTTCTCAAGCGGACAGTAGGTGTCAACCTCGTGGTAGGCGTTCTGCTGCAAGAAGTACTCTCGAATCATCCGCGCGACCTCGAGCGTCAGTTGCTCATCGTCAGGGAGCGCGTCAGATCCCACAAGTTGCACGACTTCCTGCAGTTCGCTTTCTTTCTGAAGAATTGCCATGGCTCGCATTCTCAGCTCTTCCCAGTCGCCCGCCACGTGGCCTACAAACCATTCCGCGAGGTTTTGTGTATAGAGGCTGTACGAGTCCAACCAGTTAATCGACGGGAAATGACGGCGTTGTGAGAGCTTGCTATCAAGAGCCCAAAACACCTTTACTATTCTAAGCGTGTTTTGCGTCACGGGCTCTGAGAAATCGCCTCCGGGAGGACTAACCGCCCCGATAACGGTGATTGACCCTTCGTCACCGCTGAGCGTCTTGACACGCCCTGCCCGCTCATAGAACTCTGAGAGCCTAGCGGCAAGGTAAGCCGGATATCCCTCCTCGCCAGGCATTTCTTCCAGACGCGAAGAGATCTCACGCATCGCCTCGGCCCAGCGTGACGTTGAGTCCGCCATAAGGGAGACATCGTACCCCATGTCGCGGAAATATTCGGCGATGGTCAAACCTGTGTAAACGGACGCTTCGCGAGCTGCGACCGGCATGTTTGAGGTATTCGCTACAAGCACAGTTCGGTCCATAAGCGGCGCATTTGTTTGGGGGTCTTCGAGCTCCGGGAATTCGGTAAGCACGTCGGCCATTTCGTTGCCTCGCTCCCCACAGCCGATATATACGACAATCTGCGTGTCAGACCATTTCGCGAGTTGCTGCTGCGCAACCGTCTTTCCAGAACCAAATGGCCCAGGGATAGCGGCGGTTCCGCCTTTCGCTACGGGGAACAGGGCGTCCAGAATCCGTTGCCCCGTAACAAGTGGGACATCAGGCATAAGCTTCTCAACCGACGGTCTCGACACGCGAACGGGCCATTCCTGCATGAGCTTAAGTTGAGTTCCGTCGTCGAGGGTGCAGATCACGTCATCCACCGTGTGTTCGCCTGACTCGATGGTTGCTATCGTCCCGCTTATGCCAGGCGGGACCATAATCTTGTGCTTCAGGTTGGCGGTCTCTTGCACGTAGCCGATAGACTGTCCTCCCCGAACGTCCTCGCCCTTTTTCGCCTCGGGCACGAAATCCCATTTCTTGGAGTGGTCGAGTCCCGCGGCAGCGACTCCCCGCTCGATAAAGTCGCCCAGCTGAGCGTTCAACACCGGAAGCGGTCGTTGGATACCATCATAAATTGAACCTAACAGACCGGGCCCGAGCTCAACCGAGAGAGGGAGCCCAGTGTTTTCGACGGGCTCTCCGGGCTTGAGGCCCGAAGTATCTTCATAAACTTGAATGATGAACTTATCCCGGTCGATCTCGATAACCTCTCCCATTAAGCCTTCATCACCGACCTTGACCAGGTCATACATCTTTGCTTCGATCCCAGTAACGGTAACGACGGGCCCTGCAACCCGGTAAATCCTTCCTTTTTGTTCTACTTCCACAAGTCAACACCTACAGATCGCTTAATCTTCTCTCTCAGGTGGGTACGCGTATCTGCCGCGCCGCCGATTGAAATGACGGTGGGTTCGACCGAATCGTCCAACGCTATTCGCAAAGGCGTCGACAGTTTTTCCACATCATCACTGTTCATGATCAAGATCCCTATGTCCTCCTCCTTTAAGACCTCCTTAAGCGTCGGCTCCAAACTGGCATCAGTTGTGATGAAAGTCTTTCGTACGCCAGCCAGGAGAAAACCGGTCACAAAATCCGCATTGCCAACAACTGCAACTTCCACGCGAACCACCGCATCGTTATGTGCTTAGAATTGCGTTTTACTATAGCGTCAGATGATCCTTGATGATGTCTTCCGAAAGCCCCGCCTCTTTTCCTCGCGCTATGGCCTGGATGTTTCCCACTTCCGTATCCTTGCTTAGCATATACCCAAGCATCGGGAGGACAGTCAGCGGATTGAACGTCGACGCTTTCCATACGTGCTCGTTCAAGAACTTGTCAAGCCGCAGTTCGATCTTGCTCAGGGATTCCATCCGGTCAGTGACGATGTCAGATATAGCACTCCAGTACGGATATTTGCCCAGCAGAGTGACAAATTCCTCATAAGGCGCGCTTGCCATCTTTTCAATCTCTTGATCGGAGAGGTACAGCCCATTAGGCACGAAATATTCGAGCGCTCGCCCCCCCGAAATTCCTGCATTTCTCAACCTGAACAAGGTTTTTAGATTTGCGATGTCAATTTCCATCTGAACGACGCGCAAATACAACGAGGAGCCCTTTATCTTTGAGACGAGGTCAACCATCCGCATATAATAGAACTTGTCCAGAGCATCTTCCAGCTTCATCAAGGATTCTGAATAGTCGATGTCTTTGATGACCTCGTAGTAGACCGTGCCCTTCAAAGCTTCGATCACCTCTTCAATACTCGGCTTCCTCACGAGGCTTTGCAGGAACTCGAGGGAGAGCTCACCGCTAGGGACGAGAACCCTTAGTATCTCCTCGTCGGAGGCCCCGTACAACTTTCCTCTGAGTATGGTTTTGATTTCCCGAATGTCCCAGCGTCGTAGGTACTCCACTATTAGCTCGTGAGGTTCGCCCATCGTCATCTCGGTAAGCTTGACGAAGGTTCGCGCCAGGTTGAGATGCGTGGCAAACTCAAGCAAGTCGGTGCCGGAATACGTCCTCGCAAGTTCGTCTACTTCAGTCTTATACTCTGACTCCTCAATAAAGCGCGCTAATTCAGGAAGAGCCATTACGAGCAGTTTTGTGTAGGTCTCCTGCGGGAACAGCTTGACTTTCATCGCATGCACTCGTGCCGTGCCATAAGCGTATCTCGCTTTAACCGCGGATCCTGCATACCTGCGCTTTTTTGCTGGCGCTTTCATCCGTGCTCACACATTCAAAATCTCTAAAAGCTGTTTCAAAGACTGCTCACGCACGCTCTTTAGGAGGGTATCAAATGTCAGGTCGTGTATGACCGTGCCATCCTCGTTTTCCAACATTATGCCGCCTGAACAGCGAATCGTCCCACCGTATTCCAAGCGGCTAATTCGCTTCACTATGGATTCGTCGTTTTTGTTCGAAAACACTCGAGTAGAGTCTGTCTGTGATTCCAGCATTTTATTAATGATGCCCTCTCGTTCTGATTCGGGGAGCGACGCTAGCATCTCGATCGCTTCGTCGTATACTCGATCGAGCAATTCCTTCTTAGCATTTAGGATGGCCCGCTTGACCTCAAGATTGGCGCTTGAGATCTCTCGGTTTTTCCGGCGCTCAATTTGCTCGGCAGTCTGCGCTCTTTTTTCCTCAAGAAGCTGACTTGCCGTATTTTCAGCCCCAGCGATTATTGCGTTCGCTTCGTCCGTCCCTTCTTGGCTGATGCGAGCAGCTTCCCCCTTCCCTCGTGCTAGGACGTCTTTGACGACGACTTCCAAGCCCATAGGTCCTCAGACTGAAGGCAAAGCTACGAACAGCAATATCAAGGCCACGACAAGCCCGAAGATGACAATAGACTCCGGTATGACGGTCATGACCAGACCCCTCCCAAAGAAGCCTTCGTCTTCCGCCATAACTCCTATGGCTGCTGAGCCGATAACTTGCTCGCCTAAGGCGGCTGCGATTCCCGTTGCGCTGACCGCTATCGCTGCGGATAGTGCGATCAGCCCTGCTGCTTCTGGATTTACCATTTTATTTTTCCTCCGTGTACTTTCTCTCAAAACCGAACGGTTTGTACTTGATGCCCCCTCCACGATAGAACTTCGTAAAGAATTCAACGTAATGCAATCTCAAAGCCTGCAAGCCAGAGTCCAAAATTCCCAGCACCGTATTGACCGCGTGACCGACGAGCAGCATGAGCGCCCCAAAAATGATAAAAACACCCCCTTTCGACAAGAATAGTGCATAAGATAGCTTGTTCACGGCAAGGGCTATACCCGCCGACGAGATGCCTATTGAGAGCAATCGGGAGTACGACAACACGTTTGATAGAAGTGACGGCAGCTCAGCAATGCCAATGACGCCTTCGCCCATTATCAACAAGACGAAGCCAATGACAGCGACGGCCAGCCCTCCTACAAGCCCAACAGAAAGCTGAATGCCCGTCCTAGACGTAAGCGGCGGGAGGATGAGTGTGATGACCAAGACACCCCCCCATAGCATGCAGAGCCAGCTTACCTTCGCAAAGACTGCGTGTTTCAAGCCGTGCTGTCTGTACTCATTAACAAAGCCCAGAACGAACCCGAGTGATAACATTAGTAGGCCTATAACCAGCGTCGCTATGAGCAGAATCAGCACGTTGTCCAGACGCGGGATTACCGGATACTGAATGAACGTGAGTAACCCCCTATTCCCGAAAACTTCTACCCCAAAGAACTCGTTAAAAATGAATCCGAAAATAATAGAGAGCACTCCCGCATAAATACCAATAACTGCCAGATCGCGAATGCCCTTGGATTTAACTCTTCGACTCACTAAGAGGCCGAGCGCGATAACTACCGCACCGTAACCGATGTCGCCCAGCATTATGCCGAAGAGGAACGGGTACATGAACGTCATCAACGTCGTCGGATCGATCTCGTCGTACTTAGGAATTGAAAAAGCCTTTATAAGAACCTCTAGCGGTCGGGAAGGCAGCGGATTTTTGAGCGCAACGGGAACTTTTTCCACATCCTCGGCTTCAGACGTGTCAACGGCGACTATAACGTGTCCGTTTGTCGCACGGTCCATATCGCGTTGGACCGGTTCGAGATCCTTCGTTGGTACCCAACCTTCTACAATGAACGCGTTCTTGGTTGTGGCGAAGCGCAGCGGGGCTTCTGCCTTTTGCGTTTCTATAGAGAGGTACTCATCTGAGGCGAGGATATACTCGATGTACTTCTGGCGGACGTCTGCCACATCCTCTTCGTGCTTTTGCTTTTCCGATTGAAGTTCGGTGAGCTGAGCATCGAGATTTGCGAGTATGTCCTTCGGAATGCCCTCCATTTCGGATAGCGGAAGAGCCGCATAGCTCTGCTCCTGTAAGCGCTTCAGAACCTCGTCCTCAAATTCCCGAGGAACAAAAAGAGCAATCGCATGGCCCCGCCCATAGGGGACGGTTTCTAACTCATAGTCGCTGGTGATGTCGCTGATCGTTAGAGACCCCTTCAATGTCCCTACGAACACCGCAAGTGATCGATACCCAGTATACAGGTCGAGGGGCAGGTCGAAGCTCTTAAGAGGCTCGAGCAACCGCTTTTTGTCCTTGACGTCCTTAATCTTGGATTCTATCTCGCTAATACTGTTCGTCACTTGTTTGACTTCAAAATCTAGCTGCTTAGTTTTTGCATCGATCGTATCGATTATGGCGCCTTCGGGGTACTTGTTCGGAATGTCTTCCTTCCCTTTGATGTTGAGATAACTGGCTATAGAGCGAATTGAGACTGCACGCTCTGAGAGATTGGTGATGCGCTCGTCCGGCTTGCCGATTTTGAAGTCTTCATCTTCATCAACGAAGTCAGCAATGTGAACGACATCATGTTTGTGCATCGCGTCGACAGCGATGTTCATATAGTCTTTCGATCCGGCAATGATGACCTTAGTCATCGGTTGCGGCTCAAACATAATGCGTCCTCTTAAACTCCTCTATTAAATAAGAGAGCGCTTCAGCGTGCTTTTTCTCTGCGCGCTCTTTTACGCTTAAAATATTTACCTGTCCTGCCTTATGGATCTCTTGCGTGGCCTCATTTATTTCTGAATCAGCGCTCGCATTCAAATCCTCTACTATCTTACTCGCTTCCTTCTCCGCCGCATCGACGATTTCAAACGATCTCTTTTTTGCGTCCTCGATAGTGGCCTCTTTTTGGGTCTGCGCTTCGTCAATCATCCGCTGGGCTTCCGCTTCAGCAGCCTTGATTTCAGATAGTACCTCTGATTTCATGTGACCAAACCCATCCGGTATAATAAAGAGGGATGCTATTTAAGCTTTAGCAAAAGTTGAGGCACGCACTAAGCAACTTTATAAGCTTAAATTGACCAACTGCCCCGTCAGCGCGTTCAGTTTATGCTTTCAAATAGTCAGTGGCGTATACGTCCTTGTTAAGCAGCACGTCGCACGTTTTTATCGTGTCTAATAAGTCTCGATCCTCGGTGTTTATTATTGCTGATGAAAGACCAGCGCCGATCAACATCGCCAAAAACGTTCTTTCTATGAGCCGTGGGTTCTTGGTGTCGTGCGAGATGTTGTTGAGGCCAACGGTCGTCTTTAGCACTGACGCGGGACTGGTAAGCAGGCCAATTTGCCGCACCGCTTCAACCACTACCGGCGCTTGATCTTGCGCTGTGCTCACCGGCAAACAGACGGGGTCGACGTACAGCTTCTCTACATCAATCCCGTGCTCGCAAGCGCTTGCGACGAGCGTCGCCGCCTGTTCCACTCGTTTGTCGACATCACCGAGGATGTACTTCTCGTCCATCGTCATGCAGATAATGTCTGAATCGTGTTCCGCGGCAAGCGGGAAAAGCGTGGCCATCTTCTCCTGTTCAGCGGAGATCGAATTGATCATAGACCGTCCTTGAACCTCATCGATGCCTGCTTTCATCACCTCGATTTTAGGCGTGTCGACGGAAAGCGTGACGTCGACTACATCTTGCACGGTCGTCACTAACCATTTCATGAGCTCAATTGCGTCGTTCCTTCCAAGCCCGACGTTGAGGTCGATGATGTGCGCCCCCGCGTCGACTTGTTGAATTGCAAGGTCTTGAACGGCTTGTGTATCTCGTCTATCGATGATTGCTCCGACGGATTTTGAGTAGCCGTTGATATTGCCGCCAATAATTATCATTAATATCCCCCGTCGCTCGCGTGCAAAGTGACTAAATGTGCGTTACACTTTAACGCTTTCGGATGAGCGCGCACGAAGCTAGCCTTCTCGCAACCTATATATAAAAACATAGTATATAACGACACGTCCATTTTGAACACAATGTGAGGCTTTTGGGGCAATTTGAAGAAAGAATTCAAGGTTGTTTTTGAACCTGATCACAAAACCGTCAAGGTAGAACGAGGCACCACCGTACTTGATGCGGCCACGAGCTCTGACATCTATATCGACAGCATCTGCGGAGGCCGGGGCAAGTGCAGCAAGTGCAAGGTCCTCATAGACGGGAACGTCGAGAGCGACGAAACTGACCTACTTACCGCTGAAGAAAAAGCGCGCAACTATTTTTTGGCGTGTTTGGCTCGAGTCGCTGGCAATTTGAAGGTCACCGTGCCCAAAGAAAGCAGAGTGGAGTCGCACCAAATTCTCATGAAAAGCGTGACGCCCTTGCCAGCGATTGCTCCGCCCGTGCTGAAGGTACCGCTTTCCCTCACCCCGCCTTCGTTGGCCGATTACGTAAGCGACCTCGACAGAGTGACGCACGCGCTGCGGAATCACGATATGATGCAAGTTACGATCGGGCTGCCGACCTTAAAGAAGTTGAGCAAGGTACTCCGAGACAACCAATGGAACGTGAACGTGACGCTGATGGATCTCTGGGACAGAAAGGAGATTATCGACATCGGCCCCCCCTCAGACAACGATCTAATCGGGATCGCAGTGGATATAGGCACTACGACGATCGTCGTCGAGTTAGTGGATTTGACGTCTGGCAAGGTGATCGACGCGCGATCCGACTATAACAAGCAAGTCGTGTACGGCGAGGATGTCCTTTCTCGAGTGATGTACACTGAGGAGTACGAAGATGGCCTCCAGAAGCTAACGAGCACAATTAGATACGGTATCAACGACCTCATACGAGAGCTCGTTATCGAAAATCACATGCGATATGAGAGAATTTGCCGCGCGGTTCTTTCAGGCAATACCGTGATGATGCACCTTTTCTATGGGTTGGATCCCAAATACATACGCCACGAGCCGTATATACCAGTGATGTCCTTCGTTCCGCAGATGAAGGCAGTTAAGCTCGGGCTGAGCGTGAACCCAAACGCGTACATTTATGCGCTTCCGTGCCGGAGCAGCTACGTCGGCGGCGACGTTACAGCTGACGTCATTGCGTCAGGAATGAGCGACAATAAGGACGTCTCTTTGCTCATCGACGTCGGCACCAACGGGGAGGTCGTGCTCGGAAATGAGACCTTCCTCGTGTCGTGCTCTTGTTCAGCCGGTCCGGCTTTTGAAGGCGGTGAAGTCGAGTTCGGCGTACGGGCGATGAACGGCGCAATTGAGCGAGTGTGGATCAACAACGGCCTAGTAGAGTACTCGACCATCGGCGACGCAAAGGCAAAGGGCATTTGTGGATCTGGCCTTATCGAACTCATCGCGGAGCTCTTCACAAGCGGCGTAATTGACCGAACGGGGAAGATTCAGCTGGACAATAACAGCGTCAGGACTGAAGTCGGCAGCAACGGCAACCAGTTCGTTGTTGCGTTCAAAGAGGACACAGCTATCGACAAAAACATCGTGATGACTGATGTCGACATTCAAAATATATTGAGAACGAAGGCCGCTGTCTACGCGAGCTGTAGCGTGCTGCTTAAAACGTTTGGCTACCAATTTAGCAACTTGTGTAATGTCTTCATCGCAGGGAGTTTCGGCAACTACCTAGACGTCAAGAAAGCGATCACTATTGGACTACTGCCTGATCTACCGCTCGACACGTTCAGGTTCATCGGCAATGGGGCTCTTGGGGGGGCACGAATGGTGTTGCTGTCGCGTGACCTGCAAGACAAAGCGGCAGAAATCGTCGAAAATATGACACACATCGAGTTGAGCGTCAGCAGCATGTTCTTTAAAGAGTTTACCTCAGCATTGTTCATTCCGCACACTGAACTTGACCAGTTTCCCCACGTTGTCCGACGAGTCCACACGTAGGCAACTCAAGCGCATCCACTAAGTCATATGCCGCGATGTGAGTGATTGTCGGTCCGATGACCGGCTTCGTAAGATAAACGCCTCGCTTCCAGCGATAAAAAAGAGAGACGCCGCGAGCGTGGCCCCATTTAAGTAGCATAGCAGCATAGTTCTAGGCAGTGAGGGCCGTAACTCCCTTATATAAAGCAACGGAGAACCAGCGTGCAAACCATAGCGATAACGGGCAAAGGCGGAACAGGCAAGACGACTTTTGCTTCGCTCCTTGTCAAACATCTGAGTACCGAGAACGGCGCCATTTTGGCGGTAGACGCAGATCCTAACTCTAACTTGGATGCGCGACTCGGACTTCACGTTCAACAGACAATTGGCGACTTGCGAGAGGATTTGCTCAAAGAGTCTTTTCCCGCAGGGGTTGCCAAAAGTGAGCTTATCGAGTACCAGATACGACTCGCTCTCGTAGAGGGGGACACGTTCGACCTTATCGCCATGGGACGGCCGGAAGGACCCGGATGCTACTGCTACATCAACAACGTGTTACGGGATGTCCTGGACAGGCTCTCCGTCAATTACGACTACGTGGTTATTGACAACGAAGCGGGCATGGAACACCTTTCAAGACGGACGACGAGAGACGTTGACGTTCTGTTCATTATGAGTGACGTCACCGCGCTTGGCATAACCACCGCGAGTAGAATCAAGAAGCTCTCTGAGGATCTCAATCTCGTCGTAGGAAAAACGTATCTGGTGCTGAATGAAGTTAAGAACAGCGTGCCGGACGGCATCATGAGCCAAATCCGACAACAGCAACTAGATCTCATCGGCGCCATTCCGACAGACGCCTTAATTGAAGAGTATGCGTTGGGGGGAAGGTCTTTGTTTGAGCTGCCGAAAGATTCGGCAGCGTTTAATGCAGTTCGCGAAATTGCGGAGCGCTCGGTAGCGCCGTGAATGCCCTATCCGCTGGCAAGCTCCTTCAAATATTTCGGAAGTGCAGATGAGTCCTTAACGCCGACTATGACTTCCCAGCCCGTGAGCTCCTCAAGTTTCATTTTCAGCATGGCAATCATGCCGGGAATTATGAGCTTTTTGTGATCTACCTTTTCTGCAACTTTGGATTCCTTAAGCGCCTGCGCGATTTTCTCTGGAGTAAACTTATCAGCAGCGAACGCCGTCATCACCGACAATCCCTCGGTATCAACCACGAGAAGGCGCGCTGGAACCTTGCTCGCCTCAATATCACTTGCGACGGTGAAATAGGTGAGAGAAAAGTTTGACGTGACGATGACCGGCGAATTGCGGTTCGGCTTTCCTATGTCATAGAGACCCGGATTGACCTGTATGAGCGCCTGAGGATCCGTAAAGATGTTGGTCCTCAGCGTGGTGAGCGGGTACAGCCGAGCGGCGTCGAGGTCACTAAAGATTATCAACGAGGCGTATTTCAGCGTTCCTATCACCGCCCTTATCGCTTGCGTTTCGACGTCCGTCCCGTTGTCTAAGTTTACCATAACGGGGTAGCCGAGCGGCCGGAAAAGCTTCTTGACACTGAGCCGACGCAAAATAGTCAACCATTCCAATGCATGGCCCAAGGGCTTAGCCCCTAGATTTAAATCTAAAACGATGTCTTCTATGCCCTCGCTCTTTGCTATTTCCGACAGCGACACGAGCTCATCGACGTCATCTGCGTACAGCACGAGTGGGCACGCGTACCGCTGCGCGAGGTTTGCCATTGAGGCGCAGTTGTTGGCACTGGCGGCGTAGATTAACGGTTTGGCCTTCGACACGATCTTGAGGCCAGCTTCAACGACCTTGGGGTCATTGCTCATTAAAACTAGCGGCAATCCGCTGTTATCGTTCACGAGCGTCACGACATCAGAGAACCGTTGCGCGTCCCCTGTCGCTTTGACCGCTATCAAGTCCACGCCTGAGATAATGCCTATCCGCTCGTATTTCATCGCGTCGAGCTTCCTGGCCCGTTCCACGACGCTCTGGTCGTCGAGGTCGTCTTCGATTATGAACGTATATGCAGTCTGGTTGAAAAATTTCTTTTCATGTCTGAAAAGCTCTGTTTCGCCTCCGATTTCGACGTCACCGACGTTAACGGTGCGCATAGGCGGCGAAGCGGAGCTCTCGAGTTGTTGCACCGCTTCGGGTGATACATACGGACACTTCGTGAGCTCTGCCTGCTTGTTGGCCAACATCATAGCAAACGCCAAGCACGTAGGGACCCCACATTCGCCGCAATTTTTTTTGGGCAACAGTTTGAAAATATCGAGCGCTGTCATCGGCATGGTGCTATCCCACCAATTCGTCGACAACTTTTCTTACGATCGCTACAGACTTTGGGTGCCGGAATATCAACGCGTTCGCCCCGGCCATTAGAGCCGCCAGCGCCGAGGCCACCTCCCAAAAGATCCCCCTATCCCTCTCATCGCCTAACTTGGCGTCTGCGCGATAGGCTTCCTTCGCGCTCCACGCCACGCTTATGTCGGCGATCATCGGCGACTGGAGCATCTTGTCTCCCACAAGGCCGGCGAGCTTAATCCGCTCCATCGCTGAGTAGGCGTACTCCATCCCAAAGCCAATTCCCGCCATAAGCGGGTCGCTGACGATGTGATCGAGCGGCACCCCAAACTCGGTGAGCATGATATTGAGCTGCTTGGCGATATTCACGTCGATGTTTGAGAACGCGACGACCGCGTGGCCGTTTGCAGTGGCAGCAACAGCGATCGACTTGTAACTGTCCTGTTCCGCGCGCGCGAGCAAACACCGTTCTCCCTTGGCAGCATCGCCACAGAGCTCCATAACACGGGCATCCTTCTCATAATCGCCGCTTCCTTGTATTACCAGCGGAGCCTTCACTTGCCCAAGCACGGTCGACACGAGGGAGGCCGCATCTTCAGCGCTGACGTTTGCTTCCTCGGGATTGGTGCTCAGAAGCTTCAGACAGATGAAGTCTGCACCGTAGAGGTTAACGCACGCGTCCGCCCACGCAACAGGATCCTTGATGATGTCGCCGATCTCATCGATGATGATCTGGGGGTAATCTTCGCCAACGCGATCGATCACCTCCATTCCGATAGCCGGTCGCGAAACCTTCCCCTCGAACGCCAAAAACGGAAGGGATGCTTCTCCGCCTAAACGGACGGTTCTATCCCGTGTCCCCCCTTCGTTATCTGTTGCGCCGATTGTAATCTCATTTATCTTTCCGCTCCAACTTTCCTTTGGAATTGCTACCATCGCCGTTACCCCAGAGATTCTCACGACTTTACGTTCAAAACATACCCATCGGCGGCATGCGCAGCGCAGGGTGTTCGACCTTCGCCAAGTACTCCGCTAATTCATCCGCATCCGTCGTAATAGTTTCGTCGGCGATCTTATCCGCCAGGTCCGGTAAACCCAGTTCCTTTGCTCTCTTCTCAAGATCCTCTCGTAGCGCCGCTTTGAGGTCTTTCGGCATCCATACGACGCGCGCTAGCCCCCCATCCGCGCGGATAAACTTCTTACTCGTAATAAACTGCCTGCCTACGCCAATAAATCCAGGCGTTTGATTACCCCCGCCGACAGATCCCGCAAGGGTTGAGAACTTCATGCCAATGGGGGTCATGCCGGTATATTCGCGGTTGACCACTATCACGCCCTGCAGGTCACTGCTGATCGCCACGATACACTCGAAGCATCCGCACGATGTCTGTGGATCCTCCATCATCGTGTACTGATTCATCCGCTCGACGTGGCCGTGCGTGAGCTCACAGACCGCTTGGTTTACGTTTGACCACTGGCCCTTCTGCTCGTCAATCGCAGCGCCCTTTTCAACCGGTTTATTTGGCCCATTTGGATCGATGCTGAATCCCGCAGCCGCATCAAGCCAGTTCAATGCGCCACACAGCCCCAGACGTTCGGGGGAGATGATACAAACGTGGCTCGGGGCGAAGCTTTGGCACAATGTGCACGCGTAGAACGTGTCAACGCTCTCGTCAGTCAGCCCTGCAATCCGCCGATCCCGATCTGCATACGATTCCATAGCCTCTGGCAGGTGCTTTTCCACCTCCTTTTCGTCGGTGATGATCGTAACTTGTATCCGGCTGATGATACCCCCGAGCTCCTCTTTCATCTTGTGGTAAAGGATGTCACCAAAGTGCTTGAAGCGTAACCCATTGGCCACACTGTTCTTGCTTAGTCGCACCCAGAGCAAGTTTCTCTGACCCGTATGCCACGCACCTTCCGCGTAATTGATGAACTGGTGGATGCGTCGCTCGACGACGGGCTCAAACTCCTTTTTCATGTGCTTTCCGTACACTTCAACAAGCATCCCCAGCGCCGACACGCTGCCCTCTTCCATCTCATCGACATCCTTCCCGATGAGCGTGATCTGGCCGTCCTTAACCGCATCAGCATCGCGGATCTTAACGAGCTCAAACACCTTTGTCTTGGTTGGACCCCCGCACTCGACATAGGTTTGCGGCCTGCGTACCGTTTCTCCCTCGAAGGCAAGCCCGTAGGCGACCGGTAATGAGACCTCACCAAACGTCACCTTCATGTTCCGTATCTCGATCGCGTGTGCGACGATCTGATTGTAGTCCTTCTCTACCTCATATTTGCCCGGCACTTCATCTACATCTTGATCGGTGATCGTTGGTGAGCCATTAAACAGCACAGCGAACTCGATCGCTGCCTTAATGTCGTCAATTGGACCTAACTGGACGATGACGACTTTCGGCCGCTTTGCTAGGTACTCAAAGAGTCCGTTCCGATCTCCTGGCTTGACGTTCCCGAAGGTCAGCGCGGCACGTATCGCAAAGCTCAGCCCGTGAATCGCTTGCGTAAATTCGCCCACGCAAAACAGCAGCCGGTCAAGTCCCTTATGCTCGCCTATCTCAATGCCTGCCTCGGCAATCTGTTGTATAGTATCAAAGGTAGGGATTACAAGCATGCCCTTGCTCTGACAGTCCCTGATGATCTTTGCTAGCAGCGCAGGGTCCTTCGCCTTTCCCACCAACACAAGAACCCCAGGTATGGTATCATCGACGAACGAGATCCCCAACCGGCGGAGTACCTCATCGGCGACGAACCCTGTGTACGGAGTATCCGCGTAAGGGTCGGGATTGTCGATGTACTTGAGGGCCTCAACGATTTCTGCAGCGATCATCGTTGCTTCGCCTGAGGCCACAGCATTGTCAAACGTGTACTCCTCTCTAATCTTTCCTCTCACTTCTCCGAGGAGCCGCGGCAGCTGCGCGAGTTTCGTCACGCGTTCACCTGTCCATGCGGTGATGCACGGAAGATAATACCCGGTGCTCGGGTATCCGATCTCCTTATCACGACCGTGTTGACGTATCGCCTTGTTGAGTAGCTGATCTGCATACCCAGTTGCGATGATGGCCCCGTCGATCGCTTTCTTGTAGAGGGCCTCATTCGAGAGCGGCGGTGCCGTGACGTCCGGCGTGGTTCCGTTCCAGTACGTGACCCCCCCATCGAGTTCACTGTGCGCGTTCATCTTCCATCTGCGGTACTGAACGGTGTTCACCAACGTCTTCGCCGCAATCACAGGATCAGGCTCAAATATGAAGTGACCGCCGTAGACGTCCTTTGCGGTTGCCTGGGCGACTTCATCCGCAAGAGGGCTGCCCTTGATGAATGGATAAACCCCAACGTGGGTGGGCCATCCCGTTGCGACGCACCACGTCCCAATCGCCACCGCTTTTTCGCTCATCGCTTCTGGAGCGCTCGCGACGATGGGGAGATCCTGTATGTCGACGCCCATCACCTGGGCGATTTCACTGACGAAGTTTTCCACGCGTGAGTTGTCCACGCACGACCCCATGTGGAGCACGAGCGGCAATGACTCACCGGTGGTCTTTTCCCCGACATCTTTGAGGAACGCCTTGAGGGATTCGCCTGCGTGCTCCTCGACCGCTTCTGGTGTCAATAAGCCGTGCTTCGCAAGGGATTGCGCTGCACAACCAGTTACAAGCGTCAGTATGTTGTTTCTGACTAGCTCTTTAGCGATCGTCAAATGGCAAAGGTCGTGTTCAGCCTTAGCGGGATTATTACACCCTGCGATAAGTGCGATGCCCTGGACCTCTCCGCTGCGTATCTTATCAGCAAGATACTTGAGCGGTTCCTTTTCATCAAAGGTGCTCAACAACGACTTTATGTACTCGAGACTAAATCCTGCGACGACCTTACTCGAAATATCAGGGATGGAGATTTTTGTGGGGTCTCTGTTCTTGTACGCTTCAATAGCGACGCGCACGATCTCTTTGGCGCCTTCACGCGCCGCTGCTTCATTGAATTCGATATGTGTGTCGCCGGGGATACGGGTGATCGGCATTGTTGATATCAGCTTCGTGTGGAAACACTGTGTCCAGAATCCGACCGAAGGCGCGATGCATTGATAGTCAATGACCATCACGTCAACGACGCCGGTCATTATTGCCAACTCTTGGCTCGCAAAATTTGTGACAATCGGGATGCCTCTCCGCATCAGCAGTTCGTTGGCAGTGCAACAAATGCCGACGATATTTATTCCCTTTGCTCCTGCGGCAATGGCTTCGGTTTGTAGCTCATCTGCAGCGTCGCAAATGACTTCGCTAAGAATAGGGTTATGTCCATGTACACAGACGTTGACGTAATCCTTTTTTAGCGCGCCGAGATTGGCTTGGGATACGACCATTTGCGGGACGCCGAACAAGATGTCAGAAAGGTTCGAGCTTATGTTCTCCCCCGTGACATCACCGAGTGAGCACTTGATACCACCGAATATCAACGGCACCGGATCAGCATCACATCCCATGTGAGTTCTATGCATGACTTCGGTGATTCCCTTGTCAATGTTGGTCGCGACGACGTCATTTCGCTCAAGGAGCTCTAGCCGTTTTGCGGGCAGCATAATCTTGAGCCAGTTACACCCGTCCTCATCATTTCTTGAGAAGTCCTCTAAAGCTGAATTCGCGACGGCCACTGCAAGCTCATTTACACTCTTTTCGTTCTCCAAACCGAGCTTTGCCGCAAGGGTACGTAACTTCGTCTCGTCTTTTACGCGATAGTCGGGAGCCTTACCCTCGCCGACCCCTTTAAGGGCATGCGCGAGGTGCCTTCCGTGATCAGAGTGAGCCGCACAGCCGCCTGCCATCATCCGGATCAAGTTTCGCGCCACAATTGTGTAATCTTTTGCCCCACAGATACCTCTTTGCGGCTCTTTTCCAAAAGGATTGATCCTACAAGGTCCCTGCAAGCAGATCCGACAGCACAGGCCGGACTCGCCAAAGCCGCACTGTGGCTGCATCAAGTCGGCTCGGTCCCACATCGTCTTCATATTGTTCTGCTCGGCAAGCGGCAACATCTCGAGTGCCGCAGGATCTACCGTCATCGCTTTTGGATTCGCTTTGTTACGTCTCTTGTCCATATATCAATGCACCACACTTGCACGCAAGCACGCACGATAGCTCCGCTGCACCGTTGCAGAGGTCGCATTTTACCGCTTCGTGGTCGCGCGTCTGTATCGCCCCAAATGGGCATGCGTCAACACATTCAAAGCACCCTGTGCAGCGTTCGTCGTTAATCGTTACCACACCATCGTCATTTTTTGTAATCGCACTCTCTTCACAGACCTCGACACACTTCGGCCGCTTGCAGTGAAGGCACCTCGTAAGATGCAACTTGCCATCCTTATATCCGATCGTAAGCCTCGAGAGAGGGCGCGGATACTCGCACATCGCAGTGTTGATATCGCCTGACGCGCTATGCCGTAGCGCGCACGCAAGCTCGCACGACTTGCATGCCACACAATTCTTCGGAACAAACCTAGCGATCAACATAAGCAGCTGAATACGATGTGGTTTATGCTACAAGCCTCGCAGCGGTTGCGCCGGCATCACGGTGTTCTTACTACTATGCAATGCCGGATGCGGCCACAACAAGCGTTTACTCACCGAGTGCTCGTGAAGATGAGCGCTACCCCATAAAGAGTGAGGGGGCGCCGGGCGAAGTGTCTTTCGCATTCTGTTATCCTTGAAATAACGCGATATCAAGCAGTAGGCAAAGATTGAATGATTGTACTATTTTATACGATGCTAGTCATATATATGTATGGTCTTACAAGGACGACAGAAAGTATTTATAGTGAATTTATGCGAGTAGGTAAGTGATGGGGCTTGTTAGCGTTCGTTTGTTCGCAAATTTACGCGAAATCGTGGGGCATCCTCGCGTCGTTTTGGAGGCCAACTCCATGCGCGAGGTACTAAAGGCACTTCGATCAGAGCACCCTGCGTTGCAGCCGCTGCTCTGCGAAGACGGGGAGGTCCGCCCCTACATCACGATCCTCGTCAATGGCGAGAACATACGCGACTTAGAAGCGCTTGCTACCAGTCTGTCTGACGGCGATGAAGTTGCGATCTTTCCGCCTGTTTCAGGCGGCTAGCTCGGACGACCGTCAATCACTAAGGTCGACGGACCATTTAGTGAGCTGGTTCAACGAACCTTCCATGCCTCGATAATCCTCTAGAAGCTCACGACCCAACGCAGTTAGCTTCGCCCCTCCCCCTGCTCTTCCGCCTCGCGTCCTCTCGACGAGAGGGCGACCAAGCCGCTTTTCAACGATGGTTATGCGTTCCAACGCGTAGCGGTATGACATTCCCAGCTCGCGCGCTGCGGCGCTTATGGAGCCAAGTCTCTCTATTTCGGCAAGGAGCCGCATCGTACCAAGGCCAAATACGTGTTCTCCATTTTCGCCGACAAACCAAAGCTTGAATCGCGGTCTGATTCTCATGCTAGTAAGCTATAATAGCGCATGTGCACATTTAACCATAACGATGATATTCAAAACACGAACTCCGTTTGGCGTGGCTTTGGATAGGTTTCTCAAAGCCATCGTGCCTATCGAAGATACCGAGGTGGCGCCCATACGAGAGGCCAGAGGGAGGGTGCTTGCCCGTCAGATCATTGCACAAAGGGACGAACCTAACTACCGACGGGCCGCCATGGACGGCTACGCAGTCATCGCAGACGATACGCTAGGAGCGAGCGAACATTCACCGATCGCTCTCAAAATTGGCAAAGAGGTGAGCCGCGGCGCTGCCTCGCGAGTTCATACCGGCTCCAAAATGCCGGACCAAGCTGACGCCGTTGTGATGGTAGAAGACGTCGAACGTCTTGGTGACGTCGCTGAAATTAGAGCGCAAGTGCATCCGTTCGAAAACGTCGGTCTTAAAGGCGAGGACGTAAGCCGCGGCGAGCTCGTGTTGGCTCCCGGCCATCGTCTGCGACCAGCAGACATCGGACTGCTTGCTTCTCTCGAAGTCCACGACGTGACCGTCTACCGGCAACCAGACGTCGCGATCATACCGACCGGAGAAGAGCTCGTTGGAGAAAAACCCGCGGAAGGGGAGGTAGTCGAAACAAACGGCCTTATGAACGCGCTCCTTGTAGAACAGTGGGGTGCACGGTACCGCTACCGGGACATCGTCACCGATGCGCGGGAGCTCATTGAAGACGCTTTGTTACGGGATACGGATGCCGACCTCATATTGACCACAGGAGGAACATCCGTTGGGATTCGGGACCTCGTTCCAGAAGCGGTGCACAAGCTTGGGAAAGTTTTGGTTCACGGGATCGCGATGAGTCCCGCAATGCCCACGGCGCTCGGCCTTGTTGAGAATACTCCTATAGCTTGTCTGCCAGGGTTTCCGGTCGCCTGCCTCGTCGCTTCGTATGCGTTTGCTAAGCCGGCGATCCATCGACTCGAACACGTCGAACGGGAATTTGAGCGGACAGCAACCGGCACGCTGGCTAGCAAAGTAACCGGTAAACCTGGTTCACGAACGTATGCACGCGTAGCAATACGGAACGAACGAGTTGAACCTGTCTGGGCATCGGGATCGGGCATACTCAGCTCTATGACTAAAGCAGACGGATTTGTTATCATCCCTGAAAACGTCGAAGCGTACGACGAGGGTCAACCTGTAGAGGTCGTGTTGTTCGACTGATGATCGGATGCTTGTGATGTGAGACGAAAAGAGATCACAGGGCTAATAAGCGTCGACGAGGTCCATGAGATCATTAGAAGACCTGCGCTAATTCGCATAATTCGCGACTCCGCTGCAGCGCGCGTTGGATCGAACCCTCGCTGAAGACACACGTCGCGTATCGACGTTCCGTTCTTCGATAGGGCAGTGATGCACGGGTTCGCCCGCATCGAGCTTAACATCTATTCCGCTAAGTCATTGCCACCAAGCATGAAGACCTATGCAAGACAGGATTCGCGATCAGGATTGACTAGCTGGTCTCCTAAGCAAAAACGGCGTTGATTTTTGCTGATCTACGAGCATTCGGCGGCGCTATGAGACTAAGCCGCGTACTTCGCGGTTTGGGAACGCACTTCGTTTGACACGCTCTTTAGGGTCTCTCTAGGCAACTTTTTATTGTTAAAAGTCCCATGAACGTTGCCCTAGGGGTAGTAGGGTAGCCTGGTCCATCCTCGAGCGTTTGGGACGCTTGGACGGCAGTTCGAATCTGCCCTACCCCATAGACTCAAGCGTTGGCTGTATAACGGTTAAACACGATGCATGGGCTCGTAGCCTAGTCAGGATAGGGCACCGGCCTCCTAAGCCGGCGGTCGAGGGTTCAAATCCCTCCGGGTCCGCTTTTGTAATTGAATCGTGCGCTCGCACTTAGATTTTGCCCTTCGTTAGCGTGCCACCTCGTCACGACTGAACGCATCTCAGGTTTCGAACGCCTGTGGTGCGCGCTTCGAGCCGTTTCCCGCATGTTTTTCGTCAATACCCGTCTGGCAAGGCGCTTCAGCGACGTCGCACGCACGTTTAAACACGGAACTCAAACGCCGCGACCGGATAGATTAGTTTGTGCTCAGTCAATATATCCGGATCAATCTCGCCAAAAGTCCCGACAGTCTCTTCAGCAACGAGAATCGCAGCACGCCTTCCCTCAAGGAACGATGGATGGCTAGACTCATTAACCTCGAAAGGACAGTCAAGCTCACGGAAAACGGCTTTCACGACCTTCTTTATTTCCGTAAAGCTGGCTGCACTGGATGCGATAACCCCAGCGCAAAGGCGACGTTCCTGAGCCGCGTCGGCGACAAGGCGGACGACTTCGCCCACCTCGTACACCATTTGCGGATACTCTCGGTGCTGATTGAGTGCTAACGTGTCTATCAAGCCAGGCAACAAGCTCGTCCGCAAGCTGATGTGCTCCTCAAGCAGGGGATTTTCGATAATAACCGCTTCGCTCGGATCAGAAGCTAACATGAGTGTGATCACCTCGAGGAAACCCAGGCCTTGTAACACATCCCTTATAACGGTTGATCGCTGCTCTTCAACCAGCCTGCTGCCGATCGTTCCAAGCTTCGGATAAGAAGGCGGAATGCTTTCGTAGCCAAAACCTATCGCAACGTCTTCGATGATGTCTACCGGGTGCATGATATCAGTTCGGTAGCACGGGACCGACACCTTAATTCGACCGGCGTTGACCACTGATTCCATGCGCATCTTCTGAAGTGAGGCTGTGATTATCTCTTCAGCGATTTCGACACCAATACGCTTCACTATGTCGCCCTTTGTGACTACGAATGTCGAACCGCCCATGTCGGGAGTGTTGAGCACTTGTCCGTTGCCTCGATAAACGACTTTGACCGTCTCGATAGTCGCCCCTCGGTCGTAAAGCGCGGCGACGAGTATGTGAAGGCAGTCTTGTATTGCCTTCATGTCGAGCCCAGTCACATCAATAAACAGATCAGTCGTTTTCTCACTCACACGAGTGAGTTCGCCATTGATAATGGGCGGAAACGAGAGGACGTTTTCGTTTACGTCTAGGATAAGCGGGTGACGGTCGCCGACGATGTGCGCATATTCCTTTCCCTTCGGATGAACGCGAAGAATCTCAGCGGGGCTTATTCGTTCGGAAAAATCAAGCGGTACGAAGGCGACGTCACCGAGAGTGTACCTAAAAGGAGGACTGACCCGCGAGAGATCGTGAATGCCAATCGATGCCTTTCGCCGATCCCGCCCCACACCCCAGTGCAAGTCTTCCTGCAAATCGATCAGTGACTTAATCGTTCTTTCATCGAGCGTAACTCCTCGCACTACTGCGCAAACTACGTACGGGCGCACCGCGTTTACGGATGAGTCGACTTCGATTTCGATGCCCGAATTTGAAGTTACGTACTCAGGGAGACCCGTCTCTATTCCAAGCATACCTCTTACTGCTCGAGCCGCGCCCTCAACGCTAAACAAATCAGGCCTATTTGGGAAAAATTCTACTTCTATCTCGTCGTTGACGCACCCTACATCCGCCCCGAGGCGCGGAAGTAGCTCAACGATCGTATCAGCGTCGGTGCCTACCATCTCCTCAAGTTCTGCACGATTCAGGGTAACAACTGGCAAATCAGGCACCTCAGAGTAGTACGCTTGGCATATTGCGCAACCACGCGACGTCGCTCAAGTAGAGCTTTCTGATATCGGTCAATCCCATCTTGAGCATAGCTATCCTCTCGATACCTATGCTGAATCCTAGCACGCTTTTGAGTCCAAGCGGTTGAGTCACTTCAGGCCGAAAAACGCCTGCCCCGACTAACTCAAGCCAGCTGCCATCCACAAAGATATCGCCCTCCAGGCTCGGTTCCGTGAACGGAAAGTAGCCAGGTCTAAATCGAACGCGGTCGAATCCGAGCCGTCCAAAGACCGTCTTTAGCACGCCGATCAAATCGGCCAAGCTCAAGTCTTCGCCGTGAATCGTCCCCTCGCATTGCTGGAACTGCGGCAAATGCGTTGAGTCCATGCTTTCTCGTCGAAACACGCGGTCAATGCCGAAGATCATTGCCGGAGGATCGGGATGGCGTACGAGGTAGCGAAATGCGGACCCAGTCGTGTGGGTTCGTAAGACTGCCCGACGCGATCGTTCGAGGTCGAACTCGCCCCCCCAGCCTACAGATCCCGCGCAGCCAGAAGTGTGTGCTGCTGCAACGCGCGCAGCTAAGTCAGTAGGCAATTCAAGCGCGGCTGGTCGAGAGAGGTAGAACGTATCTTGTTCGTCGCGAGCTGGATGATCTTGCGGCACGAAGAGCACATCGAAATTGTGGAATTCACTTTCGACTATTGGACCCTTAAACTCGGTAAACCCCATGGAAATGAAAATGTCCCGCATTTCGTCAATAAGGCGCCGCAATGGGTGTGCTTTTCCGGGATAAAGTGGAATGGTGTCTGCCCGCACATCATATGGCTTTAATCGCCCTCGCCACGCCCCAGTCCTGATAAGTTCAGAAGTAAGATCTGCGATGTCACGGTCCGCCGCGCGCGGAGCATCCAGTTGCATTTCGTCGCCTGCACGAGTCAATATGACCTCACGTGACGCGATCTGATGCGCCCACACGATATTGCGCTTTATGAGCCCCTTGAGAGCGTGTTCTGCCTGTTGTGGTTCGACTGAGACGTCCCTCAAGGTGAACTGCTTTCTTGCTTTTACGTCCTGGAGTATGCGCTCTTCGGGGACTATATCAGCCGTGAGTGGCGATAGGATTGAATCGCCATTGGCAGTCATAATGGCGGCCCACCCTCTACGCTTGAGCCATCCAACGGCGATTGGCATCGCTGGAAAGATACTTCGGAGATCGTTGAGGGAGGTAGGCCCGTTTATAAGCAAGTAGTCGTGAACCTGTCGCTCTGGAAGGCCTTTCTCCGCATATATAACTCCCTCCTCAGTCAGTTCATACGAAGTGTCGATGTTTTCTTCGACCCGAGCCAGCCCTTCTGTTTGTAGCAGATACGCCGACTGAAGAACCGCTTCAATTTTCAGCCCGGTTTCTCTCGAAAGAGGTTCCACTCTAGCTCGTTTTGCTCGCCTTAGGGAACGTAAAAGCACCCAGTCGTTGTGAGATAGCTGCACCATACGAATCGCTGACGTTAAGGAGGGTAAAACACCGTCTATTTCTACTCAGCTACACACGATTATTATTTATTGTTACCTATCTACAGAATCCATATGGAAGCCAAAACGACGTTGTCGCGCACACAAATCAGGTTTGCTGGGGCTCTGTTTAGTCTATTCTGCAGCAGTTGCGCGCCACTCTCACAAAAGGTGCTAAGGCGGTGGCGGAGATGAGGTAGTGACAGACAAGTATAGGACATCCCTTTTTTTGTTCAGAAGGGACTTGCGGGTTCCCGACAACACTGGGCTCATTGAGGCGTCTTCGGCCTCTGAAACAGTGGTAGCTGCTTTCGTCTTTGACCCGGGACAAGCGGCGCGAAATCCCTACTCCAGTCTTAACGCGTTTTAGTTTATGATCGAATCCCTCCACGATCTCACTCGCCAAGTGGGAGCGGCACGCGGTTTCTTGTCCACATTTAGGGGACGCCCAGAGGCGGTTGTGGGACACCTTATTGATGAAGAGGGTGTAGAGGCTGTTTTCGTAAACAGAGATTACACCCCCTTTAGTCGATCGCGAGATGCTGCGATAGCAAAAGTTTGCGAAGAGAGACGAGTTGCCTTTCACAGCTGTTCTGATGTGCTGTTACACGAACCAGGCGACATTCTGAAAGATGATGGGAGACCGTACACGATCTTCTTTCATTTTTTCAGAAAAGCGCGTTCGATTCCAGTTCGGCCAGTCAATGCTGCAAGAGTCAACAATGTCTCAAGCATACACATCGCCTCGCAACAACACGAGGTGCTTGACTGTGATCTGCACGATCGGGACGCACACAGGTTCATCCGTGGCGGCCTCTCACGAGCGCTCAAAGTGCTTGCTGGCCTGAGTCAGTTTGCTCAGTATAAGACTGAGCGAGATTATCCCGCCAAAAGCGCGACGACGAGGCTTTCGGCGCACAACAAGTTCGGCACGTGCTCAATACGAGAGGTGTACCATTCTGTAGTGAACCAACTCGGTGATGAGCACCAGCTTATAGCTGAGCTGTTCTGGCGCGATTTCTACTCGCACATCGCACACTTCTTTCCCCACGTCTTTGGCCGCCCATTTTATCCCAAATACGACGCCTTAGCATGGGACACTAGCTCAAAGAAATTCGGCGCGTGGTGCGCTGGAAGAACAGGGTTTCCGATTGTCGATGTAGGGATGAGAGAGCTAAACGCCACCGGATTCATGCACAACCACAACCGCGTCCGGATGATCGTCGCATCGTTCCTCATTAAAGACCTGCACATCAATTGGCGTCAGGGAGAACGCTATTTTGCCCAAAAGCTTGTGGATTATGATCCCGCTGTAAATAACGGTAATTGGCAATGGTGCGCGTCGACTGGTTGCGATGCGCAACCATATTTTCGGATTTTCAATCCGTGGCTGCAGCAGAGACGATACGATCCACATTGCAGCTACATCAAAGCGTGGATTCCGGAGTTACGCTCTGTCGCCGCAGCGCATATCCATTCTCCCGACAAGCTTAAGGATGTGGCAATTTCCGGCTATCGCGTACCTCTCGTCGATCACGCGACGGAAAGCAAGCGAGCGAAAGAAGCATATGGTCAGGTCGTAAGAGGTGCGTAAAAGCACCCGCGAGGTACGCATTACCAGACCTGATGCTCGGAAGCCCGCGAACGGAACCTCCGCAAATCGTGAAGTGATGGACTGTTTGTGCAAAGAGTCTTCTGCCAGAAGCTGACTTAGTCAGATCATTGCTGACAGTCTCGGATGATAAAGTCCTCCATCCGATCTCGCGCTCGCTCGCGCGCGGCCTGGTGATTTCTTAAAAACTGCACGACCCTATCGGCAAGCTCTTGTTTGCACTCGCCACAAGCACGTGCACCACGCAAGCACTCTTGTCGCAGCTCAAGCGCCCGCTGATCGTCCTCTTCAAAGAGGTAAAAAGAGTACTGGTAGACTGCGCAAATGTCAGGCACGCCACCTAGCTCCTTCTGTTCTTTTACCGTCGTTCGTCCACCGGTAAAGGCGTTGGCAATTTTCATCCGCGCCTCTTCTGGGCTGTCTGTTGTGAAAATGCTCGTTTCAGGAAGTGAAGCGGACATTTTGTCGAGGCCTAAAAGGCTGGGGAAAAACCGACTGTGCACGAGCGCAGGCTTGTAGTAGCCCATCTTAGGGGCAACATCACGAGTGATGCGAAAATGCGGGTCCTGGTCGATTGCACAAGGGATCAATACCGGAACGTTTCGGCCAGCGAAGATAGTGGGCAAGAATGCTGGCGCCGATTGCATGCTCGTAAAAAATACCATTCCAATGTTGGTGCTCACATCGAATCCGAAGACCGCCCGAGCCGCCGAGAACGTAACGCGCTTAGCTACTTCTAGCGCAATCGGATATAGAGTTCTCGCGTACTCGGTGTCAAGGAATATTCGTGTCTTTTTCGGATCAAAGCCGAGCGCGATTAGATCGAGGCTATTGTCATACGAAAAACTGCGCGTCGCCTTTGCACTCAGCTCGTCCTTTTGTAGGAATTTTTCGTCATCGGTCATCTGAAAGTACAGCTCGGCGCCAAACGCATCTTGCAAGTACTTCGTGAATATCCACGGCATCAGATGACCAAGATGCGTATGCCCTGAAGGCCCGCGCCCGGTGTAAAGAACGAATTTCTCACCCGCTTCGTACCGGTCCAATATCCAGTTGAGGTCTCGATGCGAAAAGAAGACCTGCCGCCGCAGCATAAGCGGGATTGAACCGGTAAGTTTCTTAAATCGCGCCAAGATGGCGTCGTCAATGGGCTGCGTGCCAAAAAGAGCCATCAGCTTGTTGTAGTCAACGTGCCCTTCCACTTCCCACGGTGTGACAACAAAATCGCTTGGCATCGCGTTCTGACCTCATTCCTCTGCCTATATCGGCTATTGATAGTCATCAGCGGTTATAAAGACACCGTATCTCGCGCGCGGGTCTCGCAGCGCTGACTCGATTGGCCGCCTGCGCGTATTTTAAGGGGCGCAATTCATGGATAGACGAGTTACGGTTTTGCCCGGCCAATGTCAAGATATTCGAGACCCGTTTTTCCACTATAGGCAAAGATCATACGTTTACGCACGCCGTGTGCGAGACGAATCGCCCGTGACATTTCCGGCAGGGTCGCGACGAAGCCTTCTGGGAGAGCGTGCACGAGGTACTTCGAGTGCGGGATCCTATCGACGTCTTCGATTTGCTCATATGCCCTAAAATGGCTGCCAAATTTGAAACCAGTTTTCACGACGAAGCCGCGATCACGCAGATCTGTGTACACTTCAAGCTTCTTCAAGAATTCCGGCTCAATAGCTTTGGCTCTGCGAATGAATTGCAGCCTGGTGAAGCGTTTGTTGGTTGCCCCGTCCTCAACCGATAACCCAAGCTGCATGAGGTAAGCGCACTCAATAAGAGAGAGCTGGAGCATTTTCTCGTCCACGAGCTTTCCATAAAAGCCAGCTCGGTAGAGTGGCACGGCGTGCTGCTCATCCCAGATCACCACCCGATCATCAAGAAGGGTGGCATCCGCTTTAGAAAGATCCACCGCAAGAGACGGCATCTTGCCCTGCATGCTCGCGCTTTTGGCTTCGTAGAAGGTTAGATCACTTTCCCCATCGACGACCGCGAGAAGCATCTTTTTCCGTACGTTTTGGGTGAGCCGCACCTTTTCCATGAGTTCCGCGAAGGGCACAGAAATGCGTTCGGAAAGCACGTAAACGTATGCGGATGCGGGGCCCTCGCCAGGTCTCCCTCCGCGAGGATACAGCCTGAAGTCAGTCACGCTTGGCTGTATGTAGTAACCCCGTTCACGCAGGTCTTTATAGACCACGTACTTAAGGTCAAAGTAAGGCTGAATGCCTGAAGCCTCTTTAAAGAACTCTTTCAGCGTGATCCCGAGGTCGAGTCGCTCCCGTTCTACGAGATAAGCAGCCTCAACGAGTGATAGCTCGAGGGCGTTTCCTTTCAGCCGACCGTAGTAGCTATACTCCTGCTCATCGAAGTCCCTCCTCGAGAGCACCACTTTGTCGCCTTTTATGTCAAACGCCATCGTCCCGCACCGTTTCCGTCATTTAGAAATGCTGATGACGAGATATTACTTTTTCCCCCGAATGCATAGCTTAAAATAGCAGCCTAGTGTGAGTCCTATTGTTGCGAGGTAGGCTTAGAGGATGCTCTTAGTTGCAGATGCAGTTAGCGAGGAGTTTGCACCTCTCTTTCCCTTTTCGTGTTTTAATCCAATGCAGTCGCAGGTACTGCCGAGCCTCCTCGGGTCAGATGATGATGTTGTTGTGGCAGCACCCACGGCATCTGGAAAGACCGTGCTCGCCGAGCTCGCAATGGTTCGCGAGCTCTCAAAACCGCAAAGTGGCAAAATCCTGTACCTCGCTCCGCTGCGCGCACTTACCAATGAAAAAGAAGGTGAGTGGCAGACCTTGTTCACGCCAATGGGCTTCGAGGTCTACGTTGTTTCTGGCGAGCGCGAGTTAGACCCGTCAAAAGCACGCAGCGCCCACATTATCATATCAACGCCGGAAAAATGGGATTCTTCCAGCAGAAAGCACAGCACGACACACAGGTTCGTCAGAGACGTTTCAGTAATTATCATCGATGAGGCACACCTCCTTGATTCTGATGAGCGCGGAGGCGTGCTTGAAGCGTTAATCACGCGCATGAAGCGCATCAAAGACACCAAAGTCCGGATCGTCGCGCTTAGCGCAACGATGCCCAACGTCAGCGAGGTCGCTCAGTGGGTAGGAGCTACAGAAGAGCACACTTTTGCCTTTGACGATTCTTACCGCCCCGTCCCGCTCAAAGCTGATGTTTTTGGGTATAATCCCGGCAAGAACAAGTTCTTAGACAAATATATTAGATTGTATAAAGCCGTCACATTAATCGAGCCTCACGTCCCTGATGGCCAAGCACTCATCTTTGTAGCAACCCGATCTGACACAACACAAGCGGCATCAAAGCTTGTTGAGATCTTTGCGACAAAAAGGAAGACACTCACGACCAAAGAGTCGGCACAAGTGGCTGCGCGAATAAAGAGCAAATCCCTGAGCGATGCTGTGCGCAACGGTATTGGTTTTCACCACGCCGGCCTTTTGAAACAAGACCGGGACCTTGTTGAGGCGGCTTTCAAAGCCGGACACATCAAAATACTGGTCTCAACTTCAACACTCGCCTGGGGCGTTAACCTCCCTGCACGAGTCGTCGTCATTCGAGACATCGCAAACGAGGCTATCGATGAGGAGATAAGCTCACTCGATCTCCTTCAAATGCTCGGTCGTGCCGGCAGGCCCCAGTATGACGAACGCGGTTTCGGGTGGATTATCGTACCGCGCGACCGCGCAGCGGGCTTCGTCGAGATGTTGCGCAATGGTCCCCCGATACGCTCGCAGCTGCACAAGACACTAAGTGAGCACTTGAATGCGGAAATCAGCATGGGCACTATTAAGAGCCGCGCGCATGCCAAACAGTGGTTTAGCGGAACGTTTTATTTTGTGCAACACCCTCAGTCGAGCGTTCTTTTGGACAATCACGTAAACGCCCTCATTGAACAAGGATTTGCCGTCGAGGCAGAAGATCTCCTGCTTCCAACTGATTTAGGCAAGCTCGCCTCGAAGTACTACCTGCGCCTCAACACAGCTCGAGGATTTACGCAGTTGAGAGAGTCGCCTACCGACGAGGAGCTACTTGACGCTGTCGCCTCAGCCGAGGAATTTGCCGATATCGCGGTGAGGCGGAACGAGGTCTCTGCGATAAAGCGTACGCAGCCAAGTTATCACGGACACAAGTCCAAGGTGCTCGCTATATTAGACGCATATATTGAGCGTGGAGAAGTCACCGAAGTGCTAAGGAGCGACGCATGGCTCATCCGACAAAATGCGCTTCGGCTCTTGTCCGCACTGGAAGCGTTCTTATTGCTCTTCAACGCACCGGAAACCGTCTTGCGAGCCAGAATTCTCGCTCTACGACTTGAATACGGAGCGCCAGAGGAGCTGTGCCCGTTGCTTCAACTTGACGGAGTGGGCATCAAACAAGCAACTCAGCTATATGCGCAAGGGATCAAGTCGCCGTTTGACATTACCCCAGCGGTGCTTTCCAGACTCGTTGCCGGCACGCGTATCGCACAGTCAATAGGGAAACTGCCCGAAATCGTAATTGACATGCTGTTGCCCGATTCGATAGCATTTGGACAAAGCGCTATGTGCCACGCAACTGTAACAAACGCTCGCGGAGGCACACGTGTGTCGGTAACCGTGTTCGCCAATGGACTCAAGATGCTTCGCGATAGCTTCTATCTGGCGAATGGATACGCCAAATCAATTCCCATCGGCATATATGGCTCTCAAAACGAACGAGTCACGTACCAAGTGCGAGTCGACCATCTCGATTGTGTCAAAGCTCCCCAGATCCGACAGAAAGAAATAGCGATCACCGATCTCCCTAGCGAACTGAAAGCAGCTATTAGTAGCGTGGACAGAGGGCCGGTGACTATTGGTAATGGACCACAAGCTCATGCGGAAGTACCGCACTTTTCGATCCCTCCAGCAGCGCTTAGAGAGGCGCATGGAGCAGGACCGTTGGAGGCGCCGCTCATGACCCCCCACGACGCCTCACACAGGAGCAGGAGCACGAAGCTGGACGTAGGGGACAAAGACGTGCACTTGAGATCCGTGGGACGCTGCAAGCAATGCGGCGATTCATTGAACCGCGCTGAAAGCGTAATAACGTGCGATTGCGGAGCTCTTTACAAGCTCCCTACCGGAGCGGAACTCACCGGAAGCACTTGCAGCTGCGGGCTGCCAAAGTTCAGACTCAAGCTTTTTGGCGTTGACGTGTGCATTGACCGTCAATGCGAGAACATGGATGATGTGATTGCTCAGCGCTTCGCAACAAGCGGTTTCATCTGCCCTCGCTGTCGTGGTCCCCTAACCGTCGTGCGCAGGAAGGGGATCATTGTGGGGTGTGCACAGTACTATGACGGGTGCAAGACCGCTTTCTTATTGCCTGCTAACGCAACGATCGTTGGACGGTGCAAGTGCGGGCTGCCGAAGCTGCAGCTGAAAACCAAGACTCGATGTCTCGACACCAAGTGCCGCGCGTAAGCACTACCTGGCAGGATCAACGCTTCCGATCCCGCAATGATTCTACAGCGCCGTCATGGCTTCCGAATTGTGGCGCTATCTGGGTCAAGACCACGCCATTCGACAATATAACCGAGAGCTTCCAAAACCTTCTCTGGAGATGAAATACCCTCTTCTTCGATTATACCAAGCGCGGCAGGAAGTACCCCCCCTTCAAGCGCTTTTAGTCTCTCTGCGATTGTATCAAGCTTGCGCTCGCTTACGAGAAGCGTGCCGATAAGACGGTAGTGCGCTGCTGGATTGGCCTGCAACCATCGCACGAGGGCCCCTACCGATACGGACTGTGCGTCGGCCAGTTGTGTTACGTCGATGACTTCTCCTGTGAGTTCAAGCCGTGTGCTGTCGATGGTTTGGGCCTGCTGCACGATGGCAGTTTCCTCTAACTGCTTCAGGTACTTGACTACCGGCTTCACGGGCACCTTCTTGTCGTAGAGGATGACCAAGCCTTTGACCTTCTCGAGCTGCGAACAATTGAGGCTTCGATCGACAGCGATCAGCAAGTTCTCAACGTCGAGCTCCCGCAGTTTCGCCAGCTTCTTCTTAAGGTACTCATCAGTCCAAAAACCGACCACCTCGAGGTACGCCTTCAGATGGTTCTTCTCAAAGCTGAAATCAGGGATGAATACGTATCGGCCGGCAACTAGCAGTTCCGGTTCTCTTTTGAGGTTCCAACCCAACTTTAAAGCCTTAAACGAGTGTGCGAACGCCGCTTCGACTGAGCTGTCATATCGCTCTCTTGTTGACTCGGCACCGTGCCCAGGAAGCCGATCTCTCACGTTCCCGCTGTCAAGCTCCAGTTCTAACAGCTTGGGTGCTTGTCGTTCCCCACCGACAACGTGTGCCTTGAGGTGCCATTCGTCAGCTTCGACAATAGAAGGGAGTAGTTTCGCAAGTGACGTGCCGTACCGTTCGGTCAGCTTGAAGAGCGATATAGGACCGTCAACGATGGTGCGATAAGCTCCGTCAGTTTGCTCTATCGCATACATGAGACCCAAATGCTTGAGCCGACTGAAAATGCGCTGGTAGTTGCTCCCGACCATAAACTCGAGAGAGGCAGCCTTGAACAGCAGCGTTTGTGTCAAGCTTAAATTGTACTGCTGGATAAGGTCTCGCGGATGGGGCGCGACAAAGCGTTCTAACACCAGCTCATCTTCGAAATCGCTCCAGAGCGACGCCTCGAGCTGCAATGACGAGAGACCCAGTTGCGACGCTGCCTCAGTTATAACCTTCTGCCTCAGCTCGTCGGTCGCGACGAGCGGATACCGATTTGCCTCTCTAAAGACTTCACGGCGCGCTTGTTTGGGATCAATGTGACTTCGCGGTTTGAACGTTGCTGCGCGGTCGAGCAATGCGACTAAGCCCCTCACCAGTCGAAAGTCAAAGCCGACTTCCTCAAACTGCTGACACTGGTCAGCCAGCTCGCCCTTTCGCTTGTTTAAGTGTGCTTCATACGTTTCGATCAAACGCGACGCCAGTTCTAAGTAACGGCCTTCAATCGGCACATAAACCGGTTTGATCTTTCCGGAGCGAGCGCGCGTGATAAGGAGATTGCTAGGGAGCATTCTCCGCGGCCCTCCATCTTCGCTTCCGGCGGTGACTCATTCCTGTTTCGGTGGTATCCCGCGTGACGATTTCAGTGAGTCTCGCGAGCTTCCCCTCCCGCTTACGCAGCACGCGCCCGAGGCGCTGAATGAATTCTCGGGAGCTACCGGTCCCGCTGAGAATAATAGCTTGCGAGGCATCGGGAACGTCGACCCCCTCGTCAAGCACTTTAGAGGTGACTATCATGCGATACTCCCCGTCGTGAAAGCTGGTAAGTATCTGTCTGCGCTCATCTTTGAAGGTCGTGTGCGTGATTGCCGGGATCAAAAAGGTTCGAGCTATGCGATGCACGAGCTTATTATGCTGAGTAAAAATGATAGTCTGCTCAGAGGGGTGCTCGAGAAGCAGTTCCTTTAGCACCTCCATTTTTGCGCGTGAGTTCAAAGCGATGTCTAAGGCCCGATTCCGAGCCAGAAGCGCTTTTCGAGCCTCCGGATCCCACGAGCTGCGTCTGATGAACGTGGCGAAATCGTGCGGCGTTCGCAGCGTAACGTTGCGGCGCGCCAGATAATTAGTGAATACAGCATAGCACCGCGAATACTCCTCCGCTTCGTCGGGCTCCAAGTCGACGGAGCGATACGCCACTTCATAACCGGAAAGGTGTTCGTCAGCGAGGTCCTGCACAGTCAGCTCATAGACTTTTCCCCCGATGAGGCGTAGGAGCTCGCTGTGTAGACCATCTTCGCGTTCATACGTTGCTGTTAGTCCAAGTCTCGCTGGCGATAGAAACATTTCAGCGATATGGCGATAACCTGCTGCAGGAAGGTGATGGACCTCGTCGAAGATGACTAACCCAAATCGATTGCCAAGCTCCGCTGCGCGCAAATACGCTGAGTCGTAAGTGGCAACGGTGAGTGGCGAGAGTACATTGTCACCGCCTCCGTACGCACCTACCTCGAGCTCAAATTCAGTCGCGAGCACGCGACGCCACTGCTCCATTAAATCGAGCGTAGGCACGACCACCAAAGCAGGAATTTGCAGCTTGCCGATTGCCCCAACCGCGACAACTGTTTTTCCGGCGCCCGTTGGGAGGACAACCGTCCCTCGTTTTCCCGCTTCCATCCACGAGTCCAGCGCGTCTCGTTGATAGTCTCGAAGCACGGTGCGTAGCTGCAGGTGTGGCACGGGAAGCAGCTTGAGCGCCTCGTCTACGTACTCGATATGGCTGTTCTCAAGGTAATCAATGACGTCTGCGTAGTGCAATGCCAACGCTCTGTATGCACCTGAACGCGCGTCCCAATGGGAGTTTGGTACACGCGTGTCCCCCCAAATCAGCAGGGTACCTTTGTCGTATTGAATCCTTACCCGCAATTAATTCACCTAGAGCCGCTACCGGCGGCTCTGCTCGGCTGGTCCGGCACTGTGTTCTCGCGAAAGAAGCAGCGTACAGCTTTTTATCCATTCGCCTCGAGCTGCACGCGTGGTGCCTACGATTAAGCGCGTTGCTCCCGCTTCATTGCACGTCCCTCTCGCTTCAATAACCTCTCCCTCATTGGCTTGCCCTGCATAGGTATGCGTATACGAAAGTACCTTCTTCACTGTTTCGTGCTCGATTTCGTAAATAGCAGGGCTGTCGAATGCGTAGCAATCGTTGGTCACCGCGGCGCGGATGGTCGCAAACCCATCGTCTATACCTCGCGGCTCAGCTACTATTTCATCGAGCCCACGCACGAACAACAAATCGAAGTATGTCTTTCCGATCAAACCCCGGTTCCACTTTCTCTGTTCGTGCAGCACGAACTCTTCGAACGTCAGTTCCGGGGAACGCTTTTGGTATATCTGCTGCCACACACGACTGTCAATCGGCGGCAACAATCCGCACTCTACGGCGTCGCGCAAAGCGGCTCTCCCACGCTCAAAGCTTGGCTTCCCGTAAAGAACAAAATCAATATCAGATGACTCCGCCGCAAGCCCGACAAGTCGAGAACCTGTTACCCCCATATGGTGCCGAGGGATTCCATACCCCTCAAGGAGCTCCACGATTCTCAAAACGCTCGCATCATCACAATGCTCTATGCATTGTTGTGGACGCTTCAGCTCTACGACGTCCTCGTACGGAATTGCGCAGAGTCCATTCAGATACATATAGGACTTGTACATCAGGTGTTGTGCTTCATCAAAGTCGACTTTGCGAAACCGCTTGCCATCCTGGCGCACTCTGTCGCCGTTTTTGTCTGGAACGTAGCGCAAAAAACCTTGGATATACGCCTTATTGTCGTACGAAACAACCGCGAAGATCCAATTCTCTTTAGTAATAACAAAATCTCTTATGCGAACAGGCTCGCTTACTGTCATCCCGCAATCGGGTTATCACTTTACCATTATTAAGCTTCCTCGATTGCGATGAGGGGTTTGTCGCGCGAAGCTCGTGCCTAACAAGGTCTCGCAGGAACAATTTCCTTTCATTTTCCATAGCAGCCGATTTTGGTTAATCAGGGGCCGCTTAATCAGTGGTTACAGGCCGAATCGGCTGTGTAGGGTCATTTTCTTCGTGTGCACGTCAGAGCGTCCCGCCGCAATTCCAGCTCCAATTCGGAATATGGGTAGGCGATGCTTCTCCCCCTAAATGCCCCCCACGCGTAAAAAGCACTTACAAATACGTGCGAAGTTCTCAGGTTAAACGGCGGCATTAGTAGGCGGCGCAATCATTTGCGGTTCGCAATCTGACGCGGGATTTCAGTCATTTCACACACGGTGTCGTACCCTGCACCTCGGCGCAAGACCACGCGATTGACGAGATCCACCACAGTTGAAGGACCTAAGGTAACCTGACCTCCTTCAAGCACGCAACCAACGCGGATGCTGACATCTTTTGCGCACATGGCAGGCTGCGCGCCTGTCACGTTCGCGCTTGTCGAGGTGATCGGAGCCCCGACATAATCAATCAGCGCCCGGGCTACCTTATGAGAAGGAAATCGGATGCCGACGAGGTTTGTGCCTGCCGTAAGGACGCCAGGAACGATATCCTTTTTTCGTAAGAGAACAGTGACAGGCCCTGGCAGCAACTGGTGGAGAAGGTTAACGTCTTCGACGTACGCAACGGCTTTTATCATGCCGAATTCAGAAACAGCAAGCGAAATAGGCTTCGACGAAGTCGCTTGTTTAAGGGCGATCACTTTCCTGACCGTTGATTCTTCAAGCGCTAACGCGCCTAGTCCGTAGACGGTATCGGTCGGATAAGCAACGATCCCGCCGGCCCTGATAGCGTTAGCAGCGCCCTTTATACTTCTCGTAATCCGAATAGGGGCCACAGTAAGCCTCACACAAAAAAAGCTATAGCTTTCAGTGTCGCCGTTTAACGACGGCTATATCTCCGAGCGTCAAGTTTCCGGACGGTTTGCCCCGCTGCGCTTTTTCCCGCCCGATTTCGATGAGGAGGTTCACGTTCAGCGCCTTTTCGAGTTTCTTTCGGAGTTTATCGTCAGGCGTTAGTTCCTTTCGCTCAATTTTCTTTATCACGAGCGCTTTTTCCATTATTTTCGCTGCGAGTTGCTCCTGCGTTATTCCAGCTCTTTTTCGTGCGTTTTTAACGATGTCATCAAAGTCGGGATCGAGTTCGCCCGCCATTTGTCGATAGATGTCCCGATACCTAGTGCGGGTATGGGCAGTAACTTTGTTTGCCGGTCCGATGAGCGTTTGAGGACGGCGTATTTCCGTGCCAAGGCCTGAACATGCAGCACACGTTTCGAGCTCCGCCCCCTCAACAATAACGCGTTTAGGCCTTCCTAGGATTTCTTTCCCGCATAATTCGCAGTGCATGGCTTTCCTCGAAAAAAGGATATATAGCATGCAATATTAAATACCATGCGGAGGAAACGACAGTGGAAGACTCTTTTGACGAAAGCGAAAAGAAGGGCAGCGACTTTTCTGAATACCTCCTGGACCGCGTTCGTCAACTTGAAGAACGTAATCTCAAGCTCCGTGATGCCAATCGCAAAGTCGAAAACGAGAAGAGATCGGCTGAGAATCAGAAGGTACGCTACGAGCGCGAAGTCCGAAAACTCAGAAGTGAGCTTGAACGACTCAAGGGACCCCCTTTGCTTGTTGGAACGGTACTGGATGTGCTCGACGACAATCGAGTCGTAATCAAGAGCTCAACCGGCCCGAAGTTCGTTGTCAACGCTTCACAATTCATTGAGCAAGAGCTTATCGCCGGCGCCAGAGTGGCGCTGAATCAACAGTCCCTCGCTATCGTCGGCGCTTTGCCACCATCGAAGGATCCGACCGTTTACGGGATGGAAATCATTGAGACACCAACGGTGAGCTACGATGATATCGGCGGCCTAGACGCTCAGATTCAAGAGCTTCGAGAGACGGTAGAACTCCCACTGTTAAAGCCTGAGCTATTTGAGCGAGTAGGGATAGAGCCGCCTAAGGGCGTACTTCTCTACGGAGCTCCCGGAACCGGCAAAACGCTTCTTGCAAAGGCAGTTGCAAAACACACAGAATCAGTTTTCATTCGAATCGTAGGCAGTGAGCTCGTGCAGAAGTATATAGGTGAGGGGGCTCGACTCGTTCGAGAGTTATTTGAAATGGCCCGGGAAAAGGCCCCCAGCATTATCTTCATCGATGAGCTTGACGCCATAGGAGCAAAGCGCCTGGATAGCGCGACTTCAGGGGACCGTGAAGTGCAAAGGACGCTTATGCAGCTCCTCGCCGAAATGGACGGATTTGAAAATCGGGGCGATGTTAAGATCATCGGTGCGACCAACAGGAGCGACATACTCGACCCTGCATTGCTTCGGCCCGGGCGCTTTGATCGCCTTATCGACATCCCGCTGCCAACCTACGAAGCACGCGTTGAAATTGTCAAGATCCACACGTCCGGTATGAACCTGGCTCAAGAAATTGATGCCGAGAAGATTGCCAAGCTCACCGACGGTGCCAGCGGCGCTGACATAAAAGCTATTGCGATGGAAGCCGGCATGTTTGCTATCCGAGCGGAACGCGAGTCCGTGATAGTTGCCGATTTCGACGATGCCGTGCGCAAAGTTATGGGCATGCCTAAAGCAGAGGCGCAGCAGCTGGAGTCAATGTTCGCGTAGCTCATTGACATTCCTCACGACCGTGTTTGTCGATTAGCGGATGCTACTCGCCACAGCCAAAACAGTCGACGCTCGTTTGGGTGAATTCACAGCAACGTTTCCAGACTAAAATTACTGCAAGCGCTCTACGTTTTTCCGCTAATCTCGCGATAACTTAGATAAAATCGTTGTAAGGCCGTAATATTGCTCACAATAGCCACAAAGACCATCATCCAGCCTAGCAACGGAAACCAGATGATGTTCGCGGGAAATATCAAGTTGAGCAAAGCGACGAAAAATACGAGGACGAGTCTGTCGGCTCTGCCGAGCAGGCCGCGATAATTCCTGCCAACGCCAAGCGCCTGCGCCTGAGTCCCTAGGTAGCTCGTCATAAGGACACCCAAAATCGCGACAAGACCAATCTGCCAGGCCACATATCCGCCCAGCGTAATGCCGCCGAATATGAAAATATCAGAATACCGGTCACCAACGTGGTCTATGAGATCCCCTTGCTTCGACTCGCTGTTAGAACTCCGCGCCAAGCACCCATCAAGCGCGTCGAAGAGCGCATTGCACGCAAGTGCCACTATCGCCAAAGGAAGCACTTGACCATAAAACGCAGCTCCGGCAACTATTGCCGAAACGAGGGAAATTACGCTCAGCTGGTTTGCACTCACGCCGTGCCTATATAGCAGGAGCGCGAGCGGACTTAACATCCGCCCCATTGGTCCCCGGTATACGTCAAGCGTCATTTAAATATCCAGTCCAGTCGTATTGGCCAGGCGCGAAGCGCTCAAGGCCCTGTCCTTGCGTGATTTCCCACACGAGCCGTGCCGAGATACTCGGCGTCCCTGTCGAGTCTACTTCGTAAACGTTGTTCCTGTGCACCTCAAGGGCTTCAACGAGGATTACATCAAGGATTTCAGCTTCGAAGTTTTCACGTATTTTGTTATCTGAGAACCCCTTTTCCTTTAGACGCGCGCGAAGCACGTCCGGATCGGTCCTGAGAACAACTACACGGTCGACTGGGAGGTGATGGGAGAGGTGCCCCTCTAGTACTAGGCCGTCTGAAAAAGGGTGGGCGTTTAGAGCCTCAATATCAACGATGAGGCAGTGACGATTTTCGTCCCACCCAGTGTAATATCCGTGAGCGCGGATCACTTCGTTCAAGTCCACGACCTCCAGGCCGTAGCCGTCGCTGAGCATCTTGCTTATCGTCGTCTTGCCGGTTCCTGGAGTTCCCGTAAGAGCAGTTTTCATAGGCAGGGGCTGAACTCAGGTTGAAGTCACGAACTCGTTGATGGCGTCGATAAGTGCCGTATTTTGCCACGGTTGGCCGACTGTGATCCGCAGATGCGAATTGGAACATCCACGAAATGTGTCGCAGTTTCGAATGATTATGCCTTTGCGCAGCAGATATTCCAACAGTTCGCGAGAGTTATACGGCGCAGCGTCAACGAACACGAAGTTCGCCTCGCTTGGGTAAGTCTTTAGCGGGAGCTTCTCGCGAATGTATTGTCGCCCCAGTTCAACCATGGAGACCGTCCGCTCCAAAAAAGCGCGATCAGAAAGCGCTGCTATGCCGCCCTTAACGGCTAATTGATTTACCGAAAATGCGAGCATAAGTCTATCGTAAGAGTGCGCTAGTTCTTCATTAAGAACCGCATAGCCAAGACGCAACCCGGCCAGTCCGAATGCCTTTGAAAACGTCCTAGAGACCATCAGGTTGTCGAAATGATTCACAAGATCAATGTGACTCTCTGACGCAAATTCAGCGTAGGCTTCGTCAAGTACGACTAGAGCTTCCGTTGATCTTAACAAGCGCTTCAGCGCTGCTTTTTCGATTGCGTTGCCGGTCGGATTGTTAGGCGCACAAAGGAATATTAGCTTGGTCCTATCTGTAAGTGCTCCGATGATAGCGTCGACGTCGACTGAAAAATCGGCCGCGCGGTCGACGTAAACGCACGTGCCGTGTCCTGCTTCTACGATGACCTCGTAGTACGAATACGTGGGCACAGGGATGACTGCTTGATCGTCAGGCACGAGCAGATACCGGAGGAGCGTGTTGAGGAGATCGTCGGAGCCGTTGCCAACAATAATGCGCTCAGCCGCACACCCAACGTACCGTGCTAAGGCGTCCTTCAGGTCGCCGTACCCAAGAGAGGGGTAAACGCTTATTTCGCTTAAATGTCGCTTAATCGCTTCAACCGCTCGCGGGCTCGGCCCCAAGGCGTTTTCATTTGACCCTAGTTTGATAACCTGGTCAAGATTGATACCATAGGCTCGCGCTACGTCTTCAGCACTCCTACCGGGGATGTACGTTGATGGCACGCTCAACTACCGCTATAGCCGTTTCAATTTGCTCTTTTGCAATCACGAGAGGGGGCACGAACCTTAAAACGTTTTCTGAGGTGTTATTCAGCAATACACCACTCTTTCTGGCAAAGTCAACTACAGGGACAACCGATCGCGACGACTCGTACGCCACCATGAGTCCCTTGCCCCTTACGTCAACGGTGTATGGCGATTCGATGCCACTAAGCAGTTTTTTCAGCAGCTCACCCTTGCTTCGTGACTGCTCTACGAGATGCTCGCTTTCAATAACGTCGATCGTCGCAAGAGCTGCTGCACACGCAAGGGGGTTACCGCTTTGCGTGCCGCCGTGATCTCCAGGCGCGAACTGAAATGACTCGCGCGACATCATAGCGCCGACTGGAAAGCCGCCGCCCATGCCCTTCGCAAGCGTCATAACGTCCGGTATGACGTTAGCGTGCTCGCAGGCAAACCATTTTCCCGTTCTCGCGAAGCCAGTTTGCACTTCGTCGACGATCAAGATGATTTCGCGCTCCGTACAAAGCTCTCGAACCGCTGCGAGGTAATCATCTGGAGGCACGTTAACCCCCCCTTCTCCTTGAATCGGTTCGACGATGACTGCAGCGGTGTCAGCGGTAACCGCTCCGGCGATAGCGTTCACGTCGCCATAGTCAACGAAGGTGACGCCGTCGATCAGAGGCTCGAATGGTTGCCGAATTGCCTCTTTCCACGTCACGCTGAGTGAGCCCATAGTCCGCCCGTGGAATGCGTTTTTGGTCGAAATGAAACCCTTCTTACCGGTTACCTTCCGTGCAAGCTTCATCGCAGATTCATTGGACTCCGCTCCGGAGTTTGTTAGGTACAAGCGCTCCATACCGGTCAATTTTGTCATGCGCTCGGCCAAACGCGCTTGAATCTCTGTGTAGTACAAGTTTGAGGTGTGGATGAGCTTCTCCGCTTGCGCTTTGATGGCGTTGACCACACGTGGGTGGCAGTGACCTACGCTGTTAACTGCGATTCCAGCGACGCAGTCGATGTAGTCATTGCCGTCGGTGTCTGTAACGATCGCACCTGTGCCGCGTTCAATCACTAGCGGCTGACGCGAGAACACAGGCATGTAATGCTGCAACTCTTGAGCGACTATCCTTTCTTTTCCGCTTACCCGCATTTCTGACACGTCCTAATCAGAGTCTACTAGAGTGCGTCCGTCCGCACCCTATAGCGAACTTCTAAGAGAGTTCTAGCAGACATAGATTTCATGCGCGCTATTCAAATTCGATAGTGGCAGGCGGCTTCGGCGTGATGTCATAGACTACGCGTGCGACGTCTGGGAGTTCGCTCGTTATGCGTGAGGCGATTGTCCGAAGCGCCTCATAAGACAATTCAAGCACGTCAGCAGTCATCCCGTCTCGCGACTGCACGGCGCGCACTGCAATTATCCAACCGTGCACACGCACATCGCCTTTGACGCCTGTTCCTTTCTCAAGCAGCGCTGCGAAAGTCTGCCACGGATTGTGCTTTAATATCTCTTGCTCGACAATTGCGTTCGCCTCGCGGACGATGTGGATCTTCTCCTCGGTTACTTCCCCGATAATGCGGACTGCTAACCCTGGTCCGGGAAACGGCATGCGCTCACTGACTTCAGGCGGCAATTTAAGTGCTCGAGCGAGTTCACGTACTTCGTCCTTGTATAGATACTTGAGGGGCTCAACCACCCCGTTGAATTCCATCACAGAGGGGAGGCCACCCACGTTATGATGCGATTTGATCTGCCCTTCAGACTCGATGATATCGGGATAAATCGTACCTTGCACCAAGTAGCTAACTTGCTTCTGCCTCGCCACTTCTTCAAATATGCGTATAAATATCTCGCCGGTTACCTTTCGCTTCTCTTCGGGGTCTGAGACTCCCTGAAGCGCATTGATAAACCGCTCTTTTGCGTCGATCACGGTCAACGGCATGTTCCGAAACGCCTTCCTGATGTTCTCAGTCTCGCCCTTCCTCATAAGTCCCGTGTCGACATACACAGGGTACAGGTTGTCTCTCAACGCTTGATAAGCAAGCGCTGCACACACAGAGCTATCTACGCCGCCAGAGAGAGCGATGATTGCTCGCTGAGTTCCTACTTCTTTCTTGATTTCTGCGATCGCGTCCTCAATAAACTTCTCGCTGTCTACCATAAGTTGAATCGTTTCTCTGCTTCTGCTGTTAATCGCGCTGTCACGTGTTGCGTCACGCGCTAGTATCCATATTGAGCACGGCCCGCACGAATTCACGAAACGGGGGCGATGGCCTGCCCGGTCGGGACTTGAATTCGGGATGGAACTGTGTGCCTACAAAGAATCTTTTTGTAGGGATCTCTGCAATCTCCATTCGGATCCCGTCTCGTGCCTTCCCCGAAAACAGCATTCCATTTTGTTCGATAAGCTCAACACAGTCCGGATTCACTTCGAACCGATGTCTGTGGCGTTCAGTCACTACGGGACTTTCGTACATGGAACGTGCGCGCGTCTCAGGCGAGATGATGACGTCATAGTTGCCCAGTCGCATAGTACCCCCCATGTGATCGACGTCAAGCTGTTCGGGCAGCACATCGATGACGTGAACACCTGTAGGATCCAATTCAGCGCTCGTTGCTTCGAGCTCTAGAACGTTGCGACAAAACTCGACTATTGCCAGTTGGAAGCCAAAGCAGATTCCTAAGAAAGGAATGTCATTTTCGCGTGCGAAGCGAATTGCGTCTATCTTTCCTTCGCTTCCCCTCGGACCAAACCCGTGTGCGACCAAAATGCCGTGCACCGCTCTGAGCGCCTCGAGAGCGTGCGGGTCCTCTGCGTCTACGAGTTTAACGTCGATGCCCCCGCCCAGAGCACTGGCAGCGTGCTTGATGGCCTCTTTGATGCTGAAATAAGCATCTTCAAACATATACTTGCCAACGATAGCGATTGATCGCGATATAGGCGGGCTCTTCATCACGTCCCAGGGGCTCGCAGCCTTCTTTTCGAGTCCGAGCTTTTCAACAAGGTAATCACCTAAACCTTCCAGCTCAAGGAGCGAGGGCACCTGGTAGATGTCAGGCACATCATACGCGCTTATGACCGCGTTCAAAGGCACGTCACAAAACAGCGAGATTTTAGCCCGCGCATCTTTACCGAGCGGCGTTTTTGCACGGCCCACGATGACGTCAGGACTAAGTCCGAGCTCCCTTAGGCTCTTAACTGAGTGTTGAGTCGGCTTCGTTTTGTGATCGCCGGTCATATCCTCCGGAACGAGCGTTACGTGGAGCAGCACGAAGTGGTCCTCTTCACTATGCATCTGTCGGACCGCTTCCAAAAAAGGCATGCTCTCTATGTCGCCGACGGTGCCGCCCACCTCAACCACGCATACGTCAGCCTCGGCCTTATCCGCTACGGTCCTGATGCTATTCTTTATCTCATCGGTTATGTGAGGGATAATCTGAACCGTTTTCCCTAAGTAATCCCCGCGCCGCTCTTTTTCGATGACCGACTTGTAGATCTTACCTGTCGTGATGTTGTGATCGCCCGTGAGCTCGACGTCGAGGAACCGTTCGTAGTTTCCAAGGTCGAGGTCAACCTCGGCCCCGTCCTTGAGCACGAATACCTCGCCGTGTTGGAAGGGATTCATGGTGCCGGCATCAATGTTTATATACGGATCAATCTTTATCGCCGTTACGTTGTGCCCGCGGTTAATCAAAAGTCTACCCGCTGAGGCGGCTGTGATGCCCTTTCCAAGACCGCTCATGACTCCGCCAGTGACAACGACGTATCGCATCCTTTAGCCCTCCACAATGCCAAAGATGATTTTATCGTTCTAATATACTGCTGAAAAGCTATTTATACTACAGAATAATGCCCGGCCTAACGGCGGAATGCTTTTGGTGGTAAAAGTGCGCGATATCGCCGCTAGCGGCGCTTATCGCACGACGCGGTCACTTCTTCCTGAAACTCGTCAGTCTAGCAGCCTCCACGTGTAGTACGCTAAGACCACTACGACGATGAAGCCAAGGATCGCCACGCCGTAGCTGATGCCGCCGGTGCCAAGGAGTATGAGCGCAATGATCACGCCGATTCCCAAGAGGATGTACGGAAGATTCCTCATCCCCCTGATTCTCTTTGCATCTAAACGAAGATCGGGCCACTGCAGGCGCACTGAAGGCCGCCGAACCGTCACGGGACGCGCCTTGCTTCGATAATCCGGTCGCGAGAGGTCCTCATCGACATCAATGGCATCAAGCGGCGGTTCGTTTTCCAGTTGTCCGATTTGCAGAATGAAGCTCTCCTCCCGTGAACCATATGCGGTCGATATGCTTATCTCCCCCTCATAAAGCTCCTGTTGGCCTACAGGATTTGAGATGGTTGCCGTGAGCAGTTCTTCACCATCGACATACGGGTTGTTACGATTAAAGGTTACCTTGTCTTTGACAGCGCCTCGTGATGAGAGGTAGACGTGGGTGGGAGCTTCGAAATTAATTATGTCGATGTCGAGCGTCGCCTTGCCGCCGGGCTTAAGCGGGAGTCGAATTAAGGGTTCGTCGATTTCGATGGATTGCAATCCCTTCCTGTTGATATACACGCTCTGCATACGTTCACCTCAGTTCAGGCGGCAGTAAGTTGGGGATCCCCTCGTCTATTGGATAGTACACGTTGCAGACCGCGCAATAGAACGTGCCTTTAATAATCTCACCTGCCTCTTCGCTCTCGACCTCTAGCACGAGCGGGCCTTTGCAGACAGGACAGCACAATATGTTCAGCAGCTCACTTTTCATTTCAGCCGTCCTCCGATGCGCCCTGCGCTGTCACGCGCGTTTGAGCTTCTCCTCCCTCAAGTCGACTATCTCAGCTAACTCCGGTCCAGTCGAAAGCAGCGTAAATGGAACGCCCACTTCCTTCTCAGCTTCGCGCAGGAACGTCCGTACCTTTGTCGACAAATCATCGTACTGGTCAACCCCTCTGACGTTTGGATCGAGCTTGTCAAGCCCTGTTATACCAACCTGCGTCGCGCCGTTTATCATGGCAGAATAAGCGGCCATTTTAGGGTCCCACCAGCCAATACGCCGTGGCCGTCCGGTAACGGTGCCAAATTCCTCGATTTCGAGTTTTTTGGCTTCTCCTTCGCTCATTTGAGTCTCAAAGGGCCCCTCCCCGACGCGCGTAGGAAACGTCTTGAAGACCACGATCGTGTCATCGATGCGCGTCGGACCGACTCCTACGTCGGCAGCAATCTGACTGGCTGTCGTGTCTTTTGACGTTACGTAGGGGAAGGTCCCGTAAAAGAGAGAGATTCCGAAACCCTGTGAGCCCTCCAAAATCACGTTTTCCCCGGCCTCAAGAGCTTGGTTTGTTTCGGCAGCTGCGTCTGTCAAAAACGGTGAGAGTTCTTGTATCTCGCTAGCTTGGATCGTCGTTCTTCTCGCTCGATCGGCAGCAGCCGGTCCGCATCCAGTCCCGGTAGACCCGATCGTGCGCGAAAGGTGTGGGTCATCTTTATCGATAGTGATATGTTTTTTTTCGATTATCGCGCAACGATAGTCAACGCCGACGCGCTTCACGTCTTCAAGAAGCTCTGCTTCACTAAGAAGAACGCGCGGATCCACAAGCACGCCTGCGCCGATGAGCAGGCGCGCGTTCGGGTATACGAAGCCTGAAGGTATCATGCGCACGCCGAACTTCCGCCCGCTGACCTCGATGGTATGGCCGGCATTAGGGCCAATTCCGCCGCGAGCGATGATTGCAGGTTTGTCTGCAAAAGCGATGTGCGAGACTATCTTGCCCTTTCCTTCATCTCCGAAGAAGCCACCAACAACTATCGTAGATCCCATGCGCCGTCACTCAAATCGATAAAAGGGCGTTCTTTTGCGTGCGATATCGCGCCTGAAACGTCACAAACACCCGGTCAACAGTATAGGCTCGCAATATAAAAAAACATGCTTTTAGATCCCACGTCGTCCTCGATTGGAAAACGCGCAGCGAAGCACTAATAACAGAGCGTTTCATGTTAGCAATAGCAGGTACCACCATGAAAGCTGACGCTGTCAAGATCGCGGATCACGTCTACTGGGTAGGCGTATTGGACTGGGACTTACGAGCATATCACGGCTACACGCTGCACGGAACGACGTACAACGCGTATCTCATCTTCGGCGAGGATCGCATTGCCCTTATCGACAATGCATACCCTGGCACATCCGCGCAGATGTGGGCACGGATTCGAGATGCGTGCGAGAAGGAAAGGCGGCCGCTCTCTCTCGATATGGTCATTCAGAACCATATCGAGCTTGATCACAGCGGGGCGTTGGCCGAAATTCACCGCAAGTTTCCTACCGCGCCCATTTACTGCACCGAGATTGCGGCAAAGGGGCTCAAGAGGCATTACCCTTCACTTGAGGAGGTGGCATTTACCGCCGTCAAAACAGGTCACGAGCTTGCGCTCGGGGGCAAGACGTGCTTATTCCTCGAGGCACCACTGCTGCATTGGCCGGACAGCATGTTCACCTTCCTGAAAGACGATGGGATTCTGTTCTCGAACGATGCGTTCGGGCAGCACCTGTGCTTTGCGCAACGATATGACGCTGACGTTGCAGAATACGTGCTCATGCAGGCCGCTCAGAAGTTCTATGCAAATCTCATCACACCGCTATCTCCCTTGGTGCTCAAGAAAATGGACGAAGTTAAAACGCTCGGGTTGCTCGACAAGATACGAATGATCGCGCCTTCTCACGGACAGATCTGGACCGATCCAGCCAAGATTATCAACGCCTACACGGACTGGGCTACCGGCAAAGCTAAGAATAAGGCCACGATCGTCTACGACACCATGCATTACTCCACCCAAAAGATGGCGCACGCGCTCGCAGAGGGGCTGATCGCCGGGGGGGTTGACGTCGCGGTGTACTTCTTGCACGCTGACGAGAGAAGTGAGATTGTAAAGGATATCTTGGACAGCAAGCTCGTCCTGTTTGGTGTTCCGACTATGCACAACGAGCCGTTTCCGAGCATCGGAGACCTCGTGTACTATCTTCGGGGGCTGCGATTTGACAAGACTGGCCAAAAAAAGCTAGCCGTCACTTTTGGCTCCATGGGGTGGCGGGGCGGCGGGTCAAAGAAGCTCGCAGACGCCATTTCAGCCTGCGGCTTTGAGGTGCTGCAAGATTTGGAAGCTAACTACGTGCCGTCAGAAAAGGAGCTTACTGAATACTATGAGACAGGCACGCAACTCGCTTCACGCATAATAGGGTTAAGTCGCATGTGAAGCGTCGCATTAGTTTGCGCCCTTTTTCACGAGTGTAAGCGTTGAACTGAGGCAGGCCTGCACATTGGCCTTGTTATCAAAATGCTCAGTTGTTATCGTAGATATTGTCCATATTTAGCAATATTGATAAAAAATGTAAACCTTGTCATCTAAGGCATATTTGGAGTTATTTTCCCGAATAGAACTCGTACAATAAGCTTTATATGGATTTGCATCATTGCTTTTATATTACAACTTGAGAAGAATCTATAAAGGGGAGGTAAGGAATTATACAAGCAATAATGGAAGAGCATGTCAATGTTGCTGAGATGCTAAGGCTGTTGGTTTGCTCTGAGCTCAGAAAAAGTCTCATCCTCTCACTTTGGAAAGGCTCAGCCACGCTTGCAGATTTACGCGAAGCGACAGGAGCTAGCTCAACTGCCGCAATCCACGCACTTAGAGAGCTGGAAAAGGAGCACCTAACTTACCAAGATGACAAGCGCAGCTATGTACTCACCAATACCGGCAGAATTATCGCTTTGAAGTTGGAGAGCCTCATAAAAACAGCGAACGTACTAACCGAGTATGGAAAGTTCTGGCTTGAACACGACTTAAGCGGTATCCCGCAGGCTTCTATCGAGAACATCGGATGGCTTGAAGAGTCGTACCTGCTCACGAGTACCCCTACTGACGTTTTTAAAGCATTTTCAACTTTTCTCACCCTGCTTGAAAACTCTAAACTTATAAAGGGCGTTTCTCCCATATTCACGCCAGACTTAGTCGACACATTCGCCAAGCTCGCGGAAAAAAGCATACCGATTGAGCTAATTTTTACTCGCGAAGTGCTCGACAAAACGCTAGAGCTTGCAGACCACAGCACGCTCAAAAACGCGCTTAAGACAAATCTCAAGCTGTTCGTGATTGAACAAAACCCGAAAACAGCTTTCACGGTAACTGATTATTTCTTTACGATAGGACTTTGGAACAGGTTAGACGAGTCTTATGACTATTCAGACGAACTGCTGAGTTATAGCGAAGAGGGCATTAGGTGGGGCAACGAGCTTTTTGATTACTACAAAGAAGAATCAAAAGAGTTCGATTTGAGCGATTAAAACGTCAGCGCAACACTAAGTTCGAGTTTTTGCTCTAAGCTCGCTGTGACTGCTCGCAGAAACAGGAGCCATAGTGTGTTTCCCTTTCCAAATGTGGCAAGCCAACGTCCCAATGTGGGGTCTGCTAACGCCTTCGATTTGAAGAGCTACATCTCGAAGCTGGACACAGCTTTCTCTTTTCTGACTATCAGCTCTGTTTTTGCCGGTTTAACAATAGCTTGCTTGCTCGCCGTGTCGTTCTTTCTTCAAGGTTTCTACAGCTTTCAAGCAGTACTTGCATGCTTTTTCCTTGCCGTTGCAGTTTACAACCTAAACAAGTTGACAGACTTACAGGAAGATTCTGTTAACGTGCCCGAACGAGTGCGCTTCGTTAAGCGATATTATAACTATATTATTACAAGTGTTGTGGTGTCCTTTTGCGCCTCTATCGTTTGTGCTTTTTTGTGCAATCCCTATTCGATTTCCGCGGTTGTCTTGGGATTCTGCATAGGTGCGCTTTACAGCGCTCGACTGTTCGGAGTCAGACTCAAAGAGATTCCACTTGTAAAAAACGTCACAGTTGCAGGAACCTGTGTCGTCGGGGCAGTTCTTGTCCCACTTGCAGTGCATTTGAGCAGTCTTATCGCGATTTCACTCGTAGCTTACTTCGTCTTTTTCACAGCCTTTATCAATACTGTGCTGTTCGACGTCCGCGACCTCGAAGGCGACCAGCGTTCTGGCACTACGACCATCCCGGTTTCGCTCGGACTGAATAAAACGAGAGGCCTCCTTCTAGTTTTGAATTCAACGTTTGTTCCTTGGCTTCTTATATCGAGCCTGCAAGGGTTGTTTCACAATTTCCTAACCCTTCTGGCGTGTACTACGGTCTATGGCTATGGATGCATACTGCATTTCTGCAAGAAAGATGCCAAAATACGAAAAACAGTTGATGCGCTCGTGGAGGGGGAGTGGATTGTTGTCGCACTCCTGGTCGTGCTCTTCGCTTGGCCACTCACAGCTTCCGTCTTGCACAATGACCTGCTTGGTCCCGTAGCCAGCGTTTTTGGTCTGTCGCTTTGAGGGGGCTGCTTTTCAGCATTGTGAGGGGCTGGAGGGATTACGACGTGTTCTTCACCACCCTTGTTCCGGCCAGAACTGAACTCATCGAGGCGCACAACGCGACCCATGCCTTTAGGGGCGTCGAGGTTACGCCAGGTAGCGGCTTTACCGCTTTTTCGTCGCGCATCTTGGTCCCCTCCTGAAACAAGCGGAAGCGTGACGTACATCTACAAAACACCTCATATGGTTTATGGAAACAGGATCGGACACCAATACGATCTCTCCATTCAAAAACAAGCTGGAATCAACCGCTACGTCCTAAATACAAGCGTCCAGCTTCCTCCCGGAGCGAAGCTGGTTAACGCTGAAAATGTTGGGTCAAATCTCGTGCTGCAAGACGACGCACACGTTAGCGTCGTGTACACGTAGACCGGAGTGTGACGCGTGAACGAGAGACAGGCTGCCGCGATCATCGCCGTTATTGTCCTCGTTGTTATTGCTCTCGAAGCGGGCCACTATGCGTTTTTTTCGCCCGAATCCACAGCAACGCCACTCAGGCCGAGCTCGGTTCTGCCGCACATCTCGTGTGGACTTTTGCATTTTTTAGGCTCGCTCAGGGTGGCGATAACGTTGTCGCTCACGCTGTGCGGCCCTAGGAGGTGAAGCTCGATTGCGTACGCGGCGCGATCAGGCCCGTGGAGCTAGCAGCCGATCGCTTGCGTTTGAGGCGAAAAACAAGACGTGCCGTCCGACCGCCTCCTGCGTGAAGCTGAGATTGACAAGTGATGAGGGCGGGGGGGCTTTGCGAATCGGAATGCTGGGGGGAAGCTCGGGAGTGCCCTTTTTTGCTGTGTCGCCCGCTACATCTATCGCAGCAACTATGACAAGCACTATGACGGCGATCGTTGCCGTTAAGGTCCACCCACGCGCTGCCATGGCGTCTTTGGTCTTCGTCATCGCCGTCTGCTAACAGGAGCGTTACTTTCGAATCGTACAGCGATACCACCGTGGCTAAAGGTAAGCAGAAACACGCATCTTCAACGAGGTCCCCTTTTACTCGCTTAGCATTTTGCACTCGCTGCGTGAGCCACGCTGCATCCAGAAGGAGCTTTTTAGCCCTGTCGTGCAGGCCGGGATATTCGTATCCCTCTATTTCGCCTCCCTTTTCTGCGTACAAAGCATCGCTTGTCATTTATATAATTTTCGCAACACTTAAATATAAGATTGATATTTTTATCCAATATTGCTCTTATTTAGCAACTTTTCACTTTCGCTGCGTCCGCACACTGACAAAAGAAGAGCTCACGTCCGTCAACGGGGTTCGTCCCCCCGAGCCGCGGTCGCTTTGTTCCCTTCATCTTCAGTTCTACGGTACTGTCTACTCTCTTCAACACAGCGATTTCTTAGCCATTTATATTGTGTAATACTTTACACGCTGCGTATTCCTTTCTCGACGGTGCAAGGACAATGTACGAGCTGTAAGGCTATAGGGGATGCTGTGGACATAGTATTTCCGTTCCCGCCGTCTGAAAAGATGCTGCATTTGCCAGTCGAAGACAAGACTTATGGATTCAAGATGAGCGAGGTAAGCACATAAGTTGACTGTGAGCGCTGTTGCCCAAAGCAACCTTCTGTGGTCATATCGGTTCTCTCAGAGGATCTATCAGATGATGCCCCACCGCGGCGTCAACGTAATTCGCCCAATGAATCGCCTCCGTAGGGGGGCTGGGTACCCCCAAATGAGTACCCCGTGAGACACAGACGATCTGAAATCGCTTTCTAACGTCATATCAAAAAATCAACTTGATATCTTGAATTGTTTCGAGCCGGACTAGAGCAACTGACCGCACCGTAAGTATCTCGCTACCGCTCTTACTGCTCTCGTTATGTTCCCGGGAAACTAATTTCGTAAGGGCTGTAGACTCCCCCGGGACAGCCGCACCGCGAGATTTGTTGTGGCACTGATGGGCCGTTAGGCGCTGATGGGCCGTTAGGCGCTGATGGGGCGCTACTCGGTAGCTGTGCAAAACTCGCGCCTGATGGCTGAGGGCCAGACTGGCTGCGGAAGTAATCCACGGCTATAACGCTCGCCGCTATAACTAGAAAGAGTATTACGAAAGATGCTGCAACCAACCTTCTTTCCATTGATCCCCCATCAGTTGATCCTAGTCGTGGTCTTGATTTCTAACGTCCCTTTAGCTTTTGCTGCTACGATCGGAGGTCTGTGCGTCACGTTTAAAGACCTGACTAGCACTGATCTTCCTATTTTCTATCTACTACAATGACAAGCAAGACTATAAAACTTTGTTCCTGGTGCCGCGACCAACCGGTTTCGTCCCAGTTTGAAGCCCTACGCCTGCCGCGCACGGCGCGTTAAACTAGTTTACCGTTACGGCCGCAAAAAAGCCGAGCCATTTTACGACTCACAGGTTTGCCCGTTGACGCCATATACGATGACCAAATGCCATGCTTATACACGGAAAAAACACAGGGCTTTGCGCGTATGAACGTGTCTGCAAGTTAAGGTTATAATGCAGGAGGCAGCATAGCGTAACTGAGATAGGCGACCGTGAGACACACCACTACCCGATACGTCGTTGTTGCGCTGCTCGGCATCCTACTAATTTCACTGATTCTTCCCTTGTTAGATGGTCTGGACGCCTTCGGCTATGCGAATGAGAGAACTTACCTCATCATCTTCCAGGACAACTCCGAGATTAGAAACACCGGCGGCATAATGGCTTGTATGGGATTGCTGACCGTCTATCACGGAAGCGTCACGAGCTTACAGGTCTTCTACGCCAACAGCACATATCTGAACGGAACGGTGAAGGTCGATGGTCCAGAGAGTCTCACCAAGTTCTTCAACGTAACAAGCGCGCGGCTGTTTGATTCAAACGTTCAGTACAACTTCAGCTCGTTTGCCCCCGTCGTGCAGGCAAATCTCTACAACTTGACGGGTAAAAGAGTCGACGGGACCGTCGCCGTCGACTTCACGGCAGTACAAGAGCTCATGAAGTTAACCGGACCGATGATCGTTTCTGGTGATGTTATAACGAGCGAGAACGTCGTTGACCGTTTGCATTATTACTCATCCATATCACAGGGAGAGAAGTCCCCGCTCACCGATCTGTTGCACGCGCTTGCGCTGGACATCATCGGCGATGTCCGCGGTTCAAGTCTTCCCGCGAAGCTTGCGTTTCTCACCACGGCTCAACAGCTGATGAAAGAGGGGCATCTTCAATTCTATTTACCTGGGAACTCCCTTTTGCAGAGCTTCGAAAGCGCACAAAAGCGACCCGCAGGAGACTTCATCTCAATTATCGATGCCAACTTGGGGTCGGCCAAAGCAGATTTCGGCGTGAATCGGACAGTTAGTGATGACGTTACTATTTTTGCCGATGGTTCGACCATTTCCAACCTAACGATAACATACATCAACCATTGCTGGTGGCAGTATAACGTTTTTAGCACAGTCCTTGTTCCTCCGGGTGCTGAACTCATCGCAGTGCGAAATTCCACACGCGCTTTTGAGGGCCCGCTGATTACGAACGGCACGGGCTTCTCCGCATTTTCCGCCCACTTAGGGGTACTAGCCGGCAGCACGGCAAGCGTGACGTATGTCTATAAGCTGCCGAAAAATGTCCACGGAAACGGCATCGGAAATCACTACGATCTGTACTTCGAGAAACAAGCCGGGATTAATGAGTATACCTTAAATACAACTGTTGAGCTCCCCCAAGGTTCAACCGTCATCAAGACGGAAAATGTGGGAGTGAATCAGACCTCCATGGAGGACATCCACGCGCAGGTGATCTACACTTAGGAGGGGCTCACGTGAATGCAAAGCGCGCGGCCGTTATGGCGGTCACGGTAGTCGTCGCCGTTGGCCTGCTTCTGCTAGGTATGCAAATGCTGTTCGCTGGTGTTGACACTGGCGACCACAATACGTACACAGAACAACCATCCACAATCCACGCGCCCGCATATGCGAACGCTACCAACGGGCACGTTGCCTTGAAGGTGAACGCCATAAGCGATTCATCAGATCCCGCCACGGCCAACCAGTGGATCAAAGCAAACGGCCAAGCCGGCGTCTATGCTTTTGCGCTGGCCCCTCCCCCCGGCTACAAATACCTTATCGCAAACATAACCGTTTCAAATGTTCAGCAAACCAGTAGCCCCTTCAAATACACGAGTCTCTTAGTCGTCGCTCAAGACGGGAGGACATACTACGCCAATTACGCCGTTTGCACTGGCATTTGCGCTGGGGACGTGCTCAAGAACCGCACACTCAGCGCTAACTTCACTGGCGATCTCTACGTGCTTTTTTCCGTGCCAGCGACCGCTGAAGTTGTCAAGCTCGTGTATGCGTCTAGTCCGCCCATCGAAATGGCTCTTCTTTAGAGCCCTATATATCAGCGTTTATTGAGGAGAGGTCAAACTAGCGATATCTTTGGCCCTCTCTGTAGCACATATACTAATGCGACTGCCGCTACGTGGTGCGTGTTGGGCAAACGTGCACTCGACTTAAGATTTGAAGTGAAGGTCGCCCCAACAGAGCTATGTGACCCCCTGCACCTGACAAAGCTGGAAAAACCGGTCGCCTTTTTCAGTAAGCGCAGCCCAATCGCCGGATTCGACGATGTGATCGTCCTCAAGCAGTGAATGAGGTCTGCGTTACGGATGGTCGAGAGACGGTGGGTGATGGCAAGGATGGTGATGCCGCTGTGCAGGGCCTCAATCGCCTCTCGAATCCGCTTTTCGTTCTCTGAATCGAGGTTGTTCGTTGCCTCATCGAGGAGGAACACCGTTGGTTCTCGTAATTAGGCCCGCGCTAACGCCAAGCGCTGACACTCCCCCCGATAGCCGCACGCCGCGATCTCCCAGCCACGCCACGAGGAAGATGCTTTACAAAGTCCTCGGCGGTGGCGTCCGAAGCGCCTTCCAAAGTTCTACCTCCGTTGCATCGGGACATGCCCAGAGAAGGTTGGCGCGCACGCCCTCGAAAAGCGTGCGCTCAATGTGAGCTTCACGAGCGATTTGCATGTACTCTTTTCCATTCCCGCAGCTCGTTGTTTTGAGAACTGACCTAATGGGGCGGCGCGCGATTGTTCTCCCGCCAAACGCGTTGATCGTCCTAGACGCCTTACGGTGCTCCTTGTTCGTGCCATTTCGGTTGTTGATTGGGTACGTCCGTCGTCCGTGTCCTTTTTTTAGCGCCTTCAACCTTTATTACGGATCGCGCTATACGATTAACGGTAAGGATGTACTATGGCCGGCGAAACGCTCCCCCTCAGCAAAAGACTGCGCGTGCCGCTCTCGGTGCGCGTGCAAAACGGCCCGCTTTGGCGTTACCTATCTACTCTTGTCGAGGGCCGAGCTGCGAAGGTGGCGCTCGCCGTCGTGCTCGCCGTGTGCCTCTCCCTGACGCAAGGCATCGGACTCCTCCTGCTACTGCCGCTTCTCCAGTTGATCGGCCTTAACATGGGCCAGGGAACGTCTTCGAGCGTCGGGAGGTATGCGTCCGCTGCCTTTGCCTTTGTTGGGTTGCCTCTTACGTTGGCGACGGTGCTGGGCGTGTACGTCGTGATTATGACGCTCTACTTTCTCCTTACGCGCTGGCAAAACAACCTCAGTTATGCCATTCAGTATGATTTCGGGCTCGAATTGCGGCAAAAGCTTTATGACGCCATTGTCGGCACAAACTGGCTCTTTTTCTCGCGAAATCGTGCCTCCACGTTTACCGCCGCATTGACCTATGAGGTCGACCGCGTGAGCAATGGGACGCAGCAGATATTCCAAGGACTGGCAGGCCTGCTGATATTGTTCGCCTACGTCGTCGTGGCGTGGCTCCTGTCCGCGGTGACCGCAACAGCGGTCGTTATCTGTGGCTTTGTGCTCGTCTTCGGACTGAAAAGCAAGATCTCGGTGTCAAGAGAGCACGGCAAGGCGCTTTCAACCGATATGCGCCAACTGTACGGTGCGGTAACTGAGCATCTCGACGGCATGAAGACCGTCAAAAGCTACGGGACGCAGGAACGCAACAAGGCCCGCTTTTCCGACCTCAGTACCCGCGTTATGAAAGACTACGTGGGGTACGTGCGAAACATGAACAACACGCAGGCGTTGTACAACATCGGCTCATTGGCTGTTCTGGCCGGGGCGGTCATCGCGCTAATCGAGGTATTGCACCTTCCTGGTGCCGTCGTCTTAGTGCTGTTGTACTTATTTTTCCAGATTATACCACAGTTCAATTCCCTGCAGCTCACCTATCAGAGCACCGTGAACATGCTGCCGATATTTGCGAACGTCGTTGATATCGAGGAACGTTGCAAAATGGAGGCAGAACACGAGGTTGCCGTGTCGAAAGCCATTGCGTTGCGACGAAGTCTAGAGTTACGCGACGTGTCGTTTTCGTATGCCGCTGACGGTCAGTCGGCCGTTAAGGACGTGAATCTTAAAATCGACGCGGGCGAAATGACTGCAATCGTCGGCACGTCGGGTGCCGGAAAGAGCACGATCGCCGACCTCCTCATAGGGTTGATTGAACCACAGGAAGGCGCAGTGCTGATTGATGGCGTGCCGCTCGACGCCGAACGGCTCCACGCGTGGCGGGCGTGCATTGGCTATGTTCCACAGGACACATTTCTTTTCAACGACACGGTGCGGGCGAATCTGATGTGGGCCTATCCCGATGCAACGGACGACGAACTGCACACGGCGCTTCGGATGGCCGCCGCCGAGGACTTTGTCTCGCAGCTTCCAGAGGGTATGGAAACGGTGCTCGGCGACCGGGGCGTGCGTCTTTCGGGCGGGGAACAGCAGCGGCTCGCTCTCGCGCGGGCCCTGCTCAGGAAGCCGAGCCTGCTGATCCTCGATGAAGCTACAAGCAACCTTGATTCAGAGAACGAACTTCGCATTCAAAGGGCGATTGAGGCCCTCCACGGCGGCATCACCATCCTTGCCATCACCCACCGTCTCTCGACCATCCGTAACGCAGATGTCATCTACGTCATTGAGAGCGGGCGCGTAATAGAGACTGGTGACTGGAATTCACTCACCGCCGCAGGGACGGGGCGTTTCGTCGAGTTGTGCAAGGCACAAGACGCGCTTCGCACCGATGACGTAGGATCAGCATAGGACTGTTGTCACAGTTGGCTTGTGCATTGTGCTGAGATGGATTCAGTGCTCAAGCTAGTCGCGCTTGGAAACAAAGAAGGGGGCTCAGTTAGGCAACAGAAATCGACGCGTAGCCTAACCCGACGCGGTACGCAAGCCAGTTTTTCAACCAGATGACAAGCGCTTAGCCTGGCCATATCAGCATATCGTTCACGATAAATCACGCGAGTGGTAATTACAGTAGGGGTTTTTTGTTAGCTTCGAAATTAAAGACAATTTTCGATCTTACTTTTTTTTCTAGCTTCTCCTTAATTCGATTGGGCTTTCCCGTCACCACTCCTTCCAACATTTTTGCCGGCGAGGCACTCTGGAGCGGAAGTCTTAACAGTCACTACTAGCGAAGCTTGATTAACCGTCGTTATGTTGGCTACCGAGATTGCAGTGGCAACGTCACTTGGGTTTGAAAGACTCGGCTACGCTTGCTTCAACTGACAACCAACTAGTAATCATTTTTATGTCCGCTGCAGCAATACTGAATGCGCTCCGCAACACCAACAGGCGGTTATCGCAGTTGCAAGGCAATGCCTGCGTAGCGAATGCTGCTTCCCGACAAGCTTTGCAAGTGGGACGAAGTTTTTTCGCATATTCGGATTAACCAGCTTCACGCGGTTAGAGAAATCGTCTCCTCACCGCGCAAGGATTTGTCAAGTTTATCGATTTTTGCCCCGACGTGATATTCTAACAAGTCACGTACGCCCCACTAAAAAAAAAGGGGTTGCTTGTAAGCTTTGTCAGTTCGCGCAACAAAAAGAGGTTAAATACATAGAATCCCTTCTTTGCACGTGCTGATTTCCGTTCATAGCAAGGTTATATCAGCCTAACTTTAGTACGATGATGATGCTGTAAACTCCAAATGATTGTCACACTTCAACGCTATGACAACGAGCACTTCCAATACCAATTTAGAAAATGTAGACGATAGAAAAGGTTTGCCGCATCGGACTACTACTTGTGTCCAAAGAGGCGACGCTGTGTCTGTACTAATCCCTACAAAAAACAGACCAAAGGACGTGCTTATGTGTGTTGGTTCAGTCAATAATCAATCAGTTAAACCCGGGGAGATAATAATCGTTGACGCAAGTGATGAAGACGGATTAGACGCGTTGATCCGCAGTGACTCTGGCGGGGAAACTAAGATTGTATATGTTCGAACCGAGGCAGGGCTCACGCATCAAAAAAACATAGGTGTGCAGAAGAGCTCCGGGGACATAGTGCTAATTCTCGATGATGATATCATCTTGGATGAAGACTATATCAAAGAAATCGTAAAAGTTTTCAACAATCCTTGTTTTGATGCAATTGGATGTGTATTTGGAGAGCATATCTGGCCAAACAAAGATGACAAACGTGATGGCGCGACTGAAACGTTAGTTTGTTCAATAAGGAGAACGCTAGTCGTCTGGATCTATAGTTTGGTTAATAGTCGATTGTTTCTGACGCTGTTTTTTTTACAAGGAACGGCATCAAAAACTGGCAAATTTCGACTTTCAGGATTTCAAACGTATCCTTCAAATCCTGAGGCTTCTGTTTATGCGACTGAGTTTGCTCCTGGAGGGTTTACCGCATACTACAAGAAAGTCCTCAACGAATTCAAGTTTGATGAAAACTTAAAAGGATACGCTTGGGGGGAAGACGCTGATTTTTCGTATAGAATATCACGTAAATACAAGAATATCTGCACTACGAAGGCCAAAGTTCTGCACGTTTCAAAAACCTCAAAAATAGCCAATTATGCATACAGCAAGATGAGAATAGAACATCACCACTATCTGTTCAAGAAAAATTTTCCCCAAGCGCTAAGAAACCGTTTTGCTTTTAACATGTCAGTGCTCGGGTTGTTTTTGAGGGAGCTGGTATGGGCCGCAATGACGCATAACTCGCAAGGAGTAAAAGGATTTCTAGACGGACTGCGAGCCGCCCATGAAAAAAATAGCAATAAGTTCTGATTGTTAGCTGGGCCTGATCAAAAGTAGAATCTCATCGGACAGCGTTGCAAAAAAGATCGCAACTGCTGTGCCTCAACGTGTCCAGCAACAGTGAAGGACGCGCAGGCAAGGAGGAGCCACAGCACAGGGATGACCGTGTTTGAGCAGTGCTTTCCAGAATCGCAAATCGATTTCGGGCTTGGGAAGCGAGTATTTGCGCGCAAAAGGGGGCAGTGCGCTAACGAGGGATATGTGTGACTTTTCCGGCCTAGTGACCGAACATCTCAACGGAATGAAAACTGTCAAGAGCTACGGCGCGCCGGACATTACATCGATCTTGTCGCATTACGAAAAGCGTACTCTGAGCTCGTGGAAGGCAAAAATGAGGGCCTTATTCGAACCTGGTATGCAATAGTGCTAACGATTTGGCTGCAACAGATAGGGTTTGGAACTCTTGATGTGCGCTTGTTGTAGGCGGCCATAATGCAAACATAAGCCGTCAGTCTCAAAACCCCGCACCCAACAAGTTGCTTGCAAGAGTTCGGAAGGATTAGTTGTATGAGGCCTAAAAGCTCGCCTTGTGTATAATGTAGCCACTTATCTCAAATTAGATATTGCGCAACCCTATCTCTAACTAGCTTGCATAGTACATCTTTCTCAGCCTCAATGTCGATGGGGTCTGGGTCCCAATTGATGCTGAACATTGAGGTAAAAAGGCGAATCCGATGCAAGAATCTGAAGATTCTACTTTTTGGGAGTACGTATCGATTTATGATCAAGCCTAAATCCTTCAGAATTGAAACACGTTCATTACGAGGGTCCCCAAAAAATATCACTGGAATTCCCATGGCAATGCAGGGGAGTGCACAATGCAATCTCGTCGTGATGACTAGCTTTGCCTCATCACGATACGTGTCCAACAACTCACGAGCGAGTCGAAATTTCGTCTCAACACTAACATCAGGCGGGACGAGATGGGAAACCCTGATAGCACCTGAACGGATTGGCCTAGGTATTGGGATTCGCCTATCAATATCGACCAGAAAAACTTTCCCATTCTCCGGGGATTTTAGTCTGCGTTCAAAGGTTATGGTTAGACACTTAGAATAAAACGCTTCTACCCCTTTGAATTGTAGCATCTCCATCGTTTTTCTGTCTCGGCACCCTATAGGTTCGTGCTTCTTGAAATACTCTATAGATGAAGGGCTCAAGAAATGTCTGATTGATTTCTCTGTGTCAGCGATATGGAAGCTGACGAATATCGGTAATATTGATTTTGAGGGGGGGAACGAGTCTGGTGTAAGATAAAACCACCCATTCATAATTAGCAGGTGGGGTTCATCGGCTTCTGCTTTCGATAGGGTATCGCGGTTAAACTGTGTGTCTGCCCTCGGCAAAAACTGCAACGCAGCAAGGGTTTGGATTTCGTCTCCAAGATTTTGTGCGCGAACGCGGAGCAACGAATGTTCATATTTTAATAAGCCGATTTTCATAACAGCCCACGCATGTCTTTTTTCATTCTATAGGGGGGCGCATTTTACAAGCCGCTCGGCAAACTTTGGAGACGAGGTACTGCTTAAAAAATGTATTCCCTGGCTTTCTCTCTAGCGATGCGCATTTTGCAATATTACTAAAAAAATCGCTCGTCTCCGCACAAGCAATCGGACAACTTTCTCGTAAGAATTAATCACTATATACCGCTTGGCAAACGAATAAAGCCCAGTTACATGTGATGTAACGACCGACCAACCGACATTAACCGCGGGATTTCAGTCGCCGCACACAGAGATGTGCGTTCACGCGTGGGGCTTCAGCCGATGCCGCAATAGTTTTATAACAATCAGCGCCGGATGAAGCAGATAAAACACTCTCGTGTGTGACGCGAGTGAGGGGAACATTTTAACGTCAGATGGAACAGGCAGCATCATTACGCGAAGCAGGGAGCGACACTTGTCGCGCACGCGTTCCTGCATAAATAACACGTAACGGAGATCTGAATGAGCGGGGTTCGTTGCCACGATACCCCGATGCCAAGTTGCGTCTCGGTGAAAGAACTGTAATGCGACACGCTCTACGTATGCGCGTGTGCGGGGGTCGTGATCGAGGCGTGGTATGATGTCCTCGGGGAGCGGGGCGCCTGCTACCTCATTCGCCAGCAGGAGGCCGACGGTGAGTATGCGCAGACAGCCGCGCTGGCGCGCGATCGTCACGAGCTGGTCCCAGTTGAGGTCTGTGTGATTGATGAGTCCGGTAACATCGTTAAGAAGCTTCCACGCTAGCCAACCATGTATTACCGTCCCGTGGATGCACGCCAGGAGAAGGCTGTCCTCCGGAGAGAACGACAATACGTTCGTGCCGCCGACCGGAACCTTCCGCGCCCGCGCCCAGAGTGGCTCGTTGTTACGGCGAATAGCCCACCGTCCCGGCAAAAAATTCCAGTGCGGTTCAAGCTTCCCAGCATGGTCATTAGCAAAGTCAAACGGCCCAACGCGATCACGACTAAACATGCGCTCATAACTGACCTGATCCTTGGCAAAGATGCGATGGTACTCGATTGCCACATCGAGCGCGTCTGCGATCGCATCGATGTACGATATGTGTGAGTACCCCAGCGTGCGGAGAACCTCTGTGGCCCTCGCGACGTCACCCTCGTGGATGAACACGTCGAGGTCAGCGTACACGCGGGGCACATCGTTGCCATACACTGTGCGTGCCGAGAGGGGATCTTTGTAGGGGATGACGGGGATGCCCTCACGATTAAAGCGCTTAACGATCGTTAACAGATCACGTATGAGCATGGCGTTGTGCTGTGCATTCGCTTGAAAGTCGGTGCGCAATTGTTCCGTGACGTCGGGGGGGACGAGTGTTGGGCACACTGTGCTGAGCTGCAGGTAGAGCAGCGGAGTTATGATTGCATCTCTAGCGAGCTGTATGAGCTTATCCCACTCAACGCCACTCTGCAGCAGTTTGTTGAGCTGGTCTGCTTCGCGCGTCCCTGCATGAAGCCTGATACAGCAGAGGACGATTAATTCTTCAAGGGAGGCCCCGCTTTCTTCAGCGGTGCGGTACACGTTTGTCATGTCAGAGTGCCTAACACTTTTTCACGAGTCTGAGGTAAATCTAACGTAACATAGCCTTGTTGATTTCGCACGAGGGGCTTTATTACATAGTTTCGGCAGTGCAGTTTGAAAAACACAACTTCGATCATCGTGCGTGCACAGCAAGAACGCTGCATGCCACGTGCAGTGCCGTCGCATTCGCGCCGTTTTAGCTGTGTTGCGACGATCAAAGCGCAAAAAAATATGGGAGTGGTGCTAATTTTGAATAGCTCCCGTAACACCTCATTCAATCATTATCGCGCTCATCGCAGTTACAGGGCAACGCCTGCTTAGCGAATGCTGCTGCCTTGCAAGCCTTGCAAGTGCCTCAAGAGTTTTTCGCATATTCGGATTGATCAGCCTTAAAGCGTACAGAGATATCCGTCTATGCATACTGCTACGCAGTTATGATCGTATCTAGTTTATCGATGTTCTTCCCGATGTGACATTCTCTCCCACAAGTCGTAACGTTGCGCCCACACAATGGTAGGTGCTTATAAGCTTTCGCGGTTCGCGTTGCAAAAAAAGCGCTAAAGGCGCCGGATCGTCTTTTACACTCGCCAATCGTGGCTTAATGCGAGGTTACATACGGGTAGCTTTCTTTATCTCGATAGTGTTGTAAACTGCAAATCACCATCGCACGTCAAAGCCATGACAAAAAGCGCTTCCAATGTTAATTTAGAAAATCTGGAAAAAAGTGGGATATGCCGCATCATGCTACCACGTCTGTCCGCGGCGACGCCGTGTCTGTACTCATCGCCACAAAAAACAGACCACAGGACGTGCTTACGTGTATTCGTTCAGTGAACAATCAATCAGTTAAACCAGACGAGATTGTAATCGTTGATGTCAGTGATAAAGATGGATTGGAAGCTTCAGTCATCAAGAACAATAGGGCAGAAATTAGAATTAGATACGTCCGTTCAGAGACAGGTCTCACACACCAACGAAATATTGGCGTACGGGAGAGTACGGGCGACATAGTGCTAGTTCTCGAAGATGATGTCGTCCTTGATGAAGACTACGTGAGAGAAGTCCTAAAAGTTTTCAACAATCCTTGTTTTGATAGAATCAGATGCGTATTTGGAGAGCACATCTGGCCAAAAGAAGATGACACACGTGCAGGCCTGAACGGCGGCTTGGTTTGGTCAATGAGGAGCGCACCAGGGTGTAGCGTCAATAGGTTACTTAATAGCAGATTATTTCTCGCGATATTTTTTTACAGGGAGTGGGGACAAAAACGGGCAAATTTCGACTTTCATGATTTTGCACGTATCCTTCAAATCCTGATGTTTCCGTCTGTGAGACTGAGAATGCTCCAGGAGGGTTTACCGCATATTATAGGGAAGTTCTCGAAAAGTTCGCCTATGATGAAAACTTAAAAGGATACGCGCAGGGACAAGACTCTGATTTTTCTTACAGAATATCGCGCAAATACAAGAATATAGGCGCTGCGAAAGCTAAGGTTATGCACGTTTCTAAAACTTCAAAAATAGCCAATTACGCATTCAGCAGGAGGAGAAAAGAAAAAAAATATAAACGTAGCACCTCATCTTGATTCGTCTTACTAAAAAATTAAATTCATTCCACGCGAATATGAGACCCTCTGTGTCAGATTTTCCTCGCGCAGTCCGAATTGAAGTCTGCAATTTTTGCAATGCACGCTGCATTATGTGTCCTATATCGTCTATGCAGCGAAAACCTAGGATAATGGAACTGGAACTTTTCGAGAAAATTGTTAGCGAGCTGGAACAACAGCGCTATGATGGCTGGGTATACCCGTACCTTAATGGAGAAGCATTGCTCGTGCCAAATTTTCCCGACTATCTGCGACTGATACGGTCAAAGGCCCCCCGAGCCAAAATAGTACTTTTCTCGAACGGGTCAAAGCTTACAGAAAGGTTGGCGAGAATCTTATTAGAGGGCGACCTGCTCGACTTGTTGCGCATAAGCTTCGACGGCGGAACAAAGGAAGCGTATGAATCGGTCCGGCGTAATCTTTCATTTGACGAAGTGCGAAAAAATGTGCATAATTTTATTGAACTAAGGGACCGTCTAGGAAAGGATATCCCCGAAGTAACTATCACCATGGTCGTGTCTCCCCGGAATCGAGATACTATTGGAGCGCTGGAGGACGAATTTCGCGATGCGGATGACGTCGCTGTGCATGGCTTGACCAACTGGGCGGGCCAATGGGAGATGGGAGAGACTAAACAAGATCCGACGCTGAGGCACAAGCTAGTGACTGCACTCACGAGGACAAACTACTGCAACGAATTGTATAGGCCCATCACTATCCTTGTCAACGGAGATGTACCTCTATGTTGCGTAGATTATGAAGGGAAAGAACTACTTGGCAATGTTAGACGCAACACTATAGCTGAGGTGTGGCACGGGGAGAGATATAATAAAACACGTGATGCGCTGCAAAACTGGGATTTTTCAGCGCTTCCACTATGCAGCCGTTGCACTAACGTGAGGGTTTCATTGATAACGAAGAATCCCGTTGTTCAAGGCTTAAAAAGATGCGTGTCCTTCTACGCGCAAAAACATCCGAGATTTGCAGCCAAGAGCGATGCGATAAGTAAAAAAATCTATTATTACAGGATTTCCAAGCGAGGCTAACCGTAAAGGGGGGGCGTGACTTTCACATTTTTCACACTGGCAACGCCGTTTTGATGATTGGATGAGGTGTTATAGGAGCTACACCAGATTCGAGTTCGATATTTTTTACGCTTTCGTGGCAACACAGCTAAAACGGCGTTAAAGCGACTGCTCTGAACGTGGCATGTAGCGTTCGAGCTGTGCACGCACGATGATCGAAGTTATGTTCTTCAAACTACACTGCCGAAACAATATTACAAAGCTTCTCGTGAGATTTACATCGCGCTATTAACCGGCTCTGCGTGCTGCTCACAAAAAAAGCGCCAAGTTATAATAGTTAGCTAAGCCTGCTCAAAAGCAGAATCGCATCGGACAGCTTTACTAAAAAAATGTAAGGTGCCTCACGTATTCCGGCTCAATGAGGCATCGCTGGCACGCCCACCTGCTAGTCAAACAGATTATGTGTTTGAGCAGCCCTTTTAAGAGCTACAAATCGATTTCAGACTTGGAAAGCGCGTTTTCGTTCAGGCGCGGAGCTTCAGCCGATACTTTAGCACTCGTACTACTGTCAGCGCTGGATGGAGCAGATAAAATATCCTCTTGCGTGACGCGAGTGAGGGGAGCATTTCAATGTCAGATGGAACAGGCAGTATCACAACGCGGAGCAGGGAGAGGCACTTGTCGCGCACGCGTTCTTGCATAAACACCACGTAACGGAAATCTGCGGGAGGCAGGTTCATTGCCATGATGCCCCAACGCCAGGTGTCATCTCGGTGAAAGAAAATTTGCGCGATAACGCTCTCCACGTATGCGCGTGTGCGGGGGTCGTGATCGAGGCGTGGTTTGATGTCCTCAGGGAGCGGGACGCCTGCAACCTCATTTGCCAGCAGGAGGCCGACGGTGAGTATGCGCAGACAGCCGCGCTGGCGCGCAATAGTCACGAGCTGGTTCCAGTTGAGGTCGATGTGGGAGGTGATGAGTGTGGCAACGTCTTCGACTAGCTCCCAAAAAAGCCAGCCGTGTATTGCCGCCCCGTGGATGCACGCCAGGAGAAGGTTGTCCTCCAGAGAGAACGACAACACGTCTGTGCCGTCGACGGGTACCTTCCGCGCCCGCGCCCAGAGTGCATCGTTGTTCCGGGTAACAGACCACCGGCCCGGCACAAAGCCCCAGTGCAGCTCAAGTTTCCTAGTGCGGTCATCGGCAAAGTCAAACGGCCAAACAAGATCAGGAGTAAACGTGCGATAGTAACTAGCAGGATCCTTGGCAAAGATGCTGTGGGACCCGACCCGCGCGATGTGCACATACCCCAGCGCGCTAAGCACGTCCGTGGCCCTCGCTACATCTGTCTCGCGGACAAACACGTCGAGGTCAGTGTACACGCGGGGTGCCTCGTTGCCGTACGCGCTGTGTGCTAAGAGAGGGTCTTTGTAGGGGATAATAGGGATGCCCTCACGGTTAAAGCGCTCTACAATGGTCAACAAGTCCCGTATGAGCATCTTGTTGTGCTCTGCGTTCGACTGATAGTCGGAATGTAGTTGCTCCAAGACGGCGGGAGGGACGAGC
>Ga0187853_10000052_pt1 | contig 138834 bp, 123 predicted proteins | sample June2016WEW_6_10_2_FD_132417 | JGI IMG/M metagenome (GOLD analysis project Ga0187853, IMG submission 132417) | Peatland microbial communities from SPRUCE experiment site at the Marcell Experimental Forest, Minnesota, USA - June2016WEW_6_100 | ecosystem: Environmental > Terrestrial > Soil >... | reverse complement strand
ACAATAAGGCAGGAATTGGTACTTCGAATGTCGCTCAACAGTCTTTAGGAAGTCCCACTTGTGAAACAGTAATCCCTGCGGGCTCGTTTCGACAAACTGGTCCCACCGCTTTTTATCCTCAAGCAACTCGACAGCCATTTTCCCCCTTGTCAAACCGTTAACTGTTCAGTGCGTCACCTAAACTAATGTCAAAAAGCGAAACGTTGTTTAAAATCATCAATAGTTGGTTCCATAAAACTTAATAGCTCTGTGGCAGCAGTTCTCGTGAACTCTTGTTTTATAAGGCCTTTCGCATTGTCTGTTGTTCTTTCTAATTCCTTATCGTTAAAGATCATTGTTATTCGTTGTGCTGTGCGTTCCGTTGGGTATTCGACTCCAGTGACGGCGCTTGCTGTAGACGCGTACATTGCCATACCACACGCACATTCGTGCTCGAGACGTTCCCTCCCTCCGCGATATTAATGTTCGGCAACGATCACATTCATGTCTGGGTCGATCGTGATGCTAGCCTGATTAAATTGAGAAATTTAATGAAGGAACATCTTCTAATCCGTCAGGGAAATACGCTGGCAGCGATTGTGTTCTCACCAGAGGATCCTCTGATACAAGCTCATAAATATTCAGGAATAGAATTCAAAATTGCTCCTCCTCTGTGAAAGGAGGCGAGCGATTTTTACCGAAATTATAGAATTTTTAAGTGCATTATTAATACGATACACTGAATATTTCCTTTCACTAGCATCAATCCCTCTCCTCTCCGTGCTCTCTGCAGAAGGTCATGAGGTGAATTGTTAAACACGATAAATCATTCCTTGTATTCCTCATTTTCGTGTCATTCGATGTAGCGAATATCTATTTCATAGCTCAACAGATGCCAAAAAATGCCATTTAAGTGGTGATTGTGATTAAAAATCTCTCTGTTTGCATGATAACCTGCTGGTATCATAATATTTCTATGGCCAATTATTCGGAGAATCTTATTAATGCATTAATGAGAAGAGACGTTTCAGTCAAGGTTGTAACCAGTCATTGTGTTTGTAAAAATAATTATCGTGACTCTTCTTCCCTTTTTGATGGCAAATACTTTCTCGTTACCACACCGTTTGATTCTTATGGAGATGGGCCTCATCGATCGAGGATTCGAAGCCTCGTTTATCGTACAAGCAGGATTCCTCTAGGATTGCTCTACGCAAAGCAGTGTAGAGACTCCGATCTTCTCCATTACCAACAAAGCTCAATTTTCTCTTTCGGGGAGCTGCCCCTTCTTACTCTACTCACACAAACGAAAGCACGGTATAAGGTGGTGACCATTCATAATCTGTATCTCGATAGGCTCTACAGGCGAGGTAACCCCCTAAGGTTGCTTCCCCGAGTGTACAAATATGCTGACGCTGTCATCGTTCATACCGAGCAACAAAAGGATCGCATGATAAAGGCTGGAATTCCAGAAGACAAACTTCACGTGGTATTCCTTGGTGGTCAGCAGGTCAATCTCAGGGGACTGGTGAGGACAAAAGTTGCTTGGTTTGGGAGCCCTGAAAAATTTAAAGGTTTCTTCGACCTTCTAAAAGCGCTTCGAATCTTACGCGATGAAGGGGTCAAGATCAATCTAGAAGTTTACGGTATCTATGGGAAGGAGGCAGAAGAGACAGCAAAAAAGGAGGCACGACGGAACGACGTGGAGGATCAGATCCAATGGTATGGTCGTCTGAGTGAATTAGAATTTGATGAAAAAATGCAGGAGAGCATGTTCACATTCGCCATCTACACCGAACCAGTTTGGGGGAGTAGTATTATTACACGAGCTATGATGAATGGCACCCCGGTGATCGCAACCTCCCTAGGGGGGAGTTCAGAATATTTAGGGGATACGGGTATATACGTCCCTCCGAATGACCCCTCCGCTATTGCCGTTGTTATCCGCTCCCTTCTCGAGAACAGCAGGCTACGGGAGGATCTTGGAAAAAGGGTCCGACAACGAGCGCTTCAGTATTTATCCTGGGATGCCATCGCAGAAAAAACCATCCGGATATATCAGTCCGTGCTCGACACATGAACTATTAAATATTTCTTGGATTCTTTTTTGGAAATAATTTGGAGAATAAGAGTTTTTAAAAAATTTCGTCATCCGAGTCAAGGCTCCCCGCTAAGCGACAATCCGACAGGAACCGCGCTGCGAAGACGGCAACGGACTGCTTTACTGCCGACTTCACGAAAGCTTTTTCGAGCTCCGCATGACAATCAAAGCGGATTTCACGCTTCGGATCAGGCTACTAATACTCGCTGAGATGGAAATAATCGCGACGTTCTAATCCACGCCGTTTCCGTTGACGCACGCTGCCTCCAGTCGGTGGCGCAGGTTGTCCGATTGCTCACGTGAGCGGGTCTCCAAGATCCTCCACGATGAGCGACGGGAACTCGTCTTCGCTCAGTTCGTCGATCCGTTCGCGCGTGGTCTCGCTGCTTAATACACAGATAAATCGCATCCTACGCTTTGCGCCATCGTCCTGTAGGTGTACAGTCGTCGCAACGGCCACCATCTTACCTGGGCGGTAGTGAGTGGTTACGCGCTCCAACAACAGCGGGTTAGGCTTTCCAAAACCCGTGTCAAGCGCGCTAAAAGGTTCTCTCCGCAGAGCGACTCTACGGCGTTTGCCTGGTCGCTCCCGTCGCGATAGAGGCAAAGAATGCAACGCTGTAAGACCCAACATCTATCTTTAGGGTGTCTGGTTGCGATTCTCCGACTGGAAGACTCGCTTGTACTAGCAACTGCCTTTCACTCCTGGAAACAGCCCAGAGTTGCTTTATTTGTTCTTGAACCTTTGAATCAGCTGTTGTTCTTTCGTTCTACCATTTTCGATAGGGCCCGTGTCCTTTAATTTGGATTTTTCCAGGTATTCATCATACGACTCAACGTACTTCACGGGATTGCCTGCATAGACAGTGTTCGGCGGCACGTCACGTGCAACGACAGATCCGGCTCCTACGACACTGTTTGGACCAATCTCCACATCGGGCATGATTATTGACCTTATGCCGATCACGCAATTATCGTGGACAATAATAGGCCCAAATTTCGTTGTGGGGGTCGTATGATCTTCTTTAAACACCCAAATGCCAGCATCGTGAGTTACAAATTGCACTCCTGGTCCAATCAGACAATGATTACCTATGGTTACCAGATAGGGTTCAGTACCAAAATCACAGTTCATTACAATACATCGCTCTCCAATCTCAACTCCCCATTTGCGAGCCAATTTTATGTGTGTTTTGTATGAACCGTATTTGACGAGCAGTGATTCAAGATAAGTTTTCTTCCGATGTCGCATTCTCGAGCTTCGTTGTATTAGCACGAAGAGGTCATTGTGTTCTAATGCCATTAATTTTTGGTCAAAGCTCCAAAAGTCGGGGTATCATACGGTCAATCTCGGCAAGCTGCTCTAGGTGAAGCGCGATCTGTCCTGCACTCTCTTCCTTTGACATGACCTGTCACGCAACACCTCGACTGCCCGCGCTCAGCTAACAAAAGGCAGGTATCTATGGCTCCTGAAAAATCGCTGCCGGCGGCGCACTGAATGCACGGGACTGTGTTATCGTACTCTTATCGCCATGTACCTTTCTTTTGCCTTTTGTCCTCCTAGCAATAATTCCAAAAATGACACACTTCTATAGGTTCTGGCCGACCCCAAGTGAGTTCTTTAATAAGCCTCGGTGTCAGCACTTTAAGCTATATGTTAGCGGCACGAGCTAAAAGCGTATCATACAGCGCGTTTCTTGATCTACCTCTAAATTAGCCGCCTGATTAAGCGCCCTTGTAAATCCCATATATAAGCTTAATCTCTCGTATGGTGAGACCCCGCAGCACCAGCAAAATAGTCAGATAGATTACCGCGGCAAGTGCGATCGATAAAACTATGCTTAAGGGTCCAGAGGGGTTCCATAAGAGTAGAAATAGGGCCATAATACAAGAGCCACAGACACTTTTTACGATAAATCCGCCATTGACGTCGAACGTAAACTGTCTGAGTGAATAGCGTGTAATCAACACCAGAGCGAGGAGGAATGCGAGGAAAGTGGTGAGTGCAGCGCCTACGAGGCCTAAATAGGGAATAAGCACCAAGTTTAAACCGAAATTCAACGCGGCACTCAGCACCCATATCTTTCCAATGATCGCAGTCTTCTTTCTTAACGAGAGTATCAAACCAAACGTTGTGTTCGCTCCGATGAGCGCCGTTCCCGCGGCAACCAACGGAGTGACTAAATAGCCGTTTGCTGCAATCTGCTGGGTGGTTAACAGAAGCAAAAGCGGCTTTGACAACACCGATAAGGCAAAAACGCAAGGTAATGCTATTCCCGCATAATACTTCAGTGAATACGCCAAGATCGTGCGTACATCCGCTAGGTTGTCGTCGTCGTAGTGTTTTGAGAGAACCGGAGGAAGCAGTATCACTAAAGGCGCTGAGACCATGCTGACTGTACTACCGAGAGAGTATCCCGGTGAATAATAGCCCACAGCTGCAGCCCCTAAAAAAAGCGCAATGAGATAACGATCGCTTGAATCTACGATCCATCCTGATAGATTGCTTGGGACTAAGGGCATACCAAAAGCGAGGTGTTGTCTCACGCGCCTAAACTTCGGAATAGCAAAACCAATCTGTGCGACGATGAGATATAGCATCACGGCGAACACCACAAGCTGTCCAATTAAGAGTGCGATCACGGCGCCCTCCAATCCGTGACCGGAGAGGACAAAATAGGCTACAAGGGCCGTCTCCAAGTACGCGTTAACAAGAGTTAAGACGGCGTACCTTTTCATCTGCTGGAATGTTATAAAATAATAAGAAACAAAAACAGTCAGGCACGCAATCAAGATGTTCGGAATGAGTAGCAGGGCAGTGGTGAGATTATTCTGAAATAGGGCTGCTGCGATTTGTGGCACAAACAAAAAAAACAGCCCAGAGACAATTGAGCTAGTAAGCAATACGATGAATCCCATAGAATAGAAGTCTTCTCGAATTTCTCGCTTGTCCGTCGCCGCAGCAAGAAATCGAGTCATCGCAGGTGGGAGCCCTAAAGTTACAAGCATAGGCAACAGACCGAGTGTAACCATGATCAAAGCCCAAGCTCCATAATCAGCTATTGGCAGCTTCTTTGTCAGAATAGGGAGCAAAATTATATTGCTGAGAGTTGTTAGAGGAGCTACTACTGCAGTCAACCCGAGACGCCGCACAGTCAGTGTGTATTTTGCCATTTACTTGGCCTGCCCTGCCCGATACAAAGCGATGTCCCCCTCGACTATGATATCCGTCTTTTTTTGTGATCTGCTGTCCAGATACAAAGCTTGCGCTAAGTCACAAAAATAATGGAGTTGACCTCCAATCCGTCTTCGGGTGCTAGTGCCTCTAAGTCGTCTCTTCTTCGCAATTCTTTGATCTCTCGCGGGCTTTTCAGAGTGTAATTCAGGGTGGTGCGACGTTTCCAAGTTCTTCACCAAGCGCCTGCTTTATTTAGGTCTTCATTCTGATAGCAATTAATTCAACAAATACGCATTGGTTCGATATCCGTGCGCGCCGCAGTTGGTTGGGTTCAGCGTTCAGCTTTATGCGATCTTTGAAGCGAAGCCACCTCAAGGTCTGAAAAGCCTTTATCTTTTCATCGCAAACGACTAAACGCAAAAACGATGACGACGCACTAAAATCATCGAGCGCTGCAAGATGAGCAGATGACTGCAACAAGAATAATGGTGCTAAGTCCAATGAACGCGACATTTATACATCGTGAGCGCGTCCGGATTGTAAACGAGAGTGTTCGGAGGCACCGACACTCGGCAAGATCCAGACGTTCTTCTCGCACCGAATCGGGGACGCTATGCCACAAACTGCGTTAAGTGGGTCCTGCAGTCAGACGAAGCCCTGGGTTGCCGTTGTCTCTTTTCCATGGAAGTCGCCCACGACTTACAAGTTTCTCTCGGACCTCATCAGCATACGAGAACCGATTTCTGATAAAATCGTGGTCATAGATGGGAACACTGATCGCATGGATACAGCCCAGTGTAGCAAAGTTGTTGCTCGGGATATTGGTATCAGTATGCATTATCTAGGGGATCTAAAACCAAAGTATTTCTCGGCAGTCATATGGATTTTGAAGTGGTTATTGATCCAGTGCCGGGCGAGCTTGGAATTGGCAAGAACGCGTGCAGAGGTGGATGTTGTAATGTTTTACGCAGCATATCCGGGAGATCTTTTGCCACTTGTCGTAACGAAATTGCTGCGAAAGAAGAGCATCGAAGTCATTATGCATAGCGAGGCCACCACTACGATAGCTCGGCTGTTAAGGCTGCAAGATCCGATTCTATTCACGCTATTGGACGGAATATCCCCAGAATCGAGAGGTTTGATCAAAGTACATGGCATCGAAAAATATGGGCAGAAAGTCCTTCCAGAAGGCGCCCGATTCATAACGACAAACGCTTCAAGAAGAAATTAGCGCGGATTTGAAATTCTGAGACTTAGCGGAAATTCCTACAACAGTAGGATTATATTCTGCTATGGTTTGTTCAATCTCTTTCCATATCTTTCCCGATAATTCCTTTAGATTATTTAGATAATTATCAAAGCCAATACCTGCCAGATAACTTACTTTAAGAGCCTCGTTTCCGTGAGGATAAAAATCAGTATTGTAAGCCATAACACCCTAATTGGTGTTTTTCTTTATCGCCACCAAGATAACCTAACGATAATGGGTATCTCCGAAGTGAGTGCGTATCTTCAAATAATCTGTAATAAGGTGGCTCTATAAGCAGAATTTTGAGTTGGTCTTGTTTCATTACAGTCATTTCTCTTTACAACTTAGGACACAACGGCTGCCCTATCTATTCCTGAATTTAGATTATCTTTCTATAGTGACTTAAAGTCTAACATAAGTTTTTAAGTTGATTCTATGAACGGTGACATTTTACAACCAGCAACACTTTCTGTTTATTATTCATTAGGTTTTACTATCTGAATTTTTGGAATTTTTATTTGTTATAGGGCGTGTTAAAGATTACTACCTCCTTGTTTGCAAAAATCAATTAACTACGTAAAAACTCATCGTTACATCGTCTCTATGTAGGAAGGGATTACGTACATCAACAAAGCAGGATCGTCAAAGCACGTTATAGTCAGTCAAACAATGAGAGCTGTCACTGTTATGCGGGGCGGAACGTCTTCCCTCACGAATATACACTAGCACCTCCGTTTGAGTAAATAAGACTTCTGCTGCTAATAAGCGGTGTGACATTTGTATACGACGACTGCCTGTTTACGCCTGTATAATTGAGGAGTAGGGCCTTATTATTTTCAATGTTGTACGTGCCTAGGAATATGGTAGAACCATTAGCTATTTCATTCTGCAGGTAACCAGGAACCTGCGCTTGTTGTCCTATTCCGAGAACGCTAAGTATGTATTGGTTGTACAAATCTCCGTATACGACCTGTCTGCCTGTGAGGGTGGCGGTGAAGGTGACGGGCCGGCCCACTGCCGGGTTGGTGGTGGATGCGGCGAGGGTTAAGGTTTGAGCAACGCCGACGTTTGTGACGGCTGGGACGGTGACTTGGCTGGTGGCTTGGCTGCTAGCTTGGCTGCTGCCGACGTTGACGTTGACGACCCCGCTCGCTAAGGGGTCGTAGGCTGCGTCGCCGGCAAAGGTGGCGTAGTAGTAGCGTGGACCAGCGGAACTGAAGGTCTGGTTGAGGGTGATTTGGCCGGCGGAGTTGGTGGCCTCGGTAGTGCCGTTATAGCGAACGTTGTTGAAGTAATAGAAGATCGTGACTACTTTGCCGGAGAGGGGGATAGTGCCGCTGTTAGAGGCCTGCCACGTGGCTCCGACTATTGTTTGGTGACTGTACAGGCCGTCAACCTGATTGCTCAGCTCGATATTCTGATAGCCCGATGTAAGGGCAAATAAAACGCCGGTCGAAAGCAACATAAAAAACACCAAATAGATAGCGAGCAACCTTGTCAAACGCGAGCGGCTCACTAGCACTGAGTTGTCAAACCCGAGCTTACTTGCAACTTTTCTTATTGTAACGCCAGCAGTTTCACCGATTGAAATGAAACCTATGACGAGGAACGGCGCTAAAAAGAACAACGTAATTTGGTAGACTCGCGTCCAGTCTAGGGCAGCGCCGAGATAAGGAACGGCTGCAGAAGCGACTAGAAATCCTAGCGCGATAGTCGTGAGCGCCACGTATGAGAATTCTAGCTTGAAGCGTAGCTTTTTTAGAAAAACTACTAAGCACACGCCTGCTACCATGAAGAACACGTTGAGGTAGTTAACATACGCGTTTATGCTGTGTAGTATGCCCGGTACAGGACCCTGTGCGACAACGTTTGCGGCTTCGCTGTACGTGGGGCTGAACAAATTACTTATTGATCCCACGATGTGGCTTCCGAGCAAGACAACCTGTTGGGTCACCGTCCCTTGCGAAGTATAGAAGTACCACGCAGTTGATGCGATAAAAAGCACTGATACGGAGACAATCGTTACGACGCTTATTGGAGGTGAACTAGGCGATGGTGTAGCGATCTGTTCGTCCTTGTGGATTCCGGTCTTAGTTCGTAAGTATGGCAGCGACAGATTCGATCCACCGACGCGTGCTACGGTTAATACGAGCCACATCAGAAAAATGAAAAATACAGCTATGAAAAAGAGTCCGTAATGCGATACGATCAGCGAGAGACCGAATACTAAAAATAGGGCTGATTGGATCCTTCGGTCCATTTCTTTGCTCACAAGCAGCAAAATCAACAAAACAAAGAAGAGCTCGGCTATTTCCTGTCTTGCCAATGTAGTCATTTGGACGTAAAATGGCGCGAACGACACGAAAAAGAAACACGACAGGAATGCTACCTTATCATTCAGCTGTCTGCGGAGTATTTGATATAAGCCAACAGGGACCAGCGCAAATACGACAGGGTACACGATCTTGAAAACCCATACGAGGTTGAGGCTTGAGATGAGAGAGTAAATAGGCGCAAGTGCGACAACGCTTAGCATTCCGTTGTACGTACTGAGCAAACTCGGATTCCAGACCCCTGTGTTCAGTACGGTGTTAGCTAAAAACCACTCGGACTGAATGTCAGCGCCAGTTATCCATGCTGATATTAGCGTAATCTGAAACAGAAGGGATAACGCAATAACAAAAACTGCCAAGGGATATAGTTTCGAAGGAATGACCTTGTCGAACGCGATTAAAAGGACAACGACACAAAGTAGCACCCACAACAACACCTGTCCCGCGTCTACGTTGTAGGCGTTGACCAGGTATGTGCTAAAAACTGCTAAGAACGGTATTATGCATAAAAACAATGTTGGAGCCAAAGCTGCCGGCATTTTGGTGTTGAAAAGCGGTTTTGGATGTGTAATGTTTCTGATCATGGATTCCGGGCGGCTCTCGACGATGACCTTGGGCGTGTCCGCGAACGTGGATAGGATCGCTTCTCGCTTCGTGATCGGAGCCAAAGCTGCCGGCATTTTGGTGTTGAAAAGCGGTTTTGGATGTGTAATGTTTCTGAAGTAGGCAATGACACACAACAGCAGTACCACAAAGCTTACCGAGCTCGTGACGGCAAGAAAAGAAAACGGTTTAATTATGTTCAAGGCGTTGAAGACGATGCTCTCTACAAGCCCGATCCCTAGTACGACTGTGACGCTCAGCCCGACTGCATACAAGGTAGTTTCAACAATATCCAGGTTGCGCAGTCTGAGAGCTGTTACTATAAGAATCCCAGGAACGAATGTGAGATAAATAAAGCCTATAAGCGGCTGAACAATCGGGATCGAGACCCCTAACGCACTGAGTCCCATCACTGCCCACAGTGCGATCTGAAGCGAAACCACCATGGCTAGCAGCTTTTTTATGCTTAGGTCATTCAGTTTGATGTGGTACTCGAGCTTCATTGGATCACGGAAATTCGTCGGGCAATGCGATGAAATAATAGGACAAACGAAGCTGATCGGGGTTTGTGGACAAATGTTGCTTGAGACCACTTATATATAACGTCAATACGCGTCGATCAGCGACGCGTAACAAGTTTTTGAAGGCAATGCGTGTGGAAGGGCACGCTGCTTGTCGCAAAACTGGGGTCGCTTCAATCAGATCGGATTATGGTAATCGCTTGCTTCGCGTGCCGATCTGCATCTACGACGTATGCAGTTTTGCGTGCAGGCGTCTGTCAAATATCATCTGGTCTGTGACATCTCCAGTCGAATGCGCTTTGCTATGGGTATCAAAATATTATCGGTTCTATGTCGGTGGCCTGTTGTCTGTGACCTCCTTATGATCCCACGCTAGCCTTCATTTGTAGTAGGCAGTGTAAGTAATTTCCTGCTCGAATCAAATGGTGCTACTGAACACTCGGTTTCAAAACAGCAATATAATGCACGATGCGACCCGCAAGACTGCAGCGCGAAAAGCGTTTATACAGACAATCGCGTGTAGTACGTGTTATGGCACTTATGGCGACGCTGCCTTCCGGCGGTTCAAGCATGAGTAGTCTCACGTCGAGTACCTCGCCAGCAGTACCGCTCAGTGAAATATTGGTCAGCGCCGCCATCGCGATCTCCACGCTTATCTTCTTGCTTGTTATATATGAGGTGATGTCGCGGGGCCGTTCCCGAAATGCAAATACAACGGCAGCGTTGCGGGCCATTTGGATGCCCCTCATCGTGACGTTTTGCGCGTGGTTAGCGTTCGAGGCAGCGCGCTACTGGCTGACGGGCACCCCTTAACACCGAGCGGCTCTGCCAGCGCCCCTGGTTACCGTATAAGCAAGCCGAGCACGCCAAAGAGGACGATGTTATTAACGGCTTGGATCGTTACGACCAGCGCAAGATCTCTCGTTTTGTAGAAGGCGGCACCCAAGATAACGCCAGCTGCGGTCGCAAAGAGGACCTCGTAGACGTTGGCGTAGCCCGCGTGCATGGCCCCGAAGATCACGCTCGTGATAAGGATGCCTGCGACCACACCGCTGCGGTCAATGAGCTGCGGCTGCAGCAGGACAAAGAAGAGCAGCCCCTCAACGACCGCCACAAAGAAGATCATTACAACGCTCAACTGGATGAGCTCTATTGCCGAAGCATTCGAGATAAGCGCCTCATTCGGAAGAATGGCGTGCTCAACAAACGCTAACGCGGTGCCGACAACAGCCCCAAGCGGGACTAGCAACACGGAGCGGCGCACATTTGCTATGCCCAGGTCATACCGGCTCATCTTCTCGTGGACGATGACCGAAATGAGGGGTAGGTACATCAGCCCGTAGACGATGGCGAGCCAGTAGATGGTGACGGTCGGCACGAGCGCAAATGAGAGGTTGACGAGACGAAAAACCGATATCAGACCGAGCGCTTCGATGAGCTGTACCCGCTCCCCCTGCAGCGCCAGCACGATAAGGGCAACCGCGACGATGTTGAGCGCTTGCACGCCGGCGCCGAGCACACTGTGGCCTGCAAAGAGCAAACCCTCGCCGCTGAGGATAAGGAATATTGGGAGGAGTTCATACCAAGCCAAGCCAAGGAAAACAGGCTGCGCCCTAAATGCAGGAGCTAACGCTCGTGTGGCGTCGTGGAGACGCGACCAATGATATGTGACTCGTACTTCGGTGCTCTGCGCACGGCTGTAGGCGCTACGACCCTCGGCGCACACGATGTACGCGTGTGTGGTCTCGACATTGTCCGTGACCGTAAACTGATAGCGCCCGGAGGCGTCGGTGGTAGTGGTGGCCGTGCGCACCTTGTCAGTTGGATCATCCGTGTTGTAGAGAACGACAGGCACCGCCACAATATCTGCGCCGTCGCTCGTGAGGTGTCCGGAGATCGCGACGTCATCCCCGACAAAGGGGTGTGGGGGGGAAGCGGTGGCAGTGATGGTTGTGGGAGTTTCTATCTTCACTACTCCACCCTCTGCACTTCGTCTCTGCTTGCGGCCCCAAGCGTAGCTCCGGTTCTCTCGGCGCCTTCATTCGCGCCCCGATCACCGACAGAAAAAGCGGACTCGTCCGAGGTCGAGATGCCGCGTTGTTGTCTCTTTTCTTCGTCGCCTGGCAATCTCGTAAGCCTCCTTGTGGTTAAAAAACCGTATTGCCGGCTGATTATACGCAGAAACTCGTATAGGTTCTACTAGGACGATAGAATATAATACTACCTTCACTGGGGGTCATAACACGCGCTTAGAGATATGCCTGAACGTGCAGAGTTACGCGGTCGGTACGCCCTTCGCAACCGTCCACTCAGGTTCTTCAGTGCTGCTTAACCACCTTATCGTTTGTACACGATGTGTGCGGTGGTGATCGGCGCAGCGCTTTCACTTCGTGTTCGTGTACTCAGCTCCTACGCCGGCGGAGGCGCTAGCAGCGCAGCGCTCTACGGACGTTCGCACGTTGATCGTAGGGGCGAACCGAGTGGTTTACGGTTATAAGCCAGAAGCGCGTTGAGGTTAGTCGTACAGTCGTCCGGAGATGTGCAGGAGTGAGCGCATGAAGGCCATCGTACTCGCCGCGAACGATAATATACAGCTACGCCCCTTGAACCTCCGAAAACCAAGCGCGTTAATCAAGATTAACGGGATTCCTCTGCTCGAACACCAGATACGCGGGTATAATCGTGCAGGCGTCGAAGCGGCTTCCATATCAGTCGTCGCTGGTTATCAGCACGGCCAGGTCAAACGCTACTTGATGCGCGAGCACCCCGAAATACGTCTCGTGAGGAATCCCGACTATCGTGCGGCGGGCGCACTGTATTCGCTGGACCTCGCCCTGCGAAGCGCAGAGCCTCACAGCGCCGACGAGGGGCTCTTCGTAAGCAGCGGAGAGTGCTTGTACGATGATGAGGCAATCGAGCGCGTGTCCCGCGTCTCTGGGAGCGCCATTGCCGGGGACAGCAGCCTTTACGGGGCTCCGTCTACAAACGTCATCGCGGAGAACGGAAACGTCGCGCTCATTGGTACCCAGGTTCCGAAACACGCGGCCACCGCGGTCGCAACCGGCTTATGCAAGCTTGACGCACATGCTTGTGGCGTGCTGAGTGACATCGCCGCGGAGCGCACTGCCGAAAAACGAGATGCGCCGATGGCTGCAGCACTTGGCGATCTCATTCGTCGCGTACGGATGACGCTCGTCGACATCGCGGGAACGAAGTGGGCCGCCGTGCGTACGATGGACGACCTGCAGACGGCCGACAAGCGATTCAGTCGTTTCTCATTGTCCGGAAAGCGATGTTTCGTCATCGACCTGGACGGGACGGTGTACGTGGGGGACCGGCCGATCCGCGGCACCATTGAGTTCATCAACCGGAATGTGGACGATCGTGCGTTCTATTTTGTCACGAATAACACCTCGAAGCTTCCCGGGGAGTATCGCACACGGCTCAACGCGCTTGGCATACCCGCTGACGCGGAGCACGTCGTCACGCCGCTTGCGCCCCTTATTGCGTGCCTGCACGAGCGGGCGTTGACGCACGTGTATCTGCTCGCGAACGCTAAGGTCACCGCGTACCTGCGGCAGGCGCTTCCCGGACTCGAGCTGACCGCCGATCCGGAGACGTGTGAGGCGCTCATCGTGACCTACGATACAGACCTCACGTACGACAAGCTCCAAGATGCATCGCTGCTGCTGCAACAGAACCCCCACTTGACGTTTCTCGCGACGCACGGCGATCTCGTGTGTCCCACCGAGCGCGGTTTCGTCCCCGACAGCGGCTGTATTTTGTCGGTACTCGAACAGGCAACCGGCCGCACACCGGACATAGTTTTTGGTAAGCCTAACCCCCTCTTGTTGGAGCGCGTGACCGCCCAATACCGGCCAGGCCACACGGTTGTCGTCGGCGACCGAATGTACACTGACAGGCAGATGGCGCGAAACGTGGGATGCGATTTTATCTGTGTATTAAGCGGCGAGACCACGCGCAAACAGATCGACGAACTGAGCGAGGACGAGTTTCCATCACTCATCGTGAAGGATCTCGGAGACCTGCTGACGTGAGCAAGTGGACCGACCGACCCGCTGCTGCCGGCTGTAGCGCTTGAACGGAACGACGTGGATAAGAGTATCGCGATTCTCTCTCCCAGCGCGTGCTTTGCAGTATTCGGATGAGCAGCTGCCCGGCGGCGGAAGCTATATATCCGAACGATGGACACCTCGCGTGCGTGCGGCGAGGGATTGTTGCGGCGATCCTCATCTGTGCGTTCGTTGTCCTCGCCGTATACTACCAAGCAAATATAGCGCAACACCTCGATTACCCACGCGAAGGCGAGGTGAGTGCGAACTACGCGAAGTACGTCGGGCAGAACGTCACGATATCAGGGAGCGTCGTCGCGACGGACGTTGGATCGTTTCAGCTCAGAGGGGTGTATAGCACCTACACGATCCTCTCGTCGGAGGCGGTGCAGCGGGGGGATGTCGTCACCGTTGTCGGTACGCTCCAGCCTGGGCACCAACTGCGCGCGGTGGCGATGTACGTCGCACCATGGCTGCTGAGCGAGCTCGTTTACGTCCGCTCGTTTATTGCGCTCGTGTTTGTGGTGGTGCTCTTTTTCGTGAGCTGGCGGTTTGATTGGCGAGCGTTCGTTATTAGGCCGCGGGAACCGGGTCGAGACACGCACAGAGGACGGAGGGGTGACTAGCTTTGGACTGGATGGCGCACGTCGCGTTTGCCTTTATTCTCTGCGCGTTCCTTGCGCTCAGGTGGCCCGTGTTTGGCGGGCGCAACACCGTACTCGTGATGATCGGGGCCCTTTGCCGGACATCTTCAAGCTGTACCTGCCGCTGCAGCTGCTAGGCATCTATGCGCAGGATTCTCTCGCGCTCTTTCACATCCCTGTCGGCTCGCTCCTCGTGTGCGGGGTGTGCGCCCTCGCGTTCGAAGAGGGAACGCGCATGCGCATCTTCTTTTTGTTCGCTTTCGGGATGGCTACGCACTATGTGCTCGACGTGCTGTTGATACACGTGAGTGGGGGGCTCGCGTTGCTGTGGCCGCTGAGCTGGCAGACGTGGGCGCTCCAGCTAGTGCGGCCGGACAATTGGCTGGGGACGACGATACTGGTGGCGGCCGCAATCATCGTGTGGCTGGTGTTAAAGGTTCGGAGCAATCGCCGTGTCGGGCGTGTGGGGCGCACGCACGATGAAACGAGCAGTGACGTCTAGCTCTCGCTCGTATGCGCGACGGTTCCCCCCACGAAGTGCGAACGCGGCGTTTACGTGTGCCTTTGATACACCTCTAGTGAGCTCGACGCGGCCGTGTACACGATGCTGAACGATCTAAGTCGGTCCGGTCGCTTCTTTTTAGGTGAGTAACACGAAGGAAAGGGGTGCCAACCCCCGATGGTGCTTTCCCCCGTGGGCACACTCAAGCACGCTGCAGAAGCGCACGCGTTGCTGAAGAGCGAGGGCACGGTGGTTATTAGCGAATCTGAGGCGCACGCGTACCACCCACAACGGCGGGTAATGACCGTGCTTGAGTGTAGTTAGTAAGCGTGCGGCGACTCTTGCGTCCCGTGATCTCCTAGTATTCTACTTAAAATATCATAAAATCAGTCAAATAGACAGAATTTGATCCAATTGCTCGAGTGATCGGCTACCTGTCACGATGTCTCGATCTCCGAACGTCCTTCGGGACGACCCCGTTCGGGCGCACCAGGCAGTGCTACTCAGTAGCGACACCGCAGTTTGTTGTCCTGAAAATGCGGTCAGTTTTGGTCAACTTTTGGCCAAGTTTTGTTACTCGCGATGAGTGTCGAAGCAGTACGTAACGGTGCGTGTGACGACGGATGTCGGTTAGCGCTGACCTCATCATCGCTTCGAAATGTAAGCTTAGGCAACTCGTGCTGCGCTTCTCGGTCGAAGTGCGCGTCTTCGAAAAAAGTTTGTCCGTCGAGACCCCAGACAGGTCGCGCGTTCCGCGTTCGTGCTGAATCTGGCTAAATATCTCCCAAAAAAAGTCGACTCTCTTGTGGGCTGACAGGTAGAATCTTGTCGTACATCGCCTCAAGCTCCACTGCCTGCTCCTCTTTGAAGTCCCACTCCCGGTTAAGCACCGTGGTTTGCTGACCTTGAGTTCGACCGCTATTTTTGTCACGGGGGCCCCTGAGCCCGCAGCTACTTAAATCGCCTTTCGTCTCGTTATCTTTCACCCGTGCGCATATTCGACGAGCACGATATAGGCTCAAGTGATCGCCTGCCCGCCGCAATGGCAACGATGGCCACGAATTATTACGCGACGTCGTCGCGGCACGCCTGCGCGTCTCGGCAGCTCTCTGCGATGCTTCACAATCAACGCCGGGGTGTGCGCGCTCACCAAAGTCGTCAATCTGTTCGCCGGCCGCGCGTCGCTGCGCTTTCTCCTACAGAGCACGGGGCGAAAACGCAAAGGTAGTTAAGGAAGAAGTGAGAAACCGAAGAGCTATTCCTCGGTTTGGGAGCGAAAGCGTCATGAAACTCAAGTTTGGCGAACGGCTGATCGAACCTGAGATCCGCCGGCTCTACGACCTTCGTGACGTCGCCTTTGACACGCCGTGGTTTGAGACGGCCGCCGACCGCGACGCGTACTTCATGTACCGCGACCTTTCTCTCACGCCTACCGACGCGGAGGCCATCAGGCGCCATCAGCTCCGCTATGACATCACGATCATTCCGCCTCTCAACATGGGACTCGAGTTCGTCAAGACGTACGGGCACTACCACCCGCGCGTGAACCCGAAGCTCCGCTACACGTATCCCGAGATGTACGAGGTGCTCGACGGCGACGCGCACTACCTGCTGCAGCGTGCACAGAACGAAGAGAGCGTTGACGAGGTCATCCTTGTTAAGGCGACCCGTGGCGACAAGGTGATCGTTCCGCCAAACTACGGGCACGTGACGATCAACCCGTCGGAGCGAACGCTCAAGATGGCCAACTGGGTGTGTCGGTCTTTCGATTCGGTCTATGACCCCTATGCAAAACTGCGCGGGGGGGCGTACTATGAGCTCATTAATGGGAGGTTGTTGCACAACCAAGCATATCACCAGGTGCCGGAGATCAGAGTCGCGTACCCGGTCGAGCTGCCCGACCACGGGCTCGTAAAGCGAACGCCGATGTTCGAGCTGATCGAGGAGCCGTACCTTCTGGAGTTCCTTACGGCGCCAGAGAGGCACACCGGGCTCTTTCAGGAACTCTATCATCGATAACGTTCGCGGCGAGGGTGCACGAGCGGCCGACCCGTATGTAAAAATGCACTGCTGTGACGACGTGGGTGCCTAGTAAGGGGGTATTCCGACATAGTCTCGTGCTAAGCAACGAGGTTCTATGGTCTGAGATTATTGTGACTGCTATAAGCTGCGTGTAACCGCTATGATGCCGCCTAACGAGGACTTCAATAACACCGCAACAAAAACGAGAAACCAGTCTTGTGTTCTTAGGTTCCTCAAGCACGTGCTAGCGGCAGCACAGCTAAACGAAGAATAAGCAAAAAAAAAGAGAGACCACCAGCAGCCCACTTGAACTGCTGGCGATATGCGTTTTTCCTGGTTCACTAGCCCGGGTAGTCTACCCTAGCCCACATTTGGTATGGGGGTAGGATTCCACTGTCCCGGCGGAGTTGTCCATAGCCAAATGTTGCCATCTTGGCCGGTCATTGCGACAACTTCTCCACCTTGGTGTGTTCCTTCGACGTTCACTTGCTGCCCCATGTGGTCCTGGTACAGTGACGCTGTTGGCTGCGATGCCATAACGCCGTTGTGGGCTATCCAGTCGAGGTTTGGCCAGAGGCTGGGTTTTACGCCGATGTTGCCGTACTGATTGTGCCACGTCACACCATTGTCTGAAGACTGCAGTTCATACAAGCGGTAGTCTGAACCTGCTACGAAGAGGTCAACGTTGTGATCGCCAGGATTGACCATCACTGCTCCGTAACCAATCGTTCCGTCGTGGAACGGAGTCCAGGGGCCCCATCCGCCCGTTTCATAAGTCCTCTCCCAGATGTGGCCGCCGGTTCCACGGACAACAACGTCTACGAAACCATTAGTCGGTGACACCACAGCGGGTGTCGCGGTCACGACGCCGCCGAGATCCGTAACGATGGATGAGGCTGGCGGTATTATGTTGATTAAGAGGGAGTCTTCCATGAGATGGAGGCTCGCGCTGTCGACATAGAATACGTCGAACGACTGCGTTGCAGGATTAATGACCGCGACTGGGCCGGTGCCTGCAGCAGGTGATCCGGGCCAAATTGCCAGCGTAGACCAGGTGCGGCCGCTATCAGTGGTCGTCGACGAACCGATAGCACCGCTGGCCGTCGTAAAGAAGACGGTTATTATCCCGGAGTTCGAATCTAGGTAAGAATCCCGGTGCTCCCTCGATCCGGCCACAGCATATGGGGATGACGCAATAGCCACGCCCATGTCCGTCCACGTTCCTATGTGCCCATTGCCTATTCTGCCGTGCGGAGTCATACCCCAGAGGTTACCGTTGTCTCCTTGGATGAAGAAGAACTCATTATGGCCAGCCCAGACTACGGCAGGCGCCGTGGTAACGCTGGTGATCGCGGGGGTTGCCGCACTCGCCACTCCAGCCATCGAGACAAGCATGATGGCCGCCATGGCAATGCTTAACATACCAATTTTATATTTCATCATTATACACCTTCCCTCCGTTAGCGGGTTCTACCTACCGTGCGCGAGGATTTGCATCCACACTGACGGCATGCACGCCAACGGGCTTCAAGCTTACTAAACATATCAAAGTACAGGCGTATTCCTAATAAAGGTTGCGTTATGTGTGTGCCTCAACGTTGTCATTTCTGGGACAATGTGCACCTCTTTTTGGCAATTGAACCGCACTTTAAGTAATCAAAATTATCTTTCGTGTGTGGCTTTTGAAGGGTCTGGGCATCTAGGCATAGCGACGCTACCCAACTGAGCGGCGTACGAGCAAATCTGGTGATGAAGGGGGAAATCACCGGTGCGGCAGGCGACGCGAGATCAGCGAACCGGCGAGGCGACGGAGACGGTCGTCATTCCCACGTTAAACGCTCAATCGGCAAGGTAATCGACGGCGTGCCGGTTGCCGAAGCAGAGAAACACATCGAAGCAATGCTACGATGCGGTACAAAGACACAATCCACGCTTGTTTGTGTCTCGTGCGGGCACGCAGAGAACGCGGACATAAACGCACTGGGGGATATCGCTTCTACGGCTGTCGTCAATCAGCCTATTGAATCTAGTTTCAGTAACAGATACAATCCCATCGCTTTCAGGCAATTACATTGAATTTCCTCAGCGAATCATATGCGAAGATTTATGTCAAGAGTCGCATTAGCTTTGACGTGCACGTGTATGAGAAGCGGGCATAACAGGCTTCGACACTTCGACTAATTGCAAAAACGATGTCGAGAAACGCGCACAAGGGGCCAGCGTGTGTGGCGTTGTTTGGTATGCCGACAGAGCCTAAGCGAAGACATGCAGTGAACGTGGCTACGACATATGAACGGCAGAGAGCTCTACGAGAAGCGCCAAGAGGACTTTCACTCTCAACTCACCAAATCACGTAACCCGGTGAGAGCGTGGTTCCACAGGTTTCGGCAGAGTGAAGTACATGAGCTCGTCACTGAAAACTACAAACCGGGTAGTATCATCGTCGACCTTGGGTGTAACAATTGCGTGTGGAACACCGACAAGCTCCCCCTCGTGGGCGTTGACGTTGCCCAAAACCTTGTGGACCACGCTGTTACGCGCGGACGCCTGAGCAGCCCGGTGATCTCTGACATAACGCGAATTGCGTTACAAAGCGAGTGTGCCGATATTGTTATCGCAGCAGAAATCCTCGAGCATATTTCTGATCAAGATGAGGCGCTTGCCGAACTGTACCGAATACTCAAAAAGGATGGCAAGCTTGTCCTGACAGTTCCTTACGACACCTTTTTCAGCGCGTGGAAGCCGTTGTTTTGGCTACACTGTTTGTGGCACGGCTGGGTGCTTGGCGACGACTACTTCAGGCAGCGGTGTGGTCACGTTCACCACTTCAGCCCTAAAACAGTTAGAGAACTGCTGGAAAAGCATGGCTTTTTGGTTATAAAACAATTCACGAACTTTCGCTTCACGATCTTTACGCTCGCGCAAAAAGCGTAAAACAATCACCCGCTTGCTGGGTGCTGATTTGCACGGCGCCGACGTGCGCTTCGCGGTGGTCACCTGATCTCACCACGCGGTCCTCAGAGGGACAAACTTGGCACACGCCGACTTGACGTAGTTCTCTCGGGGCTCAAGCTCGAAGGTGCGGTATCGTAACGAGAGCCGCGCGAGATCGGCCAGAGATTGGTTCGGTTGTCGTTGCCCGTGAGCGCGCACCATTGATCTAGGGAAGAGGATTTATGCGAGGGCCTAAACACATGTAACGTCGCCGATCGTATAACCCACCTCGTATGCTCAGAGAACTATCGTCCGCTTACCGTACCGTCGAGAAAAGGGCTCAAGCGCTCGTAAGGCGCGCTATCCATTATTACACGAAAGATACGCCGCCCAACACCCTCGTTGTGTACGCCGTTATCAAAATTATCGTTCTGTTAGGCGCGATACTGGTAAGCCTGCTATATCAGCCTTCGGAGTTGTTTAAAAATCCCGCGTTCCTGGCAAACTGGGACGGGATATGGTATCGGGCCATCGCGTACCAAGGATATGCCTATGGATATCCAAATTCAGCGGCGTTCCCGCCCATGTACCCCCTTTTGATCAAGATCTTCAGCTTTAACCAACCGACGCTCATGCCCTGGGTAGGGGTGCTCATTTCGAACGCATTTTCGTTCCTCGGCCTCTACTTCCTCTACAAGCTCGTGCCGCTCATCGTGGACGAGAAGTACCGCCTGCGGGTGTGCTTTGCCTACATGGTGTTCCCGGTGCTCTTGGTATGCAATCTCGTGTCATATACTGAGCCCATCTTTCTCGCTTTTACGATCGGCGCGTACTACTACTGGAAGCGAGGGAAGTTTGGGTACGCGGCGCTGCTGGCGATATTTTCCATTTTTACCCGCCAACTCGGCGCGCTTATCCTCGTCATTTTTCTTGTCGACGTGCTCTACGCGTACGTTTCGCATCGCGAGCAATCGCGCGTCACCCGGGAACGGTCCGTCACGCGCGAGCAATCGCGCATCAACCGGGAACTTGCCGTCATTGCGATCACCTGCGTGGGCCTCGCGATGCTCTACCTCTTCTACCTCTACCGCTTCGGCAACCCGTTCATCGTCTCGAAGGTTGACGCCGCAAACTGGAAAGCGTCGTTCTCCGTTACCAATTTGTTTAACAACCTGCGCACGTATGGCTTCCAGGGGCCCAGCTCGCCCCCGTTTAACTACATCATCTTGCCTATTTACTTGATCGACACCCTCCTAGTAGTTGCGACCATTCTGGCTCTCCTCAAGAGGGATGTGGCGCTGTCCACGTATTCGTTCGTGTCATTGGCCATCTTCTTATCGATGACCTCCGTGGGCAACTCCTTTGTGCGCTATGTCGCCGGGATATTTCCGTTATACCTTTTTCTCGGCCTGCTCCTCTCAGACAACTGGCACAAGAATATCGTGATCGGCATAATTGCTATCGTCATCGCGATCCAGAACATGTTCATTTGGATCAGTGGCGCGTGGCTCTACTGAGGAAGGCTAACAGGGGCGTTCCGCGCGGCACGCGTTCATGCGCATCAACCTATTCCTCGATCTCAGGCGCGTCGGCATCGCCTCACCCGGCATGATCAGGTGCGCTTGATTCTCGAGCGGCGTCAGCAAATCGGCATGATGCGGGCGATCGGCTGCCCGCGGCCGCAAGTGACGAGACCCCCCCTAACGGAAGGGTTTTTCACCGCGTTGCTTGGTGCGGTCGTTGGGGTCTGAACCGGCATCCTATGTGCGTACGGCATCTAGCCTATGGTGCTGCGCGAAGCACCGGTGCGAAAAGAAACAGTCTGCGTAAACGGGAGCCGGCCGTGGCTCAGCAAAGCACGTTAAAGACCCGATACAACTGATTGGAGACGCGAACATGGACGGTCAAAATCGAACGCGCGCTGTTGAAAATGCCCAGTGACAGAAACGCAAGGGGAATGGTACCGCCGACGACGTGGCTCGCAACGCTGCCGAATATGATGGCTTGCTTGATATGCCTGAATCAGTCGAAGTCGAATCACAGCAAAATCAAAGCGCCGCTGTAACGAGAGATACGCAATGAGTTACGAAGAGACACGACATCTGCGAAGCTGATGTGCACGAAAAGATTGCTGATTTTGAAATAACGCGACAGCAGCCGCCGCGTTCACAAGAGCACGCGCGGCGATCATAAAGCGCACCCCTTTCCAGCATTGTCAGCCAATGCTCTCGCAACGGTCATCAGGCTGGCTCCCACGTCCACCACTGGTTCCCGCCGTAGTTCCACAACATAGCCACACCGATGCCGATCACCTGCGACAGGAGATAGTAGACGCCGACATAGCTGGTCAGAATCCATAAGATAACGAGGTCGAGCACAATTCCAACGAATCGCACGGCGTGATCTCGGTATAACGCGGTGAGCACGGATCTGAGCCCTCTGGTTCCCCGGTCTTTGAACGTCCACGATCGGTTTAACACGAAGTTTAACAAGACTGCTGCTTCTATGCCGATGAAGCCTGACAGGAGGTAGAATACCCCGGACTCTGTCAGCGAATATAGCACAGCTAGATTCACGGCAGCGCCCACTGACCCCACCGCGCAGAACCTTAAAAACCGGTGAAATTCGCCAGTTCTCGAAAAGAGACTTGATACGTGGCGGAGATAGTCTACCGCATTGTTGACTTCGAGTCTGCGCACCCCAGCTCCTTGCGTATCAAACCTGTATGTGATCTCTGAAACCGTCGCGTAGTCTCCTTGTACAAGGATCTCCAATAATATTTTATCTCCTACGGGGTTGAGGTTTGCGCGCGCAATAACGTCCTTGTGAAACGCGAAGAACTCCGAATCTATGTCCCTGATATCTCGAATCTGCCTAAACAGAGTTCTCGCAAGCAAATCGGCGCCTCTCGACACGATTCGTCCAAAAAAATCGAACTTTGCGAGAGCGCCGGCTTCAATCTCCCGACTGCCTATCGCGATGTCCGTTCCATCTGTCACGTCGGAGAGCAATTGAGGTATCGTTTCAGGAGGATGTTGCAGGTCAGCACCCATGACGACGACAATATCGTAATTTGAGGCGTTGATCCCTTCCAATACGGCTGTTGCAAGTCCCCGTTTCCCTTTTCTTCGTAGAACTCGTACTGGATAGTTATCTGAGTAATCGGACGCAACCTTCCACGTTTCGTCGGGACTGTCATCATCGACAATAAGGATCTCAAAAGGATCATTCAGTGGCTCCATGGAACGCTGAATTCTCTCGAGAAGCTCGCGTATATTGTCCCGCTCATTGTAGGTGGGGATAATTATTGACACAGACGTATTCTCGTTGCGCATGAGGGGCTAGCGTGGTGCAGTGGCGTCAACTTCGGCTAGACATGACAGCGTGGTTCTTCTAATAAAGAGTCTGCTATTTAAGAAAGCTCTTCGCGATCTCCGTATCAGGATCATTATCCCAAACTGTTACGAGTCCATCCCCAGACGAGCGCCTCCGCCACTATTTCACGCCCCCATCGTGTGACGTGCCGGTGGAGCGTGTGGCGTTTGTGGAATGGATTTTTTTAGCCGCGCAGAATAAAGGCGAGCGCGATGTGCGCCATCCAGTCACGCCCCGCTCTGTATTTGTTCCTGCCCTTTCCCGTAGCCGAACCGTCAACGCCCGCCAATCAAACCGCCAGCTTACGAAAAAGAGCACCGCCAGAACGATCAGCGCACCAAACGAGCGGACGAGTGGCGATGCGGGCGCATTTCGATCTGGTTAAGCAAGTAAGAGCGGATTCTGCGTCACCTCGATTTGGAGTACCGTCAAACAACAGCAGTTAGGTGACGAGATGATAAAGGGCAACACCTGACAGCCTGACAGTATAAACCCGCATATCGCTTGGCACGCGTTATGGTTCTTGCACTTGCTGAGCGACCAAGCAAAAGTTGCTATCTCTATGTTGCTTCACGAGTAAAAAGAGCTGCTATTTTTATGTTTTCTTTTTTTAATTCGTGCAAGACTTCAAAACCTTCGCCTAGAAATCCGTATAACGTTAGATGTGCACGTTTTCTCAATTTGTTGGTTAGTTGTTCATGTTTTATATTATATAGATCGGGATCATGGAAGGCAGAAGCTTTGAAACCTTGTGCCTCTAGTGTAGTTAACATGTCATCATATGCGCTTTCAGGTATTGCAAAAGGATGCAGTTCCATTACTATCTTTAACACTCTGCACTCCTCGAGTACGTGTAACGCGCCTTTCACTATTTGATACTCGTGTCCTTCTACGTCCATACGGACCAAGGCTGGGCAGCGCTTGACATGCTCATCCACAAAGCTATCTAAGGTTGCTAACAGAACATTTTCTTGTCGAACGATACCCTTACTCGAGCCCTTTAACAACGATGCACAATTTCTAGCCTCGGGAATAAAAATAACATCCGTGCCACGTTTATTGCTTAGCGCACAATTAAACAGCTTTATATTTGTGCATTTATTTACGTCAACATTTGTTTTAAGATAGTCAAAATTCTCACGAACGGGTTCTATTGCGTAGACAAATCCATTAGGTGCTAGTCGAGATTCCAATAATGCATAATAGCCAATGTTTGCTCCTATGTCAATGATAATATCGTCGTCTTTTATAATCGTGCTCAGCAAATTTGTCGTGTAAGGTTCTCTAGTCCCATAAAGACCTAATTCTTTGCTTAAACCCCTATCGTGCAGATTTAGTTCCAGGTAGGTATTGTTCAATATCTCAATCTTGATGGTTTGATGGTATCTGCTAAGTATTCTATAGCGGAACTTGTCCAGTTGCGAATAAAGGTTTTCATACAACGACACGTATAATATGCGCCAAAACAGTAATTTAAACCCATTTTGCCTAAGAAATGCCCTTAGGGTAGAGGGGGTCACCGAAGTAGTCGAGACATTATCACTCAGAATTTCTACTTTATCCATTCTACGCTGCATCGGATCCCTTAGGGAACTTAAGTTTTTCGAAACATGTTAGGCGAGTAGGCGATAAACTTGCTTTAAATGAATGACGAATCAATGCTGTACGCGCGTTGTTTAGACCAATTATCGCTTAATGATAGACCCCCTAATAGATGGAAGGAGCTTAACCAGCGCTATTCAATACCTTCTGCTGTGCACTAGCATCATCTCACACAAGCTGGTTTAGGATCCATATTATTCCCTAAAAAGCTTATCGTAAACGCTAGTCGTTTATTTGGCAATAGTATGCCAACCGGCGCACGATTTCCTTGCATACCCCCTGTCTTTAATCTCTGATTCTAATGTGTCTAAAAATTCTAAGTACCGCATAAGTAATTGAGTCAAGATCTGTTGGAGGGATCAAAATACCTACTTTGAACTGATCATAATTCGCACGCACGTTTGTTCCTATGAACGCAGTCGCTTCCATCCCGACACACCTTACCCTTCAGTTAGCTACGGGAGAACAAATAGGTGGCTGCGTCATTATAGTAGGCGAGTCCCTCATGTCGAACTCGTCTCTCGCTATCGCTTTCGTCGAATTCGTGTCTCGCTATCGCCTTGGGGGGACAAGGTGAACACGATCTCCAACCTAAGGTCTTTTGCCAAGGATGAACTTAAGGCATAGAAAGTCAGCGCGTAAAAACGCTTTTTATTATCAATAACGAAACGCAACTTGCTGATCTAGTTTTATGCTACGTTCGTTCGCTGCTGCCGTAATATCTTTCAAAAAGAGCATCATAAACGTCGATATTTTTTTTCGCGACGTTGTGCCAATCATAGTAGTTTTTCGCGTGTTCTCTGTTTGCACTGGGCACGGCACCGTCTTCAAGAACGTCGATTACTGCGCTGGCAATCGCATTGGAATCCCTCGGCGGGATCAACAAGCCTGCTTCAAACTGCTCGACCACACTTGGTATTCCTTCGACGTTGGTTCCGATAAAAGGTGTTTCGCACGCCATTGCCTCGATCCCTACAACGCCTAATGCTTCAATTAGAGACGGCAGAACAAACACATCAGCTGCATTATAGTAAAGCGGCAACTTCTCGTCGGGAACCCTGGGTTCAGAGTCTACCGCCGGAATGAAATGGACCTTGTCCCGAATGCGCAGTTTCTGGGCTAAGAGTTCAAGTTGCTTTTTATCGCGACCCTCTCCAACCAAAAGCAGTTCAGTATCGGGCAGTCTCTCGAGTACGGTTGGGATGGACCGAATCAAATAGTCCAACCCTTTCCTCTCGACCATCGCAGCGACGCACAATACGTACTTTTTGTTAGGATCTAAACCTAATTCTTCTCTGGCTCTGTTCTTGTCGATTCTTCTATAAACAGAGAAATCGATTCCCATTGGCGAGATGTGAACTTTTTCTGCTCCAACCAAGCGTGAAAAGTATCGTTCAGCAGGCTTATTGAGAACAAGGAAACAGTCGACGCGTTTTTTTAAGGCTCTTTCGAAAAAGAATCCTTTTAACACGTAGGACGCCAAATAGTTGTACCTTTTCCTTTCCGGAGTGTCCAAAAAGAGCTGCACGAGCGATCTATCTTCGTAGCATTGGGCCATTATCGGAGTTTTTTTGATGCAGAGCGATGCAAAAACAGTTGTCCAGGTGAATGCCGAGTGTAAGTGCACAAGCGAATTCTGTTTTTTCACTTCGACGCGCAATTCCCGCAATAATGGCCAGGAAACCTCCCCGAGGTTGATTCGATCAAATCCCATGCGTTGTAAAGGGAAGAATCGATAAAGTATATTGTCGTGCTCAGTTACAAACTCGTTCTCTAACCGTTTTTCGATGCTCCAACACTCGAGTTCATATCTGTCAGTGCTCTTTGCAATCTGTTGAGCGAGTCGAACGTGCCATCCCCCACCATAAGGAAGTTCGTTGATCTCTTCTTTGACTCGAAAGGCGGGTAAAAAAGAAGACAAAGACTGCGTATTAACTAATATAACTTTTTCTTTCATCCCCGCGCACGCCTCTCGAATGACGAAGAGTCCTTACTCTTTCTGACTATAGAATGGAATCGTATGCGTTTATGGTCTTTTGAACGGTTGTTTCCCAGCTAAATCCGTGTGCTCGTTTAAAGCCCTTGGATCGTAAACTTTCACGCAAGCTCTCGTCAGTTATTATCTCGAGAATGTTTTCTGCGATATCTTCCGAGTTCAGTGGATCGTTTATGTATAGCCCCGCATCTCCCGCAACTTCTCTTAGCGAACTGTTGTCTGAGAGCACGACTGGAACGTTGCACGCCATGGCTTCGAGAAGTGGCAGTCCAAACCCTTCATAAAGTGATGGGAAGATCAAGGCAGTCGCTGCGCCATAAATTCTCGGCAAGTCTTCGTACGCCACGTATCCGAGCACGGTTATCCTTTCTTGCACTTCCTTCTTAATGTGAGTCGCAAGGCCGGTCGAATTGACGTAAGTTCGTATTGTGTTATCGCTAATCGGTCCAATCAGCACCAAATCGTCAGGTATTTCGTGAAAAACACTCACGTACGCTTTAATGAGGGTTTTCAGGTTCTTTCTCGCACGGTCGTTCCCAACGTAGAGCAAAAAACGGGACCGCAAGCCGTATTTGCGCATAACTTGGCCATGATCGTTATAAGGATGAAAAAAAGATGTATCGACTCCTAAATGGATAACTGTAAGCTTATCTTTGCGAACTCCAAATTTCGCGATCAAATCCGTCTTAGTAGAATAGCTATCCACTATCGTCAAATCAGTGTTTTCGATCAGCTTTGGAAGCACAGTTGTAAAATCAAACCGCAGTATACAATTATATGCTTGCGGCAGCATAACCGGCGCAATATCGTGAACGGTGAGCACTTTTTTTGCTGGTAGGTTCCGGTGTCGAAGGAGAAATGGTCCGAGGTTATCTACATTATGTATGAGAGAGATTGACCCATCTTTAATCAGACGCTTCAAGAGCAGACTGCCCAAAAAAACCTTCGTGTTTGGTCGGTTTAATGCAAAATGGTGCAATACTTTCACATCGACGTCTCGCGCTCGCAAGCCCGGTATCAGGTGTCTGTTTAGCGTCCACTCCCCAGTTTTGGTCGTCGGTGGTACGATAGCTACTCTCATAACCGTCCTAATTTACTATTCACACGTGCTGCCTCCATATTAAAATTGCTTCGTTGAGATTAGCGTAAACGACGGTGCCGGCTCATCTGAAAACGGGAACTGCAACGCACACGCTGAGAGAGAGAATCGCGACGTTCTAACCCACGTCGTTTCCGTTCACGCACGCTGCCATCAGTTGGCGGCAAGGGGTCGGTTTATCCACTCGCTCACGTCAGCAGGTCTCCAAGATCCTTCACGATGAGCGACGGGAACTATTCGGCACGTAGTTCGTCGATCTGCTCTCGCGTTGTTTCGCCGCTTGACACATAATTGCACCGACGCTCGTCTCTGCGAACGTAACGTCAACCGACGTCGCCTCGCCTTAGCTGCACGCAAGGCAATCGAACAGAAGCGGATGGCACCGTCTGATAAACAAGTCGAGCTGAACTCCTCATCGATACGCAGACCGCAAAGTCGGCTGCCACCAAAGGAGCCACAGAAGGCTGCGGCCAAGCAAATCGCGAAACCCGATAAGTTTGCCGAAAAGTTATACGCCAAAGCGGCTGCCACCAAGCAAGCCGCCGCAAGCTACCCTAAACGCCTCTATCTAGGCGCTTGGTCTAGCACCCAAGTTTAATCATCTCGGCGAAACGGTATCGCGCTTAAGGCGTGAGGCGTTGCCCGGTTTGAACGGGGTGCCCCCTTCCTTTTTTGCGTCGCTCTGGTCTCACTCGTTCGCTGATCCGAATCCCGTTCTGGCGAGCTTGCTGCGCGTGCAGTTTCGAGCCCCTGACAACACGCATACGAGCGAATTCACCCGCAATCAACGATAATAACGACGTACTGAGGGCAGTTCCTTCCATAAACTTTGTCAAGCGAGAGATAATGCAAATAGTCGGTGCGAGCTGGTGCGTTGCAGGGCAAAGCAGCAACCTTTATGTCGAGTCCACGACTATACACAGACGGAGCAACGAGCGTATAGCCCGAAACAATGAGCGCGACCGAACTTGAGCAGAATCAGCAGACGGGCACTGATGTGGTAACGGCTTCGGCCCCTCCGACGATCATGGTCGGTATCCCGTGCTACAACGAAGAGGTAGCGATAGGCAGCCTCGTGCTGCGGGCCTCCCAGTACGCGGACCACGTCGTCGTCCTTGATGATGGCTCCACCGACAAGACCGCCGAGGTCGCGCGCCTCGCGGGCGCTCAGGTGCTCGTTCACGACGTTAACATGGGGAAGGGCGCCGCCTTACGCGACCTCTTCGCGTACGCGACGCAATCTGGCTTTGGTATCATTATCATTATCGATGGCGACGGTCAGCACAACCCCGATGACATTCCGAAGCTGCTCGACCCGCTTCTGCACGACGAGGCCGACGTGGTCAATGGAAGTCGCTATCTGAGCGGAGACGCGGGAAGCACCCCTCGATACCGCCGCTTCGGACAGGTCGTTCTCGACAGGGTCATCCATTTGGGGCTCAACGGCGACGTCACCATCACCGATACGCAGAGCGGTTTTCGCGCGTTCTCGATCAAGACCGCACCGTTTTTCAAGTTCAACACCGACAAGCTGACGATTGACAGCGAGATGCTCATGGACGCGGCAAACGCGCAGCTGCGGATAAAGGAAGTGGACGTCGGGGTTCGCTACGACGTGGGGAGCTCATCTAAGCACCCGATAAGTCACGGGCTGCAGGTGCTCGGGGGCGTGCTGCGCAGCATCGAGTTCAACAGCCCACTACTCGCGCTCACCGTGCCCGGCTTGGTCATGGTCGCCGTCGCGGCCGGAATCGCCGCGTTCGTCGTTCAAGCCTATTTCATCGTCGGGCACGTCGTCTTGGGTCCGACGCTGCTGATGCTGCTTCTCACGGTGGTAGGAACGTTTTTGGTGCTTACGGGGATCATCCTCCACTCATTGTCTGCGCTCATGGATTCGCGGGCCGAAACGCGTGGCGAATTACGATAAGCTTTCAGTTAGCATTTGCAAGCGCTTTCTTGCACAGGCAGGCTCGCGACGGCAGACGCAACTCGAAAAGGCCGCCGGCTCCCACGTACGACGCTCCGATAAGCCTATCTCCCGCGCTCAGCGAGCAATCACGCGTTGTTCTGAGTACTGACACAAAAACAAAGCGCGGTCACACAAGAAACGGCAAACCTTTAAGGACTGCACGAGAATGCGAACGCAGACTCGGTGAACCATGAAGTCAAGAATCGCGCTCCTCGGCTCACGCGGGATACCTGCCAAATACGGTGGGTTTGAGACGTTCGCGGAACACGTGGCTCCGGCCCTCGCCGCCGAAGGTCGCGAGGTGTGGGTGAGCTGTGAGGGCACCGCTCCGCCACGGCCCTCTGAGTACAAGGGGGTCAGGCTCTTTTACTTTCCGCTCAAGCCGTTCAGGCGGGTATTCTATGAGACCATATACGACATCTATTCCCTGTGGCGGGCGAGCCTCACGTGCGACTGCGTGATCATGCTGGGCTACGGCGCAGGGTTCTTCTTCTTCATTCCCAAGCTCTTCAGAAGAAAAATCGCGGTGAACGTAGACGGCCGTGAATGGACGCGCGAGAAGTACAACTCGCTTGAAAAGACCGCCCTTCACGTCAACGAACTGTTTGCGCTCCACTATGCCGATGCGGCGATCGCCGACGCGCGGGCAATCCAGGCGTACCTCAAGGCATCGCGGGCGAGGGAAGCGACCTTTATCCCGTACGGCGTCGATGTGTCCGCGAGGGTCAAATGGGACCCGTCCCGGCTTGGGGCGCTTTCCGGCGACCTTGACCACTTGGAGATCGGTGAGTATTTCCTGATCGTGGCGCGTCTTGAGCGCGACAACAACATCAGCACGATGGTCGAGGGCTTCTTGACCGCGCGCACCGAGAAGAAGCTCGTCATCGTCGGGAACTTCTTGGATTCGAGCTATGAGGGCGGCATGCACGCACTTATTGCGGAGCACCGAGGCCAGGATCGAGTCATGTTCAGCGGGGGAATTTACGAAAAGGACCTTTTGACCATGTTGCGCCAACACTGTTTTGCCTACCTCCACGGGCACTCAGCGGGAGGCACCAACCCCTCGCTGCTCGAGGCGATGAGCGCTCGCAACCTTATCATTGCCCACGACAACCAGTACAATCGGGAGGTGTGCGACCGCTTTGCCTTGTTCTTTAACGATCCCGCGAGCCTCCGCACCGCGATCGAATCAGTTGGGGACCAGCCAGAAGCATACGACACGCTTCGAGACGGCGCGTTTGACCGGGCGAAAAACGAATACGCGTGGGATCGCGTTATTCGCGAATACGAAGCACTGCTTGACGATGTTCTGCGATGCGGGAAATGAAGCTGCTCTTCGTCAACTACATGGAAACAACCGCGGTGGGCGGAATCAACACGGTGGTGCGCGAGGTAGGAAGGGCTCTCGCGCTCCGTGGACATCGTGTTACGGTGCTTCAGCCTAATCCTCATCATCGCCAGCCGGAAGAGCTCTACCAGGGGTTCAGAATCCAGCGGGTGCACGCGCCCTTGGCGGATCTTCTGTACGGTTTTGACGTTCTTCTGTCGAAGGATATTGCCGCGCTGTACCGCGCCACGACTCCCGAAGTGGTTCACGTGCACGGCTTTCACTCGTTATTTTCGGCTGAGGCAGTCTACCTTCTCAGGCGGATGGACGCTGACGTCCCACTGGTCTTTTCCTTCCACTTGGACGTGTACCGGGAGCGGTTTTTAGGGCGACGGCTCTGGAACGCGTACAAACAACTCGGAAAAAAGATGATCGGCGCGCTCACCCACGTTATCGCGTTTTCCCAGTTTGAAGCCGAGATGATCGCGCGGGAGTTTCGCGTGCCCGACGAACGGCTGTCCGTGATACCGCACGGCGTGGGAATCATCGATACGCGCAAAACGCGAGCGCCGGGAGCCGGCCCGCGTCTACTGTACGCCGGTCACCTGTTGAAGCGAAAGAACGTGCAAGCGATCGTCGAAAGCTTGGATGTGCTCGTGCACAGGGAAAAGGTGGCAGGCGCCTCGCTGACAATTGTCGGCGCGGGCCCCGAGCGGGCACACATCAGCCGTTTGATACGCGACCGCGGGTTGGAAGCGCATGTGACGCTGAAACCGTTTTTGGCGCCAGCAGACCTCGTTCGTGAGATGAAACGCGCCGATCTGCTCGTGCTGCTTTCAAACTCAGAAGCGTACGGCATCGTCGTTGCCGAGGCGCTCGCGCTCGGTACGCCGTGTATCGTCGCGGACGCGACCGCGCTCCATGAGTTCGTCGCCGAGCCCGGCTGTTTTGGAGTTGATTACCCTCCCGACCCTGAAAAGGTCGCCCGGCTCATCAAGGAGGTTTTTGAGAGCACGGCACAGGTGGGGCCGTTCAGCGGCAAGATACGTACGTGGGAGGCGGTTGGACGCGCCTACGAACGGCTGTACTCTCGGTGCGTCGAGGGCGATTCGTGAACGAACCCGATCATACAGATTGATTGTAGATCAAATAATGCTTGTTATTTCCACGTTCCTTAGCAAACGGTGAGTCGTGTAAAAAACTATGATGCGTTTACCCCGGAAATCGCAAGCGACGAGCACTACGATATATGCCTCCCCTCGCGCAGAAGGCGATCAATTCGTTTTCGTTAGGTGACCGACGCAGCTCTTCTCATTAAACGCGTTATAGCGGGATATGTTAAAGCGGTGATCAAACGGCGCCTTCTACAACAACACAGCTTATCACGTGCCCTAAAGTGATGATCTGTAAGGACCTCCTGTTCACAGTCAGGGCGGACTTGCTGCTGTTCTGGGCCTTCGCGCTGAGTAAAGAGCTTAGCGATAGGGAGGCCAAGTCAAGTGCAACCTAATGGTGCCGAAACTGCTTTGCTGCAACTTGTGCGCCTTTGTTTCCGAATGCTAAGTCATTGGGTGCGCGCACTGCCAGCTTTGACAAAAAAACCGCCCGCGTGACTCATCGCGATTAATCGGATTGTCCCCACAATAAGATTAAATACACGATTATCCTTTCAAATCGTGGCATTCGCGATCGGGAAAAGGATCGCCGGGTCCGAACAAAGAAGCAGCGCGTGGCGCGCTGCGCCCCCATGAATGAATGGCCCATTATTCAAGATCTCAGCAGGAAGAGCCACGTCTAAGACGCGGGCCCCGACCATAAGTCTGCTATAACGGCTGCAAACATAGAGGAGGACGAATCATGACGACCGAAAGTGCGCATGGCAAGTGCCGCAGCGCAGCCAATATCCGGAACGTCGCTGCAGCGCAAGGCAGCAAAGACGAGCTCCGCCGCATCATGATGGGCTAGAATGAGCTCCGTGACACGCCTTGTGCGTCGCTTGACCACGTAGTTTTTTGCACGAACGCTGCAATTCGCAGCGTAATAGAGGTGCTAATGTGAAGATCACGTTTGTGCTGCCTGGCTATGTGAACCGTCCGACAGGGGGGTACAAAGTGGTCTACGAATACGCCAACCACTTGGTTCGCACTGGGCATACGGCGACAATCGTTTATCTGTGGGAACCCCAAAGGTCTCCTCCTTACCGCTTCCCACTCACATTTTTTTCATGGCTCGGCCGTCACCGAGTGCGACTTGCCTACGAGAGTGAAAAACCCAAGATCAGCTGGTACAGCCTACACAGGGACGTAAAGCTGGTGAAGGCAACCGATCTTGAAGCGCGCCGCGTTCCGAACGCAGATGCTATTTTTGCTACAGCTTGGCAAACCGCTTCTAGGGTAAATGAGTGTCCTAGCGAGAAAGGAGCCAAGTTCTATCTTGTACAGGATTTTCCGCCGTGGCTAGGCGACCAACATGAGTTGGGACAAACCTGGCGCTTGCCGCTCAAGAAGATTTGTATATCCAGTTGGGTAGCTGAACTCGTAACCCAGGCGGGCGTGCCTAAAGAAGATGTTGAAGTGATACCTGATGCCATCGATCACGACCGTTTTCGCGTGATAAACAGTATTCGCGGACGAGCGAAAAGGGTCGCCATGTTGTATTCTTCAAGGACGTATAAGCGATCTCAACTGGGCTTATCCGTCTTATTTAAGTGTAAAGACGCCGTCCCGAACCTTGAAGTAAGCCTGTTTGGCCCGGTGGAACAACGACCTGCGGCGCCCCCTTCGTGGAGCGAATACTACGGCTCCGTACGTGAAAGCGAGCTTGTCAATCTATACAACGCAGCATCGATTTACCTTTGCAGCAGCGCCGCTGAAGGCTTTGCCCTACCACCAGCAGAAGCGATGGCGTGCGGATGTGCCGTTGCAACAACCGATTGTGGAGGGAATCGCGATTATGCTGAACACGAAAAAACTGCTTTGGTTTCAGATCCCGATGATTTTGAATCCTTGGTAAACAACGTTCTTCGACTCCTGACGGACGAGGAGCTGCGAGTCAAAATTGCGCTCGCAGGAAGAGACCGAATCGCAGAGTTCACGTGGGAGAAAAGCACGCGACGATTGACTGAATTCGTGAATCGTCATAACTGACATTTTGAACGCCACAATTTGCTAAGGCCTTTGCAAGTTAAAGATTGACCCCCATAAGCACGAGTTAGGTCGTCTCAAGATCGTCGTGGATGCGCCCTGCACCTCTATAGCACGAATTCTGCGTCTCTCTAAAACTTGGTACCACTCCTGCAGAACCGTCGTACCACCGGGAAAAATTGATTGTTTTTCTGAGTTGTTGTTTCATTGCCGCAATATCCGGTCTTCCTTTGTGCTTCGCAGTAACTAAATAACAGTGCATAACATCTTGTAGGCCCATTGACATTCTTACGCGGGGTGACGTGCGCAAAGTTTGAGAGCGGGTAAATTCGTCTTATCGTCTTAATGTGCGTAGATACGTATTGTTGAGATTACAGCAAAAATACCCATCTTACAATCTCTAGATCTGAACGGCCGCCGAGTTTTTTCGCATGCGATCGCAGTTGTTGGTGCAGATCGATCTACGGCGATCGCGGGGTGTCTCTTGCGAACGTTAGCGGCCGCTGCTCTGGCAGCCGCCTTGTTGAACAGACCGCTATTTCGCTTCTTTGTTTTGTCACTGCATAATACGCCGTCCGAAAAAACTGTGTCATGTTCACGCGTGCTTTGAGCTTTGTACTATGCACTATCAGCTGTTCTTAACTGATCGAGGAGTCTCACGATTCCGATGAAAAGCTCTTTGTCTATTAAAAAAAGGACCACTGAATAGATCAATAGGCTTGCAGCTGTCACGATGGCTAATATAGCCAAGTCTTGAGTGACTCCTAGTTTCTCGAGAGAGATTCGAAGGAGAAACGCCACAATCCCTAGCGTCAGCGCTGCCAATGTAACTGACCACAGCGGTGCCAACGCGTACTTTACTTTCATGTCTATCAATCGAAACGCGATGGCAAAAACAGGGTAAGCTAACAAATATGTCGCTATTGTGTACGCAATTACAACCCCTTCGACCCCCCCACGAAGCCCGACAATAAAGGAAATAATAATTACAATAGTCGTAAATATGCCCACCTTGAACAACACATCAGTCCTGCCCTGTGACATGAATATCCACCCTACATTTGTTCCTATTGACTGTTCTATGGCTGCTAAAGCGAAAATTTGAACCAGCGGGATCACGCTTATCCATTTTGGACCGTAAACCACTCGGATAAGCTGAGGCGCCGTGACAAGCACCCATATCATCAACGGAAAAGAGACGGCGGCGATGTAGCGATTAGCAGTCACATAAGCGTCGCGCACCAGCTGTTTGTCGTGTTGGATTATCGAAAGCGCAGGAAACATGACACGCCCGACGACAGCCGAGATGTTACTCGTCGGAAACACAAGCAAGTTGTAAGCTAGGTTGTAGAAGCCGAGGGGAGCGGAGCCAAGAAACCGCCCAATAAGGAGGTTGTCCATGTTTAGAGCGAAATAGTTAACGAAACTAAATCCTGTGAGGTTCGCACCGAACCCCAATAGCCCTTTCATGTGCTGCAGCCCAAGCAAAAAATGGGGAACCCATCGAGCATAAATCCAAGTGAAGACGACCGTAACAAATGAAGAGAGCACCGTGTACCAAGCCAAGCTCCAGACTCCGTATCCGGAAAAAGCCAAGAAAATAGCTATGGGACCAGAAATCGCAATGGCGCAGATGCCGATGACGGCAAGGGCTTTGAAATTCATGCGTTTCGTAAGCAGCCCATTTTGCACGTTGCCAAATGAAGCGATGAAGAAGGTAGTGGATATAAACACGATAAGGGGGGTCAGCCGTGGTTGAGAATAGAAAGCAGCTATTAACGGCGCAGAAGCTGCCAATGCTAGTGTCAGCAACGCGCCCAAGCCAACGTTAATCCAAAACGTCGACGATAAAGCCTCGTCGCTAACCTCCTTTTTTTGTACAATAGCAGACGTCAATCCAAAACTTGAAAAAATGGCCACAAAATTCGAGAACACAACCACCATAGCGATCAGGCCGAAGTCGCTAGGTGTAAGTAATCTCGCTAAGATCGCAGAAATCAGTATTGCCATCAGCAGCTGAGCTATTTGTGACGTTGCAGACCAGCCAATGCTGCGTACGGTTCTCGTTTCCAGGTTCATGCTAGTTCGCGGAAGGACATGTTGTGTGCACGCATATCGCAGCCTCATTAGTCTCTGTTCGAACAGTTGACGCTGTCAAGAGAAACCTTAAAGCTGACACGGTGTCAAGCTACTCGGCTGCAACGATCGCAATATGGGCGCAAGCCTTTCAATGCACGTCTACCACGTAAAACCTGTCATTTCGTTCTAGTGCAACCAATCGCCTTGCTTGAATATACTTGAAGGAGCTAAACTAGGGAATGCTTAGTTTATTGAGCATTGTGATGCCAAAATACTAGCGCAACGATCGTGTAGTTTGAAGATGCGTCTCTAATATCGTTATGGAAAAGATCGGTCTCCTTTTTTCGAGTTTCGCTCAGGAGACCCGTGAAATTAGACTCTTAGCACCTGAGGAAAAATTGGCCTTGCTCGTTAATTCTGGCCCCCATGGCAAGTCGCGCTCATCGGCTTCGCGCTGCAAAAAAAGTAGCGATTCGAGAATATGCAATCAACAATCGATTGCAAAAGCTTAAGCATTTTTTGTATCGTGACGTCGCACGCTCTAGCTCAGGGATCTCGCACCGAATGTAGATGCGCTAGGCAACGTACGCAGCAAGATACTCAGGCGCCGCGCACAAGAACCACGCTTTTTTGATTGATATTTATGCCATCTACTCACTTTTTGAGGCCGAAGTGCCCGTCTTACTCTTTACAAATCCCTTGTCGCTAAGGCTGCTTGCAGGCTTGACGCGTCGGGCTCTTCGGGCCGCTTAACGAGCTTCGGAAAAACCTTCGCGATTGTAGGCTCCGGGAGCCTTTCATTTCAGACGAAGATTTTGCTCTCATCTGCTACGATTACTTGGAGTCTATAGAGATCGCAACAGAGAATTCGTCTTGAGCAAAGCTGTGATAATAACTTGTGAAATTGCACTAAAACTACGCTAACGATGCTTACGAGAGCCGTAGCAGCGATCCAAGCTCGCTAACGATGAAGCAGTTTGATCTGCGCTGACATCGTGGCCATCATTTCCGCAAGTTTTAAGTCTTCCTTTCGTGAATCTCAAAGCAATGGTGCGCTGTGGTGTCTAAATGATTTGGTTGAGGCAGCTAAGCGTCTTACGCATAGCTTGAAATCAATGGGCTTCAGCAGCGTAGCAGGCTCAGTAGCTTATGTATTTTGTGCACGGGTCACAGTGATAATCGGCGCAATGCATTTTTAGCCGAGAATCCAGTCAAATCTGGATTAGTGCTACAAAGCTGAACCAAAAACATAATGCTGATAGCGCAGCGGACACAAAACTTGTAGGTAAGCGGTATTTTATGAGCAGTGGAGATAAAACCCCGAAAGTGTCTATAATCTTGGTGAACTGGAACGGATGGAGAGATTCGGTTCCGTGCTTAGACTCTGTTTTTCAGATAGCTTACCCAAATTATGACGTTATCTTGGTGGATAACAATTCAGACGATGAATCCGTTGAAAAAATAAGTGCCTATGCTGCTGGCACCCTTGTTTCTGGAATGAATCATTTTGAGCGACGCTCTGAAACAGCCCAGGTTACCAGCGTTCGGTATTCAAGGAGCTTAGCGGAGCTGGGCGGTGATCGGGAGAAAGAAGCGTCACTCTCGACGTTGCCCTCCAATCGCAGGTTGCGCATTATCTTGAATGACGAGAATTATGGCTATTCTGACGCGAATAACGTTGCCATTACGTACGCCCGTGAGGCTCTGAATCCGGACTATATCTTACTTCTCAACAACGATACGATTGTACATAAGCTCTTTTTGAATGAACTCGTGGCTGCTGCAGAACACGATGAAACCATCGGCATGGCTGGACCGAAAATCTATTACTGTGACTTTGAGGGAAGGCACGATGTAATCTCTTTTACAGGCGGGCGTATCGACATGACAAGGGGGCTCGTTAGCTTCTTAAACGAACACGAAATTGACCAGGGACAATATGATTCGATTGGCGAGTTCGATTCTCTAAGTGGTGCGTGTTTGCTCGTAAAAAAGGAGCTGTTGGACAGGGTTGGGTTGCTACGCACGGACTATTTTTTGTATTGGGAGGATTTTGACTGGTGTTTCAGGGCACGGCGGCTCGGGTACGGATTGGCCTATGTACCGAGCGCGATTGTCTGGCACAAGGTTAGTGCTACTACAAGCAAGATAGAAGGCAAAAAAATCTACTATTGGGCCCGAGGTCTTGTCTATTTCATCAAACGTTTTGCTACGATGGCGCAACTAGTCACTTTCTTCCTCTATTTTTTTTGTTATGGATTTTGGTTCATTCCAAGGCTGTATTTGCAACTTGGAACAATAAGTGAGCTGAAGGAGTTTTACAAAGGGATCGCTGATGGTTTATTCACTCGAGCACGCTAGATGATCCATTCTCGCAGTCGTTGCCTACTATGGTAAGATTGCATACGTGCATATCTTTAGGATAGCTTGTGTTTTCAGCTCTAGGTATCTAACGCTCCAAACGAACTATGAACGGGTCTCTATTCATAGCACAACTTGACCAACAAACTGACTATCATTGTCGTTTCTTGCATTCGCGTCACCGTCTTGCGGTCTTTTTTGAGTTTAACAGAATCATTCAGATACAGTTTACTCGCAGCAATACTGGTGAATGATCAAATATCACGTCTTGCACGATCAGTTTTTAGTCGGCGCTGACGCATGGTAGTAGGGACCCTGACGAGGCGTATCTCGGGGGTGCTCGCACATCAGGTAGCGTTTGATCTGGACGTGCTGATAGCCAGAGACGACCGATATGGAAGCCGTTTCGACGCCTGCACGGTTGCACCCCCATATTTGATGTTCAAGCAGGGGAATCCCGTTAATCTTGACCAACGCGCTCAGTTTTCGGAGGGTCAGGCGGTGAAGCCCGTGTCTCGTTCGCGGCGCGTATGATGGCCTTTACGCACTCACTCCTGCATGCCTCAGCGGACGCGGATGACTAACTTCAATGCACTTCTGGTGTATAGCAGCAAACCACCTGGTCGCTCGGACGATCAACGCGAGAACGTTCGCAGTGCGCTGCGCCACCGCGTCTTTGTCCAACAACTAACAAGAATGGAAAAACGTGGTCGGATGCGGAGGCTTTAAATCTGTTTGTTTAGATAGAAAAATGAATCGCTTATGCGAGTTGCAAGGCCAAGGTCGCCGAAATACACGCGGATACGTCTTCATACGCGGGCAGCGAGCTTAGGAGCAAATGGCGTAGATGAGCACGGCAACAGCGCATTCCTAAGTGATTGAGGAGATCCTCGTGATAAGTCGCCACGGTGCGGCACCGCAGAGCCTTAGCACAATCACAGAAACCGAAACGGAAGCGGCTGTGGGCTGGCCGCACGTGGTTCTTAAAGTGGTTTATCGCTTCTTGAGGTAACGTGAGCGACTACGATCTTTTGGTCAAACGAATCGGGCTGACAGGACTCGCCAGCCTTGTGGTCTCGCTTAGTCCTGTTCTCTTGCTGCCGATCCTGACGAAGATCCTGACAATTCAGGATTACGGGATTTGGTCGTTAATCGTCGTTACAGCCAGCTTTGTGCCAATGGTGGTGCTTTTAGGCCTGCCGAATTCAATGGTAAGGTTTCTAGCTCCGGTAAAAAACAAAGACGAAATACGTGAAGGCTACTACTCTATCGCTCTCGTTGTTCTCGGTTTAGGTTTTGTTTCGAGTCTCTTTCTTCTCTTCTTTGGACATTCGGTCGCTACTCATTTGCTCGGCGGTAACCGTACCGTTGCCCTCTTATTGCCATTAATCACGTTTGTGGCCGCGTACAACTACGTGCCACAGACCTACTTCAGGACATTTCAACAGGCGAAAAGATACTCGATTGTCTCGTTGCTTCAGGCCGCTCTCTACGTTATACTCGTCGCAGCGTTCGTAGTGGGTGGTCTCGGACTCGCTGGGGCTGTTTTCGGGTATCTCATCAGTTTGCTACTCATAGCCCTGATCTCGACCTATTACGTCCTGAAAGATATCGGGGCGACCATGCCGAGTTTCTCTGAGCTAAAGGCGTATCTAAAATACGGCCTACCTTTTGTGCCCAGCAGCGTGTCGAGTTGGGCGTTAGGCGTAAGCGATCGGTACATCATTACGTTCTTCTTAGGTGTCGCGTGGGTCGGTTACTACTCTCCAGGTTACCAGCTTGGCTGGACGATTAGTCTTTTAGCGACGCCCTTTACGATTCTAGTTCCGACGGCCCTCTACGAGCATTATGACGCAAACCAAATAGCGGAGGTGAAAACGATTATCAGGTACTCCATAAAATACTTCCTCGCGGTTGCCGTGCCCGCAGCTTTCGTGTTCTCAGTTCTGTCGAAGCCCATACTGCTGGTACTAACTACCCCTACAATAGCTGCGAACGGCTATCTGATCACGCCGTTCACCGCGTTGAGCTCTCTGCTGTTTGGAGTGTGGTCCATAATCATGATCGTGCTTACTTTTGAAAAGAGGACGGCGATTATCGGCACGATGTGGGTCCTGGGTGCGACATTAAACATCGGACTTAATCTGGTCCTCGTCCCATATTTTGGAATCATGGCCGCGGCTCTGACGACGGTGCTGGGCTACGGCTTTGTTTTCGGGATTACGATGATTTATTCTGTTCGACATATGACGCTTGATGTGGATATTGGCTTCATTTTAAAAAGTATTTTTGCATCGATCGTGATATCTTCGTTTGTTCTGGTGTGGCACGCCTCTGGACTTTTAAACATCTCGGTGCTGATCGTGATCTGCGCCGTCGTCTACACTGCGATCCTGTTTGCCCTCAAAGGATTTACTGCGAGCGAGATACGATTCTTCAGCGGTTTTCTCGCGAGACAGCGATAACGCATTTGCGCGTCACGTTTGGATTGTGTTCTGCCGTGGGCAATATTAGCACTATGCGTCCGATGTGCGAGGCGTTGTGCGGCTTGCCTGCCGCACGGGCGGGCGGAACTCGAGCCTTTGTCGCGATTACGGATAACAATTATTGCAGACGGCACAGGATTCAGGATCTGAGAACCTATCAGGAAACTGTATGTGCGGGTCAGAACTTTCAATATCGCTCTTTTTCGCTAAGCCATAGGATGCAACATCAACGAACGGTTAAGTACTGCCGGCAGGCGGCTGCACGCACTTAAACATCCCGACACTCTCGAAAGAGCGCTCAAGTCTCAGAGGGACCCCCAGATGGCGTGCTCGGTTTTAGATCAGAAAAACAGAGAACCTCTTTGCTGAGGGCAGCACGGATACAACTCTTATCGGCTGTGGACATTTTCGTCGTAGTTTTGCATCAGATATCTTTGGATATCGTGACGTGAAAAGAGCATTTCGGTGTCCATAAATCCAAGATCTTAACGTTTACGGAATCTAGATTCAAAAAAAAAATGTGTCGGCCCAGCCACAATCAGCGCTAAATACACCAATATCTCACCATAATCCTCAGTAAATTCGCTGATATTTGAGTACTACGGCAGTCGATCATTTATGTTGATCTTTGGATGGGCCAGACTGCGCTGCAATATCAAGCTGATTTCCGTCGTAGAATGCAGGTCAAGATGTTATCGGCGTGAGCAGCCCATCGATAAATCCTCGAACGAAGCACCGGATAGTACTGAACTGACGCGCTTTCAGGACCCCCGGGATGCAGTAAGCGGGGTATAACAGCAAAAACGTGATAAATTGCGGGACTCGCGCGTGCTTTCTTACATTAATCACCCAGTTTCTGTGGGGGTAGTATTCCGTAAATCGTTTTACTTGTGAGGTCGAAACGTTTTTTTTGTGCCAAATTTTACTGTTAAGGTCGCAGATGACTCTATAGCCAGCTCTGCTGATTCGCACGCACCAATCAAGATCTTCACCATAGCAAAAATAGGTTGGATCAAGCGTTCCCACTTCTTCGATTACTTTTCGTTTAATCAGAAAGCACGAGCCTGACACAAAATCAGCGGGCAAAAGCTTGTCTACAGCGAAATGTGAGATCTCACCATCCTTTTTTCCCGCGTTAAGGATCGTTATTCTTCCTGTCCAAAAATCAATACGCGCGCCTGTTGACTGAATGACATTCGGTGCGTCGTACCAACATATTTTCGGACCAATGACTCCAATACTGGCATCCGTATCTGCAGCGCGTATGAGTTCCGTAAGAAAATGTTTATCGACGACAGTATCATTGTTCAGGAGCAGCACATAATCAGCAGATGCTTTTAATGCGTAGCGCATCCCTATGTTATTCCCTTCGGGGTACCCGAAGTTCTGTTCGTTCTGGATAATGACAAAAGATGCGTTTGACGCTTTATTGCGACTCTCTTCAGCCAGTTTTTTGGAAAGAGTCGCTACTTGTATATCTTCGGCTTCACGTCTTGTATAATTTGTGACATTTAGAGGTTCGATTCGACAATTGTGTGGGTGAGAAGCCGATTCGACTACTTCGCCTCTTGCGTATGCTCTGATTCTCGCCAGTGAATCATCCTGTGAATCATTATCAACGATAATGACGTCATAGTTTGGGTACGAAATACTATAGAGTGATTCCAAACATTCTATCGTATCTTCCCAGCCGTTCCAATTAAGAATTATGATGAAGACCTTGGGCCACTCGACATCGTCCATTCTATCCACGTTCAATTGTACATGCTATTAAAAGGTTTCCCGGAGCTGCTCTGTCTCGGTTTTCGAGATGCCCTTGTTAAACTCATGAAATATCACCGGAATCCGAGAATCCTTCCTTGCATAACGGTTGATATTGACTATAATCGTAGCACTTTAGCCGCATCTGACCACTGATATCGGCCTCGAAAATGGCGGGGGACGTGACGGCCATAACCACTTCTCAAAACTGAGAAAAAGTATCCTAAATCTCCTCTCGTATACGCTCCGTTATATGCGTTCAAGAAAAAGAGAATGTGGCCTAGCGGATAACAGTTGACATTGGCTCAAGCGGGTAAACCTTCTGTGCGACGACAAAATCTTGGTACTCGTAGTCTGTTGCACGTACAGACCACGTGCCGTAGCGAATCGGTGCTGCAATTGTAAATCCATTCTGTGCATATAGGTTTATTACGTAGTCTTCATCATACGCAACGGCATGCTCGGAGACTTCGCGAGAAACCGTCCTATATCGGTTCCCCATAAACCGAAGATCAAGAGTGCTTTTCCCTGACTCGATATGTTCCAACGTTTCAGGATTTAGCAAGAAGTACGTCGCAAAGCATGTACCTCCGGGCTTTAGCACTTGCGCAATCTCAGAGATATAGTGTTCCAGGTCTTCAGGGAGCATGTGCGTAAATACAGAAACCAAGATAACAAAATCGAACGAATCCTTGCCAAATGGGAACGCGTAGTCTGATGCCTTGACTCGGCCTCTAGGATTGTAATCTTTGTTGTAGATGTCTGCAAAGTGGAAACAAAAGCGCGGATATTGGCGAGTGATCTTTCTGGTGCACCACTTAATCACTCCAGGGATAATATCGATACCATCATAGCCTCCTTCATTCGTGAGGTAGTGCGTGAGCGCGACAGCCATCCGTCCAATCCCGCAGCCAATATCAAGTACATGTGCATTTGGCTGCAATCCGCAGGCTGTAATAAAATAGGCGAGTATTTGGTCGCCCGTCTCTATTAACTCCTGACCGTCCTTGTTACCCCATTTGACCCAAGGTGGTAGTAGTTCTTTACGACCTTTTGAAAAGCGGTTGCGAAAATTCAACTTTGCGAAATACAGCGTCCAATTTTGTGAAATACAGCGTCCCTCCTTTTGAGGCTCCATAAAGCACATCGCGTCACGCTGACACAATGGGTAATCCTCTTTCTCATCTGCGTCACATGGGGGCGCTTAAAGCGCCATTGAGGGGGCGCGGGGCGCGGGACAGTGGAGGTCACCAACGCCAACACCAAGTGGGAACATATTAACGCTCATAATCCGATCCCAAAATGATTTCTTAGGCGGGCCTCGGTCAACAGCTTTTGCGCTAACGCGTCGTCCACGATTATCAGCTCAAAGTCGTCGAAATCTTGCGCTGAAACGCTTTCAATAGACTCGGGCGAGAAAGCTCACGTGATTGTAAGACTTCATGCTTACGCTGACTAATGGCATTGTCGATCAGCGCCAACGTAATGTGTGCCTCGTCAAAGCTTCCCTGAGTAGGTTCACTCGCATCCTCTAAATCCATAGCTCACAAGTTTACCTGTTCAATGCCCAGTCTTGTGTGATGCACTTGCGCAATGAGATATTCTGACGCCTCTTATTTATAGCGCAAAGATATAGTAATTGCCAGCGCGACCTGGATCATCACCAAAATACGCCAGCAATCAAACCGTCAAAAAGGGCGTAATACTCACGCTTTCAGGCGAGAGTTTTGATCCCTACCGAAATTATGTACGGATCGCTTTTTTGCATCTCGATTTGCGTTTCGGACGATTGCATTTTTTGCTCACACATTTAGCATCAATTTTGAGACTCAAGTTGCCGACGACTCAATTTGTCTAGCTGGTATCACTATTCTCCCTCGTCGACAACACGATTGATGTGCCACATCAGTCTTTTTCCGGCTTTTTCTACAGTCCAATATTCCTCTATGCATTCAATCGCTTTTTGAGACATGTCTCGTATTTTTTCCTCATTTGAGAGAAGTTCCATAACAGCTTCGGCAAACATATGCTCATCTCGTTGCGTAAGAATGCCGGTCTTGTTGTGAATCACACTCTCTCGTACCCCGCCCTCTTTTACTGCAACGACAGGCGTTCCACACGCCATGGCCTCTAATGGTACTAACCCGAAAGGTTCGAGATATGGCGCGTAGAGAACCAATTTTGCTCTGTTGTAAAGTGATACGAGCTCATCATTGGCTATTGATCTCACTATCCGGAGGTCAACTCCAATTTCTTGCGCAAATTGTTCTAAAGAATTTTTAAGGTGAATATCGACTGCATTTGAAACTACAATCAATTTTGGACGTATTTTTGAGTGAATCGTGCCCAAAGAACTAACTATAAAGTCAACTCCTTTCCTTGGGGCAAGGCTGCCTACCGACAAAACAAAATCGTCTTTAGGAATACCAATTGGTTTGAATATCTCAGTATCAACTCCCAGGTAAGAAACAAAAGAGGTACGCCCGTACGTCCTCAAGATTGACTCTCTTGAGAAATAAGAGTTTGTCAAAATGTGTTCAGCAAAGGAGGCGTTTTTTTTGTCTATTTTTAGCAGTCGTCTGTCAAAGCAATTGCGCATACTTCTTTCGCGCAAGCTTTGAGGACTTGGAAAACGTTCGTTTATCGCGATAGTACGTAGCTCTTGACTCCTCGCAGGTTGTTGACAATAATAGATCGTCGGTTTCTTGATATACTTTAAAAAAAATGGTGAGTAAGTATAGCGATCCTGTTCGCAAAAGACGACGTCGAAGTCTTGCCCATTAATGTTGTCGGCGATATTCCGCTCTACTCTCTCCAAATCTGCTGGGATGCTTAATGGAAAATTTCTTAGTGTAGAGGAAATTAAGCTAGAAATTGTCCTTTTAACGTTAAATACATTGACCTCGCTTACAACGTCTCCTAAGGGCAAGTAAGTCTCGTCCGCGGTGGAGGGGACAAAGACTTCAACCGCATGGCCTGATCTCGTCAGAAACTTACTAAAAGTATAGAGCGCCCTCTTAGCTCCTCCAGAAGGCAAATTGTGGAATATCGCAATTTTCATCTAGTTATCCCTTATTTCTATATTTTAAATCTAGCCACTCATCCTTATGACATTGCCACATAATTACCGATCTTCCGATGCTTGCTTGCTCCTATAGTTCTTTGCACACCATCTGGCTCAAAGTGTTTTAGCAACGCGGGCATACTCCTTAAGTTGCGAAGTCGCTAAGCCCCAATCTTTAAGCTCGGCTTGATAATTGAGTTTGTTAATCAACTGGTTCATCGAAATAGACTTGCTGCGTGTGCTTAAGAGTTGTCTCACGTCGCTCTTCTCGGAAGCTGGAGAGGACTAGCTTTAGGACTTCAATAAGGGCTTGATATGTATCCAGGTAGCACCCGCCCTTGAGTTGCCTGCGCAGGTGAGCTCGAGAGAGGATAACCAAAGGACAGAACACGTACAAGGCACGCTAGAATTTGAGACGGCGCGTTTCTTTTTGCTAAACCCCGAAGTCAGTTCCGTTAGCGACTTGTGCTGCTTTCAAAAATACATATAGCGAGAACATTAGCCTGGTAGAACGGAGAACCGTATTTTGCGTCGTGAACCTCTCTCTGTTCAACCTCAGCCCACTTGTTGCTTTTGGAAATCCGCTTCATATACGCTATCCTTGTAAATATGCTCTTGGTGTCCTCTCTGAGAGCTCGATCGAGCGTAAGATTATAGCCTAGAGGCACGGTGACAACAAGTTTCCCTTTCTTAGATAGCATACCTTTGAGCAGCTGAATTACACGCAACCATTTTTCGGGTTGTATTATAGTCTCTCCCCTCACCGGATAATCCTCGTCAAATCCAATGTGCTCAATCGTCGAAATGCTCACAATTAGATCATACATCTTTGGCATGTGAAAGTCGCAGATATCACTGTTAATTACGCCGTTGCCTTTTTCGTGTTTGTCAACAATGTCGTGATGAACGTCATAGTAGTGTGAGAGCACATTGCCGAGTTCTAGCACCCGTTCAGCGTCTACTTTTTCTACTTCTTCCCAGATTATCGGGAGCTCCACAGCTCTTTCATTACGCCACGTCCAGTTGTACGGATGATACAAATAATGATACTCACGGCCATTGAACGTAAAGTGCCAGAGCCGCCTTACTATGTGAAATGCTATCAGTTTAGCTCGAAGCCAATATGTATTGGGTGTTGTCAGTTTAGCTCGAAGCCAATAATATACCCTATTGTGTGTTATCAGCCTCTCGGTAGACATAACGAACATAAGGTGTGCCTTTCCTAAGCTCTTACTCTGTCTTTCGGAGAGCGCTACGCCCTGAGCTGTTCGCGATGTGCGTGTTCCTCGAGCAGCAATTTCACTTGGGTACTCCCCTGCTCTCTTGGTCCCCATAAGTTACTTCTCTTGATTCTCGTGTATGAGCGATATAACCGAGGCAGTGAGGCTGCGTGGTTGGTTGGACAATCATCTAAGGTTCTTAGATACTCGTGCAAGCAGAAGGAAACCTGATAAGGTTTACGGCTTCATAAAGTAAATATAGCATATAAGTTAACGAATGAACCACGCGGCGCGGCAACAAACGACGCTTCAGTTCGTCTCGCACTTTCTTAGTTTTTCAAACAGCGCACATCCATGAACTTCAGGAATCCGCTCGAAGCAAACGATTGGGATATTGCCGCTTTCTTAACACTTATCGCGTCTCTTCAAGCATCTGTTTGGCTCCTTCTCGCCTTGGATGCTTTTGGGCTGCATGTGCCGATTCTGCAGGAACTGTTCGTCCTAATTTACTTGCTTTTTGTGCCCGGCACCATTCTGCTGCGCGTCTTCAAACTGCACAATCTAAACCCCATTGAAGGTTTGCTATACGCGGTCGGATTAAGCGTGACGACCGTGATGCTTACGGGCGTTTTTATGAACACGGTGTATTCGCTCTTCATCCCGAGGCCACTCTCGCTTTTTCCATTCATCGTGACGATGAGTGCCGTCGTAGCAGTCCTCTGCCTTCTGTGTTACCGACGCGATCGCGAGTTCTCTCGTCCAACGGTTATTGATATACACGCGCTTTCGTCACCAGTCGCCCTTGGCCTGTGTCTCCTGCCGTTCGTGAGCATTTTCGCGACCTATTGGTACAACATAAGCGGGACAAGCGTTGGCATCATCATCACGCTCCTCGCCGTCGCCACGCTCATCTTAGTCTGCGGCTTTACGTCCTTGGTGCCTCGTCCGTACTACGGGCTTGCCGTTCTCGTGGCGGCGATTGCGCTGCTGTTCCACAACGCGCTTATCACGAACTACCTTTGGGGGCTTGACATTCAAAGTGAATACGCTGCAGCACAGCTTGTCATAAGCAATGGCTTCTGGGGCGCTCCGCCGTTGCTGACGATGGCGTCCATGGACGTCAACTCTGTGTTGAGCGTGGCAGTGTTCGCCCCGCTCCTCTCCATCGCGACCGGTATGAGCCTCACGTGGGTCTTCAAGCTCATTTTTCCCCTCCTTTTCGCTTTGGTGCCGCTCGGTCTCTATCGGCTGTGGCAGAAACAAACGAGCCATCGCATCGCCCTTTTTGGTGTCTTTTATTTTATGGTGACCTTCTCCTTCTACACGGAGATGCTCGCTATGGCGCGGCAGGAACTCGCCGAACTGTTCCTCGTTATGTTGCTCTTGCTGATCGTCGACAGGCAGATGGATCGGACGCCGCGAGTCGCGCTCTTCGGGCTTTTTGGCCTCTCGCTAATCGTTTCACACTACGGGTTAACCTACGTCTTTCTCTTTTGCTTCGTGCTCGCGTTGCTCGTCGTCGCGTTCACGAAACGCTTTGATCTCAGCGCCTTGACGGAGCGACTTAGGAACCGCGGGAAAAAGCAAACAGCCCACCCATTTCGCAGATCCCGTCTGTTGGACAGAAACGTCGGTATAAATGCGCTGCTCGCCGTTAGTTTGATCATTATCGCGCTCCTCTGGTACCGCTTCGCGAACAACCCTGAGCCATTCGACAATCTGATCGCCATATTGAGCCTCACGCTGACGAGTATCGGAAGAACGCCCATAATCCAGCCAACCGTGGCGCCACCGAGCGTGGCGCCAAGTGGCGTAATCAACGCATCGGCTGCAACTTCGCTCCTGCCCGCAACTGCATCCGGCGCGCAAAGCGGGCTCCAGCAGCTCCTCGTGGCTCAGCCACTAATGCACGAGGTGACGCAGTACCTCATTTTGATCGCGCTCATCATCTCTGTCCTCGGCATTGCGTTTGCGTACAAAGAGCGACGACGGCTCAGGCTCACAAGCGAGTACGTCGCGCTAGCGGGCGCGAGCGTAGTGCTTCTTCTTCTCTGTGCTTTCGTGCCGTACTTTGCCGCAAATCTTATGCTGTCGCGCTTCTTTCAAATATCGCAGATCTTCCTTGGCGTCTTTCTCGTCATCGGCTTCGCCGGCATAGTCCGCCTCTTCGAAGGGCGGCACCGTGAGGCGTCGGCGACAGGCCGTGCGCCGCTCCGCTTTAAGGCCTTTGCCGTGTTTACGGTCTTTTTGTTCGTATTCAATTGTGGTCTCGTGTACAAAGCAACAAGCGAACTTACCGATAGTCCGACGGTCATGGCGCTCGACAGCACGCTTAATTATGTTAAGTTTAACGACCAGGAAATCGTTGCTGGGCAATGGCTGAGCGCCGCGAAGTCGGGCGCGCCTGTCTACGCCGACGCCTTTATGGGATTCCCTGCCAGCCAGTTCAGCTGGGGCGGCGTCTCGCCTCTCCCCAGCGGAGGCGGTTATTGGTGGATAATGCCTCCCGGATCCTATCTGTATCTCGGGACGTACAACGTGAATAGCGGCATGGTCGTATTAGGTCAAAACTCTGTGACAATGACCACATGGGAAACGGACGTCGCGAACTTTACGGGAGGGGGTAACCTTCTTTACTCTAACGGCGGCGCGCAGATCTTCATGATCAAGTGAGGCAACTGGCTTAGCCTGATGCGTGCGCGCCAGCAAGCGACACCCGAGGCGAATACCAGCTCGCTCCGACGCTCGAGAGGACGAAGGCAAGCGGAAATGAGTTGCATTGTCTGTTATGTGGTTGAAGTCAATTCTGTGAGGTGGTAAGGGCGGCCCGCGCGACAGCAATCGTCGTTTTTCTCTGCCTGGCGGTCGTTGAATCTCACTAAGCGCGATCGACGATGCGCGGAAAATTGGACGTTCGCTGCTTCACGGGGTCCTGTGGGCTCTCTTGGGCATCATCTCGCTCATAGAACACGCTCGCCGACGACCCCCGTTGCTTTCGGCGTGCGGGTTTTGAGCCGCGAGAAGCCTCGCTCGCCCGTTAAAGGTAACGTCTGCAAGGACAAAACGACTGGCGGCGGCCGCTGCCTATACGCAGGCGCCAGCATGCCCACTTGCGATCGACGGCACTCATTTGTGGTGGCCGCTTGGCGAAATGCTGGGCAATCATGGCGAAATGGTTAAAGATAGGCACATCTCTACGTATAGATGGTGGCGCGGCCTGACCGGTGCGAGCTCCGATGGAAGCAACGCAGCTGAATAGAAGTAACCCCAACAGGCTGCATGGGGAGCGATGTGAACCGTAAGGCGATTCTGGCATTTCTGCTCGTTTCCGTGATTCTGGGCTCTACGGGCGTCGTCAGCGCCCAGCCAGCTCCAATAGGAAAGTACATCGCCTTTCGCGATGACGACGTTGCGCCATTCACGCCCATCGACACGCTGACAGCCGTCAATCAGGTGCATATCGACGAGAACGTCCCGGTGACGCTCGGGATCATCCCCCACCCTTCCGTTGCGGTAACGGGCAACGAATTGCTTCAGGATAGTCAGTTCCTCGTTTATATGCGGTCGATTGCCACAAACCAGTTGTTCGAGTTCGCGCAGCACGGCTATACTCACGTTAACGATCGCTTATCGAGCAGGCCGAGCGAGTTCGCTGGGAGACCATACGCCCAGCAGCTCGAACTTATGCAAAATGGGCAGGACGACATGAAAGAGGCGTTTGGGGTGACGCCCGCGACGTTTATCCCTCCCTTTGACACGAGCGACAACAACACTCTGAAAGCGGCCGCAGCCCTCGGATTCACGTATTACAGCACTGGCTTTGGGGACTTCCGCCAGAGCTATGGGGACGGAGTGACGATCGAGCCGGCGTCGATTTGGATCGGCGCTACGAACATCACCGCGTTCAGTGCGAGCATCGAGGCTGCAAAAAACGCGACCGAGCGGTTCCTTAACGGCCCCCAGAGCGGCGACACGTTCATCGTGGCGTATCACGTGTGGGACTTTAATTCGGCTAACGGGACTTTTGACGCTCGGAAAATGGAGCTGTTAAGGGACTATATTGATTATCTCAAGACCCTTCCAGACGTGCAGTTCGCGCGCCTCAATCGCGCGCAATGGGAAGGGAATAACGTTTTGGTGGCGCTTTCCTCGATGGAGGAGCTGAGCGTGGCGCCGGTCCAGCAGAACCGCCTGCTGGCCTTTGTTTTGGTTGGCTCCGTTGCCATCGCCGTGTTTGGCGCCTACGCCATTGTGTTGCGACGACGTTTGCGACGCAGCGGACGGCGCGACTAGCAGTGGGCGTCCGGGACGTTGGCCGTGTCTATCTTCGACGCCGAGGGCCAGTCTCCAGAGGGCGCGAATCTGGAGCTCGGGCATAGAGGGCAAAAAGCGGTACCTAAGCGATCTTTAAGTGGCAAAATAGCACTTTTATGGCTCCAGAGCAGATACTACGGACCAGCGGATAGGGCCGGGCACTACATCGACACGACTTGAGGGGAATCCTGGGTATAAGGTGGTAGGAAGAGGAGACACGTCGAGTGATACGGACTGCCTCGCATCGCGTCACTTCAAGCACGCGGCCCTCGTTTCAGTTTCGCTCTCTTTAATCCTCCTTCTAACGCTGCACCGCCTTTCAAAGGTTTGGAGTACCTCCCAAAAGGGGTTCGCTGCAACCCCATTCGCGCTGTGAGCCGTCTCACTGATGCTCGCGTTCGAACGGTGTGCATGGGTTGAAAAAGTGAATGCATGCACGTGTGGAACTTCTCACTGCACTTATTAAGAACCTACATATAGAGTATGAACAAACAACCGAATCACGAAGCGCGCTCGTACGGCTCTCCATATTCTTTCGCGGGTAACGAAATCGCTCGCCCACTGAACGCATATCCACGAAGAGGGCCACCGACATCATATCCATGAAAGTCGAAAATCCACTCGAAGCAAACGACTGGGACATCGCCACGTTCTTCAAGCTCATCGCGTCGCTTCAGATATCCGTCTGGATTGTATTAGCTCTAGACGCTGTCGGGGTGCACGTGCCGATTCTACGGGAGGTGCTGCTACTCGTTTATCTGCTCTTCGTGCCCGGGATCATTCTCTTGCGAGTTCTCAGGTTGCACGAGCTCAACGTCATTGAAGGGTTTTTTTACACGGTGGGCTTAAGTATGGCGACGATTATGTTCACGGGCCTCGTTATGAACGCTGTCTATGTTCATGGCATAGCGTCCACGCAACTTACGCTCGTTCCGTTCATTGCCACGATGAGCGGGGTTGTCCTGACGCTTTGCGTGTTAAGCTATCGTCGCGACCGGGATTATTCTCGTTCTACGACGATCGACGCGCGCGTAGTCCTTTCCCCAGTGACACTCGGTTTGTTGCTGCTGCCCTTCTTGAGCGTCTTTGGGGCGTACCTCTTCAACGCACGTGGCACGAGCGTCGGAACCGTTCTCGTGCTGCTCGCCGTCGCCGCCCTGATTCTCGTATGTGGCTTTACCAGTTACGTGCCGAAACGTTACTACTCTCTCGCGATCGGGGCGATCGCCTTGGCGCTGCTGCTCCATAACGCGCTGATTACGAACTACCTGTGGGGATTCGATATCCAAATCGAACACTTCGTAGCACAATCTGTCGTCAGCAACGGTTTCTGGGGTTCCGCTCCGAACCTCAATTACAACACATTGAACGTCAACGCAATGCTGAGCATTGCTATGCTCGCTCCGCTGCTCTCTGTCGCGACCGGCATCAGTGTGACGTGGGTCTTGAAGCTCATTTTTCCACTGCTTTTCGCTATGGTGCCCCTCGGCCTCTATAGGCTGTACGAAAAACAAACATCCCCTCGCATTGCCCTGTTCGGCGTGTTTTTTTTTATGGTGACTTTTTCGTTTTATACTGAGCTCCTTACCATGGCACGCCAGGAAATCGCGGAATTCTTTGTCGTTGCGCTGCTGCTGCTGCTCGTAGACAAACAGATGCGCAGGATGCCGCGGTTCTCTCTCTTCGGCGTATTTGGACTCTCGTTGATCGTCTCACACTACGCATTGACGTACGTCTTTCTCTTCTGTTTCATTCTCGCGTGGCTCATGCTTTTGGTGGTGGGGAGCTTCGACGTGCGAGCGCTAATGCAGCGGTTCGCCCGCAAAGGAGATGCTGACCGCTCGGTTCCGCCGTTTCGTCGGCCGCGTCGACTGAGCAACGGAATCAGTGCGGTTTTCGTTGTCGGTTTCACACTCATCGCGGCCCTTTGGTACCGCTTTGCGAATAACTCACAACCGTTTGACAGCTTTGTGCGCATATTCGCCACGACCCTCGCGTACATCGGAATACGGGGACCGTACGCGCAACTTAGCGGGGCATTCTACGCCTCCGATGTGCCATTCCCCACCACTGTTTCACGCGCGAACGGGGGGCTCGATACTACAGGACTTCAATCAATCATCACGTATCAGCTTCCGTTGCACCAGGTCACTGAATATCTCGTCCTCCTCGCACTCATAACGGCTTTCTTGGGGCTTCTTTTCGCCTTGAAAGAGCGATCAAGGCTTAAATTCTCGAATGAGTACCTGGCGTTTTCTGTCGCTATGTTGGTCGTTCTCTGCCTCTGTATCGCACAGCCCCTTTTTGCGGCGAGTCTAAACCTCTCGCGGTTCGTGCAGATATCGCAGATAGTGCTGAGCGTGTTTCTCGTCGTCGGCCTTGCCGGGGTTTTCAGCGTTGTTAAGCGGCGAGGCGCCAAGGTTGCCTCACGAGGAACGATATCCCCTCCCTTTAAGGCCTTGGCGTGTTTTATGGTCGTATTGTTTCTGTTTAACGTGGGGCTCGTGTATAAGGCAGCTGGAGAACTCAATGATAGCCCCACGGTCATGGCGTTAGACACGAGCGTCGACTTTGGAAAGTTCAATGCTCAAGAAATGATCGCCGCGAAGTGGATAGGCGGAAACGCCTCTGGTGGCATCATCGCCGCCGATGACTTCCGATACTATGCTGTCTACACGTTTGATCCCGGTCAGGCGACCATGCTTCCCAGCGGCGGCTCTTGGTCGAATCTCGCACCTGGATCGTACATCTATCTTGGCACCCCCAACGTGCAAACGGGGAAACTCGTCGTCGGCTTGAATACCCTAACCAATCTGCCTACGGAACTGGACGCGCGGTACTACGTGGGAGGCAGCAGCAACATCTATTCTAACGGTTATGCTCAAGTCTATCGCGTGAATGGGTAATTGGTCTCACACGCCGTTTTCCGGCTGCAGCGAGTCCCTATGAACAGCAGATTTTCTTTGACGAGGGCGTCATCGGTTTGGGTGAGCTTCACAGGTTGATTCCTTCTCAAGCAACGTCGATATGGTGGGGTTACAAAGTCGCATAGCTCAGCCGCCCCCCGAAACTAGTGAGCCTTTTCAAGCCGCGTTTGATCGCATTTGGGGCGCAAGCAAACATTTATGAGCAGGGGCGACGAATCAGAGCCGCGTGAATCGTAACACCACCCTCACCGTGGTTCTTGCCATCGTTTTGGTTCTCGCGATTTGTGGAACGATACTAATCGTGGTGCTCCCCCAGCCAGGCGAGCCGTTCACCGAGCTGTTCCTTCTGGGCCCTAGTGGGACGGCGAGCAACTACCCGACCAATCTGACCGTCGGCCAGACGGGCAACGTGACCGTTGGCGTCGTCAATCACGAGAACGCGAACGCCAACTACACACTGGTGGTCAGACTCGATAACGCGACCGTCACCACGCAGGCATTTAGCCTGGCGAACAATGAGCAGTGGGAACACTCCGTGTCGTTTGCGCCGACGCACAGCGGCATGGGGCAAAAGCTGGAGTTCGACTTATACAAGGGCAGCGACCCGAGCGTGTACCGCTCGGTGTATCTCTACCTCACTGTGACGTGAGTGCGAGAAGCTCGCTTTTTTTTTCGTGCGCTGGCGTAGGCAGGCTTCGATTGCTGATCCGTTCCCAGCAGCTGTGATTCTGCTCTCAACAAGCGTGCGAGCGACACGTGGTAGAGTTGTTGGTCTGACCAGCGCGAGTGCAGCGCGCCCACACAGCGGTACGAGCCACAAACGCTGCAGCAAATTCATATAGGTGCACTGCGATCATTGATGATGATTATCACAAAGGATCGATGGGAAAATGCCAACCGCACTGATAACGGGTATCACGGGACAAGATGGGTCATATCTGGCAGAACACCTCTTGGAAAAGGGCTACGAGGTCCACGGGCTGGTAAGGAGGCTGAGCACCCCTAACGAGTCCCGCATCCGGGCCTCAATGAATCGGCTCGTGTTGCTCGAAGGGGACGTCACCGACCAGTCATCGCTCAACATCGCCGTCGAGACGGCGATGCCTGACGAGGTGTACAACCTCGCTGCACAATCGTTCGTCGCTACGTCGTGGAATCAACCCGTATTGACTGGTGACGTGACGGGGATCGGCGTGGTGCGCATGCTGGAAGCCCTGCGGCACTTCAGCCCTGATGCGCGTTTCTATCAGGCCTCAAGTAGCGAGATGTTTGGCACGTCGCCGCAGCCATTGAAAAGCGAGGCTACGCCATTTCACCCGCGAAGCCCCTATGCCGTTGCAAAAGTGTATGGGCATTACGCTACGATCAATTATCGTGAGAGCTACGGGTTATACTGCTGCAACGGCATCTGCTTCAACCACGAGTCTCCGCGGCGCGGCATTGAGTTCGTAACCAAAAAGATCTCCGACGGCGTCGCGCGCATCGCCTGCGGCCGGGCAAACGAAGTTCGTTTGGGCAACCTCGACGTGCGGCGCGATTGGGGCTTTGCCGGCGATTATGTCAAAGCGATGTGGCTCATGCTGCAGCAGGATGATCCTGACGATTACGTTATCGCAACCGGCGAAAGTCATTCGGTGAGGGATTTCGCCGCGCTTGCCTTTGATCACGTCGGCTTGGACTGGGAGAAGTACGTCAAAATTGACGAGCGATTTATGCGGCCCGCAGAAGTACCTGATTTGAGGGGAGACGCGTCAAAAGCCCGCGCCAGGTTGGGCTGGGCGCCCGAGACCTCGTTTGAGGCACTCGTGCATATGATGGTGGAGGCCGATGTGGCACGATACAGCCAAGCCTGAGGGTTTAGCGCTGACTCTTCTCTTTAGGGCACACGCGGTGTCCGTTGAATGCATCGAAGCCCAACGCGGCTCACCGATGGCCGAGCATCCAAAATGAAGGTGACGCTGATTAGAGGGCGGGGGATAGAGCCGGGCATCAACAAAATAGCGAGAGCGCTCGCAACGCACGGCTATTCGGTCAAGCTGCTGATTTGGGATCGCGATGGCGTTGCCCAGTCGTACAATGCGGCGCTGTATCGCACGTACAAGTGTAGGATCAGGGCCCCATACGATCGACCGGCGGCGCTGCTGTATCTGCCGCTCTGGTGGGCATATGAGCTCGTGTTCCTTCTGCGAGACGACAGCGATGTCATACATGCGAGCGACTTAGACACGCTGCCCCCAGCCATAATCGCCAAACTCATCCGGAAGCGAAAACTCTGCTATTTCATCTATGACTTCATTGCAGATAATCTGCCAGACGGGAGATTTCAGGGACTGAGACAGCGCATTAGGCGGTTTGTCGCGCACGTTGAACGCACGGGAATCGGCTTCGCTGACGTGCTGTTTTTGGTGGATGAGTCGCGCTTTGAAGAGGTCGACGGTGCACATATTAACAAGCTCTATTACGTGTACAACTCCCCGATTGACTACGTAGCGAAGCTCCACGCGAGGGCGGCAGGAACCTCGCCGAGGATGTCGGCCGACGAGATGGTCGTATTCTACGCGGGGGCGATGCACGGCTCCCGCGGGCTCAACTACATGTTCGACGCGGTGAGCGGTGTCGAAGGCGTGCGACTCAAAGTGGCCGGGCCGATCACCGACAATGATCGGGTTCTCGACGAGTTGAACCGCATCGGGAACAAGGCGCAGTATCTCGGGTTCTTGCCCGCGTACGACGACGTCATTAGGGAGACGCTGAAGGCAGATCTCTTGTTCCGGTTTGAAGATCCTAGGTTTCCCAAGACGAAGTATGCGAGCCCGGTTAAACTGTTTGAAGCGATGATGTGCGGAAAGCCAATCATCGTGAGCGACGCGAGTGCAATGGCGAACATCGTTCGAAAGGAGCGGTGCGGGGCGGTGGTGCCGTACGGCGACGTGCCCGCGCTCATTGACGCGCTGAAAACGTGCAGGGAGGACCCGCAGCTCCGCGCCGAGCTAGGCAACAACGGGCGTAAGGCGTATGAAGAACGTTACAGCTGGGCGATTATGGAAGAACGCGTGCTTAGCGGTTACCGCTCTCTTGGCCAGCTCGCGCGCGCAGTTTGAGGATTCTCGTGAATGTCGTAGACAGACTATTCACGTCGGCCTCTCGCAGCCGAAGAATGGGGCACAGGAGAGGTACGCCAATCCGGCGAGACAGCTCATCGTCAGAGTCAACACCATCATCGTGCTCGAAGCCGTGGAGTTCGTCGATCCTCACGACGCGTCGCCCGCTACGATTTATTCGTACAGCGATCTCAAGTTCGCTCGTCGGACTGAGCGTTTTTCGCGACCTCGCACCTCGACCACGCATGATCAACTCAGACGTCTTGTTTTTGGCGGCGGCACTGGCGCGCCGACATTTGAGCGAGAGAATGTGCGCTCGGTCGGCTTCACGGAGGACTTGCCGCGCTTTTTCGCGGCAGGGGATATCGCAACTGTGCCTACAGGCGCCGGAAGCGGAACGCGGCTAAAGATCTTTCAATGCAGGAATAGGGGGTTCCCATCGTAACCACTGAAAAAGGTATTGAGGGCATATCAGCACACAACCGGGAATACGCCCTCATCGTCCCGCGGCTCGACGAACGATTCGTTGATAAAGTGGCATACCTTCTTGAAAATGAAAGCGAACGAGCACGGTTTGGTGCCAACGCACGAAAGCTGCTTGAAGCGAAGCACAAGTTGGATGCCATCGGCGCGCAATTGTTCGTCGTACACAAGCGTGTACTGGGGGGCCGCTGTGGTTCTTAATCCTCTCGTGATGAACGATTGGCCGCGAAAAAGGACGCTTATAACAGTCCTCACCCTGCAGTTTCTTGTTTGGGCCCTCGTCGGACTCGACGTGGCAGGGGTGCAGATACCGCTTTTGCGCGGCCTCTTTGCCTCTGTGTACCTTTTGTTCGTTCCCGGTATGCTCATCCTTCGGGCCCTCCGTTTGCACCAGCTCGGCGGCGTGCGCACGCCGCTGTTCGCGGTTGGCCTGAGCCTCGCGACCGTCATGGGTACAGGACTTCTCATGACAACGCTGTACCCGCTTTTCGGGTTCGAACGGCCGCTCGCGCTTCTCCCGGTTGTGATGACAGAAGGCGTGATCATCACATTCCTGGCGGTACTGAGTTATTGGCGCGACCAGGGTCCAACTGAGGGCGGTGCCATCGATCGACGTCACGTGCTAACGCCGCCGGTGTTAGCGCTGTGTGTGCTCCCCTTTGTGAGCATATTTGCAACGTACGCAATGAATGCGTACGGCAGCAACCTGCTCCTGCTCGCGCTCATCATCATAATCGCGATCACGGCGCTTTGGATCAGCACGTCTGCATCCGTTCCAAAGGAGCTCTATCCGCTCGCGGTGTTCGTCATCGCGGTCGCTCTCCTTTATCACGCATCGCTGATCTCGCCTTACGTCTGGGGGTGGGACATCCAAAAGGAGCTCTATACCGCGAACGCTGTCCTTACCAACGCGCAGTGGAATGTGCACGCACTTGGCGCAACCAATGCTGTGCTGAGCGTTACGCTGCTCGCTCCACTTATCTCAATCGTGTCAGGCGTGAGTGTAGTGTGGATCTTCAAGACGATTTATCCGCTCTTGTTCGCCCTCGTTCCAGTCGGCCTGTTCGTCGTGTTCAAACAACAGACGAGCGACAGAATTGCCCTCTTGGCCTCCTTGTTTGTCACCTTTTTGTTCACGTTCTTCACCGAAATGCCGTCACTCGCGCGACAGGAAATCGCCGAGCTGTTTCTGGTCCTGCTCTTAATCTTGCTGGTCGACAAACGCATTGACTCCGAGGCCGGGAAAGCGCCGCTCTATGCGCTCTATGCCATATTTGCCGCATCTGTTGTTGTGTCGCACTACGCACTCGCGCTCATCTTCCTCACGTATCTTGTCGTCGCGTGGCTCGTGCTCTTCCTCGTCGACAACCCCGCCATGCGTCGCCTGCATAGGGCTGCCTCTTCTGGGCCGTCAGCAAAGCCCTCCTCTCGCCCGAAACGGATGCTGACGCTGCCCTTCATCTTATTGTTCGCCGCCTTCCTGGCCGCCTGGTACGCGACTCTCGGGTCCGCGGCGCTGAGCGATGAGATCGCTCCTACATTTGCCCAGATTGGCCGCACGGTTCTCTCGCCTCTTAACGTCCCCCTCGCTTTCGGGATCGGCGCTGCGGCGTACGCCTGCGCCCTTGTGATCGTCTACGCGCTCGCCAAACGAGCCCAGCAGAAGGTGCCGACGTTGCTGTTCGGGGCGCCGGTCGCCTTTCTCTCCGCGTCACTCGCGCTGGCGCGCTATTACGGGATTTCGGTTAGCGAATTGCTCCAGCTCGGGACGCTCTCGCCTCTCCACGAGGCGGCAGAGCTCCTCTACTTACTCGGCCTCATCTTCATCATTTTGGGCCTCGCTGCGCTTGCGCTCCGCCGTTGTCGTTTCACGTTTGATCAGGAGTTTACCGCGCTCGCGCTCGCGAGCTTTGTCATATTGATGACAGCCGCTGCCATTCCGGCTTTGGCCCTCACCGTCAATACGACGAGGCTCTATCAGATCTCAACGCTCCTGCTGGCCCCCTTTTGCGTCACCGGAGCGCTGCTGATCGGGTGGGTTCCTGGGCGCCTGCGCGCGAGACCGCGTGAAAGGACAGGCGCGAGCCTCGCTTACAAGCTGGTCGCAGTGCTCTTTGTCATAATGTTGCTGTTTGGCACTGGATTCGTCTATGAGGTCACGCGGCAGGATCCGACCTCATTTTTCTTAAATGATGCCATCGATGCTCCCCGTTTCAACGCGAGAGAAGTGGCCGGGGCTCAGTGGCTTTATGCGGTAAACCCAGCCGCGCGGCCCGTGTATGCTGACGCGTATCGCGGCCTCCTCTTGACCAGTCTTGAGTCTTGGAATCATTGGCTCGAAAGCATCCCCAGTTACGCGCCGCACACGCCACACGCGGGGTACGTCTATCTGGGGACTTTCAATTTGCTCACCGGGACGAGCGCGCAGCAGGTAAACGCACAATCACTCCTCAGCGGCACGCAGATAAACCATTCGAGTTTGGCCGGTATCGCGGACGGCCGTAATCGTGTTTTTGACGACGGAGGCGCTGTCGCATATTACCACTAGCGAGGGGGCACGTGCTCGCACCTAGCGTCCTTCGTCGGTCCTGAGGATGTCTCGGCATCCCGCGGAATTCGGGCGCAAGCAGCGATCCGAAGAACGCGCTTCTTCCCATTCGAGGAACGTGGAGGCAACGTTAGCGTTCGCGAGGTGTCGGAGCTAACTGGCGCATCCGGATTGAGGCCGCAGTCTCTTTTCGTTGCGCAAAGGCGACAAGCAGAGCAGCTTCAGGTCATGTATCTACTTATAACAGAGCGCACCCAAAGAAAATAGGAGCGCGTGCGGCCCTGCACGTCGCACGAAGCACAAGGATGCCCTTTAAAAACGACTTCGACGACGCGGCGCTAATAATCAACATGAAGGATCACAATCCAAAAGTGGGTCCGCTTAGTGACCGAATCGGGACTTTTGACGAAGTAGTCGACAATTATGAGGGGGTACGCAAACCTCTTAAACACAAGCGAGTAGGCTAAAACACACAGTCTGCTACAAATAACAGAAAACATGCGCGCATGCCGCGTTTCGAGATTAGCCAAGACATACGAGGCATGATAATTCTCTTTTTGGGTTGCATTCACAAGTGGAAAGGGATAACGCATCCCATTGCCGCTTTCGGTCTCTTGCAAAGCGCTCTGATCCGTCATTGGTGCTCTAGAACCAGCACGAAGCGATGAAGAGGCCCAATGTGGCTGTTTAACAGACTTATGTCGAACTGTGAAGGCGACGCTGGAAAATGCCCAGCGGAACGCGCGAATGGTAAGGGCTGGCAAGCGATATGTCAAGATACACGGTTGCATCGCAAGTGGAACAGCTTTATAGTCAATGTGTGTCGAAGGTTGTGTACGGCGAGTTACCATCGCTGCTCCACTTGGTGACGAGAAATAGTTCTTACACAGTCCGCACACTGTGACCAATACGTTGTGACTAGAGTCAGCAATGAACATCCTAATGATATGGGAAGAGCGTCCATCACCGTACAGCGGAACGGCCTTACCGGCATTCAACGTTTTAAAGCACTTAAGCAGAAGGCACACCATTCGGCTTTTGTATCTCAACGATGATCTCGCCGCGCCGAGATCTTATCCGGAACTGGAACGATACTGTTCACAAATCGATCCAGTACGCTGGCACCCTCAATCGCACAGTAGTAAACTTCTTTCTGTTGCTCGCGATAGCTGTGCCCCGCGAAAACTCTTTTCGGACTATCGGTATTTCTTTACGACCGCGTACGTGCCAGCGATGGCGTCATTGATACAAGACGCTCGTGACGACGAGTACGACATCGTTTATGCGAGCGAACCGGTCGCGTTCTACGCGTGGCGATTTAGCACCCCCAAAGTGATGCACGCATTCGATTGCAGGTCTGCCGAGTTCTACCGTGAGTACCTGAGAGCGCGCAGGTCTATGGACAAGCTTTATTGGTTCTGCACGTATCTCGCTACTAGATCGGCAGAGAAAAAGCTCCTTGCTGCGTTTGATGCAAGCATTGTCGTCAACGACAAGGAATATCACGCAATGAAAATGCTGTGCCCCGAAGCAAAGTGCACAGTCGTTCCTAATGGGGTCGATACAGCCTTCTTCAAACCGCTGGAACTTAGCGAGGAATGGCCTTCATTGGTCTTCGTAGGCTACATGTCCAGTCCTCCAAACGTCGATGCTATAAAGTATTTTCATTCTCAGGTTTACGACACGCTCAAGCGGCGATTTCCAAACCTGAAGCTATTCGTGGTCGGTCAAAATCCGCCTCCTGCCATTCGCGCCCTCGCCAAGGACCCGTCAATTTGCGTGACGGGATTCGTAGAGGACGTGCGTCCGTATGTTGCCCGTGCTTCAGTTGTAATTGCTCCTTTCGTATCGGGAATGGGAATAAAAAACAAGGTCTTGGAGGCGATGGCCATGGGAAAGCCTGTGGTCACCACATCAATCGGTGTACGAGGGATTAACGCCACACACGGCGACCATCTTTGTATCGCGGACAGTCCCGTCGAATTTGTCGATCACGTAGAAGGACTGTTGCAGGACAAGGCCAAACGGCAACGAATCGGGCACCAGGCGCGCGAATTTGTGGCGAAGCACCATTCTTGGGCACGCGTAACCGACAAGATCGATGCGATCTTTCACGAAGTGCAAAACAGGTGACGTATGCTGCGCCACCCGTAGACGACGAATAACTGGGAACCGAAAAAGACAGTACTTGTCGCGGCGGTTTGGTTAAAGTCAACAAGCTGGCACCGTGGCCACCAAGGTGTTTATTGCGGATAACCCAGTCGCGATCAACTCCCATGGCGACGTACGTATCTGCTGTAATAACTATCGTGGCCAAGTCGTTTTTGGCAACCTATGCTACGAATCTCTCCAAGACATTTGGTCGAAATCTGAGTTTGTAAAAATAAGACACGAGATAGAGAGTGCAGTCTACACATTAGATATTTGCAAGATATGTACGCGCACTCTGTGGGATTGGATCAGAGGCCGCTGACGGAAAGAAACTTCCAGATCCTAAATAGTTGAGCGTTATTGCGGGTCCTGAAGTTGTACAACCTCGGTTCTGTGGTCACACCTCTATACGCCGTCGGCTTGAGTATCGCAACGCTGATTTTTGGCGGACTCTTAAGTAATCAAGCTTATCCATACCTCCGTAGATGCGACCGATAGCTTCCCTTTTTTATTGGGAACGCTAAGCGCCGTAGTGGATATGCTCTGTTTGGCAGCAATCGTCAGAGACCAGGCCTTTTCAGGTGCTGACTTGTTTGAACTCCGGGCGGTTGTATTGCCATCCACCCTCGCTCTGTGCTTGATCCCTTTATTGGCATCTTTGAAACTTACGTGATGAACGGCACTTCGCGAGGTGTCGGAGCAACTGGCGCATCCGGACTGAGGCCGCAGTCTCTTTTCGTTGCGCAAAGGCGACAAGCAGAGCAGCGTCAGGTCATGTATCTATTTATAACAGAGCGCACCCAAAGAAAATGGGAGAGTGTGCGGCCCTGCACGTCGCACGAAGCACAAGGATGCCCTTTCAAAACGACTTCGACGACGCGAAGCAGCCTGCCAATCGTGCGACCGGTGCTGCGATGCTGGCGACCAGCGTACGCGGCAGCATGGTGGCGATCCCTGCGTACAATGAAGAGCTCACCATAGGCAGTGTTGTCGCCCGCGCACGGCGCTACGCCGACCGAGTCGTCGTGGTCGACGACGGCTCTGATGATAGTACCGCAGACGTGGCTGAGCTGGTCGGCGCCGAGGTCTTCCGGCATGTCACGAATGAGGGGTACGGCAGTGCCATACGCGATTGTTTTGAGATAGCGCGAGACTGCGACGTCGACGTGCTCGTGACGCTCGACGGCGACGGACAACACAATCCCGATGACATCCCGCAGCTTATCGACGAGATGCGAGAAAGCGGCGCCGATATTGTGATTGGTTCACGCTTTGCGCGCGGGGTGAAAAATCGGACGATTCCTCGCTACCGGAAATTTGGGATGAAGGTACTCGATCACGCAACAATGCTGAGCTCAGGGCTGAGGTTGACCGATTCGCAAAGCGGGTTTCGCGCATATTCGCGAAAGGCGCTTCACGCGATCGACGTGAACCAGAATGGTATGGGTGTGAGTTCTGAGATCCTCATCAGGGCAGCCGATAGCAATCTTAAAATCAGAGAAGCGGGAATTGTGACCCGTTATGACGGTATTCGCGATTCCAGCAAGGGCCCCGTGCGCCACGGACTCGACGTCATCAACTCGATCGTTCGCTTGGTCGCGCAAAAACACCCAATCCTCTTCTTCGGCGTTCCCGGGCTTTTCTTCTTGGCCGCAGGGGCACTCCTGTTTCTTCGTGCTCTTGACGTGTTCAATCGCACCAACAACTTGATCACCATCTATATGCTGGGATGGCTCTTCTGTGTCGGCATAGGTCTTTTTGGGGTGCTTGCCGGACTCTTGCTGTGGTCCGTCCAGGATATCAACGCGCGGGCCATAAGGTGAGCGACCGCTGAACGCGCTGGCTGGGAGGAAAAGAAGCATGTGCGGCTGCGCTCAAGCCCTAGTCGTGAGATTTCGGTGGCAGACCGTGGCTGATTTCCTTTGTAACGTGTCGTAAGAATGGCCGATGAGTTTCTCGTGAGTATTGTTATCGTGACGTACAACAGCGCGGACTACGTCGAAGCGTGCCTTAATTCTATCTACGCGCGGCGTGGCCGTGCAGCCTACGCGCTCGAGATCATCGTCGTTGACAACGATTCAAGTGATGATACGGTTCGAATCCTTAAGGAACGATTCCCGTCGGTGCAATTGCTCAAAAACGACAAAAACTATGGGTGGGGCCGTGCGAACAATCAGGGCGTAGCTCGTGCCAAGGGTGATTTTGTCGTTATCTTGAATCCCGATACGCTCGCCGAGGAGGGCTGGTTAGAGGCGCTCATACAGCCTCTTATCGGGCGCCGAAGGTTGTTAACCACCCCTAAGATTTTGATCTACGACGGTTCCAGAATCGGCAACTGCGGAAACATCTTGCATTTCACCGGCCTCGCATTCACGAGAGGGTATGGGGCAGACAAAGACGCGTGCTCCGTTTCGGAGCCAGTCAGCTATGTTTCTGGGTGCTGCTTCGCCGTGCGCCGAGACGAGTTTCTACAACTCGGCGGCTTTGATGAGGCCATCTTCCTCTATCACGATGATCTTGATTTTACGTGCAAAGCGTATCTGGCGGGATTTGAATCGCTCTACGTACCTACATCAATCATTCGACACGATTACCAACTCGATGTCTCTCCGGAGAAGTTTTTTCTGCTGGAGAAGGGACGTTACGTCTTCCTCAGAAAATACCTGTCGACCGGCGATGCGCTAAGATTCGTGCCTTCGCTCGTCGTGTCTGAGGTGCTCAGTTTCAGCTTTGCTGCCAAGCTAGGCTTTCGGGGGGTTGTGTGTAAGCTACGCGCCACGCGCGAGGGCCTTTTCGGCGACGTGCCCCGGCTTCGCGGCGACAAAAAGAACCTGTTCAAGCATTTCAGTCGAACCATACCCAACGATCAGCTGACCACTAATCGCATTGAACGAGCTGGCGTGCGGCTTGCAAATAGAATTTTTCTGCTCAATTATGGGCCCCAGCTTTAGGGAGAATCATCTTCGCGATTTCCTTGTGTCAAAGCGAGAATTTCTGCTCGATCTTTTGGGGAATCCTAATTCGTTCGAGTACGAATCCTTTTTACAACAGCTGTGGGCAGTTTTTTACTCAGCAGAGGAGCTCGCGTACAGAACCGAGCTGGCGCACTTGCCTGATGCCGACTACAGACACTTGGCCACCGATTCAAAAAGAGCATAAAGCGGGCTTATCGTTGAGTGGCTCAAGTATATGGAGCACTTGCAGAATCGCTATCTTTACCTTCTCTCATTGGCGCTGCAAACAACCCGTTTGGTAGGACGGCCTCGCCGGTCATTACCGACAACGGCTGATGCGGTGCCGCGCTCGATAGGGCGCACATTCGAAACTTCGTTACTCCACATCGATCGTGTCGAGCTCCGCTGCAAGCGCGGGCAAAAAGGTTCCCACGTCCGTGACGATCCCGATAGCCTGCGCCGTCCCGCGGTCGATGAGCTTTGTCACGGTGGCCGGATTAATGTCGACGCAAATCGTTTTGACGTACGAGGGGAGCATGTTCCCAACGGCGATGGAGTGCAGCATGGTGGCCATCATAAGCACCAGGTCAGCGTCTTTGAGAAGCTCCCGCATGGCATCCTGAGCCGCCATCGTATCTGTGATGACTTCGGGCAACGGGCCGTCATCGCGGATGGACCCAGCCAGCACGAACGGCACGTTATTGACGACGCTTTCGTACATAACGCCACTTTTGACGAGCCCCTGGCGCACCGCTGCTGTAATCGACCCGGCGCGGATCACCTCACTGATGGCGTAAAGGTGGTGCTTGTGTCCCTCGCTGACCAGTTCGGCTGTCTTGATGTCGAGGCCGAGCGATGTTCCGTACAGGTCACGCTCGATGTCGTGAACCGCGAGCGCATTGCCGGCGAGAAGGGCATCCACGTAACCACGGCGGATGATGCTCGCCAGCGCCTCGGCAGCGCCGGTGTGTGATACCGCCGGCCCGGCAACGACTGCGATCTTCTTGCCTTGCACCTTAGCGTGCACCATTTCGACGGCGATTTGGCGTATAAGCGTCGCTGAAGGACGCTCAGAGGACACGGCGCCGCCCATAAACTCAAAAAGGGAGCGAGTACGCGGTCGCTCAGGGGGAACAACACGGACACCGCGCTGGCCGACCACGATCTGGTCCCCTTTCACCACTTGGTGGAGCGGCGTGCACCGCGCCCGGTCATCGCGAACGACGATCGTGCAGTCCATCTCGATATCCTCTACGGGAATCCAAGCGCCGCGGTGATGAACAAAAGTGGGGTGATTCGTCGTCGAATAGAACCCTTTCGGGACAGCTTTGTCTTTGTCGGCGGCTCCTAAACGGACGTCTTCGATCTCGGGAACCTGGGCTCCGAGGCGGTGAAGGTCGCTCATGATAGCGTCAAGATGTGCCTCGTCGCGTCCCTTGACCGCCAGCCTGACGTAGCTCGGGTCGCTCTTGTGCTCACCGATCGTGAAGGTGATGATCTCGAACTCACCGTCAAGATCCATAATCTTGTCGAGCACCCGCGTTAGCGTGAGTGAGTCAATAATGTGTCCCTGCAACTCTACTTCGCGAATCGTTCTCATGTGACGTTCCCAGCGCGCCAGCCAGCCGATGCGGTGGTCGCTAGGCTTACCTCCTTACCATCATCGTTCCGATGCCTTTGTCCGTGAACAGCTCGAGCAGGAGTGCGTGATGGAAGTTGCCGTTGATGATGTGCGCGTTTTGCACCCCCGCTTCGAGGGCCTTGATGCACGCGTGCACTTTGGGAATCATTCCGCCGCTGATGCTCCCCGTCTCAATCGCGCGCTGCGCTTCTGCGAACGTCATGCGCGAGATGACCGTTTCGGGATCGCTCTGGTCGCGTTGAATGCCGCTGACGTCGGTCAGCGCGATGAGCTTGCGGGCCATAAGCGCTGCCGCAATATCTCCGGCGACGGTGTCCGCGTTGAGATTGAGACTATGGCACGCGTTATCGACCGCAATGGGGGCAACCACGGGAATATAGCTTTTCCCGGCCATGATCATTAGGATCTCTGGGTTGATGACTTCTGTTTCACCGACCCAGCCGAGATCGACCTCATGCTCGATACCTTCGTAGACCACCCGCTGAGGGCCCTTTTTCCGCGCGACGATCATGCGTCCGTCCTTCCCGGACAACCCGACGCCTTTGCCGCCGTGCTTTCCGATAAGCGCGACGAGGCGCGTGTTGATGTTGCCCATGAGGACCATGCGGGCGATCTCTAGCGTCTCTTCGTCGGTGACGCGTAAGCCAGCGGCGAATTCAGGTTTTTTACCCATCCGCTCCATCTTCTCGCTGATCTCGGGTCCGCCGCCGTGGACGAGTACCGGCTGCATGCCGACATACCGCAAAAGCACGATATCTTCGATGATGCCCTCCATGAGACGCTTGTCGATCATCGCGTGGCCGCCAATCTTGATGACGACGAACGATCCGTAAAACTCACGAATGTAGGGCAACGCTTCGATGAGAATCTGCTCCCGCTTCATTTACCTCTAGTTCCGACTGAGTATAGAAATATCTTCCTGCGCGCGCATCCTCAGGCGGTCGATCGGTCGTCGCGAACGCTCAGGGAACGTCTCGCCCTTAAGGCTATATGCCTCGAAGACTATGAGGCACGTGGCGAACTGTCGGACGCGAGTGGCGGATCACATGACGTACAAGGCGGCGTGTATTCAGATGGGTGCGCTCGGCACGCGATCGGGAAACGTCGATCACGCGGTCGAGTTAATCGACGAAACGGATGCTGACCTCATCGTACTTCCAGAGCTGTTCACCAACTGCCGCGATTTTAAGGCCGGAGAGCCCATTCCAGGGCCCACAACCGAGGTCTTTGCGCGGCTCGCCCGCGAAAAGGGCAGCTACATCGTCATGGGAAGCATGCTGGAGGTGGACGAGCACGGGCGGATGTACAACACGAGCGTGCTCATCGATAGACGCGGCACGATCTGCGCACGGTACCGCAAGATTCATCTGTTCTCCTATCGTTCCAAAGAGAAACGCTCATTGATGGCAGGAACGGAAGTTGTCGTTACGCCGACCGAGCTTGGTGTCATCGGCCTTTCGATCTGTTATGACCTGCGTTTTCCTGAGCTCTATCGGGCCATGGTCAAGCAGGGGGCTGAAATTATCGTCTGTCCTGCCGCATGGCCCTCCCCGCGCCTTGAACATTGGATCGCGCTAAACAGAGCACGAGCTATCGAAAACCAGTGTTACTTCATCGGCTGCAATCAAGTGGGCACGCCGGTGCCGACGACGACTTTTGTCGGCGGCAGCATGATTACCGACCCGTGGGGAGAGACGCTTGCCGCCGCGGGTAACGCTGAAGCTATCATCACCGCGGCAATTGACGTTGCGGTGGTTAACCAAGTCAGAAAGGAGTATGCCTTCCTCAACGACGTGGTGCTACTTTGAGGGCGGTAACACCCGGCGCGCGTCGCGCAGGTGCGTTCGATTTGCAGGTCGGCCGGACGATTTGATGACCGCTCCGCTGCGAGCAAAGTTTAAGAGCCCGTGTGCTATAGTAGAAGTCTGGCTCCGGTAGTGTAGTCCGGCCAATCATGAGGGACTCTCACTCCCTCGACTTGGGTTCAAATCCCAACCGGAGCATATTTTTGATTCGCCGGCTGTCAAGTTCTTCACATGATCCGTCAAGTGGCTATGCGCATCGCCGCTTCGTTTCGCTCTTCTTGGGATATAAAAAAAGGCGCGGCCGGACGGCGGTCGTGGCTCGGTTAGCGTTCATTCATGGGGCAACATTTCGCGTGCGATCTGCATTCCTTTAATCGCGACCGGAAATCCTGCATATACGGCCATCATGAGGATGGTCTCGACAAGCTCCTGTCGTGTGCACCCGACATTGAGAGCTGCTTGAATGTGGTCGCGAAGTTGATCCTCTCGATTGCCGAGGGCGGTGAGAGCGGCGACGATGCATAGTTCCCGCTGCTTCGTGTGTAGTCCCGGACGGGTGTAGATATCCCCGTACGCAAACTCAATAACGTAGCGTGCAAGGTCAGGCGCAACAGCGTCCATACTCTGAATGAGGTTTGTGATGCCCTCCTCGTTCACCCTGCGCAGCGCTTCGATCCCGCGCCTATATCGTTCGTTTTCCATGCTATCTTCACACCCATGGCGCCACGCGGATATAAGCGCTGTTGTCGGTCAGTGGCATCCAAACGCAATCTGTGTGGTCGGGCGGCGTCGTCACTACCTTTTTATAAACGCGTAGAAGTGTTGAAAGCGATCAAAGTGACTGAGTGCCTATTACTGCCTTTCATCACTAACTACGGCTTGTTTGAACTGTTTCTCGTCAGCGCCACCTCGTCAGTGCTCCCTATCCCCACAGAGCCGACAATCGCGCTGCTGCTGAGCGAGAACGTGAGTCCGCCAGTCATCCTGCTCGTGCTGATTCCTGCGTCGGTTCTTGGCGCCTCGGTGGGTTACCTCTTGGGGAAATACGGGATACGGAGGATCATCCCCTTCCATAACCCCGAACGCGAAAAGAGGGTCCGTGCTTGGTTTGGTAAATATGGGGCTGCGCTGTTGATAATCTCGCCATGGATTCCCTTTGCCGGCGATTTGGTGCCTATCGTCGCTGGAATCGAAGAGTTTAACCCGACCACATTTGTCGTCATTATGTTCGTGGCTAAGGCTATCAAAGGCATAGCGATCGTGTACTTCCTCTCCTTCTTCGTTCAGCTGGTTGGCTTGCAGTTTTAACGCGTCAGTCACTGACCGCTTGATCAGGCGGGGCAGAGCGGCACCCAGCATCCGGCCCGGAGGATGGACAAGAAAAGTGGCGTCGTGCGGAAGCGTGAGGTCACTCTTCGATAAAGGAGATGGCCTCAGTCGGGCAGCTGTCAGCAGCCTCTTGACACTCACATTCGCTGCAGGCAGTCGCGTCGATGACGTGCGACAATCCATCATCCTGAAGCTCAAAGACGTCGGGGCATGTGTCTTCACACGCACCACATCCGACGCAGAGTTCGACGTCTATTTTGGGTACTAACATGGTCACGCTAACCATGCTGCTTACTCTTCACGTTTATAATTATCGGTCTTCTGGACCCATTTGAACCCCTTGGACGGCAACGCTTACGAAATTGTTCCCTTGGCTCGCGCGGAACGCTCATGCATAACACATAAGACTCAAGACCGCGCTCATGCGCTCGTGTTTGATACGCATGCCCACATGGACACTCGTCCGTATGAGGACTTTGAATTGATGGGGGTTGCCGGTGTCACTGACGTCTTAACGCTCGCGCACGACCCGATGCGAATGTCAACCGCGGATGTGCTGCTCGACCACTTTCACAAGCTTGCGCACGGCGAAGTGCGCCGAGGTGCGGAAAATGGCATCAGCGTGCACGTTGGTCTCGGTGTCCACCCGCGCTCTATAAACGCCCAGGTTGACGAAACGCTACGGGCGCTCCCCGAATATCTCTCGCACCCGGATGTGGTCGCCGTCGGGGAGATCGGTCTTGAACGATGCACTGACGTCGAGGAGCGGGTTTTTCGCGCGCAGCTCGAGATCGATTACTATCCTAAAGTCATTCATACGCCGCGGCGCGGGAAAAGAGAGGCGCTCGAGCGAATCGTTGCGATCGTTGACGACGTTGGGGCCAAGGATGTGGTTATCGATCACATCGATCCGTCTACGATCGATATCGCACTCGAAGCGGGGACGTATGTCGGCATTACCGTCCAGCCAGGCAAAGCATCGGTGCAAGATGCCGTGGAATTGATCAGAGAGTATCCTGAAGCGAAGTTTGTCGTCAACAGCGACATGAGCGCGCAGCCCTCGGATTGCTTGTCGGTCGCACGAGTCTTGCACGCGCTCAGCTTAGAGGGGTACGCGGATCGAGGGCAGAAGGCGTGCGCACAAAACGGCCTCGACCTATTTCTGCGATAACTGTTTGTGTTTGTGAAGCCCTCCTTCATGATCTGTTTTTCCTTGCGTATGCTTTATTACCTTCCGTGCGCTACTAAATTTGATGATATTATGACCGACGAAAAGAAAGAAGAAAAAAGAGTCACGCCGAAGGACTACTGGATGAGTGAGCCCTTCGCCGAAATGCGCCGCATGCTCGATACGTTCCGCGCCAACATGGAAGACACCCTTGAGCGCGTACTCCCCTCACAAGCGCCGATGCCCGCTTTGAAACAGCCACGCGTTGACGTCCTTGACCTTGGCGACGCCCTCCAGGTGGTCGCAGACATGCCAGGAGTCAAGAAGGAGGATATCGAGATCAACCTTACCCCCGAACAGATCGAGATCAGCGCCGAATCAAGCACCGAAACGGAACGCAAGGATGAGGATTATACCTACCGTGAGCGCGGCTACGCATCGTACCGCCGGATGCTCGACCTCCCCGCCGACGTTCTTCCAGATAAGGCAGAAGCAACGTTCAAGAACGGCGTGCTCGAGGTCAAAATCCCGAAGAAGGAGCCCACTGAGGTGGAAAAGAAAACCCGAGTGAACGTTAAGTAGGCTGGTGCGCTATGGAAGAACGACGCAAGTATCCCTTCGAGGCAACCGTTACGCCCGAGTTACTCGACCGGGGGCGCCACTGGATCACCGTCCAGCTGAGGAACGTATCAACGGAGCGCCTCGTCGATGTGAGCGCGACGCTGTATACTTATAACTCGTACGACCTCGACGTTTTGCCAAGCGGCTCTTTTCACTTCGTGAAAGAGTTGCGCCCTCAAGACACCGCAGCGCTCAACTTTCACGTTTTTGCGAACCACACTGGACGGGTCTATCTGCACGTCACGGCGTACCGCGACGGTGCTCTCGTGAGCTGGTACTCTCCCGATCAGGAGGTTCGACTCACTGAAGATCCCGCTGAGATCCAGACCTTCTTCGCGAAGCGGCCCTACTGGGCGTATGAAGAAACAATCGAGACGGAAACGGTCGTGCACGCCCACCGCGACGTGCCGAATCTACGGCTCGAAATCGCCGCAACTCCTCCGTCGAAAGCGCACACGCTTATGGACGTGATCGATATCGACTTCATCGCAGAAGGCGGCACGAAGCGATTCGTAAGTGAACTCTATGCGAGTGAGGAAGGCACATATCTCCTCACAGCGCGCCTTTTTCACGATCAGAAGCTCATTAGCAGCAAGCAGACATCATGCTACGTTGCGCCCTTTGAGGAGTGAATCTACGGCTCATTGGATACCAACAATAGCCACCCCCTCACGAATTCGTTCGTCACACAACTGCAGCGAGGCACCATGAACAGAAATGTGCGGGCCCTTAGAGGGTATCTTTCGAACTACATCCGAAACGATTTCGACAATCCGTTCTACGCATCATTCAAGATCACCCACCGGTGCAACCTGCGGTGTGGCTTCTGCAACGTCTGGGCAGATAAGATCCCTGACCTTAACACGAATGACGTGCTCACTGTCATTGATAATCTGTCTCAAGCAAGCACCTTTACCATCAGCTTTGAAGGGGGAGAGCCGCTATTGCGCAAGGATATCGGTGAAATTCTCCGCTACACACACGACTGTTCGAACTATATTCTGTTTACCACCAACGGACTGCTCATCGATCGACGGCCATTTGCAGAGTACGCAAGGTACTTCGATTTTCTGCAGTTATCCATTGACGAGGGCCACAGCAACGTGCACATGCTTGACCGACTCGACTTCTTCTCTGATCTTGGCATCAAGACGACGGTGCAAACAGTCGTAACGAAGCGCGACCTCGATAAGATCGAGGAAAAGGTGGAAAAAGTGCACGCACACGGCCACAAGATTCTCATTATGCCTGCGTTCAACTTTGAAGGCACTGAAGACCTCACGCCGGATCTGATGGCACTTCGCGAGATCGTTACGCGCCTGAAGCGCGAGTACGGGAACACGCTCACAACGAGTCGCTCGTACATCGAGAGTTTTGACCAGCCGTACAAGTGCCGAACGCTTAGCGTTATGATCGAGCCGAACGGCGATATCATTTATCCGTGCATGCCCATCGGCACTAAGTTGGGCAATCTACTCGAAAACGATCTTCAGGCCCTTATGATCTCGGAACGCGCACAGGCTGACCGTGAGCAGATGCTGCGCTGCGACAGGCACTGTCTCATTTATTGTCACGCTGAAACGTCCCACCTCATGTCACTGCGTAAGCTCGTCCCCTACGCGCGGAACATCGTGACCTTCCGGGCGTTTGGCTAGGCGAGTCGCATCACAGTCTAGGAAAGTCATTTGATGCGTCCTCGTTCGCGCATTGCGTTTAAGGCCAAAATCAAGGCGAGAAGAACAAGGCTCGCGAACGTTGTACGAGCGCAATAAGCTGCAAACGAGGACCGGGTAATATCATCAAGCGACGCTCAACTGCTTCAGAAGCCAGGGGGTCATAACGTGATAAAAGATGCCATGTTGTGGGAGCCGATAGAAAGCGAGGCCGTACACTGTTTTGCCTGCGCACACGAGTGCAAGATTAAGAAGTGGGAGCGTGGGATCTGTCACGTGCGGCAGAATCTCGACGGCAAGCTCGAAACCCTCATCTATGCGGAGGTGAGCTCTATGAACGTCGATCCGATCGAAAAGAAGCCGCTGTATCATTTTTACCCCGGATCAAAGGTGTTTTCGCTCGGTTCGGTGAGCTGTAACTTCAGGTGTGAGCACTGCCAAAACTACGACATCTCCTTCGCGGAAGTCGGAGAGCTGGGCACGACGGAAATCCCTCCTGAGCGTTCTGTGCAGCTCGCTCTCGAGCGCAACTGCCGCGGGATTGCGTGGACGTACAATGAGCCGACGATCTGGTTTGAATATACGTACGATTCTGCGATCCTCGCTAAAGAAGCCGGTTTGTACACGGTTTATGTCACCAATGGCTACATGACGTCACAAGCTCTCGAAAAGATCGGACCCTATCTCGATGCGGCAAACGTCGACGTGAAGGGCTTCAACAAGAAGTTCTACAACAGCGTTTGCAAGGCGCGTCTCGATCCCGTGCTCAAAACGTGCGAGCGCATGCACGAGCACGGCATCCACCTCGAACTGACGTATCTCGTTATTCCCGGACTGAACGATGACGAAGAACAGCTCACCGCTTTTAGCGAGTGGGCGGCGAGCGTTGACTGCGATACGCCGGTTCACTTCTCGCGCTTCCATCCTGATTGGCGTATGCTTGACCGTCCGGCAACACCCATAGAAACGCTTGAAAAGGCGTATAGCGCCGCAGCACGGGCCGGACTGCGCTATATCTACCTAGGCAACGTTCCGAGTCAGCACGAGAATACGTACTGCCCCGAATGCGGCGCCGTCATTATCGAACGAACCGGGTATGTCATCAAAAAACGAGGTAAACAGTGTCCTGGATGCGGGCGCGAAGCGCCCATTATCGATCAGTAAGACTTCCGGGTGATGGTGAGGCACACCTTCAGTATCTTTTTCATTCGGTCGATGCTGAGCTCTTTACGGGCCATCGCGATGTCGCTCATCACGTCTTTCCTGCTCATGCGCGTGTAATGCTCGTTTCTTTCTATTTAAGTACTTCGAAATGAGTCTTGTGCGTAAAGATTGGCGTATGAGGCTTACCCATAAAGGTTAATACCGTATCGCGTCCTATCGGTTGTGATGCCATGATCTGTAAACGCTTATCTGAGGTGACTGACGCCGAATTCGACCGTCTTCTCGACCGCGGTGCGGCCGTACGTGAGGTTATGGGCCACGTCCAGAAAATCATTAATGATGTGAAAGAAAACGGCGACACCGCCGTCATGCAATACACCTTAGAATATGACAAAGCCGACATCGTCGGGCTTCGAGTAACAGAAGGGGAGCTCCTCTCGGCGTACGAAAATGCCTCGCAAGACGTCATCGACGCGTTGTATCATCTTTCCGACAACATCACGTCGTTCCACATGCGACAGGTGCAAAGCGACTTATGGCTTCACGAGGTCGCTCCGGGAGTTGTCTTCGGGCAAAAGACCACGCCGCTCGATCGCATCGGCGCCTACGTGCCCGGAGGGTTTGCGCTGTACCCATCCACAGCACTCATGAATATCGTGCCGGCCAAAGTAGCTGGCGTGCGCGAGGTCGTCGTGTGTATTCCGCCGATGCCTGACGGCACCGTGCCGGTGGCAACGCTTCTCGCTGCCGATATTGCAGGTGCGAACGCTGTCTATAAGATTGGGGGGGCGCAGGCGATCGCTGCGATGGCGTATGGGACAGAAAGCGTCGCAAAGGTGGACAAGATCGTCGGACCAGGCAATGTGTACGTAACGGCCGCAAAGCTCCTCGTGCAGAGTGCGGTGGAAATCGACTTCCCCGCGGGCCCAAGTGAAATTGCAGTGCTCGCCGATGGAGGGAATCCCGAGTTTATTGCCGCTGATATCCTCGCCCAACTCGAGCACGGCCCGACGTCATCCGGTTTCCTGCTGACGCCGTCTCCGGAACTCGCACGCGAGGTCAAAAAGGAGCTCACTGTGCAGCGCGAAGTAGCCCCGCGGAAGGATCTCATTGATCTGAGCAACACTGCCGTTCTTGTGGGCGACAGCGTGGACGCGTGCATTTCGTTCATCAATGACCTTGCTCCCGAGCACCTCGAACTCATGGTGCGCGATCCGATTACCGCGTTGGAAAAGATCCGCAATGCCGGGACCGTCTGCGTGGGGGACTATACGCCCGCAGCTGTCGGTGATTACGCCACCGGAATAAGCTCCACATTGCCAACCGGCGGATTCGCCAAGTACGTCAGCGGGCTTAACGTCGATCACTTTACTAAGAAGACGAGCGTACAAGTGCTGACGAGAGACGGGTTGGACAGCCTTGCGGACCTCGTCCGTTCGCTGGCGCAGATCGAGGGGTTGCCTGGACACGCAGCGTCAGTGCTGCGGAGGCTTCAATGAAGCTCACGCGCTCAAGCGCGATCGTCCCAGAAACTGACGTGACCGTTGCGGGGTGGGTGCATGAGCTTCGCGACCTCGGGGGTATTAGCTTCCTTCTGCTCCGTGATCGCGATGGCATTATGCAAATCACCATGCCCAAAAAGAAGGTTCCCCCTGAACTCGTCGAACACGTGCGAAGTCTCAGCCGGGAGTCCGTCGTCCGCGTCGCGGGACTCGTCAAGGAGGAACTGAAAGCGCCACAAGGCTTTGAAATTATTCCCTACGAGGTTGAGCTGCTCAACGCTGCGGAATCACCGCTTCCGCTTGACGTCACCGGCAAGGTGCGGGCCGATCTTGATACGCGCCTCGATGCGCGGTTCATGGACGTGCGTCTTCCAGCGACGCGCGCTATCTTTCTTATTCGTGCGACGGTGCTCCACGAGGTGCGGGCGTTTCTATCAGCCCACGATTTTATTGAAATTCAGACTCCTAAAATGGTGGCCACGGCGACTGAGGGCGGGACGCAGCTCTTCCCCATATCGTACTTTGACCGCGAAGCGTTCCTGAACCAGAGCCCGCAGCTCTACAAGCAGATCATGATGGCGGCCGGCTTGGAACGGGTTTTTGAGGTTGGCCCCATATTTCGCGCCGAGGAGCACGACACGCGCAAGCACCTCAATGAGGTCACCTCGATCGACATAGAGGCCTCATTTTTGGACGATAATGAGGTCATGGAGCTCCTTGAAGAGCTTATTCAGCACGTCTATATCGCCGTTGCCGAGCGCTGCAGCGCTCCGCTCCAATCGTTAGGCGTGACGCTTTCGATCCCCCATATTCCCTTCAAACGAATCGCTTATGCGGAGGCGATTGAAATCGCGGATATTCCGTGGGGCGACGATCTAGACACCGCTGCAGAGAGAGCCGTCGGTCAGGAGATGGGGGAGCACTACTTCATCGTAGACTGGCCAGTTGAGCTGAAGCCGTTCTACGTGCAGCCACGCAACAATCTCTGCTACGCCTTCGATCTCATGCACCCGAGGATGGAACTCGCGTCAGGTGCGCGACGGATTCACGATTATGCCCTCCTCGTCGAACAGCTTGCCAGCAAATCGCTCGCGCCTGAAAACTTCGGGTTCTATCTCGACGCATTTCGTTTCGGCATGCCGCCTCACGCCGGGTGGGGTCTTGGGGCTGAGCGCCTTCTCGTGACCATGCTCGGTCTCGCCAACATTCGGGAAAGCGTTCTTTTCCCTCGTGATCGGCGGCGGATTACGCCATAAAACCGAATTACGCCGTTTGCGGTTCGAGTACATACCATAAAGTATAAGGTGCGAACCCCGCAGTACATTACGAGGTAGGATATGCGTTATCAAGACGATCCAGATGAGATGCCGCGTCGCTTAAGGGTCAAACAAGGGGTTCCGCGCTCGACGCTCGACCAGCGCGTGACGAAACTCGAACATAAAGTTGCTGAATTGTCGAGCGCGCTAAACGGTATCACCCAACAGCTCGTCGACGTCAGTTCTTCAGTCCACGATATGGCACTGCTTCCGCGCGTGAACGAGAGCAACGAGCTTACAAGCGAAACGGAGCCGGCTGAGCCTTCGCTTCTCCAACTGCAGGGAAAAAAGAAGACCACCTATATCGTCGCGGATACGGATTGTGCTTCCGAGCCCCAGCGTCGTCTAGGCAACGATATAATCATCGCTGATCGCGAATAGTGAGCGGGCACGCGGCCCGATGAAACTATGTTCATTAAAGAACTTGAGATTCACAACTTCAAGTCATTTGGAAAAAAGGTGAAAATTCCTTTTTTTGACGATTTTACGGCCGTGTCCGGACCTAACGGTTCAGGAAAGTCGAACATCGTTGATAGCGTACTCTTCTGTCTCGGGCTCTCGAGTTCGCGGACTATGCGCGCCGAGAAACTTACGGACCTGATCTTTAACGGGAATGGCGCTGACGAAGCGATGGTCAAGGTGAGGTTTGACAACGCCGACGCCGAACTACCCAGCGACGCGGAAGTGACGGTTGCTCGAAAGGTGCGCCGCACCGCAAGCGGCTACTATAGCTATTACTACCTGGACGGCAAGCCGTGCACGCTCGCAGACATTCACGAGCTCCTCTCGAAAGCGTGCATCACCCCAGAGGGCTACAATGTTGTGCTCCAAGGCGACATAACGCGCATCATCGAGGTAAGCCCGCTCGAGCGCCGTAAGATCATCGATGAGATCGCCGGCATTGCTGAGTTTGACCGAAGGCGGGATCGAGCCCTGGATGAGCTCGAAGTAGTCCGGGAACGCGTTGAACGCGTCGACATCATACTCAACGAGGTGGCGCTCCAGCTCGAGCAGCTTAAAGTCGAAAGGGAGCACGCCCTCAAGTATCAAGAGCTGAAAGCAAAGAAACGGGACTACGAAAAAATGGTCTTTGCGTCAAAGCTCAACAAGCTCGCGCGGGAGATCGAGGCAACCGAAGGTGACTTGGCGCGCAAGCAGCGGAGCAAGGACAAGGCGGTTCACGAGCTCAGCGCAACGCGAGACGCGATCTATGATCTTGAGGGTCAGCTGAGCGCACTCAGCAGCGCCGTGTCTGAAAAAGGCGAAAACGAGCAGTTCGAATTGACAAAACACATTGAGAGTATCAAAGGGGGTCTCGGGCAACATCAAAGTAGGATCGATTTTGTGACCAAGGAGGCAGAGAGCCTCGAATCACAGAAGCGCAAGGTATTCATCGAAGTGAACTCCCTCAAGCAGAAGCACGAGGCACTGCAGAGCGATCTCAGAGCTGAAGCCGTGCGACGGGCAAGCCTTTCAAGCGAGCTCGAAGAGCAGCAGCAGGATCTTAACGCGCTTAAAGAACAGCTTGCCACGCTCGACGAAAATGTGACTCAGGCGCGCGACGAACTCTTTGAGAAGCGCAAAATGCTTGGCGAGGAAAAGGACAGGCGGGGGGACGTCGTACGCGCCCGAGACCGGGTGCTCGATGTCTTACGTCGTGCCTCAACGGACGTGCACGCGCTCGAGGGGAAGATTGACGCCGTGCGGTCAGACGCGGCTTCTGTCGAGCGTGATTTGGAGAAGATCCATCAGGACCGCGCCGCGCTGACGCGAAAACTGGAGAACGCGCGCGAGAACATTAAAGACCTCGAGGTGCGACGTGAGGACCTAAAGCTCGCCATGGAAACGGTCGAAAGGCGGCTGAATCAAGCGCATCAGGAGTTCGTCCGCGCGGAAGCGCGCCTCAAAGAGAGCTTCGGCAAAGCGGTGGAAGCGATACAGGCCGCCCAGTTGCCCGGGGTGCGTGGCGTCGTGGCTGAGCTTGGCAAGGTCGATCCGCGGTATACTACGGCGCTCGAAATTGCGGCGGGCCCGCGCTTGCGAAACATCGTCGTCGACACGGATGCAGACGCGGCACACGCTATAGCATATCTGAAAGAGCAGAACGTGGGCCGCGCGACGTTTCTGCCTCTAAACAAGATGAAGTCCGTGCACCGCGAAGCGCTCCCGGCGCGCGACGGCATCGTCGATTACGCCATCAATCTCGTTGATTATGACCCGGAGTACGCGGCGGCGTTTTCATACGTGTTTGGCAAGACCGTTGTCGTCACGGAGCTCGAGCCAGCTCGCGCCCTTCTTGGCCAGTACCGCATGGTGACGCTCGAGGGTGAGCTGCTCGAAATGAGCGGTGCCATGACGGGAGGCATCGACCGACGGGCGCTGAGGTTTATCGCCGGCGAGGAGCAAGAGCTGCACAAGCTTAGTCGCCAGATACGCGAGTACGAAAATGAACGTGAACGCCTGCAGCAGGAGCTCAACGACGTGGATGACCTTTTGCTACAAGCACGGCACGAGCTCGTCACGGCTGAGGGCGAGCGGGAGCGTTTGGCGCGGGAGACGGAGGCTTTCGAGGCGCGAAAGGAGCAGGCTAACGCAGAGGCAGACGCTGAAATCGTCCACCTCGCTGCGATGCGGGCGGAGAAAGAGCAGGCGGGCGTGAACATTAATGAGCTTGAGGAACAAGAGGCGCTCCACGGTTCAGCCGTTGCCGCCCTTGAACAGGACATTGCGGAACTTGAAAAGCGCCTCAAGGGTACCGACGCGTCAAAGCTCACTGAAAACCTCGCTCAGATCGCGGACGAGGTCCGACGGCTGCAGGCTCGCATCAGCAAATGTGACGCAACTATCGCTGATTTCCGCCTTCAGGAAGACTATAACGAGAAGAAGCTTGCTGACGCCAAGGAGCATTTGGAAACGACCGATAAGCGGATCAGGGAGCTCCGCGCCAGCATCCGTGAGTATTCTGAGGCTTCTGCGCATCTTGAGCAAGAGCTCGCCGACGTTTGCGGCCGTGAGCGCGAACTCGCGCGCGAGCTTTCAGAACTGCGTGAAGGACGGGATGCACTGCTGGAGCAGATCAGCCTGAAGGAGACGGAGAAAGCGGATCTTCAGCACAAGATTGATCGTACCGAGCAGGCGCTCGAAACCCTCGACTATCAGCGGTTGGAGCTCGAAGCCCGTCGAGACGAGCTCAAAGCAGAGGCGGGCGAGATCGGCGACGTGCCGCCTGAGGAGCCGCACGAGGCCATCGTGGCAGCGCTGAGAACCCTTGAAGCGCAGCTCGAGTCGATGAATGACGTCAACATGCGTGCCATCGAGGATTATGGCAACGTCGCCCGACGCCAACAGGACCTCGCCGCACGCAAGGATACGCTTTTCAATGAACGCGTCGAGATACTCGAACGCATCGACCGCTACGGCCTGATGAAAAAGGAGGCGCTGCTCACGGCGTTTGAAAGCATCAATGCGAACTTCAAGGTTATCTATGCGGAACTCTCGGGAGCCACGGGCGAGCTCGCTCTGGAGAACTACGAGGATCCCTTCGACGGCGGCCTCTTCATCCACTCATGGCAGCATGGCAAACACGTGCAGCGAATCGAGGCGATGTCGGGCGGAGAGAAGAGCCTTGCGGCGCTGGCGATGATCTTCGCCATTCAACGGTACATGCCGGCGCCGTTTTATATGTTCGACGAAATCGACATGTTCTTGGACGGTGCAAACGCCGAACGGGTCGCACGCATGATCAAGAAGCTCTCCTCGAACGCTCAGTTTATAGTTGTCTCGCTGCGAAAACCCATGATCGAAGCGGCCAGTCGCACGATCGGCGTCTCTATGCAGGAGGGCAACATCTCGAGCGTCACTGGGGTGAAGCTTAATTGACCAGCGAAGGACGCGCCGGCCCCACCGCCAACGGTGAAGCGCCTGAAGATTTTGATGAACGATCAATCGATATTTTGGTCTCGCTCGCGAAAAACGGCGAGATCGATCCTTGGGATATTGACATCGTCGATGTCACCGACAAGTTCTTGGCCCAAGTCGCGGAGCTCGAAAAACTCGACTTGCGGGTGTCGAGCCGAACGCTCCTTTTTGCATCGATACTGCTGAGGATGAAGGCGGACGCGCTCGAGGAACCGGAACCGCAAGACCTAGACGACGAGGAATTGCTCGATGAAGACCTTCACGCGTGCTTTCCCGCCCTTAAGCCTAAGGTACGGCGGCACGCGAAGCGCCGTGTCACTCTGTCAGAGCTCATCCACGAGCTTAAAAAAGCGACAAAGCGAAAGGAAAAGTCAGACGTGCGCCGGCTCATACAGCTGCAAGCACAGGAGTTTGACGCTCTCGCAGTGGCGCACACAGAAGACATCGAGCGGCAAGTCAAACGAGTACAGCGCGAGCTTAAGCGACGCTTCGGGAAGCAGGATCAGGTGCTCTTTAGCGAGCTCATTGTCGATAATACTGCTGAGCATATCATACAAACCTACATACCATTACTCTTCATGGCAACGAGGCGACAGATACAGCTCGAGCAGAAGGAACTATTCGGTGACATCCTGATCCAGTGCAAAAACCTTTAACGCCCTTGCCGCGTTCATGAACGGTAATGAACGATAGAGACCTCGTCGAGGCAGCGCTCTTCGTCGCAGGCAGGCCACTGACCCTTCTCGAACTAGAGTCTATGGTTAGCTTAGATGCTGATGTCGAAGAAATCGTCGAATCGCTCGTCGAAGAATATCGGGAGAAGGGCGCGCTTGAGATCGTTCAGACCGACGAAGACATCGTCATGCAGGTGAAGGGCGAGTACGCTGACGCGGTCCGCACGATCGCTCAGCGTGATCTCGAAACGCCCGTACTGCGCACGCTTGCCGTTATTGCGTTTCATCAACCGGTCACACAATCAAAGGTAGCCGAAATTCGAGGTAACAAAGCGTACGGGCACGTGCACGAACTTGAGGCGCGCAAGCTCGTTGAATCGGAGCCTTACGGAAGAACTAGGATGCTCCGGACTACCAAAGCCTTCGCGGACTATTTTGGTTTCGAAACGGAAAGCCTCGAGGAGATTAAGCAAAAAATCGGGCTGCTTCTGCGGTAGCCGTGCGGGCGCAGTGCAGCCTCTCAGCCGTAGTCTCGGATATCCGGCAATTGGCTAACTGTTTTGTTGTCGAGTACGAGCCGCCCGATTCGCGATCTTTGCCGCGAAAGCACCGGCGACGAAGCCTGCATCTACGTTCACGACGGCCAATACCGAGCACGACTGCAGCATTGCTAGCAGGGCAGCTTCTCCTCGACCGCCTAAGCCGTACCCAGTGGAGACAGGAACACCGATCACAGGGATGTCAGTCAAGCCAGCTATAATGGTGGGAAGGGCCCCCTCTCTACCAGCAAGGACAATGAGCACGTCTGTGTCTAGCAGTTTGGAAAGCTCTGGATATAGTCTGTGAATGCCCGCTACGCCTACATCGTACGATATGATTGTCTTGCAGTTTAGTTCTTCAGCGAGAATGCGTGCCTCCTCTGCAACAGAGATATCTGCAGTGCCGGCGCACACAATGCCGACAAGCCCGTAGGGGGGTTCAAAGTGCGGTTTTTTTCCAATAGCGGCGATGCGCGCTCGATCGTGCCATTCGACGTCAAAGTGTTTTAGGGCCCGCAGCTGGTGCTCTGAAACCCGAGTAATGACGACCCGTCCTTCCACCTTAAGCTGCGTCTCGACAATAGCGACGAGATCTTGCGCATTTTTGCCTTCTGCTAGGACAACTTCTGGAATTCCTACTCGGTGCAGCCGCGCGGTATCTAGCTTCGCAATTTCAGCAACCCTTTCATATCCATCAATAGTGATCTCGCGTCGAATAAGTCGTGCGGCTTCTTGTTTCGAAATTTCTCGGTCGGCGAGCTTATTGAGTATGTTCTCCAAGCTAGGCATGCGCAGTTATGTTCCTAGCAAGTGTAATAAATGCACCACATTGAGAAGCACAACAGGTCAACCCCTTCGGCGCGCGAAATGGACAGCCGGCAATCACGGTAGGCCGGAGACATTAAATACGGTCCGTTCATTTCTATCGTGTAACGAGCCATAAGAACGCTGGGGGAGAAGAGAAGCCGCTTGAAAGCTTCTAAAGACAATCGGGACGCGAAACGGCCGCTTGCAAGGCCACGCGGCACCCGCGATTTTTTGCCGGGTGCGATGGCAAAACGCCGCTTTGCCGAGCTTCAGTTCAGAAAGGTAGCTGAGCGCTGGGGGTACGGTGAGATCGCAACACCCGCGTTTGAGCCGCTCGACCTTTTTACAATCAAGTCGGGAGAAGCGATAAAAGACGAGATTTACAGCTTTACAGACCGCGGGGGTCGCGCGCTAGCGCTGCGGCCTGAGCTCACCGCGCCCGTCATGCGCGTGTACGTGAACGAGCTGCAGTCCGCGCCTAAGCCGCTCAAGTTCTACTATTTCGGTGACTGTTTTCGGTATGAGCGGCCCCAGTCCGGGCGCTACCGGCAGTTCTGGCAGTTTGGCGTCGAATTGATCGGAAGTGCGAGGCCAGAAGCGGATGCGGAGGTGATCGCGCTTGCGCAGCATATGCTGAGAAGCTTGGGGCTTGAGGCAAAGATCCACGTTGGCTCTCTCGACGTCCTCAGGGCCGTGTTTTGCGAGCTTGACGACGAAACCTGTGCCCTCGCGATGCGCTTAATCGACAAGGGCGATTTCGATCAATTGCAGGAGCTCCCGCACGGCGACACCGCCATAAGGATCATCGAAGCAGAAGACCCGTTGAGCGAAGCGCAGAGCGTTGCGTCAGTCGATCACCTCTTGCAGGTTCTTGAGCTTCTCGACACGCTCGCCATAGCGTATACTGTTGATTTCGGCATCGCGAGAGGGCTCGAGTACTACACCGGGATTGTCTTTGAAGCCTATGCCCACGGCCTCGGCGCTCAGAATCAGGTTCTAGGCGGAGGCGCATACCGGCTCGCGCACCTCTTCGGCGGCGATGACGTGCCGGCGACAGGCTTTGGAATTGGATTTGACCGGATCATGCGGGCCGCCCACATTCAGAGCGAGGAGCCGCCGCGGATTCTAGTAGTTCCGACCAAGGACGCGCGCATCTACGCGCTCCGCATCGCCGATGAGTTGCGGGCACACGTCTGCGCAGATGTTGACGTTATGGGGCGAACGGTTCGTGCGCAGTTGACGTATGCTAACAGCGCAAGTTTCGACTTCGCCGTCATTGTCGGAAAGAGTGAAATGCAGACCTCAAAACTTACGCTGCGCAATCTCAAGACCGGTGAACAAGAATCACTACACGTTCAGGAGATTGTCGATCGCGTCCTACGCCACACATAAGGGAAAACGGACTACAGGAGAGTGCTCTTATGAATGTCGTGCAGACTGTGCTATGGAAACTAATAAACCCAATAGCGATTGTAACGGCCCGCTGTGCGGACAACATGAGCGGCTTTGTCGCAAGCTGGATCACCCAGGTGTCCTTCGTGCCGCCGCTGATTATGGTAGCAGTGAATCCGTTGCACTACACCTACGAGCTCATCGTCAAAAGCAACGCTTTTGCAGTCAATATTCTCAGAACCGATCAAGCGGAATTGGTTGATGTCTTCGGCAAGAGCTCGGGCAGAAAAGTTGCAAAGTTTGCGTCGGCGGCGTACGATCTCGGGAGCACAGGCTCGCCCATCCTCAAAGACTGCTTGGCGTTTGTCGACTGTAACGTGATGTGGACCAGAGAGGCCGGAGACCACGTCCTTGTTGTCGGCAGCGTCGCTAATGCTGCCATTACCTCTGATGGCGAAACCCTTCAAGAAGCACGGTCAATGTACACGCAGCGCGCATCAATCGGGACGCGCCATCGAGGGATCAACAATGGTGAAGCTTAACTTCAAAAATGGCCTCATTCCGGTCGCTACGCAGGACTATGAGACGGGAGAAGTGCTGATGATTGCCTTTATGAATGAGGACGCGTTTGAGATGACTCAAACAACCGGTTATGTTCACTATTGGAGCCGAACAAACCGGCGTGTTTGGAAGAAGGGGGAGACATCGGGCCACGTTCAACGAGTGAGGGAGATCTTAGTTGACTGTGACGCGGACGCGCTTGTGATAAAGGTGGATCAAGTTAAAGCGGCGTGCCACACTGGCTTCTGGTCGTGCTTCTTCAGGACTATCGACGGGCGGATAATCGGCGAAAAGGTGTTTGATCCCGATAAGGTGTATAAAACGCGCGACTAAGCACCAGCTGTCGCCGCGCCAACGTGAGTCGCTAGGACGCCCTCTAAACTCGAAGACGCTCCTCGCAGGCTGTAAATGATGCGAGGATGGATAACCGCCTTGAGTTCATGAAAAACAATTCTGCCAAAGCACCTACATGCGCTGGTCAGGGTTTTGTCCTGCATAAGATTACACCTCCTTCGGCTGCGTGCAGACGTCGGCGAAATGTTTAGGTAGATGTGTTGCACACTTTTTGCTGAGAATATGACGCGTAAATGCATCGAAAAAAGCTGTCTGTATCACGCTGAGTGCGAGCACTATTTTGAGGATCAAAACTTGACTGACTTCAAGAAAACGAAGTCTGCGACCGGCGAGGAGCTCTGCATATTTCATTGGGGCATTGGGTTTATGCGCGCAATGAAGAAATGTCCCGGCCCGGAACCGAAAGCATAAAACCGACCTTAAAACTGCATTCTAGTGGGACAAGCCTGCGATTGCTAACGCTGGCCGCTTCTTGCGCGTATTTTTTTAGCCCCTCTATACTTGACCGTTGTTACCGTTTGTCGATTAGATACCCGTCGTTCAGGCCGCAAGTAATAGTCGGATCGTATTGGGCCTGCTGATCGGGACTCTCTCAGGCTACAACGCAGTAGCGCGGAGCAGATGGCCGAGCTAGGCGAGGTAGCGCTCAATTGTGGTTGTAAAACTTCTGGACTCGGTTGTAAAACTAGCTCGCTCAACGTAACCCCCCCTTATCGTGAGCACGATCGTTTTTCCGTCTTCCGGCGTACCGCGATATCTATCTCCCACGCACTTAGAAAAACGTTCACCAAGTCGGAATTGTGGGACACAACAACATGCGGCCGCAGCCTAGTAATTATTGGGTACGAAATAACAGCCTGTGATAGATAAAGCACAACGTATCAATCTTTCTTGGGCTACGCTCAGCGATCTCGATCTCTCCAGCGCCGCTGTCCTGCGAGCAGTCCTGTGCAAAATGGCACCTGCCGTATCACAAAATCCATCAAATATGATAGGTCGCCGCTTAAGCCGATTAGTGGTCACTTTGCGCCTATCAGGGCTCCTCCGAACCCGAGCGCCCACACAAGGATCGAGTACGCGATCATGCGCTCCATCCCGCCTTTACCTATTCCCAGATAGTGACCCGTGACTAGTAGGACGATGGCAACGAGCGCGATGATCCCGAGGCCCACTGAGAAGTGCGAGAGCGGCGGGCGCAGCACCCTATACGAGATGATCGCGGAGACCGCTGCAAAGACAAATGCGGCGATCGCGAAGACTTCGTGGGGCGCGCTGGTCCTTGCAGGGAATACGCCCACCCCCACAACACAGGCACCGGCTACTGCAAGGGTTGTGGTAAGGCCGGTGCCGAGGGTACGCCGTCCGAGCAGTGAACCGATGAGTACGAACGCTCCGCACACCGCGATCCACGCGCTGTAAAAAAGCGCCGTTTGTCCCACGCCCAAGTTGCTTAGGGCGTTGATCGCCACGCTATACCCCCCGGGATACCGCGCTTCAGCGATGACTATCATCAGAACGAACTGCGCCGCGCCTACAAAGAAGAGCGTCCCGAGGAGAGTGCGGTTCTCGATGCGCATTGGTACTCACCCAACGGTCACTGGAGGCTTAAGAATTTTACGCTTTGATTTTAGCAACCTGTTCTGGCTGAAAGCCGCAATAGTCGAGGAATCCCTGAGGGAGACCTGTTTCCTGAATTTTTCCCCACGAGATTTGAAAATACCGATACCAGGCAGTATCACGAACGCTCTTCCGGTTTGCACGCACCATCAGCGTTCAACGCGCAAAGCCACATCTCTCCAGCACTTCATATACACATCAAAACGTGCTCACAATACGTGTTCATAGTGAGACCAGCCAACGCTAACCCACCCCTCGATGCATGCGCCCAGTCCTGATTTTAGTTTGTCGAGGATAGAGCTTCTATAGCTGCCACCTTCAGGAGATGTTCAAATCAAAAAGAGGGAAAGTGATGGCCTGTGTTACCGAAATCGACGCAGAGGACCATGACTGTTCCATTCGAACCGGTGTACGCCGGGGCAAACCCTGAAACGTAGATCCCCCACTGGTCGGTGTAGGGGCCTACGCCTATCGGTTTGGTGACCGGGACCTTCAGCGCATCCGGGGTTGTGGTATGCACCTGTGCATGAATTTAGGACTATCCGGCCTGACATACGGGGCGGCGATGAACCGGGTTGTACCGTTTTGCTGCTGGAGGATGTAGACATGGGTCACCGTGGTGTTATTTGCTTTAAAACCCTGGAGCTGCTCGCGGATGGTCTTAAATGCAGTCGAGTTCGTCCCTCGTTCCTCGCGGCAGCGAGTGCCTTCGAGTCTATTTTTTTGCGAATGAGGCCGCGTGACTCTTGTGTTTTTGTTTGTGGAACAGACCTTCATCGCCCTTGTTTTCAATTTAGAATTATGCCCGCGAAAGGTTCCCGCCGTCGCGTTTTTCCAATCTGCGCTTTGTTAGGACGTGCCAGAGGCATCTCGTATTCGACGCCTTTTCCGACCACATGAGCGCTATTTCAAGGACTATGCCGATCTTACTAGGCGCCTGCTCAAAACAGTGACGCCCCATTTCTCCCTATTAGCTTCCTTGATCATGCTCGTGGCGTCGGCGTTTTTTGCCATAGCTTATTGGGTTGGTGAGTTACTCGATCTGCTGTTCATTTAGCGTTGCTCTCACAACCTTCAAAAGCTCATCCGGATCGACTGGTTTCTGAACGTAGGCATTCGCGTGCAAAATCAGAGATCTCAGAGCGCCGTCCAGACCGGCGTAGCCTGTGACCATGATAGTTCTCATCTTGGGCTCGATTTCCTGCAACCGCTCGAGCAGTTGCGTGCCATCCATATCGGGGAGCTTAATATCTAAGAGCGCAAGATCGTACGAGCCACTTTTGCATCTCTCAATCGCCTCGTGACCGGTTTCTGCAGTTTCCACGCCGTACCCGTTCTTACTTAAGATCTGCATAAAACTGCTCAGTATCTCTCGGTCATCGTCGACAACCAATATGGTCAGTTTTCCCACGAGTTCACCTCCTCGTTTTTACTTTGTCTCGTTAACGCGTTGGCAGCCTGACCGTGAACCGAGCACCACTTCCCGCAGTGCCTGACAATGCGTCCGCCATGCGCTTCTGTTCCTCGCTTGCAGACTGTCAAGCCCAGTCCAACGCCTCGTGCCTTTGTTATATGAAGGGGTTTGATTGACATCGTGTTTAGATCCCCTGTTATGCGAGGCCCCGGGTCTTGCACACGTATCTCGATGTACCATTCGTTTTCCGTGCGTTTTTCGTTAAGCTTCCCCCGCGGGCATCGCAGGCAAGACGTCTAGGCCAAGGTTCGTCAATAGCCGTTGTGGCATTTTAGGATTAACATTCAACATCGACACGTCCTCGGCCACCGAGACGTTGATGACGACGTTTCTAGGAATTGAAATTGTTGAACGAGCGTCCGTCGTGAGCTCTGATAGGTTCGATATGTTGAGGTGCCAAAGTGCACGCGTTGTTTTAGAGATCCGAGACGATCCCGTTCGCGTAGCTGACCGATCCACCAATCGTTTCGCAAGCGCGCGGAAATTCGTTGCGAGACGCTTCTAAGTCTGCTTTTCGGAAGCCGAGAATGGCTCCCGTTTCGGGAGTGTCCTTCCCTACAGAACCACGCTCTCTGATGACGCGACATAATAATCAAACAATTCTTGCCCCCATGCAATCGCCTCTCTATTTTGGCTTGTTAACGTATAGGAATAATCAAATGAACCGTCTGAACGATAGAGCGCAAGCGCCACGAAAGGATCAGCAACGACCAGGACAAGTTTGGGATTGTCTCTGGTCACATAAAGTGTGAGGTTTTCGCTGCGTGCCTTGCTCAAACGTGCTCGACCGATTTCGTCAATCAAATGGTGCGATACCTCGTCAGTTAGCACTAGCGCCACGTGTTGTTGGCGAGCAAACTGCTCAAGCACTAGTTCGCCAATGTCCTGAATGTAGAACGGGGAAATCAGTTTTACGACTTTACTATCTCGCAACAGCTCGACAAAATGACGCAAAGCTTTAAAAATATCAGTGGGGGTGCCTGCGATAAGTGCAGCGTCGCGTAACGACCCGATCCTGTCAAATAGATGATCGGGAATCCCACCTAAGTCGTGCTCGAGCCAGAATGCTTCATACTTCATTAGCACCGCCATCGCAGCTTGAAAATCGATGACGTTACGTCCAGCACTCTTGCCGATGGGGGTCAATACGTAGTTTCTCATTGGATCTTGGCGAATGAAATGAATGCTTTCGAGCTCTCGCAACGCGTGTATAATCGCGGGAGAGGAGAGCTTGAGCTCGTCCCGCAGCTCGCGAAGCGATTTCACCCCGTCCCGACATATTAAGAGGAGAATTTCTTTTCGTTGGTCAGAGCAAACAGCGAGACGGATGGCCTTGTCTACGTCTATATCTTCTTTCATTTCCGTGTATCTCACTCCCAACGACCGGCTACACCGCCTAAGCAATTACCGCGATAGCACTTAGTCTTTGTTATCGCGAGACGCTCAGCCCTTTACCGGACGAACGAACCGTTCTGCTGTTAAGGGAGATTCCTGAAGAGACTGGCTGAGGCCCGTTACCGTTGTTGCTTGAGCCCTGTTACCGTGGATCCTTCTTGTTTCATCTCTCTAACGTTGTAGCCTTCGCTGATAATGAACGTGTTGCGTTGTAAGCCCAGGTACGATCTGGCCCGCCATGGTGACTATTATGCACAGCGAGAGGGCAAAGCGTTCTGAAAGCCCAATCGCGCGTTCGAGGAAACGATTCACGAAAAACGGGTGAACTCCAGCTTAACTGACTTATCGTGTGAAGTGTCCAAAAATAACTGCTCTGGTGATGGATGGATTTCGCCGCCCTCACCTAGATAATGGCTCAATACCGAAGAAGATCAGCAATTTGAGGGAGTCGTCGGCGGGGACAATAAAGGGTTGTTCGCCACGTTGTTCCAAAAGACAACGAATGTGAGTCAAAATGGCGGCGTGTGCTTCTCTGCCATAAAAAAGAGCGTCCGAGATTTTCCGTGTTTAGAAGTTTGGAGCAGTATGCGCACTTTTTTGATGAAATGCTCCCTATTTGACTCTGTCTGCATTCAAGTGAGATAAGAAAGAGCTACGACTGACCTTTCTACTAGCTATTTGAGGACTAAAACACCGTGCTGTGACATCGGTCTCTCAAACAGAAGAAGTTGAGCGAATTGAGGCAAATGGGGCTTCTCATAACGTCCGTTCAAACGTTGATGCAAAAAAAAGGGGGGCGGGATACCCTCAGTGCGGCGTGCGGCGCACCTGTCGGGAAGCGATTCGGCACGGTATCTGCGTGCTTTACCACACCCAGCGTGAGCTCACTAGCTCAAACCACAACACAGACGCGAGAGAAGCAGGATAAGATATATCTTCTTTCTGCGCACGTTAAAGACACGCACCGTTATGATACGCATAATACTCGTTGTAGATGATCCAAATAGTGCGCAGGATATCCAGAATCGATTGCAGCGGATGTGCTACGACGTCATCGCCCTGACGGCGACCGCCGACGAAGTGATCACGCGCGCAGATGCGTTACGACCCGACATCATCCTCATGGATGTCAGGTTAAAAGGAGAAGCGGATGGGATCGAAGTTGCACAACAAATCAAGAGTCTCCACGACATTCCGGTCATCTTCATTGCCGCCAACCCTGACGAGGCGACGGTGCGGCGGGCAATTGCAGCTGAAGCCGACGGTTTTCTCATCGAGCCGTTGGATGAGCTGGAACTCATCGCTGCGATTGATGTGGCAACAAGAAAGTATCGAAAGGAACGACAAGCGCGGGTCGCTGACAGTCGCCTCCGTGAGATCACCGACGCGCTCCCTGTAGTCGTGTATGAAGCAGACGAAACTGGTCGCATCACCTTCGTGAATGCGACGGCCTCTGACATGTCCGGCTACACGAAAGAAGAGCTCGAAGCGGGGATGTCTATTTTTCAACTGATCGTGCCCGCCGATTTGGAGCGAGCACGCACGGCGTCTCGTCGGAGAATGGGTGGGGAAGATGTCGGCCGGGTGGAATACACCGGACTGCGGAAGGACGGGCGCACATTTCCTGTTTCAGCCCTTGGCGTGCCGAAGAGGCGTGACGGTGCTGTCGTCGGGCAGCGTGGTATCCTACTTGATATGACCGAGCTAAAGCGGGCAGAGCAGAAAGTGCGTGAGAGCGCTCGCCGTATCCGTGAACTCACTGAGTCGCTGTCCGAGGTGATATTTGAAACCGATATGGTGGGAAATCTCACGTTTGTCAACCGCGCGGGGCTGAAAGAGTTCGGCTACACAAAAGAACAAGTCGAAGGGGGAATGACGCTGTATGACTTCGTTCCCCCTGACAAACACGAAGAAATACGCGAATCCATCGCTCAAGCGGTAATTGATGAACCTTCGGAGTGGATAGAGCTTCCGGGGTTGCGGCGCGATGGGAGTACGTTCCCGGTCTCTGTACGTGCTTCAGTGATCGTTCGTGAGGGCGTTCCGGTAGGGATACGCGGGATCGCCGTGAACGTTACTGAGCAGAAGCGTGCTGATCAAAAAATGGAAGAGAGCGAAAGACGCATCCGTGAGCTCACCGACGCGCTTCCGGCAGTCGTGTATGAAACAGATGCAATTGGTCGCGTCACCTTCGCGAATGCGACGGCCTTTGACATGTTCGGTTACACGAAAGAAGAGCTCGAAGCGGGGATATCTATTTTTCAACTGATCGCGCCCGCCGATTTGGAGCGAGCACGCGCGGTGTTTCATCGGAGACTGGGTGGCGAAGATGTCGGCCGGGTGGAATACACCGGGCTGCGGAAGGACGGGAGCACGTTTCCTGTTTCAATCCGGGCTGTACAAATGAGACGAGACGGTGCTATCGTCGGGCAGCGTGGTATCATACTTGATATTACGGAGCGAAAGCGGGCAGAAGAGAGGGTCAAAGAACGCACGCACACGATAGAGACACTCAACCGTATTATCACTGAAGGAAACAGAACCAGTGATGTGCAGTCATTTGCAGAGGCAGCGACGAAGTTGGCGTGTGAATTGATGCGTTTCGACATCGGGGGCATCTACCTCATTGATATGGACTCTCGCTACGCCACATTACGGTACGCACAAGGACCCCCTGAGACCGCGCGAGATGCCATTGAGAAGATATCCTATCGTGACGCCCCATATAGTGCCATTCTGATCGATGGAGACCCTCTTTTTGCTGATGACTACGCAACGTTCCTGCCGCGCCACGCGCCATTTGGGGTTGCTTCGCTCGCCAGCGTGCCGCTCTATTCTCAAGATGCGATTATTGGAGCACTCAACGTGGGGAGCGCAACACGCCATACCTTCTCGCAAGCCGAGAAAGAACTGCTCATCGCCATTGGTAACGAGGTGGGGACGGTCATTGCAAAGTTACAGGCAGATGAGGCGCTTAAAGAGAGCGAAAGACGCATCCGTGAGATCACCGACGCGCTCCCTGTAGTCGTGTATGAAGCAGACGAAACTGGTCGCGTCACCTTCGCGAATGCGACGGCCTTTGACATGTTCGGCTACACGAAAGAAGAGCTCGAAGCGGGGATGTCTATTTTTCAACTGATCACAGATGCCGACAAAGAGCGAGCACGCACGGTGTTTCATCGGAGAACGAGTTTCGACGATGTCGGCCTGATGGAATACACCGGACTGCGGAAGGACGGGCGCACGTTTCCTGTTTCAGCCCTTGGCGCGCCGATCAGGCGTGACGGGGCTGCCGTCGGCGTACGCGGTGCCGCCGTCGATATTACGGAGCGAAAGCGGGCAGAAGAGAGGGTCAAAGAACGCACGCACACGATAGAGACACTCAACCGTATTATCACTGAAGGAAACCGAGCCACTCAGGTACAATCGTTTGCTAAAACCGTGGCAGATTTGACTCTCGAACTGCTGCACTTCGATGTCGGAACGATCCATCTCCACGACTATGACGCCCGCCGTGCGAACCTGTGCTACGCAACCGGCATTCCCGATATCGCTCTTGAAGCTATCAGGAACATCCCCCTTGATGATATGGCATACGGTCGTGTTCTGGTTGAGGGAAAACCTCTTTTTGTCGGCGGTCACGAGGCGTTGCGCGTGCCTCATGCCGCTGAATTGGGAGTTAAGTCTCTCGCTGTGGTGCCGCTGTATCGCTATGATAAGCGGATAGGGGCGCTCACCGTGGGGAGTTTTGCACGCCACACCTTCTCTCAGGCCGAGAAGGAGCTGCTCAACGCCATCAGCAATGAGGTGGGGGTGGTAATCGCGAAGCTGCAGGCAGATGAGTTGATCAGGATAACCCTCAAGGAGAAGGAGACGCTTCTCAAGGAGATTCATCACCGGGTCAAGAACAACATGCAGGTGATATCGAGCTTGATCAGCTTACAAGCTCAGCAAGCTACTGAGCTAGAAACGGTCGAAATGCTCAAAGAGAGCCAGAGCCGGATCAGATCAATGGCGCTTATTCACGAGAAGCTGTACCGTTCGGGTTCGTTAGCGGAGATTGATTTCGGGGATTACGTCGACAGCATCATCGACGAGCTTCTGCGGATGTTCAACGTTGCTCCGGGAGCAATCACGATCACTACCGACGTCGAAAACGTCCTGTTCGGCGTGGACACCGCCATCCCCTGCGCGCTCATCATTAACGAACTTGTGTCAAACTCGTTAAAGCACGCGTTTCCAGACGGGGCGACGGGCGAAGTTACCATAACCCTCCACCAAATCAACGGCACATACGAGTTAACAGTTGCCGACAATGGCGAGGGCCTCCCACCGAATTTCGACTTTCGAGCGACTGACTCGTTGGGTATGCAGCTCGTGACTGCGCTCGTTAATCAGCTTGACGGTACCATCACGCTCGATCGCACGAAAGGGACGACGTTTATCACCACATTTACACCAGCGGGCGCGCGTATTGGGAAGAGTGGGAGAGAATGACCACGATTCTCGTCGTTGAAGATGAAGCCATCGTCGCCATGGACATTGCGCAGCGCCTTAAGCGCGCCGGTTATGACGCTGCGGCTGTGGCCGCAACCGGAGAAGCCGCTCTGCGCACAATTGAGGAGCTGCATCCAAATCTCGTTCTTATGGACATACTCCTAAAAGGGGAAAAAAATGGGATAGAAACGGCTCGCGAGATCAGAGATCAGTTTGAAATCCCGGTAGTCTTCTTGACGGGTCAGGCAGACGAGTCCACACAAGAGCAGATCAAGAAAACGGGCGCTTTCGGCTTCATACTGAAGCCGATCGATACAGCTTCACTTCTTCCCAACGTTGAACTGGCGTTGGCCAGGCACGCCTTCGAGGTACAGCTCAAGGAGAGCGAAAACCGGTTCCGCGCAGTCACCGATTCGGCGGCGGACGCCATTTTTTCCATGGACGTGCAGGGCACCGTGACCTATTGGAACAATGCTGCCGGAAGAACCTTCGGATGGACCGCCAATGATATCACGGGCCAATCAGTCACGGCAATCCTTCCAGAATCTGCCAAAGCTGGTTTCTTAAAGATGCTCCCCGCACTAGGCACTCGTGAAACCTACGTGCCGCCGTCTTTCATGCTGTGGCGTAGAAAAGACGGCACCGAGTTTCCAGCAGAGCCAAGCTTCGCCTCGTGGAAAACGAAAGAGGGCACGTTCGCAACAGCAATAGTCCGCGATATCTCCGAGCAAAAAGCGATTATCGAATCAGTGCAAGCGGGAATCGTGCTTGTTGACCCGATAACGCACACGATTGTCGATGTCAACACGGCGGGCGCGCACCTCTTTGGAGCGTCGAAGGACGCAATTATCGGTTCAGTCTGCCATCGATTTATCTGTCCTGCCGAGGTGGGACGTTGCCCGATAACTGATCTCGAGCAAACCGTCGACAATGCAGAACGCGTTTTGCTTACGGCAGACGGGAAGAGCCGTCCGATCCTCAAATCAGTGAGCAGAATTACGCTCAGGGGACACTCTTACCTGCTCGAGAGCTTCGTAGACATCAGTGACCGCAAACAAATTGAGCGTGCCCTGCTCGAAAGCGAGGCGTACTACCGCGCCATTTTTGAGAACACATCGGCGGGTATGGCTATTCTGGAAGAAGACATGACTGTTGCTATGGTGAATAGCAAACTTGAGCAGCTCACCGGTTGCCGTAAGAACGAAGTTGAAGGCCTGAAACCGTGGACAGAATTCGTCGCTCCGGAAGATGTTGAGAGGATAAAAACATATCATCGCGCACGTCGACGCGATGCGGCTAGCGCTCCGAAAGAGTATGAGCTCAGACTCCTTACAAAAGACGGAACGCGAAGAGAAGTCTTTGTGGCGGCAGCACTGATTCCAGGAACCAAAAGGAGTGCGGTTTCGATTGTTGATATCACTACTCTCAAGACGGCTCAAGAGGCCGTGCGAGAGCAGGCGGCTATGCTTGATGGGGCGCACGATGCCATCGTGACCTTGGACCCAGAAGGGGCCGTAATGTACTGGAACCGTGGCGCCGAGCGCCTGTATGGATGGACAAAGCAAGAGGCCGAAGGTCAAAACGCGAACGCGCTGCTGCGCACAAGGTTCCCTGAATCGCGCGAAGCGCTGTGGCCTAAGCTTATGGAGAACGGACTGTGGGAAGGGGAGCTGATCCACGTAACGCGCGATGGTGTCCAGGTCACTGTCGCGAGCAGCTGGACTCTGATCAAGGACGAGAAGGGCAATGCGTCCGCTATTCTCGAAATAAGCAGCGACGTTACGGAGCGCAAGAAAGCGGAGATGGCACTGGTGGAATCTGAAGCAAAGCTGCGCATCACCTTCGCAACTATGGCAGACGGGATAGTGATCGCGGAGTTGGACGAGACGGTTACCGACTGCAATGAAGCCATCATGGATCTCACCCAGCGATCTAGGGAAGAGATAATAGGGAAGCCCTTCAAGGATCTCTTCCCTCCTGAGTTTCGTTCGCTGATCCCCGATGCACGTAAGTTCCTCGTCAGAGCTATCTTCGACAGAACGGTGCCCGGTCGTGGGAAAAAAGAAACTGTCCGCACTGACTCGCAATTGCTCCGGAAAAATGGAGGAAGGGTAGACATAGAAGCAAATATCTCCGTGATTGAAAATGCCTCGGGGCAACCGGCTGCGTTTCTCATAGTCGCGCGAAACATCACTGAGCGCAAGCGGATGGAGCGCCAGCTTGACAGCACACTCGCTGATCTAAAACGATCCAACGCTGAACTAGAACAGTTTGCGTACGTCACGTCACACGACCTGCAAGAACCGCTGCGCATGATAACGAGTTACATTCAACTAATTGAGGAGGACTACAAAGGAAAACTTGGCGCTGGCGCTGACCAATACATCGCATTTGCCGTCGAAGGCGCGAAACGAATGCACACGCTCATCAATGACCTTTTAGCGTATTCGCGTGTGGGCACGCGTGGAGAGCCGTTCGTGCCAACCAGTATGAGTGGCGCCCTTTCGGCAGCGATTGCGAATCTTGAAGTCGCGATAGAAGAGAACCAAGCAGTTGTCACGCATGATCGATTGCCGACCGTGTTCGGTGACGAATCCCAGCTTGTTCAGCTTTTCCAGAACCTGTTAGGCAATGCGATAAAGTTCCGGAGCGATGATCCCCCGATGATTCACGTTGGCGTAGAGGAAACGAAAGACGACTGGGTGTTCTCGGTGCGCGATAATGGGATCGGTATTGACATGAAATACGCAGAACGGATCTTTGCCGTATTTCAACGCCTGCACGCGCGCGAGGACTACCCAGGAACGGGCATCGGACTTGCTGTGGTTAAAAAAATAGTTGAGCGTCACGGGGGACGCGTATGGGTCGAATCAGAGCCAGCAAAAGGCTCGACGTTTATCTTTACGCTTCCAGCAAGGGGGGCTAATATGTTATGAGCGATCGCAATAGCGTGAATTACATCGAGATCTTATTGGTGGAGGACAATCCAGGCGACGTCCTTCTGACCAAGCGCGCTCTCGAGTTCGGCAAAGTGCTCCACAACCTGCACGTCGCAACTGACGGAGAAGCCGCACTTGCCTTTTTGCACGATGTCGAATATGGGCAGGCTCTGCGCCCAGATCTGATCTTGCTCGACCTTAACCTGCCAAAGGTGGACGGTCGCGAGGTGCTCAAAAAGATCAAATCGAACGAAGCGCTTGCGAGCATACCGGTCGTCGTATTGACGACGTCCAAAGCTGACGAGGACATCCTGAAAACATACGAATTACACGCGAACAGCTTCATCACCAAGCCGGTTGACTGGCCACAATTTATGAAAGTGATACGGCAGATCGAAGAGTACTGGTTCACGGTCGTGAAGCTGCCGCAGCAAGAGGGCTGAGAATGTACGCACGTGATCGAGCACTTAGAGTCCTTCTCGTCGAGGACAATCCCGGCGATGCTCACCTCATAAAGCGGCTTTTGACTAAGTCATCGGCGACAAAGCACGCGCTTGACGCAGTGGATCGTCTCAATGCTGGGATAGAACGGTGCGACCAGGGGAGTGTCGACGTTGTGCTGCTCGATCTGAGTCTTCCTGACAGCCTGGGCATCGCCACCGTCGCGACGATGCGCGCCGCAGTGCCGCGCGTGCCGATCATCGTGCTGACTGGTCTCAACGATTTGGAGGTGGCGGTACACGCGGTGCGTGAGGGTGCGCAGGATTATCTCGTGAAAGGCACCGTGACGGTAGATATCCTGGAGCGAGCTATGTACTACGCCATCGAGCGCAAAAACCTTGAAGACCAGCTTATGCAGTACTCTGAGCACCTTGAAGAACTGGTGGCGCAAAAAACGGCTGAACTCAAGCGGGCGGAACGCTTGGCAGCTATCGGGCAAATGGCGGCAATGGTCGGACATGATCTCCGCAGCCCTTTGCAGGCCATTCTTAACACTATTCACCTCGAGAAAAAACAGGTCGACAAGCTGGAGGGACACTTCGCGCCTAGTGAGGCTCCTGAGGCGCAGCAGCTTCGCGACGGTCTGGACAAGATAAAGGAGCAAGTCGCTTACATGAGCTCCATGGTAACCGATCTGCTCGACTTTGCTCGGACACCGAGCCCGAAAATCACGCGCACAAGCACAGAACAACTCGTCAACGAGGCCCTTCGTCGCGTTGTAGCGCCCAATAATGTCGTAATCGAGAAGAAGCTTGATCCGAGTCTGCCCGATCTCGATGTCGATCCGTTCCTTATGCGGCGCGCACTGATAAACATCATGAGCAACGCGTTGCAAGCAATGCCAGACGGCGGTACCGTTTGTGTAATGACCAAGAACAACGGACAAAGCGCCTCTATAAATGTAGCTGATACGGGAATGGGCATACCACGGGAAAACATACGTAAGCTCTTCGAGCCGCTGTTCACCACAAAATCACGAGGTGTGGGGCTCGGCTTAGCCATCGTGAAGTCCGTGATTGAAGCTCACGGCGGGACCATTACCGTTGAGAGTGACGTCGGCCGAGGTTCGAAGTTCTGCATCGCCCTACCGCTTCGCAGCTGATTCGCGCTTCTAAATAACTGCGTGCCGCCAATCGTACTATCTTTGATATGACAGCGCAGTTCTTTGTCTGGTTTCGTTGTCGGACGTGTCTCATCTAAGACTACAAGTTTGTCGTCGCGATTACAAACAATCTTTGTTCTTGGCTTCGAGACCCACTAGGATATCTCGGATGATATGACCTAGGTTTGACGTCATTATGGATTGCGGCTTCATCTTTCTTCTTCTTGCGCTCACGTAGCCTGACACGTGCGACGGTCATGAGGCGCTATAACGGGGAGCAAGTAGATTGCAGGAGAGGCACGCGTGAATCCCAAAGCTAAGAAGATTCGAGAAGATGCTTCAGGTTTAAGAGGCGCGGGTTCGTATGCTACTATTATGCCGAACAAGACGTATTCGATGAACGTTTCTGACATGACTGAGGACGAAGTCGACGAAGCGGTATCAGATGCGCTGCACGGAATCGTGAGGGCGACGAATCTTTGGCAAGAAAAAAAGTCGTTTCACAAGAAGGTGACGGAGGCGCTGTTTGACATTTTGAAACAGAACGATCTCACCATTTTCGATGTGCTTATCAAACGAGATGACAAGGTCTGCGAGATTCTGGATGAACCTACGAAAGACATCCCTGAGGGAAAAATGCTTGAAGGCTCGATAGATACGGAAACGGTGAAAGTGTATAACTTGCGCTCAAAGGATCCGAACGGCAATTTTGAGCTGCTTTATGACGATGAGTTTAGAAAGGACATCCAGATGGCGCTGTACACGGACCGAAAAAGAATTAAGATGTGATTTCGTCAAGAACTCATGAATCCCTGAAATGTGCATTGTCAACTGGGCCGGTTTGTTCTCAGTTTGGGGGTTACATTCATGTCTCTGTCTGAATACGATCGTAAGCGATACCACCGGCAAATAATCATTCCTGGCTTTGGGGAAATAGGGCAGGAACGTCTGAAAAACTCGACAGCCCTTATCGCTGGTTTAGGCGGGCTCGGCTCGCCTCTCGCGTTGTATCTTGCTGTCGCGGGCGTTGGACATCTTCAGCTGATCGATACAGACTCTGTCGAGCTTAGCAATTTGAACCGGCAGGTACTGCACTGGGACGAAGATTTGGGAAAACAAAAAGTCGAATCAGCATCGCAGAAAGTGGAAAGGATCAATCCAACAACCATTGTTGAGGCGTTTGATCTGACTATCGAGGATAAAAATGTCCTAGAACTCACCGAACGCTGCGACATCATTCTCGATGCTATGGACAACTTCGCGGTTCGGTACATGCTAAATTCGGCGGCTATTGCTCACCACGTCCCCCTGATCCACGGCGCGATATACGGCTACGAGGGGCGACTTACTACCGTGTTGCCGGGCAAGACGGCTTGCCTTGAGTGTATCTATCCGCACGCTCCGCCTCGCGCAGTGTTTCCGGTGTTGGCTACGACGCCAGGTGTGATAGCATTGCTGCAAGCAACAGAGGCCATCAAGTGCTTAGCTGGCGTAGGCGTCCCATTGGTCGATGAACTCCTCATCTATGACGGCGAAATGATGGCATTCGACAAGGTTAAGGTGGCCAGGAACCCGCACTGTAAGTCGTGCGCCGGCTCGTGGTCGGAGTAGGCTTACCATCAAAAAAAGCGCAGTTAGTTGTAGCGGGCGCGACCAGAAATCTTTGTCAATACTCTACGACATAACGGCAGCGATTGGGGGATCATATCACTAGAACGGTCGTAATCAAGGTCTGACGCGGTTTCCAAGCGGTAATTGCGGTCGCATCACTCGCGGGGTGGACGTTTTTTTTGGATCCTGTCCATGTCGAAGTCAAAGCGCAGCGTTTCAGGCTCGGAAGTTGCTGCTGTCTGCCGTGTCAGGCTAAAAATACGCCATAATACCAAGGTCAACGCCAAAGCGGCAATCCCTATGATGCCGATGAACTTCTTGTTGCCAGCATAGACTGCGAAGGAACTGGCAACAATAGCTATCAGTACGAGGATGAGAAGTACCAGATTGGTTTTCAAAAGGCGACTCACGGCCATGGCTTCTAGACTGCGGTGAGGACGGCGCGATGACAGTATCATGTTGAAACATTATATAAAGCTGATTTGATCGACCGTCAGAAGATTCGTGCTGCGCACTGAGGGTTGCTCCCGCAGTCGCTTCTACGCAAGCAAGACGGCTATGATCCCTGAGAGAAAGACGCCGTCAAAAGTACCGGCGCCACCAATCGAGGCAATAGGGGCCCCAACCTGCTTGATGGCTCCTAGATTCGTTAAGTCGGCCCCGATCAGAGTGCCCAGCACGCCACACACATAAGCCAAAGCAAAGGCGTTGTCAACCCCTGAAAATAGTGTCAAAACGACGATAGTATAGACGGCGGCAACGAGAGGGGAAACAAGCGCTGGAGAGACTATTCCCACTCCCTTTACGGGTTTTGATATGAGATGAGAAATGACGGCTACAAGAGTCACCCCGACTATCGCAAGGGCGAAAACGTCCGGAAATCGCCATAGGAGATAAAGGGAGACAACAGATGGAATTAGGGCGCCGCCGACATTGATAGCAACGACCGTTTTTCGCGAGCCTTCGGCCGCCTCTGGCACCCGGTAGGTCATGCCGAAAACAGTGACATAGGCGTTAGTCATGATCGGCTCAGACGCTTCAAGAGTGAATAGAGGTATGTTAATAACGCTCCCGATCAGCACAGCTAAGAGCAAAAGTGTGATGGCTTGCGCGGAAAACCCGATTCGACTAAAAGCCGCTCCGATTAGTCCAAGGAAGATGAAGGCAAAGAGTAGGAGAACTACGAATATGACAAATGCCGTAATGACAGGCGAAAATGGGCTGTAGACGTACGTTCGATGATCTGCCAAAAAATTGCCCCCAATACGCGCTTTTTTCAGCAGCACGAGTCTGCGAGGAAATCTAGCTGAATAAATATATCCACATCGATATAAGGTTTTCAGGCAATTAGCGAAGCAAAGGCACGATCCGTCCTGCAACGTGAGCGTAGCGGCGAGATCATGCAAATAGGCAGTCGTCTTGTTAGGTATGACTTGCGGCGCGGCGATGCGGCGGGCAATGGCGAAGGCTAGGTGCTGTTGCGGCTTTTGCAGGTCACGCGTAAAGCAAAGCGTTGCTTTGACTAGCGCTGATGGTTCTGAACGACAGGCGCGTTTCGAGTCGAGAAGAAGTTATCCAGCAAAAGTTTTTAGTTTTTAACAGGGACCCCGACTGGCTCTTCGCAAACGCCAACACAATTTGGCCTATTTTAGGGAACTGTTACGGTGACTCAAAGGAATAAAGCGGGCTTAAACTTAGCGTTTAATGTCGTAAGTCGAACTCTTTTGATGCTCGGACGTAGTGATCAAACAGCTCGCGACCCCACCTAATGCCGTCTTTGCTATAGCTTAGCAGTTCGTCTGAATAGTCATAAGACCCGTCGAATCTGAAGAGTCCAATCATAAAGAAATAGTCAGTAACCGTGAACGCCGTTTTCGGGTTTTGTTCAATCACAAAGAGCCTAAGATTTGTCTTAAGCGAATTCTTAAGCGGGCTGCGGTCTGCGAGCTCTAGCATGTTTTCGAGCACTTCGTGAGTAACGACAAGCTCGATCGGTATGCCTTTTGCGGCGAGTTCGGCGTAAATATCAAGCAAGTCTGGCGTGAACACGGGGGCAACGCCTCTTATCACTTTGGCGTCTTCGAGCAGGGTAACAAAGGTCGAAAAGGCGTTGAAAACGTCGGTGGGCACGCTTGTCAAGACTTGTGATTCTTGCAAGCACCCTATGTTCTTGAGAGAATCTTCAGGGATGCCGCTTAAATCGTGTTCTAGCCAGAACTTGCCAAACTGAGTAATTACGTTGACCGTTTGCACAAAGCTCTCCACGTGCAGAGCGACAATCTTGCCCGAGCTTGTAAGCAAGTAGTTCCGCTTACCATCTTGGAAGGTGAGGCGTTCTTTCTCCAGCTCTCTGAGCGCGTGTATTGCTGCGGTTGAGCTTGCCCCTGTTGCTTCGCGCAGGTCGGCGAGGGATGTCGTGCCGTTGTTAAGTGCAAGAAGGAGCTTCTTCCTCAGGTCCGAGCATATTAATAGTCTGAGCAGTTCATCATTGTTGCCTTGTGGCTCGACGATCGTTTCGCTGAGTTCTTCTCCCCTTTGTGTTGTGATATTCATGATTGTCGCATTCTGTCAATGATAGAGATGAATATAAAGTTTGCTATTCATCCTCATTATGTGCTTCAATGTTGAATCGTATTAGAAATTTAAGTTATTGATAAAAAATATCAATATTTTTTTAAAATAGTAAAACCCCGGTGTGAAGACCACCAAACTTCGATCAAGTCTATCTCAGTTGAAGCGTCTTTATGGCCGTTAGGCACGGCCTCGCTGAGCGGCGCCTTCTCCCCAGCTGCCTTGAGCGGAAGCACAGGCCCAGCCACGTTGCGCGAATTCCTGCGCCGCATCAAGGGCTTGAGAGATGAACTCTCTACATTTTCTTGGACATTGCTGTATCTCCGTGGCTGGACAGGTGTGATCGTGGCGTTGTCTTCCCGCTTCGCAGGAGTCATTAAAACGTATTTAACCGGAAAATGCGAAGCCTTTATCATACGAGAAGTCAATTTTGTGACTCGGTTTGAGTAACGTGAATGAGCGAGATATATAAAGATTAACTGTGTCAAGTCAAGCAGATCTAAAAATGGATCATACAGCGCTCGATGAACGACTAGCGGAACTGGGCATCAGCATCCCTGAAGGCACGCTCACGCGGTTGGCAGCGGAAGGCCTCATTCCGAGCCCCTTATCTTACTTCAAAAAGAAAAAAGACGGGTAGGGCGTCCTTCGTCTGAAAAAGGAGAACAAGATCAGGAATAATGGAGTAAAGGGCGGTTCATGGATTGGCCGACGAGGCGGTAGAAATGGCCGCCGCAGTTTGGGCCATTCGCAACCGACCTTAACCCACTTCGGGGTATCAAGTTCTACGGCGCGCACGAAAAGGAAGCAAAACTTGCCGCGCCCACGGAAGCAAAACGTGCCGAATACTACGGTCTTGCAGGTGGACAGGAGGGCAAGAAGCCCCCTAACTTGCTAGAGACTGACTGCAAGGCGGCCGCTCGTTTCTTAAGGACAGCAATGTATAGGGAAGGGACCTATGGAATAGAAGATTACAATGCGGTTCGTGTATGGGCGCAACGTTCCAGCGAGCATAGTCTGCATGCTCTCGTCATATTGTGGATATTGACCACAGAGAAGGCGCGTCGTAGGATTCCCCTCAACAGAGCTAATTTTTCGTTTGGTCGCTGTTTTTCTTTAATGCAGGATAGTGCTCAGTGGTCTCAAATCAAAACGCTTATTGCTTCATAATCCGCTTGCGTTCAAGCTTATGCATTCACACGAACAACCAGGCTCTCCAATGAATGATAAAGACATAAGAAGAGGTGAGAGGCCGTTTAGTAAGTTGAGATGGTCATTAATAGGTCTTTACGCTCTTATTATCGTGTTTTTGCAAATATCCAAGAATCCCCTTGGGAGCACGACTGAGGCTTCGATATACGCTCTCATGGTATTCGTTCTCGCGGGTCTCCACGGCAGAGAACGTTATGGCCTCAAGAATATCGGGATCTTTCTTCTCGTGACGTGGGCGATAAGCCTCTTTTTTGAAGCTTTGAGCGTACAAACTGGGATACCTTTTGGACATTATCATTATTCCATGCAATTTCCAATTTCACTATTTGGGGTGCCGTTAGTCATTATAGTCGCCTACTTTGGCGTGGGATATTTCTCTTGGATGTTGTCACACGTATTAACAGGACAATTTAGCAAGAAACTTCAGGGAAAATGGATTTTTGTCGTTCCATTTATTGCCGCGTTTATCCTGGTAATGTGGGATGTTTGCTTGGATCCCATTCTTTCAACCGTAATATCTCAGTGGGTGTGGGAAAGTCCCGGCCCCTATTTTGGGGTTCCTATTATAAACTTTGTAGGATGGTTTGTGACCGGCTTTATCTTTTACCAACTATTTGCGCTCTACCTGTCTAAATATGACCGTATTAGACCTCAAAAAGTGAAAACGCTTGCCAGTAAGCCTTATTGGCTTGAAGCAGCTATTGTTTATGGCCTTATCGGTTTCACGATTATAATAAGCCCTGTTGCAATTTATAACGATATCACGGTGTCTATGGCGTTAGTAACCGTTTTCACAATGATATTTGTGGCTGTCATTTCGCTTATTGCAATTATAAATAAAAATGAGCTACGATAATGGGGCCACCCCTTTTCCGCTCTATCACATCGACTGCCTAAGCACAATCGCGAAGCGTGTAAGCCACTAAGCACGTTGAATTCAGTTAGCGCTGCTGATCTGAAAAGTGAAGCACGCCGTTCTTGGCGTGGTCGAATGTCCTGCACACTTGGTGCATTTCGGATCGTTTGTGTGCGCGGCCGAAGTGGAGGCCGTGCCAGCAGGCCCGGTATCTTCCGTGGCTCTTCGCTTGTTTGGTTGCACGCAGGCAGCTTTTTTGGGCTGTCTTTGCATTCAGGCTCTAAACGACATAGTACCTGTCAGCTACTGAATGCAAGTGAGCTTGGCCTCGCTAACTTAAAGGATGTGTGGCCACCCTAAGGCGAATGGCGTGGCATAGAGGGCCAGGAACATCCATTCAGCGCCTATAAGGGAATAATAGAACCTGCTTGTTTCAGCTCCTGCCCTCGTAAAGCGTAAGATGCTCCAATACCCGTAAATCACGCCGAGAATCAAAACGATAATGTACGGGTAGAAAATGGCTTGTAACATCGAGAATGCCACCCACAGCACAAGCGTGGAGTTCAGGAGTAGCAGCAGATTTCGCGTCTTGGCCCTGCCTAGGGACACGGGGATAGTCCGCACGCCGGCCTTCTGGTCACCTTCGATATCGCGGACGTCAAGAAGCGTGGTCCCAATCAGAACCTTGACAAAGATAAAGTAGGTAACCATTACCACGATAAATGCGATATTGACTTGAACCGCAAGTGTTAGAAGCACTGCTGTTGCAGTTACCGTCCCTGCGATCGTGATATTCTTAAGAAACAAGATGTTCTTTAGCCTAAATCTGCGAGTTCCCAAGCTGTAAAAAAACGCTACAAAGAACGCGGAGAGGATGACGATGATTGCAGACGGATAGCTGAACAAAGCGAGAACCACTGCGATGTTGATTGATTCGACGCTCGCAAAAAGCAGGTAGTCTCGGTTTTTCATTATGGATCGACCTCCGTCGGGCAGATTGATTGCGTCTTCTTTGAGGTCTGTCACTTTGTTTAAGCTATAGATAGAACACGCCAATAAGAAAGCAGCGAAGAACAGCAAGGCGCTACTCAAGATCAAAGTACCTTGAAGCAAAAATGCCATGTAGAGTATCGCTACATCAACAGCGCTAAGGAACGTTATAGCGTAAATCGGACTAGAAATTAAGGAATGTATGTACCCCTGCCGCGTGCGTGGCTGTGGTAAACGAAATGCGGCCAGGAGTTCTCCGTTTGACGCAGTGCCGCTAGAGACTGACGGGTTCTGTCTTCTCGACATAGTATGCGAACAGCTCTCGGCCCCATTCCAGTGCGTCAGGGCTGTAACTCAGAAGGGCGTTAGACCAGTCGAAACTCCCGTCAGGCCTGAAGAAGGCTAGCATGACGAAGTAGTCTGTAACCGTTAAGGCAAAGTTCGGCTGGGATTCAATTTTGAAGATCTTGAGATTCTTTTTGAGGGCGCCTGCTAGCTCTTCTCTATCCCCCGATTCTAGTGTTGCGTCCAGTACAGCGGGCGTGAAAATAAGTTCGATGTCTACGTTTTTTTCTATCAGTTTGGCAAACTGGGCCGTCATTTCTTCAGCGAAAATCGGGGAGATGGCGCGTACCTGATTAGAATTTTGAAGCAGCGTGAAGAGCGCAGAAAAACTTTTTAAGAGATCCTCAGGCGTACTTGTTAGAACGGCAGAATCGGCGAGATATCCTATTTTATCTAGCAAGTGTTCCGGAATGTCATTCAAATCGTGGTCGAGCCAAAATTCCCTGTGTTGTAATAATGCGGTGATGGTTGCGTTGATCTCTGTGAACTTTCGCGTGACTATCTCGCCAATGCTAGTGAGCAAGTAGTTGCGCTTCTCATCTTGATGTGTAACATGCTCCTTTGTTAGCTCTCGCAAGGCGTGAACACAAGCCGGTGAGCTAGCTCCAACGCTCTCGCTCAATTCAGAAAGCGTCATCTTCTTGCCATTGCGGAGTGCTTGGGCGAGATTGTTTCGCAAATCAGAACACGATAAGAGGCGTAGGATTTGTTCAACTTCTATGCTCTTTGTTTCGGAGTTACTGTTGTTCACTTTCCACTCCTTTTGGCTCAATTGGGTGTCGGCTCTGTGCAAACCTGTGCGTCTGCTTACCATTTGTAATGTGTATAAAACCTGTGCATGTTGTTATCTGCTTATAATTCGTACTTAATCGTTGCTATTTTATATACGTCTTATGTATCTTTTTAGTTTTTCTCCGAAGAATACAAATATTTGGCTGCAAGCACGAGTCGGTATCAACTTAACTTTTAATCTATTTCGTCATAGTTTTATATAAATTAAAACTATTGATAACTTTAGGCAACATTTAAATACTTTTACAATAATTAAGTGCCGACGCACTCGGACGAGGAAAGTCTCCGCAATGCACGCAACAACCATGCTCAAAAAAGCCCCTACTAGTGAGCAGAAAACAAGGATGAAGCGGTCATCAAGAAGCTCAGTTCTCGCTTCGGGTGCGCCCTAAAGATAGGTGTGATCGATAGTGAAAGAGGTGGCATTGAAGTCGGGGCCGTGGGGAGAAACCACGTACGCATCTACAGCACAATACGCTGTATAGCCAAAAGACAGGACGAAAGGAACATGAGCGAAATTACACATGAAGTAGAACAGATGGCACATGCGATCGCGCAAAACCTTCACACGATCAAAAGTCAAAAAGACGATAAAATCGCATTTAAGAAGGATATCGCGCCTGAATGGATCACAGAAGTCATATACGCGGTTCACACCGCAGAAGGCCTCGAGCTCGTGCCGCACGATACGACGTGCGAATTTATAGACGAGGCAGCACGAATGATCGCAGATTCGAGCGCAGATACGTTCGATGAGCTACTCGATGAGGAAAGCAACATAGAAGCGGATGCTTGTGCCTCCGATCTTCTAAGATGGGCGCAGGATAACCCGAAAAGACTTTGCGAGGAGTTAGATAGTTGCGCTATGACGGTCGTGCAAAGTCTCTCGATCGCGCAAGAAGAGCATAAACGCGAAATATTTGATATTCTGCTTAATGAACTTCGAGAGCGTGCTGAAAAGGCGGCAGAAGAGCACGAGGACGACGTAATATCGCAAGCGGCGGTACGCGCAGGAGAACGCGCAGCAGAAGAGCGTTTTGAAGGCAGCAAGCATGAGCTCGTCGAAAAGCCCACAGCCGACACGTTCAAATATGCCGAGCTGATGATCCTACGAGCAACGGAGAGAGAGGATCTAGACGAAGGACGTCGTGTGGGCATGATACAATGTCGTTAATGAAGAATAGGTGGGAACTGACCGAGGCGGTTGAAGAGCTAGAAGAGCGCGTAGCGCGGCTGCAACGAACAATTGAAGAAATTGAAGTGTCCGAAAATGAAGCCCGGCTCAAAACCTTACTGTAAGCATTCAGCGCGGCTACCCGTCGTGCTCGTCGCAGAGCGCACGGCCGATAGGTCGGCGCACCTTGTTCAAGGCTTTGACTGCTTCGACTGCGGGCGGGACATAGCCGAAAAAGGAGAAGAAAAATGAGTTTGAAAAATAATCTATATGGTTCTAATCTCATTTGTAGCCGGTGCTCTTTGCTTGATTACCGGCCTCCGTCTTGCGATCATTGGCGCATCACTGATCGGTACATGCTTAATCACACTAGGATTATCAAGTCTGGGACTTACATATTTAGTGGCAAACTATGAGGGTTGATTCTCGGCGAAGTTTGCCGAGCACCACTCAAGCAGCCGCGTCAGAAGATTGAGGTTTAGATGGCATCAGTAGACCGTTCGAGAGTGATTGGGGTCACCTATCAGGACACTAAGGGCAAAGACGGCATTCTGCTGAACGCGCCTGAAATCAAAGTGAAACTTCTGGATAATGGGGAGCTCACCGGCATCATATTCAAAGATAAGAAAAACGGTGAAGAGACCTGTTTGAGCGGACTAAACATCACAGGAGTCATCTATCAAGATGAAGACTCCTCTAGTGAGAACATTTTGACCGCGCGCAAGGTGCTGGGCATCATCTACCAAGAGGGGAGTTCTGCCGATCGGACAATCTTAAACCGATCTAAACTGCTGGGCATCACGTACCAAGAGGCCGGCAGCACCGAAGTGAAGCTGCTCGGCGGATCACAGATAAACGCAAGAATACTCAACGGCTCGAGAATAACGGGCGTGGTTTATCGAGAAGACGGAGGAGTCACTGCAACGTCCTTGCGTGAAGCGGTGTTGACAGGAGTGTTGTACAGAGAGCGAGCCTCAAGCGAGGAAGGCGTCTTGACTAGTCTGAGGATCATCGGCATCATCTATCGAGATATCGCGCCCCCGAGTCGCGCGGCACGCCGCGCAACTGAGCTGGAAGAGCCGTCAGGAAATGGCTTTCGTAAAGCGGAGCGCATATTGTTGTACCTGTTGCCGATCATTGGCGTTCTTGGTCTCGTCGTGCCGGTCGCATTGAAACGGTTTAATATCACGCAGCTCAGCTCATTGAAAGAGTTTAATATCACGCAGCTCAGCTCATACATCGCCATTGCGTTAATTGTCGTGCCTGTGGTGTACCTGCTCTACCTTAGGTATCACAGCATTGAGAGGTCGACTACAGATAGTTCGTGAAGGTGTAACTATGAAGGGCTTAAGCGGAGTGAAAATTACAGGCATCATCTACCAGGACGAAGGGACTGATGAAAAAAGGCTCCAAAGTGGGCTGAACATTGACGTCAAACTCTTGACCAACTCGAAAGTGGTTGGTGTCCTTTACCGCGACGACAGCGCTGATGAGAGCATTCTGAGCGACTTACAGCTCGACGGTCTCACCTATTGGACGACGAGCGAGGATGACGAACGAATCCTCGAGGCTTCGAAAATTGTGGCCATACTTTACGGAGACCCCGTTTCTCTCGGCAAAAAATCGCTTTGTGACCTGCGGATCAAAGGCCTGATTTATCAAGACAAGACTTCCAGCGAAACAAAGCTCCTCGCAGACTTCGACCAAACGGTGCATATCCTGCCATGGCTACACGTAACCGGCATGCTTTGTCGAGAAGAAGGCTCTCTTAAGAAGAAAATCTTCGAAAGCGCAACCCTTAGCGGATTCTTATATCGAGACGAGGATCGTGAAGACGTAAATCTCGTGAGCGGGGTGAGGATATGCGGCGTTCTGTGCGAGCAGGCCTGATGATGAAGACTCTCGAAGGGGGCTGCAGCGATTGTGGCGCAAGCATCCACCAGCGCAAAGGCGCCGAGTCCCGTTGCAGACGCGAAAACGTACGCACAGGGGGTAACTTCATGAAAATTGAAGTTTTTGTCAATACGCCAGCTCAGGTGCTTTTCTGCAAGAACATCGCGGCGCGCTCGAGGGCGACGGCAATCAAGTCTTCATACTCGCTCGTGATCACGAAGAGACCATAGACCTGCTAAACGAGCTCGAAGTTCCTTTTTTCCTTTTCTCGAGTTCGCCCGACTCAAAGTGTGGGAAGAGCACGTCGCTTCCGCACGATGTGGTAAACGCCTTTCGGTACCTCAAGGGGAAGCAGATTGACTTGACCACGGGCTGGGGCACCTATTGCACCTTCACGGCGCGTTTGCTCAAGGTTCCCGACATCGCGTTTAATGACAACGAGTGCACGACCAATGCTGCCCTCTACGCGATGCTCAACCTCACGTATCAGTTTACTGATGTTTTTGTGACGCCGTCATCATTTAAACAGGAGTTGGGCTCAAAACACCTCAAAGTCCGAGCTACAAGGAGCTCGCGTACCTACACCCCCACTATTTCACGCCTGATCCATCCGTTTTTAATATCTTGGGTATCTCAAGGAGTCACGACTATAGTGTGCTGCGGTTTAACGCGTTTGACTGCTCGCACGACCTCGGCGTGAGGGGGCTAACCGACGCCGACAAAATCGCGCTCGTGAGAGAGCTGAGCGCCTACGGGGAGGTCTTCATCTCATCAGAAATCGACGTTCCAAAGCAAATTACAGAACACATTCTCAACGTGCAGAATAAGCGAATACACGACGTGCTATACGATGCCTCATTGTTCATCACCGATACACAGACTATGGCGACAGAAGCCGCACTTCTAGGCACACCGACAATCCGGAGCAACGCCTTTGAAGGTGACTGCGACGTAGGCGCACTCATCGAGTTTGAGCGCGAGTTTCACCTCCTCTTTAACCTAACGACCGCAGATGAAATCGCGGCTAAGGCGGTGCACCTCATTCAGGACCCCCACGCCAAGGAAGACTGGCAAAAGAAGCGGGATAGATTGCTAGAAAGAAAGCTCGACATGGCGGCGCTGATGGTGTCGCTCATTGAAGGTTATCCCGATAGTGTTGCCCGTTTGAAAGCCGCCTCTGCTTATCGGGGTATCCTTCTGCTTGAATAACGCGTGTAATAGGCTGTGATATGGTGCTCGTGGAAATACTAAACGGCATATCGTCTGATACCAACGCAGAACTCGTTATAATCGGTCTGTTTCTATCTTGCGTCGGCGCAGCCGCGTATGTGTGGCGCTCAGGGAGGGGTGAATGACAGAGCACGATCTCACCTCTCGATCTGGTGCTTAGCAAAGTACTCGTTGTTTGTCGAAGCCGTAAGTCTGCGGCCCACGACGCTGACGTGTGCGCTCTTAATCCAGGCCATAGTTATCGTCTATGCGTTTGGTCGTCACTCCTTGGCATTCTTGAGCCTGGGTGTGGAAGTGTACACGCTCCTCAAAGGTTAGCGCTATCTGTTATTCGAGGCTGCCTACTATTTTTTCGGCGCAAAACGCGCGAATGCGTATGATATTGTCTTCATCAATGCTGTGGCTTTGCCACGTTCATCACGTTCAGCATTGCTTTTATCGTGTCGTTTGGAGGCATTGGGGTGGGATACGCGATGGCGCTGAGCTGGGGACTCCTGAGCGTGCTGATTTTAGGTATAGCAAAGAAGGAGGGATGGATTTCGCGAAAGCGCACCTTTTAGCTAGGGATAAATAAGAAGAGGGCTTTAATTGCAGCAGCGACACACAATGGTCTAATCGCATGAGATGGCGAAGTTCGACGAAGGTCATAGGCGTACTTTATCAGGAGCGCGAAAACGCTGAACTGAAGTTACTAGGCGGATCACAGATTACGGGTATCACCTATCTTGAAAAAGAATCAGACGAAGTCAAGCTCTTAAGTGCTTCGAAATTCGACGTGAATCTCTTGCGCGACACGACGGCTTCTGGCGTGCTCTATCGAGATCAAACGGCAGCCGACGTGCAACTTTTGGAGGGGTCGAAGATCGTCGGCGTGCTATATGCGGAGACGAGCGTGCCCGGGATCAAGCTCTTGCGCGTAGCGCAAACGGCGCTGAAACTCGTTAGCGGACAAGCGGTCAAAGGCCTCCTCTATCAGCAGCAAGGTGGCGCTGATGTCAAGCTTTTGAGCGACGTGAGCGATCTGTCGACCGCAGCCGGGGCACTATTGACCGGCGTGCTTCACCAAGAAAGCCAGATGGCCGCTCTGCGTTTAGTGAGCAGACAAGCGGTCAAAGGCCTCCTCTATCAGCAGCAAGGTGGCGCTGATGTCAAGCTTTTGAGCGACGTGAGCGATCTGTCGACCGCAGCCGGGGCACAGCTTGTAGGTTTTCTTTATCGTGATGAGGTTCTGAGCCAATGAAGCTTTCAGAAGATTCGTCTGTTGTCACAGGAGTCCTCTACCAACATAAGGGTTCGACGGATACGCAGCTTTTAGGCGGGCTTGCGATTGACGTCAAGTTGTTCGACGGGGTGCCGATCACCGGTTTCACTTACTGCGAAGAGAATTCGATCGAGGACAAGCTTGTAAGCGGATCGCGGGTTACTGGGATCGTGTACCGATACGAGGCCACTATCGATAACCGAATCCTCAGAAGTGCGAAAATAAAAGGCGTGATATTTGAGAAAAGGGAGAAATCTCAGGGTGACGCAGCGCGCGAATCAGCGAACATTGATCCTGCGCGAGAAACTCCGCGCTCGCCTCAGCAAGGGCTCCTCGACGGGTCGCAGATTGTTGGTATCATCTGTCGCGACAAGAGCACAGGTGAGGAGCAGCTCACTACTGGAGCAAGAGTCGACATGAAGATTCTTAACGGAGCGTCCATTGCGGGCATCATCTATGAAGGACCAGAGGGAGAGAGCATCAAGCAGCTGGCGGGATCGAACATCACTGGCCTGCTATTTCAGCAGCAGAACTCCAACAGCGAAACACTCGTAGGCGACATGGCCATTTTGGGGCTCATCTATCAAGAGAAAGACGCCATTCTTGAAAGACTTGCAAATAGCTCGCATAACGCCATCTCGATGGCTGAGAGTGTTGTTCTCTACATACTGCTCATTGTTGGCATTTTGGGTCTTCTGCTTCCTGCAGTGCGTAAGGAAACCGATTTCTCAGCCTTGAATTTTCTCGCGCTCCCATCGGCAGTCGTGACCACTCTTTTTGTCCTTATGGTGGTTGTCCCCCTCATCCTCCTCGTTTATAAGAGGTACAGACGCTCCGCATCATTACGAACTGAGCCGCTGCACTGAGCGCACTAGAACATGTGAGCGTGACGGTTGGTTTTTTTGTGTTAAACAATCAAGGGCTTACTTGCTGGCCTCCGTCGCTGTCCGAGCAGCAAGTTGCTTGCCTACTTCAAAGTATTCTACAAGCTCGTTTTCTGACGGCACGAAATACGTTTCCAGCTCTTGGAGCACCTCAAAGCCACAGGCTGAAATAGCGTCTGCGAGCTTCTTAGTCCCGCTGCCTCGCCACCCCATAGAGCCAAACGTGACGGCTAGCTTCTTTTGGCCAGTCTTGTCAAATCGCAGCCCCCGAAGATAGTACACGATATCCCCTATGCTCGGGAACGGCTCGTTGTGCATTGTCGGAATACCGAACAGGACGAGCTTGCTGTCGAGGATATCCGTGACAATCTCGCTTCGTTCGTCGGTGTGCAAGAAGTACACCGCGACGTCAACCCCCCCGGCGATGAGTCCCTCGGCGAGTGCGTGTGCCATCTTTTGGGTCGAGTAATGCATGGTGTCGTACACGATCGTGGCCTTGTTCTTCGCTTTTCCCGTTGCCCAGCCCGTGTACGCGTTAATGATTTTGGCCGGATCGGTCCAGATTTGTCCGTGAGAAGGCGCGATCACGCGTATCTTGTCGAGCAACCCGAGCGTTTTGACTTCGTCCAATTTCTTGAGCACTAACTGGGACAGCGGCGTAATCAGGTTTGCGTAGAACTTCTGCGCGGCTTGCATGAGCACGTATTCTGGAACGTCAGCGTCATATCGTTGCGCAAGGCACAGGTGTTGGCCAAAGGCGTCGTTTGAAAACAGTATGCCGTCCTCTTTCAGAAAGGTGAACATGCTGTCCGGCCAATGCAGCAAGGGTGCCTCGAGGAATGTGCACGTCTTTCCCCCGAGCGCGAGCTCGTGGCCTGTTTTTATTGTGGTGAAGGGAGCCCCCTCCAGTACGGGGTAGTGCTTCTTGATTCCCTTAACGGCAACTTCCGTGCAGTAAATTGGCGCAGCAGGAAACTTTCGCTGAATCTCGGCCAATGTCCCGCTGTGATCGAGCTCGATATGGTTCTGAATGACGACGTCGAGTGAGAGCGGTCGCCCCTCCTTTTCGCACGCGTCATGAATCCGTGCCCACATCTGTGCGGATGCGCCGGGGTATACGTTATCGACAAGAGCGGTTCGGGCCTCACCGAAGATGAGATATGCGTTGTACGTCGTGCCGTGCAGCGTATACCCGTGGTATACCCGTAATTCCCAGTCTAACACGCCTACCCAGTAGACGCCGTCAGCAATTTGAACAGCATCAGCTTTCATGTTTTCACCTGCTGTACTAACATGAAATGCTCCATTATTAGTGCTTCGCTGCGCGTTTGTGAGTCAATGCAACGAAGTCGCGCGCAAAAGCATGTTTTTTTATATTGCGAGCCAATAGTGTTGACAGCATATCTGTGATGTCTGAGATACTTAAAACGATAGCAAGCGAATTTTTATCGATTTGAAGGTGCTGGGCATGGGAGCCACTATAATCGTCGGCGGGTTCTTTGGAGACGAAGGAAAAGGTAAGATCGTCGCGCACGTCGCATTTGCAGACAAACCCGCGATTATTGCCCGCGGCGGAATTGGCCCCAACGCAGGTCACACGATAGAGGTGAGTGGACGAAAGTTCGGTGTGCGCATGATACCCTCGGGCTTCGTGTATCCGGATGCGCGACTGCTCATCGGCGCTGGCGTGCTTGTTGATCCACGCGTGCTCCTTAGCGAAGCTGGGACACTCAAGGTGACAGAGCGAGTCGGTGTGGATTATCGCTGCGCGATAATCGAAACAAAACACATCGAAACAGATAAGCAGGATCCGTACCTTTCACAAACGATCGGGTCAACCGGAACTGGCTGTGGCCCGGCTGCAGCTGATCGAGCGAAAAGGATAACGGCACAAGCACGGGAGGTAACGGAACTCTCGCCTTTTTTGACGGATGCAGCGGCTGAGGTAAACAAGGCGCTTGAGTCGGCCAAAAACGTGATTTTAGAGGGTTCACAGGGATTTGGCATCTCTCTTTTCTATGGGACGTTTCCCTATGTCACCTCAAAAGACACGACAGCCTCTCAAATTGCTGCCGATATCGGCGTCGGACCGACGCGTATAACCGACACGATCGTGGTTTTCAAGACATTTCCAACACGCGTCGGAGCGGGGCCCTTTGACACACAAATGAGCGAAGACGAGGCAAAAAAGCTAGACATCGAGGAATTTGGTACCGTTACCGGGCGGCAACGGCGCATCGGGTGGTGGGACCCCGCCATGGCAAAATACTCTGCAATGGTAAACGGCGCCACACAGGTGGCGATAACAGGGCTCGACAAGCTTGATCCATCCGTTAAGGGAGCGAACCAGTACGATGAGTTGTCCACAAAGATAAAGACGTTCCTGCGCGAAGCTGAAACGGCAGTAGGCGTTCCGTTCACACTGCTTTCGACTGGACCAGAGCTCACAGAGATAGTTGATTTACGAGAGGAGAGACTCGAACGCGCGTGACTATGTGTGGGCATTAATAGGCGGCTGACATGAAACGGGAGTTACTGAAAATATTGTGCTGTCCTGTCTGCAAAGGCCCGCTCGTACTAGAGGTCGAGAGCGAAGAGGCGGGGGAGATTATTAAAGGCACGCTCTATTGTAAGGCTTGCAGTGTGTACTATCCGATAGATGAGCGAATTCCTAACTTGCTTCCGCCTGAAATGAGGTGAATTGTGCAGAGCGTTTATATAAACCGGAAGGGACTGCAATCTATCGAAATCGAGGAACCCCTAATTCGACTTCCGCTCAGGCCAGGCAGCAAGGCGACTCTCGATATCGATGTGGTCAATTACGAAGCTCCGACACATATTTACCTCTCATCGCGTGGCGCGATCAAAGACAAAGTAACCTTCAACCGCAATAACCCGTACGTCGATGGCGAAGAACTACTGACCATCACCATCGCAAATCCCCCAGGTCAGCAGGAACTTTATGAGGGTGAGGTAAGTATATCAACCGGGTACGGTTCACGGGAGGGAAGCTTCATTTTGCAAATCGGACAACTCGAAAACGAGCCGCCGCCTGACGCTATTGAGGTCGACGATGCCCTCTCGCGCATGGATTATCGAAGCAAGGCGCGTCCCACTAGGGTTTGGCAACCTTCAGTGCAGTTTCGGTGGCCGCATCCTCATGTAGACGCAACGAGAATCAGAAGAATGAGGAATCTTCCTTATATTCTCCTAGCGATCGGCGTGATCATTGCGCTGATACTGCTCGCCGCAGGCGGCATCAGCTACGGCGTGGCGATCCTTGGCTTTATCGTCGTCGTCGTTCTGGCGTACTACACGTGGAGATTATTAGACTGAAAGGGCGCAAGCGGAGGCCACGTTACGCTGCACCCGCACTGTGCGTGCAGCTATTATGTTATTTGCTGTTGTCGCGAAAAGCATTCTGAAATCAGGCTGCGCCTTAGTCTTGAGTATAAATAGCTTTTCGGCAGCATATTAGAACGATAACATCATCATTGGCTTTGTGGGGAGCTAGAAGGATGCGATACGTCGTCGTCACTGGCGGGGTCATGAGTGGCCTCGGTAAGGGCATCACAGCCGCCTCAGCTGGCAGACTCCTGATCAACCGCGGGCACAACGTAACGGCGATCAAAATTGACCCATACATAAATATCGACGCCGGAACCATGAATCCCTTCCAACACGGTGAGGTATTCGTCCTCAAGGACGGGGCTGAAGTTGACCTTGATCTGGGAAACTACGAACGATTCCTCGACGTTGAACTCACAGGCGATCATAATATTACCACTGGCAAGATCTATAAGTCGGTCATCGAAAAAGAGCGGCGAGGGGACTACTTGGGAAAGACCGTTCAGATTATTCCTCACATAACCGATGAAATAAAGACAAGCATCAGGACCGTGGCCGACCAGGCCAAGGCTGATGTGTGCGTAGTGGAGGTGGGCGGTACCGTCGGCGACATCGAGAGCATGCCATTCTTGGAAGCCGTGCGACAAATGCACAGCGAAGAAGACCACTTCGTCCTGCTCCACGTAACGCTCGTGCCAGAGGACATGACCGGCGATCACAAAACGAAGCCGACTCAGCACTCGGTAAAGAGCCTGAGAGAGCTCGGGCTTAGTCCTGACGTCATTGTTGGCCGAGGGAAAACGCCGCTGGGCAAAGACGCTCGCGCCAAGATCTCGCTCTTCTGCGACGTGCCACTAAACGCCGTCATCAGCGCGTACGACGTGCCTGACATCTACCAAGTGCCTTCGCTGCTTGAGCTTGAGGGCTTAGGCGACTACCTCGTCGAGAAACTCGCCCTCGAAAGGAAAGCAGCTAGCCCCTGGGATGTGATGAAAAACCCGCCTATTTCGCGATCAATTGCCATCGTCGGCAAATATATGTTTGAAGATGCGTACTTCAGCATCAAAGAAGCCATCAAGCACGCCGCAAGCGCTCTCGGAGGAGGCATTGACGTCAAGCTCGTCGATGCAGAAGACCCGCACGCCCTCGAGACACTGAGGGCGGTGCACGGTATTTTGGTCGCACACGGGTTTGGGCCTCGGGGAAGCGAAGGGAAGATAGACGCTATTCGTTTCGCGCGCGAAAATGACGTTCCCTTCTTAGGAATCTGTTTTGGCTTCCAATTAGCCATCGTCGAGTTTTGCCGCAACGTTCTGGGGCTCGAGGCAACGAGCGCTGAGCTGGATCCCACAGGCGTCCACGTCATCGATGTACTGCCCGAACAGCTTGACGTCGATCACTTGGGGGGCACCATGCGACTGGGCAACTACGAAATCGTCCTCTCGCCTGGGACGCGCGCGCATGCGATGTACCAGAGTGCGCTCGTGACTGAACGGCACAGACATCGGTTCGAAGTAAATCCAGAGTACGTTCAGCGCATCGAGCAAAACGGAATGGTGTTTTCAGGGAAAGCTCGAGACGGCATCCGAATGGAGATTGCAGAGATTCAGACGAAGAGATTCTTCTTGGGGACGCAGTTCCACCCAGAGTTTAAGTCGCGACCGGGCAGGCCGTCACCGCCGTTTCTTGAATTTGTGCGATCCGTCCTCCGCATGAACGAGAGCACATGATCTCACTTGACGGCGCGGCTGGATGTTGAACAAGAGAAACGATTGGACTCATGGTAAATAGTCAGGAATTTATTGAGGGAGCCATCGCAGAAATCAAGAGAGAAGTGGGAAATCATCGAGCGATCATCGCTCTCTCTGGCGGCGTCGATAGCTCGGTTTGCGCAGCGCTTGCGTACCAGGCGCTGGGAGCCAATCTGTACCCTGTGTACGTAGACACAGGACTGATGCGCAAGGGGGAGACTGAAAACATCAAGCAGACTTTTCGTCACATGCCGTTGACGATAATCGATGCAAAGGCGCGATTTATTAATGCGCTCAGCAGCGTTGTGGATCCCGAAGAGAAGCGAAAGATAACAGGCGAGACGTTTATCCGCATATTCGAGGAAGTGGCGAGGCAGAAGCAAGTAGAGTATTTGGTACAAGGTACGATCTATCCAGACATTATCGAATCTGAGGGGCAGATCAAGTCGCACCACAACGTCGGTGGCCTCCCCTCGGAGATTGCGTTCAACGGGGTCGTTGAGCCCCTCAAGTACCTGTACAAGGATGAAGTCCGCGAAATCGCGCGGGCCCTTAAGTTGCCACCTGAGCTCAGTGAGCGCATGCCGTTTCCCGGACCCGGGCTCGCGGTGCGCATTATCGGCGAGGTAACCGAGGAGAAACTCCACGTTATCCGCGAGGCGAACGCAATTGTCGAGCAAGAGGTCATGAGGTACAAACCGTGGCAGACTTTCGCAGCGCTTTTAGAGAAAGGAACCGGCGTGAAGGGCGACGTGCGTTTGCACGGCTGGATAATCGCGGTGCGAGCGGTGCAGTCGCGAGACGGCATGACTGCTGACGTGCTTGAAATGTCTTACGACGTACTTCGCAGAATTGCTTCGCGCATTACGAGCGAAATACCGGACGTCGCGCGCGTAGTGTATGATATTACGCCGAAGCCGCCTGCCACCATCGAATTTGAATAGACCCGCAACGTCTTGTCTGGAAGCGCTCTCTCTCAAAAGTGCACTTCCAGGCGTGGACGTACGCTGGCACAGTTGTAGGACGTGACAAAAAAATGAGCGTACCCGAAAAAGAAAAGGTAGTCGCCCAAGAATTGCAGCACTATATGCCGGTGTTTACGCGTCAACCGCTAGTGATTGAACGCGGCAGAGGCGCGATTGTTACAGATGCCGACGGGAATGACTACATAGATTGCGTCGCAGGAATCGCCGTTAATAGCATCGGACACTGTCATCCGCGCTTGGTCAGCGCCATCAAGGCGCAAGCAGAGAAGCTCATCCACACCTCAAATTTATACTACACCGAAGTCCAAGCGCGGTTAGCCGAGCGCATGACAAAGCTGACCGGCATGGAGCGCCTCTACCTGACAAACTCCGGAGCTGAATCAAATGAAGCCGCGATGAAGCTCGTGAGGAAAGTAACCGGAAAGAAAGGCTTCGTTTCGACTAAAAACGCATTCCACGGACGAACCATGGGTTCACTCAGCGTGACGTGGAAAGAGGCAATCCGAAAACCGTTTGAGCCCCTTATTAAGGGCGTCACCTTTGTCGATTATGGTGACGTGAACGCAATCGCCAGAGCGGTCACGGCGGATACCGCTGCTGTCATCGTGGAACCAATTCAAGGAGAAGGTGGGGTTATTGTTCCTCCAGACGAATACCTCGCAGGGGTCCGCGAGCTCTGCACAGAGCGGGGCGTACTAATGATCGCGGACGAGGTGCAAACCGGCTTCGGGAGGACGGGAAAATGGTTCGCGTGCGAGCACTCCGGCGTTGTTCCGGACGTGATGACGTTGGCTAAGGGTATGGGCGGCGGCTTTCCCGTAGGCGCTATGATGTCGCGCGAACCATATAAGTTCGCTCCAGGCGATCACGGGGGGACGCAGAGTGGCAATCCACTTGCGTGCGCTGCGGCTCTTGCTACGATCGACGTGATCGAAAGCGAATCTCTCGTTGAGCAGTCACGATACAAGGGTGAGCTGCTCAAAAAACTGCTAGGTGAGCTCGACTCGACCTATACTGTTGATATACGAGGTAAAGGACTTATGGTCGCCTATGAGTCGTCGCTTCCGGTACCTCCTATCGTTGACTACGCCCGAGCGAACGGCGTGCTGCTGAATAACACCTCAGAAAACGTTTTAAGGTTCGTGCCCCCTCTGGTGATCACAAAAGAGCAAATTGCAACGGCTATTGCAGTGGTTGAACGTGCCATCAACGTATATTCCAGGTAGGTCTGCCGAAGACGTAGCGCAAGCTTATGGCATCAGTCTCGACCATGTGATCAAACTCGGATCAAACGAAAACGCCCTGGGGCCGAGCCCGCGAGCGGTTGAGGCGATTAAGCAACACATCAACGAAATAAGCGTTTATCCCTCTCCTGGGTACGTCGAGCTCAAGGACGCCATCGCGCGTTACACCGGAGTTTCAGCGGAGCGTGTCATTGTCGGAAACGGATCGGACGATCTCCTCAACACTCTACTGCGCTCCATCATAGTGCCCGGTGATCAGGCGATTATTCCTATCCCCACTTACTCGTACTATGAAATAATCGTCGAGGCGGTACACGGCACGTGCGTCTACGTCAAGCGCGCCGACGATTTTTCAATCGATGTTGACGCTGTAATCGAAGCAATCACCGACAGAACCAAGCTAATCTTCATCTGCGCCCCCAATAATCCGACGGGAAACGCAATCAAAAAAGAAGCGCTGAGGCGCTTGCTACGATCGACAGAAGCGCTAGTCGTGCTGGACGAAGCCTACGCTGAATTTGCATCCCAAAGCCATATTGAGCTCGTAAGTCACTTTGACAACCTGATGGTCTCTAGAACGTTTTCAAAAGCTTTTGGATTGGCCGGGCTGCGCCTAGGCTATGCGGTGGTTGCAGAGGGGCTAGCGCGCTCGTACGAGAGACTCATGCTTGCCTTTTCCGTGAATCAACTGGCTGTCAAGGGGGGTATTGCAGCGCTTTCAGACCGCGGCTTTCTGGACAAGACCGTGTCGATGGTAGCGCAAGGACGTAAGTACCTGCGCGACAAGCTCCCCTTCAGGACGTACCCAACGGAAGCGAACTTTGTCTTTGTTGACACCGCGCCACACACCTCGCGCGAAGTATCGGAATACCTGCTGAGTAAGGGCATGATCGTTCGAAGCTGCGAGACGTTTCGTGGATGCTCCAATACCCACATTCGGATCACCGTCGGCCAGCCGTGGCAAAATGCGATGCTTATCGGTGCCATCAACGAATTTGTGTCCACGACCTGACTTCTTTACTGGCCTATGAAAATTGCTCTCACAGGAACTCCCGGCACCGGCAAAACCACAATTGGCAAGATTCTCCGCGACCGCTACGGTCTCAAGGTGGTGGACATAAACGAAGTGATTCGCGCTCACCAGTACTACGCAGGGTGGGACGAATACCGTGATTGTCTAATAGTTGATCTCGAGGCACTGAGGGCGCACCCGTTTTCAGAAGATCTCGTGCTTGAGGGGCACCTCTCCCATAACCTCCTCGTCGACCGTGTTATCGTCCTCCGGACTAATCCGGTCGCGCTTCGAAGGCGCCTACAGCAGAAGGCTTTTTCAGCCAAAAAGATAAACGAAAACGTAGAAGCAGAAATCCTTGATGTCATCCTGGTTGAGGCCCTCGCGCAGCACGGTAACGCTGTGTACGAAGTAGATTCGACAGGTACGCTGAGTGAATCAGCACAACTCGTCTGGGAAATCATACAAGGACACTGGCTCGAGCGATTCGTCGCAGGCCAATGCGACTGGACTGCCTATTTGAATGACGCTTGACACATACCGCGGAAGAATGGGGCGGATTTTAAATCCGATCGCGCTAGCGCTTTACAGGCGCGGCGTAAGTGCAAACCAACTGAGCGCCCTGTCCCTCGTTTCTGCAGTCGTCGCCGGTGTTGCGTTCTACGCGCAAGTGCTTTCATTGGCGATATTAGCAATTGCCTGCAACGCACTCTTTGACGCATTAGATGGGTGCTTGGCGCGAAGTTCTAGCAGCGAATCGATGAAAGGTGACCTAATCGACCACGTCGTTGACCGCTATTCCGATATTTTCATATTCGCCGGTATTACGCTCGGTGGGTACGTTGCTTGGCAGATTGGGCTGCTAGCGATTGTAGGCGTTCTCATGACGAGTTATCTTGGAACCCAGGCGCAAGCACTTGGCATTGGCCGGAATTATCGGGGCTTGCTCGGGAGAGCAGACAGGCTCTTCCTCATTTTCTTTGTCGCGTTGCTCAGCCTCATATTCCCTGAAAACGTCATCTGGTTCCCGTTGCTCGGCTGGATGATGGTTTTTGTGGCCTTGGCGGGCAATTTCACAGCGCTGCAACGATTCTATCTCGCTTATCAGCAGCTGTAGAGGAAAAACGTGGAGCAAGCGCTGTGTGTTGCATAACTAGAAACTGCTGGATCGCACGCCCACACGCGTCAACTCTTCGCCCGGTAGACTATAGCACGCGCTAACGACGAACGATTCAGAGAACGGCGAATGCTGCTCGCTTATGCGAACATTGACCCCAGCTGCTGCGCCTCGACGTTAGGCATGCCCATCACTTTACGCACGGCATCGTCAAAATCGGCAGCGGTCACTGACTCGCGCTCCGCGCGAATGGCAAACATGCCGGCTTCCATCGCAATTGCTTTTATGTCCGCGCCACTTGCGCCCTCAGTGAGCTTCGCAATCTTCCCGGCGTCAATCTCGTGAGCCAAGTTCATGCCGGACGTGTGGATCTTGACAATTTCAACGCGGGCTTCGTAAGTTGGGAGTGGTATGTCGATAAGGCGATCAAAGCGGCCAGGCCGAAGCAACGCAGGGTCGAGTATGTCACTCCTATTTGTCGCGCCGATGATCTTTACGTCGCCGCGATTTTCAAATCCGTCCATCTCGGCGAGGAGCTGCATGAGCGTCCGTTGGACTTCACGATCTCCCGAAGTTGCGCTGTCTAAGCGCTTCGCTCCTATCGCATCGAGTTCGTCAATGAAAATGATGCTGGGGGCCTTTTCCCGGGCCATTTCAAATAGCTCTCGAACGAGTCGAGCGCCTTCCCCGATGTACTTTTGAACTAGCTCACTGCCTACGATTCGTATGAAAACCGATTCGGTTTGTTTTGCTACTGCCTTCGCAAGAAGCGTTTTTCCTGTCCCTGGAGGGCCGTAGAGAAGCACCCCCTTAGGTGGTTCTATGCCGACCCGCTGAAATAGCTCAGGCTTCAATATTGGGAGCTCTACCGTTTCCCGCAGCTCTTGAATCTGACCGTCAAGGCCTCCGATGTCATCGTAGCTCACGGTTGGGGTCTCGATGATCTCCATCCCATACACCGTGGGGTCCTTCGAAGGTGGCAAAGCGCCGACGATAGCGAGGGATTGTTGGTTCAGCGCGACTCGGGCGCCCGCGATGAGTTCCTGTTCGATGAACTGCGAGGCGTTGACCACAAACTTTGGGCCCGTTGAGCTCTTGATCACTACTCGATTGTCGTCAAGCACGTCAAGTACGGTCCCTACGAGTAACGGTGGTCCTTTTAGTCGTTCAAGCTCACTTCTGAGTTTTCGGACTTCGCGCTCGTAGCGCACCTTCTGATTCTCGGCGGATCTCTTCTCGTTTTCGACCTTGCGATTGGCATCGCGGAGCTTGAGATTGCGCTCTTCCAGTTGACGAACGCGATCCAAGAGGTATTCAGAAAAATCGTTCCCCTTCTTTTCGCTTTCGTCAAACGAATCTTCCACTGTCGTCTCCTCCGCATGGTATTTAACAATGCATGCTATATATCCTTTTTTCGAGGAAAGCTATGCACTGCGAATTATGCGGGAAAGAAATCCAAGGAAAGCCTAAACGCGTTGTAGTCGAGGGAGCACAGCTCGAAACGTGCGCCGCTTGCGCAGGTCTTGGTACGGAAATCCGCCGCCCCCAAACGTTGCGCGCACCCGCGAATATAGTCGGCGCACACGCCCGCACCCGGTACCGGGATATTTATCGTCAAATGGAGGGTGAACTTGATCCCGATTTCGATCATATCGTGAAGTACGCCCGTCAAAAAAGTGGACTGACCCAGGAGCAACTGGCGGCCAAAATAATGGAAAAGGCGCTCATCATAAAGAAAATCGAGCGTAAGGAATTGACCCCTGACGATAAGCTCCGAAAGAAACTCGAAAAGGCGCTGAATGTAAGTCTCCTCATCGACATCGGCAGGGAAAAAGCGCAGAAAGGCAAGCCGTCCGAAAACTTGACCTTCGGAGACGTGGCCATCGTCAAGCGGCGGCACTGAAGGCGCTGCCTTTTTGCAGACAGCTATTTGCCGAGGGGCGTACGGTGGCTATTATTAAGGTGACTAAAAGTGTGCAGGGCGCTGCTAACGCTATCAAGGCCGGTAAGGTAGTAGCCTACCCGACCGAGACTGTCTACGGAGTTGGCGCGCTCGCCCTGCAAGAATCCACCGTGAGGAAAGTGATCGCGCTGAAACAGATGGCTTCAAAGCCTATCTCGCTTGCAGTTTCTCGCTTCGACATGATAGAGGCTGTTGCGCATATCGATGACGCCCCCCTTCTCCACACGCTATTGCCAGGGCCAGTAACCGTGCTGTTGCGAAAGAAGGACGTCGTTCCTGATGTCCTAACGGCCGGTGCGAACCTCGTCGGTATTCGGTTTCCGTCGCACATTGTCACTCGAGCATTGATTGACTCTGTAGGGGCGCCCATCACCTCGACTAGCGCTAACGTGACCGGCGCGCCTCCAGCAATGTGCGCAGAAGATGTGAAGATCGGCGTCGATTGTGTGCTTCAAGGGGGCAAAGCCACATTGGGTCCTTCGACTGTCGTCGATCTCGTCAATTATGTGGTGGTGCGCCGAGGTGCGGACTTCGACGCTGTGTATGAAAGAACTGGGATTCTACGTCGGAGCGGGGAGCAAATCTGACCGGGCGTCAACAGTTCTTCCTTTTTGCCAACAGCATCCACGCATGCTTTATTTTGGCCGTCTCTGGAGGGCGATACTGCGTGAATAGCGCGAAAAAGTGCGAGGTTTCGTCTACAGAACACACGTCAAATGCTAGGAAAGGGTGGCACGTTGCTTGTTTCGGCAGTAGAAGTAACTCACTACTTTCATGACCGCTCATAGATAGTGTCTATTTCACAAGGTCTTGTACCACTGAGGCGGCCAAGTACCAAGATTCTGGGAAACTTAATAATGGTGCAATGATAACACGATCGCGAGATGATATTGCAGGAGCCAGTTAGAATAAGGGATTTTGTTATTACCAAAAATAACTGGATTTACGCGGTTGTTTCATACGACAATGAGCCGCATATCCGCGGCTTCTTACGCTACATTCCGGACAAGAATGGCGACAGAGTGAGCCGGGACGGTACGCGGTTTCGCAAAGTCGGCTTCGAAGAAGCACGGCAGCTGATGCATAAATCTGTCCACTACCGAGACGGGCTCTGTGCCATTCCCTGCGAGAACGTTGCGCAGCTGGAGCGCCCTCGGCAGTGCGTGGAACGCTGCGATGACGCCGACGTTTCGTCTATCGTGGATTTTTTTGAGAACAACGGCATTAGTCGGCACCATATGGGCGTCACAGGTTCTCGACTTGTTGGGCTTGCAACTGACTCGTCTGACATTGATTTTGTTCTCTATGGGAGGCCGAACTTTGAACGCGGGCGAGACGCTCTGCGCGACGCGGTAGAATCCGGATTGTTGCCCGAAATTGATACTGGTTTGTGGCGGCGGATATTCCAAAAGCGCACTCCGGAACTGACGTTCGAAGAGTTCGTTCTGCACGAGAAAAGAAAATGGAACCGTGGGTCAATAGGGGCGACGTACTTTGATCTGCTATTCGTACGGGACTTTGATGAGATAGCCATTGAGCCTCGAGGAACAGACGATGGATTTGCAACTGTCCGCGCTACAGTGACCAATGCTACCTATGCATTTGACAGCCCTGCTATTTACGAGATAGAGCATGAGACCGTCAACAAGGTGCTCTCATACACTCACACCTACGCGGGCCAAGCAGTTGAAGGTGAAGTGATCGAAGCGCGAGGAATCTGCAACGAAGCTGGAGTTACGCGCCTGATCGTCGGCACCTCGCGGGCGGCCCGAGGAGAATGGATAAAAAGCTGCACGTTGCTGTCACGCAACGGTACACAACCAGGGTGAGATTCGTCTCATGGTCGACTCAGCGAAAATATGGTGTTTTATGTTCATTCCAGTCCATTCAAATCGGGCGTCGATAGCGCATGGCATCCGAGCACGGTGAGAAAAGCGTCTGCGCACTCAATTGCGGCAAGGGGACCAGTATGTGGCCTCCGTATGTGACAATTGCGCGCGCGTGAATAGGCGTAGGAAGGAGCAGACCCGGGCCGGTCGCGACTTGCGAGTGATGTAAGTGGAAGTGCGGATTAAATACGACAAAGGAACGCTGCTGATTCGCGGCGATGCGCGGGTCCCGAACTCCCACTGGGACGCGCGCTCTGGCGCGTATCGAGCACTGGCGTTGCACTATGCAGATATCACCGATTATCTCGAGAGCAGTCACATCAACTATGTAGATGAAGCGCTTGAGTTGCTCCCGGTCCCGCGCTTGCAGTTCCACGCCTCGTTGCGGGACTACCAAACAGACGCGTTGGACTCGTGGATGCAAGCGGGAAAGCGAGGCACGGTTGTCTTGCCGACTGGTGCTGGAAAAACCATTGTCGCCGTCGGAGCAATTGGCACGCTGCAAACGCCTTCCCTAGTCATTGTACCTACGCTCGATTTAGTGGAGCAGTGGCGCCGTGTGCTCGCGGCCCAATTTGCGATCGAGATAGGGACGTACGGGGGTGGGGAAAACGTGCTTAAACCGCTCACGGTATCGACGTACGACTCGGCATATTTGCGCGCCGCGGAACTCGGCAATCGATTTGGACTCATCATATTCGACGAGGTCCATCACCTGCCCGCGCCGGGCTATCGCCACATCGCCGAAATGTTTCTGTCGAGAGCGAGGCTAGGACTTACGGCAACGTATGAACGCGAAGACGGACTGCACAGCGAGCTCCAACGTCTCATTGGCGGCAAAGTCTACGAGCTGACCGTACAGGATCTTGCCGAGGAACACCTTTCTGGCTACGAAGTCGCGCATCTCTTTGTCGACTTGACGCCCGATGAAGCTGAGGAGTACGCGCGGATGTATGGTGCATTCATTGATTACCTCGCACGCCGCAATATTCCGATGCGCACGCAGGCTGATTTCTCGCGGTTTATCATGAGGAGCGCGTGGGATCCAGAGGCGCGAAAGGCGCTTCTGGCTCGAAATCGGGCGTTGGATATCGCCTTGAACTCACGAGCGAAGATGGAGGCGCTCAAAGAGCTCCTTCTCGAGCATCCTACTGATCAGACGATCATCTTCACACAACACAATAAGCTCGTCGACCGCATCGCGCGTACGTTCTTGATTCCCGCAATCACGCACACGACGTCTAAGGACGAGCGCAGGGAGATCCTTGACAGCTTTCACGACGGCGTGTACCGTATAATAGTCACATCAAAAGTGCTTGACGAGGGCGTGGACGTTCCCGACGCTGCGCAAGCCATAATACTGAGCGGAACCGGCAGTTCTCGAGAATTCATTCAGCGCCTCGGGCGCGTGCTGCGAAAGCGAGAGGGAAAGCGCGCGAGACTCACTGAAATCGTGACACGTGACACGACCGAAACAAAAATAAGTCACCGTCGGAAGCGAAAATGGAGGAACGCAGAGCGTGCTGCCTAGTAATCTTCTCATCGCCCGTTCTCGCTCGGGAAAGATCAAACCGGTGTACGCGCCGCTCGAAGAGCGTTACTTGGAGTTGGCATCGCGTTTGATCGAGACCTATGAAGCACACGTGGGCAAGCGCAAGGGCGAGCTAGTAAAGCACTGTCAGCAGTTCGAGGACGACGGCTTTGATTACCGACTGGTGAGGGGATTGATCGCGTTGCTCGACCGATCAGCAGTCTTCGAACCGCGAAGCCATATCGCTCCCAAAAAAGCGCGCCGCGAAGTCTTCACAGAGGCAAATCGTTATGCGCTTGTCGCGACGAACGAAATGAAAAAAGAGGTGATGGCTCAGGCAGCATCACGACTCGGCATCTCACCATTGCAGCTCGAAGAGTCGCTCTGGAGCGATGCCGAGGACGAGTTGGTGCTTGAACGCTTCGCTCCTCTGCGTCCGCGCGAGCTAATCCAGCAGTACAACCTAAGCTTGACGCAGACGTTGCTGTTCAAGGCGGTCTCTCTTGAGTTTACTGCGGGGGGCAACTACCAGCGTATTTTCAGGCGGCTGAAGTACCTGGGCCTCATGTACACCGTAGAGCAGGTCGGCGGCCTTTATCGAGTTTTCGTGGATGGCCCCGTCTCGCTCTTCAAGATGACCGAGCGGTACGGCACATCACTAGCGAAGCTGCTGCCATCTATCGTGGAGGCTCGTGAATGGCGCCTAAAGGCGCATATCATTGGCGGGGAACGACAGGCACCTAAGCTGGTCGAACTGGAACTTGACAGTGACAAGGCAAAAGAGCTCCTTAAGGTGCCGGCTGCCGAGGAAGCAAGAGAGCACTTTGACAGCTCCGTTGAAGCGGCGTTTGCCCGATCGTTTAACGCGTTGAGGTTGGGCTGGACTCTGAAAAGAGAACCAGAGCTTTTGACTGCCGGACGGTACGTGTTCATCCCCGATTTCGGCTTTGAAAAGAACGGTGTGAAGGCGTACCTGGAAGTGGTCGGTTTTTGGACTGACGAATACCTTCAGAAGAAGCTCGGGAAGCTGCGGGAGCTCGACGTTGAGAACTTGCTCATTGCTGTTGATAGGACCCTCAGTTGTGCTAAGTTCAAGGAAGTGAAAGGCCTCGTCATCTTCTACGACAAGAAAGTGCCGCTGAAGCCGGTCGTCGACTACCTAAAGCAGTTAGAGGAAAAGACCATCATGCAGCAGGCCGAAACCATCGACAGCACACGGCTCGGACTCACAGGCGACGTAATCGACGTAGTGCAACTGGCCGACGAACAGTCCGTATCGGCAGGGGCCGTCACGCGGTGGCTGCAGGCCAATCCAGCAGCGCATTACCGTCTGATCGGCACACTTCTTATAAGTGAACAGAAGCTTGGCGTAATCGCAGAGAGACTGGGAGCGCTTGAAGGTGGCACGCTACCTGCTGCGCTCAGTGTAATCGAAGAAGAAGGGTTCTCATCTCCAGAGAAAGTGTTGGAAGCTCTCGGCTACGTTGTCGAATGGCGCGGCCTTGACCCAGACAGCGCCACAATTCGGAAGCAACCTCACGTGCTGCTGTAGGATCACCACGGAACAAGAAGACGTTGGTCCTGCGAGGCGTTGCTTACGCGCGGCACGCGGTGTCGAGACATCGAGTCTTGGTTTTCAACTGCAGCTTCGGGAGCCCGCACTTGCACCGTCCAACGATCGTGGCGTTAGCAGGCAATAAGAAGGCGGTTTTACATCCGTCGTAGTACTGTGCACACCCCACAATGATTCCCTTCCTGCGCACGATGGTTAGAGAACCGTGGCAGCGAGGGCAGATGAAGTTACTCGCTGCGAAGTGTTTGGAAATCACATCATCCATGTTCTCGCAATGACGGTCAATGCACACGTCAACGCCAAGAAGTTTAAGCCTGAACTTTGGCAGCCCGCAGTTGCAAGTACTTTCGGCGAGTTCTGCTCCTGTGGGCAGTTTGTAAAGAGCTCCGCAATCGCACGTTATTGCGCTTTCAGCGCGGCTCAACGAGCCGCCGCATTGCTTGCAGCGCCCGACGGATCTCGAGCGCACGTCTGAAAAACCTTCGTTCGGCTTTGTGTTCTTCGTGCGCGTGGCGTCGTGGGGGGTCGTGAGCGGCGTCTCCAATGCTCTTGGTCGATGTGTCTCTCCAAGCGCTCCTGGAGGTATCGAAAAGCGTGGGACTTCCGCCTCAACTCTTGTCCCATTGCCGGGAGTTACCGGTCTTCTGCTCGCGTTACTAGTAACTCCTCTTAGTTCGCTTGGGAGCCCCGCTATCACTATTTCTTTCTCTCTGATTTGCGGAGCTTCGACGCAGTCGAGATGGTCGACTCGCACTTGATACGTGACTCGTTCATTTTGAGAACCGTAGATGCCGATAGGAATTGATTTGGCATATCCATTCGCCAGATAGAAGCTATCGCGAAGCATCTTGAGCCCATTGGCAAACACGGTTACCGACACACGTGCGCCTCCGCGAGCGTTTGCTAGAGTTGCGTGACACATTAGGCCTTGTCCAAATGCTATGGAATCGGGCAACTGCATGTCAATCACGATTTCGGGCAGCTTGTTTATTGACTGTGCGATCCGCGTGCCGGCAACGAGTTTTGAAAGCATAGCTGGCGTGATGTCAAACGGCGACCTGATCCCCTGCGTATAGAGCTGAGTCGCCTGTTTTATGCCCACTCCGTCCAGCTGAAGCAACGGGCAAAGCTGCTCTGGCGCTCCGTATTCAATTCTTAGAGCGAGAATTTTCGCGCGCAAGACGGTTTCCGGTGCGTTGAAACGGAGGAGGAACGCTTCGAGTGCCGATAGAAGCCGAAGCGCGTTTTGTCGGATGAGCCACGCATCGCTGCGCAGCGCTTCTGGGACCTCTCCGCGCTCAATGTATACCTTCAATATCGCATGTACTTTGGACTTTGGCCCTTTATAGTGCGCTTGCGCGCCCTTTATCGCTGACAGTTCATTGCGCCTAACGACCACGCCGGTGAACTCTTCAGCCGAAGCAACGGCGTCGAGCAGTTCCTCGTCTGAAGGCCCTTCTCTCAATTGTTTGAATCCGCGAGCAGTGTCGAGGCGAAGATAATACTTCGAGGCCAGCGTGCCAAGATCGGTCGGAAGCAGATTATCCTGTGCCTCGACCGCGAAGCCTTTTTCGATGAGGGCGTTTACGTGATCGTCCAACAAAACACTTGATTCCGGGTGTTGCACGTAGTAAAACGTCCCGCTAAACCATTGTTGTGCATCCTCGCGGCTCTTGATGGTACCCATGCTAATTTCGGCGTTCAAATGCTCACTGAGCGTTGTGTGCAACTGCGAGCGTATGGGTGGCCCCTCCCGCAACATCTGCACGAAGTCGTCCGCACGGTCGCGTGGAGCGATAATCCACCCGAATCCACGTTCGTCATACTGGGGCCTTCCAGCCCTACCGAGCATTTGGAGCAGATCCAATGAGCTTGTTTCCTCATCGATGGCTTCATTCGCGATGTCGCGAATAACGACAACACGTGCAGGTAGGTTCACGCCCCAGGCGAGCGTCGACGTAGAGACTAGTATCTTGATGTGTCCGGCTTTGAAAGCCTCTTCAACAAGGTCCCTGTCTTGCTTCACAAGACCCGCGTGATGAAAACCGATGCCGTTGCGCACGGCGTCTCCGAGGGATTTGTTCTTGATTCCTGCTGCTACTTGTTCGGACTCTTGTGTTGCAAGTTTCGCCCTTTTTGTGGCGAAGATTTCGACGAGCTTTGACGCTGCCTGGGTCGTGTCGGACCGCGTTGCTACGAAAATGAGGGCTTGACCGCCGGCGAGGTGCGGCTCGATCAGTGAGACGGCCTTGTAAAGTCTAATGTACTTGTCTACGAACTTGTTCTTGCCAGGATTGTATCCAAAAACGTCGGCTTTGAGTGGAACTGGGCGGTACGAATCGTCAAAGGCAAAGGTTCGCTCTTCCGTGGCTCCTATCCATTGAGCGACCTCGCGAACGTTGGGCATCGTCGCGCTGAGTGCAACGATCCGGACTTTGTTGTCCCTGATGCGCTTCATCCGCGTAATCAGAGCCTCAAGCACGCCACCGCGCCCATCAGAATCGAGCAGATGCACCTCATCGATGATAATAACCGAGACGTCTCTTACGAACTTGTGTGTCGTGCTGAACTTTCTGCTCGAAGAATCCCATTTCTCCGGCGTCGATATGATGATGTGTGCGCTGCGGGCTTTTGCCGGGTCCAGCTCGCGTTCGCCAGAAACGACATAGACCCTAAATCCCATTGGCTCAAACAGTCTTTGCCAGTCGCCTTCCTTCTCGTTCGTCAGCGCCCGCAGCGGGGCGAGGTAGAGGATTTTGCCGCTTCGCGGCTTTGAAAGCTCCCGAACCATCGCAAGCTCAGCAAGGACAGTCTTTCCGGATGCGGTCGGCGCGGCAACGACAACGTCTTCGTCCGATGCGAGGAGACTTGGCAGTACGCGCGACTGCATTTCATTGAAAAAGGTGAAGGGAAAGAGAGGCACAAACTGACCGCTAATTGAATCTACAACTGAGTGCATCCTCTGACCATGCCCGATAATAATAGGATTCTCCGCCGAATGCTATTTTAAGCTATGCATTAGGGGGAAAAAGTAATATCGCGTCATCAGCAATGGGAAATGACAGGAACGGTGCGCGAAGATGGTGTTTGACATAAAAGGCGACAAAGTGGTGCTCTCTAAGGGTTCCTTTGCGGAGGAGGACTTCAGCTATTATGGTCGGTTGAAAGGCGACGGCCTCGAGCTGTCACTCGTCGAAGCTGCCTTCTTGATAGAACGGGATCGGCTTGAGCTGGGGGTCTCGCTCAAAGAGTTTATGAAAAGAGCTTCGGGGAAGCAACCGTACTTTGACCTCAAATATGTGGTCTATAAGGACCTTCGCGAACGTGGTTACTACGTGCAACCAAGCGTGACGGACTTCCGGCTCTATCCGCGCGGAGGACGGCCAGGCGAGGGTGCGGCTTCTGCTTATGTCTACGTGCTTTCAGAACGTATTCCTGTTCCCTTTGCTGACCTCGTGCAAAAGGTCAAACTCACTCAAAACGTGCGGAAAAAGATGCTGCTTGCAGTCGTTGATGGGGAAAGCGATCTGACCTTTTACGAAGCTAAAAACGCGCGCATGCAGGGCAAGATGACGCCCCTAACGGTGGATCTCTCTGAAGCCGACGCCACCCTTCTTGACGACCGAGTCGTTATCTGGGATCAGCAACACGCCGTGCAGCTCTACGGAGCTGGCTTTTACGGAAAGCTCGTTGACGAGAAATTGCTCCAGCTCTCGCTTCTTGAGTGCGCGTACCTCATGCGACTCGGGTTGCCAGTTGAGGACGGGGCGACGAACAAGCGCTTCACCACACGGCAATTCATGCGCAAGTCGAATGCCCTCGAACCAGAATTCGTGAGGAAGCTTGACGTATACACGGATCTTCGCGATCGCGGTTTGGTCGTGAAAACAGGTTTCAAGTTTGGCAGCCATTTTAGGGCATATGAGCAAGTCAGCGACGTACGCGCGATACCGCACTCGAAGTACCTCGTGCACGCACTTCCGGAGGACTACGTCGTGATGCTTCCGGAGATGTCACGCGCCGTGCGTCTCGCACACGGCGTGCGCAAACGAATGATCTTTGCGTATGGTGGAAAAAACGGTCTCGAGTACCTTGACATTGGGCGGGCAAAACCGTAACCCGCCGGCACGTTGGCACGCGACGTCGCGACACGCCGAACTAGCAAGCACGTTGCAGCGCCCTGAGGTCTTCGCTACTATGCGGTGTCTTTATAATTGCTCGTGACTATCACTAGCCGAAATATATATCCGAACAGGGCTGACAACGATGCCAAGCGATGAATTTCTCGTCACACCGTGGGAAGTAGAAGGCAACGTCGACTATAACAAGCTGACGGCGCTCTTTGGCACGCAGCCCATTGACGACGCGATCTTGGCGCGATTCAAGAGGCTTACCGGCTCAATCCCGCCTATGTTGCGAAGGCAGGTATTCTTCTCGCACCGAGACTTTAACTGGATACTCGATCGGTACGAAGCGGGTGAAAAATTCGTCCTCTACACCGGGCGCGGGCCTTCAGGGCACACGCATCTTGGTCATCTGATGCCGTGGATCTTCACGAAATACCTGCAAGACGCGTTTGACGCAGATCTGTACTTTCAGATGACCGACGATGAAAAATTCCTACAGAAGGACGAGCTAAGTGCTAGTGCGACGCGCGGTTTTTCGTATGACAATGCCCTTGATCTAATAGCGCTCGGCTTTGATCCAGAGAAGACTCGGATATTCCTCGACACGGAGTACGCACGAACCCTCTATCCGATTGCGCTAGAAGTGGCAAAGCGGGTGACATTTTCGGCAGCTCGTGCGGTCTTCGGATTCGACAGCAGCACCAACATCGGAATGGTCTTCTTCACGAGTATGCAATCGGCGCCAGCATTTCTTCCCGCGATATTGTCCGGGCGAAACGTTCCGGTGTTGATCCCGTGTGCGATCGACCAAGATCCACATTTTCGTATAACTCGTGATGTAGCTCCCAAAATGGGGTACTACAAGCCCGCACTAATCCACAGCCGTTTTTTCCCGAGCCTCTTAGGACTGGACAAAATGTCTGCATCGATTCCTGAAACCAGCATCTTCACCACAGATAGTCCAGAGCAGGCGCGCACGAAAATTGCCAACGCCTTTACAGGAGGGCGAACGACGGTGCAAGAACAGAGGGACCTAGGTGGGGTGCCTGATATTTGTGCGGTGTATCAGTACTCATTCTACCTCTTTGAGCAGGACGATAAGCGGGCCGTTGAGCTGCGAGAAGAGTGTTTGCGCGGCGCGCGCGCTTGCGGCGAGTGTAAGAATGAGCTTGCTGACAAGGTCGTGCAATTCCTGAAACATCACCAGGCTGCGCGCGAGCAAGCGCAAGACCGAATAGAAGATTTTATCATCCGCGACTGTCAAGAATGACGTGATCAAGGAACCCCTCCTCTAAACAGCGTGCGGTGAGGATCGATTATTCTCAAAGGGTTCTGCGTTTAGCGTCTGCTGACGCAAGCGCCTGGAGGTAGTGGCTGCGTCGGTCGTTTTGCGCCTCAGGTCGTAGCTTTTCGTCCAGTCTCGAAAAAAGATCTGCGCTTACTAGTTTATGATGCCGCTTCGATGTGATGCGCGATCGGTGGCGAAGTTACGATGCAAGTGAAATGGAGCCCCGCCCACCCTTCACAGGCCTTTTGCGATTTTGCGAAAAGCTTCTTTCGCACGGCTGCTTTCCCTTGGATGATCAACGATCGGCGCAGGATAGCCAGGAATCGTCTTGTCCTTTAGCTTGTCGAGAGAATGGACAAGGGCAGGGGGGATAGCCCGCAATTCCGGGATCCACGCTTTGATGTACGTACAATCAGGACCGTACCGTCTCTGCTGCAGCCAAGGATTGAAAATCCGAAAATATGGCTGCGCATCGCAGCCGGTCGACGCGCACCACTGCCAGTTTCCATTGTTGACCGCGGGATCGTAGTCCACAAGCTTCTGCGCAAAGTAGCGTTCTCCCCAGCGCCAGTCGATGTGCAGATCCTTCGTGAGGAATGATGCGACGATCATCCTGACCCGATTGTGCAAGAATCCAGTCGCGTTCAGCTCTCGCATCCCTGCGTCGACTATAGAGAACCCTGTCCTCCCGGCGCACCACGCGCTAAATTTGGCCGGGTCGGTATCCCATACCATAGCGTTATACTGCGGATGAAACGAGCCGCCGAAGACGTGGGGGAAAAAATACGCAATGTGCGAGTAGAAGTCACGCCAAAACAACTCAACAATGAGTTGATGCTCGAGACCGAGTTGGGTCGCGATGGCATGGTAAGTCTCGCGTATTGAGCACGTGCCGAACTTGTGGTGTGCCGAAAGCCTCGTTGTCGCGTTTTTAGCAGGGTAGTCTCGAGCGGTTGCATAATCAACGAACTGATGCAGGGTAGCAAGCACTTCGAGTGCTTGCGGGCGTCCGCCGCGCATATAGGTCCGTTGATTCAGAGGTTTCAAAGCGTCATCACGGATCTCGTGTTGTTCTGACGCGACGCGCACATTCGAAAGATTGCCGACCTCAGCAACATTTATAGGTCGGACTGGAACCGAGCGCGCTTTCCTGAGAAAATGCGAGAAGATCGTATACGGTTCCCCATCGTCTTTCAGGACGTGAGTTGGCTTGTGGAGCAGTGTCGGAACAGCAGCGAAACGCGACATCTTTGTTTTGGCACGCTTCTGCGATCGCGGCGTCTCTGGTTCTGCTGAACGGGGCATAATCTTTGTTTATGAAAACAGCCTCGATATCCTCCTCAGCGACAAGGCGATCCACAATCGTCTCTCGGCGTCCACGAAAAATGGATAATCGGCCACGTGCCGCCGTCACTTGGTGGGCGAGGTCCTGGAGTGATTCGATCCTGAACTGGAACGCATTCGGACTGAAGTACTGATTTCGCGTCCTTGTCTCGGGTCAAAGATAAACAACGGCACCACCGTTTTAGAGGCCTGAGACGCTTCAATCAGCCCAGTGTTGTCGCTTATGCGTAAGTCTCTCCTGAACAAGAAAATGGATTTTCGATAATCTGCCATTAGCCATCCTCCGTGCCGCGCTGAGGCTCAGCCAGAGAGACTCGCTGCGCGATAACACCGTCATTTTGGCTTGCATATGGTTCGTGTCGACAGGTAACAATAAATAATAACCGTGTGTAGGTGAGTAGCAATACGCGTATTTTACCCTTTATAACGTCAGAGATTCGTATGGTGCAACTATCGAAGAATGACTGGACACTTTTTCGTGCCCTTAAGCGCGCAAAGCGAGCGACCATTGAAGCCCTGTCAAAAGACGCCAGCTTGAAAACCGAGGCAGTCCTTCAATCGGCGTACCTTCTTCAAACAGAGGGGCTAGCGGAGGTAAAGGAAATCATCGAAACTGTCTACGAACTCACCGCTGAGGGCGTAACCTACGCTGACAAGGGGCTTCCAGAACGGCAGGTTCACGACTACTTGCTCATAAATGGGCCAACTCTGCTGACGGACCTCAAGAGCATCTTTCCAGCCGTGTCAATCGCTATT
>Ga0187853_10000035_pt1 | contig 162256 bp, 149 predicted proteins | sample June2016WEW_6_10_2_FD_132417 | JGI IMG/M metagenome (GOLD analysis project Ga0187853, IMG submission 132417) | Peatland microbial communities from SPRUCE experiment site at the Marcell Experimental Forest, Minnesota, USA - June2016WEW_6_100 | ecosystem: Environmental > Terrestrial > Soil >... | reverse complement strand
GGCACTACTCTTTGTGTTTTTCTTCCCTTCCGTAGAACTTAATTCTGTCCCCCTTGAAGTGAAGAGGAATACTTTTCAAAGGACCATTTCTATGCTTGGCGATATCAAGCATCATGTTTTCGGAGTTATCATCATCTTCTCGCCAAAGAAACATAACCACGTCAGCATCTTGTTCAATTGATCCCGAATCCCGGAGGTCCGAAAGTTGGGGCTTTTTACCACCTCTGGTTTCAACCGCACGGGATAGCTGTGATATTCCAAGTACAGGAATCTTGAGTTCGCGCGCAAGGTTTTTAAGCCCCTGGGAAATTTCCGAGACTTCCTGGACCCTGTTTTCCAAATTCCGGCTCCTCGCCAACTGCAAATAATCGACAACAAGAAGATCCAATCCGTTCTCAACCTGAAGTCTCCTGGCTTTTGTTCTCATTTCAAGAATCGAAAGGGCCGGAGTATCGTCGATAAACAATGGCGCTTCAGCAAGTTCTCCCATAGCATTACTTAACTTTGTAAAATCCTCCTCGGAAAGTTTGCCAGTTTTAAGCTTCCAGGCATCGATGTCCGCTTGCGAAACCAAGAGTCTGTCTACAAGTTCTTCCCGGCTCATCTCAAGCGAGAAAAATCCAACCGGCCGCTTAAGCTCTACAGCAACATATTGGCAAATATTCATAGCAAGCGAAGTCTTTCCGACTCCCGGACGGGCCGCCAAAACAATGAGGTTGCTTTTCTGCATTCCGGCAAGGGCGTCATCGAGGTCGGGAAACCCGGTGGCAACGCCGCGGATACCTTCCCCGCTTTTATGAAGTTCATCAAGCCTATCAAAGCTTTCGGCAAGAGTATCCCTGACCGAAGTAAAGGCTTTAGTCAAACTCTTCTGGCTAAGTGAAAATATTTCCCTTTCGGCTTCATCCAGCACCTCGGTTGCCCCCATCCCTTCATCCATCGAAATTTCAACCAACCGGGTGGCCGCACTCATTAAGGCACGTTTTGTTGCGGTATCTTTTACAATCCGGCCATAGTGTTCAACATGCGCGGCGGTAGGAACTTTATTAGCCAAATCCGCCAGAAATGAAGATGACCCGACCGACTTAAGTGACTTTCTTTTCTTAAGCCTTTCCGTAACAGTGAGGACATCAATAGGAAGCCTTTCTTCATATAAAGTCAGACAAGCTTCATAAACCTCTTTCAGCCGCTCGTCATAAAAATTTTCTGGAAGTAAAAACTCTGCAACAGCGATAACCGCATCCTTATCAATAAGCATTGCCCCAATTACGCTTTCTTCGGCTTCTTGCGAGTGAGGCGGAACCCTAGCTTGATTCGGTTGTGCTGCCATATTTATTACTTATATAGACTTCCCCGGGCAGCGTGTAAAGAAGGACTATTTTTTCTCCAGGACAATTACCTTTGTGCTTTGATCTTCCAAAATATCTTCGCGCCTCAACGTAAATTTCGGTAGATTCTCAACTGTCATACCGATTTCTTTCAAAAATGTATCGAGCGGTTCAACACCGGAAAAAGCCTGAGCATTCATTTCGGCAGTTTTATAATGCATCGGGATAATAAAATACGGATCAATCTTCCCCACAACCTCAACCGCCTCTTTTGGTCCGATTGTGAACTTTCCGCCGACCGGAACCATAAGAACATCAACTGAACCTATCTGATTGACCAGATCGTCACTAAGTGTATGGCCGAGATCCCCAAGATGTGCAACTCTAAGTCCTTCCGATTCGATTATGTAAATAGTGTTCTTGCCTCTTTCCGCTCCTTCTTTAGCATCGTGAAACGACGGATAACCAATTATTGAAACTCCCATTATCTCGTACTCGCCCGGACCCTCGACAACTTTTTTAACACCCGCAACTTTATCAACTGCGTTATGATCACGGTGAGCATGAGAAACTGTTACTATTTCGCCTTCCACTCCGGAATATTTGAGACCGACCATTTGAGGATCAAAAGGATCTGTAATAACCGTCGCGGTTTTTGTTTTAATTTTAAAAGAAGAGTGTCCTAAATAAGTAATATCCATTACTCATGCACTCTATCAAATTGACAAAAATTTGGCAATAACGTATATTGACGGCTGCATGAGAAAAGAAGTTTATTGGGCTATCGCAATTGGAATTTTATTTGGACTTGCGGTGGCGTTCGGCGCATGGCGCATTAATTACTCATTAAAATCAAAAACTCCGGCTCCAACTCCAACACCCGGCATTCAAAACACCAACACGTCCTCAATCACGCTTGATAAACCCGAAAATAATGACGTCGTAACCGTAACTCCACTAACCGTTACCGGAATTACAAAACCTCTTAGCTGGGTTACCGTTTCCGGAGAAAAGGGAGATTACATTACCCAAAGTGATGAAACAGGAGTTTTTTCGCAAGATGTTGATTTGACACCTGGTGCAAATCAAATTAAAGTCACTTCTTTGGACTCTCAGGGAAATGAGTCTTCTCAAAAAGTATTGGTTGTTTATTCGGCATCCTTTCAACTAACCCCAAGTTCATCCCCCGTTCCGACAAGCGCAACAAGCGAATCCGAGATAAATCAGGAAGTAGCTCAGCAAGTTGCCGAGGCATCAAAAAACCCCAAAGCTTACATCGGAACCGTTACCGATATCGCCGATTCCACAATACAAATAAAATCAACCGACAGCCAGATACAACAAATATCAATTAGTGCCCCCGGCATCGGTGTCGTAAATCTTAAAGGAACAAATAATAATCAGATAAAACTAACTGACATCGCCATTGGAGATTTTATCATCGCGATGGGATATGTTAATTCAAACTCCGTTCTTGATGCACAACGTATCCTGGTTACAGACCCCCTGGCTCAAGCCCAAATCAACGCGTCCGTAGCCGAGGTTGCAGGCATTTCTAAAAAAACCATAACCGTAACCGATATTAAAAGCGGTACTCAAAGTACGCTTACTCCCGACAAAAATACGGATATCGAGTCGTATACCAATGGGAAGGAAAGAGGCTTAAAGATTGCCTCGATAAATCAAAACGACTTGGTAATTATTGTTCTTGATCAATCGGGTACTCCCGTAATCCTCCGTTCCGTTTTTGACATCGGCGCCTCACAAGGTTAAGCGACTTGACAGGCCGAAATATCGGCATATAATACCTTTTGTTAGTCCAGCCTCTCGTTCCTTGCTCACCTATATTGGGTGAGCAACGACCGGGAGGTTTTTTTGTTTGCGAAATGTTAGAATATTGCTATGTCAGCTAAGGGTCCGGTTACACCAAAAGGCTTCGGCGACATTATGCCGGAGGAAGCTCTGAAGCGGCGTGTTATGATAAACGCCATTGTTCCCGTGCTTGAAAAATACGGGTTTAAACCTCTCGAAACTCCTACCGTTGAGTTCGCCGAGACTCTCCTTGGAAAATACGGCGAAGAAGAGAAACTCGTTTACCAATTTGAAGATAAAGGCGGAAGAAAGTTGGCCTTAAGATACGACCTAACCGTTCCCCTGGCCCGATTCGTAGCCAATAATTTAGGGCTTTTAAAACCGACATTTTCCCGCTACCAAGTTGGACAATGCTTCCGTGCCGAGAATCCTCAAAAAGGCAGACGGCGTGAGTTTACACAGTTTGATTTCGATACGGTTGGTTCGGATAGTGTTGGTGAGGATATTCGCGTAATTTCGGCCGCAATTGAAGGAGCCCGTGCAATTGGTTTGAAAGATGCAGTTATGCAAATAAACGACAGAGGGCTTTTTGACAAAATCGGTTTTTCTAAAGAAGCAATAACTGCCATAGATAAAATCGATAGAATTGGTAAAAATGCAGTTATCGAGCTTCTCAAAACTATTGATCTGAAGGAAGCTGAAAGCAAGTTTGAAAAGTTGGAAATGGCCAAGGAAACAGATAGACTCTCACAAATCTTTATGGAGTTGGCAGCCAGGGGTTTTAAAAAGGGTGAAGATTTTACTTTTGATCCTTACTTAGCCCGTGGACTAAATTACTACACCTCGACAATTTTCGAATTGAAACTTGATAAAACTCCGGGTGGGCTTTCGGTTGGCGGCGGTGGAAGATATGATGATTTGATCGGAATGTTTGCAGGCAAACCTATCCCCGCTGTAGGATTTTCATTTGGAATTGACCGAATTATCGATCTTATACCCTAGTTATGAATCCTGCCAGAAAGCGTGCCTATCTTGAACTAATTTTGGTTGCCGCAATTTGGGGTATTGCCTCCGCCGTAATAAAATTCGGCCTTCGGGAGCTCACTCCATTTCTATTTCTGACTTACAGATTTTTTCTGACAATCTTAATCTTGCTGCCTTTTTATCTTTTTTCCAAAAACAAAAGTTTCGGCGGAATAAAAAAACTTCCTCTCATTCTTTTAATCTCGGTTTTGACAACGACCCTAAACCTTGGCCTCCTCTTTCTGGGTACTAATTTGACTACTGCCCTTGATCAATCAATAATCGCCGCCTCTTCCCCGATTCTTGTAATATTCGGCGGCTGGTTAATTCTCCACGAACACGTAACCAAGCGTGAACAGTTGGGAATTCTAATTACGATTCTCGGCACAATAATTATCACAATCCAACCACTCTTGCATACAACCAGCGAAATGGGAAACCTATTGGGAAATTTATTGGTTTTCGGCTCAAACTTTGCCTGGGTCGGCTACGCCCTTCTGGCCAAGAAAGCTCTGAGAGAGGGCATCTCACCTTTTAACTTGACCTTTGTTTCTTTTATTGTGGGTTTCATCACCTGCCTACCCTTGGCTTTTTTGGAAGTCAAAAACTTTAATCTTATAGCACCAATTGTAAAAATTACCCTCTCGGCCCATTTGGCTGTCTTATATATGGCGGCTTTGTCCGGAGGGCTGGCATACTATCTTTACACCAAGGCTCAAAAGACTATCGAAACCTCGGAAGCCTCACTTTTTATATATTTGCAGCCGATTTTTACTGCACCCGTGGCCTTCTTCTGGCTGGGTGAGAAATTTACCTGGGTATTTATCCTGGGATCGGTAATAGTTGCCGCAGGTGTTATTCTTGCCGAATGGAAGAAAAAAAGGTATAATTCTTCCTCAGTATAAGAAACATATGAAAGCTAAAATCCATCCTACATGGTTCCCGGAAGCGAAGGTTATTTGTGCCTGTGGAAATACATTCACGACAGGGGCAACCGTGCCGGAAATTCATGTTGAAATTTGCTACAACTGCCATCCTTTTTATACAGGCACAATGAAATTTGTTGACACTGCCGGACGCGTTGATGCCTTTAAGGCTAAAATGGCCGGCGCCGTAAAACATATCAGCAAAACCGAAAAAAGGAGAGCCAAAAAGCTTAAGAAACTTGCAGAAGAGGCAGCTCGTCCGGAGTCGCTTGCTGAGCTCAGAAAGCAAGTTTAATTAACCGTTCATGGAACCTCAAACTGCATACTTGGAAATAAGAGGTGCGACAGGTGGCGATGAAGCCAAACTTTGGGGACAGGATCTTCTCCGCATGTACATCCGCTTTGTTCAGAAAAAAGGCTGGAAAGTGCTCCAAGTGGCCGATTCGGTAATAAAAATAACGGGCCCCGGAGTCTTTGACAGTCTTAAAAATGAATCGGGAGTTCATAGAGTCCAGCGCGTGCCGGTAACTGAAAAACGCGGTAGAATCCACACCTCCACAGCCACGGTTGTTGTTCTTCCCGAAATTAAGGAAAACGAAATCCAAATTAGTCCAAATGACCTTGAGTGGAGTTTCACCAGAGCTGGAGGTCATGGAGGTCAAAATGTAAACAAAGTTTCGACTGCAGTCAGACTAATTCATAAACCAACCGGTACCGTTGTAGAAGCCCGCGAGGAACGTTTCCAGGAGCAAAACCGCCAGATAGCCCTTTCGCTACTTAGATCCAAGCTTTGGGAAAAACAGGAAGAGGAAAAAATGCAGACAGTTGCAGGCTACAGAAGCGTAATCGGGCACGGAATGAGAGCCGAAAAGATACGCACTTACAACTTCCCGCAGGACAGGGTTACCGACCACCGGATAGGCAAAAGCTGGGGCAAGCTGGAAACAATAATGGATGGGAATTTAGACCGTGTTATAGAGCTTACCAAGAACATTTAACCCTCAAAGAATTGACTTTTGACTCCAAATTTGTTACTATAGGGCAGATTCAAATTGCTGGAATCACAACTTTTTATTCTGTTCACACTAACCTAAGGAGGCGGTGTAATGAGAAGGCTGATCGGTTTGCTCGTTATCACGGTACTTGGTTTATTTTCAACGGGGTGTGCTACGGTGAAGCAGGACATAAAAACAGACGAGGCGCTCAACCATGTCATTATTACCATGGATCCTTGCCCCGCCGGCTCGGGCCTGAAAGGCATCTGCATTCACAGACACACAGCGGAAAGTCTGGTCCTGAACTCTGGAGATTTAATCGGACTTACTGCTACGGGTTTCCCCTACGCAGTCATTTCCGGACCATCAGGATCGGATTTCGGTTTCTTGAGAGACCAAGGCAATACGGCCGTAGTTTCGTCTGACGGTAAGCTCGTTCTTACTCACAAAGATGGAATTGAGTCCGTCAGCTTCTGGGTTACCAAATGCCCGGAAGATTGTCCGATCATCGTGGACATAGACAACTACGGTCCATCGAAGTGAGAAACAGGGCGTACCTGGCATGCAATTATTTTTTATTTTTGCAATTATCCGCCAGGTACGCCCAGCTCCACCCACTTTTTGCTTCAAAATTTATTGAGGAGATTCCGAAAGAGTAACTTTAATAGTAACAGTTTGACCGTTTCTCCAAACCGTAAGCGTTAGAGTATCTCCGGGTTTTTTTGCCGAAATTATTGTCCCTAAGCCACCCGAGGAATCATTAATCGAATTTCCGTCAACTTTGTAAATAACGTCCCCTACTTCTATCCCCGCCTTTTCCGCCGGAGACCCCGAAACTACACTAACCACATCCGCTCCCTGCGGAACCGAATTCAAAAGTGCAATTTGTTGAGTCAGCATTTGATACTCAACTCCCAAGTAGGCTTTAACAGGAAACTTCCCTGTTGCAGCGTAAGAGGCCACATCGGACTTAACAGTATTAATCGGAATGGAAAAGCCGATATTTTGTGCGCCTTGGGCAACAGCAACATTAATTCCTATAACCTGGCCTGCGGAATTAAGAAGAGGGCCACCAGAATTACCCGGGTTAATCGCGGCATCAGTCTGGATTACATTATCAAGCTGCTCAACATAACCTTGAAACTCATCCCCTGCCGAAATTCCCCTCCCGAGTCCCGAAATAACCCCAGTTGTAACCGTATTTCTAAACTGCCCCAAAGCTGTACCTATGGCAATTACATATTGCCCTACTTGTAAATTCGACGAGTCGCCAAGCTGAACCGGTGTAAGCCCTGTAGCGTCAATCTTTATAACGGCAATGTCATTATTCGGATCCCTGCTAATTTGTTTTGCATCGTAAGTTTTTCCATCCGAAGTTGAGACTTTATATGTAAGAGTCGTATCGGCCACTACATGTTTATTGGTCACAATAAGTCCGTCGGAAGAAACCACAAATCCGCTTCCGATATCAGACACGGTTCCACCCTGGGTCCCCTGAGTAAAACCGCCAAAAGGAGAAAATTGAATCACCTGTTGAGCAGGCGTCTGGGCCGAAACGGTAACCACAGAAGGACCGACATTTTTTACAACATCTATTACGTCACTTTGTTCATTGACAACCTTCTCCTGAAGAATTGTATTTGCTCTCGGGAAGAACTTATCAAGAGGTGCAAAACCATAAAGCCGATCAAGAGTCGCGCCGGAAAGTAAAACCGCAACAAGAAAAACCAAAACTGCAACTGCTATAGCCAACTTTTTCAAATTGACCTTTGCCTTCTTCATATTAATATATTTACTTCAGCTCTCTGAAAATTTACTTAAAATGTATTTATTGCTCCCTGGAGCTGGGTATCGGTTGTATCCGTGTCCTTTGGAACAATTGTAACGTCGGGTGTCAAACCTACTCCGTGTACCCAAGTTCCGTCAGGTGTCAGCCACTTGGCGGTAGTAACATGCAGGCCGCTTCCTCCTGTAATATCAATCGGTTCCTGAATTGTACCCTTACCAAAACTTTTTTGGCCGATTAGTTTTATTCCCCTGTCATCACGGAGTGCTCCCGATAAAATTTCTGAAGCCGAAGCGCTTCCGCCATTTATCAGAACTACAACTTTATAATTCAAAAGTCTGGGAGCTCTATCTGAATTATAATCCTGCTTACTTCCGTCACCGTTTTGCTGAATAACAACTGTCGCACCCGAAGAAACAAAGTCGGAGGCAATATCAACCGCCGATTGTAAATATCCACCGGGGTTATTTCTAAGGTCAACGATAATTCCTTGGACGTTTTGTTTGGCCAGAATTTGTGTTACCGCTTTATTCCACTCATCACTGGAAGTCGAATCAAAAGTAGAAATTCTAACATCAGCAATATTTGAATTCTTGCCCACCCATGAAAGTGTGACGGACGGGACAATAAGTTTGGCCCGCGTTAAAGAAACCACAATCGGATTAGGGTCGCCATCGCGCATGATGGTTAAAGTCACAACAGTCCCCGCCGTTCCGCGGATATCATCAACTGCCGTCGAAAGATCCATGGTTTGAGAATCAACGTTAATTCCTTTTTGGGTATCTGTAATGTGAACAATATAATCTCCTGGTTTAATTCCCGCTTTTTCGGCAGGAGAATCAGGCAGAGGTGCAATAACGGCAAGACGGGTATCCTTATAGCCAATTTCAATTCCCACCCCTTCAAAAGAGCCGCTTAGGTCGTCATTAACAATTTTATTTTGATCCGGCGGCAAATACATTGTGTATGGGTCCCCTACGGCAGCAACCATTCCCTGGATAGCACCATAAATCATCTTGGAAGGAACAAGTTTAGATTTGTCGTAATACTTGGCACTTAACGTGTCCCAAACCTGCCAAAAAAGCGAGAAGTCTACTTTTTGATCTTCCGGAGGAACCTGACGGGAAAAACTTATTTGAAGACTTTTGGTTACCCCCGCTTTATAACCCTGAACTCCTAGAAAGTATCCGCCTGTAAAAATTGCGGCTACGACGATCACTCCTAAAATCAAATTCCGCACTTTGCCAAAACTCAATTTAATACGCATATGAAAGATGATACTCAGTGAAAACGGTATACTCAAGCGTTAATTTAACGACGGGATGTAAGGAAGAAGGCCAAGGTGCCTTGCACGCTTTATCGCTTGAGACAACCTTCTTTGGTGTTTGGAACAAATTCCGGTTCTATCCTTACCCAAAACTTTGGCTCTGTCGCTCATATATCTTGACAGTGTCTCAACATCTTTATAATCCGGCTCGGTTCCGTTTTTATCAAACGGACAATTTACCGGTACCGGCTGTTCCTTAACCACCCTTCGTCTTTTTTTATTGTCTTTTTTCTTTGCCATTTTTTAAAAGGGTATATCTTCCTCACTTGGCTCTTCCGCTTTTTCCTCTTTTTCCTCTTCTTTTTTCTCTTCAGTCTTCTTTACCTTCTTTGCCGGTTTTTCGGCAACTTCCTCCGGCGAAACTTGCGGCTCGGTTCCAACTTCAGGAATTTCAATTCCCCCTTCGGATTGATCTTTCTTATCAAGAATCACCATATCGTTTATTACAACTTCAGTACGCTGTTTTTGGGTTCCGTCCTGCCCTTGCCAGCTTCGGGTCTGAAGTCTGCCTTCCACATAAACTTTTCTGCCTTTCTTCAAAAGTTGGGCACAAATCTCAGCAAGTTTATTCCAGGCAACAACGTTATGAAACTCCACATCTTCCTTTTTCTCACCGCTTTCGGTGGTCCAACTTCTATTTGTGGCGACACCAAAAGTACAGACTGCCGTTCCTTGTGGTGTGTAGCGCATCTCAGGATCTCTTGTGAGATTCCCTATAAGCATTACTTTGTTTAAACTCCGTGCCATTATTTGTCTTTTCTAATTAAAAGAAATCTTATCAAATCAGGATCGGTTCTGAGCTTATCATTCAAGGCCTTTACTCCGGCCGGGTCGAGTTCAATCTCAAAATAAAGGTAAAGCCCTGTGTCACTTTTGCCGATTTTATAAGCCAATTCCTTTACTCCCCACTCTTTAGTCTCTGTAACTACTCCCTTGAAAAGTTTCAAAACTTTGTCCAAATTTTCGGTCACTTTTTTCTTCTTGGCGGCTCCGGCTTTGCCATCCAGAACCAAGGTCAATTCGTATTTATTCATATCAGGGGAAATTATATCAGCTTCCAATCTTGAACTCAACCACATCCCCGTCTCTCATTATGTAGTCACGGCCCTCAGACCTAACTTTGCCGAGCTCGCGGCAGGCTTTCCAACCGCCTGCCATAATGAACTCCTCAAAGTCAACAACGTCAGCCATAATAAAATTTTTGATAAAGTCGGTATGGATTACTCCGGCGGCTTCCTGGGCATTAATTCCCTTTTTGATAGTCCAAGCCCTGACTTCCTTCTCCCCTGCCGTAAGGAATGTAATCAGTCCCAGGGTCGCAAAAGCTTTTTGGATTAATCTTTCTAAACCCGATTTTTTAATTCCCAGATCCTGCATATAAACTTTTTGGTCCTCTTCCGACAGTTCAGAAAGCTCGGACTCGGTTTTGGCACAAATGGCCACAATTTGGTTTTTTTCGACCTTAAACTCTTCCGCATATTTGCTTTCCAGAAAGTCAGCGTCCTTAAGGGTACTTTCATCAACATTCAAAACGACCAGAATCGGTTTACTGGTGAGAAGACTCAAACTTTTTGCAATTTTCTCTTCCTCCTCCGTTAATCCCGCCTCCCTGGCAGGAATCCCTTTTTGCAAAGCGTCTTTTAGTTTAATCACCACAGCCCACCATTTAATTAAATCCTTATCGGGAGTATTACCCGGATCTTTTTGCTTTTCCAAAGTTTGGAAATCGGCAAGAGCCAGTTCAGTTTCTACAACTTCAAAATCGGTTTTTGGATCCGTTACTCCTTGCTTAACAATATCGGGGTCGGTAAAAGCTCTGACAACATGACAAACCGCAGAAGTTTCGCGTATGTGAGAGAGGAATTTATTTCCGAGACCCTCGCCTTTGCTCGCCCCGGCAATTAGACCCGCAATATCTACAAACTCAACCGTTGCGGGAACTTCGGGTGGAAGACTTGTCATATTTTCGGCTTTTTTTGTCACCTCAGCAAGTTTTTTTAACCTTTCGTCAGGTACCGGCACAACTCCGATATTCGGCTCAATTGTGGCAAAGGGAAAGTTTGCCACATACGCCTGCTGCTTTTTCAGAAGTGCATTAAAAAGCGTTGACTTGCCTACGTTTGGTAAACCCACGATTCCGACAGATAAACCCATGAAGCTATTTTAACATTTTGCTTTCAATAAAACATTGAACTGGTGTGGATGTATAATCGGAATAAATAAATGAACAAAATTAAACTGGCTACCTTATCTTCGTTGCAAAACTTATCACCAACATTTGCAACACTTTTACAACAGTTACAAATAATAAACCCTCAGTGGGTTTTGCTAGTAAGCTTCGGTGCGGGATTACTGGGAGTTTTCAGGGATCTGGCTGATGAGCGGGGTGTGGAATTGCTTGAATTCATAAAGCAATATAAAAGTGAGTTCTCGAAATCTGTAATTTCAACGCCAGAATTTAAAGATGCTTTTGTCAACGTCTGGGAAATGCAAATACGGGAAAGTTCTAGCAGTAAAAGAAAAAGACTTCGGAACTTTCTTTTAAATTTGGGGCGCGGTAAAACAATTGAATCTGACTTGCACACCAAAATATATACTATAGTTGAACAGATGACCGATGATGAAGCGAAAGTTTTTGGAATAATAATTCGAAACTCAAATCCAGAAAGTTTCAAGCAAATGAACTTAAATCCAACGGGCATAAATGAACTAAAAGGTTATCCTGAATACAATTTAATAGATATATGCAACTCTCTTAACGCATATCGGCTAATAACGATTCGGGACAATGCCACGATAGGATCTATGGTTTCAATTCAACAAATTACTCCTTTTGGGGAACTTTTTTATAATTTTGTTTGTAACGAAGGTTGCTAAAGTCAATATTAATTTTGTTGAATTAATAATTGAGTTTTTTCAGCTTTCAATTGTTGATCTTGATTTAGAAGGTTCTCTAGCATATTAGCAAGATCGGTCATACCAACCAGGCATGAGGTAGTTTTACAATTCTGGCCCTGTTGCATAGAACTTGATATTTTTTGTTCCGCTTGAGAGTTTGTTACTAACTGCTGATCAATTTCATTAATCCTGTTTTGAATTGCTGGATTCGGTGTTGATGTTGCCTTATAAACTACCTTAATAGTAGGTTTTGGACTAGGTGTGGGGGTAACCTCAGGAGTTTGGGTAGGAGAAATAGCGGTTGGAGTTGGTGTTGGCTTAAATATACTTATACCGAAGACAAAGCCTTGATTGCTAATTAGGTTAGCAAAAAGCAACACAATAACTATTATCAGAAGTATTTGAGTCAGATGCTTCTTTACAAACTTCAACGTCTTTTTCATCTCATTTTACATAGTTTACCACTATATCGCCTACTTAAATCATCTACGAAGACTGTTTACGGCAACTATACAGAAATAACATCTATTCATTTCTCATATTCTAGGATTCATAGCCGCTTTTTTAGCATATATAGTAGGAGTTTTTCTCTCAGAATAATCACATTTCTTCCTTGACATCTTTTCACGGATATCTTATAAATAATTAAGGTTACGAATTTGTAACACTCGTTAATCTGATCTGTAGAGGGGGTGATTTAAATGAAAGATGAACAGATGATGGGAAAGCACCACGGAGGTGGCGGTCATTGGTTAATGACAATTGGTATTGTCGCCTTAGTTTACGGGATAATGTCTTGGTTGGTCATGTCGTACATGTGGGCTCCTTACGTAGGTTGGATTGTCGGAGGTATTGTTCTTATTATCATCGGCTGGATGAAAAAGGCGATGAAAAGGAACATGATGGAAAAAATGTAACTTGATCTTCCCCGAAACGGCTGGGGTAACTCCCCAACCGTTCAGGGAAGTTATTTCGCAGATTTCTTCTTTAACTCCGTTAAGTAAAACGCAGCAAAGAAAGTTGTAAGAGGAACGGCTGCCACAAGTCCAATACTTCCCGATAAAGTTCTGACGGCTTCCTCAATAATCAGTCCGTCATTAAGTATCAGCCAGCTCGGAGAATGATTTACATTTAGAATTATCATCAAAAATATAGGAAGTCCCGAACCGGCGTATGCAAGAACCAGAGTGTTAACAAGAGACGAAATATGCTCTCTTCCGATTGAAAGGCCTGCAGCAAAAAGTTGACGGAACTTTAGAGCCGGGTTTGCCTTAGCAAGCTCGAAAACTGACGCGGAAAGTCCGGTGGTCACATCATCAAGAACACCTAAAGCCCCTATTAATATTCCCCCAAGAAGAAGTCCTCTGAAATCGATATTACTGGTTGCTCCGAATCTCAAAGACGCCGCGTCTTCACTCCCCAATCCTGTAAGAAAAGTAAGTTTTACAAAAAGAGTTGAGAGAATTCCTATTCCGACAAGAGTAATAAAGGTCGAAAGAACCGCAATGGAAATTTTCGTTGAAAATCCGTGAGCCAGATAAATAGTCGTAACCATTATGATGAGACAGCCAATAATGCTAATGGTTAACGGATTGTGCCCCGCCAAAATTTCGGGAACAATAAATTTAAGGATTACGGCAAGGCTTATGACCATTCCGACGATTGATCCAACACCTTTCCATTGACTTAAGAGAATTATTATCAGAAAAAATAAAATGATAATAGGCCAAACGGAATTCAATCTGTATTCATCGGTTATTTGATATGTCGCCTGATTTCCGGGTCCCAAAGTTTTGTCAATTACCACCGTGTCCCCGACATTTATCAACTGATCCTTCATCAGGTTCATATCCTTCCCGTATTCAATCGTCATCTCTTTTCCCGCCATGTCACCATTCAGAAATTTTACTTCAACCTCCTGAAAAGGATTCGTCCCAGCGTTTGTCACTAATTCGCCATTTGATAGTGCCACAACCGTTGCCCGGTAAAAAGTGTCAGGCGCCGGTACCGAACTTTGAGCCTTGGCTATCCGTGAAGACAAAATTACCAATAAAGTAAAAATTACAACAACACTAAATATTTTCTTTAACATTGCGGACAGATAATTATACCAGCTGTTGGGGGGTGTTACCTCCAATCATAGGAGGAATATTTGAATTCTTTTTACCTTTTCCTTTTTGAACAACAACTATTAAACCTATTACAACAATTCCCGAAACGATAAGAATAATGGCCAGATTTTTAAAAGTTGAAGTTCCGGTTTCCTGGGTCGGAATAGGGGTTGGTGATCCCATTATGTCGGATGTTACATCAACCGGTGTGTCGGTTGGATTAACCAAATCCGAAGTGGTAGGCAAAACTTCAGGAGCAATCGTCGGTTCGGGGGTTGGGGCGGGAGTTGCCGGAAGCGGGGCCGCAACAACCGACATTTCATTGGAAAAGGCGCTTGCTCCACAGTTATTACTTGCGGCGACCACAAAATAATACTTCGTATCCCCCATTAAACTTCCGATTGTTGTCGAAGTTGTCCCCTGCCCGCCTACATTCGGATTCCCGTAAACATACTTTCCGGAAGTAATCCCATAAGAAACCAAATAATTACTTACAGGGTTTGCCGAATCGGTCCAACTCAAAGTTGCGGTGTGATCGGTAGTAGATGTAACCGAATTAAGTACGGGCGCGGCAGGAACATTTGAGCATCCCAGTGTCGCCGAATAAAAAGTTACAGTAAACCAATCGGTAAAGGTTGCTGAATTTGTATTGTCCGTCAAGGTTACATTTGTAGTCCCCGCTGTTGTGGACGTTATAGTAAAAGTTGCATTACCGCTACCGTCGGTTGTTTGGGAATTATTAAAGACTGCCGTGCCGTCGTTTGAAGAGGAGAGACTGATTGAATCCGATGTAACGTTATTTCCGGAGGAATCTTCCAGATGAACAGAAATGGTACCTGTTGTGGTTCCGTCAGCAGGGAGCGAGCTAGAAGGAGCAGTGTAACTGGAATTCGATTGGCTGGGAGGGCCGCTGGCAAAAATTAATGTGGGGAGAGATAAAAAACCTAAAAAAACCAGGATTAGTGCCGCCAGTTTTTTCATTTACACCATAGTACTTTTGATAGCTGAGAACTGACTGAAAGTAGATACTATTTTGGGAAACCAGGGTTTATATAATTTTTAAGCTTGGAGATTTGCCACATAAGTACTGAATTTAAAGTCAGTATTAAAACAAAAATTAGGATTAGAGCGTTCCCTCCCAAAAAAATTCCTCCGATTAGGGCAACTATTGCCGCGCCCATAATGGTCACAACGTTATCCATTCCGATTCCGACCAACGCATCACCAATTCGTCCTTTAGGATTGGTGGTGTAGTCATGAATAACAAGAATCTCGCCGAGACACCCGACCACACCGGTTAACACTCCGGAAATGACAAAAGGAAGGCCCGTAATCACCGAAAAAGTTTCAACAGCTGTGACCATCGCCTCGGCTGCCAGAAGAATAGCCCCGCCAGATATTAAAAGATGCAGCCAGATGGTTACACCGGATTTATGTTCGTAATACCTTTCTTCATTTTCAATTTCCGGTACGGGGCTTTTTTCTCTCTTGGTTTTTCTGAAACGAAAAATGATCACGATTGTTAAAACCAAAATCAAAAGCCCTATGGGCCTGACCAGCTGATATAAATCCCCAGTAATTCCGGCCGGAGGATTTGCAATCCTTCCAAAAATAACCATGCTAACCGCAACCACCATAGTCAAAAGTGTAAGTGCATTAATTACATCCATAGAGATATCAATTTCCTCCATCGCCGGCAGGTTTATGTGCTGACTCATTGGTTTAACAGTTCCACCCTTTTTCAAAAAAGGAAAAATATTTATCGGATGGCCCAGTCTGTTGGCACTATTTTGCCGGAAAACGCACCAAATTGCGTAACCAATGTTATAAATATTTGAGCCGAAAGTTGTCGCGGCGGCAATAATTGCAAAGTTTATCGCAGCAGCATAATCGGAATCCCGAAGCCTTAAGCTTATTACCGCGGCAACAATTCCCAAAACCATGTCAGGAAAAGCAGTTCCAACCGATTGAAGCACACCGCCGGCAATTTTTGTCCGTTCACTTAAAACCTCTGTCGTCTCCTCGATAATTCCCGCCGTCCCCTGAAGAACATAAAATGCTCCAAATCCGATAATAAGAATTATTCCCAGTATTTTCACCCAAAATGAGTTTCCGGAAGCTAAAAAACCAACGACGTAAAACTGCAAAAAAGCTCCAACAACAAGCATGCTTAAAATGTATATGTACCTTCTTTGCTGAAATTTTTCAAACATAACCAATTCAAATATAAATCAAAGTTCCCCAAATAAAAAGAATGACGGAAACGCTAAGCGGGGTTATTACCGGCCCAATCCAAGGAACCGGGATCAAAAAATAAATGTCTGTGTTGAAAACGCTTGTCGGCCAACCTGTAAGAAGTTTCAAGAAGACATAATAAAAAATATCCCAAAGGGCAAAGGCAATTAAAAAAGCACCGAATCTTTGTTTTAGTTTTTTGGCGGATAAATACGCCACGCTTCCAAGCATTAATATTGTTGTAACTTCCCTGATGATTTCCGCCCTGGCAATTTGCAAAGTTCCCAGAATCGGAGTTTTAGTTGTGATAAAACTAATGAAATTGGAGCTAAAAAGAACTTGATAATTTCCAAGAGGATAATTTAGGTTGTAACCCAGAAGAAGCCTTAGATAAAAGACAACCGCCGCCTCAACAAAACCAAAGGCAATCCCAAAGACAATCAAGGCAGTTAGATTTCTTTTCACTATTACTTATTATACCTCTCGACCGTTAGAGTGCATTCGGTCAAAAGCGCCGCTATTGTCCCCACCGCCGCCAGCATGGGAGCAATTAGTGCTCCTACCACTCCTATGGTTAGAGGAAATGTGACAATTTCTTTCCCCTTTTTATCGGAAATGGTAATTCTACGAATATTTCCTTCTTTAATCAGTTCCTTAACTTTTTTCAGAACCTCCTCACCTTTTAGTCTGAATTCTTCCCTCCTTACGGCTCTTGCTTTTCTCCTCGCCGCCTTTGTTTTTCTTTTTGCCTCTTTTGCTTTCTTCATTAATATCAACCCCGATCCACCACAAATATACCACCAAAATTTAACGTTGCAACAGAAAAATTAAGGTTTCGCCGCAGGAGATTTTCGGAATACCAGAAGAAGACCAAGAATAAAGACCGTAATCATGTCGAGTTGGCAGGCGGTACAAACCGGACAAACAACATGAAGCTGGAATAGCTCGCGGAAAGCAATGTAAAGACAAAATGCCAAACCAAAAGTTGCCATCCCCAAAACCAATTTTGGCATTTTCTTGAAAGCGGCAATCATAATCACAATGTAGCCGATAAAACCATATAAAGGCGTCGGAATCCCCAAAGTCTTAGAAACGGCGCCGCTTATGACTGCATTGCAGTTAACAGTTGAGTTAATATTGCAGGGAATAAATTTGGAAGGAAAAGCCTGTTCCCAAAGAAGGTAAGTTGCAAGAATAATTCCAATCCCCGCTAAAATTTTTACCCAATCAAAATATTTTTCTTTCACCTTTTTAGTATAACAGATTTTTTAAGCAAATCCCGGAAAATAATCGGTTTTGATTTGACTGTTCGCTACACTCAGTTGCCTAAGCGTATTCTTAAACCCGTCAACCATAGACTTTGGGCCCGATAGATAAAATATCCGGTTTTTATAATCCGGAACTTCCTTAAAAATAAAATTCTCCTGAAAACGACCAACATTATAATAAGTTTTAATTCCAAGTTTATAATGAGCTTGATCAAAAACATCTTTATATACAAAATCCCCTTCTTTTGCGGAATACATCAGGACAATATCCCGCCTTTGGTTCGTATCGATTAAGTATTTGACCATGCTTCGAAATGGAGTAACCCCTATTCCCCCCGCGATAAAAACCAATTTTTTGCCCATATCTTTCGGCATGGTAAAATCGCCGATGAGTTGTCCTGCGACAATTTTTTGCCCCGGAACAAGATTCATTAACTTTCTTTTGAAAGAACTCGGAGGAGAGCCGACTTTAACCCCAATTCTTACTTCATCCTCGGTTGGACTGGAAGCCAACGATAAATATCTTCTATTTCCCCTCGTATCAGGTTTTTCATGCTCAAGCGTCCATTCCATATATTGCCCCGGCGTAAAATTTACGTTATTGTCGGGAACAAAAACGAAATCGATTAGGTCAGGTGCCAACCGGATTTTTTCTTTTAAAGTTAAAACCAATTTGTATTTCGGGCTTACGATATAAGAAAAGATATTGCCGATAATAAGGGCAATTTCTGGAGTTGTATAGATACTTCCGAAATGAACTTGCGGAGCAAACAAAAATCCGACAAGTGCACCGTACAAAATTCTTAAAGTTTTGGTTGGAGGTGTGGTTAAAGGTTCGGTTAACATTACGGCCGCGAAAAATATTAAGGGCGTATCACTAACCGATCTGATCCACCTTGCCGGTCCGATTAAAATTAATGCGACAACTAAAAAACTCAAAACCATATCCCATCTTTTGATCTTCCTGACTATCAAAAATCCTCCTAGTATCACAACTGGAAGCATTGAGGATACTCCCACCCACCAATCTGCACTTGCTCCAATTGCAAACGCAGTAATAGCAACGGAGATCGCAACCGGATTAAAGATGTGTTTTTTCCCGATTGCTAAAACAAATTTTGAAGTAACCATAAGTACAGCCGCCCAACCCAGAAAAATAACATCATGTATGGATTTTGGAGGCGCAATAATAAGGCCCAAAATTAGGGCAGAAATGATCCAGCTCTCAACATTTGCCTGAGCCTCATATACTTTGGCAAAAATTTTATTGGCCATCCCAGCAACAACGAGAAGAAAGGTAAATGAAAAAACATAACTTACGGGATCGAAAGGAAGAACACCCGCGATGGAATAAATCAAGCCGACCACGCCCAACAAAATTAAAAAGTACAGAATCAATCTGTACATAGTGATGCTATTTAAAAAGTCGTCCAGGGCTTTCATTTCTTTACATATTTCTCAAAACCGCCAGTCATTGTCGCAATCCCCCGTGAGTCAATCATGTAACCTTCCAAACCTTCCCGCTTCTCAATAAATTCAATACCTTTTATCCCCATTGCAAACGCAGGAGTTGAAAACTTATCGGCTTCAAAAACGTCCGGACCAATTACCGTCAAACTGACAATGTCCAAAATTATATTTTTCTTTCCGATAGGGTCATAGATATGCTGCCCCCTTTCATAAGTCCCGGATGTTGCAATTCCGCAATCGGAAAGTTCGAGAACTTTAACAATCTCACTTACGTTAAATGGATTCCTAATTCCCCAAGTCCAATTTTTCCCGACGATTTCGGCGTCTCCCCCGGCATCAACATAAAACCGTTTGTATCCGAGTTTTTTTAATATTTCCGCTCCATTTTTAATTGCCCAGCCTTTTACAATACCTGAAGGATCAATTTTCCCGTCGAGTCTTCTAATATCAAAATACCCGTTAGTCTCCTTTTTTAAATCCTCCGATAATCCCAAAATCATTTTCATCTCCGAAGAAACTTCTTCTCCTCTATTCAGTTTGGCAACCTGACTGGTTTCTTTATAAGGGCTATACTCTTCGTCCACGTAATTAAAATAATCGAAAACCTTTTGAAGATCTTTCTTGGTCTTTCGCAATTCATTCCCGGCAATTTTAACTATAACCGGCATCCCCATGATCAACCTTATTTGCTTCATATTTGTTTAGCTGGCCTGAGAGAGAGCACTTTGCAATGACTGAATAAACGCCCCGCTTGTTGCTGTGGCACCACTAACTCCGTCAACCTGTGCCGACTGGGCCTGAATTGCTTCCTGAATAAGATACGGCATTGCTTGTGAATTAATCATTCTTGATGTGCTTCGGTCACTTGGATACTGCAAAAAGGTCACGTCAGTAATATTGCCGCCGAAAATCGTAACCTGCACCTGAACATTTCCGTAAAACGCATCGGCAATGCTCCCTACATAAGTTCCATTCTTGTATCTTCCTTGAGGTGTCGCGGCCGGAACGGGAGTTTGAAGCGGCGCCTGTCCCGGTGTCGGGCCAAGTGTCGCAACAGGAGTATCTGTCGGCAACGGGGTTGGAATAACCGTATTTGGTTTTATAACAATCGACGAAGCGCTCTCGTTCTCCAAATTTGTGTGCAGGGCGTAGACAACAAAAATTGTTATTACTAAAGCAGATAACAAAAGCTTTCTCATGTTTTAGATTAGCATGTAGTAACTGAAAAGTAACTTAATTTTAGAGGAGAAAACTAAGGTCCCGAGATTACCGGGAGATTATGGAGTTGCGCTCGGAGCGGGAGATCCTGCAGGTCTGGCAAACTGGGGATTGATTTGTACATTTGTTGCGGTAACCGAACCATCCGAATTTGCAGTTCCCAAAACCATTACGTTCGAACCTGTTTTAAGATCGCTTTGAGAGGCTGAGGCAGTATTGGAATAAGTTGTGCTTCCTCCAAGAATAACTATCTTAGTTGAACCGTCGGCAAGCTTCACTGTCATTGAGTTTGTATCGATCGAAAGAATGCTTCCTGTAACTGCTCCCCCACCTGCACGGGCTCCCGTACCGGAACGTGATCCCGTAAACCTCTGGAAAGTTCCGCTAGCTCCTCCTGCACCTGCAGCAAAACTACCGCGACTTTGACTAAGCCTGTAGTTTCTGTATTGATAGCCGCCGAAAAATCCGGCCCCAAGGCCTACCAAAACTAGAATTATCGGAACAATAACCTTCGTGTTTTTCATACTCTCGTAGTATATTATATTCCGTACCTGAGGGAAAGCTTAAAAGCAACTATTCATAACGTAGGGCTTCAATCGGCTGAAGGTCGGAGGCTTTCTTGGCAGGATACCAACCAAAGAGAATTCCGATTCCGGCCGAAACCCCAATGGCAAGTGCCACCGAGCCCACTGAAATCGCAAACGGAATACTCACAAGTTTGGAAATAACTACAGAAATTAAAACTCCGACAATCATTCCAATTACTCCCCCGGCAAAGGTTAAAATAATTGCCTCAACCAAAAACTGGGTAATAATATCTTTTTTCTTGGCACCAAGCGCTTTTCTAAGTCCAATTTCGCGTGTTCTTTCGGTAACGGTAACAAGCATGATATTCATAATTCCTATTCCTCCGACAATCAGAGAAATTGCCGCAATGCCGGAAAGTAGCGCCGTAAATGTTCCTGTTACTGAAGAAGCAGTAGAAAGAATATCGTTTTGGGAAAGAATGGTGAAATCGGCATTAGCAACCTGACTAATACCGTGTCTATCAAGAAGAAGATAACCAACTTGGTCTTCCACCGAATTCATTACACTTTCATTTTTTGCCTCAACCGCAACTGAGGTTAAACTGGTCGCACCAAAGATGTCGTTCATTGCTGTGGAAAGCGGAATATAGATAGTATCATCCTGGTTACCAAACCCTGTCCCGCCCTTACTGATCGTAATCCCAATAATCTTGAAGGATTGGCCCTGAATTCTAATTGATTGTCCGAGAGGATCGACATTTACTCCAAATAAATCCGATACGACGGTTGGCCCGACTACCGCAACTTTTGATTGCCTGGCGTTATCGTTATCCGAAATGAACTGTCCTTCCGAAACACCGACTTTATGGACCGTTGCATAAACCGCCTGAACCCCGACAATTGAGGTATTAGTGTTCTTACTGCCTGCAGTCACTTGTGCGCGCCTGGAGTACTCAGGTGAAACATTCACCACATCGGTAACCGTCGGAGAGCTAGCAATAGCCTGTGCGTCGGCAAGAGTCAAGGTGGTGGCACTCCCCGCTCCGCCCTGAATAAATCCGCCCCTTTGGCTTCCGGGGGAAATCGTCAAAAGATTGGCGCCCAGCGCCTGAATTTGGCTTGAAACTGCCGCTTGGGAACCCTGTCCCAACGCAACGAGGGCAATAACACTTCCGATTCCGATGACAATCCCGAGAATTGCCAGAAAAGTTCTCAGTTTATTTATCCTGAGGGTACTTAATGCCTCCAAAATTATTTCGTTAAAATTCATATTATTTGATTATGACTCTTTGCTTGTGATCACGCCCGTCTTTAACAACCTTTCCGTCCAATATGTGAATAATTCTCTGAGCATGTTCAGCAATATCCGATTCGTGAGTAATCATTACAATTGTGTGGCCTTCTTTGTTTAACTTTTGAAAAATCGCCATAATTTCGGCAGCTTGGCTGGAAGCAATATTTCCTGTAGGTTCATCAGCCAAAATTATTGAAGGGTTCATAACAAGACTCCGGGCTATAGCAACCCTTTGCTGTTGTCCTCCCGAAAGTTGATTCGGAGCGTTATTTAATCTATCGGACAGTCCCACCATGTCCAAATATTTCCTAGCGATTTTTTCCCTATCAACCTTATCAACACCGCCGTAAGTCATCGGAAGCTCAACGTTTTTAAGAGCTGAGGTTCTCGGAAGCAAGTTAAAAAACTGAAAGATAAAACCGATTTTTCTGTTTCTGATATCAGCCAGTTCATCATCGGAAAGATTTTCTACATTTTCCCCATCAAGTACATAAGTACCGGAGGTTGGAGTATCCAAGGCGCCAATTATATGCATTAAGGTTGACTTGCCAGATCCCGAAGGACCCATTATTGCCACAAATTCGCCTTTTTTTATCTCAAATGAAACATCATCAAGCGCTTTAACCTCAACGTCTCCAGTTTGATAGATTTTACTTACATGAGAAACACTAATCATGAAGACTAACCTCCTCTCCCTCCGGTTACGGCCCTGATTGTCCCTCCGCCAAACCCGCCGGTTCCGGAACTGAATACGGATCTTGTCGAAGAAGTGGTTGAACTTGCCGCAACGGTTCCCGTAATCACAGTTTCACCTTCGGTTAGTCCCGAGGTTATAACAGTATTTGTATCATCGGAAATTCCAACCTCAACCGGCACCTGAACCTCTTTGCCGTTTTGTAGTACTTGGGCATAATTTTGTCCGTTTTGGGTTACGAGAGCCGCCGAAGGAATATAAAGTGCATCGGTCGCGGTCGAGGTAATAATATTTGCCGTTGCGGCCATGTTGGGCAAGATTTGATCACTGCCGCTATCAAGCTTGATATTTACTCCATAGCTTGTAACGTTTGAGGAAACTGTTCCGATTCTGTCAACCGTCGCCACAACTCCGGTAAAAGTCTCATTTGTAATGGAATCAAAAGTGATTGTTGCTTTTTGTCCTATTTGAACATTCGGCACGTCGGTTTCTCCCAAAGTTACGTTAACAATCGGGGTGGCGTTATTCTTAATAACCGCGATCCTCTGCGAAGAGACGGCACCCGATGTTGAGTTTGTACTTGCTGTGATAACCATTCCTTCAACCAAATTAATGTCAGCTATTGTTCCTGTATAAGGAGCCGTAATTGTAGGAGAGGAAAGCTGCAAATTGACGGCAGCATTGCTTAAAGATATTTTGGCCTGGTTCAAAGTCGTTTGCTGATTTTCAAAACTGGCCTGAGCCGCAAGCCAGGCATCGTTTTCCTGAATATAAGTAGGATCAGTCGTATCCAAGTTCCTGGCAGCGGCATCGTTTACAAAAGCCTGATTTGCCTTAAACTCAGCCGATTGAAGGTTGTAATAATCATTCTGGGCCGAAACCAAACCACTCTGGGCCGAATAATAACTTGAAAGAGCCTGTGCATATTGCTGTTGTCCGGTTTGGTCCACAGTAATATCGGCAATCTTCTGACCTTGAAACACGCTGTCCCCGTCTTTTACATAAACTTTGGAAACAATACCTGAAGTATCTGTACTTATTGGAAGAACACTTGTTGAAATTGCCCGGCCCGAGGCACTCACCGTAGAAACAACTGTCCCTTTTTGAACTGTTGAAGTCTGATATTGGACCTTATTGGCACCAGCCGTGACCAGCCTCCAGATCCCAAAAATCATTAGGAGAACGATGATAATAGCTCCAACCATTCTCATTTTACCGGCACGGATCCAGCCAAAAAAAGATTTTATTTTCGAACCGGTTTTTTGCCAAAAGTTAGGCTTAATTTCAGATTCATTGATAATGTCTGGTCCGACAATTTCTTTTTCCTCTTTTGTCTTTTTTGCCATAAATATAGGTAAATTATTATACCTTGCAGCCGTATTCTGAGTCCAGATGCTGAAAGCAAGCTTAGAGTAATCAACCTGATATAATAAATCTTAGTGAACATTTTAATCGCCACCGAAACATACCTTCCTTATATTTCCGGAGTTGCGGTTTCAACAGACTCGATTGCCAGGTATATGGTTTCGCAGGGGCATAGTGTTACCGTGGTTGCCCCAACATATAATATTGATAAACCCGTAACTCCTATGCCCGGATTAACAATAGTAAGAATCCCCTCTATCCCCAATCCGTTTTACCGAGGTATGTCTTCCGCAATTTTTCCCTTCTGCCTTCCCTATATTGAAAAAGTCTTCAAGGGACAAAAATTTGATATCGTCCATATTCAGGAACCCACTGCAATTGGAATTTCGGCCCTAATTCTGGCCAAAAAATATAAAATTCCTGTCGTTGGAGCGCTTCATTTTACCCCGGAACAAATAAGCCGTATGGTCCCGGGGAAGCCGGAAAAAATAGTTAGCCCCCTCGTCAGAAAGTACATAAAATTTATTTACAATAAATACGACGCAGTCATGGTGCCTACCCAAACTTTTGCGGATTTTCTGGTTGGCGATGGGGTAAAAAAACATATTGAGGTGGTCTCAAATGGAGTCAACATAAACAATTTTCACCCGGCAAGTCGTAGTGAGGCAATCAGAAAAAAACTTGGTATAGGCAAAGAGGATGTTGTATTTTTCTTTCTGGGAAGACTCGAACTGGACAAAAACGTAATTACTCTTATTAAAGCCCTACCTTACGTCGGTGAAAAGATGAAGCTCCTTGTCGTCGGAACCGGAAAGATAGAAAAGGTTTTACATTCGCTGGCAAGTAGGTTAAAAGTCGAGGATAGGATTATTTGGGTTAAACATATAACTGATGCCGAAATGCCGGATTATTACCACGTAGCAGACTGTTTCACCATTATGTCTCCTTACGAAGTTCAAAGCATTGTTACTCTTCAGGCAATTGCATCAGGACTTCCGATTATTGCCGCGCGTGCAGGTGCCCTGCCGGAACTATGTAGGGACCATAAGAACGGCTTTTTGGTTGATACTTACGATTACAAAACCTTGGCTGCCAGAATGGATGAACTCTATCACAACAAAAAAATGCGCGACGACTTTGGAAAGGAAAGTAGAAAAATGAGCCTTGCTCACAATAAACCTGACGTACTTCACAAACTGGAGTTACTTTACAAAAGTCTTGCCTAGATTAAGCTTTCCCTGAGCCGACGGAAGTTGAACCGAAAATGTACTTCCCTTACCGACAACGCTTACCACTTTAATCTTTCCGTTCATTTTATCGACAATCGACTTGGCTATGGATAGACCCAGTCCATAACCGTCAACTTTTTCATTGGACCTTGACGTTTCAACCCTATAGAATCTGTCAAAAATATGCGGAAGCTCGGCTTCGCTTACACCAACCCCAAAATCCTCAACTTCGAAAATTCCACCATTTTTTGTCCTGACTACAATCCTCTTACTTTTACCTGAATATTTTATGGCGTTGTCTATTAGTATTGTTGCAAGTTCGGTTAGAGCGCTTTCATTGGTGCTAACCTCAACTTTCGGCAGGTTTGCATTTATTTTGATCCTTCTCGCAATCGCAAGAGGTCTGACCTTTTCGATTGCGGCAAGCATTACTTTACTCAAGTCAACTTTTCCGGTTTCAAGTTTAATATCAGAATTTTCATACTTATTGAGCTCAAGCAAATAATTTGAAAGACGCTGCATGTGGTTAACATCTTCCAGGTTGCTTTTCAAAAGCTTTTTGGCTTCACCGATATCTATTTTTTTGTCCCTTAGCGCAACTTCAATTTCGGTCTTAAGCGATGTCAGCGGAGTACGGAGTTCATGAGATGCATTTCCGACAAATTCCTTTTGATCTTCAACCATTTTTGATATCGGGTCCAGAGTGAGTCCCGCCAGAATGTACCCGCCGGCACCGGAGAGAATCAAAATTGAAAGATTTATAATTCCAAGAATGGAAATAATCCGGACCCTGGCTTCCTCCACAGTTTCCGAGTCGAGAGATTGAACTTCAGGAGGAACCGAAAGCCCATTTTGCGTCAAGAAGCTGCTAATTGTATCGACTCTCTCCTGTCTAACTCTTTGCAAATTGTCAATTCTCGTAAGTTCTCTATCGACACTGACATAAATTGCTATCGAAAAACTAAGACTTATCACCATGATGATGAGAAGATACCAACCGGTGAGTCTTATTCGTGCTTTCTCAAACATTTTCGATTTTACTATCAGCGTCACCGCTGAGAGCCAAGGTTTGAATCATATTCTATTTTATAACCAAACCCTCTGACCGTCTTTATAAAATCGCCACCAATTTTATCACGCAAGTAACCAACAAAAACTTCAACTGTATTAGGTAAGATATCACTCTCATAGTCCCAGACATGAGCAATGATATTCTCCTTGGAAACAACCTTGCCTGCGTTGCGCATAAGATATTCCAAAAGTGCAAATTCTTTCCTAGAAAGCTCAATCACCTTACTGCCTTTTTTCACTTCAAAACTATTTACATTAAGTTCAAGATCTTTTACCTTTAAGGTGGTTCCGATTCCTTCTTTGGGACGACGGGAAAGTGCCCTAACTCTGGCCAAAAGTTCTTCAAAAGCAAACGGTTTGACCAAATAATCATCCGCACCTGTATTTAGACCATTAACTTTATCGGCGAGCTCGCCTCTCGCGGTGAGTATTAAAATCGGAGTGTGATTCTCTTCGGCACGTAGCTTCCGGCAAATTTCCATTCCGTCCATCCTTGGAAGCATCAAGTCAAGTACAATCACGTCATAATCTTCGGATGAAGCCATGTCGAATCCGGTTTCGCCATCATAGGCAACGTCGGTTGCCCAAGACTCCTGTTCAAACCCACGTTTTATGGAGTTGGCAATTTTGTGTTCGTCTTCTACAACAAGTATTCTCATGAGTTGAAGCCAATATTATATCATTTTAGCTGAAAACCAGCTGAGGGCCAACTCCGCTACTATATGACTCTTGCAATCACGGACTGATATAGTTTACAATTTTACATTGTGGCAAACGAAAATATTATCGAGGTAAAGAATTTAGTCAGAAAATTCGGCACTTATTCAGCGGTTGATAATATCTCCTTTGATGTAAAAAAAGGAGAAATTTTTGCGTTCCTTGGACCTAACGGTGCAGGAAAAACGACATCAATTAAAATGCTGACAACACTTCTCCACCCAACTTCCGGCAATATTCTCATAAACGGATTTAATCCCGTAACCCAACAACACGATGCCAGAAAATCGTTTGGAATTGTTTTCCAGGATCCATCTCTTGATGATGAGTTGACGGCTTATGAAAATTTGGAATTCCATGGGGTAATTTACGGAGTTCCAAATCCACTGAGAAAACAAAGAATTGAGGAGCTTTTGAAATATGTCGATCTTTGGGAAAGACGCAATTCTTTAGTTAAAACTTTTTCCGGAGGGATGAAAAGAAGGCTTGAAATTGCACGGGGTCTTCTTCATCACCCCAAGATTTTCTTTTTGGATGAACCGACTCTTGGACTTGATCCCCAAACCAGAAATCATATTTGGAGTTACATAAAGGCCCTAAACAAAAAAGAAGGTATCACTGTATTTTTCACAACACACTATATGGATGAAGCCGCGCGTGTTGCCGACCGCGTTGCAATTATTGACCATGGTAACATTATCCAAACCGGTACCGTCCCAGAGCTACTTAAAAAGACCAAGAAAACCAATCTTGAGGATGCTTTCCTGGCCATGACCGGACACGAAATCAGAGATGAATCGATTGGCGCACAGGAACAATTTAGAATGCACCACCAGACTTGGACAAGACACTAAAATATGAAATCTATATATATTATCTGGCTCAGACAACTTAAGAGATATTTCCGTTCCCGCTCAAGAATTGTAGGAAGTTTGGGACAACCGATTCTTTTCCTTGTCGCACTCGGATTTGGTCTGGGACCCGTTTTTGCCAAAGCCGGACAAGGAAACTATCTTGAATTCATTGCTCCCGGAATAATTTCCATGAGCATTCTTTTCACCGCCGTATTCTCCGGAATTGAAATTATTTGGGACAGGCAATTCGGATTTTTGAAGGAACTCTTGGTTGCACCCGTAACAAGGTGGCAAATAATGATTGGTAGAACCATTGGAGGCGCAACTGTCGCGGTTTTTCAGGGAATAATTGTTTTAATTCTTTCTCTATTCTTCGGATTTAAGATAGAAACATTTACACTTGTTCCACAGATGCTTCTTTTTATGATTTTGATTGCGCTTCTTTTCACCGCGCTCGGAACAGCCATTGCATCAATTCTCGAGGATATGCAAGGATTCCAACTTATTATGAACTTTCTCATCATGCCCCTCTTCTTCCTTTCAGGAGCCCTCTTCCCTCTTTCCGGAGTCCCGGGAGTACTTAATGTCGTTGCCAGTATCGATCCCCTCTCTTATGGGGTTGACGGTTTAAGAGGTGCTATTACAAATTCATTTCATTTTGGTCTTCCAGCGGACCTACTGGTTCTTTCAATCGCCACCGCAGTCCTAATCGGCATCGGTACTTATCTCTTCAGTAAGATACAAATATAAAAATCAAGCCTTGATTTTGCTTCACCTTTCCGACAGAATTTCTAAATGACCAAATACAAGGAATACTTCGATAAAATGGTTTCAGAAAACAAAGATGCCTTTGACGCCTTTATCTCCGCTCATTTCGAATACTCTACCAACCAGGATAAATACCAAGAGCAGTTTAATTCGGAGGGTGAAAAAATCTTAAAGATCATTCACGAGTGGGAAGATAGATTATGTAAACATTCAGAAGGCGCAGGATTTGGGAAATATACTTCAAATTTAGCTGAGAAATTTCAAACCGAAGTTAAAAGCCACTTTCCTCTCATCGACCACATCGGAATTATTGTAACCAAACACGCGGCTCCGGAAAAATTCACTCTAAAGAAAATTACCTTTTAAATCACCAGAAGAATTGCCCCAATAATCGCCGCGGCCCCGACTCCTGCCCCGACAACCGTTGGCCAATCAGTCCCTGTAACCGGAATGGGAAGCGGGCTTGTCTGCACCAGGGGCTTTGCGGAAGCACTGGCTGTTGGTGTAGCAGATGCTGTAGCGTTTAGTAAAGCACTTCCGCTTGCCGTAGGCATGATTGTTGGTGTAGGAGAAGGTGTTGAACAAAGCGTCAAATCAGTTGTCCAGGAAGCTCCAATTGACGGACAGCAATATTGACTGGGACCACAGGCTTTAATTTGTCCAACCATCGCAAGAGTTGATGCACAACTAAAACTCTGTGGGGTTCCGTCGGCATTTGACGGATTGCAACTTAAAAGCAACCCCGGTTGTCCGACAACCGGACAGGCTTCAGCACTAGGACAAAGATTCGCAGCAGCTCTTTCCTGAACATTTTGTTGTTGTCTTACAAGAAGAACCCCCGCAACTACGCTAAGAATCAAAAAGACTACAATAACTATTGCAATTACCAATCCTTTTTTTCCACCCTTGCCGGATTTCTTGCTTGTAACTATTTCAAAAGGAGAGTTTGTGGCAGAATCATTTTGATTGGGCATAACTTATTATATCTCACAATTTAGCATTTTTGTCTTTAACCTCAAATCCTAATTTCTGAATTTGGTCCCGGATTTTATCCGCTTCTTTATAATTGCCATCAGACCGGAGTTTTTCCCTCTCTTCAAACAAAACCTTTACGTCTTCCGGGATTTCAACAACTTTCGCCTCTCCCAATTTCAACCCCAAAATTTCATCAAAACTCATAGCCAAATCGTACTTGTCGCCGGACGGAATATTGCTTTTGAGCATATCCCATGTAACGGCCAATGCCTCGGAAGTGTTTAAATCATCGCCCATCGCTTCCATGAAGCGGTTTCTGAACTCCTCCGTTTGTTCTTCCTTTTCCTGCGAAAGGGCGGTTCTTTCACTTTGTCCTTTAAGCGCAGAGACCTGATTCCTTAATTTATCCAAGGCATTTTGCGAAGCACTCAAAGAGTCCCATGTAAAATTCAACGGGTCACGGTAGTGGGCACCAAGGTAAAGATAACGTAGAGCGAGAGGATCGAATCCCTTTTTCTCAACATCATCTACCGTGTAAAAATTTCCCAAACTTTTACTCATCTTCCTGCCGTCAACCATAAGAAATGCCGTATGAATCCAATATTTTACAAAAGGAGACTTCCCGGTTGCCGCTTCGCTTTGTGCGATTTCATTTGGATGGTGAATGGAAAGATGGTCCTCCCCACCTGTATGGATATCAAATTGTTCTCCAAGGTATTTCATACTCATGGCAGAACATTCAATGTGCCAGCCGGGAAATCCGTCGCCCCAAGGAGATTCCCAATGCATGGTGTGGTTTTCAAATCTTCCAACCCTCTTGAACCAAAGTGCAAAGTCTTGGGGATTTCTTTTGTGCTCGCCTTTATTAATTTCCTCCCGGACTCCAATTTTCTTTTCTTCCAGTTTCTGTCCGAAAAGCTGATCATATTTTTTAAATTTTGTTATATCAAAATAGACCGCCTCAGGAGTGTCATAACCATAACCTTTGTCGACAAGTTTTTGAACCAGTTCAATTATTTCTTTTATATGATCCGTAGCTTTACAAATAACATCAGGGCGGATCACGTTAAGTTTGTCCATTGAATCATAAAAATACTTCGAAAAAAATTCCGAGACTTCCCAAACGGTTTTACCAGTTTTAACTGCACCTTTTTCCAGCTTATCCTCACCCTCGTCGGCATCCGAAACTAAATGCCCGACATCAGTCACATTTTCAACATGTTTTACTGTATAACCGCTTACGGTAAGAAGTCTCTTGAGAATATCATCGGTAACATATTTCCGGCCATGACCTATATGCGCATAATCGTAAGCCGTAATTCCGCATGAGTACATTCCGACATCCGGGGGGTTAATAGGAATAAACTTTTCTTTTTTCCGGGTTAAAGAATTAGTTAAAAAAATATCCACCACGCTCTAATTGTAATTTGATAAGGACCAAATGTAAATCAGCCTGAAGGAGGAACCGGTTTTTCGACGTGAGTTTGCTCTCTTTGGGCCTCTTCCTTCCGTGTTTCCCCAAATCTCCGGCCTTTTTTGGAAGTTGGGGTTTTAAATCCTTCCTGAGACTGCGCATATGCCGCCTGTTGTTTTTGAAACTTCACGGCTTCCATTTGGGCTTTAAGTACTTGCTTTTGCTCCATGGAAAGTTCCGCATAGTCTTCAAGCGGAATTTCAATTCCTTGGGCGATTTTTGCCTGAAGATCTTTAAACAAATCCTGCTTGTGAATATCTTTTAACTCCTGGTTGAGAGCCTCCATCCTGCGGGTCGTCTTCAAAGTATCCTGAAGTTTTTGCTGTTCCTGAAGATTCCTCTGTTGATTTTTGTTTTGACCCTGCTCCGGACCGGGCTGTGCTGGCGCTTCCGTATCGGAAACTTGCTCCTTGGCGGTTCTCAAAACCTCCAACGGTTCCTGTGCAATTTGCCTGGCAATTTTTTGGGCAAGATCGCGTGTTGTTTGACCGGTTTGTTTGGCAGTACTATTCATTTAAGGTTTTTACAGTTCCCTTCTTCCCTCAAGTGCCTGTGTCAATGTTACTTCATCAGCATACTCCAGGTCGGCTCCGGTAGGAATTCCCATTCCGAGTCTCGTAACCCTTGGGTGTGAATTCGCTGCCGTTAATTGTTTTTTAAGGTACATTGCCGTTGCTTCCCCTTCCATTGTCGGATTTGTTGCAATGATTATTTCTTTAACTTTACTTCCCTTAACCCTGTCGATAAGCGGGTCTATGTAAATTTCATCCGGCCCTATATTTTCCAAAGGATTTATAGCCCCGTGCAGAACATGGTAAACACCCTTAAACCTACCCGTTTTTTCAAATGCCAAAATATCCAGCGGTTCCTCAACAACCATAATTTGGGTTTTATCACGGGATGGATCGGAGCAAATCGGACAAGGGTCAGTTTCGCTCACGTTTTTACAAACCGAGCAAAGAACAGTGTCTTTTTTAAGGCGGGAGATACTTTCTGCAAAATCATCAAGCTGGGTTTGAGGAACATGGAGCAAATAATAAGTAAGCCTTTGCGCCGATTTCGGACCGATTCCGGGAAGTTTTTGGAAAGATTCAATTAAAGCTGCAATCGGACGCGCGATTTTCATAACATACCATTCTATCAAAAAAATGAAGTTTGTTTGCGAGATTCTACTTAAGCCCGCCAAGAAGTCCACCAAGTCCTCCGCCCATTTCCATCATTTTTTTAGCGGACTCCTTCTGAACATCTTTCATTAAATCATTAATTAGATCGGTGAGATCCTTCAAATCCTCCTCGCCCTTTTTGATATAGCGGATTTTTTGGTCCCCGGTAACGGAAACCGAATACCCGTGTTTATCCTGAGTTTTAATAATTTTCTCAAGCTCCTTTTGAAGCTCCATCGCCTTCTGGCGCATCTTCGCCAAATCTTTTAGTTGATTGAATTTGTCAAACATGTTTAATTTCCAAATATCTCCTCTGCAGCTTTAATTATATCTTTATCTTTTCCTTCAGTCAAAACAGTTTTCACTTCCGCCTCCACAATCACCTTTTTGGGAGGAGGATCGATAAGCGTACAAACAACCTTAGTTGGAGATTGGAATACTTTTGCGACCACATCCTCCAGAACTTTTCTGTGATTGGCGTCCTCAAGACGTTCCTTATGAAATTTATAATAAACACCTAAAGTCAAAACTTTTCCGTCAAAGGCCATGGGCCTTGCCGCCCTGAGAAGTGCTTCGATGGAGGCATTAATCGGCTTAACCAAAGCCAAAATATTCTTCCAGGCTTCGTCGTTTACGCTCCCGCCAGTCAGAAAATCGGCGGACTGTATATGTACTTCCTCAATTGAAGCGCTTTTACCCGGCTGACCGCTGACCGCGCCGGCGTCAGGATGTGGGTTTTGTTCCGGACGAACTGACTCTCGCCGGTCTTCCTCTGCCTCACCACACCATTTTATAACTGCAATTTCCAGCGGCATTTCTTCAATCGGAGAGGTGGAAACTTCCTCTAATGCTCCCGAAAGAAGTTCAATTAAATCAATCAAGCTTTCTTTACTTAGCTGTCCCAGCTCATCAGTACCAATTCCAACTTTTGCCAAAAGCGCCACTCTTAGTTTTCGAAGCAATGCCTCAAGAAAGTTATCGATGGATACTCCTTTAACGCTCAACTTTCCGATCTCTTCTATCAAACTTTTTGTGTCCTTTTTAATCAGAAGTCCGATAAATTTGTCCAGATCAAAAGCTTTTTTCTTAAAAAGAAATTCTTCAAGAAATTCTTTTGTGAGATCTTTTTCTTCAGCCACCAACTGCTCCAAAATTTTTATCCCGTCTCTGAACGAACCATCTGATGCTTCGGCAATAACATTAAGGGTGTCGGAATCTATCTTAATTTTTTCACCCGTTACAACTCTTTTAAGTGATCTAACGATTTCTTCGGAAGTTGCCTTTCGGAAAGGAATATAAGTAGTTCTTGAACGGATTGTTTCTATCAGTTTTTCGGGGTTAGTTGTGGCCAAAATAAAAATAACATGTTCCGGAGGCTCTTCTAAAGTTTTAAGAAGTGCATTACTGGCCTCTGTGGTCAACATATGCGCCTCATCAATTATGTAAATTTTTTTCTTTGCGGAAACGGGGCTTAGTTTAACCGCATCCCTTAAAATCCTGACGTCATCGATACCTCTATGGCTTGCGGCATCCATTTCAATTACATCCAGATTATTGCCGTTTGTAGTCGAGGTACACTCCTTACATTTATCGCAAGGTGTACCGTCTTTGCCTAAGTTTTCGCAGTTAATTATTTTTGCCAAGATTCTGGCGGCCGAAGTTTTTCCCGTTCCCTTAGGCCCAGCAAAAAGAAAAGCGTGTGGAATACTTTTCTTTGAAACTATTTTTTTGAGGGATTCGCCAACGTCGCTTAAATCGAGTTCATCCAAATTTTTCGGCCGGTATTTTAAATAAAGAGTCATTCTTCGTGATGAACGCCCATTAGGTGCAACGCCCCGTGTTCAATTAACTCGTAAATCCTTTCATTTATCAAAACATTTTCCTGTTGAGATTCTTTAACAGCCAGCGGATAGCAAACAATAATTTCTCCCAGATGAATTATCCCATCCGGCGGAAAAACAAAACTAGCTTTGGCCTCGTTTGGGACAAACGAGAGTACATTATGAAGTTTTTTGTCCTTCAAATATTTTGCCCCGACTGCCATCATTTTTTTCTCTCCAATAATCGCCACAGAAACCTCGGCGTCGGAAACGATGCCGTTTTTAGCCAAGAATTCGGCTAATTTTTTCTTGACCGCCGGTATATTAACCGGGTAGTTAGACTGTTTGCTTACGGAGACTTTAATCATTTCTAAACACTCACTCCTTACGAAAGTTTTGCCTTTACCATTTCTGCAATTTTACCCCCATCCGCATTAGGTGCTTTGGCCTTAATAAAGCCAATAACTTTCCCCATATCGGCCATAGATGTTGGATTAATTTGATGAACCGCTTCCTCGACAAGTTTGGTTAGTTCGGCTTCTCCCATTTCCGGCGGCAAATATTTGGCCAAAATTTCCAGTTCTTTCGCTTCTTTAGCGGCACGGTCGGGAGCTCCCGCTTTTTCATACATCTCAATTGCTTCTTTTCTTTTCTTCGCCTCGCGCCGAATTACAACCAGTTCTTCCTCGTTTGTTAGATCATGCTGCTTGTCAATCTTTTCATAATTAAATGCCGAAAGAAGAAGCCTTAAAGTTGAGGTACGAATTTCATCATGAGCTTTCATCGACTCCCCAATTTTTGCCTGTAATGTTTGATAAATCATATGTTTAATCTTTTCGCCGTCTCTCTTATTTTAGCAGCTAATTTAACTAATTCTTTATCGTCTGCTCTTTCGGAGTCGTTTGATGGCAGATATCCGGGGTATTTTTCAAAAAAAGCTTTCATCTTGTTTCCGCTTTCAATTTTTTTCCATTCCTTCAGCTTCCCTATCCCGTGCATCGGAAAGAGTTTCGAGTGCAAATGATCAACTCCAAATCCTTCGTAAAACATTCCGGTTCTTCCTACATCATCAAAACTTGCATCAAGGAGCTTTCCTACTTTTTTTGTCGCAATGGTTAAATCAGCCAATGTTTTATCATCATTGTCAAACGCATATGAAGGTTTATGCTCTTTAGTCATAACTACCGTAAATCCTGGAGTATTGGGAAAAATGCTTAGAATGGCGAGGTGTTTATCATCTTCCCAAATCTTGTACGCCGGTGCCTCTCCCTTAATTATTTTACAAAAAATACAATCTTCCATCATTTGCCAAGTTTTTTGATAACCTCATCGAAGCTCAAAAGTGCTGTTTTCTCCGAAGATCTTTCTTTCCACTCAATTTTGTCTCCATTCCGCTCCGATATCACCAATCTGACCGGAATTCCGATAAGGTCGGCGTCTCCAAACTTTTCCCCGGCTTGAATATTCCTGTCATCCCACAAAACACCAATCCCTTTTTCTTTTAGTTCGTTATAAATCTCTTCGGCACGTTTTGCCCCGGGGAGTTCAATCAGATGAACATCAAAAGGAGCAACCTGCGGATACCAGATTATTCCTTTGTCGTCGTGGGAAACTTCAACCAAAGCTCCCATCACTCTGGTCGGCCCGATTCCGTAACTGGCAAACCAAACCGGTTTTTTGCCACCGTCACGGTCGGTGAAGTAAACTCTCATTCTTTCGGCGTACCAAGTTCCAAGAGGGAAAATATTACCCACTTCGACGACTCCGGTTACTTTTTCAATTTTTCCTTTTTTGCACTTAGGGCAAATCTCTCCTTCCTTACCTTCAAAAATTTCTTTATTTACCGCGTAGTCGCATTTATTGCAGGCGTATATTGTATCTTCACCATTCGCATTCAAAACCTGAAATTCGTGGGTATGCTTATCGGTAAATACTCCACCAGAAGCTTCAACAACTTTGAAATTAAATCCAAGCCGCGTAAATATTTTTGAATAAGCGCCCTTTACTTTTTCGTAATAATCCATCATATCCGCCTCACTGACATGAGCCGAATAAAGATCCTTCATCATAAACTCCCTTCCTCTTAAAATCCCGCTCCTGGCCCGCGGCTCGTTTCTGAATTTTGTTGAGAAGTGGTACACGGCAACCGGCAAATCCTGGTAGCTTTTTATGTTCTTCCTAAGAAGATCCATCACAACCTCCTCGTGGGTAAATGAAAGTACGTACTCTTTTTTCCTACTGTCCGTCAGTTTATACATTATCTCATCGGCCTTATCCCAGCGGCCGGTTTCACTCCAAAGTTCTTTCGGATGAAGAAGAGGCATTAGCATTTCCTGACCTCCAACCGCGTTCATTTCTTCCCGGATTATTTGATTTATTTTAGTGACAACCCGAAATCCCAACGGAAGAAGTGTCCAGCTCCCGGACATTAGTTGGTCAACAAACCCTCCGCGCACAAGAAGTTTATGGTTAATACTCTCCGCATCTTTTGGAGCTTCTTTTCTGGTTTTCGGAAAAAGAACTGATTGCCGCATATGAAGCTATTGTATCACCACTAATACCTCATTTCCCTATCGAATTAATAAATCCGTTAATACTGCCTGCAGAGATTAGATGCCTAACATCGCCAATCGTAATTAAAAGAAGAAGAGCCAAAAGAATTAGAAAACCGATATTATTAATCGTGGCTTCAACTTTCGGAACAATTTTTCTTCCGATAATTCCTTCGATTCCGATAAAAAGGAGCCTTCCGCCATCCAATGCAGGGAAAGGAACAATATTGAGAATTGCCAGATTCACCGAAAGAATTCCGACAAAATTAACTAAAGTTAAAATTCCGCTTTTTGCCGCCTCAGTAGTTACTGCAAAAATTCCAACCGGCCCCGAAACTCCTTGCGGGACTTGGCCTTTAACTAGACTCGTGATTATTCCCCAAAGTCCAAGAACTATCGTTTGTCCCCAGAAAATCGCGTCTTTAAATCCATAGTAAATTCCATAAAACGGCCGTAGCCAAATTGGAGGATAATAAAGTTCCATTGTTGTAATTGTTACGCCAATTGGTCCTTCTCCAGGAGGCGGATTCTCCCTGGGAGTAAGCATCAGTTTAACCGCGGTTACCTGACCACCAACCATCCTTTGAACTTCAAAAATTGTACTTTTCCCTTTTAGCGCGGCAGTTTTGGCAATGAAATCATCAGCAGACGTCACACTCACCGGCCCGACTTTGGTTATAACGTCACCAACAACAATACCGGCCACTTGTGCCGGAGAACCGGCGGAAACGTCCACCACTTTTATTTTCCCCGTATCGCGTGGAATTCCTGAAAATGAATAAACAATCGCAAATGCCAATATTCCTAAAATAAAGTTCATCACAACTCCGGCTGTCACTACCATAGACCTGATTTTTTTGCTCTTATTCATGAATGCCCTACCGGAGTTGGGATCGGACGCTCCTTCTTCTTCCTGCTCCCCATGAAGCCTGACAAATCCTCCGAACGGTAGCCAATTGAGAGAATAAATAGTGTCGCCGATCTTTTTACCGACAATTCGGGGCGGAAGCCCAAAACCAAATTCCTCGACCATAACTCCAGCACGCCGTGCAACCAAAAAGTGTCCCAGTTCATGAACCAAAACCAAAATTGAAAGAACCAAAATGAAAATCAATATTGAAACTATCACAGTTAAGAGTATATCAGATTTGAAGCAATTCCTGTTCCTTCTTTTTACCCATCTCTTCTATCTTTCCGACAAATTCATCGGTTATTTCCTGAAGTTTTTTCTCGTTTGAAAATTTTTCATCTTCGGTCATTTCTTTCTCTTCAAATTTTTTCTTAATTTCATGCATTTCATCGGCTCTTACCTGACGCATCATAACCTTGCCGTTTTCAAGTTTTCCCGAAAGAAGCTTCACATATTTTTCCCTATCTTCTGTTGTCAAAGGCGCCATCGTAATCCTTATTATTTCCCCGTCAATCGAAGGGTTCATGCCGATATTCGCTTCTTCTATTCCCTTCCTGATATCACCAATTATCGATTTATCATATGGATTAATAATAATTTGTGTAGGATCCGGCGCAGTAATTGTTGCCAGCTCAACTACCTTTAATCTCTGTGTTCCGCCGTAAGCGGGACAGATTATGTTTTCGACTAGGGCCGGGGTCGCACGGCCGGTTCTAATTCCTGCAATATCGGAGGTCACAACGTCCAAAGTAGATTGCATTTTGGCTCTAATAGAAGATTCATCCATCAATGACCTAATTCTACACGAAAAACCCGTCCTATGCGAACGTTTTCTCCTGTTTTGGCTATGACTTCTTTAACCAAATCCGAAATCTTTTTGGAAGGGTCTTTTATGGATTCCTGATCCATTAATTTTTCCTCCCCCATGGAAGCTACTTGCATTGCAAGATCTTTTCCGAGAATTTCAAAAAGTTCGTTTTTGGCAACGAAATCCGTCTCGCAGAGAAGCTCAACTACCCCAACCACCCGTCCGGTGTGATGTGCATAAACGAAGATTTTTCCTTGACCCGTTTCTCTCCCCTCACGTTTTGCGGCTTTTTCAAATCCTTCTTTTTTAAGAATGCTCAGTGCTTTTTTCTCGTCTCCGCCAACTTCCTCCAGAACTTCCCTAATACGTATGATTGCAACACCGGTTTGTTCACGGAGTTTTTTAATTAAATTAATATCAATTTTTGCCATTTTAGGTCGATTCAAGCTCTGCTTATTTAGCCGACTTTTTCTTACCCTCCAGTATAGCTTCTTTAACCAAGCCAAGAACATATTCAAGTGCTTTGCTGGCATCGTCATTCATAGGAATCGGATAATCAATAACATCGGGGTCGGAGTTGCTGTCAACAATTCCGATAACCGGAACTTTCTTCTCATTGGCCTCGTGAACCGCACCAGCTTCCCTTTTGGTATCAATCACAAAAAGAACGTCCGGAATATCGGTTAGTGTTTTTATTCCGCCAAAAAATCTCTCCAATCTTGCAATTTCCCTATCGATTAGAAGTCTTTCTTTCTTTGTATATTTGTTATAAACCCCCGAAGTCATGTTGACCTTCATTTCCTCCATTTTCTTGAGAGACTTTTTCATTTGGGAAAAGTTGGAGATTATTCCTCCCAACCATCTTTCGTTGATATAAGGAACTCCGGCTTCCAGCGCAACCTCGGCAACTTTATCCTTGATCTGCTTTTTTGTTCCGAGAATCAAAACTGTTTTGCCCTCACGAATAGACTTGGTGATAAACTCCAACGCTTCCTCAAGGAGAGGTTTTGTCTTGGTTAAATCAAAAATATGAACTCCGTTTTCGGATCCAAAAAGATATTCCTCCATCTTGGGGTTCCAACGGCGGGTCTGATGTCCAAAATGGGCACCAGTTTCAAGTAGCGTATCCAGTGAAACGTTCGGCTTTGACATTATCAATGTTGTTTCCTTTTGCCGCCGCAGATCGGAAGAATCCAGGAAACATGACCTGCGTGTGTATTGGTATTTTACCAGCCTTATTTCAAATTGGCAAGGGTTCTTTTATTAATCTCAATATTCTCCTCGGCAGCTTGAATTGCAGCAAAAGCCAAATGCTCCGCACTCATTGCATCCGAGTGGGCGTTGACATTCCCCAATTTAGCCGCAATCTCAGCCAGTTCCCTGACATTCTCACAAATCTCGGCAGTTTTTTGCGGAACCTCAATCGCCGTCAAAAGACCGGCCTTTATTTTTGCTTTGTTACCCATCTTATAGGCTTTCATTACCTCTTCAAAAGCACCCGAATCGCGGTCCGCAAGCTCGATAAGTTCGGCCCCGAGTTCGCTAGCCCTTTCGGCAATCCTAATCATCTCATCCTGAACGTGAGGATATTTTTTATTGCCAATCGTCAGATTGCAAACCATCTCGGTTAGCGATGCCGCCATAGCACCGACCACAGCCGCAACAGCTCCACCGCCGGGTGTGGGTGTTTTTGAGGAAACCTCATCCAAAAATTCTTCTATTTTTTGATCTTTAACTTTCATTCGTATAACTTCTTTTCCAGGACCTGGTCAGATTTAAAAGTCTCCGCCTTAAATGTATTTTTTATTGCAGCAACAAGAGATTCAAGCGGAATCATACCATATATTTCGGAGTTTTTGATCTTAACTCCCAGTTTTTCAGCTTCGGCCTCAACTGCGCGGTAAGCCGCGTCGAAGTTTGTCTTCTCATAATCGACCAAATTCATGGAAACCTGAGCCAACCCGTCCACTTCAAACCCTAAAGCCTTAGCTCCTGGTAAGCCCCCGTTTTTCTCACGGATTATTCCTGCAATTTTTTTGGCAACTTCAACGTCAAGCGTTGAAAGATTTATATTGAAAGCAACTAAGTATTTTCTGGCACCGATTACCATCGCTCCGGCCGTGGCGTGCATTTTGTTGGGACCGAAATCCGGGTCCCTCATTTTTAATTTCAATCCTTCATATTCACCCTGCCTAACATCCGCCAAATTTCTGTACTCAGGACGCGAGGCAGCTGCCTCATAAAGAAAAACAGGAATTTTAAGCTCCTCCCCGACTTTTCTTCCAAGCTTTTTGGACAACTCCACACATTCCTCCATTGAAACCCTGGAAACCGGAACAAAAGGAACAACATCAGTCGCTCCGATTCTGGGATGTTCTCCCTTATGTCTTTCCATATTGATAAGTTTTGTAGCAACTTTTATAGATTCAAAAACTGAAGATAAAACTGCCTCCGGCTCCCCGACTATTGTAAATAGGCAACGATTGTGGTCTTTGTTGTATTCCAATTCAAAAACCTTAACCGATTTGATAGTTTTAGCCGCATCAAAAATGGCATTAATGATTTTAAGGTCTTTCCCCTCGCTAAAGTTCGGCACGCACTCAACAATTTTCTGCATGGTCAAATTATATCTTAATCGGGCTTATCTTTGAAGCTTCTTTTCAAAAATATCTTCCAAAACCTTCGCTACAGACTCTGAAACAACTTCAGGAGCTGGTTCTCCATTTATCACAAACCACTGCAATCCTCCCCAACCACTCGCAGACATTTCCCTGTATCCAGCAACAAGCCTATCCATATACTCAGGAGTTTCTCTGTCAAACGGATCACCGTTCGTGTCTTTGCCGCGGCGCTTCATTGAAGTCTCCCTAGAAATATCCAAAAGTAGAATCGCGTCGGGTTTAAGCTCTCCCATTACAATGTCAGCAATCCTCAGGATTCGTTTTTGGTCTCCTCCTTCCGCATATCCCTGATAAGCCCCGGTCGATGTATAGCATCTATCACCCAAGACGTGAACACCACTTTTAATTTTCGGGGCAACTAAACCGTCTACCCAAAACTTCCTAGCAGTAAAAAACATAACCATCTGCCCCTCGGCACCAATCAATCCTTCACCTTTTAGGGCAAATATAAGTTCTCGAATTTCTTCACTTGAACCGACACCCCCTGGTTCACGAGTCGACACTACCTGCAACCCATTTCTAACAAGAAGTTGTCTTGCTATTTCAATTTGAGTTCCTTTTCCACAACCACCAACCCCCTCAAAAACCACAAATTTTCCTCTTTCTCCTTCTTGAGTCATATTTTTTAGTTAAGTCTCATCCCGATTTCTCTCAAAATATTTTCAACGTTAGCTGCATTGTAAAAATTTCTTGTTTCCGTTCTAACAGTTACAAATTTCATTCCGGGATTTTCATCAATATAAGTTAATACCTCACCGCGGACAGCCTTTTCTTTCGGAGAATTCCCCCCTTCATCAACTAAAATTCCCAGGTCAGCTTTCTTAACCGCGCCAATTTCAACCATCGGATCAAAAACACCACGATAAAGTTCCAGGTCTCTTTGGCTTATTAGCCCAAGTTTCCGCTCCGCTTGCATCTCCAATAAATCCATCTCAAATGACATACCCAAGATCACACTCTTTCCGGAATATTTTTTAATACTTTCAACCTTGTCAACCAAAAGCTGTATATGGAATCTTAAACTACTTTCCGCCGGATCTCTCAAATAGTCTCCCCGATATGGATTTCTAATCGAATTATTATTTATTAAGTGGGCACCAAGTTTTCCTGAAAGAATCACGGGTAAAAAAGACTTTTCAAATTCTGAAACACCGAAAAAACCGATAATTTTCGGTTCTTTTGCAAATCTTTCCTTTAATTCTGCCAACATAATTACATTGATAAAGTCCGCCCAGGGACAGGATCAGGAGGTCCTTGTCTTTCACTCAAAGGCTTATGTTCAAAATTCGCACATTGAAAAAGATCTCCGTCAACTCTTTCGAAATATACATCTTTACCGTGTACCGGACAATCTGCCCTCACATAATCATCTTGAATTCCCTTAATAATCTTTTGAAAAATTTCCAAACCGCGTCGGGCAGTTCTTTCCACCACGACTTATACCCCCAACTCCTTTCTTTTTTTATCTGTCCATTTTTCCGATTCCCGCCGGGCAAGCGAGTAATCATTCATATCAACCTTCATACCGGCAAACAAGTCCGGATGAACGGCACTGGCTTGAGTCGCCATCTCCTGAACTATATGCCTGTAATGCGAACGGCCTTGGGGACCGGTCCGAAGTTCGCCCATGTAGTACATTTCTCTAGCGGTTAAGTTAACATACCAATGCTGGATATAAGCAAACGCAACAGTATACTGTGCAACTTCGGGAAATTCTTTGTGGATTAATTCATAAACTGGAGAGACAAGCTTAAGAGCGATTTCAATTTCATTAACAAAGGGCGAGGCCAAAACCTCTTTTTCGACATCATAACCCCATTTCGTCGTAAAAGGCTGACGCTCCTGGGTAAGCAGGCGGTGTCTGTGAAGATCTCTATAGTCGCCGCCTCTTGCCCAAAGTGCAAAAGTGTATCTCGAATTCTCAAAAGCCCTGGGAACTCTTTTAAATCTTACGTCCTCTCTTTTTGGGTTGTTATTGCCGGGGCTTCTTTGTTCAAATATCCTTTCAAAGATTTTTCTTCTCTCGTCCTTCGACATTCCGACAACTCTCGCCCGAACCTCAGAGTAGTTAGGAGACGACCCCCCACCAAATATAAAAGCCGTTAGAACATCTACTTCCCCTGTCTTTGTGTAGTCAATAAGTTTTGACCAACCACCCCTTTCCATTTCTACCACACCCTTGAATTTCTCATCGGAAATTTCGTCACGGAGTCTCCTAATGTCTTTCTTATACTCCTGGAGTTCCTTCCCCATTGGAGTATCAACCCTTCGAATAAATGAGGGTGTTACGCGCTGCAGTTCAGAAGCGATTTTAGAACCCCAATAACGCAACTCTCCCAATGGATGTCTGGCAATCCGGTTAATCAAATATTCGTATGATCTGCCGTTGCCGTACAAACCAATATTTGTCAGCGTAGAAAAAGTCAATAAATCTCTCAAATCATCAAAAACTTTGGCCCGGCGTGATTTTTCAAATGATGCATCACTTTCGTCATCTCCTTTTGGAAAAACGTCTTTTATATAGTTAAAGTAAGGCTCTACCAATCTAGCGTAAGTTCCAAAAAGAATATCCGTCATAGCTCGATAGGAACGCTCGTATACTGTGCCCTTTATTTCTCCCGGAACAACATATTTATAATTACCATCAGGAAGCTTGTCTGCAAATGAAACATACCTTGACGATTTTTCGATTGGTGAAATTCCAATTCTTTGATCCTCAATCTCTTTGGTTGCTACATTCGAGAGCCCTTCTATACAAAGGTGGATTCCTCCAAGTTCCGATATGGAATCGTCTCCAAAATCCACAAGCCATTTATTAAAAAAGTTTCTGCCTCTTTGAATATTAACAATATAATCAATGCCTCCATTGGTGTTCAAAAAATTAATCAGCTCAACAAATTTTTGCCGCGACAGTAGCGTTTCCTGCTGTTCCTTGTGGGACAAACTCGACCAATTTTTTTGACTTTCAGGATGAACAATCGGTTCTACATACTCTTTAAGAAATGTTCTGCGCATGCTTTCGGTTGCACGGCTATATTTCGCCGACAAAGCCCCGATTACTTCCTCAGGAAGATGTTGAACAACAAAAACAGATTGATCAATATTGCTGAAAAACGGATTTAAGTACCGGACTTCCTCCGGAGTAAATTTTTCGGAAGTATATGGGGGAGCAAATTGTTCAAGATTCTCACCTTCGACTTCTTCCCGTCTAAAACTATGTGCGGCAAATTCCGGCATGATTTATTTCTTAAGAGTATTTACCAACAAATAAAAATCGTGTCAATACGCAAAGATTTACCCTCATAACTCAACAGTTAGTATTTACCTTTTGTCTCCGCTTCCGTGAAGGGTTCCGCGTTTTTGGCGAGATGCAAGTTTTTCTAAATTCGCCTTAAAAACATCGGAGAATTTTATTCCCAGTTCGGTTGAAAGTTGGGCGGTATACCACATCATGTCGCCAATTTCCGCTTTAATTTCATCACGCCTCACGTTATTAATCTTTCCTTTGTCATCACGGATAAGTTTTTTAATTTTATTGGCAACTTCCCCCGCCTCTCCCATTAATCCAATGGTTGGATAAGAAAAATTTTTACCGATTTTCGGATAAACGGCGGTTTTCTTACACTGTTTTTGATAATCATCAAAATCTGAAAAGGTCATTGAAAAAGATTTTATCATATATTAATGTGACGACAATGCTAGTTATCGGTATAACAGGAACTTTAGGTGCGGGAAAAGGAACCATTGTTGATTATTTGGTCTGGCAAAAAGGATTTAAGCACTTCTCGGTTGGAGATTTCATTAAAGAAAGCGTTATAAAAAAGGGGTTGGATCCAAATCGCGATAATCTCCGTGTTGTTGGCAACGAAATTAGAAAAAAATTTGGCCCTGATTATTTTACTCGAATACTTTTTGAGCGCGCAAAAAAAACTGGGTCGGATTCAATAATAGAAAGCATTAGAAATCCCAAGGAAGTAGAGTTTATTAAGAAAAATGGTGGATATTTATTCGCCGTAGATGCAAATCAGAAAACGAGATATGAAAGAATCAAGGATAGAGGTACCACCAAAGACATGGTAACTTTTGATCAATTTAAAATTCAGGAAGAAAAAGAAGGACAATCGAAGGATCCTAACGCTCAAAATTTACCGAAATGCATATCAATGGCAGATTATAAATTTGACAATAATGGTAGTATAAAAAAACTTTATGAAGAAGTCGAAAAAGTCATCAACAAAATCAAAAGTTAAAATGATTCGAAAATATGCACGTCCCACTTGGGATGATTATTTTATGGAAGTTGCCGATGCCGTTTCCAAAAGAGCAACATGCGACAGGGCAAGAAGCGGCTGTGTAATTGCTAAAGATAAACAAATACTGGCGACGGGTTATGTCGGTTCACCAATGGGGTTTCCCCACTGTGACGATGTCGGCCACGATCTCAGGAAAGCCTTCAATGAAGACGGAACAATTTCACAACACTGTGTTAGAACCGTCCACGCGGAACAAAATGCGATTTGCCAGGCAGCAAAACGCGGGGTTTCTATCGATGGTGCAACCGTTTACTGCCGAATGACACCCTGCCGGGTTTGTACAATGCTGCTAATAAATTGTGGTATTAAAAGAGTTTATGCGGAAAGAAAATATCATACCGGGCGTGAATCCGAAAAGATCTTCAAAAAGGCTGGAATAAAAATCGTATATAAATATAACGAGATTCAGAAATACGCGAATCAAAAGGCTTAATTAGTACCTGGTGCCGCTTCTTCTTTCTTGGGGCTTCTCCAACTCGCCCATTTGCAATCGGGGTAGCGTGAACAGCCAAAAAACTTTCTGCCCTTTCCCGTCTTTTTGACAATCACATCCCCGATTTTACATTCGGGACATTTAACTCCGACTTTTTCCAAATATTTTTCCGTGTATTTGCAATCGGGAAAACGGGAACAGGAAATAAACTTACCGAATCTTCCGGTCCGGACAACCAACTCTCCGATTCCACATTCCGGGCATTTTTTACCGAGCTTCTCAACTTCAATCTTTACCCTTTTTGCATTTTTCTCAACCTCCGATAGCCTCTTTTCAAAAGGTCCGTAAAATTCCTTAATCGGCGTCTCCCATTTAAGAATCCCATTGGCAATATCGTCAAGTTCCCCTTCCATCTGTGCAGTAAATTGATATTCAAAAATTCCGGGGAAATTATCAATCAAAAAATCATTAACTGCAACTCCGATTGCCGTCGGGACAAATTGCTTGCTGTCATTTTTCTCTACATAATTCCTAATTTGAATAGTAGAAATAGTCGGGGCATAAGTCGATGGCCGACCTATACCCAACTTTTCCAAAGTTTTAATTAGCGAAGCCTCGTTATATCTTGCCGGCGGCTGGGTAAACTTTTGTTCCCCCCAAGTTTTTATTAAATCGAGACTCTCATCCTTCGAAACTTCGGGCAAAACTATAGCCGCTTCCGAATCCAACTTGCTCGGAATTACTTTTCTCCAACCGTCGAAATTCATGATTTGCCCGGAAGCTCTCAAAAGATAAACTCCCGCCGAAACATCGATTGTGGTTTCATCATAGATAGAAGGTGTCATCTGGCAGGCGACAAACCTCCGCCAAATCAAATCATAAAGTTTCGAAAAGTCTTGCTCTTCCAAGTTTATTTGATGATTGGAAACATCCGTCGGACGGATTGCTTCATGAGCTTCCTGCGCAACTTTTGAGGTAGTCTTGTAAAAACGCGGTTTTTCGGGCAAATATTTGTCCCCATACTCTTTCTTAATAAAATCGCGGGCCTTGCCAACTGCCGCCGCATTCAAATTAAGTGAATCGGTTCTATGATATGTAATCAAACCTTCCTCATATAATTTTTGGGCGATCGACATTGTCTTTTTGGATGACCATCCAAAAATTCTGGCTCCGGCCTGTGTCATTGTCGAAGTTGTAAAAGGAGCATAAGGACTTTTTACGATCTGCCGTTTTCTGACATCGACAACTTTATACTTTTCTTTCCCGAGTTCCCCTAAAATTTTATCCGACTCGGCCTTGGTCTTAACTTTGGCATTTTTATCGCCAATATTTACAAGCTGGACTGTAAATTCACTTTTGCCCTTAACTGTTGAGAAAATTTCCCAATATTCTTCTGACCTAAATTTTTCGATTTCCCTTTCCTTTTCAACAATCAACCGCACAGCAACCGATTGAACCCTTCCGGCTGAAAGTCCGACTCTTACCTTTTTCCAAAGCAGAGGGGAAAGTTTGTACCCCACAAGCCGGTCCAAAACACGCCTTGCCGTCTGGGCATCAACTAAATTTGTATCAATATCCCGAGGATTATTAAGTGCTTCTTCAACCGCTTCCTTCGTAATTTCATGAAAAGTAATTCTTTCAATCTTATGCTTTCCGTCGATAATTTCTTTTACATGAGAGGCAATTGCTTCACCTTCGCGGTCAGGATCGGAGGCAATATAAGTAACTTTCGCTTTTTTACTTTTGGCGATAAGGTCGTTTATTGTCTGCTCTCTTTTCGGAACATCTACATACTGTGGAGCGAAATTATGCTCTATATCAACACCCAAGGTGCTTTTGGGCAAGTCCTTAATATGCCCCATTGTTGCCTCAACGTCGTAATCTGGCCCGAGAAAACGGCCCAGTGTTTTGGCTTTTGTTGGTGACTCGACGATAATTAAATCCATATTAGATTTTCTTATAAATTCCACGCCCAATATCTTTTACCATCCTTCCACTCCCATGATTGTCAGTCTAGCAGAAATATCTGTGGTTTTGGCACCTGATATTCTAACAAGCATATCAATATATAAGTTCGGTCTGTTCTAGTTTAAACAATTAACTCCTCCTGATAAAGAACAAATTATTGACTGCTTTGCGAAGAGAAGTACTCATTGGCAATTGTTCTGGCAACGGGTCCAGCAACCGATGAACCCTCTCCGCCGCGCTCAAATAAAACCGTAACAACTATCTGAGGATTATCGGCAGGAGCAAAAAAAGTAAACCATGCATGTGGAATTCCGTCGGTTTCAACCTCAGCAGTCCCAGTTTTACAAGCTACCTGCATTCCGTTGTGAGTCGCGGCAAAATCAAAAAAAGTAAAGGCTGTTCCTCCTGTCGAACAAGCATCTTCCATCCCCTGTTTTATTAAGTCCAAATTATTTTTAGAAACGGCAACCGTGTGACAAACCGCGGAGCTCGCGGCATCAAACGTCGGTTGGCAAATTTTGCCTCCTTCCGCAATTCCGGAAATATAAGTATTAAGTTCAACCGGAGTTATAGAAACATCCCCCTGACCTATTGCCATATGGTATGTGTCGCCCAAAAACCACGACTCATCTTTGGTTGCCTGCTTCCATTCGGGAGTCGGGATTAGTCCTTCCGTTTCTCCCGGAATATCGATGCCGGTTGGAGCGTTCAAACCGAATTTGTCGGCCCATTTTGCAATCGCATCCGGCCCGACCATTTGCCCAACCTTATAGAAAAAGGTATCGGTCGAGCGGGCAATAGCACGGACCAAACCGATATTACCTTCGGTTCTTCCATACTCGGTAAAATACCAGTTTTTATAGGAAAAACCATTTACATTAATAACGCCCGGATCGTTGAAAATAAAATTCTTATCAATTGCTCCTTCTTCCAACGCCGCTATTGCCACGATGGGTTTAAAAACGGAGCCCGGATGAAAAGTTCCGCTAACGACTCTATCCAGAAGAGGAAGATTAGAATCGGTTAGGGACGGCACCAAATTGGTAGGGTCAAAGCTCGGTGAAGAATAAAAAGCCAAAATTTGCCCTTGAGGGTTTGTAACAATCACTCCGCCCTTTTTACCACCCATATTGGAAGCAACCAACGACTGCAAATTATAATCAATCGTAGTCTTAAGATCCTGTCCCGGAATTGGATCCCGTCTTCCCAACACTCTAACTTCGTGTCCGCTCGTATTAACCTCAATAAGCTCCTCACCCGGAATCCCCCTTAACTGACAATCGTAATGTTCTTCCAGGCCTGTCGTTCCGACAAGATCTCCCAAGTTAAAAGGACCTTTGTCCGGACAATTCGGATCAATTTTCCCTATCTCACCACTCCCAACAACCGACAAGTATCCAACCGCATGAGCTGCAACATCTCCCAAGGGATAAACTCTTTTATAATCTGTTACCATTTCCTCCAGTGTTGCATCCGTCAAGTCATCTGAGATGGTAAAACCGCTTTGTTCACTAAATATTATCCTTTTCTGAATTCCGACGTTTCCCGCCAAGACTTCTCCGCCGCTTGCCAAAATCTGGCCTCTGGGAGCGGGAATCGGTACATGTCTAATCCTGTTCTCTTGAGAAAGTGTCCGGTAATAGTCACCTTTTATTATTTGAATTTCGAAAAGTTTCGTAAGGAGAATTAAAAATAGAAGAATTAAGATTCCTCTTAAAAACCAGGAAAGCCAGGATTGATTATTGCTCGAGGCCAAAGAATTCATCAAGCTATTATAACCCCTTTGTTACCCTCATCCTTTTAAGAAGTCCGTTATCCTCCAAACAAGCACCACAGCCGCGGACAACACAGGTTAACGGATCATCGGCAATCCAAACAGGCATTTTTGTCGCCTCCGAAATCACCTTATCAATCCCCGGGATTAAAGACCCGCCTCCGGCTAAAGTAATTCCGCGCTCCATTATGTCACTTGTCAGCTCCGGCGGAGTTTCTTCCAATGTATCAACAATGTTACCGATAATTTCCTGGATGATGGGACTTAGTGCCTCCTGAATCTCGCCGCTTGTAAGCTTAATAGACTTCGGAAGTCCCACTTCAAGATCCCTACCTCTGACGACCGCGAATCTATCTTTCTTCTCGGTTCCTTCCTTCGTTCTACCCGCCGATCCGATTGCAAACTTTACCGCCTCAGCAGTTGGCTGGCCCAAAAGCAAAGAGTACTTAAGTCTGACATAACTAATTATCGCCTCATCCATTTCATCGCCGGCAACTCTGACACTTCTTCCAAGAACCATTCCACCCAGTGAGATTACGGCAATCTCGCTTGTTCCGCCGCCAATATCAACAATAAAAGTTCCTTCAGGCCCTTCAATAGGAAGCTTTGCACCAATCGCCGCCGCCATCGGCTCTTCAATCAAATTTGCCTCTCTCGCACCGGCATCCAAACACGCATCAGCAACAGCTCTTCTTTCGACTTCGGTAACCCCCGACGGAATTCCGATTACAACTTTAGGACGGGGAATTTTTGGCATGGCGCTACCTGACTCATGAACTTTTTTAATGTAATAAGTAAGCATTGCCGCAGTTGCGTCAAAATCCGCAATAACCCCGTCCCGGAGCGGGCGTATTACTTCAATAGAGGCCGGAGCACGCCCCAGCATTTTTTTTGCAGAGGCGCCAATTGCCAAAATTTCTTTTGATTTTTTATGTCTTGCGACCGCCGAGGGTTCACGAATTACTATTCCTTTGCCTTTTACGTAAACCAAAGTATTAGCGGTTCCCAAATCAATTCCAATATCATGCGAGAAAAGTCCTAATAGTTGATCGATGGGGTTATAAAATTTCATCCGCAACGCAGTATACCTATTTAACGGAAAGTTGCAAAGGGTTTTTGGCAGAAAACTTTATGTTACAATCGTATAAGTGAAGGCGTATCAAAAAATAATCTTTTGGCTTTTTGCAATCCTTCTTTTTTTCGTTCCCTTAATTCTTTGGCCTTTTACTTCCGAAGTTTTCGAATTCAATAAAATGGTTCTGGTTTATATTTTGACAACTTTAATTACAGGGACGTGGTTGGCCGAAATGATAATTGAAAAGAAATTTGTATTCCGTCGCACAATATTGGATATACCGATACTTGCTTTCATAGGATCGCAAATAATTTCAACAATTCTTTCAATCGATCCTTTGACATCTTTCCTTGGATACTATTCAAGATTTAACGGCGGACTTGCCTCCGTCTTTTGCTATGCCCTTCTCTACTGGGCTTTCGTAAGTGTCATCGATATAAAACAAACGATGAAATTAATCTACATCACATTAGGTTCCGCCACATTGGTTGCAATTTATGGAGTATTGGAACATTTCGGAATCGATAAAAATCTTTGGGTTCAGGATGTCCAATCGAGAGTTTTTTCAACCCTCGGGCAACCGAATTGGCTCGCTGCATGGTTAATTGCCCTTACCCCCGCCACCTGGTACTTAATTTTGACAACCAATTTTAATTTCAGGGATTATAAATTCTGGCTTTATTTTTCGCTCTCGATTCTTTTATTCTGGACGACAATATTCACAAAATCCCGATCGGGTTATCTTGGTTTTGCAACCGCCTTTATAATCTTTTGGGCTCTGGCAGTCTGGAAAAAGAAAAAGGATGAAATCGGGAAACTTATTATTCCTTTTATAATTATCGGCGTTAGCGTCTTTGCTGTTTGTTTGATTAGCGGAACCGAATTAACCCCAAGCATCGGGCAACTCATTAGCCATAAGCCCGCCACCGCTCTGACAGACACAAGTACAACCGCACTTGAAACCGGGGGCACGGAATCCGGCACTATAAGAAAAATAGTCTGGAAAGGTGCAATTCAAGTCTGGCTGCACTATCCCATTTTCGGAACTGGTATCGAAACTTTTGCCTTTTCTTATTTTAAGTACAGACCTCCCGAACATAACTTAACCAGCGAGTGGCAATTTATCTACAATAAAGCCCACAACGAATATCTCAATTTTATGGCCAATTCCGGCACCGTCGGAATTCTGACTTATCTTTCTGTAATCGGGTTTTCAATTTATGTTTTTGTCAAAAATCGTAAAAATTTACTTATCGTCAGTTTATTTGCGGGTTACCTAAGCTTGCTTGTCACAAATTTCTTCGGTTTCTCTGTCGTACCTACTCAACTCGAACTCTTTTTATTCCCTGCTATGGCATTTGTAATCGCCAAAGAATTACCTACCTCCGGAAACAAATCCGATAATCTCAACGGAATTCAAAAATTTTTCCTATTGGTTATTGTCTTTTGCGGATTATCGGTTTTATTTGCTATCGGTAAATACTGGTACGCCGATACCCTTTATGCTTCAGGGAAAGCATACAATTCCGTTGGCAAGCCCGATGTTGCAACAAATTATCTAACCCGCGCCATAAGTCTGGAACCCGGGCAGCCTTGGTACTACAGCGAACTTGCCAACTCTTACGCAAGCCTGGCTGTAGGACTCAATCAGGCCAAAGATACTGCTGACGCTCAAAAATATAGCGATCTTGCCGTTACCACATCCGATAAAGTCGCCGCTCTTGCACCCGCGAACTTCATTTTCAAAATGTCCAGGTTCGGAGTTTTTGTAATGCTCTCAACCGTAAATCCCAATTATCTCCTTCAAGCCCAGGCGGCACTCCTTGATGCAATAAACTCCGCACCAACTTACGCCAGCCTTTATTACAACCTGGGGCTAACTTACGCCCGCACTAATCAAACCGACTTGGCAATTCAAGCCCTTCAAAAAGCGATCGAGCTGAAAGCCGATTACGCAGATGCCAGGCTCGCTTATGCCATCCTTCTTATCGGCCAAAAACAAAACGCGGAAGCTAAGGTCCAACTTAACTATATCCTGACTAAGATTGACCCGAATAACTCCCTCGCCAAACAAACCCTCGCAAGCATCAAGTAAAACACTTTCGCCCCTAAGATAGGCGTAAAATGATATAATTAGGCCGTATGATCCGAAAGATTCTACAATCAAACGATCCTCTTTTGCGGAAAAAATCCAAACCGGTGGCAAAAGTGGATAAAAAAGTTGCCAGTATTGTCAAAGATTTAAAAGATACCTTAAGCACGCAGAAAGAACCCGAGGGGGTTGGGCTGGCTGCCCCGCAGCTTGGAAAACTTTTGAGGATTTTTGTGGCAAACTATAAGGGTTTTGAAAGAGTTGTGATTAATCCTGAAATAATCAATATTGAGAAGCCTTTACCCGAAACAAGCGGAAAACCGGCTAAAAAAGAAATCCTTGAAGGCTGCCTGTCCCTTCCCTATTACTACGGACCATTAAAAAGGGCAAGCAAAATAACCGTCAAATACTTAAACGAAAAAGGCGAAGAAGTTGTCGAAACTTTCGAAGGTTTTAACGCCCAAATAATTATGCATGAGATCGATCACCTTGAAGGAATCCTTTTTATCGACCATCTGATTAAGGAAAAGAAGCCACTATATAAAGTCGAGGGTAATGAATGGGAGGAGGTTGAACTGATTTGAAAATAGTTTTTTTTGGAACACCCGAATATGTAATGCCAATTCTTACGGCACTTCACAAGAAGTTTGTGACGGGACCGGGAAAGTCCCCAATTGTTGCTGTTGTTACACAATCACCAAAACCTATCGGTAGAAAACAAATTCTTTCTTATTCTCCGATTGATAAATGGGCCCATGAACATGGAATTCCTATGCACTACACAGCTTCCGAGTTGGCTATTGATAAGATTAATGCTGACATTGGAGTGCTGGCTTCGTACGGAGAAATCATTGGCAAAGATATAATTAATCTTTTTCCTCACGGAATTTTAGTGATTCATCCCTCGCTTTTGCCGAAATATAGAGGTGCCTCGCCGGTCCCGGCCGCAATCGCAGCCGGCGATACACTTACGGGCGTCACCATTTTCAGAATGGACGAAAAAGTTGATCACGGTCCGGTTATCTCCCAGTTTAAAGAAGAAATCTTACCCCAGGACACAGGTGAAACTTTACGCGCCAGACTTTTTGAAAGGTCGGCAGAGGTTCTTATTGAACTTTTAGAACCCTACCTCCAGGGCAAAATCACTCCAAAGATCCAAGATGAAACTCAGGCCTCCTACACAAAAATTGTAACCAGAGAGGATGGAAAAATTGACTTGAACGAAAAGTCAGCCGAAGAAGCCGATAGATTTATCCGTGCAATGCTACCCTGGCCGGGAGCTTGGACCCTGGTTCATATTTCCCCAACCGATACCAAAAACCGAAGACTAAAGATTCTAAAAGCACATGTTGAGGAAGGAAAGCTAGTCCTGGATGAAGTACAACTTGAAGGGAAACTCCCGACAACCTGGAAACAGTTTAAAGAAGGCTACAAGGATGCAACTTTCGAAACCATCGGTTGAAACTTCTTAATTTTCCCCGTCTTTCTAAACTTCGAAATACAATCTGCACAAAGTCTCATTTGAGCTTTCTTGCCATTGATCATTACGGCAATTTTCTGGAGATTCGGCTTAAACATTCTGAACGTTTTGGGGGCTCTTTTCCTCCATCTTTTTCCAGCAACACCCCTGCCGTGGGTACTTTGCCGGCCGTAAACTATTGTCTTTCCGCAGTTATCACACATGTATGCCATATTATTTTTAGCTGTCGTAGATTATACTATTAATCACGCTCAACCGCAATGGAGATTTTATTTCTTATCATCATTGTAATCGGCATCGCCATGGCAATAATTACTCACGAAGTTGCCCATGGTTACGTGGCAGACAGACTCGGAGATCCGACGGCAAGGCTCTCAGGCAGACTTACCCTCAATCCAATCCCCCACATCGACCTAGTTGGAACAATTATCGTGCCCCTAATTTTCTATTTTTCCCCACTACATATAATATTCGGCTGGGCCAAGCCTGTGCCGATTGATCCTTACAACCTGAAAAACCCCAAAAAAGATTTACTCCTGATTTCGTTGGCCGGCCCTGCAACCAATATCGCCTTTGCCGTTATATTGGCCGTATTTTTGAGAATCCTTATTATAATATTACCCGGAGAAGCCTCCTATGAAATTCTTTCCGGACTATTCGGAAGCTTAATCGGGACAAATGTCCTTTTGGCTGTTTTTAATCTAATCCCCATTCACCCATTGGACGGAGGCAAAATTTTGGTCGGTATTTTGCCAAATAGGCAGTCCCGTGAAGTCGATGCATTCTTAAACAGATTCGGCTTGATCCTACTCCTCTTTTTAATCCTACCGATATTTGGCGGCAATTCCCTTATTTCACCCATTGTTGGTCCAATAATGAACTTCGTCCTCCGCATTCTTATTCCCGGTTTTTCCACAATCTAGTTGTTTTTCACAGTTGACTTTCATGGTATTATTAAATTGACCCTGTAGAGAAGAGTAACGGTTTTAATTTCCTGATCAAGTAAATTTAACTTGGGAGGGCGGAGTCCGACCGAAGTCTTTGTACTGAGGAAGGCAGCTCACCCACCTGGATTCTCCAGGAATGCCACCGGACTTTTCAAAACGGGGTCATTTTTTGGCAAAATGGTGCTGAGGTCAGGATTCGAACCTGAGTAGCCCTTTCGGACGCGAGATTTACAGTCTCGTGCGTTTGACCGCTCCGCCACCTCAGCGCAATGATTATTATACTTCTTTGAGCCGACGAGAGGATTCGAACCTCTGACTTGCTGTTTACAAAACAGCTACTCTACCGCTGAGTTACGCCGGCTTATGGCTGTATTATAGCTTATTTCGAGCGTATAATTCCATCGTATGAAGACTTCCGACTTCAACTACGAATTGCCAAGAAATCTCATTGCCAATTCCCCCGCCAAACCCCGCGATTACTCAAGACTAATGGTAATTGACCGGAAAACCGGCCAAATTTCCCATCACAGGTTTTATGAAATCGAAAAATTCTTAAGGCCAAACGACGTTTTGGTTCTAAATAAAACCAAAGTATTCCCCGCCAGACTATTTGCAAAAAAGATAACCGGCGGTAAAGTTGAGCTGCTTTTTATTGATGAGGTTAAACCCGAAGTTTGGAGGGCAATGACTCACCCGGGGCTTAAAAAAGGATCCCAAATTACATTCAAAAAGTATATTTTCGATGTCGCAGGCCAGGAAGGTATGACCGCAATTATCAACACAAAAATGGATAAGGATGCGGTTTTGAAACTGCTAAAGGTTTTTGGTAATACCCCGCTTCCCCCATATATCCATACAAAAGAGACGGAAGGAAAATTAAGAAAGGAGTACCAAACGGTTTATGCAAAGCTGACAGGCTCGGTTGCCGCACCCACAGCCGGATTCCACTTTACCGAAAGGTTACTTACAAGATTAAAGAAAAAGGGAGTCCAGATTGAATACGTCACACTCCATGTCGGCATTGGAACCTTTGCACCGGTCAAAACCAAAACTCTTGAGGAACACAAAATGCATGAAGAGGAGTTTTTTGTGGATAAACCAACCTTCGGCAGGTTAATCCGTGCGAAAAAGGAGGGAAAAAGGATTGTTGCCGTGGGAACAACTTCAACCAGAGTTTTGGAAACCATAACTCCCAAGAAACTATCCGGCTCGACCAACATTTTTATTTATCCACCTTACAAATTCAAGTTCGTCGATGCCTTAATCACCAATTTTCACCTCCCCGCCTCAACTCTATTGGCTTTGGTTTCAGCATTCGTAAGTTACCCAAATACGAAAGAAAAATTCAATGACTTTAGTTCATCTCTAATGGGAAGAGCTTACCAAGAAGCTATCAAAGAAAAGTACCGGTTTTACTCCTTTGGAGATTCATCGCTTATTATCTGAGCCTGAGGTGAGGATTGAACTCACGACCCCGTACTTACCAAGTACGTGCTCTACCACTGAGCTACCCAGGCATTCGATGACAATTATATCAGAATAACAAGCTTGCCACTACGCTTCGCTTCATGCTACAATACCGTTCGTATGGCAAAAAAAGGAGCCCGTGAACTCGTCGCTTTAAATTGTTCCATTTGTAAAAACCAAAACTACATTACAACCAGGAACAAGGTTAACATGGACACCAAAGGCAAGGGCAAGCTGGGACTCATGAAATACTGCAAGTTCTGCAAGAAAGTTCAACTTCACAAAGAGTCCTCAAAGCTAAAATAAGAAGTAACTTATTAATCCAACGGGTGCTCAACAGAACTTTTGAAACCCGGGGCGGGGTTTTCGGGAACAATTTGAGAAGCCGCTTTTCTAATAGCAGCCATATTCATATTCACCTTTTCACCCATATTTCTATCGAAGTAATGATCCAAGCGGTCATTAAGGATATCAATTAGGGTATTATCCTTCATGTCCTGTGACTGTATTCCTATTTTTTCGCAAATAGAAGCTTTTATCTCCCCGAAGATGGTGATTGAGTTTGCCTTTTCAGCACCACTTTTAGTAGCAGACTGGTACAGGCTCATCACTCTTCCAAGAACTACGGCATCAAGATAAGACCTAACTTCGGGCATTTGCTGTATAGCAACAAAGGCCCCTCCCTCACCGCCGGCAGCCAGCTGTGGTAGTACGTGTGCATGGGCCAAACCCAGGTCAAAGACAGCACTAGCCTCAGAAATATTAAGTTCTGTGCCGGATTGAATCTTCTGGCCGATAGCTTTATAATCGAATGGCAATTTAAGCTCAGGTGACATAATTGTATAGGGAATTTTACACTATAGGAGAAGAAAGTCAATATTTTTATGTTTCGCGATACAGAAGGGCGTACCGGCCCATACATTCAGGCAAATTTTAATCCGGACAGCCAACACTTTGGCGAGATGCTCCGGAGATCGTCTTTTTCCATTCTCGATGTGGGTTGCGGCGAGAAACCAAGACTTTCTTGGGCCTTGAGTGCGGGTGATCTTTGGGTGGGTTGTGATCCTGCAGCCACAAATGGAATCGTAATTAAAGGCGAACGCCCGGTCAGGCAAAGCGCAGGTCTCGTCGTTTTTCCTTACACGGCAGATGAAATTCCCCTTTTCAAACCGGATGTCATATCAGTTATCGCACCCAATCAGGAGGACATCGTCAAAGGGCGCGTTTTCAACGACGGATTGGAGAAACTTCTTGATCCGGGAAAGGAGCAAACAATGGTTGTTTTATTAGATACAAGAACGCATGAATCACAAACTTTTCAGGAAGAGGCGAAACACTTTATAAGCAGATGGAGAAGGGAAAACGGATTCAAACCTGATGCCGAAAATCCGGTTTTGGATAAATTCAGACTCAATTCGGCTGATGCCGGGGCAAAAAATATTCGTTTTTGTTACATCCGCAACTCCTCACGATAGGCAAAATAGCAACGATTGCTGATATAATATAGCCATAGGCTGGCACACTCGTAGGCCGATAGGTAAATGGTATACCGGTGGTCTCCAAAACCATCATTGGGGGTCCGATTCCCTCTCGGCCTGCACCTTAGTTTCAAAATTACGATTTAAACACATCAATACCGTGAAGCGTTAACTCTCCGCTTTTATTCTTAGTTCTACGTAATTGTTCATTCTTCTTAAGCATTTTTCTATAAACTCCAGGCAGTTTTCTTCTCAAAAATACTTTGGTCCCTTCATAGGCCTTATATTCCCATTGGTATTTTGAGCTGTTCAGTCGTTTCACAAGCCTCTGTACCACTGGATCATCATACTTATTTATAATACCTTCAATCGATATAAAGCTTGTGCGAATTTCTCTTGGGACACTAGATAAAATATCTCTGACAAATTTTTCGTGTGTTCGGAAAGAAATACTCGCAACGTTTGACCATCCTTTCTCTTTACTAAGTTTTGAGAGTGTTCCTATTTCCTCCTCTGTATTATATTCTTCTTCATTCATGAAAATATTCTCTTTTGGTACATTGTATTTATTCACCAACTCATCCATTATTACCGATGCTGTAGAAGGATACGATGGCCCCTTTACTTTTCCCCCAACTACCACAATGTTCCTTGCTAATCCCTCATAATACAAAAGCGCTGCTGCTCTGGCCGCTAAACGGGAGCGAAGGCTTCCTTTAAAGGGTTCTTGCTCGGCTGAAGGGTCTTTTATTCGTGAAATCAAAAAGCTATGGACCAATATTGCATCAAATTGCGGTCTTTGCTCCGTTTCTACAGTTGGATTTACACTTTCGCCTTCCATACCGAAATTATACTACGGCAGTACTATAAGGAAAAACCGGTTGAGGATTAAGAAACTTCTGAACTTTATCTATATCAAACAGGCTCATACTATTCCAGATTGTTCGAAGTTCGGCTACTAAGGCCTGCAAAACTAAATAATCTATTCTCTTCTCTTGATTATTTAGCCTCCCTAATATAGACTTCCCCAAAATGGGAAGCGAAATTATCCTAAGCTCAAAAGAGCTAATTCATGGAACAACAATCACCGTAAATCGCCTTAGAGTCACGGGTGCTAATCACTTTGGCAGACCGAAAACGGAAATGGCTGATACGCAAACATTTCAAGACCTCAGAATAGCATTAGTTTGGGTGGCCGAATCACCTGAGTACTCACACTACTTTAGCATCCCACTTACCGGTGTCCAAATATCCGGAGAGTTATTTGGACCCAGGTATAAAGATCACGAAATGTTGGCCATTAGACATAACGGCAAGGTTGGTGAATCTATGAGGGATGTAGAAGGGCATCATGGTGTCTCAACGGATCACAGCGATGATTTTTTCGATTTAATAGTCAATCTTGAGCCAAACCAGGGTCCTCTTTTCGACCGCGGTGTCGTGTGGGTTGATATAGCCAAAAAAAACCCTGACCCTTTATTGAAGTTTCATATTAACGCAGGTATTCACACTCCAGAAGAGATAGAGGCGGGCATAACCCAAATGGCATCACGGGTAAACCAAGTTTTAGGCAATCTGGTTCAGGGAATGGGAATCCTATAATAATACCACGCATCAAATTGTTTGAGGCTGTATATTAAAGCCTGCAGAGTTACTTCTCGACTCCAAACCTCTTCACTGCTGAGGATATAATTTCACCAACCACCTTCACCGGGGTAAACCCTGCAACCCTCGCCGCGAGAGGAAAATAACTTGTTACGTTTGGATCGAAATTAAGGCCCGGGAGAGTGTTAACTTCGAGGAAATAAAGCCTTCCTTTTTTGTCCATTCTATAATCAATTCTTGCTGCGTCTCTAACATTCAAAAAGTCAAAAATTGTCAACGACGTCGATTCAATTAATTCTTTCTCCTTTTTTGTAAGATGAGCCGGACAGTCGTAGGCATCCGACAGGTTTTTAAGTTTATCCTCAAAAAACCATTTTAATTCATACCCTGCAATTTTTTTATAACCCTTGGGAAGAAAGTCAAATTTTTGCTCGACAATCGGTAAAACCCTCGGTTTTCCTCCCAAAAGGGCCACCGTGAATTCCCGCCCGTCAATAAATTCCTCAACCAATGTCGATCCGAAATTTTTGATCATAAACCTTGCCCGTTCTTCCAAATCCTTTTTGTTGTCAACTACATTTTTGTCATAAACTCCTTTACTCGAGCCTTCCATGTTTGGTTTAAGGATAAGCGGAAAATTTAAATTGATATCCGAAAGCTCCTTAAGTGAACTAATTACTTCCCAATCCGGAACACAAACATCATCGGCTTTGAGAATCTTTTTAGTAATGGATTTATTTAAACACGTCGCGTGGACGCTGGGAGTCGAATGGGTATAAGGGATTTCCAACATTTCACAAAAGATCGGAATCTGCGATTCTCTGGCATCCCCTCGAAGACCCTCGGCAATATTGAAAACCAAGTCAATCTTTCCCTTCAAACTTCTAAGTTTATCGAATGCATCTAAGTTTGCTTCAACCATCGTAACTTCATGACCAAGTTCCTCGATCGCCGTTTTAATCAAACCGATGGTTATCGGAAAGTCAAACTCAGCATCTTCTTGCTCTTTGGGGTTAAGCGAAGGCGACCCCTTTTTTACATTAAAGGCCAGGGCAATTCTCATTTCATGGAGGTTATGTTAGAAGACAAAGGATCCTCGCCGTCAGAGGAAGTTGTAATAATCATAATGAACAGATTATATAACATTGGTATTTAATTAAAACAAGAAGTTATTTAGGAAGCCTTCATGCCGAGTTTCCTAGGCCAATTCTCCCCTTTCGGAGCTATTATGAAAAGCATTTTTTTGTCGGTTACACTTTTCTTTCCGATTATATTTACATCCCACCATCTTTTCTCGAAGTCTTTAAGTTTAAACTTTCTGTCAACCCCGGCGAATTTGAAAAAGGGATCCGCAAGTCTTAGATAACCCGCTTCTCTATTTACCCTGGTCACCACACAGTAATGACCATTGTCGCCATCCGCGTATTCGTAGAAAACTCCTTGCCACTCGACTCCCACAGGATACTGGTACTTATTTACAATTAGGGATAGGTTGGAAATCGTAGAATTGGCCTTCCTCCAAAAAACAAACTTGCCCTTGCCGAGTTTTTTAACCGACGACCCTAATTCGTCGACGTTCAAACCGGTGCTTTTTATCTTCCCACCGGCTCTAATCGATCTGACCACGAGCGCCTGGGAAACCTTATAACCCAAAAAGGAAAAAAGAGTTTCAATTACGGCCGGCCCGCAGTGGGAAGAGGTAACTTGCTTCGCTCTTTTCATCTTGGGGAAAGGCTTGCCTACAACCTTATCCTCAAGCTGAAGCAGCCTGCGGACGAGCCTCCTGGTTTTGGGGTTTTTCTCGAGTGGCATAATTGGCCTATTCTAGGACTAGAAGTCAAATTTGTCTAGACGAGACCTTTAGCGTACTTGGAAAGAAGACTTGCCATAATTTCCGAAAACTCGACATTGTACATCGCCATTACCTCCGTCATCGGAAGTCCCATATCAGGACCGAACGCCGTATTGGGATTACTGTCTGTAAAATACGGAGTTGATGTTTCCTCATCAACTCGGACATCAAACTTGGCATAATCATTATGCTGGAGTCCGCCGAAAGCCCTAACCGCAAGTTTTGTAATTTCATATCTAAGATCATCCTCCACCGGAACATACTTATATGCTTTTTCGTCTTCGTATGATTCAAAACTGGTGAAGAAATGTTTGCCGTCGGGTTTCTTCCTGAAAACCTTTTGTGCCATAAAGACATGGCGCTTTGTACCGTCATCAAAAACCACCACAGTAATTTCCGGTCCCCCTATAAACTTCTCGACAACCACCGGGTAGCGGTAAGTCGTAATCATTTTATTAACCCTGAGCATTGCGGCCCTAAAACTTTCTTTAACGGCATGGTTATCAATACCCACACTTCCCCCGCCTTCATTTAACTTGACGATTAAAGGAAGGCCCAAATCCTCATCGATCGAGGTTCCCGCCCGGCGGATAAACTGGAAAGGAGGAGTGGGAATATCGTAAGCCATGAGAAGCCTTTTGGTCAGGTTCCTGTTGTTACCGATGATAAGCCCCTCCATTCCTGCTCCGGTATAAGGAATATTGGCAAGTTCCAGTGCCGCGGGAACGGACGGTTGAAGTTGGTCGCGGCCTTTTAGAGTATCAACAAGATTAACAACCAAATCCGGTTTATCTACCAACAAGTTTGTGTAAAAATATTGGTCTCCCGGAAGAGTTCTCACAGGAATTCCGAGTTTTCTGATTTCTTCCGAAACTTCGATCGCCCGCTCTTCGACTTCAACTTCCGCTTCATATGCGGACTTTGTAGCAAAATGTTCGCGTTGAACTGACGAGTAAGCAACGACAACCAGACGGAATTTCTTTAAAGCATCTTTATCAACCGCAAGTTTAATTTTCTCCTTCGGAGTAGTTTTTTTTACTAAAGCTTCGTCTTCACTTTTTGAGGAGGGCATACATTCATAATATAATATGCAAGATGAAAAAAGTAGTCTTGGTTGGCGGTTGTTTCGACATTATCCATTATGGACACATCCACTTCCTAAAACATGCAAAAACTTTGGGTGATTATCTGATTGTGGCATTGGAATCAGATAAAAACATCAGAAGATTGAAAGGCAAAAAGCGCCCAATTCACGGCCAAAATCAAAGACGGGAAATGCTTGAGTCTCTTAGCTTTGTCGACCAGGTGATTATTCTTAAAGATGAAATGAAGGATAAAGATTATTTTGATTTGGTCAAAAAAGTAAAACCCCAAATAATAGCAGTAACTAAAGGAGATCTAATTATCGGAAAGAAAAAGAAACAGGCGGAAGAAATCGGAGCGGAAGTAATCGAAATATCTAAAGTTGACTCCCCATCTACTTCCGAGATTGCCAAACTTTTGAAGATTGAATAATTAGTCCCACTTTTCCATTTCCTTTTGGGGAAGACGGAGTTTCTTCGGAGTCAGAAAAATTAAAATAATCGCAACCACGACCACTAATCCGCCGACAATGCTAAAAGTTAATCTCTCTCCAACTATTAGCGCAATGTATCCTGCAACCGGCGGCCAGATAACGTAAGCAACATTGGTTATGGAACTAATTAGTCCAATCATTTCTTTTCTCTCTTTTCCCATTCTAGCAACGATATCGGTGTAAACTCCGTCAACTAATGGATAACAAACTGCCAGTGCAATAGAGGAAAGAAGAACCATCGTCAACTGCCATGCAATAGTTCCGCTTAGCGCTAGGCCGATTAAAAATAGTCCCGCGAGAATCAATATTTTTTCACTCAGTATTTTTTTGCCTTTATAAATTCCCCAACTTGCTATGAAAACTCCCAAAAAAATCGATGGAAACTGATAAAGAGGTAGGAAAAGTCCGCCAAGAAGATTAACACTCGCCAACTTCTCCGACCAGACCGCACCGGTTGTCCAAAAAGTTGAATCTATAATTCCTAAAAGGAGACTCAAGATAATCGCCGGCCAAATATGTTTTGAAAGTGTTAACCAGTGTTTAAGTTCAACCCAAGGATTAACCTCCTTAAGGTCTATTTGTGTAGGTGCATCATGAGAACTTTTGGTTAAAGTAAAAATAATAAAAGCGATAATTAAGCAAAGAAGAATTACTAACTCCAAATTAAAATAACCCCGAATAAGAAGGTAGGCGGCAATCAAAGGTCCCAAAAAATAGGCTAAATTTATAAACATCCCGGCAATTGCCCAAGCACCCGAACGCATCTGGGGTGGCACTACACTTCCCATAAATTGGTAGCTGCCAAAAACGGCCAGCTCATAATAAATTCCCCAAAGAGCCATTGTTACCAGGAATATCAGAACAAATGGTTTAAACACCGAGGCCACCAAGAAAAATGAAGTCAGAGCCGATAGGATTATACTTAAGAAAATTAGGCGTCTTGTCTTGGTCGTCCGAAGCATTTTTGGAAAAACCAAATCGGCCGCAAATCCAACAACAGACTGGAAACTTATAATTAAACCCATCACAACGGGACTGGCCAAAACCGACTGAATTTGATTTGGAGCCCAAAAACTAATTATCGCATCGGCTAGCCGGATAAAAAAGATTGTAAAGCAATAAAGAATTACCTTCGACCAAACCACGTCCTTTGTGAAGGCAAAATGCCTACGAAAAAAAGGGGCAAACATACTTCATGATGGAGCTTCCCAACCAAAAATTCAATAACAGCCGATTTTGCAAAATAGCCTATACTATGTTAATATTTCAGTAGTTGCAGCCTGAATAGGCAGCAAAATTCCGATTAAAGGAGAGTGTGGATGAACGCGAGTGTGCTAGACCTGATCAAGGAAGCTCATTGCGGTCTTACTGTAGACCAACTCAAAAAGAAAGCGAAGAAGGCTGGCATTGAGGATCCGTTTGTCGAGCTCCAAAGGCTCGTTAGAAATGGACTCGTCAAAAGGATCGAAAAGGGCGGAAGAAAACGGCCGGTAATTTTCAAGGCTACGCCAGAAACATCCCAGTAAAATTTCATCTCCTCCTCCAAAGGTTGGGACAGGCAACTGTCCTAACCGAAAAATTCCGAATTTGCAATTGCGCAGATTCAAATTTTTATCGGTTGCTAAGTTAGCTCTCATTATTATTGGTATTGGCGTATCTGGGACACATCCAGGTTTTTTAAAAATACAATACAAAACCCAGATCCAGATACGCCAAGCTTTTCCCCTCAATGAAGTTTCCGGACAGTTATTTTAACCTCGCTATATGAGCATCAACCATCATGTGGACAAGTTCTTCAAATGTAGTTTTTGGTTCCCAACCAAGTAGCTTTTTAGCTTTTGCAGGATTGGCAATAAGAGGACCTGTTTCAGTCGGACGAACAAATCTTTTATCAACCTCGACAAAATCTTTCCAATTCAAACCGACATAATTAAAGGCTTCCTCACAAAGTTCCTGAATAGTATGGGTTTTACCCGTTCCGATTACAAAATCATCGGGCTCTTTATATTGCATCACCAACCACATGGCTTCTACATAATCACCAGTAAATCCCCAATCCCTTTTAGCCTCAAGGTTTCCTAAAGCAACTTTCCCGTTTTTTACAATCGGCTCTCCCTCCTCATTTAGGTGTTCCGAATTTTTAATTCCGAGTTTTGCGCAGGCCGCACCATAAGCTACCTTTTGGGTAACAAAATTCAAATGCCTTCTTGGAGACTCATGATTAAAAAGAATTCCGCAGGTCGCGAACATGTTGTAGCTTTTTCTATAAATGCGCGTCATGGAATGCGCGTAAAGCTTTGCCGCAGCGTAAGGATTGGCGGGATTAAATGGAGTTTCCTCGCTTTGGGGAATTTCTTTAACCCAGCCGTACATTTCGGAACTACTGGCTTGATAGAATTTCGCTTCTGGTACAATATCCCAAGTCGCATCCAGTACCCTATGGGCACCTATCGCCGTAATTTCGGCAGTATGAATAGGCTGTTTAAAACTTTCCGCGGGATGGCTTTGCGCAGCCAAATTATAAACTTCATCCGGGCGGACTTTTTGGATTGCCTCGCGGAGCGACACAGGGTCCAGAAGATCTGCCTGAATTAGATGAAGTTCATTTTGAATATGTCCTATGTTTTCATAAGCCATATTGCTGGTTTTTCTGACTGTGCCCGCAACTTCATAACCTTTTTTGAGTAAAAACTCAGCCAGGTATGAACCGTCCTGTCCCGTAATTCCCGTAATAAATGCAGTCTTCTTCGCCATTTCAACCAAAATATTAGCACAATTGTAATTAAAACCCAATGGACAACGGCCAGTTATCACAAATTAGCCGTGTGTAGTTTTGGTTTTGTTGTGATAAAATAAGCGCTATAGGTAGGAAGGGAGGCGAATTTACGTTAGCAAACAAAAATAACAAATGTTCATACTAAAAAAGAAAAAGGGTGAAACCGATGATAAACTAATCGCCCGTTTCCGCAAAAAAACCATTGTTGAAGGTGTTATGCAAGAATATAGAGATCGCGAGCATTACAAGAAACCGTCAGAAAAAAGGAAAGAAGACAAATACCGCATCGCCCACTCTATTGAGCTTGAGAAGAAGAGGAATTTTTAATCCAGGTTGCCACAAATTGCTTTCTATGCTGGCGTGTTAAACCGTATTTTTTGATGGAATTCCGGTGTTCCAATGTTCCGTATCCCTTGTTTCTCCCCCAACCATATTTCCGATATTTCGGCCTTTTGCCAAGGTTCAGCATTAGTTTATCTCTATAAACCTTGGCTATAATTGAGGCGGCGGCAATAGAAAAGGATTTTTCGTCGCCATTTATAATCGCCTGCTGACGGCCTGATATTTTTTTGTAATACCGGCCTTTTTTATTCTTTCTACGTCTTGCGGGAAGCCCCGGAACAAAAGAAATAAAGAACGCATCGGACAAAAGAAAGTCAATCGGCTTGCCTAGTCTTTTCCGTGCATTGGAAATAGCCAACCTGAAAGCTTTTCTTGTCGCTTTTGCCATTCCTTGAGAGTTAATCAGGCCGGCACCAACTTCCCCAATTCCCCAAGCAAGTGCGCTTTCCTTTATCCAGACGGTGGCTCTTTCCCTTTGCCTCGGCCGCATCTTTTTGGAATCATTAATTGTAATCCCTTCAGGGATTACAAAGGGGTAACGCGAGTGGGTCCTGTCGGAAGCTCGTCCCGTCCGACTTTCCACGCTTGCGCGGCGGGCGCTCGACGGGACTCCCTCCGCTTCCGCCACCCACTTTGATGGAAATACCACACATCCAGTAACTATTGGTCCTGCAAAACACCCCTTTCCAACTTCATCCACTCCGGCAATAAATTTATAGCCTTTCTTTACGGCTTTTTGTTCGAAAGAAAAATCAGGAAATTTCATGCAAGGTTCGGGGATGACGGCCAAAACATCACTATTTTATCTTGAAGCATTGCCAGTTTCTCACTCCTTTGGGTTTGAGTCAAATTACCCAAGTTTACAGCCGTAAAAAATCTTTCATTTGAGGCAAGAAGCGCACCTGCAATACTTTCCACATCAACCCCTCCCGCCATCAAGGTTGCCAGTGTTCTTCTCCAAACTTCCTGGGGCTGTTCCTCCGGAAATCTTTTATTCAACTTTTCCAGCTCACTGTCAAGATAAGATTGTCCCGCGGAATCATCAGATTCTCCCACCGCAGCCTCAATTGCAAGTGACTTGAGATTTTCGAGTAAATCCGGCGAAATAAATACTTCTTTTGCGGGGTTTTTAACAACCTTGTCTTCTCCGCCCTCGGTTTTAATCACAATACTTCCTTTCTTCTCTCCAGAAGAAATAGTCTTTTTAAAATGAATTTCGGGTGACATGGCGCTATTATATCAAACCCGGGTCGGATAGGCACTTTCTTTTAGCAAACCTTTCTGTTACAATTTACGCCTGAGGTGAAATCAAGAGAATGAAATCAGCCGTTACCTTTTTTTCTGAAGTAAGAAGTGAGCTTTCAAAAGTTACCTGGCCCAAAAGAGACGAGGTTGTCAGGCTGACACTCATTGTCTTTCTGGTTTCGGGAATCGTCGGAGTTTACGTCGGAATTCTCGATTACCTGTTTACAAGTGTGCTGACAAAGATATTAACCAAGTGATATGAATGACGATCAATCTCAAGTTGCAGAACGCGGAACCGGGAAGAAAAAAATTCCCGGGCACATCATTATCTCCCAAACGGAAGATCCGAAAGCAAAATGGTATGTAGTCCACACTTCCTCGGGCCACGAAATCAGAGTCATGGAAACCCTCCGCCAAAGAGTTGAGACCATGAATCTCGGAGGCCGTGTTTTTGAAATGCTCGTCCCTACTCAAGACAGGGTCATTATCAGAAGCGGCAAAAAGGCCACAATCAAGGAAAAAATCTTCCCGGGTTACCTCCTTATTAAAATGATTTTGGACGACCCCACTTGGCTTGCTGTCAGAACTACAGCAGGGATTACCGGATTTGTAGGTGCCGGGAATAACCCAACACCCCTTTCTGAGCTGGAAGTCACCAACATTCAAAAGTTTGTCAGCTCACCGGCGCCAAGGTTCAAGACAAAATTCTCAGTTGGAGAAGCTGTCAAAATAACCGACGGGCCGTTCACCGACTTTCTTGGAACCATTCATGAAATGGATGAGGAAAAGGGCAAGGTCAAGGTTTTGGTTAGTATCTTCGGCCGTGAGACTCCGGTTGAACTTGATTTTCTGCAAATACAAAAAGTTTGAGGACTTTTTGGAATTGTCGGTTGGCAGAAGATATGAAATTCAGCATAAAGGTGTTATAATACCCTTACCTCGGCTAGTCTGAGGCAGACGCAAGTCGAAACTTCTTACTAAAGCTTCGTTTGCGTACTCAAAACAGAATGGCAAAAAAGGTTAAAGTAGTCGTCAAAATCAATTTACAGGCAGGGGCCGCAACCCCCGCTCCTCCCGTCGGAACTGCATTGGGACAGCACGGTGTTGCCATCATGGATTTTGTTAAGCAGTACAACGACAGAACCAAAGATATGAAAGGGCAGGTCGCCCCCGCAGTAATTACAATTTATGAAGATAGATCCTTCACCTTCACCATTAAAAAAGCACCTGTCGCCGACATGATTAAAAAGGCGATGGGAATTGAAAAAGGTTCGGGTGTCGCCCCAAGAGAAAGCCCGGGTTCCTTAACTAAGGCACAGGTAAGAACCATTGCCGAGGAAAAATTGTCCGATCTTAATACCACAGATGTGGAAGCCGCAATGAAAATTGTCGAAGGAACGGCCCGTTCAATGGGCATAACTGTGCAATAAACATGGGAAAAATGAAAATGGCCCCAGTTGGGGAAAACAAAAATAAAGAAAAAAGTGAGAAGGCTCATAAAGCGGAAGCCGAGAAAGTTCATTTGTCGGGGCTTAAGGGAGGCCAAAGAGTCAAAATGGTGGAAGTTGAAGAAACACCGACGGCTGAAACTACCGCCGAGGGCGAAGCCGTCAAAAAAGGCGGAAGAAAAATTGTTGAGAAGGTCAGAGGCAAGAAATACGTTGAATCAAAAAAGAAATTTGATAACACCAAAACCTACTCCGCCACCGAGGCAATTAAACTGGTTAAAGAAACCTCGTACTCAAAATTTGACGGAACCGTCGAGCTTCATTTGATTGTTAAAAAGACGGGAATTTCGGCACAGGTATCCTTGCCTCACCAGGCCGGTAAAACCAAGAAAATTGAGGTTGCTTCCGACGAAACCGTCGAAAAGTTGAGATCCGGCAACATTGACTTTGATATTTTGGTTGCCACCCCTGAGATGATGCCAAAACTCGTTCCTTTTGCCAGGCTTCTGGGACCCAAAGGCCTCATGCCAAATCCCAAAAACGGAACGCTTGTCCCTGATTCCAAAAAGGCTCAAGGCTTCTCATCCAACAGTGTCGTCCTTAAAACCGAAAAAGAGGCGCCCCTTATTCACACCGTAATAGGCAAGGTCAGCCAGGACGGTAAAGAACTTGCCGAAAATTTGGAAACAATCTTTAAAGCCTTCGGAGGCGGAAAACAGATTGACAAAGCCTATATTAAGGCTACAATGGGGCCGTCTGTTAAAGTAAAGATTTAACAGGAGAAAAGCTATGATAGAATTTTGTAAAATACCCGGTTATTATCCGGGACATATGGGAGAAGGGCCTAATTCATTAGGGCCGGGTGCAGTAGATCCTAAAGCACGTGCGATTATCGCCGATGCGGTCAGGAGAATTAATGAAGAATACCAACAAAGCGCGAGACAATTCTCGTCTACTGTTACCAGGGTTACCGGAACAGCCGAAGCAGACCGTGCAGCCGGTCAAATGCTAAAACCACCTACTTCATTTATGAAAAAGGGAAGCAGAGGTTGACATATTGGTCCGGCTGTCAGATAATACCTAGGTCCGAAGAAAGTATGTTTTCCGAAAGGATGTAAACCATACCGAGGCAAAGTTTAGATTATGCGCGCCTCGGGCGCGTTTTTTTTTGGATAAATCAAAATGAAAAAGGCAGAAAAAGTCACATTTGTAGATAACTTAAAAGAAGAGCTCAAAGGAGCCAAATCCGTAGTTTTGGTCAACTATGCCGGTTTGGGCGTTAAAGCCCAACAAGAGCTTAAAAAGAGACTTTCCGAAAGTGGAGCCAAGATGGTTGTCGTTAAAAACACTCTTTTCAAGCGAGCAGGTGAAGCCGCAGGTATTGATAAGGAACTCCTAAGCGATTCAATTCTTTCAGGCCAAACCGCGTTGGTAATTTCCAGCGAAGATCCCATTACCCCCATCCAAACTCTCGGCAAATTTGCCAAGGAATTTACCAGCGAGGCAGGACTCCCGATTCCTAAATTTAAAGTCGGTGTTGTTGAAGGCTCATTCCAGGACGAAGGCTCTTTGGTTAAACTCGCCTCTCTTCCGGGACGCGACGCCCTTCTCGGGCAGCTACTTGGAACACTTATGGGTGCCGAATATGGTTTGGTCGGAACATTGAATGCAAATTTGCAGAAACTGGTTTATGTCTTAGACACAGCCAGTAAAAAATAAGATAAGGAGGTGAAATAAGATGGCAGAAGAATCAAAGAAAGTATCAGAAAAAGTAGAAAATATCGTTTCCGATGTTGCAAAACTTTCCGTAATGGAGTTGTCCGAATTGGTCGGAGCCTTACAGGAAAAGCTAGGAGTTTCCGCAGCTATGCCGGTTGCCGCAGCAGCGGCCCCAGCTACGGCAGGAGAAGCCCCGGCGGCTGATGCAGGCAACGCAACCCAAACTGTTGTTATGACAGGTTCGGGTGCCAATAAAATTGCTGTTATTAAGGCTTTGAGGGAAATTAATCCCAATTTAACCTTAATGGATGCAAAAGGCATGACCGAAACACTCCCCGCAGAAGTTTTGAAAGACGCTAAGGCGGAAGACGCCAAAAGCGCTTCAGAAAAACTGAAGGCAGCCGGAGCAACTGTTGAGCTAAAATAACCTTAAAATTATTTTAGTTTTACAGCAAAATTTCCCGCTTAATACGCGGGATTTTTTGTGGATCAAAATCTCCTTCGCCTTTTATTGGGGATATGAAATTACGCAGATGTTGATGATTTTCCGAACAGCTTAATTATTCAATAACTATGTTAAATACCTATATTTCGGAGTTAAATTATATGAAGTATTTGGCCTATGTTTTGACCCGCTGCCAGCCCGGCTTTTATTTTAGGCCATACAACTTTCGCCGTAACCATTTTTGGCTCCTCTACTTTTGTCAAGTCTAAAAGGCCAAGTTTTTCCAAATCAAAAACCGAAAACAGATCCAATCCGGCAACATAAACCAAGTTTGATATTTCTGTTCCCCGATTATCCTCAGACATAAGGAAATCCAATACAGTCTCTTGTTCGATATAATCAATTGCATCCGAAGTCGGTGCATAACCGCTCGCATCGGTTAGCGGAGTGTTTCTCCTAAATATCCGCATCGCCCTTCTAAAGGAATTATCTACGGCTTCCTGAAATTTGTCTTTGTCTTCAAATAGACTTTTTAGCGGCACTCCAAAATTTCTTTCTGAATAAAGGTCCGCAATGGCCAGAAAAACATCCTTAAAACTTCCGCCCGCCATTTTACTTTCCAACCCGGTAAAAAAGTAAGGTTCCGCTCTTCCTTTCATCCCCGCAACCATTTCTTGTGTTTTACCTTCGATATACATTGCGGCTCCTTCCGAAAGAATGCCTGTTCTGCCCATCGATTTTTGTTCAAACAACTTTAACGAAACAGGTCCGGCCAGCTCCTTGTTTACATGCCGCAAGACATGCCCTTCGATCTCGTGGGCTAAAACCGTCAAAGTATCAACCAGTCCCCTTTCAAAATTTTTCGGGATAGCAATTTTTCTGACCACATCAGAACCGGATTTATACTGAACCGCCAAAGTAGACCTGCCGTCTTCGATAACCACATTCCACTTCCGGTCTCCCGAATTAAGTCCATATTCATTAAGAACCATTTCCGCCAGTACCTTCGCCTGTCCGGAGTTTACCAATACCGAGTTAAACTTCCGGTACTCCGGAGTTTCTATGGGTAATTCCGCTTTCCTTTTTGATGCATATTGACGGAGCCGCCCGGGAATACTTTCAAACATTCCTTTGGCGTTAAATTCCGACCCAATTCCATTGAGAAAATGGTCTATTCTCTCCAGCTTCCTCGAATCCACTCCCTCATTTTCATAAAGATTTGCAAGTGCCACATTTACTCTTTTCCTGTAAATATTTAAGATTACGCTTTGTCCCTCAAAAAAATCTCCATTATTTCCGGATTGGGAAATTTCTTTTTTTAGCTCGGCCTTAAGAATCCTGAGATTTTTAATTTCTTCGGCAAGGTCTTCGGGATCAACAACTCTTTTAATTCTTACGGGATTTTCAACTCCGCCTACATCTCCTTTTGATGCAATCAGTTCTTCCGTAAATTTATTTTTTGCCCACTCATAAGAAAAATCATGAGCTTTTTCCCTTTTATCTTTGGGAATCTTCGATAAATCCGCTTCCATAAAAATTCTCTCGATGTCCTTTGCGTCAACCTCGCCTAAACGCGGCGTCTCCTTACCGCCTAAATAGATGTCGGTAAAAAGTTTCTTCCCTTCTTCGGTTGTAAAAGCTCCTGGGTAAATTGTATGCTCCGTAATTTCAAAATGTGTGGCTCTCTCATATTTGGTAAAAAGCCCTTCCTCGAAAACTTTCAGCCGGACTTTTTCATCCAATGACAACTCCAGGGGCTTAACGGCTAATAACGATTCCATATTTCCAACAGCTTCTGAAGCTCTCAGAGGGTACGAATAATCGGATTCTGTAGTACCGCTCATGTTTATATATTACTCTTTTACAGGCTTTAAAAAGGCAAGTTCTTAAGAAAATAGCGATTTTAAGATGTCTTTTGTGGCATCATATTGGTGCCCCTTAGAGTCCATCCAATGCAAATCATAACCCGGATCTGTGTTAAGTTCGATTATGCAGTACGGAGAATTTGCCTTAGTTATATCGGGGCAAATTATGTCTACACCCGAAAACCGGAGGTCAAAAAGTTTAACCGCACGCAAAACCATCTCCCTAAATTTGGGATTAACAATATTTGTTACATCCTCCACCACTCCGCCGGTGTGAATATTTGCGTTTCTTCTCATCAAAATCTTTTTTCCTTTGGAGGGAATATCGTTTATTGTTAGATTCTGCTCCGCCAAAACTCTTTCGACTTCAAAACCCAACTTTAATGAATCTCCTCCCCGGCCGATATTATATTTGGCAACAAGCTCAGAAATTTTTGTTTTTCCGTCTCCGATAATAGCCGGCGGGACACGTCTGGCAACCGCCAAGATTTTTCCGTCAAGAACCAGGAAACGGAAGTCCTCACCCGGAAAAAACTCTTCCACCAAAACCTCATCATAACTTTCCCGTATTTTTTCAAAAGCTTTTTTTAAAACCTCAAGATTTTCAATTTTGACAATTGCCATTTTTCCACCCAGTGAAGTATCCGGTTTGGTGACCAAAGGAAAATTTATTTTGCCGGTTTTTATTGCGGCCGAAACTTCTTTCCATTCTCCCGTTAAAATTCCTCTTGGCGCCGGGAAACCTGCATCTCTAAGAACCCTTTTTGTTAAATCTTTCCTTTTAACAATTTCAAAGTCGACTATCGAGTTAAAAGGAAAATGCTTGCCGATTGTCAAAACACTTTTACCACCTTTTGATATCTTGTAGACTCTACGGTCGGACGGATAAACCTCAACCAAATATCCCAATCTTTCGGCTTTTTCAGCAAAAACCTCCATCAGCATTTTGTGTTTGGTTTTCATAAATTTATGAGAAATTTTAAAATCTCCCTTTCAACATTGAAACCCGTGTCTCTTTTAATCGAGTTCCACTTGGGCGCCGAATTTACCTCCAAAACAAATAATTTTTTATTTTTGGTTTCCAAAATATCTACCCCCGCAATATCAATAGATAATGCTTTTGCGGCTTTTTCCGCCATACTAGAATACTTAGACGGAACTTTTTTGTAAGAACGATTTGGGGGAAGTTCTTTAGAAAATCTATTCACCCAACGCTGCGGACGAACAATAGCCGCTTTTGCTTTTTCGCCAATTACAAATACTCTAATTCTTATACTCGCCTTAATAAATTCCTGAACAATAAACCGCTCACATGTCAACTTGCGGGCTTTAAGTTTTTTGACAAGCTGGGCTAATTCCGATTGATTTCCCGGCGACCAGACCGCCCTTCCCCTTTTACCGTTAGTCCCTTTAACAACAAGAGGAAAACCAATTTTATCCGGGGCTTTTGTAACCATCCGGCGCAAGGTCATAAACATCGTATGCGGAACAGGCACTCCACTTTCATAAAGAAGCATTGTTTCCAATCCCTTCGGCAGCGGAAGCTTAACAAACTCAGGTTTCTCATATAATCTATCCACTATCCTTATACCTCTCCTTTTGGCATAGTCGGCAACGATGGCAGCATTTTCCGTGCTATCACCCAGAAGTCTGAAATATATGACACCAAAGTCGGCTAGATTCCTATCGCCAATTTTTATAGACGATCCTTTGCCGGCAGACTCAATATCATATTCGAGATCGCTAAAGGCCGCTATTTTCAGGTCGGTGCCAAGAACTTTTGCCTCCTTTGAAAACGCGGAAAGATTACTGACTTTTCCTCCCGTTAAAATTAAAATTTTCTTGTTTTTCATTCTGAATTTGGGTTAACCAAAAAACCCGCCATATCGCTTCTACCCATCAAAAATCTGTTTGACATCTTTGACCTATCCGTGACCGAAACAAAGGATTTGATTCTTTTGCCGGCAACGACATATTCCACTCCTATGACAGGCCTTGCCTGCAATCCGCCGGCGGAGCGGTATTTATCTCTCCACAAGATATTTCCCTTAACCAAAAGTCCCAATTCTTCGGCAAGTTTCTTATCTATTGAACTCCTTACGGCACCTGTATCTACCCTCGCCATAACTTTAACCCTCTTGGATTTGTCAAAACTGTAGACCTTAATTCCCTCCAAACCTTTAAGAGTTTTAATACCTTCCTCAACCGCTCTTCTATTCTCAAACCTTCCGGCAAAAAGAGCTTTGGCGATCATAACTCCATGTTCCGCATCGGTAACATTAAGATCTTCAACCCTTTCAAGCCTCTTTTTAAGACCTTCCATATTGGCAAGTTGTATCTGAAGCCCGGGTTGTGCGTTAAGTTCCAACACCATGGGACCCTTATCGGGATGAAGCACTATATCTACTCCTGCATAACCCAACCCCGAGGCAATTTGGGCCCGTACCGCAGTCTCCAAAATGGCAGTCCAATTGGGTATTTTTATTCCTCGGAGTTTCCTCTCCGTCCCGGGTTTGAATACAATTTGCTCTCCGTGCCAAATGGCGGTTGTGGTAATTCCCGTTGCAATGTCTACTCCGACTCCAATGGCACCTTGGTGCAAGTTCGCCCTTCCTCCACTCTCTTTTGTAGGCAAACGAAGCATCGCCATAACCGGAACTTTGTTAAAAACGATTATCCGAATATCCGGAGTCCCCCGGTATGCCCATCTCCTAAAGACTTTTGCGCGGCCGACATATTCCTGAACGAAAGCCACATCCGGAACATTTCCCATAGAGAAAGCGCCTTCCAATATATCAAGTGTATGAAGCTTAAGATCATCAATTTTTACGCGTGTTTTCTGGGTAGTCATCCAGCCGCTATCCTTGAGCTTTTTTTTGACAACAATGATTCCCTCTCCACCCATACCGCGACTTGGCTTCAGGGCAAATTCATCGGGAAGCGTGTTCCAATCAAACTCATAGACATCATTAGGATTCATAAACCTCTTATAAATTGCAGGGTGAGGAACTTCAGCCTTTTTGAGTACTCTTGCGGTCTGAATTTTGGAATCGGCGATAGCCTTACCACGCCTGGAATTATACCTGTAGGCAAAAAGCTGGGTTCTGGAATTCAATCCCAAAATTGAGGATATTTTCATAATTTTTAACTCCGGATGAGCTTTCTAAATCTGTAGAATTCCATTACCCTGAGTCCGGTATATTTACCCAAAATCAGATCCGCCGCCGCAACCAGAATCAGAGAAACCTCCGGATTAAGAAGAACATATTGCTGCAAGGGTTGGAATGTTAGGAACAAGAATGAAATTAAAGACAAAAGAAGTGTCTCAAAAGTTAGATTTAAGGCGGTTTTAACGCTTTTACCAAGCTGTACTCTGGTAAAGTCCTCTGCCAAAAGCACCAGGAAAAGAACGGCGAAGATAGAAACGTTGGCAAGGTCCGAAAAATTAAGAACCGGCGCTAGGAATAGAACCCCCAAAACCCCGAGGACCACAGCCCAAAGAATGAACGCCATCCTCGGCAGATATTGGAGCTTGACCTTAAGCTTCCTGAGAATCATCCTCATGGCAGTTGAGACGACTACAATAACCAGGAAAAGTCCGATTCCGACGATTGGACCTGTCGCTACAAAAACTACGGAAAGCGCAGCGGGAAGGAAAATTCCAAAACCCCTGATTCCGATAACGTTTCTGGTAAATGCAATAACAAAGGCAACAATCGGGAGCAGGAGTAGGAGCACTATTGTATTGGCGGGAACTCCGGCCGCAACAGCTCCACGGATCGCATATTTTACCGGGTTAAACGGCCATGTCGAGCCTAGTTTTTGGTTTTGAAGGAGTTTATCCAACGGCCCCAAGGTTTCCACACTTTTTTGAGTAATATCTACTCTTGCAGGCTGAGGCGAGGCCGTAACGACAGGTGTCGGGCTCGGCGTAAGTGTGGGAACAACCCTGGCAAAAGCAAAATCCGGCCACGCAACAATAACGGCAAAGACCATCAGGAACAATATCATCATTAATTTCCTCATGGAATAAATTCTTTTGAAAGCATGCATATTATACCTTTTGTCAAGCAAATTCTCTACTTAAACACACACCATTAAATTATTTCTGAAGTTTTCCGTTTTTATCAAATTTCGGGGCGGATTGGATCTTTCCTTCCATATAAGCCTTTGTGGCGTTAATAGCTTCCCCCCTGGAACATGTATTTATATCCAGTCCCGACTTTTGCATCTGATTCAAGACTCCTTGGACGTAAACATCAGTTCCTTCAACTGCCTGTGTAAGAAAATCTCTATGAATAGCTCCCCATTTGCCCGGATTGATATAAGCGACATTGTCAATAATAGCCTGCAATTTCCCTTGTATGGCCTTTTGAGTTGAATTTCGGTATTCAATTTCCTTTGCTGCAGCCTCTGCAGCTCTTGCTTTTTGTTCACGCCTTTCGTCGGCAACGTAGCCCGGGGCATTTTTATACCAAATCCAGGCAATTCCGCCTCCCGCAAGAACTATAAAACCTGCAAGTATTCCAATACCTGTAAGATTATTACCTTTTTGAGTTTGACTATTTTGACTTTGCTCTGAAGGACTGGCGGGCAAAGCATTGGCTGCGGCAGCCTCAGTTTCCGTGGCGTTTTCGTTAATACCTTCCGCAACCACCATCAAATTCATAGTATCACCGTTGGGAAGGTTGTAATTTCCGCTTTGCCCAGCATCATAAACGATTTTTTCAGGCCCGAAGGTTAAGCCCGACTCTGTCGTCGAACCCCAACCATTTGAACCGCCTGAAAACCAGACAGGGCAATCAGGATTACTAAGGTCAAATCCGGTCTTTTTGGCAACCGAAGAACAAACACCGTTCCAATCAACCTGGGCATGGCCGTCAATTAGAACGGTCAAACTAAAGGTTCCGTCGGGATTGGTTACCACATCACAAGTAACGTAGGGGTTATCACACTGATCCGTGGCGGAAGGAGTGCCGGCATCCAGATCTTCATACGCATGAGATGTCCTGAGATAGGTTCCCTCTTTGTATATTTTTTCCACATCTGAAGGAACGGGCGCAAAATGCACCTCTTTTTGATAATCAACTGGAGGTAAATATTCCATATCAGGCTCATATACTACAGGATGAACGTCGAAAAGTCAAGCCTTCTTGAGCCCAAAAAACTTGATTTTTAAGTTACTACAGGATATAATCTGCTCCAAAGTTAACCATTAGGGGGAACTTTAACATGGTCTTTTAAACATTCTTAACGGGGTTAACTCCCCGGCTCGGCGGGTTGTACGATCGATACTCTTTTTGTTTCGCCCAAATCGGAAAACCAACACCAGAAAATCCAAGAAGGAGAAAAAATGAGTAATACAATGGAATGGTACGATCTCACTACTACCCCCTTCGCCGATAAAGTCCGACAGGGAATCAAAGACTATCTAAGGTTACATAAGGCAGCGCCAATCGTTTGTTTTACCGGCACGGAAACCGCCGGTGAAAACCCGCCTGCAACTATCGATGGGGTTAAAATCCTGGTCAACCCCGAAACCCAGTTCGGCAAACTGTTTTTCAGCGACGAGCTGGCCGACAAAGAAAAAGAGGAGGTGTAACCACCAGAAAGACCATGAACAAAAGTGAGGCGGAATGCTTTCAAGACAAATCAGAAGCGCCGCCTCACTTAAGAAATCTTATTATTTTTGCCCTTTGAAGTTACTCTTCTTTAGACTGCATCCCTAGAAGCCAAAGAACAGCTTCCTTTTTGTAGCGCCTGTCTCCACGGGAGTTAATGCGGATGGCCGGAAGCTTTCCCCTTTTTCCCCATCTTTTGATAGTTAATGGAGAAACTCTAAGTAGTTCACTGACTTCCCTTACGGTCAAAAGATCCGGAAGGTCTTCTAATCTGAGTTTCTTCTTATTATTTTGATCCATTTTTATAACGTTGCCTGCCTAACGATTATCTTTCTTAGTCAGAAAATATCAAAGTGAAACAAAGGTGTCAATAGGCATTTAGCACTAATCTGAAATAGTAATTTATACTGAAGCTATGCGACTCTTTCTTTGAGGGCGCTATAATACTTTACCAAGTAGTCTTCCGCCTTATCCCAATGTTCCTCCCCCAACCCGGCGACAGCCAAATTTCGTTCAACTCCTGCCAAAATTCTAAGGTGCGCCGCTTTTGCGGCCTGAAAAAGCGAAATTCTGTAAACCTCCGCCAAATGTTCTCTGGCAATGATCTCAGCCTCGGATGCCGAAGCAACTGAGTCTTTATTCCCCATTTCCCTGGCAAACTCAACTTCCATCGAAGCAACGATTTTAGGTTCAAACGCAAGTTTTATTTCATCTTTGATAAGCTGATAAAACTTTCTCATATCTTCAGTTGCTTTATCCCATTTCTCATCCTTTTCCTCGGCAAGTGCCTCAACAAAATATCTTGCCGCTTCAAATGCCAATTTTTTCGATAAACCATACTGTTCCTTAATATGCTTCATCGCATAGTCACGAAGCCTTACTCCTTCAGGAACATTCGCTAGTCTCCACCAGGAAAGCTCGAGTTTGGCCGTTAACTTTGGATCAAAACTAAGGTGCTCAACTACGTCATTTCCCCCAAATCTGCGTCTGCGGCGGCTAAAATCAAGGACTGCGGTTTTAAGTTTGTCGGGAGTAAAATCCGGAAGGTGTTCAGACTCAAAATAAAACTCGGAATAGGCCATCTGCCAGGGAAGAAGCCCGGAAGTTCTTTGCTCACCGCTTGTTCTTATAAATAAATCGGGATACGGGTAAGGTTGCCCCGCGGTGTCAAGGAAGCTTTCAAAAAGTTTTTCGTCAATTTTACCGGCGGGAATTCCCTTTTCAACAATTTTTTTAACAGCCCTTATTATTTCGTCGTGCCCTCCATAATCAATTGCCAGATTGTAAATGTGTTCCTTTGAGTATTTGGCGGTTTCGGCCTCAATTCTACTTATTTCCGCTCTCAAATCGGTAGGAAGACGGTCCTTTCTGCCAATATGAACCAAGGCGACGTGCTCTTTGTGAAAGTCACTTTCGGTCTCTCTTAGACCTTTTTTGAAAAGGTTCATAATCTCATCGATTTCTCTTTGAGGCCTATCCCAATTATCGGTAGAAAAAGCCCAAACAGTAAAAGTATGGACTCCCAGATGCCTAACAGCGTGAGCAACCTTAAGGAGTGCTTTATATCCAAAGAAGTGCCCTTTCCAGGGTTCCATCCCCCGGGCTCTAGCCCAACGTCTGTTGCCGTCCAAAATCATGGCAATATGATTGGGAACAATAGTACCCTCAGGAACCGAAATTTCGTCAGGCATAACCGAAATTATATCATAACGGCCACGATCGGGATATAATACGGAAATGGTAAAAGACACCTTAGAGACCACGAAAAAACTTGTCTGGCCGGAAATCAAAAAATACTTGAATGATCCAGACTACCCCACCGAGTTCAAAGTACCCGCTAAATATTCCGCAGTAGCCGGGGAGTACTGGAAAATTGTCCGGGACTACCCCGAAAGGAAAGGCAAATATCTCCGCCCCACGCTGCTACTTCTAACCGCCGGTGCCATGGGTGCGAATATCAAAAAGATTATCAAGCTAGCCGCCGCAATGCAATTATCCGAGGAATGGCTCCTAATTCATGACGACTTGCAGGATAATTCCGAAGAAAGACGGGGCAAAAAGACGCTAAATAGGCTTTACGGAATGGAATTGGCGGTTAACGCGGGAGACAGTCTGGCAACAATTATGTGGAAAGCTATCTTCGATAATCAAAAGATTCTGGGGGCTGCAAAAACACAAAAAATTTTGGAGGAATTCTACCGGGCGCTTCTGAGAACCGAGCACGGCCAGGGAATTGAAATAATTTTGACAAAAGAAAAAAGGCAGCCTTCCGATTCAGACGCTCTTTTTATCGCCGACGGCAAGACTTCTTATTATACGATTGCCTTACCTATGAGGCTGGGTGCCATCGCGGCCGGGGCTTCAAGTACACAAATTGAAAAGTTGACCAAGTTTGGGCTCCAACTGGGCAGGTGTTTCCAAATCACGGACGATATTCTGGATATGAAGACCGACAAGAAGGAAGGGAAACTGACTATTCCGCTTTTGAAAGGTATTCCCTACTCCCAAAAATTAGCTTTAAAGCTAAAAAATAAGGCTCAAAAGATATTTGACGAAGACCTTGGTTTTCTCTCGCACGAACCTCAAAGATCGGATCTCAAAGAACTGATCGACTTCATTTTGGAGAGAAAATACTAAAGGTAATTAACTCAGCCTGCCCGCCACAGTTCTCACCTCGAGCTTATGCAACGGGTCGCCAATTTTACAAAAATTTCCGGCCGTATCCACAACTGCCTTTGTCACTGTAATAGGCCTGACCGGAGAGTCCGGATTTATTGCGGGATCGGGAACAAAACTTACCAGCACATTGTCCCCATACCTAATATATCCCCCTGTAACAAGAAACTCTTTTACTATTTCAGTATCAGAAGAAATCAAGTCTCTAACGATAGGGTCTCTGCTTTTAATGTATTTAACTACTTCTTGCCTAGCCGAAGGCGGCACACCTACTTCCACAATTCTTTCTGCCATATTATAGGTAATAATATCACTTTGGCACCCCGACGGCAAATTTACAGGCTGTATTTTATAATTGATCCTAAGTCTTGATATAATACCCGCATGTCATCAAAAGAGGCTTTGCTCGGGGCTTTAGTAAGGCCAAAAATAGAAGAAATAAAAGACAAACTTAAATATTGGGGCCAAGGCATTGAGCTGCCGGAAGGAGAAACCTGGACCGTCTCGAATTCGCTCACGCTGGAAAAATTCCTTGAAATGAATCCCGTTCCCGATTCCCCCGAGGACACTATTATGTACGGTATTGCCTGGGAGTTTATTTGGGGAGAAAAACCGCCCGACATTGTAACCAAAGCAAGGGAAAAACTACTGGAAAGGGCCTTAAGCCGAGAAAAACTCGAACCGCTCGAAAACCTGTGGTTAAAACTCATTACGGTTGACACTGATCTTTTTTAGGCCGCAATAACCGTTCCCACAACTTTCTCTCCCAAAATTGCTTTCTTCAGATTTTCTTTGGCCACTCCGCTTACTATCAGGGTTTTGATACCGGTTTCTTTTGCCAGTTTCAGGCTTTCTTCAACTTTATGGAGCATCCCACCGGTAACATCTGTTGTTGATGCTCCAAGAATAGACTTTTTGACTTCATTAAAATTTTCAGGTGAGATTTTGGTAATAGTTTTTCCGTTCGCGTCGTAAACTCCGTCAGCGTCGCTTAAATATATTATCCGGACTTTATATCCCTCTTTTAATTCTTTTGCCAAAACCGACAGAACTTTTTCTGTAGAAAAAATTGTGCAACCGCGGACCTTATCGACTATCACATCCCCATAAACCACCGGTATAATTCCGATTTGTAATGCCTTTTCGATGGGGTCTAAATATGATTTACTATAAACTAAAGCATCAGAAATTAAGAAACTGGCAGGAGAAAATGAGAATACAGGAAGCCCTTTTTCGAGGAAATCTTTGATGACAATAGAGTTTAATTTACGGGCGGCATCTTCCGTAACTGCCATTCCATAAACACTACTTTCGTTGATAAGACCTTCTCTTGTCTGATATCTTTTAGCGGGAACATGGGCAAAACTTCCGGCGCCGTTGCCGATAATCATATTTCCCTTAATTTTTTTTAAAGCTTCTTTAACCTCCCCAGCAAAACGTTTGATGTTTTCCTCCCGGACGGAATACTCTTTGGATTTATCCGTAATTACACTCCCGCCAAGCTTAATAAGAATAAGTTCTTTCATTGAAGCCTATTTTATCATTTTAGCCTTTCCGGAGAAACTCCAAGCACATCTACCAACAATTTCCAGGCCATCCAGTCGACAGGAACCCAATTTATTTCGGAACTCTCAGCATGGCCGGCAATAGCTCCGTATTCCCAAAAACCCATCGCGGCATCCCGGGTTTGCTCCGGTTCGACATCTTTTATCTGATCGGAAAATGAAAAGGTAATATTTCTAATTGGTACTTCAATAGCCATGTTATATAATTAGTCTCCGGTATGACAAAAAACCCACAGTGGTTCGAAGCAATTTACAAGGAGCTTACCCTTCCCCTGACCAAATTTGTAATGAAAAGGATTGGAGCGGATAGTAATGAGGTTGACGAAATTGTAGAAGAAACTTTTGTGGCTGCCTGGCGCGGCTGGAACACTTTTAAGCACAAAAGTTCATATTTTACCTGGCTCTGCAGGATTGCATTAAATAAAACCGCAGATTATTACCACGATCAGGTTAATAGAAAATCAGGCATAATCGTTCCGTTAATTGAGGCTTTATCTAAGGCAGACAAAAGATCTCTGTCCCCTGAGGAAAGTCTGGCTCTAAAGGACCTAAGAAAATCGGTAAACGATTGTCTTAACCTTTTGCCGGCCGAAAAACGCAGGCTTCTCTGGTTCAGGTATTGGAAAGATATGTCCTATGCCGAAATTTCAAAAATTACGGGTATTTCGGTACGTGCCGTTGAGGGACAAATATATAGGGCCAAGAACGAATTTGCACAGGTCTGGCAGAATAAAAACAGTTAGACTCTCCCGGCAGTGTGTTACAATCCCCGATATGAGTCTGGAACAGGAGCATATCACTGCATATCCAAAAAGAATCGAGGAAGTTGTCAGCACTTCAATTGCCGCGATGAAAGCAAGAGAAGGTCTTTTTGTTTTCGTTGATCCCCAACCCGAGAGACATTTTATAAATCTTGCCAAGTCCAGAGGTAAAGAGTTTGCTTTAAATGCTACCTTTTTAATCAGCACTATGATGATTGGCGGTCAAACCGAACCTTTTTGCAAAAGAATTGCCAACCCCGAAGAGTTTGATAAATATACATGGCTTTTCGAACCCAATGAAGCCGTAAAACGCAGTGATGGCCAAATAATTGCGGCTTGCAGAGAATATTTCCGTCCAGCTGGGCGTCAGGACGAACCTATTCCCCAATGGCCTTATAACACCAGAAAACTGGCGGTGGACTATGGAGGTTGGGTCAGCAACTATTTCAAAAAAAGAGATAACGATGCATTAAGAATTTATAGAGATTTGATTGTCCGGCCGCGGGCCAAGACTAAGGAAAAGGAAATAAGACGCATGGGCCCTAAAGTCGCCAAACTTATGTTCCAGTGGGTCCGCGAATATAAACTCTATGAACTAAGAAACAGTGAAGAGGTCGGCCTTCCGGTGGATTTTCAGTTGGGACGGGTAATAATACAGACAAGCGGCATAGTCCTGGACCAACCTGTGAACAGCCATAAAATTGTCCACGAGGTTCTGCCTGTAATCTTTGATGATCTTGTCCAAAGGGGCTACCGGCCCGAAGACATATCAAAAGCTCTTTGGGCAATCGGAAGCGGCGGCTGCAAGTATAAAAAGCATAGCATTTGTCCTCTCGAAGACCTCTGCACAAGTTTAATTTCTTCCAAACGTTATGATAACGAAGGCATATTTGATCCGAAAGATACAGGAAGATACAGATAGATGCTGCTAGCCAAAGATTTTGTAGAAGAAAACCCTGATTGGAAAGACCACTACTGCATTTATTACCCTACCGATCCGTCTCGGTTCATTAATCAACCTCCAAAGCCACTCCAATCCCGCTTTTTCCATCCATCTTGGCGGAATAGCCGAAAGGCCCGCAATATAACGGAAAGTCCCGCCTACTGCCATCGCCCCCCCGATTTTTAATTTTGAAAGATTTTTATGAATCCAAATTTCCTGTTTGGGGTTTCCCAAGGCAACAAAAAGAAGCTGAGGGGAAAACTTATTAATCCGCTCAATTGCTTCCCCTTCCAGTTTTCTACCGAATTTTTCGACAGGAACGGCATTATTATCAAACTTAGGTCCTTTAAAAAATTGAATTTGCAATTTTGGGTATGTAATTTGCAATTTGGCGGAAGCTGTTTTTGCTTCATCACCAAGTCCCCCAAGCAAAAAAACCCTCCAGTTATTTTTATCCGCCAAATCTATTAACTCCAGAAACAATTTTCTTCCCGGAATTATATTAAGACTCCGGCCGAACAGATATTTTGAAGCATAATTGAGTCCAACCGTATCGGGAACCGGGAAATCTGCAGAGTTCAAAGCATCCGCTAACTTTTTATCCTTTTGGGCCATCAAAACGAGCTCAGAATTGGGGGTGAGAATGGAAAATTTTGAGCTACGGCCTCCAAATTCAGAACTATCGGATATATTTTTCTCCACTCCTACCAGCAGTTCGTTAAGGTGAGTGCTAATAACGTTAATTCCCATTATCTGACCGAAAATACGGCCCGATCGGGTGTGAATTTTTTGACTTTTTAACATATCGAAATGTAACAATATCTCATAGACTTAAACTTTCTTATCTTTAGCCTTACTTTTCCCGCAAACAAAACTATCTTATATTAAAATCCAAATTATATATTGGGAATTATCCAATATTTCTTTTACTACAGGTACTTTTCAATCTTAGAGTTTATTATCAAAATCACTGATTTGTGTATATTTATTATCCAATTTTCAGCCTTCAATTTCGGGCACTTATCCTCAATTGATAAACAAATCATTTAGCGGATTTACCATTATATTATAGTACACTTTTAGATTTTGACCGCGTGCTTAAAAATAATTGTCAATTTGCACTTAAAACCGTTCAGATTCAATCCTATATTTCATAAAGGTCCTTTCTTTCCCTCATACCCTATATTACGTTAACCCTTGCTCGTCACGCTTCTCTTCCAAAGTTCTATATTTTCCAAAACAAGACCTGTACCTCTTACCACACAAAGAAGGGGTTCGTCGGCCACATGAGCAGGAACACCAGTCTCTTCTGTCATAAGTTTATCAAAATTCCTAAGCATTGAGGAACCCCCGCTCATTGTTATTCCTTTATCGATAATGTCGGCCGCCAGCTCCGGCGGCGTATCTTCCAAAACACCCTTGACCGAGCCGATTATCTGCATCAACACCGGCTTTATAGCCTCAGTGACTTCAGATGAAGTAACAATAACCGTTCTCGGAAGACCAAAAACCAGATCCCTTCCCGACATTTCCAGTTTTTCAACCTTAGGCAAAATTGTTGCCGAACCGATCTTGAGTTTAATTTCCTCCGCGGTTTGATCCCCTACTATTAAATTATGCTTTTTCTTAAGATAGCTTTGAATCGCCTCGTCAATTTTATTACCCGCAACACGCACGGATTTATGAGTTACCACTCCTCCAAGCGAAATTACTGCCGCCTCCGTTGAACCTCCACCAATATCCACAATCATGTGTCCGGAAGGTGCCGAAACCGGAATTTGGGCACCTATTGCAGCCGCCAGAGGCTCATCGATAAGATATGCGTGTCCGGCCCCGGCAGAAAGTGTGGCGTCAAGCGCAGCCCTGCGCTCGACCTGAGTGCAGCCAGCGGGAACACAAACCATGACCTCAGGCTTAAAAATTTGGAAGCGCCCAATTACTTTGCCGATAAAATATCTAAGCATTGCCTCGGTAACTTGATAATCAGCAATCACTCCATCCCTCATGGGACGACTGGCAATAAGCGCCTCCGGGGTCCGTCCCAACATATGCTTGGCTTCTTCCCCCACGGCCACAACTTTATTATCATCCGCCGAAATTGCCACAACCGTAGGTTCATTAACTACAAGTCCCTCCCCGGCAACCCAAACAAGAGTATTGGCGGTCCCGAGGTCGATTGCAATATTTTTACGCCACATAGTAATCGGATTATAACAGGATTCAAGAAAACCGTGTACCGAATGTCATAACAGGCTGTTCTTTGATATAATCTGACCTATATGACAAAAATCAGGGTAATGTTTTTGATTCTCACGCTTATTGTGGTCGGCGGAGTCGGTCTTTTTGCCTCGTATTATGCAAGGGGCTACAGACTTAATCTAAAAACGTTTAAGTTTGAGCCAAACGGCATCCTGGTACTTAAATCCGATCCGGACGGCGCATCGGTTTATATTAACGGCGATCTCAAAACCGCCACAAATGCAAGCATTTCGCTCTCTCCCGGAACTTATGATGTTGACGTCCGGAAAGACGGCTACTTCAGCTGGTACAAAAGGCTAACGGTTGAGAAAGAAATAGTCACTCAAGTTTCAATTTCACTTTTTAAGAATGCACCATCTCTTTCCCCTATTACATCCGAAGGGGCAGTAAACCCCGTTATCTCGGATGACGGAACAAAAGTTGCCTTCAGTGTTCTGCCTGCCACCGGTATCGATTCAACGCAGACGGGACTTTGGATTCTTGACATGTATAATTTGCCGTTTGGATTTGCGAGCGGTCCGAAAAGAATAACTGATGGCGATATGACCAGCGCCAGCTATGTTTTTTCTCCCGACGGAAGACAAATACTTCTAACAGTGTCAAACGGTGTATTTCTACTCGATACAGGATCATTTACCAGCCAAGCCCAACAGGTTAATGTAGCTTCAAAAAAGGATTCGATACTTGCCGGTTGGGAAAGCCAAAAGTCCGAGGCCGATACTAACTTGATAAAAAATTTGCCTCCCGAACTCAACGATATCTTAACCAGAAAAACTTCAAACTTTAATTTTTCTCCCGACCAGAACATGATCCTTTATACGGCAAGTTCTTCGGGAACTCTTCCGGACAATCTTATTACTCCTCTTCCGGGAGCTTCTACCCAAAAACAGGAAAGAAATATCCAAGCCGGAAATACTTATGTCTACGACACTAAAGAAGATAGAAATTTTCTAATAAGCACCCAGCCCTCACCGGTTCTAAGATGGATGCCTACTGGAGAACAGCTTCTCCTGGCTCAAGACGGACAAATAATAGTCATGGATTACGACGGAACCAATAGCCAAGTGATTTATTCGGGATCATATATTACGCCGGATGCTTTCCCTTTGGGCAGCGCAACTAAAATTTTAATTCTTACAAACCTCGGAGCATCTTCCGGAAGTGCAAACCTTTACTCCCTAACGGTCAAATAGTGCCCCCAGCAGGAATCGAACTTGCATCACGCCCTTAGGACGGGCTTACTCTATCCATTGAGCTATGGGGGCTCATTTACTCAGTCGGGGTGCTGGGAATTGAACCCAGTGTTTCTACGTCCCGAACGTAGCGTGATACCGATTCACTACACCCCGAGTCATACAATGCAATTATATCAAGAAATGGAGATTTTAGCGGGATTTAGATTTTCCCCTGGTTTGGGTAAATTTTTCGTGCACGGTCTCATACTGATAAATTTCATTCTGGGCAAACCAGTGGGCAATTTCGAGCTTTGCATCATTTGCGTCTCCCGAGGCATGAATAAGATTGGGTACGCCAATGCCCTCTCTATCCGCATACGGGAAACTCATGTGGGCATAGTCTCCTCGGATGGTTCCGGGAGCTGCTGCTTTGGGCTCGGTTGTTCCGACCAATTTTCTAACCAGTGATATTGCCTCCACCCCTTCCAAAATCATGGCAATAACCGGACCTTGCTGCATCATCTTCAAAGTTACATCAAATGCTTTTTTGCCGCGTCGCGAGATCATCTTGCCGATATCTTCATAATGTTTGTAATAGTGCTCCTGGGTAGGTTGAACCATTTTAGCAGCCACAATTTTAAGTCCGGCTTTTTCAAAACGGGACAAAATTTCTCCAACAATTCCCCTCTGAATTGCATCCGGTTTGAAAATAATGAGCGTTTGTTCCATTTTATTTTAGTAATTCTACAAACTCCGAGCCGTTTTGGAAAGGACCGATTATAGCCAAGTTTAACCTTGACGGAACAAACAACTTTTTGGCTTCAAAATTGACATCATCAATCGTAACGGCATCGATTTTCTTGTAAATTTCCTCGGGGGTGAGAACTTTTTTCAGAAAAAGCTGCTGCTCGCCAAAAAATCCGCTAACGTCATGAGTATCCTCCAAAGCCAGTGCAAGGTTACCTTTAATAAAACCCTTTGTCTTTGTCAACTCAGCCTCAGATACCGGATATTTCCCGGAGGACAGTCCATAGCACTGATCAAGAATTACCTTTACCGCCTCACCGGCTTTGGCAATGTTAACCCCCGCAAAAGTTCCCATGTAACCGACGTCCTGATACCTATCAGTGCTGGTTCTAACAGTATAGGCAAGGCCACGCCTTTCTCTAATTTCAATAAAAAGCCTGGAACTCATTCCTCCACCCAAAATTGCGGAAAGAATAGACTGGGAAAACCTTTTTTCGTAACCTCTACCTTCCGCGGTAAAACCCAAGATAAGGTTTGCCTGTTCACTTTTTTTGTTTTGAAGTCTGAACTTTGGCTTGGACTGATTATTTTCAAACTTACTCCCAACTTTCTCTCCTTTTCCGTTTCCTTTTTGAAGCGAACCGAAATACTTTTCCACAAGTTTTCCGACTTTCTCTTCGTCAATTCCACCAGCAACGGTTATCAAGATATTATCCGGATAATAATAGTTCAATCTATATCTTACAAAATCATCTCTTCTAATGCTTTTGACCGAGGTTTCGGTTCCTACCGTATCCCAACCCAGCGAATTTCCTTCAAAAACAAGCTCCTCAAAGACATCTCCTATGTGCATCATGGGAGTGTCTTCGTACATCCTAAGCTCCTGAATTATTGTCCCCTTTTCCCGCTCAATCTCCTCGGCCTTAATTAGAGGGTTCAAAACCATATCGCTTAAAACATCAAATGCTGTTTCCAGATTTTCCCTGCCGGCCTTAATATAGAAGTTTGTCCAGTCTTTACTGGTAGCGGCGTTGAACTCCCCTCCGATTGCATCAACCGCCTGGGAAATATCCTTGGCGGTAGGCCGTTTTTGGCTTCCCTTGAAAACCATGTGCTCGAGAAAGTGGCTAATTCCGCTCAAACCCTTCTCCTCATTGCGGCTTCCAGTCTTAACCCATATTGTTAGCGTGACAGATTCCAGGCCGGGCATGGGGACGGTTACTATCCGAAGTCCGCTTTCAAGGGTATGGAGGCGATAATTCATATATTTTATGATATTAAACCAGATCGGGAGGTTTTTCAACCACAACAATTGACTTCTATATACTATAGTGTTACAATTCGGCGTTCAAAAATAATATGTCGAAAGAAGAACAAATCCCCAATGCAGAAGAAACGGGGGCATTAAAGCCCACCCGTCCTCATGTAGAAAAAATAAGCTTCTTTCGTAAAGCATTGATCGGAGACCCATCCGAAATTATTACCTATAGCGAAGATGTTGCCGGCCAAACACTAGAATCCAAAAACACTCCTCCCGTCACCCCGGAGCAAGTAGAAATATACAATCAGATAGCAGGTAAGCCTGAAGGAACCCCTGTTACTGTCCCCGTTCAGACTGAGGCTAAGAAAAATGAGACAGTAGAAGAGAATGAACCCCAAGCGGAAACAGTTGAGGAAAAACCCAAGAAAAAAGGCCTAGGTGGTTTATTCCATAGAAACCAAAAAGATGAAAATGACGATGGAGAGAAAGGGCTCGCGGTCCAAGCAAAAAGGACAGCCGCAAAAACCGAAAACCAAATATCTAAGTTACCCAAAAATCAACAGGCTGAGCTGGATAGAATTGACGAAGCTATACTTAAACCATTGGCAAAAGGTCCTTCAAGCTTTACCGATCAGATGGTGGCTCAAATGCTCGAAAACCTTCCCAAAAACTCAAAGTTTGGTCTTCTTGAACTTGTATTCACCCCACGCGTGGCCTTCCAGGTACTCGGGGCGATAGAGGACGAAAAACGCGCAAGAGCCGAAATAAGAACATCTGTTGCGGATACGGCATTAAATATAGCCAAACTTGCTAAAGAAGACACTCAAGTTAAGGTTTTCAATGTTTTCCTTGAAGGTCTGGATAGAGCATACGGAAGTTCAATCGCCGCTTTTTGTGCAGAACACGGAATGACTCCACCTGCAGAAGGCACCAGTGCCAGACAAACGGTACTACTGGAAATGCATGCGGCTCAGCTTGGTATGGAGGAATACCAGGACTCACTGACGGAACAATGGAAGACTTTCGTCCAAATGAAGGCAAAAATGCAAGGCGAAACGGCAATTGCTAATGAGAAGGCAAATATGATTCCCGCTTTATTGGCCGCCCGCGCAAAGGCAAATCCTCTTGAAATGGCCTTATCTATTCAACACACTGCACACGTTGCCAACAAAGTTGGAGGAAATATTGGCGCAGCTCCTGTAGGACTTCTTTCAGGTACAATTGTAGGAATTGTAACAAGCGTGGTAACGGGTTATGACAGCATGATGAAGTATTTTGAAAACCGTAAGTTCGGAGGCCCACCGGTAGTTATTACATCCTCTCCGGAGTCTGAATCCCCAGAAGATTAAGTCCGTTTTTGAGAACTTGCCCTACCCCACCGGTTAACGCAAGTCTAAAATCTTCATTCTCTCCCCCAATTATCTTATCGGCATTATAAAATCCGTTATATTTTTGTGCCAAATCATACAGGAAGTTGCAAAGCAGATTTGGTGAATAGAGTTTTGCGGCATTCTCAACCACCTCAGGGAACTTCACCAAACTCCGAAGAACCGAAAGCTCCTCTTTATCTAGATCCGAAGCGCTAATTTTCCCCGGCTTTTTGGCTTTGGCAAGAACACTATTGGTTCGGGCAACCGTGTACTGGAGATAAGGGCCGGAATTTCCTTCCAAATTCATCATCTCTTCCCAATCAAAAACAACGTTACTTTGAACCGAGTGCATCAGATCGTAATATTTAATGGCACCAATTCCCACTTCTTTAGCCACTTTTCCACTTTCGTTTCCTAGTTTTTTAGCCCTTTCGATAGCCTCATCCAACACCTCTTCAAGTTTAATTGTCTTTCCTTTCCTGGTTGAAAACTTCTTACCGTCCGGCGCGAGATAGAGGCCATGAGCAGTGTGAACGAACTCGACTGAGGGCTTCACTAGTTTTAAAAGTCTGGCGGCGGCAAAAACTTGCTTAAAGTGAAGCGTTTGTTCTGCACCAACTTCGTAAATCATAATATCCGGATCCCATTTTCTAACTCTGAATTTGATTGTGGCAAGATCCCTGGTGGCATAAGTTGTGGCCCCATCACTTTTGAGAAACATTAGGGGCGTTTCTATGCCTTCGAAAGACAAATCGATAATCTTGGCTCCGTCTTTACCCTCTTCAAGATGTCTTTGAATGGCCTGGTCGGCCATCATCCCCCGCATTTCGCTCTCGTAATAGCTTTCACCGAAGGCAAAATCGATTTTTACTCCCAGAAGATCGTAGATTCTATTAAATTCTTTAAGGGAAACATCAACACATTTTTGCCAGATTTTTTTAGCTTCCGCATCCCCATCTTCGAGCTTCTTAAACCACTCCCGTGCCTTTTCTTCCAGAGTTTCATTGGTTTCCGTCAGCCTATGGAATTCAACATAAAGCTCCTCGAGTTTAGCGATATCAAAGTCAGTTACTTTTTTTGAATCGATCATGTAAAGAAGTTTGCCAAATTGTGTTCCCCAATCTCCTAAGTGATTATCACCGACCACTTCATACCCCAAAGCTTTATAAAGGTTATATAAAGCCGCACCAATTATGGTTGAGCGTAGGTGCCCAATGCCAAAAGGCTTGGCAATATTTGGTGAAGAATAGTCGATAATAACGGTTTTACCTTTGCCTTTACCGGAAGTTCCAAATGATACATCAATCTGCATCAAAGTATCCAAAAGCATATCTTTTTTCAACCAAAAGTTAATAAAACCCGGGCCGGCAACCTCTATTTTTTCGGTTACACTTTTAAGATTATGATTTTCTTGGAGCTTTTCTACCAACTCTTCCGCCAGTTCATGGGGATTAAGCTTCTTCTTTTGGGCCAGAACCAATGCAATGTTTGTTGAATAGTCGCCAAACGACCCGTTTTCGGGAAACTCAAGATTAATTTCTTTTTGTTCCGTTATCTCCTGAAGTACTTCAATAATCTCATCTTTTATCATTTGATTTATTCTACAACATTATTGAATTTTAGTTGTATAATTTTTGCTGATGAGTGTAGAAACTGTCCAAACTGACCTGACCGCAACTAAAAAACGCAGCTTTATAGATATTAAGCACCCTTGGAATAGCATTGTTGTTGAAGGCCCTGATGCTGAAGACAAAATTAAGGAGGCAGGTGAAGCAGCAAGAGACCTCGAAGGCCCAATAGTCGAGGAGGTAATGGTTGTTACTGACAGAAAACCGTAATAATTACTTAACCCAATACGTGTTTCCGTCGGTTACAACTTCGACATCCCCCAGCAGGTCCGTTCTTAAAATTTTGGCTCCTACCCCCGCCAACATATCCAAAATTTCCAGTTTGGGGAAACCCCAGCTGTTTTTGCCGACTGAGATTACCGCGATCTCAGGCATAAGTACTTTGAGGAGATTATCGGTAATACCGTTGGTACTCCCATGATGAGGTATTTTGATATAGTCAACAGGACCTGTAGACCAATTACTCGCCAACTCATCCGAAACCACCGGAGGCATATCCCTGGGGAAAAGTCGCCTGAAGTTTTTGAAGCTAAGTTTATATACAACCGAATATAAATTAGTATCGCTCGAAATTGCGTATTTACTTATATCACTCCCCTCGTTTTGGATTGTCAAACGGTTAAATTCTACGCGGGTCAGGTTATATATATCCAAATATATCAAACCTATACCAAGTTCCATACCCTCCATAGGGGTGACAATAGGTATACCCCTATCACCTATCTCTTTTTCCAGCACTCTATAAACTTGAGTGCCAGGATCTATCGGATTTACCAAAATTTCATCGACATTATAATATTTGATTACTTCCCTTAAGCCTGTTGAATAATCGGCATTCGGGTGGGCGTTCTATTCTACGGTCTCAAAACGGCATGTATTTTCCAAGACACCCTAGGATACTGATGTCCAGTCCTCCATCAGTTAAAATCTGAGTAGTTCCATATGTAATTAAAATTGCATCCCCTTGCACAACATTGTATGCAATAATGTGGAAATTTTTGTCGGGGAGTTGAAAAAAAGCAATTACGACACCGGAAAGAATCAAAAGCAAAACCCCAAAAATCCTTTACTTCCCAAAATCACACCAGCGGTTAGCCCCGACATCGGTTGAGGTAAAACCTGCTGGTAAAAATCGAAATTACACTGTCCCCATAATAAACTTCGGGGAAGTTAGGGAGGTATGCGGCTAATCCCCCAACTTTTACACCTCGAGAATTTGAATAACTGTGGGGTCCGAATAAACTGTCGACGTTATCCGGACGGTGTCTCCATTTTTATAAGAAGGGCGGGTGAAAAAGTACCGGAAAACAACCAAAAAAAGAAGAACTAACCAAAAAGAAATTTTCGTATGAAGTGGAAAACGCCATTAATAAACCATTACCCTATCTTTTATCTTTTCGTATAAACTTTGCTTAATTGCACCTTTAGAAATGATTTCTTAGGTGTTTGAGTACGGTCTGTGTTCAACTATACTTTGGGCGTAAACAGGGCCAATTCCCGGTAATGAGTCCAATTGGTCCAGGCTTGCCGTATTAACATTAATTAATAAGTTACTATCGGATGAAATATCGGGTGATACGGTTTGATGCTGTCCACTATTTTTAGCACTCTCCTATGTTGACTGCTCATTGACCGACGGTATGTAAACCTTTTGTCCGTCGGTTAATTTTGCCACCCGGTTAAGATATTTGTCTGTCCAAGTCTTATCGGCATTGGCGGAAAAACCACCGGCTTTTACCAAAAGATCATTAACCCGACTCCCCGACGGTAATCCGCAAACACCGGGAACTAAAACTTCTCCCGCAATTTCCGCGGTAATCGCTCCATTGGTTAGACCCTCTGTAGTCCCCAATAAGACCTCCACTTTGGTCGAAGCAATGTTGAGTCCGTTTTTAAAATATAATGCCCCGAAGGCGGTCAAGATGAGTCCTAATAAAAGAATTAAAAGAGGGTAACGGAATTTGACCAACAATTCGTTAACATCGAAACCATTCATCAAAATTGATCTAACTTATTTAGACAACGAAGTTAATAATAGTTCCGGGAACAAAGATAACTTTTTTAACAGTTTTATCTTTTAACCACTTAGCAACGTTTTCGTCTTTTCTTGATAAATCCTCCACTTCCGATTTTTTAATGGCCGTTTCCGGTTTAAGTTCCAATGATCCCCTAACTTTTCCATTAATTTGAATGATTAGAGTAACTATATCACTCTTTATCAAACCAGTATCATACTTGGGCCAAACAGCCTTATGAACACTAAAAGGTTGTTTCAAAACATTTACCCAAACTTCCTCGGCAATGTGAGGGGCAAAAGGCGCCAGCATAAGACAAAGACTCTGCAAAACGGTTTCATCGGCACCTTTATCGGAAATAATATTGGTTAACTCCATCAAACTGGCAATCGCAGTATTAAATTTAAAATTAGTCATGTCGTTAGTAACTTTCTTTATGGTTTGATGCAGTTTTACATAGACCTCCTTTTTATCCGCCCCATTCAATTTCTTATCTTCGTTGAAAAGTTTCCAGAGCCTTTGCATAAACTTCTCCATTCCTTCTATTCCCGTGTCTCTGAAATCCCCGCCCTGATCGAAAGGCCCCAGAAACATTAAGTAGGTTCTTAAGGCATCGGCACCGAATTTGGCAATGTACTCGTCTGGATTGACCACGTTTCCCTTGCTTTTACTCATCTTGGCACCGTCTTTGATGATGAGTCCGTGGCCGTAAAGAAAAGGGAAAGGCTCCTCAAAATCCAGAAATTTAAGATCCTTCAGGACCATTGTTACAAACCTGGCGTACATAAGGTGAAGTACGGCATGCTCGGCACCACCTATATAGGCGTTAACCGGAAGCCACTTTTTGGTAATTCCCGGGTCAAAAGGAAGTGTATCTGCAGTCTTTGAGCCCACGGAAGGATAACGCAAAAAGTACCAGGAACTATCTAAAAATGTATCGGACACATCCAATTCACGCTCCGCAGTCTTTCCGCATTTGGGGCAGGCCACCTTCTTCCAGCTTTCGGGTGCGTTATGAAGAGGGCTTGTCCCGTCTCCTTTAGGTTTAAAATCGGAAATGTCCGGCAGAAGAACGGGTAAATCTTTCTCGGGAACCGGCACCCAACCGTCATCTTTGCAAAAGACCATCGGAATCGGAGGCCCCCAGTACCTCTGCCGGCTTATTCCCCAATCGCGGAGGTGGAAATGAACGGTTTTTTCACCCAAAATTTCTTTGGTGAAAGACCTTTTAACTATATCAATATGATATTTATAGGCAAACTCCTTATCTCTTTCATCGCATGCAGGAACACCCATTATGGCACCTGTTCCGTAAGAAGCTTCAACATAATTTGTCTCCCAAACCGGGATTTTCTCGCCGTTTAGCGGATTAATGGCATATTCCCCCGTTGGTTTTCCCCATTTTTCCTTTGACTCTCCAGCTTCTTCCGAAGCTAAAGCAAGAAATGTGGCGCTGTTGAGAGTCTCGGGACGAGTCGTAAAAACCTTTATTTTTTTATCCGACCCCTCAATCTTGAATTCAATTGTCCTGCCTTCAGACTTGCCTATCCAATTCCGCTGAGCCGTTTTGATACGGTCCGGCCAGTCAATTCTATCGATGTTGGCCAGAAGTTTATCGGCATATTTGGTAATTCTGAAAAACCAGGAGCTCATCTCACGCCTGGAGACCTCTGAGCCACACCTTTCACACTTGCCGTCTATCACCTGCTCATCCGAAAGAACCGTCTTGTCCTGAGGGCACCAGTTGACAACGGCTTTGTCTTTATAAGCCAAACCTGCCTTAAACATTTGGATAAATAACCATTGGGTCCACTTGTAGTAATCGGGGCTGTTGGTTTCGAGCGTATGATCCCAATCAAATGAGTTCCCAATCAGATGAAGTTGAGCGTAATAATGCTTCTGTGAAATATCCGCCTGCTCCCGAGGGTGACGACCCACTTTTATTGCGTAATTCTCGGAATGAATTCCGAATCCGTCAAGCCCGATGGGCTCAAAAACATCGCTCCCCTGCATTCTATTAAAGCGTCCGTAAACATCCGCCCCTGTAAAGGCATACATATTACCTACATGTAAGCCTTCGGCTGAAGGATAAGGAAACATCATTAGGTTATAAAAAGGCTTGGATGCTTGAGCGAGATCAGGATTGAAAGTTTTCTCTTTCAACCAGCGCTCTTGCCATTTAATATCTGTTGTAGTATGGTTATATTTAGTGCTTTGGTTCATGCAAGTATATTTAAATTGTAGATAGACCAAAGAGAAATTGCAAACACAAAGCTAACAAAAAAATAAGTCCCAATTCTTCGGGGCAAAAGGCCTACAAATTTTCCTAGCACTCCCTAACTATGGTTGCCAATTATACGTTTTGCATTAAAAAGATAATTGAATTTCAAAATGATATAGTAAGATATATAAGCCAGGAACGAATATAGGATTGTTTTCCGCACCAGTATTACTTTCATAATAATAAACGCAATTTCCCGCAAAAATATTCTGAAGCCGAATTATTATCAAAAAAACATCGTTATTTCCCCTTATCGGTTGTGTATATTTTGCAGTTATTGGTAATTTTGTGCGTAAATATCGTGCGGTAATTATACTATATATTCTGTGAAAACAAGTGAAACTAAATAAAATTTATGATCCAGTAAGAGGCTATTGACAGGCTACCAAAACCTTTTAATAATAGTCTAATCAGTATAACTCGTATAATTTAGCCTTATTACAAACATGTTACAAAATCCTGAAGACTTCATCAAACAAAAATTCGCAGAGTATCTTACAATGCTGGGAATATCACCAAAATCTCATAAGAATTACAGATCAGATCTTTCCCATTTTAGCGGCTGGTTAATCCTAAAAGTTCGATCATTCGGCTCTTACATCGAAACGCTTAGCGAAGGAATTCCGTTTTTAAGCCCTTCACTCGCACACGAATACAGAAGCTACATGCAGGAGAACAAAGTTCCGATGAAAACTATCAACCGGCGCTTATCAACCCTAAGACATTTTGCCAGGTGTCTCGTTAGCCTGCAGACACTTGATCACAACTTCATGGAGGGTGTTGAGAACCTCGCAACAGGGACGGGAAAGCGAACTTCTGCCGGCCCGATTGTTGAAGATTTCCGAAGCTACCTTGAGGCTCAGAAGGTTTCAAAAAATACCGTAAAAAATTATGTCAGCGACGTACGTCAGTTTCTTGCCTGGGTTGAATCGGTAAACAGTCAGCAAACGCACCCCAACAATTAACTCATGCCCAACCTACCCTACATATCACCGGACCTCGTCAAAACTTATCAGGACGAGATCTCCAAACGTTCCTCCACCTCGACTGTCAAGAGAAAATCAATCGCACTAAACCGTTTTTTTGATTGGGCCAAAGCCGAAGGACACGTCGAGAGCAACCCTCTGGAAACCACCCAAGATGCCAGCGTTGTAACACATCAAAATAAATCAAAAGGTAACATCAAAGCAAGAACTTGGGCAACCGTCGGCCTGACAACGGCACTTGTGATAATACTTTTCCTTCTTACCTGGAAGCTAAAAATCCCCATTCCTTTCATTAAAAATTTCGCCCAGGAAAATAATAATCAAGTTACACAAAATATCACCAATGTCTCTCCAACCTCAAACACGATTCCCGCAAACTCTGCAACTATTGCTGCCTGGAATCTTTACGCCAAGCTTCAATTGACGGATGTAAACGGAGCTCCACAAGTTGGAGCACAAACGGTAAATTTCAATCTCTACAATCAATCCACAGGCGGACAACCGCTTTATACTTCCCCAACTCAAACAATCACAACTGATTCTAATGGATCGGCTTTGATATCTTTAGATCAAGTCCCAAGTAATCTTTTCTTTCAAAACAACACCCTCTACCTAGAACCTGAAGTAGGTTCCTCGGCAACACCATCCGGAACAGTTACCAGAATTCCTATTTCTACCGCCAACACAGCCGCAAATCTTGGCGGATACTTCCCCGCAAATCCTGAAGTTGGAGCCGGACCGGAAAATGTACCGGTAATTGATTCAACAGGAGCATTGGAATTGGCCTCCCAATCCCCCGCCGTCAAAGCCAAAGAAGGAAACCTTTTAATTGAAGGGCAAACTGTGACTCTCAAGGCTACAGATGGTTCGGGAGGCAATATCGAAATTAACCCCGATGCCAACGGTTATGCCCATTTCCTCTTTGAAGGCAATAAAGGCAACTTTCTTAATGCACAAGCACCCAACCTAACAAATGGATCACTCTATTACGGAATGGTACCAAATAATGCAACCGGTTATTATCTCATCAATCTCCAAAGCGGCGCACCAACAATGACCACGAAATTCAGTGTGGATGCTGTCGGCAACACAAACCAAACAGGCAATCTCTCAACAACCGGAACAGAGCGCTTGAGTAGCACCGGCGCTTTACAAAACATCACCGGCTATGCTCAGACAAGCGGTAATTCCACGATCACTCAAAATCCGGGAGATTTTGCTTCAATATCGAAATCAGGCACCGCCTTATCCGATGTTCTGAACCTTACTTTGAATGAAAACAATATCCCCGGCTCACACTATTCCACTCTGGTCATAAACCGCTACGGCGGAGACGATAACTCCAGAGCGCTTCTAGTCAACTCGGGTAATGCCCAGTTCAACGGCCAGGTGCAGCTTGGAAATTATTCAACTCTTCCAAACGCAATCGGTTCAGGCTCTTTGGTTTTTAATACCAGCGATAACAATGTTTACGTGTGGAACGGAACAAGCTGGGTAGTAGTAGGCTCCGGTGGCGGAGGCGGACCAAGTTCGTTTGACCAAATTACCTCAGGCACAAATACAACAGCAACAATGGTTGTCGGAGCCGGCGCTTCCCTAAGTTTTACATCAGGCGGACAAATCATTGCCTCCGAGGTTAATTGTTCAAACTGTATCACGAACTCAGATCTGCAACACTCTTCAATAAACTTCGCCGGAGATACAGGCAACTTCCTTGTTGATCTGGGAGGAACGGAAAATATTATCGGAACAAACGGTATATCAACATCTCAATTGGGCGATACAATGACCGTTACCGCACAAAACGCAACCACATCCACCGTCGGAGTTGCTTCTTTTAATCCAAACTTCTTCACTGTTTCTTCTGGAAATGTTTCGATAGCCAACAATTCCCTGGATTTCGCCCAGTTCAAAGATGCTATGACGCTGGATGCTGCAACCAATATCGCCACAAATGGTCTGACACTTTCAACAAGCGGTACAGGGGCGCTAAACTTTGCCTCAACAGGTCAGGTAACCTTCGCGGGCGACGTAGCCGTCAACACTGGAAACCTCACAACCACAGCATCAACATTCAATTTGGCCAACACAGGTGCAACCACCCTTAATCTCGGTGGAGCCGCAACAACAGTCTCCATAGGGGCCGCAACGGGAACAACAACCATCAATAATGCCACAACAACGCTTACAGGGAACCTGACCGTAAACGGCTCAACCGGCATTTCGGAAAATGGAAACGGTGCCGGAGTTACATTCTTCGGAAGCGGAAATCACACTATTCAGGCAACCAGCGGAACACTTAAGCTCGGAGCAGTAACCTTAAACGGAACAGTAACCGGGAACACTCAAAATATCACCAATCTTGGCACGGTTGATTTCGGTACAGGAAATGTTCAAATTTCAGGCACAAATGTTGGAATTACAACTGACACCGACTTGCTCACGCTTGCCAGTGATCTCCTTACCGTAAATGGAGGCGCAACCGTAACGGGTGATACCTCGGTCAACGGCAATACCACCTTGGGAACAACCTCAGCAAATACCGTTACATTTAACGGGCGTGTAAACTCGAGTGTCATTCCTTCGGCAAATGCGACTTACGACCTGGGAAGTGCCTCCCCTGCCCTTGCCTGGAACAATATTTACGGAGTAAACATTTTCGGCACCAACATCCGCCAGAATGGATACCTGGTTTGTGATAGCTCCGGGGCAAATTGTCCGGCAACAGGGGCCGTATATTGGACAGAGTCTCTCGGGGCACTTTACCCGACAAATAACAGTGTAGATCTCCTAATCGGATCGGATTCAACCTCATCCGCCAAATTTGCCTTTACCGGAGTAAGCGGCGGACTCCCGACGGCTTCAATCGCAGGCAATATTACAAACGTTGCCACTTACATTACTGGTAACGGAAACCTGGCAACAACAAATGCCCAGGATTTAACCCTCGGAGGAAGCTCCACCGGCAATGTAATTATTAACTCAAGAGGATCAAACGCACTTACGGCGAATGGAGCCAACCTAACAACTACCGGAACATTTACTCTTCCGTCAAACACACTAACCGGTGTAACAAACTACCTCCAACTATCTCAGGGTGTATCAGTCGGAAATGGAACAACATACTATTTTGACTCAACCGGCAATATAAATGCCGCAAACTTAACCGTAAACGGTACAACCGGAATAACTTCAACGGGAAACGGTGCGGGTATTACTTTTTCCGGTACCGGTACACACACAATTTCTGCCTCCGCCGGAACACTGCAGCTCGGCGCCGCTACATTAATCGGAACAATTACGGGTAATGCCCAATCAGTCACAAACATCAATACCCTCGACTTTGGTACCGGAAATGTTCAAATTTCAGGAACCAATGTCGGCCTGACTACAGATACAGATCTTATATCACTTGCGAGTAACCTTCTTACGGTAAATGGTGCCGCAACCATCACCGACGACGGAACAATCGAAGGAAATACAACCCTCGGGACAACCGTGACAAACACGGTTACTTTTAACGGCAGAGTCAACTCAAATATCGTTCCTTCGGCAAACGCGACTTACGATCTGGGAAGTGCCTCCCCCCTCTTAACCTGGAACAATATTTACGGGGTGAGTCTTTTCCAAAACGGCAACCCGGTCTGTGACAGTTCCGGTAATAATTGTCCGGTAGGATATTGGGGACAAGCTTCAGGAGCTCTCTATCCACTGAATAGTACCGTTGACCTCTTGATTGGAGCGAACTCAACCGCAAGTGCCAAGTTTGCTTTCACAGGAGTTAACACAGGCGGAACACCAACGGCTTCAATAGCCGGAAGTATTGCGAACGTAGCGACTTATTTAACGGGCAACGGTAACCTCGCAACAACCAATGCTCAAGATTTGATATTGGGAAGCTCTACCACGGGCAACGTAATTATTAATTCAAGAGGCGCAACCTCCCTAAGTGCAAACGGTGCCAATTTAACTGCAGCAGGCACACTCACTTTTCCAAACTCAAATACTCTAACCGGTGTTACTAACTATCTCGAACTATCTCAAGGAGTATCAGTAGGAAACGGAACAACATACTACTTTGATTCAACGGGCAATATAAATGCCGCAAACTTAACCGTAAACGGCACAACCGGCATAACTTCAACCGGAAATGGCGCGGGTATTACTTTTTCCGGTACAGGGACACATGCAATTACGGCATCCGCCGGTACATTGGAACTCGGCGCGGCAACTTTAACGGGAGCGGTCACCGGGAATGCCCAAAACATAACAAACCTCGGCACGGTTGATTTTGGAACCGGAAACGTTCAAATCTCGGGCACAAATGTAGGGGTAACAAGTGATACCGATCTTTTGACATTGGCCAACAATCTTCTAACTGTTAATGGCGGAGCAACAGTTACCGGTGATGCTTCGATCAACGGAAATACAACCCTGGGGACAACAAATGCAAACACAGTTACTTTCAATGGACGCGTAAACTCCGATATTGTCCCTTCTGCGAATGCAACTTATAACCTTGGAAGTGCCTCCCCTGCCCTTGCCTGGAACAATATTTACGGCACCGCGATTTTCCAAGGTATTCACCAGGTTTGCGACAGCAGTGGCCTTGGCTGTCCAGCCGCCGCGGTAAGCTACTGGGGACAAGCACTCGGCGCCCTTTTTCCTCTAAATAGCAGTGTTGATCTTTTGATTGGAGCCAATTCTACAGCTTCAGCCAAATTTGCATTCACAGGAGTTAACACAGGCGGAACACCAACGGCTTCAATCGCCGGTACTTTGGCAAACGCTGCAACTTTTATTGATGGTAACGGAAATATTTCTACAACAAATAGAGGCAATCTGGTTTTGGGAAATTCCACAACTTATAACTCAACCGGTAACATTCTCCTCAATCCCAACGGCGGAAATGTCGGAATAGGAACCACAACACCGGCCGAGCTTCTTTCACTTGGTTTATCGGGAACCACAAGAGGAATCTTTTCACTCGCAGGCAATACTTCAGGAAAGGTTACGGTTCAACCTGCCGCGGCCGCCGGAACTTGGTCATTCACCTTGCCAACCAGCGGAGGACTTAGCAACCAGGTCCTGACTACGGATGGTTCAGGTGTCACCTCTTGGGAAAACATCCCACTTGCCAGCAACCTCCTGTATTATTTCCAGGATACCGCCTCTGACGTTGCCGGCTATAAAAAACAGCTTGTAACACCTTATACTCCAAAAACAACTTTATCGTTTTCGGGCCTGACAAGTGGAACTACCACCTTAAAGAATTGGATAACTGCACCCGGTTCTCCGGGATTAATTTCTATTCCTGCCGGTCAATTCCAATTCCATGTTCATGCGGCACAAACCAGTGGATCCGATACGGTCCAAATTTACGCCGAATTGTGGGAAGCAAATTCAAGTGGAACCGATATCGCAAAAATCGGAACTACTGAGACTTCAACAGCTTTAACAGGCTCCGAGGCGGAATATAACTTGTTCTTTACTACCGCCGATGATTATGTCATGGGCTCATCCGCCTCAAGAATTGTTACCAGAGTTTACGCAGTTATTACCGGAGGCGGAACTGATACTCTGGCTATTTATTATGGTGATGAGGCGGATACACACATCTCCCTTCCTTCCCAAACGGTCGACGCCTCAAATTTTGTTCCTTACACGGGAGCAACGGCAAATGTGAACTTGGGTGTTTACAATTTATCGGCAAGCGCACTCTACCAGAACGGCTTCGGAGTTTGCGACTCCTCAGGAAACAATTGCCCTTCGGGTAGCGGTGTCTGGGCCCAAACTTTGGGTGCAATTTATCCAACCAACAACACAGTTGACCTTTTACTGGGTGCCACTGCAGGTTCAACCGCAACCTCATCGGCCAAGTTTGCATTTACGGGAGTAAATACGGGAGGAACACCAACGGCTTCAATAGCCGGAACAATTACCAATGCCGCAACATTTATCGACGGCAACGGAAATATTTCAAGTACGAACCGCAACAATCTGACACTGGGAAACTCTTCGACTTACAATTCAACAGGAAATATATTGCTTAACCCGAACGGAACCGGTGATGTGGGAATAGCCACACTTACCCCAACAGCAACATTAGATGTTGCCGGCAACGCTTCCATTTCCGGAACATTGGCATTCCGCAGCGGAACCGGAACTATACAAACAACGGCATTTAGCCCGCTGGTCATTGGGGGCAGTACAACAGGAAATATTACCCTTAATCCATCAAACGGAATCGCAGGCGGAAACGTTTCCCCCGCCGTAACTGATGTAACCGATCTTGGTACTTCATCTTCACTTGAGTTTAGAAATATTCATGCTCAGGCTTTATATCAAGGCACTTACCAAGTTTGTGACAGCAGCGGCTCAATTGCAGGCTGCAGCCGGGATAACTGGAATCTCGATAACGCAAACGGAGTTATTTACCCAATAAGCAAAACCGTTGATGTTCTTTTCGGTGGAAGTGCAACAACTTCTGCCAAGTTTGCATTTACGGGAATCAATACAGGGGGAACCCCAACGGCTTCAATCGCCGGAAGTATTGGCAACGTCGCAACCTATCTTACAGGCAACGGAAATCTGGCAACAACCAATGACCAAAACTTAACGCTAGGATCTTCAACCACTGGTGAAGTGATTCTTAACTCAGGAGGTTCAAATGCCTTAATCGCATCGGGGGCCAATTTAACAGTCGCTGGAACCATCACCATGACGGGTCCAAATACTATCACCGGTCTTGCCAGCTACGTTCAGTTCTCTAAAGGAATCTCCGTCGGCAACGACACAACATATAATTTTGATCAGGGCGGAAACGTAAATGCTTTGAGCCTAAATGCCAGCGGAACAACCGGCATAACTTCAACCGGAGCCGGATCCGGACTTACATTCTCAACAGGAGCGGGCACGCATTTGATCTCGGCATCCGCCGGAACGCTGGAACTGGGCGCAACAACCCTCGCCGGTACAATATCCGGTAACGCTCAGACCATAACAAACCTGGGAACACTCGACTTTGGTTCAGGGAACACCGAAATATCCGGACAAAATGTAGGAGTTACTACAGATACGGATCTTCTCGGACTTTCAAATGATCTTTTAACCGTCAATGGTGCGGCAACGGTCTTAGGAAACGCGTCGGTTTCGGGCAGTCTAACATTTGCAGGGCCACAAAGTATTCAAACAACATCAAACAGTAATTTAACTATCGGAGGTAACACAACCGGAAATATTATTGTTAATCCGTCAAATGCAGCCGCCGGCGGAAACGTTTCCCCCGCGGCAAACAATGTAACGGATTTGGGAACTTCATCATCGCTCCAGTTTAGAAATATTTATGCCCAGGCGTTTTACCAAAACGGAAACGCGGTCTGCGACGTAACCGGTTTAGGTTGTCCGGCCGGAGCCGGTTACTGGGGCGAATCAAACGGGGCTCTTTATCCAAATAACAACACCGTCGACTTACTTTTGGGTGCAACCGCAGGAGCCACCGCAACCCAATCAGCCAAGTTTGCATTTACGGGAGTAAATACCGGAGGAACCCCGACAGCTTCAATCGCCGGAACCATCAGCAATGTTGCAACCTACTTAACCGGCAACGGAGTCCTTTCGACAACCAATGCCCAAAACCTAACACTTGGAAGCGCATCAACCGGGAATGTAATTATTAACTCAAGAGGCTCTGCCGCCTTAACCGCCAACGGACTTAATGATACCGTCGGGGGAAGTTTATATGTTGGAGGCGGAACAACTTACTCCTTTACAAATACCGGAGTTCTTAATGCCTCCCAACTTCAGGTAACCGGAATTGCGGATGCGGTTCAGGCTTACATCAAAGCCAACTCAACCCAGACAAGTCATCTCATGGAATGGCAGGGTTCCACCGGCACCCCCCTTTCCTGGATTGACGGAACCGGAGACATAAGAATCGGCTCGGGCGCTTCTGATAATGGAAGTGCCCTTGATGTTGCGGGTGCTCCAGGAAGCTCTGCTCTTGCCGTCTTCAACTCGACTGGAGGAACACAAAACATTATCGAAGCGGATGGAGCTAGCTCCCCCGTCATGACTTTGGATAGAAACGGAGTTTTGAGCCTTTATAACGCAACCTCTGCCATAACCAACACTTCCGGTGATATTACGATTAATGCCGCCTCAAATTTTGATTCCTTCTCCGGAAATAACATTGGAAATATCGGCACGGTAACGGCAACAAACGGGATTTTCAGCGGCGCTATACAGGTTGCCGGCAGTTCTTTACCTTCACCCACCGCCTATTCGCGTCTTGGAACCGACACTGTTGCTTTTGGAGGCTTTACTTCCGGATCATCTCTCTTGGTTAGCGGAAATGAAGAAATCGACGGAATCTTATACCTCAATCACAACAGCCCAACAATCGCAAACGCCGCCGGCACTCCCGCAATTACTCTTTGTACCTCGGGAGGAACCAACTGCACAACGACCCCCAACGCCCTGCAAAATACTCTTTCGGCAGGAAGCTGGTTAATTAAAAATCAGGCCAACACAACCTCACCTGCTCTAACCGTTGACCAGGAAGAACCCGGACCTATTTTCACTGCTCAGTATTTAGGTTCAACAAAATTCACCGTCAACAACGACAGCAGTATTACGCTAAACGGCATTTCATCCGCTCCGGCAACCACTACCGCCGGAACGGTTTATTTCAACACAACAACCACTGCAGTTAATGGCACTGATACGGGCGATCTTATGGTCAGTGGTCAGGATGGTGCCTGGCACAGGGTTGCACTCGATATGACTCAGTACGAAAACACTAACGCTGCAGTTGCCAACGGCGGAACCCTAACAATTACCGCCCCAATCACAGGCGGACAACCTCAAAATGATTTAGCGGCGGTAGGATGGGTCTACAATTCCGCAAACAGCGTTTGGCAAAATATTTCCAATTTCACCCACAGCATTATTCAAAATCTCCAAAATCAATGGAACGAAGCAACTGCCACAAATAGCAATATACACACTTCAGTTGCCTTATCCGATATTGCCCTTTCCCAATCACTAAATACAGGTACAGGGGCTGACGGAACCGGTGTTGTCACCTCGGCTACGGTCTATTTGGATACCACAAGCATTTCTGGCAGATCATGTGCTGATGCAGTAAACTACAATGTCGCAAACGGAGGATTAACTTCCACTTCTGCAACACTTACCACAACTCCGTCAGCCGGTTGTCTAAATCCCGGAGACGAAGTTCTTCTAATAAACCTTCAGGGAACAAGCAGTTCAACTGTAAACGTAGGTAACTATGAAACCCTACGTGTATTGAGTGTGTCCAGCAATACCGTAAACTTTACTACATCCAAAAAATATTATTACGGAGACAATGCAACCGATGATACAAATATCGGGATAACTTCAGGAACACAGCGCGTAATGCTCCAACGGGTTCCAAATTATACCAATGTTACAATCCCGGTAGGTGATGATTTAGTAACCACAGGCTGGAATTCAACAACCAAAGGTGGAGTTGTGTTCTTTAGAGCCACAGGCACAGTAAGTATTGCCGGGCAAATAAACATGAGTAATGCAGGATATACACTTGGTGCTTCAGCTGCAAAGACATATGGTAAGCAAGGAGAAGGTACCGCAGGTAACCCTCAGGCAGGCTCATCATCGAATGTCGGTAATGGAGGCGGTGGAGGCGCTAACGGCTCTTGTTCCGACACCCTCTGCGCCTCAGGTGGAGGCGGAGGTGGAAATAGCGTAGCCGGAACAACTGGTACAAATGGATCATCAGCCACACCGGGTGGTACTGGAGGCACTGCTGTAGGAAACACAGGATTAACAGACCTGTATTTCGGGGGCGGCGGAGGGGCAGGAGGCGGAAGTAGCGGAAGTGGGGTACCAGGAGCCGGAGGATATGGAGGAGGGATCGTTGTAATATCCGCAGGTACAATATCTGTTTCCGGGAGCATAACTGCCAATGGCTCTGCCGGAGGCGCGTCTGCTGGTTATGAAGGTGGGGGCGGCGGAGGGGCAGGAGGAAGTATTGCCTTAAGTGGACAGTCCGTGACTGTAGGTTCCGGTCTTGTTACTGCAACAGCCGGAGCAGGCGGAAGCAACGGCGGAGCGGGTGCCCCAGGAAGAATTGCTATTTATTATGGAACTTCTTTCTCAACATCTACTAACCCTTCTGCTAACACCTTTGTTGCCCCCTACTACGAGTATGGCGTTTTCAACTCAGCCGCAATTGCCACACCGAATGCGGCAAGTCTGGATACCATCACATGGGACGCTATTCTTAACACTTACGGCAACGTCAGGTTTCAAACAAGAACAGGTAGCTCAAGTGATCCAACCGACGGAAGCTGGGAGGCGTGGCAACCGGCCTTAACCAATAAAAACTACGTAACCATGCTCAATGACGCCAACTCAGCCATAAACTGGGGTGTGGCAACACCCAACACAGCGGGAAGTCTTCCATCACCGCGCAACACTATCAATGCAACAACCGGGGATATTACAAGAAGTGTTACTCAATTTGAAGACGACAAAGAGCTTACGGCGTCTAATCTAACCAAGCTTATCGCCTCAGGTTTTGCGCAGGATACCAACGCTTCCTTAACGACCAGTCTTGCTTCCTATTGGCCGTTAAACGAAACAAGCGGTACAAGAAACGACACATTTAGAACAAACAACTTAACCGATAGTGGTTCAACATCTTACACAACCGGTATCGTGGGCAACGCCGCCAATTTTGCCGGTACCAACCTGTCCTGTACCGACGTTGCTTGCGGTGGGGTCACTTCCGATAAACTTGGCCTTGGTTCAACAGACTTCTCGGTAAGTGCCTGGGTAAAACCAACATTTAAAGCGCCTGCACAGGCCATCGTTACAAAAGGTACTACTCTACTAAACTATGCTTACCAACTTTATGTTGCGTCCGAAAGTGCCGCAGGAACCGAAGGCCCAGCAGTTTTCCAAATCATGGATACAACGGCAGGCGTCGGAGCCAGAGCCTACCTCACCGCCTCTTCCAGCTCCACCTTAACTCCGGGTGCTTGGCACCATCTTGTAGGAACTTACAGTGTCAGTACTCACACCGTAACTTTATCTGTCGACAACCCCGCTTCACCAATAACTTCAAGTACCACTTCCGGCGGAACGGCAGCTAGCGACGGTAATAGTGCGTTTCAAATAGGCGCCGGAGGAGCTGTTGCCGCAACTCCAATAGCCAATACTCCACTTTCGACATTCCTCGGAGCGGTTGATGAGGTTGGTGTTTGGCACAAAGTACTTTCCGCTTCGGAAATCAATGATCTTTATGAATCAAACGGAACAACAGGAACCGGAAATACATATCCTTCCGCCAACCAGTATGCCCAGGCCAATGTAAAATTATTCTCAACCGACACCGCCTCTACCCTCACTACGGGACTTAACGGATATTGGAAGATGGATGAGACAAGCGCCGGCAGTTCCCCTGTAACAAGGGCTGATAGTTTTAGCAGCGATGATTTAACAGACAACGGAAATACATCCAGCACAACAGGAAAAATCAATAACGCCGCTTCTTTCAATGGAAGCAGTACGTACTTAAGCCATGCGGATAATGCAACCTTGGAAACCGGTGCGGTTAGCTTTTCACTAAATACCTGGGTAAATGCAACAAGTTTACCGGGGAGTGGCAGCAGCACGATTATTGCATCCAAATATACTGACGCGACACACAGAGAATATCTTCTGATTTTAAATAACACCGCCGGAACTGTTCGTTTCTGCTTCCAAATATACAATTCCGGAGGAACATTAATCGGTACTCAGTGCGCAAACACCTTCGGCACACCAAGTATTTCAACTTGGTATAACGTTGTCGCTTGGTATGATAATGCGGGTGCAACTGTAAACATGGAAGTAAATAACGGAGCAGTTGACTCTAGTGCCGTCACGGCCGGACAAACACCTGGGGCCACCACAGGTGTGTTTAATATCGGAGCAGTTAATGGATCCCAAATCTTCAACGGTGCAATTGATGAGGTCGGTTTCTGGAAGAAAGTTCTCTCCACCCAAGAAAGAACGGATTTGTATAATGCCGGCGCAGGAGACGCTTATGGCACAATTAATCTAACTAACACTCAGTACATAACTTTCTGGGTACGTGCTTCGCAACCCGGAAATTCTGTTCAGTTTGGATTCGGAAACTCTGTCGCAACAACAAACGTTTTGCCAATTACAATCGACGCCGCAAATACATGGCAAAAAGTCTATTATGATCTCTCGGCAATCACTGCCGGCAATAAAAATGCGGTTACGGTACTCCGCTTCACCAATCTGACCCAAGGGGCTAATACCATTTACATAGATAATGTCAGAGCGGAAAATTTGTACTCAACTGCCAGTGGATCACAAATTACCTCTACACCAAATAATTACATCCAGTACAGAGTAATACTAACTACAACAAACACTAACTATCAACCCCAGTTGAATAGTGTCAATATCACCTATAACGACGGCTATAAAATTACCCAAGCCTATTCAGGAGGAAATAATACAATCACCCTTACCAACTCATCGGGTTCCACCCAAAACTTGAAACTTGATGTAAATGTATTCGGCGCCGATTTGGCAGAATATTACACCGTAGGCGATGAAGACCAAGATATTGGTGCCGGCGATGTTGTTGCACTAACCGGTCAAATGGATGACCAGGGTGTTCCGATTTTAACAAAAGCACATGGCGCAACCGATCCAAATCTTCTCGGAATTATTTCAACGCAGGCTGGACAAACTTTGGGAATTCAGGCAGATAACCGCAGGCTTTTGGCTCTTGCCGGTAGAGTTCCCGTCAAAATTGACCCGAGTTCTGCTCCGATTAATCCAGGAGACGGAATTACTGCCTCAGATATGCCAGGTTACGCCAGAAAGGCGGAGCCGGGAGAAACAACCATTGCCAAAGCATTTTTGCCTTGGAGTCCAGGGCAGGGTGATACCCTCCTTGTCATCGTAAATAATAGCGCGAGTTCTCAAAGTACATACCTAACGGACATTGAGGATTATCAACTCGTAAAAGACGCCGCAACAAACATCTGGAATGTTTCCAATAAAACTACAGGAGAAATTGCTAATGATGCGGGGGCATTTGCAAACATCATTGCAGCCAATATCCAGGCTGGAGCAATTACAGCTACCGATTTTGCCACAACCAACTTAAACGCCGGTGTCGCTCTAATTGATCACCTTACAACCAATAATTTGGCAGTTAATCTGATCTCCCCGATCCCCAGCGGAACGGACGTTACAGTTCAAATCGGTTCGGAGGCAACCCCATCGGGGCAGTTTGTAATTCAAAATGCCTCCGGAAGCGCGGTTGCTTCCATTGACAATCTCGGAAATGCGACCTTCTCGGGAACCTTAAGAGCTGGAACAATCTATGCAGACCAGATAATCGGCACTGAGTTTGCAACCAACTCGGCACAACTCCAGCAAATTCAAGACCTTTTGACACAGGTCCAGGCAGATCAAAGCACGCTTAAAGATTCCTTAAGCTGGAATGCCAGCTCCGCTTCCGATTCCGCCAACTTAAATAATTTGGCTGTTTCCGATCTTTACATAACCGATCAGGCAGCCATAAACTCCCTATCGGTAACTACCAACTTCTCCCTGGGAACCGATTTTGTCCTCGGCGCCTCTAATAATAGTATTGACACGCTTTCGGCTCCTCTTAGAATCCAATCCCTGGCCATGGCGCCTGTGGAAATAATGAACGGGCTTGTTACTATCGACACACAAGGAAACGTAAACATCGCCGGTAACTTATTTGTGGCCGGCCGGATTAACTCCTCCGGTTTGACTCTTTCCGCTATCAATCCAACAACGGCCACGGATTCGGCAAACCTACTTAGTCTTAAAGACGTCAACGGCAACGAAGTTTCCTCAATTAACGCCTCCGGAAGTGCCGCGTTTAATGACCTTTCAACCCAAGGCCTAACAATTGCGGGAGCAAATAATGCCACGGCATCAGCCGAGGTTAACGGTGTAATAAATACAAACGCAACCGTCGGAACGGCTGTAATTCCCGCCCATACGGCCGACATTACTATTAATAATCCAAAGGTTACCGACTATACATTGGTCTATGTTACCCCAACATCAACCACAGAAAATTATGTACTATATGTAAAGAGCAAACAGGACGGGAAGTTTGTGGTCGGGTTTACCAACCCGATAGACGTCGACGTTAACTTCAACTGGTGGATAGTTCAGGTATCACAGTAAACCATGCGAAAAAATAAACTGCACGATATTAAATTGAAAATGGCAAAAATTCTCCTGAGCCTACTTAAGGCTTTATGGAAAGCATCCGTCTATATTCGAGTTTACTCAAAGAAGTTCTTGATTTGGTTAAAACCAAAAATAAAGATCGCCCTGAAGTTTATAAAACGGTATAAAGACGAATTTATAATCGGAGGGGCGGCCATACCGGTTGCCTTAATCTGGGGATTACTATTGTATAGGTGGTACACCACTCCCCGCCCGGCTGGACTTCATACACTTGACAAAAGTAACGCTTATTATTTTGAAGGAACTTCCAACCTTTACGACGTCAAAATAGGAGATCGGAAAACTAATAATCCAAAGGTTGAATTTTCCCTTATAAAATCCAAGGATAAATCTGTAACTTTCTATCCGGCCAGCCCAGATATAAACATCCCAACGCCGTTTATAAAAGACAATACTATAACGTTTAACAATGTATATCAAAATACAAACTACACATACAAACCTCTTACAAACGGTGTGGAAGAAACGATAACTGTCAACAAAGCCAACGGCATTTCTACCTATCCTTTTTTCCTGGAAATGCGAGGAATCGTTCCACAGTACTATACATCCAATATCGCCGGCGGAATTTTTTATGATGCAAACAAAAAGTACCTTTTCAATTTTCAAAAACCTTATGCAGTCGATGCAAAAGGAATTCATACCGATAACGTCGACATCACAATTCAAAAGGATACCGTAACCGGAAAACTCGTTGCCATTCTTAACATTGATAAAAACTGGTTAAACGATACCAGTCGAGTCTACCCTATTACAATTGACCCTACTATTGTTTATAACAGTAGCTCTGCCATCGCCTCAGGAATACTAAACAGAGTTACAGATTCTCAAGAGGCCTTTGCGACAGGAGGAACTGTCACATATTCAAACGGTTATGAAATCCACACATTCACTTCAAGCGGAACACTTACTGTAAACGGCACCGGTAATATCCAAGCCTTAGTTGTTGCAGGAGGAGGAGGCGGTGGTGGCGGAAGCTACGCCGCGGGAGGCGGCGCGGGTGGTGTGACCTATGACCAGAGTCACGCGGTAACACCGCAAACTTACGCTATCACCGTGGGTGGAGGAGGAGCAGGAGGAAGTGCAACTACCAGAGGATCTGCAGGTGGCAATTCCGTCTTTGATACCATAACTACAAACGGAGGCGGAAGCGGAGGCACATATATAGGCAGTGATGTTAATGGGTCCACGGGGGGCTCGGGTGGAGGCGGTTCTTCAAATACCGGTGAAGGTGGAGCTCAAACACAAAGTAATTCCGGAGGAGGAATAGGATATGGATATGCGGGGGGAACTGGAACGGCCAGTGGTGGCGCTGGCGGAGGAGGTGCGTTGGGACCCGGAGCAAACGGCATAAGCGGAAATGCTGCCGGAGGCCCAGGAATAAGCAGCTCCATAAGCGGTTCAGCGGTAACATACGCAACTGGAGGAACAGGAAGTGTGGCAGTTGCAAATGGAGTAGTGGGAGCAGCAAATACTGGTAATGGAGGTGCGGGCGGTGGACTTTCCACTGCAGGTGGAACAGGTGGCTCAGGAATTGTCATTATCAGCTTTCCAATATCTTATTCAAGCACAACATCTAATCTTAGCGATTACTATCAGGAACTTCCGGCGGATCAGTTTACCGTAGGACTATGGCATATGGATGAAGCTTCGGTAACTGATAACTGCTCCGACACTAAAGATGTCTGTGACAGTTCGGGAAACAGCAATAACGGGACCGTTAACGGAACATCACTTGTCCCCGGAATTGTCGGCAACGCAAGAAATCTTAACGGAACAAGCGATTATATTAATGTCAATAATGCAACAAGTATAAACTTTGGCCAAACCTCACCCTTTACTATAGAAGGGTGGTTTTATCCCACTGGGGTAAATGGTACTATTATAAATAAACAGGAAAACACAACCAATGAATTTGCTTTTACTTTAGCCTACAATTCCTCCAGTCAATTTGTTTTTTCAGTCTCAAAACAAAATGTGTCTGGAAATTCCATAACGTCAACTTCTTATTCAATCAACCAGTGGTATCACGTTGCAGGAGTTTCGGACGGAACCAATTTGTATCTGTATGTAAACGGAATCCTTCAGGGATCCACTGCAATGTCCTTTTCATCAGCAACCACATCCGTAGCCACTCTGTATATGGGTGAAACATACAACTCAACCAGTTTTTTCAATGGCTCCCTTGATGAAATCCGCATTAGTAATATCGACCGCACACAAGAAGAAATCACAATGGATGCCCAAAGAAGACCCTATGGAATCTATACCTCCCCTGTCATAGACCTAACCAAAGCTTCCGCTTGGAACTCCCTAACCTGGACAACATCGGGACTAAAAACCGGGAGTGGCGAAACAATTGTGCCTTCAGCTACTGGTAACCTTGTCGCCCAGTGGAATTTTAACGATACTCCACCAACAGCCACAGCAGTTTCAGCCGGTACATGTGGTACCTCGTGCAACGGTACTCTTAACAACTTCGCAGCGGCAACAGGCGGAACAGTTACTTATACTGCAACAAGCCAGGTCTATTCCTTTACAAGCAGCGGACTATTTATACCCAACATAACCGGAAGCGTACAAATTTTAGTAGTTGGAGGTGGAGGTGGAGCAAATGGCGGTGTAGCTAGTGTCGTTTATGGCGATGGCGGTGGAGGTGGTACTGTTTATAGTGGCAGTTATTCTGTTACAGCTGGCGTTCCTATTCCGGTAACAGTCGGCGCGGGTGGCATTGCTGTCAATACAGGAACCGGCGGCCAAGGTGGAAGCTCAACATTCGGAACCATAACGGTAACGGGAGGAACAGGAACAATTAACACTTCACACACGGGAGGTGCGAATACAAATTATTCAGGAGGTACGGGCTCCGGGACAGATTCCGGCGGAGGTGCTGGAGGTGGAAACAATGCAGTCGCGTATACGCCTGGAGACGGATATTTAAGTAGCATTACCGGAACACCAACTTATTACGCAGGCGGTGGAGCAGGTGTTCATAGCAACGGCTATTTATCTGGAGGTCAGGGTGGCGGAGGGGCCAGCGCCGCTACAGGAGTCGCTGGGACTCCCAACACGGGTGGAGGTGGAGGCGGAGGCGGAACCGGACATGCTAACGGTAACGGAGGTTCGGGAATAGTTATTGTTGCATATTCAACAAGTAGCCTTCCGGTTATGACTGTTCATACTTTTACAAGTAGTGGAACATTTACACCAAATTTTACCGGAAATGTGGAAGCACTAGTTGTTGGAGGTGGAGGTGGAGGAAACGGGGGTGTCAGCTCAGTTAATTATGGAGATGGTGGAGGTGGAGGAACGGTTACTGTTAATAGTATTGCTGTTACAGCAGGAGTTCCGGTTTCAGTAACTGTTGGAGGGGGTGGTGGGGGTGTTATTACAGGTACCGGTGGTCAAGGTGGAAGCTCTATATTTAGTTCAATAACCTCAACAGGAGGCACCGGAACAATTAATACCTCAAAAACAGGTGGAGCTAATGCTAATTATTCAGGAGGCACAGGAAGCTCTGGAACAGATTCCGGCGGTGGCGCAGGAGGAGGAAATAATGGTAACGCCTACACTCCGGGTGACGGCGCTTTAGTGTTTATTACAGGATCATCTGTAAATTACGCAGGAGGCGGTGGCGGAATTCATAGCGCTGTAGGACAATCTGGAGGCTTAGGTGGTGGCGGAGCAGGTAATGCTGGCGGAGTAGGGGTCAGCGGAACTGCCAATACTGGCGGTGGAGGCGGTGGCGGAGGCACTAGTACTGGTGGTGGTAACGGGGGTTCAGGAATAGTTATTATCGCCTACCCAAGCTCTAATTTTGGTACTAACAATGGATATGACGCTACTCTTCCTGTCAGCGCTGGCTGGACTCAAAACAATGCCCGCTGGCCGGCAAGCGGTCCAAAAGCTTTGATGTTTAACGGAACCTCTAACTACGTCAGTGTTACTCATAATTCCGCAATCGATTTTAACCAAGGTAATGCATTCTCTGTTGAAGCATGGGTTAAAACAACAGCAAGTAATACTTCCATGGCAATCATAGATAAACAGGAAAATGTCACAAACGAACTTGCGTACGTTCTTGGAACAAACGCCAGTAATCAATTCTATTTTGCGCTTTCAAAACAAAACGTCTCAGCAAGTACAGCTACTGCATCACAAACTTATACAACTGGCCAATGGTACCACTTGGTCGGCGTTACAAACGGAACAAATATTTATATTTACGTAAATGGGATACTCCAAGGCAGTACAACTGTTGGATTTTCCAACGCAACCCAAGACGTAGCAACTCTTTACATGGGAGAGGTGTATAACGGCACAGGCTTTTTCAACGGTGTCATGGATTCCACCCGCATTTATTCCCGCGCCCTAACAGCCCCCGAAATTCTGAGTAATTACAACAACGGAAATATTGAACTTCAAACCAGAGTCGGAAACTCAACTAACTCCGACGACGCAACTTGGGATGCTTGGGCACCAACAGCCAACGAAACCCAAATTGATTCGTTTGATGCGGATTCTGCCCACTGGGCTTGGGACTCCTCCACTGCTTCTACTAACATTCCTACTACCAAATCAGATGATACAACGGTAAAAGTTGAAGGAACCGGAAGTATGAAAAATATTCTCGGCCAACCCCAAGTTGACGGAAATACCGTAGCCCTTTGGCACTTGGACGAAACCGGCGGAAGCGGAGCCTATATTACAGATAGTGCAAATGCCCATAATGGCACCCCATTTGGGACATCTCTCGCAACAGGCATAAGCAGAAAGGCAAGAAGTTTCAACGGAATCGGCGACTACGTTACTGTACCCGATTCTTCCTCTCTTACACCGGCAACAATTACGGTAAGCGCGTGGGTAAAACCATCCGCCAGCATCACCAGTATTGAGACAATTGTAGATAAAAGGGACAACGCTTATGGAACTGCCGGTTATAATTTAGAGCTCTACAATAATTCAGGAACATATCAAATAATCTGGCAATCTGCCAGTTCAAGCCTTACAGTAAACTACACGCTTCCCGTTAACCAATGGACGTATTTAGCTGTTACACAGACAGGCACCACCGCATATTTATATGTAAACGGAAGCAATGTAGGTGTTAGCACGTCGATAACCGCACTGACGAACTTCGCTACCCCCCTTTTAATGGGTAAACGCTCGGATGGGTACTATTTTGCCGGAACAATTGATGAGGTTAGGATAGACAACATCTTCCGTTCAGGTGAATGGGTCGCCGAATCTTACCGTTTGGCTGGAAATCATTATCTCAATGACACCAGCATTTCAACTACTGACCTTCATCTTAAGAACTCCCTGCCCTTCTTCGTCGCGGCAGATAGACCTGGTAATTACGTTAGTGCGATTATCGGCAACACAGCCTTTGCTAACTACCAATCTGACACAAACACGGTTGGTCTTTGGCATATGGATGATCAAACGCCGAATGTTGCTTCTGGAGGAACAATTACAACCTCCGGCGGGAACACAATTCATACGTTTACAACAAGCGGGACATTTACTCCAACTTTCGCAGGCGATATACGAGTTCTTGTAGTTGGAGGCGGTGGTGCAGGCGGAGCCGGCGCAAACAACGGACACGGTGCGGGTGGTGGTGGTGCCGGAGCTTTTGTCGAAAATGATGCTTTAGCTATAACAGCTACGCCGTATACGGTTACTGTGGGACCTAGTGTTGCTGGAAATACTACTACAAATGGTGCAAATGGAAACCCTTCATCTTTTGATGTTCTTATAACTGCTGCCGGAGGAGGAGGTGGTGGTGGGAGTAATGATGCCAACAGCAACATTGCAGGAAGTAATGGTGCCAGTGGAGGCGGAGGTAAATCTTTTAGCGGTGCCGGCGGGACTGCTACTGCAGGATTTCATGGAGGCGCAGGCGGCCCCTCAACCAATGGAAACGGCGGCGGAGGTGGAGGCGGAGCCGGCGCAATAGGGGCTGATGCGTTAGCAGCGGACCGTAAGGGTGGTCAAGGCGGTGCTGGTCTAACCTCTTCCCTAAGTGGAGCTAGTGTTCAGTACGCCGGTGGTGGTGGTGGTGGAACATATTCGAGCGGAACTGCGGGCTCAGGTGTCTATGGTGGAGGAAATGGTTCACACACTGGTAACGGCTCTGATGCTACACCCAATACTGGAGGAGGTGGTGGTGGTGGGTCAGGAGCCGCTACTAGTGCAGGCGGTGCAGGGGCTTCAGGAATAGTAATTGTCAGTTACTCATCTTCTTCCGTCCAGGACGCGTCAGGGAACGGAAATACCGGAGCTCTGAACGGGACAACATTTGTCCAAGGTAAAATCGGTATGGCCAGAAGCTTCAACGGAACCAGCGACTACATTAACGCAGGAAATTCTATAAATATTGCTAACTCGTCATATACCCTTAGTGCATGGGTTAGAAAAACAGCCACAGGCGCATATCAGGGAGTCATCGGACAAGGCCCATTATCAAACGGTGCCGGTTTACAATTTGGTTTTACCAACACAGACACAATCATGTGCAGAACCTATGGTGGTGGTACCTATGATCTTGATTCTACAATTTCAGTAACCGACACCAATTGGCATTACATCAACTGTTCGTTCGATGTCAATTCGAAACAAAAAACCATATATTTGGATGGTGTTATTGTCGCCCAGGCAACCGCGGCCAATTACACAGGAACCGGACAGCTTAATATCGGCTCTACGTATTCCACACCATCAAACTTTTTTACAGGTACCATAGATGAAGTCAGAATTGACAATATAGTCAGAACTAGCACCGACATTCGTCAAGCTTTTGAGGTCGGACTCCGTACTCACCAAATAACTATTGATTTCGCCGCCAATTTAAGTACAGCCAATCTCATCACCAGTAAATATGATACCCTATTTACCGTTGATGCAACCGCTTACGGTTTGCCGCAAATGGGCAGCAATCTTTACCCCGGGGACAAAATTATCGTCAGAGAAAATTATAACGGGACTGAGTATATTGCTCAGGCAACTGTAAATTCAGTAAATGCAGCTTCCGGTGCAGTTTCGGTTGACGCTTGGGACACCGGAAGCACTTTTCCACCTTACGGTTTCGACGGTTATGCAGATGTTTTCAAATGGCAGCGTGAATTTTTCGATATTTTAAATAGAACCACACAACCGGCGGTAGATATTAATCAGGTTGCAATCCTTACCTTGCGCGTTACAAACGGCGACGAGGGCAGAACCGTTTGGCTTGACGATCTTAAAAGTGAGAGCGGATACTTGGACACTTCGGGAACAGACACAATCGCTTCGTTAACCGGCAAACGCTACTTCCAGTACCGCGCCATTATTCAAACAACCGATTACAACGTCTCCCCAAGCCTGACCGGAGTCACCCTAAACTATACCCAAAATACCCCACCAGCCACTCCGCTCCTTGACTCGCCGTCCAACACGTCAACACAGCAGTCCCTAACACCGACTCTCGAAACCCACACGACCGATGCTGATGGTGACACTATTAATTACAGAATTATCATTTGTACAAATGCCACAATGACTATTGGCTGCACAACATTGGACCAGGCCAGTAACGGGAGCGGATGGGACAACGGTTCAACACCTTATTCCTCAGGAACCCACGCTCATTATACCTTCCCCTCTCCTCTTGCCTACGGCACAACTTACTATTGGGAAAGCCTTGCCAAGGATCCGACCGGCACAAACACATTTAGCGCCACCCAGTCCACTCCTTACTCATTCACAACAGTGGTCCAACCAACCGCGCCGACCGGACTCCAGGTTGGAGGTTCACAAAATCCGATGAATGTTACAAATCAAAATCCCAACTTTACCGCAATCTGTAATCATCCGATTTCGGGCTACGTAATGAACCAATATGAAGTTCAGATTTCTTTCGATAGGACCTTCGCTTCACCTTTTTGGGATTCAACCCAACTTTCTATGGCAAGCTGCACCCAAGGAAGTAGAAGCGCAAATCTGCCTTACAGCGGAACCGCTTTAGCGCTGGACGGAAAAACATATTACTGGCGGGTCAGGTTCTGGGACACAGCCGGGACTGCCGGTGCCTGGTCAACCGAATACGCATTTTTTGATATGAATCCAACCTACGACGGAACACCGACCGGCTGTGCAATAAAAGAAGCTACAAATGAAACCTCCCTCACCCTACTTTGGAACGATATGTCCAACTGGGAAGACCATTTTAGAATTGAAGAAAGCTTAAATGGAGCCGCATTTTCTTTCCTGGCCAATAGTGCCGCCAATACGACAAGCTATCCGAGTATTTCCGTCTCAGCCGGAAATACTTACGCGTTTAGAATCCGTGCTGAAAATGCACTGGCAACACAAGTTTCGGGATATTGTACAACCGACACGGTCAACTTAAGCACAGGAACTTTCCAACTAAAGGGAGTACAATTGAATGGAGTTAAGCTTTATTAGAGATGTTAATATATCAAAGTATATGTTTATATATACAAAGTTATAGTCTGAAGCGTACCTATTGACAAGCATAGTTTCACAATGAATACTGATAAAGCATGAATAAAACCGGTGCAATATTTCAAAAAATTGAAGAGTATATTCTTTATGTTGTCATTGGAATCTTCGCGGTTTTTGTTCTTTCCGAACTCACTTCTCCATCAGTGCTTCCTAAAGAAATTTTATTGGTCGCCGGCGCATCCTTAGTAATATTGCTTTGGATCGTCCGTTCAATTATTAAGGGTTCAATTTCATTTGCTATCGGAAAGTTTGATTTGGGAGTTATTCTTGTCGGACTCGTAACATTAATTTCGGCGCTCCTCAAAACCCCGAATAGAGCCGAGGCCTTTTTTTACCCGGGAGTTGCGACATTTACGTCGGTTTCGGTGATCTTTTATTTTCTGGTAAATCAACTCAATAAAAAGGCAAAAGAAAGCGCACTCATTGCGATTTTTACTTCCGGACTTTTGCTTTCCCTTTCAATTCTTTTTACACAGCTTGGGGTTTTTGCCAAAGTTCCGCAGCTTCCGGCATTTATAAGAGATCCCGGATTTAACCCACTGGGAGGACTTTTGCCATCCGTGATTTATCTAACCACCCTACTCCCAATCGGAGTTTTAATGGCTCTTAAGGGAAAGGACATTGCCAAAAAATTATTCTTCGCGGTGTCCTCCGCAGTTGTCATTTTCGGAATCGTAATCGGTGTTGCCAACTTAATGCCCGGTAAAGCCCAATCTCCCACCTTCCCAAGTCTTGATACTTCCTGGCAGGTTGCAATTGAAACTCTAAAAGTAAGTCCGATTTGGGGAGTTGGAGCCGGCGACTACCTGACGGCATTTAATTTGTATAGACCTCTTTCTTATAACCAGACTTCTCTTTGGCAAGTGCGTTTTACCACCGCAGGAAACTATTACTTTACTCTTGCTACTGAGCTCGGGCTGGCCGGAGTTGCGGCTTTCGTCATTCTTCTTGTCGGCGTTTATAAGGTATTTATCGCCGATATTAAGCAAAAATCCTGGGAGGGAATTTCGGTTGTACTTCTTTTGGTCGCTTTTCTGATTCTTCCTTCGACAAGCGCCCTAATGTTTTTGCTTTTTGTCCTTTTGGCCATCATATCCAAATCCGAAAACAAGGTTCTCGATGTCAGCACCCAAAAAGTTCCCACTATTATTACAACACTGCCGTTTTTGATCGGAATAATTGCGGTGGCATTTTTCGGAACCAAAGAAGTCATGGCCGAGGTTACTTTTAATAAGTCTCTTGACGCTCTTGTTAATAACGATGCCAAAACAACTTACAATTTGATGCTTGCGGCGACCAATGCCAATCCCCAAGTGGATAGATATCATGCCTCTCTGGCCCAAGTGGATATGGCCCTGGCCACATCCCTGGCATCCAAACAAAATCTAACCGATGCGGACAGAACCACCATCACCCAGCTTGTGCAGGCGGCAATCAATGAAGGAAAAGCTACAGTCACACTTAACCCGTCACGCTCAGGCAATTGGGAAATACTGGGACAGATATATAGAAGTATTATGCCTTTTGCCCAGGGCGCCAACCAATTCGCAACTCAAACTTACACCGAAGCCGTTGCACTTGACCCGACCAATCCCAACTTAAGGATTTCCTTGGGAGGGGTTTATTACGCCCTTGGAGACTACGATAATGCCATCGACTCCTTCAAACTGGCGGTTCTTGCCAAGCCGGATCTTGCCAACGCCCACTACAATCTGGCTATCGCTTATAGAGAAAAGAAGGACTACACAGATGCAATTACTGAAATCAATAACGTTCTCACCCTTGTCCAAACAGGCACGCCTGATTACAACTTGGCCCAAACCACTCTTGCCGATCTTCAGAAGAATATTCCAGCACCCGCCAAAGTAACCTCAACCGGTCAAAGTTTAACCACGCCTACTCCGGCAACAACAACCTTAAAGCCACCCATCACTCTTCCTTCCGAAGCTACTCCTCCCGCAGCCACGCCGTGAGGTCCTATAAACCCATTTGAAGTTTCTGCTGTCTTAAAGAGTGAATTACTTTCTGCGGGACTTCTTCTTTCTTTTCCCTTTTGGTCTGGTCAAGTTAAAAACCAGAAGGTAGCAAATTAAGATGAAGACAACTCCCCCAATCATTAGAGGCACGATTGAAATATTGTAGGTGGAAATCAGCATTTTGGCTGCTTCCCAAACCGCGATTATAAAAATAGGTGTCAAAAGAAGAAAAAGGGTAATGTCTTCGATCTCCATTCCGAGAACGGATTTATTCAGAGTAGTCTTTTTGTTGTATTCCCAAACGTAAAATTTGTCCTTTTCCCCATGTCTGGTAGCCCAAATATCAAAAACCCCGCCGATGAAAAATGAAGCCAGGATAACAAGAAGTAGTGCCTTAATATCTATCGCACGGTAAACAAAAGCCAGAATAACAACCGAGGGAATGGCCATCAGAAATATATAAGCCGACAAGTAGGAAAACTTCTTCATAAATTAATAATAACAGATAAACTCCGTGTTATGGAGTTGGACTTGGAGATTCCACCGGAGATTCGGCAGGAGTTGCCTTAACTTTGGTTTTTCCCGAAGGAGTTGCGCTCGGAGATGGGCTTGCAACTGCCTGGCTATTGTTGAGATTTACTGCACCAACCTCAACAATAATATTGCTTGAAGGTCTGTATAGAATTGCTTTTTGAGCTTTGGTATAAATTAAAACTACATCTCCATTTTCGGCATCTGCAAAGAAAGGCTGGTCTTTAACCTTTGAAGCGTCGGTCACTGTAGCGACTGTAGGCTGTTCATCCGTCGGAAGTGCAATAAGCTTCCCCACCTTGGCAATCGTGGCATTTACTTCGGCTTGGGCCGCTGCAGTACCTTTTGAAAGACCAAACCATTCAGGTTTTTGCTGAGCCGTATAAATCCCGCCTAAAGCGCCGAGGGCAATCATTAATATATAAGGAAGTATCTTAACAATAATATTTCCTATTCCCCCTTCATTTTCTTTTACCGTTTCTTCTTCCGCCATGCCATTAACTATATATCATTTGGTTTTTCATTTTGCAAGAGGTCAAGGAGTAGCCGTTTGAGTTACCGTTGGAGTAGGACTCGGAGTGATTGTCGGAACCGGTGTGGCAGTTGGCGACATTGACGGAGAAGCTACAGGAGTATCTGTTGGGCTTGCCGACGAATTTGCGGTGGGGGTATTGGTTGAAACCGGTGTGGCCGATGGAGCCGTGGTACTTGCGCCACTTACTTGGCCCTGAGATGTGCTTGCATTGACAACAGCCAGTGCAATCCAGGAGAATTGCAAATCAAATGGAGCTGAACCTGCAAGTTTAATCTTAAATCCGCTTGTCGAAATATCATAAACTGCATAAGGCGGAACTTGGCTTACATCCGCTCCCCCGATCAGGTTAAGGCTTGCAGTAACAACCGGCTGATTTACATATTGATTCGTAAAGTTAACATCAACTTCGTTTTGACCGCTTGCCAGCGTTGCAAATCCAGCCGTATCTTTATTAAATGTCGGCCTGCCGAGGAAGGCCACATCCGAGTGGAAGATAACGGTTCCAAAGAACTCCGCAGTTTTTTGGAAAATTGCATTAATCATATCAGTAACCTGCGCCAATAAAGTTGTATTGTTTGACGTAATTGCGGCGGTGTAGCTTGAAGTAATTGAATTGACCTGATCTTGCAGAGATGAAACAGTACCGGTTAGTGAAGTCAGCCCCGTGGCGGAACCGTTGGCGGTAACCGAGAGTCCGTTCAGGTTTTGATTGAGCTGCTGAATTGAAAGCACAATCGGTGAAGTTAACGCCTCATAATTTAATCCCGCAACATTGCCGTTCGCGTCGTAGTAAATAAGTTCGGGAAATATTGGCTTAACTTCTTCGGCAATAAATCCTAATTGGCTATCCGTTTCGCCGTTATATACAAATGAAACAGGGCGAAGACCCAAAATTGACGACAATCCCTTATCCGGAGTCAAAGTCGCAATGTCATGTTTGATTGTCTCTGTCGAACCATTGCAAGCCGTTGCTGAATTTGAGAAATAAACCAAACCCGTACCCGGCGTGACACAAACCACACGGTCGCTCCCTGCTCCTGATTGATTGGTCCAGCCAGCTTCGGTTAGAGTTCCGCTCCCGACTTGAAGTTTTAGTGACGACGCTCCGCTTGTTGAGCCAATAGTAATTGTATTTGCCGCGGCTCCAGTTCCAATATTAATTGATTTAGCCACAGCTGCAACTCCAATTCCTATTCCTCCTGTACCTGAAGCAAGAGTTAAGGATGAAGCTCCGGTTGTATTTCCGACTGTAATTGTCTGAGCTACTGCATTTGTACCTAAATTTAATCCCCCGCTTCCCGCATCAATCGTAGTCGTTCCTGTTGTCATTGCCGTACCGATATTTACAGAGCCTGCAGTTTGGACATTGGCAATATTCGTTATTCCCGCTCCAGCACCATTTGATATGTTAACTATCTGTATGCCAGATGATGAACCGAGAGTTATTGCCCCCGTTCCTGCTGATGCTCCAATTACAATTCCACCTGTCGTTTGCGGAGTTAATGTAATTGCAGTTGCACCGCTTCCTCCTTGAAGTGCAAGGGTATGAGCAGCATTGCCTATACTTCCGATTGTTATTCCAACCGTTCCGGTTATCGTTCCGGCGGTTCCGATTGCAATAGTGTTGGTTGTCCCCGTCCCTGGGATTCCATTTCCGATATTTATTGCTTCTCCACCTGAGGTTGTTGAAGTTCCATTTCCGATATTAACGGTTTGAGTAACAGCAGTCAGATTGCCCGAACCGATGCTCACTATATTTGTCCCGGTTGTTGATTGTCCTAAAGTAATTGTCCCGGTTTGAGCCGTGCCTCCAAAAGTTAACGTACCGGTTGTCATTGCGGCTCCCTCCGCTAATGAGCCCGCAGTTTGTGTGTTTCCGATGGCTATAACGTTGGCTCCGGTTCCTCCGATATTAAGTGTCTCTACAACCGCAGCCCCGGTTCCGATATCAATGGTCTTAGCATTTGCGGAAGTCCCAATATTAATTTGCCCGGTTGTCCCTGAATCGATAGACAATGCTGTTGCCGCTGGTGTCGTAAGATCGGGACTAAGTCCGCCGGTTAAGGTGACCTGGCCGGTTGAGGAAACATTAAAGTTTGATGAGGTTAAGGTTAATGCATGTGCTCCCAGTGTCCAGGTCGAGGCGGCGGCGCCGGTTAAATTTAATGCACCGGCCGAGGTGACCGCCAAAGTTCCGGAAGTAACTGTTGAAAGTGTCAAGCCGTTTGAAGTTGTGGAAATGGTCGATGTCCCAAGACCTGTTAGGGATAAAGCACCTGAGGTCCCCGTCAGATTAATTGCACCCGTGGTTAAAGTTAAACCGTTACTTGCCGTAAGAAGTCCTGCCGATGTGACAGTTCCCGAACCGGATGTCGAAATATTTCCCGATGTGGTAATCGCATCACCTGAGGTCCCCGGAGATAAAGTTGTACCGGCTCTATTCCAAAAAGCCAATGTTCCCGTCGTCGGAGCGGTTGAGGTCAGATTCTTGGAAGCATCGGTATAAACTATCGACGAAATTGAAAGTCCCGAATCACTTAAGCTGGTAAAGGCACCAGTGGAAGCCGTCGTTGCACCGATTGCGGTTGAGTTAATTCCTGTTGCAGTTGTATTGAAATTGCCCGAAGTAATGGTCAAATTGTTAGCCCCGGTATTTATGGACGAGGCCGATAATCCGGTCAGGGAAAGCGCCCCTGAAGTACCTGTCAAGTTGATCGCTCCCGTTGTCATGGTAAAGCCACTGCTTGCCGTTAATGTTTGTGTAGAGGTCAAAGCACCACCGTTGGTTGTTGTAATTCCGGATGCGCCAAGTGTAATTGCCGAGGTATTCGTCGCACCAAGACTTAGGGTACCGTTTGTGGAAGTACCTGTTCCCGCCGTCAGAACCAAATTTCCACCGGTCGAGGTTGCCCCCGATTCATTACCACCTTTTAATGTAAATGATGCACCGTTTCCCGAGCCAGAAGTATTATTTCCGGGTTGGAAAGTTAAGGCAGTAGGAGAGGTTCCGGCAAGAGTTGTAATATCCGCCGCCTGTCCCCCAGCCAAAGTATGGACACCAGCGGATGAAACCGAAAAGTTAGATGCAGTTAGTGTCAAAGCATTTGCGCCAAGTGTCCATGTTGATGGGGAAGCTCCGGTGAGGTTCAAGGCGGCGGATGAATTGATAGTTACAACTCCGCTTCCTTGTCCAATGTTAGATGTACCGGTTGACGAAAGTGAACTAAAAGCGCCGGTTGAGGCAGTTGTTGCGCCAATGGCCGTCGAGTTAATTCCTGTTGCGGTTGTGTTGAAATTGGAAGACGTAATTGTTAAAGCACTTGAACCCGTATTAATACTGGATGCGGATAGTCCTGATAACGCTAGGGCACCGGATGTCCCCGTTAAGTTAATTGCGCCGGTCGTAACAGTTAAACCGTTTGACGCCGTCAGTAGTCCCGCCGAGGTAATTGTCCCTGTACTTGTTGTCGTAAGATTGCCTGTTGTAGAAATGGAAATATTCGAGGCCAAATCACTCCCCGTAACGGATGCAAACGTGGGCAACCCGGAAGCATTTCCGTGAAGAACTGTGGTTGTTGTTCCGGCCAAAGTTCCGAGAAGTCCTGCAGCACTATTTGTTACAACCCCAGCAGTAGCTAATCCACTGTCTGTTACTGAAGTACTTCCCGTCAAAGTCGTAAATGTGCCAGCTGCTGCTGTTCCACCTCCGATTGCACCTGGTGCTGCAAATGTCGCACCATTAAGCGAGGAGGCATTCAAATTGGCAACATTCGTTGTTGATGAAATCACAAACGGAGCGGAACCTGTGGAAACTGTTGAGGTAAACTGGCCTGTTGTCGAAATTGTGGTAAACGCCCCGGTCGAAGGTGTTGTCGCACCTATTGCCGTCCCGTTAATCCCCGTTGCCGTTGTATTAAAGTTGCCAGAAGTAACCGTCAAATTATTTGCCCCGGTATTAATAGAGGAAGCTCCAAGCCCAGATAGCGCCAAAGCACCTGAGGTTCCCGTCAAGTTAATTGCTCCGGTTGTCAGGGTTAATCCATTACTGGCAGTCAAAAGTGCTGCGGAAGTAATGGTTCCCGAACCTGTAGTTGAAATATTGCCTGTTGTAGTTAAAGTTCCGGATGTATTAATTGACCAGGTTGCTCCCCCCGTTAGAGCCAGCGTTGTTCCCCCTGTTGAGGTACCGATTGTAATCGCTTTGGCATTGGCACTGTCACCTAAATGAAGTGCTCCTGTACCGGCATCAACAGTTACCGGTTGAGCTGCTGTAGCATTTCCGATTGTTACACCACCTGCGGCGGTTGTATTAATAATTATGTTGCCGCGTGCAACTGCTTCAAACGGAGCAGCAGTGGAGGAAGCCAAGGTTGATGCTCCCAAAATATATTGTGAGCCGGATCCGTTTGTTGAGGCTATATTTTCCCCAAAATTAAATGCGGTTTTTGCCGCAGTCGTCAAACTCCAGTTCCAATCCTGAGAATTGTCGCCGCTATTAATTGTATTCCCCGTCGTTGCCGCGGTAATTGAGGAAAGAGCCGAACCCGATCCGGTTCCACAGCTCTGGTCAGTTTTATTACAAAGAATTTTCCAGGCACCTCCTTCAAAAATATTAAATTTACCGTTATCATCAACCACCATTGCCCCATTTGTTCCTGTGGGAAGTGCTCCCGTATCCTGATCAAGCACAAACAGATCCGGAGTACTTGATGCCGTACCCGAACCTACTGTTAAATCTCCCGTTGCGGTTCCGTTTACCTGCAGATTAAGGTTTCCTGTGGAAGTCCCCCAAGTAGCGGCCGCTCCAGAGGTAAGAGTTAATGCATCCGAACCCGAAATCGATAACGGTTTCCCGCCGGCAATTGTTATGGTTTGGCCGTTATTATACGCAGACTGAAGTGTGACCGTTCCCCCTGTTGTATCGCAATCTTTCCAGGAACCATTCTCGTAACAACGGAATTTATTGGAAAAGGCATTATAATACATTTCCCCATTTACCCCTCCGGCGGGGTCACCCGTATCACTTTTTACGTCCAAGGCGAAGAAATCCGGAGTTGAGGAACCTCCTCCCCCGGCTCCAACTTGTACAACACCTGTTGTTCCAGCTCCCGCAACTTGAAAATTAATGTTGCCTGTACCTGAATTGATATCAACCGCTGTTGCACCCGTCGAATTTCCGATGGTTATAGTTTTGGCATTTGTGCCGTTTCCAATATTAACCGCTCCGGTTGTCCCCGAATCGATCGTGATTGGACTTGTTGTTGTGGAAAGCACGGAACCTGTACCCGCAAAAGTTAAAGAAGTTGCACTAGTTCCGATTGTATCGAGTGAGGCCACACCAGTAAGTGCCCCACCAGTTGATACATTTAATCCGCCTGCTGAGGTTAACTGAAGAGTTCCTGTCCCGTTTCCGATTGCCACGGTTCCCGTTCCTGTTGTGGCTATTGTTACATTGCTCGCACCCGCATTGGCCAAATCGGTTGCTCCGGTTGAGGTCAAGGTTGAAAACTTACCGGTTGAAGGTGTCGTCGCGCCAATTGCTGTTCCGTTAATTCCGGTTGCGGTTGTATTGAAATTATTCGCGGTTACGGAAAGATTATTTGAACCCGTATTGATTGAGGAAGTTCCAAGTCCTGCCAGGGATAATGCACCGGATGTCCCGGTCAGGTTTAGCGCACCTGTCGTCAAAGTTAAGCCATTGCTGGCGGTAAGAAGTCCTGCCGATGTGATTGTTCCCGTGCTGGTAGTCGAAATATTCCCGGTTGTCGAAATGGTTATATTGGAAGCCAAATCAGACCCGGTTATCGAGGTAAAGGTTGGAAGTCCTGCCGCATTTCCGTGAAGAACTGTAGTTGTTGTTCCGGCCAAAGTTCCGAGAAGTCCCGCGGCGGTGTTTGTTACCACTCCGTTTGTTGCAAGCCCAGAATCCGTTACCGAAGTTCCCGTTAAAGCCGCAAAAGTTCCGGCTGCAGGAGTTGTGGCACCAATTACAGTACCATTTATTCCGGTTGATGTTGTATTAAAGTTCCCCGAAGTAAATGTCAGATTACTTGCTCCCGTATTAATTGATGAGGCCCCAAGACCTGTTAGCGATAGCGCGCCTGAAGTTCCCGTCAGATTAACGGCACCCGTTGTTAAGGTTAAACCGTTACTGGCGGTTAAGGTTTGTGTGGAAGTTAGTGCCCCGCCATTGGTAGTGGTAACTCCTGAAGTACCAATTGCGATACTGTTTGTATTAGTAGTACCTATATTGATAGCACCGTTGGTAGAAGTTCCAGTTCCTGCAGTTAAGGTAAGGTTCCCGCCAATTGAGGTAGTTCCCGATTCCGCTCCGCCGCTGAGAGTTAAAAGAGCACCGGTTCCTGAGTTGGCGGTTTTTGTTCCGGGGCCGATAGTCAATCCCGTCGTGCTGCTGCCGCCTGCCGTTGTTAAATCCTGTGTTTGCCCTCCGGCTACCGTCACGACGCCTGTTGAACTAACGCTAAAGTCCGAAGAGGTCAAAGTCAGAGAATTCGCCCCAAGATTCCAAGTTGAAGGAGAGGCGCCCGTAAAGTTTAATGCTCCCGAAGAATTAAGAGTTACAGTACCTGTCCCCTGTCCCAAATTTGTTGTTCCCGTCGAGGAAAGTGAACTAAAAGCGCCCGTCCCGGGTGTTGTGGCCCCGATTGCCGTTCCGTTAATTCCTGTTGCGGTTGTGTTGAAATTACTCGATGTAAAAGTAATGGCATTAGAGCCAGCATTAACCGATGAGGCTCCAAGGCCTGAAAGAGCCAATGCTCCCGAGGTTCCTGTTAGATTTAATGCGCCGGTTGTTTGAGTAAGTCCGTTACTGGCAGTTAGAGTTCCTGCTGAGGTAACAGCACCGGTTCCCGTAGTTGAAACGTTACCTGTGGTTGATAAAGTTCCCGCCGACGAGATTAACCAGGTTGCACCTCCCGTTAGTGCCAAGGTTGTTCCTGATGTAGAACTACCTATTGTGATAGCTTTTGCATTAGCTCCGGTTCCCAAATTTACATTCCCAGTTGTTCCCGAATCTAATGTAAGGGCCCCTGTTGTGGTGGTAGCAATAGAAAGGGCACCGGAGTCCGTAATCGTATGAGATCCAAATGTTTGAGTCGCAAGGGTTAGCCCTCCCGGAAATGTCCAAGCTCCAGTTATTGTTTCACTTTGACCGCTTTGTGTAATACCGGAGTTTAGGTAATCAATTGCAACATTCCCTACTCCGGCCGGTGATTCGGTTACATCAAAATCACTTGAACCAAAATTAATTGCGGTTGGAATATTAACGATTGTTGCTCCGCCCTCGCGGATTGAGGTTATTCCTGCGGCAGACGAGCCAAGCTGGGTTGAACATTCCCAGTCACTGTTGGAAGCATTCCATACCAAAACTTGAGAATCGGAACAGGTTGTTACAAGGGACAATCCTGAATTATTTGTAAGTCCACCGCCTCCGTTAAGCTGAACCGCACTTCCCAAAACCTTATTTGATCCTGAAATTTGAGAAACTTTTGCGTCTGTAATTGCACTATCCTGAATTGTCGAAGTCGCAACAGTATTATCTGCAAGTCCGGAAACCTGGCCTATTATTGCCAAATCTCCCGTTGCCGTTCCAGGAATTGCACCCTGAACATATTCGGCGTTCAAATTGGCAATCATACCAGTCGTCAGAATGCTCAAATAAGAACTTTTTGGAATAATAAGCGGTCCTGTGGGCGTAATTGATCCTCCTGCACCAATAGTCAAGACGTCATTGGGATTAAGAATTGTTTTTTGAGCCACTGTTGCATATGTAGCCGGTTGAGCATACTTCAAAATCCCCAAAGCCACATCCCCAGGTTGCTGAAGTATTGCCTGGATGGCGGTAGGATTTTTTTGGTTGACCCAACCTGCAACCTGTGTTGGTTGATAGCTGTAGGCAACCGCAAAACCGGCCACCGTCAGACCGTAGGCTACAGCTCCCGCAACAGCAGTTGTAACAATTACCCGAACAATGTTCAGTGACGCCGCAATCGCCCGTTGAAGGCCAACTCCAACCTCAGCCGCCTCTTGGGCAACCGAAAGAGCTTTTTTGGTAGTAACTACGGCAAGGTCGGCCGTATTAAAAACTCCAGGAGCGGTCTCTTTAAGAAGTTCTTCATTAACCAGATTTTGAACGTCGGCAGGCTTTACACCCAAAATCTTTGCCGCCTCGGCAGTTGAAACGGTTTTAGGGGTCCCCTGGGGAATAGCATTCTCAACCTCCGGCTTTAGAGAACTGTTATCCATCTTGTGATAATTTGTATGTTTCCATACGGGCAGGCTTATCACAACAAACTATAGCAATTAAGCCTAATTTTTATGTTACTAATCCGTAGCAAGTTTGTAAAGGGGATGTTGTGAAAACAAATCGAGGCTAAATATCGATAATGAGTATAAAAACACTACATCTATAGAAGTACGTTCAATATTTTTTCTTTCAGTTCCGAAAGTTTGATATTGCTTTTTACAAGGTACAGTGCAGGTTTACTCACCAGCATTTTATCAAGTATTTCCTTATCCGGCTCAAGGTTGGTTAAGACTATAACTTTTGCGTGCTTCCCCCACTCGTCCTTACGGAGCTCATCAAGTACGGTTAATCCATCCATTATGGGTAACTTAAGATCGAGAAGAATCAAATCGGGGTGTTGGGATTTTGCCTCATCGAGCCCCTTTTTGCCGTCATCCGCTTTAATTACACTATAACCTTCACCCGTCAGCTGATCGCTCATCAACTTCAAAAAAGCAATTTCATCCTCAACAATCAATATTTTTTTCATATTTCAATCTTGATGATATTATCTTCCATCCGCGATTGTCAAGTAATGCATATTCATTTTTTTTATTGCTAAAGACAGGACAAAATGATAACTTAAAATAATGCCGCAAGATTCTGCCCCAAATAAAATTTTCCAGGCGAAGTTGATCGAAATTAAAAATCTGGTGACCGATATCCACGAGGTTTCGATAAAGACAGATTCACCTTTTACTTTTTCCGCCGGACAATATATCTGGGTAGAAATTCCAAACATGATATTCCCCGATTCCAGAGGTGCCCGGCGTGCCTTTTCCATAACTTCCGCTCCCGACGACAATACAATCCGGATTATCCTTAAAGGTTCCGAAACGGGCTATAAAAAATCCTTTCTCAGGCTTAAATCCAACGATCCCTTAACGGTTCATGGACCTTTCGGTTCTTTCTTGAAAGAGGGATTGGAAGGAAAGAGTGATCTTATTTTTGTCGGAGGCGGAATAGCCATCGCCCCTTATATAAGCGTCATAAGGTATCTTTTCGGTCAGAATACCACCCGAAATATTTACCTCATAAACGTCAAAAAGGATCCCGGTGAGAATCTTTATACCGAAGAACTTAAGGCTATTGCAGAAAAAAACGGAAATTTTACTTTCATCCAAACTTTCGGCCGTCCGGACCAAACCCTGATCGCCCAGGCCAATGCCAAACTTCCTCAGGCCTTATGGTATGTAACCGGCCCCCAAGGTTTTGTCGATTCGGTATATACATTTCTCGCGGCGGCCGCTGTAAATCCAGAACGTGTCAACTACGAGGAGCACTACCCCACTATCGGTAGGTTTTCCTCAATACAAATATCGGATCTGAACCTTGAATCCTCGAGTCTTTTTAAATTGGCAATCGATAAGACATCGCTACATGTTGTAATTACCGATATCAACGGATATGTTCTTTACGCCAACGAGGCCGCCGAAAAACTTACCGGCTACACCGCCGCCGAGATTTTGGGAAACACCCCGCGCCTTTGGGGAGGACTAATGAGCCGTGATTTTTACAAACAACTTTGGGCCACCAAAAAAACAAACCAGAAGCCATTTATCGAAAAAATTACCAATAGACGTAAAAACGGCGAAATATACATCGCCCAGGCAACTATTTCTCCGATAATAAACTCAGAGGGAAAAACCCTAGGATTCATTGGCACCGAGGAGGACATCACTAATACCGAGCAAGCCAGAATTGATCTCGAAAAGTTCAATAAAATTTCTGTTAACCGCGAACTTAAGATGGTCGAGTTAAAAAACAAGATAGCCGCTCTTGAAAAGAAGGTTACGGAATAACGAATTAGAACTTGTGCAACTGATATATAATTAATTATTCAAAACAACGAGAGAAGGTGATTATTGTGAATGATAACGATGAAGCGAAAAAGGTTGCCTTGCACTACATGCAAACACTTGTGGATGTCGCCAGGGAAAGTTTTTTAATTCTCGACCCAAATCTTCAGGTGATTTCAGGTAACCCGGTTTTCTATGAGTCCTTTAAAGTAACGCCCGACCAGACGGAAGGTAAATTGCTTTACAATTTAGGAAATGGCCAATGGAATATTCCCGAACTTAGGAAACTGTTAGAAGATATCCTGCCAAATAAGAAAGTTGTACGGGATTATGAGGTAACGCATGTTTTTGAAAGTATCGGTGAAAAATGCATACTCTTGAATGCCAGACAAATAGATACGGTACAATTAATTATTCTGGCTATGGAGGATGTTTCGATCAGAAAAGAGCTTGAACGAAAGCTAGCCAGTAACGTCGTGGTCCTTGAGGCCGAGGTAGAAAAGCGAACGGCAGATTTGAATGTTAAAATAAAAGAATTGGAACAACTCAATAAATCTATGGTAAACAGAGAATTAAAAATGGTTGAGTTAAAAAAGGAGAACGAAGACCTCAGAAAGCCGCAGTAGTGATATGCTTAAACTTACACCTGTCCGAATTTTAGCTGCAATTATATTCTTTTACAGCCTCGTAGTAATGTTGGGTTGGATATTTAACATAAATGCACTGACTGGAATTTTGCCGAATCAAATTGGTATGCAGTTTATCACCGCTTTTTCCTTTTCCCTGGCGGCCATAGGACTTTGGTTTATGGATTTGGCGGTCAATGGCAAAAGCGATATTCCTTTTGTAATTCTACCGGGAACCGCGATGTTAATTTTACTTATCCTCACAACAAGTGTTGCTGCCGAAATTTTCGGTGTTCATACGGGAATAACGGATCTTTTTATTGCCGGTAATAATGCAATAAATACGCCTATTCCGGGCATGCCTTCACCTGTATCAGTACTTGGGTTTATCCTTTTCTCTGTAGCAATGATTTTATCTCTTTTCAATTCGTTTAATCTAAACAAAAAAATATTATATTTCCACGCGGTTCCCCTGATACTAATCGGTTCAGTTGGAGTTCTGGGATATATATTCAACTTGCCCTTTCTCTATTACAAATTTATTGACGGCAGCAACCCAATAGCTCTAAATACAGCCTTGATGTTTATACTTCTAGGCCTCGGGGTATTCCTAACAGAAAGAAGCAAAATAAATGAAAATAAACCTTAGATTAGTATTAGTAATTACATCGATTGCACTAATCCCCCTCATTGTTTTGGTTTTTGTTGCTTACTCAAGCGCAAAAAGCCAGATCGACTCGGAGACAATAAGCAAGCTCACGGCGGAGGCGGATATTCAAAAAAGCAGAATTGAAAACAGAAACAAAGAGAACCAGCAATATCTCACACTTCTTGTAAAAGATCCCGATATTGTAGAAAGGATGGCCGCTTATGATCAGACACCGGATTCCCAAAACATAGGAGATATACAAAATAGCTTAACGGGTGATGGCATAACGGATATAATCCCCTCCTTCAAAGAGGTGCAGGTGGTTAATCTCAGCGGAATTATCATCGCTTCTACAAACCCCAAATCGGCAGGCGCCGATATCTCCAACCAGATGTATTTTCAGAAAGGCAAAATTACCGATGTTACTACTGATTTTTCAAAAGACCAAAATGGAGTCGTTACTCTAAATCTTAGCAGCCCTATAACTTTAAACGGCAAAACATTAGGGGTACTTGTTATAAAATCGGATGGATCCAATATTACTTCCGTTGTTACGGACTACACAGGACTTGGAAATACGGGTGAAACTCTCCTTGTAGTCAAAAATCCGAACGGAGATGCACTTTTTCTTACACCCACTCGCTTTGATCCAAACGCCGCCCTCACCCGGATTGTACCCAAGGGAAAAACAAACATCCCAAGCACCCACGCCATAAATGGGGAGGAGATAGAAATGCTCAATGCGGTCGACTACAACAATACTCCGGTCATTGCGGTCACCAGATATGTTCCGGAAACCGGCTGGGGAATTGTTGCCAAAATTAACCAGGCTGAAGCCTATGCTCCCATCATAAATTTGCGTAACTTATTTATATTTATGACGGTAGTTTCCGCAATCATTGTCGTCGCAGTAGCTTACGCAACTGGAAAGACGTTCACCGACCCTATCAAAATGATCTCGACAGTTGCCGAGAAAATCGGTTCGGGAGATTTATCAAAAAGGGTTACCGTCAACTCGGCGGATGAAATCGGCACGCTGGGCAGGGTTTTTAACGAAACCGTGTCAAAACTTCAAGCTTCATATCAGAACTTGGAGAAAAATGTAGCCGACAGAACTTCCGAACTTTCTTCAACCGTCAAGGATCTTGAAGATTCAAGGAGAGCAAGCCTCAATGTCCTTGAAGATATCAATACCGAAAAGACAAAGTACGAATCACTTTTGTCGGGTATAGGCGATGCAGTTATTGCCACCGACAGCCAAACAAAGATTATTGTAATTAACCCGGCGGCTGAGGAAATTTTGGGACTAACCAGAGAAGAAGTGCTTGGAAAAAAGCTCCTCGATATTCTTCCTGTAGTTAACAGCAAGGGTGAACTTCTGGAATTTAATAATAGGCCAATCAATAAGGCAATTTCCACCATGAAGCCATTTTCCACATCAGTCGACGATGATTATTACTACCTCAGGAAAGACGGCACAAAAATCCCCGTGGCCCTTACCGCCTCCCCTGTCATTGCTAACGGACAACTTATCGGAGTTATAGATGTCTTCAGAGATATTTCTCACGAAAAAGACGTCGACAGAATGAAGACGGAGTTTGTTTCGCTTTCTTCCCACCAGCTTAGAACCCCGCTTACCGCTATAAAATGGGGGTTGGAAGTCTTATTGGGAAGTGATATCCAAAACCTCACCGCTAAGCAAAAAGACGAACTTGATGATATAAATAGTTCCACTTTGAGAATGATTGACCTGGTTAATTCTCTTCTCAATGTCAGCCGGATTGAGTCGGGAAGAATCATTGTCAATCCGATACCAACCAATATCGTCAAACTTGCAAATGACGTAGTCAGTAAACTCAAATTGGAATTAACCAGAAAGAACATCTCCCTTGTTATGAATGTTGCCGATAATTTACCCGAAATCAATCTCGATCAAAGTTTAATATTTAATGTTTACCAAAATCTTATAAGTAACGCCATCAGTTACTCCCCCGGGGGTAGTAAGATTACCGTTTCAATTTCCGTCAAAGACGGAGCTGTGATTTCTTCAGTAAAAGATGAAGGCATTGGTATTCCCGAAAACGAAAAAGCAAAACTTTTTCAAAAGTTCTTCCGCGCATCAAACGCCATTAAAATACGTCCGGACGGAAGTGGCCTTGGCTTATATGTTAATAAGTCCATCGTGGAATCGTCGGGTGGAAAGTTATGGTTTGAATCGGAGGCGGGCAAAGGAACAACGTTTTATTTCTCGCTTCCTCTAACGGGCATGAAACCAAAAGAGGGTGAAGTTTCGATCTCGAACGAAATTTAAATAATTTCTTCTATTTTTGAGATTAATTCGGATAGTTTGGTATCACTTTTAATGAGGTAGTATGTCGGCTGTCCGCTGATAGTCTTCTCGATTAGATCAGGGTTCGGATCCAGATTGGTTAATACTATAACTTTCATATTCTTCCCTTTTTCATTGAGTCTTAGTTCATGGAGCATCGTCATTCCGTCCATTACGGGAAGTTTTATATCAAGAAGTACCAGATCCGGGTTTTCGCCAATAGCCATATCAAGCCCCTTTTTCCCGTCTTCGGCCTCAATGACACTGAAACCTTCGCGTGTAAGAAAATCTTTAAGAAGCTTAAGGTAGGCTGGCTCATCCTCAACAATCAATATTTTTTTCACTTGACCTATGATCTACTAGCGCCGATATTTTGTCAAGGTTTTTGTAGTATACTCGTGATTGCAAATATGATTTTCGGTATAAAAATAAAAAAGGAACGCGTAAAAGCTAAATTGTCGGCTTTAAGTTTGGCAAATCTTTGTGGAGTCTCGCGAAGTTATATTACTTTAATCGAAAACGGCAAAAGATTGCCAGGCAAAAAAATTATTCCAAAAATAGCCTCCGCACTCAAGATCAAAACCAACGTCATTATCAACTGGTACCTGGAAGATATGAGAGAGAAGCTTCAATAATTGTGGACCGTGGCGGAATTGAACCGCCCTCTCCGCAATGCGAATGCGGTGTACGACCGATATACTAACGGCCCGCGACACTTGAATTATAGCAAAATTTGTATATCTCTAGAGGTTTGTAACGTCTTGGATAACAATCAAAACTCCCTGTATCCCCTCTCCCGAAGAAATAGGCGCCAGAAAGATGCTTAAGTGTTTTGATTCGTAAACTATTTCTTTTCTGTCAGTTATGGAGCGCTTGGCCAGTATGTCGTCGTAAGACTTTCTGACCGAGTAAACGCTCCCGATCGTTTCTTCAATCTTTTCCATGGTCCAACCTTCTCCCGATTCTCCTAATATTCTGGACAGCTCACTGTTTGAAACTATTATTTGCCCTTTTGTATCGGCAATAATCATGCCGATTGGCACGCTCTCGATTGCCGCCAGAAGCCTCGCATGCTCAGTAATCAAGTCTGATTCCTTACGAGTACTCCGGCCGAGGGCATAAACCATCGCAAAGAGTAAGAAACTGGCGGTAATTCCTATGATGAAAACAATTACCGAAACCTGACCTTGCGGAACCAACGTCACGATTTCCCAACTTGCGAAAGTTACAAGTAGGGAGATTAAAAGAACCAATATATCCAACGACAAAAACGGTGCCTTTTTCATCTCAATTTTAGTATATCACCAAGAAAAATAAATTGACTTAAAAGAATATGCGCCATATATTGAATCATGAAGGCCTTTTTGGTAATTACCTCGTTATTAATTCTAATTTTCGACGGAGTCCTGTTTTTTACGCCTGATAAGACAGGTGACATCAACTTCGTCTTTAATCTAGCTTATTCTCTGATTTTTATTTTGGGTTCGGTAATCGCCATCACAAAACTCAAAAAGTACCCGCAGGATACAAATATGAAAAGTTCGCTTGTTTTTTATGCACTGGGACTAATTTTTTATGCCTTGGGACTTTTTGTCTGGACCTATTACAACCTTGTTCTTCGGAGTCCGATTCCCTACCCAAGCCTGGCCGACGTCGCTTTTCTTCTCTATTACCCTGGCGTAATCCTTGGAACTTTCTTTTTGGTTAATTCTTTCGGCGGCAAATTTACGCCAAAACTGATTGTAGAAGGTTCCCTTACCTTTCTGGTATTCTTTGCAATTCTTTATTTTTTTCTGAATCAAACCAGTATGAATTCCGGGGTATCTTTTGGGGCAAATTTTCTAAACATCCTCTATCCCTTGTTTGATGCTTTTCTGACTGCTCTCGCCATAACTATTCTTAGAACGGAAAAAGGAATTGCGGATCACCCGAATATTCTCTACTTTGTTTTTTCTTTCATTATTTTGGCGGTTGCCGATACCGTTTTTTCCTACCGTTCAGCCAATAACCTTTACTGGAACGGAGACATTAGCGATCTTCTTTTTGCCGTGTCTGGATTTTTGACTGCCTGGGGGGTTTTATCTCTGTAAAAATTACTTCAAATAGCTTAGTGGGTTGACTCTGACATCATTCAGCCAGATCTCAAAATGGGTGTGAGGGCCCGTTGAATTACCGGTTGAGCCCATTCTTCCGATTACGTCTCCTCTATTTACGGTCTGCCCGACTACTACAGATATCACACTTAAGTGAGCGTAGAGTGTCTTAAAGCCGTTATGATGATCAATCATAATCATGTTCCCGTAACCTGTTGTATCCCAACCTGCATGAATAACAGTTCCGGAATCTGCCGCTAAGTCGAGAGGCTCCGCAGGATTGGCAATATCGATGGCTTGATGATACCAGGAGTAATACTGGGTAATAACTCCCTGAGTCGGCCATATAAACTGTCCTGAGGCAGTAACGGTACCAGCACTTGGTGTCATCTGGCGCGCACGGGGTGTAACTGGACCTGATCCTGAAGGCATAACCCCGTCAGGTACGATAACAACTTCACCGACTGCCAGCTCAAACGTTTCGTCATTGGTAAAAGTATTGAAAGGAAAATCGACTATAGCCTGGCTTTCTGCATCGTACTTCTTCGCAATCGAATAAACAGTATCTCCACTCGCCACAGTGTGGGCAACTCCTGTAACCGGAAGGATCTTAAGAGTATCGCCGACTTTTATTTTATCGCCGCTTAGATTGTTTTCCCAGCGTACTGTATCGGCAGAAATTCCGAATTTGTCAGCAACTGAAGCAACCGTATCGCCGCTCTGTACTGTGTAATCAATGATACTATCTCTTACCTTACTAGATATTTGTGTATCAATACTTGGACTATCAGTGGAAGCGGAAAGAACTGAAGGCTGGGCATTTACCTGCCAGGGATTAACGTTTTGACCAGGAAATTCCTGGGCAATAACTGGAGCAAGCATTACACCAAGTGCCGCAATTGCCGCCATCCCAGAATGAGTTAAGGTTCTTGAAAGCTTTCCCCGCTTACGGTAGAGTGCCGACACTACAACTCCCTTTTTTGCCTCAAAACTAAGAAAACTGATATGGAGACTCCTTAAAATAAAATTTCCCAGTTCAAAAAAGAAAGTTTTTAAATCTTCCCAAAGCTCAGTTAGTGCTTCAAAAGTCTCGTCCATTGTAAGTTTTGATCATATCTCGTGAAACACAATGAAGCAACTAAAAGAGGAGAGGAAAAAAATAGCTCAATTAAGCAGTCTTCAGACTTTCGAGGAATTCGTCGTTAGTTTCTGTCTTTCCCAACCTATCAATCAGTGTCAAGGTCTTTTCGTCATCGTTCATCAAATCAATCATTCTTCTAAGAGTATTAACTTTCCTGAGTTTTTCCATCCCAAAAAGAAGTTCTTCCTGGCGTGTACCGCTTAAGGAAATATCAATTGCTGGGAAAATGCGTCTATCGGAAAGCTTTCTGTCCAAATGGAGTTCCATATTTCCGGTTCCCTTAAACTCTTCATAAATAAGATCATCCATCCGGCTACCCGTATCGACAAGACAGGTTCCGATTATGGTCAGACTTCCGCCTCCCTCAATATTTCTTGCGGCACCGAAAAATTTCTTGGCCGGGAAAAGTGCCATCGGATCAAACCCGCCGGAAAGAGTCCTGCCGGATGTCGGAAGAGCTAAGTTGTATGCCCTAGCCATTCTGGTAATCGAGTCCAGAACGATTACAACATCATGCCCCATTTCGACTAACCGCTTTGCTCTTTCCAATGCCAACTCCCCGACTCTGGTCTGGTCCTGAGGTGCTTCATCAAAATTGCTTGCGGCAACCTCGCCCATTTTGTCGGTAACAACATCCATGGTCCTAATAATATCGGTGACTTCTTCAGGCCTCTCGCCTATAAGAACCGCCATAATGTGAACTTTTTTGGCTTTTCCTTTGCCTTTTTCCGGATAATTCATGGCAATGCCTTTGATAATATCTTTTACGAGCCAGGTTTTGCCGGCTTTTGGAGGAGAAACAATTAGTGCCCTTTGACCAAAACCGATCGGAGCAATCAAATCTATCATTCTGGTAGTTAATGTATCTTTGTCAGTCGAAAGATTAATTTGTGCATCAGGATAAACAGCCACAAGACTATCATAATCGACTCTTTGACCAAGTTTTTCAACGGGTTCACCATTAACTTTTTCAACTTTTAGAAGCCCCCAATATCTCTCGTTTTCTTTAGGACGGCGGGCTTGTCCACCAACCATATCCCCAACTTTTAGATTGAATCTTCTTATTTGTGAGGATGAAATATAAATATCATGGTCAGATGGAGCAAATCTTTGGGGTCTAAGAAGTCCACTTCCCTCATTGGCGATATCAAGTACTCCCTCAACATATTCTGTAGGAAGACCCGCATCGGGAATCATTCTTTCATCAACAACCAAAGGGTTTATCGGAGCCTGCTCGATCGCAACTGGTGCGGGAGGTAAATTTCCAGCATCAACGGGTGCGCCGATTAGTGACTGCACGTCGGCTTTTTCTTCTTCTTTGATGACCTTCGCAACTGCTTTTTTCGGCATTAAATTAATTATGGTGAAACTTGACGGAATCCTGGGCAAACTCGAAGTTACAAATATAAGTATAACTACATTTTAGACCATGTCAAGACAAGGTAAAAAATTGCTTTGTTGCCGTGCGGTGATGATTATATTAATTTTTGATTAATTTTTTTCACCGCACAGGCAACTTCGTGACTCCAAAGGGGGTCCTGACCGCAACCGTAGGCGAGCAAAAAATGCCGTTGGTTTTGGAGAGGATGATCCCCTTTGGAGACAGAAGCGCCGGAACAAACTACTCGTAATACTCAGTGAACAAGATAATTGCGACCTTGAGGTCGGCAAGATCAGCCAAAAGGCGAAAGCCTCCGGCCAAGGTCATTTGGTCACCGAGCCTGGCGGCTTTCTTCCAGTGGATAAAGTGGCATTTGAGGATCTTGTCCCCAATCGGATCGGTCGCTTTCGCAACCCCCGGTTTGAAGACAAAACCATCAGCCTCGCTCACCAGAAGTTTCGGCGGTACGTACATGCGATAGTGAGTGATTCCGCCGCCCCAGCTTTCTGTAGGCGCATTGTTGGGGTTTGTCGGATCTCCTGCCATCTCGATAGCAACGAGGCTAACACCACCTTCTTCCTCCGCCTCAGCCTTAGCAGTTTCCAGACGTGTCTTGGCAGGGTCAAGATATCCACGGATCACGTTCTCGATGGGCTGGTCGGACTGGTATGGGCGGTTCTGGGTCAGAAGGCCGATATACAGCTCACCTTCGATAAAGGTGAAGAGAGTGTCGACCACACCACCACCGCCAATTTCCCGCCAAGCAATGTCATCGTAGCCGCTGGGGCCCAGGCCGTAGACGACCTGAAAGTCAGTTTGAGGGGTCTCAAGGCAGGCCACCAAACTGATAACCGGCGTGGTAATCTCCACACCATTGAGGAAGAACTTCATCCTCTGTTTGCCTCCAGGAACAGGAACCAGCTTGGTTCCGTGCGGAGTTTGAATACTGTCCATGGTTTTTCTCCTTTCGTATGGACCTAAATCAGAAACAGGATGATTTCCACTCGAACGATAGTTTGTTCGGGCACCTCTAAATATTTAGGGTGCATTTTTAGCCTTAAAGAGCAATCTTTTAACCTTGGTATGGTATCAAATTTGAGCTCAAAAGTCAAGTTATAGGGTAAATATTAGGGGTTTATCGGTTGGGCCACAACCAAAAGCCGGTGCCACGAAGTTCCGGGCGGGTCACACGTCTGAAGAATCAGCTTCTCCCCGCTTCCGTCGTCCTTAAGCCAGGGTGTGTCATTTGCAGCGGTGACATATTCGTTCGTAACCGCATAATCGTATTCCTGATTCATAAAGTAAATGATTATGACATCTCCCTTCTTAAGCTGGTCCAAAAGGTAAAAAATAGCGTTATAGCGAGCAAAATCCAAGGGCGAATCGGTTGAATGCGAAAATAAATAAATGAGCTTCCCCTGCCCCGGAAAGTTTGTACCCTTGGCATGAGCAACACCTTTTTTAAGCGCCGCCAGGTAATCAACCGGATTTCCGGCATCAACGTTGGGAATTACGTTAGCTTTGGCATCAATTTTGGGAATATAAATTGAAAAATAAGGATCAAGTCCCAGAGCCTCTGCGTCTGAGTTCGGAAGATTTCCGGTCGGCTCTTGTGACACGCTTTTCCCAAAAAAACGATAGTTAAGTTCCACCTGAAGAATCGGCCAGAATGAAAATATAAACCCCACAATTGCAAAGGCAATCAAACCCGCACCAAAACTTCGGGCAAAGTGATAAAAAAATTTAACTGCTGTGCCCGGAGAAACTTTTACTTCGCCAGGAACTCTGGATCTACCAGCCCGGTAAATTGTTCTTCGGGGATACATAAAATTATATTAACTTAAACTTCTTGAAGATAAACGCTCCAACTCCGGCCAAGCCAAGCATTCCTGCCAACATCTCCCAAGTATCATTACCCGTTTTTGGAAGTTGAGGAGGGGCCGAGGCACCAAGAACCGGAGGCGGCGTAGGAGTAGGAGTGCTGGTTGCACCACAGTTGCAGCTTGAATCGTTCGGGCAATTCGGACTTCTGCAATTACCGTTGTAGCAGTAATAACCACCCTGGCAGTCATAATTACTCCCACAAGTTCCATTACATGAGTTTGGTGTGCCAGTCGGGGTAGGAGTCTCCGTAGGTGTAGGTGTGACTGTGGGAGTTGCTGTCGGGGTTTCTGTGGGCGTAGGAGTAGGTGTAGAGGTGGGGGTAGGCGTTGGCGTAGGGATGGGTGTGGGAGTGGGAGTCGGGTGTTTGCTTGGACCGGGTGTGGCACAGTTTAAATTAATTTCCTTACAATTTTTAGCCTGCGTACAATAACCGCCCCCTGCACTGTTAAGCCAATCTATTTGGCAACATTGGCTTCCGCAACTGACGCCAGCGCAATCCGTATAATCGGTATAAGTCGCGCCGGTATCTCCCGTTTGGCATTTACCGTCATGATTCGTGTCTCCATTGGGGCATACCCACTTCCTACAGTAACTTCCGGAACTGCAAGGATTTGTTGAGGTAACACAACTAACTGGACCACTCGGTGGCGAGGTAATAGGACAGCTGATGTAGTGGTCTATATACCAGCCATATTTGGAGCAAGACGAGTCGTTCGTTGCTCTACATGCCGCTACCCAACACCTGCCTGCCGAAGCCTGACTTGTAACCGTTTCCGTAGCCCCGGCAGATGTACAAACATCAGGGCAATATGATGGATAAGCTTTTGTAATTAATTTGGAAAACAAATCCAGCTTACTAAAAAGGAGAATTGAGGCAAATAAAACCGCTACTAAAACAATTAAACCTGCTCTTAAAAACTTAATTTTCATTAGTTTAAATGAAGGCAGGAGTTGACTGCAGGATATAGTAAGTTAAAAAGCTTGTCAACTCCACAAAAAATCGGCTCCATTAGGAGCGGGTAGATTTCCTGCCCTAAAATCCACCCGTCCCTACCAGAGCCGATCAACTCAAAGGGGCTTGACAACCCCTTCTAATCGTTTTAGTCTGATTACGATTTGTCTTGATATAGTTAGTTCCAAATTAACCTGTCCGCAAGACAAATCGAATGTACGAAGTACTTGAAAATTTACTTCGTTACAGTTTTGAAAGAGCATCTCTATTCGTGGCGAGTCCCACTAATCATTAGAGGAGAACCCAACGATGGCGATGCTCTTTTTTTATGCTTTTAGCACCCAATTTCAAAGTTCAAGAAAAAGTGTAACACTCCCTGTCAAATCTGTCAAACCCCATAATTCTAATGACACCGAATTATGTCCCACCTATAGTCAAAAATGATATCAAATAGGCCGTATGCACGGCAAAATTAAATTGGGTAATTTTTTTGTGGACAACTCGTGGAAAACTATTTAAAGAGGATTTTGATTGCTTGACCTACAAATTTGGCTTCTTTCGAGCTAAAAGGTAAGGTAAAACCAAGTCTGCGGGCCTCTTTGAGGCGCTTTTCCTGGGCAACCACTTCCCTAATCTCCCCCAAGAGGCCTACCTCCCCAACGGCTATAACTTTTCCACTCACGGGCTTATCAAAATAGGCAGAAGCAATCGAAAGACAAATCGCCAAATCGGTTGCTGGCTCGGTAACTTTAAGTCCTCCTGCTACATTTACAAAGACATCATATTCGTATAAAGGCAGACCGCAGCGCCGGGTTAAAACAGCCAAAAGGAGCTCGAGACGCCTAGAATCAATTCCCTGGGCAACTCTCCTGGGAATCATAAGCTTTGTAGGCACGACCAGTGCCTGAATTTCTACTAAAATAGGCCTTGTCCCCTGCATAACGGAAGTGGCAACACTTCCGGCCACGTCTTTTTTACCCCGTTCCAAAAATGCCTTTTCAATATCGGTAACGGGTATTAGTCCGGCATCCTCCATATTAAACACTCCAACTTCATCCGTCGGACCGAAACGGTTTTTGACGGCCCTGAGGACCCGTGTAGTCAGTGTTTTATCCCCCTCAAACCATAAGACGGTATCAACTATATGCGCAAGAACCGCCGGCCCAGCAACCGTTCCTTCTTTGGTTACATGACCAACCAGAAAAAGCGGAACATTCCTTTCCTTGGCTGCACGGAGGAGCCTAAAGGCACACTCCCTGACCTGCCCGACAGATCCGGCCATTCCGGATAGATCGCCTGTAGTCATAGTCTGAATTGAGTCTACAATCACGGCGGAAAGGTCCTTGTCCATGACTGATATTTGGTCAACTACACTGTCCGCATCCGTCTCTTCCAGTAGACTTATATTGTTCTTTTTGATACCAAGTCTGTCGGCCCTAACCTTAACCTGGCTGGCCGATTCCTCACCGCAAACATACAAAACTGTGCCTAAAGTTTCCGAGATTTGGGTTAGAAGCGTGGATTTTCCGATACCCGGTTCCCCGGCTATAAGAACCACCTGCCCGGGTACAAGTCCCCCACCGAGCACCCTATCCAGTTCCGAAATTTTTGTGGAAATACGCCTGGTGGCAATTTGTTTTATATCGGAAAGCTTCTGAATTTTTGCGCCTGGACGCCGGGATTGATTTGACTTCGTTTTTTGCGATTTAGAACTTACATCGACAACAGTTTCGACGAGTGAATTCCAGGTTCCGCACTCGGGGCACTTTCCCAGCCAGCCGGTGGATTCATATCCGCACTGTTGGCAGACATATTTTGAGTGAAGTGACATCAAGTGAATAATACCACAAAATTTTTTGGGCAAATTGACTCCGCGTTCTGATGCATATAAGATGTAGCCATGGACGAAAAACCAATGCCCACTTCGGCACTTCTGGCAACAAGGGAAGCCCAAGCGTACAAAGATAAAGATTTGGCTTTGAAATCGCTTGTTAATATTCCCGACAATTTTGAACCGGTCTTCAGTGAAAACAAAGCTACCGGGCAACTTAGTAAGGATGCATGGAACGCCTCGACCAAACTCGCCTGGGCACTAAGAACTGCGGGCCAAACTGTTCAGGATAGTCAGGATCCGAGTAAGAAAACAGTAAAAGATGAAAAGATCGTTGAGGAAATTTTAGACGCGGTTAAGGATAAACCCAGAATGAGATTTTATGTTGTTTATCAGCTTCTTTCGGATTCTTTCGAGAATGACGCAGATACCGGAAATATACTTGGGGCTGTGTCCCCCGAACTACACAAATTTGCTTACGACACGATGGAAGAAGGTTTGAAGACAACACACGATCCGAAAGAGTTGGAGATGTTCCACTATATAGCTGCACGCGTTGCGGGATTTGGTGCAAGCTACTTGGGAAAAAATGAAATTTTGAAGCTCTTCCGCGTACTTAAAGACAGAAAAGATGCAGGAGACCAATTCCTGGAAAGTGCTGAGGCTACCGGGCCAATGACCGAAATAATCAATAGTGTCAACAACATTAAACCCGAGGTTCTTCAATAAAGTTGTTTTTTCCAATTAAAAACCCCTCTGAGAGTAAAGATCACTCTTTTGCCAGAGGGGTTTTTGGGTAAAACAAAGGCGTAGGAAAGAAATTATTGTGCCGGGGTAAGCGGCGGGAGGGTTGGAAAATCCGAGCAATTGACTTCTTGCATTGCTACATTCGGATCGCTCCGGAGATCAGTTGGTGTATCAGTCAGGGTATCACCCGACTTATTCGGATATGAATCCTGCCAACCGTTCTTGTCGAACCAACTCAACTCCCCCCTTGGAACTCCAAATGTTGAAAACTTTGTGAAGTTCCAAACGAGCCAGCGGACAGGCACTCCCGAAAGAAGCATCTCGACGCATCGCGTCTTTTGCTTGTCATTTGGGGGGCCATACCTGGTCCAGCTATTGATTACTCCTTCAACTCGGGATTGTGCATCCGGGTTTAACAACGGAGTATGAGCCGGATTATGGGCATCCGATAAGGGAATAAGATCTGTCCCCAACTGGATGGTTTGATGCGGCGTCAAACAATATGCCGCTGCGGCAAAAAGGCACGCCGTAAGGACAAGGAACATGCTGATTCCTTTCAACGAACCGGTCATGGGGGCTCCCTTCAGAATAATCAGGATACAATTTCGTTCACGATCTCGTAGTCCGAGAGATTCTCAGGCAACCGGTTCGTGAACGAATCTTTCTTTCCTATTGGTAAGGTGCAATTTAAGGCTAAATTGAGCCTCGCAATTGAGACTAAATATAAGTCTTAAAAGTGTCTTATAGTATCATCTTTGAGGCCAAAAGTCAAGTCTATAGGGTATATTTATATAACAATTTCAACTTGCAAAACCGGAATTTAAAAATGATAATGGGACTATGAACGAGGAAGAGATTTTAACCGAAGCTAACCTCGAACCGGAAGTCCTGGAAAGTATTTACACGTACGAAAAGGGTGTTATTCAAAAATTAAATCAATTTCTGGAAAGTCAGCAGGAGGGAGCGGTTCTCGAAAACACATCCTCAGGGGTGACATTCAGGATAGAAAAACCGCGCCATCATTTTTACAAACTTGTTTTTTCTGGAGACAGATCTCTGGAAAGTGTGCTTCTGAGCGCCGAAGGAGGCAATGCCGCGATAGAAATAAACAGACCCGGCAAGATGAAAGATGAGTATTTGGGTTCAATCGATATGAATCCTTCGGGCGGCGCCGAAATTAAAATCGCTCCAAACAAAATCAGAATTTATGGAAGTTTTGAAAGCTTCAAAGTAAGAATGGATAAGATTGTTGATGATATAAAAAGTTCAATTCCCTACACGGAAGGCAGCTAAAAAATTATGGACCAAAATAAAATATACTTTTTCGGCTACGGTGCAAATAGGGACGCTCAGAAAATTTCAAAAGTTCTAGGCAAAACTCCTATCTATCACATTGGAGCCGAGCTTGAAGGTTATCAACTTGTTTATCAAACTTTAGATCAGATTCCCGATCCTCCCAGAAAGCTACTGGAAGCCGCCTGGGGCAACACTTTTAAAGCCTATACAATCAACCAAGGGTCTGGCGTTGTGGGTGGAGTTGTTTGGGAATTTGAGCCTGAAGATCTTGTGGTAATGAAAAAGTGGGAGTTCGACGGAGTTTGGAGGCAGTTTATTCCCGTAAAAATCAAAGCTTCCGATGGAAAAATAATTGATGCCATAACCGAGAAAGCAATTAAAAGTGATCTTAATTCGGGATCTTACGACGGACTAAATTATCCGAACAACCTCAACATCAATGAGCATCTGATCACTGATACGGAACAAATAAATGAGGACGTTTACAAGGTCGAGATGTTAAGAAAGCTACGGAGTGAACTTCTATCCGTCCCGCAACCCGCGACTACCTAAAGTTATTTTACTTGTACCCGACCGGAACTGAAGTCAAAACGAGACCCAAAGCAATTCTTTTGTCCTTCATATTAACCTCTTCAATCGTGCATTTGACCTCAGCACCAACCGCAAGTTTCATGGACGGCGGAATCTGAGTAATATGGATTAAGCCCTCAACTCCGGGGGTTAGCTCAACAAAAGCCCCGAAATCTGAAATTCTGACGATCTTCCCTGTAACTTTTTCTTCCGGCTTAAACTTTTTCTCAACATCTTCCCAGGGATCTTTCATAGCGTGCTTAATAGAAAGCGCGAGTTTGCCTTCATGCGCGGCCAGGACTTTTACCTTGACCTTATCTCCCTCATGAATAACGTCCGACGGAAGATTAACTCTGGAAAAGGAAAGTTCCGAAACATGAACCAGCCCTTCAACTTCGACTTTCTCTTTTTTGACGGGAACTTCAATTTTTACGAAAGCGCCAAAAGGTGCAACGGTGGTAACAACTCCTTCATAAATTTCCCCTTCTTTAATCTTCTTCAAGGCATCTTTAACCAGAGCAATATTCCCTGCTTCCGACACTTCTTTCTCAGAAAGGACAACTTTATTGTTCGCTTTATCAACTTCCATCACCTTGGCTTTGAAGTACTTTCCGACCAAGTTTTGAGCATTTCCAGTAACTTCTTTTCCAAGTTGAGAGGTCGGGATGAATCCTTCAATTCCAAGTACATCAACTACAAATCCCGGAGTACTAACTCCCTTACCAAGAACCGGCACTTCTTCTCCAGATTTCTTTGCTTCCTCAAGTTTAACCCAGCTCACATCCTTCATTGCATCTTTGAGTCCCAAAATAGTTGTACCTTCGCGGGTCTCGGGAACAAGTACTGTTACCATTACCATGTCCCCCACTTTAAGTCCTCCTATAAATTCTTTTGCGTCTGTGTAGCCCTTTTCTTTTACAATTCCTTCGGATTTACCGCCGATATCAAATAGTACTACTGTTGGAGAAATGGAAAGAACCTTCCCGTTAACTCTTTGACCTTTTGTAAAACTCTGAACTTTGCTTTTGGCACGAGCGAGGAGCTCCGCCATGGTTATACCTTTACCTGAAGTTGATTTTGTAATCACTATTCATTACCGCCTTTCTTTTCGTAATATGCGTATTGTACGCCTGAAAACATAAACTGACAAGAAGAAAAACCTCCTTACCGCCTGCCGAAAAATTGTGTTTATATTAACCACAACCTCCGGCAGACGGCATAAGAATCACAGAGTTTCCTCTATCCGTTATTTATCGGGCCAACCGATTCTGGTAAAAAAGTCCGACAGCAGACATGAGATCGCCCGTAGGCTAAGCATGCTGCCAACAACAATAACGGCAATTTCAACAATTTTCCGGATCATTCACACCCTCCTTTTCTCTTTCTTTCTCTGATGAACGGAGAGTTCTTTCAAGCACCAGGGGTGCCAGAAAGATTACTGCGATGACCAGGGCCAAACCGATAACTCCAAGAATATCCTGCACACTCATCGTATTCATTGATTCTCCTTCTGGATTAGAATTTCTTGCCGAGTAGAATTACCGACGGAAAGCCCAAACAAAAATATTTTCAGGTGCATCAAGCTTTGCGTATGCAATGCAAAGTGTGAAGCCATTGTACAACTAAACCCGTTTTTCCACCACAAAAAATCCCCCGTTTTACCGGAGGATTTTCCAATTTGAAGATTTAGCTTTCAAAGCATTGTTCTGGCGGTGACATATTTTCGCGCTCAGTTGCCCGAGAACTATCGTCTGCGCTAATCCGTTTCACTTCTGTGTTCGGAAAGGGAACAGGTGGAGCCAGATCGCTCGAACCACCAGAACACTGCTTTGAAAAAATCAATTTTTTTGTTTTTAATTTACTTTAGAAAAGGAAGGTCGCGTCCCAAATGTGGGATCACAAGGATCAATCTATTCGTACAGGTAACCTTAAACCCTTACGGGTCTTCCAGTGCCTGCCGATTAACCTGGTCTTCTGCCAGGGATTTAATGCGGAATCCTAATCTTGGAGTTGGCTTCCCACTTAGATGCTTTCAGCGGTTATCCGTTGGGAATGTAGCTACCCGGCGTTACTGCTGACGCAATAACCGGCACACCAGGGATTCCCCCAGGGAGGTCCTCTCGTACTGTCCCCAGCTCTCCTCAAGATTCCAACGCTTCCACAGGATAGAGTCCGACATAATAGTTTTAAATTTCAAGACGGACGTCTTGAAAACCTACGATCGCTCGTAGGATCAGGCCATATCTTACCTAATCTTATCGATTAAGTTCTGACGTATGGTCGTTGAGGATTCCCCTTTCAGGGTCTTTCCTGCTGATTGTCCGCACTTGATGCATTATTACTTTTTAAGTAGCACAAGATTCACCGGATTTTCCAGCAAACAGTCAGATTTATTTTGGTGGCGAGCCAAAACTATACCTAGAAATAACAAAATATACTAACCTCTACTCCTTGATAAAAATCAAGAATGATTCAAAAACGTTTGTATAGTAAAGACAGCTTAGAACTTGTCACCATAATATGTTTATGGTCAACTGTCTCACGACGTTCTGAACCCAGCTCGCGTATCACTTTAACGGGCGAACAGACCGACCCTTGGCACCTTCTTCAGCGCCAGGATGTGATGAGCCGACATCGAGGTAGCGAACCGCGCCGTCGCTATGGACGCTCGGGCGCGACTACTCTGTTATCCCCGGGGTAGCTTTTATCCATTAAGCTCCAGGCATACCCACTATGCCTTGGAGGATCACTAAGACCTACTTTCGTACCTGCTCGACCCGTCGGTCTCGCAGTCAAGCTGGCTTAAACCTTTACGCTTTGAACCGCCATTTCCATCGGCGGAAAGCCAACCTTTGTGTCCCTGCGTTACAATTTAGCAGGGTACCGCCCCAGTAAAACTGCCCGGCAAACACATTCCTCGAACGCGTATTCAACGCTCCTAAGTTAGCCTCACATTTTTCAACGAGTGGTATTACAAGGTTGCCTTGCGGCTCCCACCTATTCTAGACAATCAAAAAATATGAAAGCAATATCTACCTGCAGTAAAGCTCCACGGGGTCTTTTTGTCCATGTGGAAGTAGGCCGCGTCTTCACAGCCATCGCTATTTCGCCGAGTAAACCCTCAAGACAGTTATTAGCTCGTTACGCTATTCATGCGGGCCAGAACTCACCTGGCAAGGAACTTCGCTACCTTAGAACAGTTATAGTTACTGCTGCCGTTCACCGGAGCTTAAATTCGGAGCACTCACCTTGCGATGAACACCCCTCCTCTTAACTTACCGGCACTGGACAAGCGTCAGCCCGTATACAGCGGCTTTCGCCTTTGCACGGACCTGTGTTTTTGATAAACAGTCGACTAATAAACTTTAGTTGTAACCTATCTTGCGATAGGCAATCCATCTCCCTAAGTTACGGATAGTTTTTTTGCCGAGTTCCTTGAGGATTTGTCTCTCGATCGTCTTAGGATACTCTCCCAGTCCACCTGTGTCGGTTTGCGGTACGGCTTATGTTAACTCTCACTACGAATCTTTTCTCGTAAACTGAAACGTTCGGAATAGCCTCCCTCGCGGGAAACTTTGCACCACCTCGATTAAACGCTGTGACGGATTTTCCATTCACAACTGTCTTGGCTTCTGCACTTTACTTCACGAAAAAGCTCCGAAATTCCTGCTTAGTCAATCCCTAGTTGATAACGATTTAACACAAATATTGGAATTTTGACCAATCACCCATCGACTACGCCAAAACGGCCTCGCCTTAGGTGCCGACTAACCCACTGTGAACGAATCTAGCAGTGGAAACCTTGGACATTCGACGCGCCAGATTCTCACTGGCGTTGTACGCTACTCAAGCCGACATTCTCACTCCCAATCGCTCCAGCAAACCTTCCGGTTCACCTTCACCGCAATTGGAACGCTCCCCTACCACTCCTTCCTGAATAAATTCAGAAAAAAATCTCTAGCTTCGGCATACATCTTATCCTCGATAAATCTTGGGCGCTCCCTCCCATCGACCAGTGAGCTGTTACGCTATCTTTAAAGGGTGGCTGCTTCTAAGCCAACCTCCTGGCTGTCTGAGAAAAGAAACTTCCTTTCAAACTTAGATGTAATTTAGAGGCCTTAACTGAGAGTCAAGGGTTGTTTCCCTTTCGTCGCATCAGCTTAGCCCGATGCGGCTTTCTACCATGATAATTCACGCTAGCATTCGGAGTTTGATTGAGTAAAATTGCTTGCGCTCTCTCACCCATCCAGTGCTCTACAACCAGCAGAACTTTACATGGCACGGTCCCCATAGACCTTTCGGGGAGAACCAGCTATCTCTGGGTTCGATAAGTATATTGCCCCTAACCACAAGTCATCCCATGTCATTGCAACGACAACGGGTTCGGGCCTCCCACCCTCTTTCGAGAGTGTTCACCCTGCTCGAGGTTAGCTCACCCAGCTTCGGGTCTTCCAGTTACTCCAAACGCGCTATTAACACTCGGTTTCCCTATGCCTCCCCACATTAATGTGGTTAGACAACGAAGTAACTGAAAACTCGCCGGCTCATTCTTCAATAGGCACGCGATCACTCCCTTACGGAAGCTCTCACGGTTTGTCAGCAAACAGTTTCAGGTTCTATTTCATTGGGCGTCTCGCCCAGCTTTTCACCTTTCCCTCACGGTACTAGTTCACTATCGCTCTTTCGTCTTATTTAGTCTTGGAGGATGGTTCCCCCGGATTCCCACAAGGTATGTGCCCCGTGGTACTTGGGAATTCCCTAGGGTAATATTTGATTTCGCGTACGAGATTTTCACTCTCTGTGATTGGCCATTCCAAGCCATTCCGCTATCAAATACTAATCCCACATTGGGCTCCCGCAACCCCCCGCGTCACCGAAGTGACATGAGGTTTAGACTGTTCCGTTTTCGCTCGCCGCTACTAACGGAATCTCAATTGATTTATTTTCCTCGACCTACTGAGATGTTTCAGTTCGGCCGGTTTCCTCTCGACACTCTATAAACACTCTTGCGAGCACTTTTTTAAGCGCGAGTTCCGCGTAAAACGCGGTAGGTTTCCCCATTCGGACACCGTCGGATCAAAGGATCGTGGCTCCTCCCCGGCGACTTTCGCGACCATGTACGTCCTTCTTAGGAGACGAAAAGCAAGGCATTCACTGTCTGCTTTTTTTAACTTGCGATCCCACACTCCTGAAACAAGTTTCAGGATATAGGACGCGACCTTCCTCTTCTACATTTACTCCAACGCTAGTTGGAGCAAACAAAAAAATCATAATCTTCAAATTTTAAAGATCTATTCACCGCTGCTAAGCGGATCAGTGTGGACTTAGTAGGAATCGAACCTACTTAAATACCTTTAAGCCCTAATAAACTTTGGGTGGACTCGGGCGGGGTCGAACCGCCTACCTCCTCATTGCAAATGAGGTGTTCAGCCAGATAAACTTCGAGCCCAAAAAATTATTTTTTGATGCCCATTTTTGCCTGTAGCACCGCGATTTCGGCTTTCAAGCTTGCAACATAATCTTGCAAAACTTTTAATTCCGATGACGCTAGTTCACCCGATGCTGATTCGTGGGCAACTCCCCTGAAATGACTCAGGCGAAACGCGACTTTAGCCTCATATTCTTCTAACTTTTTCAAAAGTGCATCTAACTTTTCTTGATCAGTTTGAACAGTTGTCATACAACAAAAAACCGACCTTTTGAGGCCGGTTAAAGCTTAAAATTACCCTTAAATTTTAGCCACGCAGGGTGGCTAGGATTTTTTGAAAAAATTTCTTTAAGGTTTCCATTAAGTTTTCCGAACTCAAAAGTGTAAGCAGAATTATATCGTGATTAGAAAGAAGCGTCAAGAGCAGATTTGGTGGGTGCGCATGGGATCGAACCATGGACCTCGTTCTTATCAGGAACGCGCTCTACCACTGAGCCACGCACCCAAACTGAAGCATATTTTAACACGGCAACTATTTTTATACCAACACTTTATTTAGAACTAACTATAGAAGCCTTGGAATAACAATCTTTTCTATTCCTCTCTTTTTCGAGATCGTCTAACCTTTGATACACCCTCGCCATTTGGTCCGCATTCATACCCCGAACTTCCCGACCGAATCTGGTTTCCCAAATAAAATTATTAATATCAAAAAATTGCCTCTTATTCTTACTGTCTAAGCCACGTGCTGTTCTCTCCATTTTTGCTGCTTCAATATAAAATTTCAAACCCTCTAAGTGAGTCATCGGTTGTTCATTTTTCTCCAATGCCTCAATTCCTTTTTCTTGTAGTTTTTTCGCAAAGAGAGCCATCCTTATTCGGATTTGACTTACGGAACCACCAAATTCATTCAACATTCTTTCATCTATTGCAGCTTCAACAATCCTTCTATACTCACTTCGGTCACGTTTCCAGTCTTTAACAAAAGACGAAGGGTACTTAAAAATACCTTTACTCTTAAGGAAAACTTTCACAGACTCGTCTTTTCCTGAGATAAAGTTCCACTTAAGATCAAACCAATTAATTTTGTTTGCCATGCTTGATAATTTCCTCCTCCCACTATGTTTATAGACACTCGGAGTTCATTATGTCAAGATTGACACTACTACGCTTTTGAGGCTAAAATTAGGCGCCCCGTTTTTAGCTTCTCTTTAGTTTGAATATCATAACAATTAGGGTCCTGGTTCTTGGACAAGCAAAGTTAACAATATATAATAGAAGTGAATTCTATGGAAAGTTCACTGTCCACCCTTTTTCTTAAGCTGCCGCGGAATATCGAAATCACCCCCGAAGCCGCGAAGACTTTTCTGTCGGCTCTCACCCAAATTAATTCCGTCTCCCCTCTGAAAAAACTATTCGGTACAAAACCGCTTCCGCTTGCTTTGGAAATTGCTTCAGTAAACCAACAAATCAGGTTTCTTATTACCTGCGATCCTTCCCTTGTTCCTTTTGTACAAGCCCAGCTCCAAAGCAACTACCCGCTCGTTGTCATTGAAAAAGTGACAGATCCTCTTGCTGGGGTTCCTCTTGTTGTCAAGGAACTAAAACCGGCAAAAGGAAATTATTATCCTGTAGGAACTTACGATAAGTTTACCGATGTTGATCCAATGAGTTCGGTCCTCTCCGTTTTGTCCAAAGCCGAGCCGACGGAGTTAATAGTGGTTCAAATCGCACTCGAATCGGCAGGCACCGGATGGCAGTCAAGAGGAGCCGCGTATGCCGACCACGGCACCAAAAACGAAGATGGATCTTATTCCCCAAGAGCGGACAAAATGATAATTACTGAGAAAGTTTCTTACCCGGGTTTTAAGGTATCAATCCGCTTAATATCAAACACGAATAAATCCCTAACGGAACTAACCAGTTCTTTCGGAGTTTACAATAGAGCCGACGCCAATCATTTTTCGGGTAAAAGTCCAGGACTTTTCGGAGGAGGCGATCCGATTCCTGCCGCATTGTCCAGAAAAGTAACCGGAAATAATGTCCTAAATATTCTTGAACTCGCCACCCTCTGGCATCTTCCCAGCGACAAAATAAAAGTTACCGGAATTGCCTGGGGAACAAAGGTTCTTTCCGAACCGCCCGAAAACCTTCCCAACGCAATTACGGCAACAGACGAAGACAAAGAGCACATCAACTTTTTTGGACGAACCATCTTCAAAAACCGGGATACAATCTTCGGCATAAAAGACATCGATCGACGCCGTCACATTTGGGCAATCGGAAAAACCGGAACCGGAAAATCAACTTTAATTGCCAACATGGCAATTGATGATATTAAAAAAGACCGCGGCATGGCAATAATTGATCCTCACGGGGACCTTTCCGAAATAATTTTAGACTACATTCCAAAGCGGAGAATTAATGACGTCATTTATTTTAACCCCGCCGATACCGACTACCCGATTTCAATTAACCCCTTGGAGGTAACCAATAAAGAAGAGGCGGAGTTGGTCGTTTCCGGAATCGTCTCCATTTTCAATAAGATTTTCGGCTTTTCCTGGGGTCCGAGACTCGAATATATTTTACGTAATTCGCTGTTCACTTTGGCCCAGGTCCCAAACTCTACCCTGAAAGACGTTCCCCTCCTTCTTACCAATAAACTCTTCAGGTCAAGGATTGAGGATTCCTTAACTGATGAAACCATGAAGCAGTTCTGGCGCGACGAATTTGACAAAATGCCGGAAAGACTTCAACAGGAGGCTATCTCCCCCATTTTAAATAAAGTCGGGCAGTTTGTGACCTCTCCCCTAATCCGAACCGTCATAGGACACCCCAAAAGTTCAATTAAACTCGATGATGTTATGAATCAGGGAAAAATTCTCATTGCAAATATGTCCCAGGGACGTCTGGGTGAGGATAATGCCGCACTACTCGGTGCCATGATTATCACAAAATTCCAACTTGCGGCAATGCATAGAGTCGATATACCCGAAGAGCAAAGAAAAGACTTCTATTTATATGTTGATGAGTTTCAGAACTTTGCCACCGGCTCTTTCATTAAGATTATGTCGGAGGCGAGGAAATATAGACTCGATATTATGCTTGCAAACCAGTATATGGCCCAACTTCCGGAAGAAGTTACCAAAGCAATTTTGGGAAATGCCGGAACGGTTATGACTTTTGCCGTTGGTGCTGGAGACGCCGATATATTAACCAAAGAATTCTCCGAAGTTTTTACCGCCCAAGACCTAATAGATCTTGGTAAATATCAAATCGCCGCCAAAATGACAATCGATTCACAGGTAACCCGCCCGTTTGTCGCCACAACTCTACCCCTGCCGATTTCAAGTAACCTAAATAGACAAACCGTAATTCAAGTCTCGCGCGAACGCTGGACCAAACAGGCAAGTAAAGAAACTATTCCGAATTATAATTTCGGCAGCCAAACCCCAATTCCTACACCGTCCCCGCAAGCCAGACCACCCCAAAACCCGGGTTACCACCGCAACTTCAAGTAACTGAAATTTGAATCCCCGCTAATTACTGCTACAATCTAGGTGATTTTTCAGTCCAGCCTGCTACCCGGATATTGAAAACAGCTAGCCCCTTAACTCATCAGGAAAAATCCAAATCAGAAGGGAGGTGTGTCATGACAAATCGTTCCGACTCCGTCTTGGTAATCACGACTTTTGTAATCGCTTTCTTTGTTTTTGCCTGTCATATTACGGTTATAACTCCGTCCCCCGCAGCTTTGGCACGCACTCCAGCCTTGACGCCAATATACCCGTCAACGCCGAGTCCGGTTCCAACTACTGTGGATGTACCTGCGGTTCTAAAAACCAACGGCTTTAACCTTAATACCGGACTTGAAACAGAGTGCGGCAGTCCGTGTACAATTTACGTCAATCCCGGTCACTCGATGGTCACGGTTCTTTATGCAAATGGGGTCAATCTGCTCATTATCCCCATTAACTCCGATAGCGAAGTTGCAGGCCTCGTTGAAGATATGACTACAGAGATCTATGGTCCGGGCATAGCGGCGTGGATTATGGAACACTTGATGGATGCAAAAGACCAACCGCAATCACACAACTTTGGAGGGTTGGAAGTTCAAATGGATAAAAGGCCATCCGGTCTAACCGCAGATCCGGTAATTCGGATAATTTTCATTCCACTCGGAAATGCGGAGGCATAAATTTCAAGTCAAGGAGAATGACATGAAGAAAAAAGCTGTAACCTTAATTGCTTTTGTAATTCTCGGACTGATACTTTCGGCGTGTTTGGCAGTGCCCCCGGCTCCGACTCCGCCGATACTCTGGCCGGCAACACCAATGACGACACCAACCGCCGAAACGCCTTATCCGAGCCCCACGGCAATTACCCCTGTTCCGGTTCAGACGCCGACCTCGACTTTGTCAGAAGGACAAGCGGCAATAGAATCGGTTTGGGCGGTTCAAAAACCCTTGATTGAAGCGGGACTAGCCGAAGTTTTCAAAAAAACGGCAATTCCTTTTCTTTCATCGGTTCTTGATATCACCACCCCACTACCCGACACACCCGAGGGACATTGTAAGGCAATGAGACTCTGGGATCCGTATTTCCCAGTGCCCGATAACTTGCCGCAATGCCAATCAGATGGAAATCCGCTGAACTACCCCGGATTTTCCACCATCCCACTGGAAACACGCGGTGGAAATGATTTCATACTGAAGGTGTTTCCGTTCCTCCCGCATTCCAGGTTTATCGCCGGCAAGAATTACAATCTTTTGCCTGCACCTGGCGGAGCGTACTACGGAATGTGGGTTGGGGACAATTACCAAGTGGTAACGGTTTGCGGAACAGCAGATACTCCGCCGGTAAACAGCATCTACCTGAACTTCCCATATCTGAAAGACGCCGTCGGGATGTTTATCAAAAACCCAAGCACAAATGTCTACATCGAGGTAATCTCAAACCGCAATGCCTGGTTTTCGTCCGGATGGACCGACGGTACCGGCTGGACGGAAATGTTCAAAGTTTGCCCCTAGGCAAAAAGGAGGAAAAATGGAAAAAGAAAGGGAAAAGGAACGAGGCCAGGGACTCGTGGAGTACGCCCTTATCGCAACACTCGTTCTTTCCGTTATAGCCGTTGCGATTTGGTTCGGGTGGCCCATCATTAAGAATATCGCAAGCGAGATTCTAAGCCGTGACGTTAGCCCATATTCCGGGCATAGTTGCGATGCGGATGGCCAACTCTGCCAATACATATTTGTGTTCGCCCTGTTCCCATTGAAGGAGAAGTTCATACGACTGAACAAATGCAAGCCGCAATGAGCTTTTCTTTCAACATCATGCCAAACCGGCAGACTCTAACCCAAGGGGGTTAATAAGAGTCTGCCGGTTTTTCGTGGCAAAAATAGCCTACACGGCTTAACGCGAGGATATTTTATAGATATCCTATAATTTGACAATTTAGACATTTTTGTGTATACTTCCCCAAAGTAAGTTCGAAGGAACCTTAAATCAATCGGAAAGGAGAGGCAAATGAACCGCCTGAAGTTGTTCGTGCTTGAAAATGGCCAAGGATTGGTCGAATATGCGCTCATCTTGACTATGTGTGCTTTGGTGCTGGTAGCCGTTATCGGCTACATCGCGCCGGAAGTCCACCTGGTCGCAATTCAGATTCTGACCAATGACGTTGCGCCATACCGTAACCCACCGGGGACATGTGACGGAAGCGGCGTTTGCACGCCAACTTTAACTCCCGTTCACTAAGCATTTTTCCATTCCCCCGCTATACGGCGTGTTTCCTGACCGCAAGGTCACTTTAGGAGACACGCCGGTTTTTTTTGGCAAAAAAGTTTTTCCCACAAAAAATCCCCTGTCAAAAGGGGATTTTTCGTTTGGGCTCAATAAGCCGAATAATGGGAATAAAGTTAATTATATGAATCCAAGATGTGACCGGAAGCGTTTGACTCCGTTTTATTACTCGCCCAATGGCGAGAGGTCAAAACGGCAGACTTAAAAACCGGGTGTGTAACTCACACTCCTTAGAAAGGAGGTGATCCATCCGCACCTTCCAGTACGGATACCTTGTTACGACTTAGTGCTTATCGCTGGCTTCACCTTGGTCCGATACAATCGAACTTAAGGTGCTTCCAACTTTACTCACTTGACGGGCGGTGTGTACAAGACCCGAGAACGTATTCACCGCAACGTAGCTGATTTGCGATTACTACCAATTCCGCGTTCATGGGGGCGAATTGCAGCCCCCAATCCCCACTGAGAAGCCGTTTTTGGGATTAGCTCCGTCTTGCGACTTGGCTACCCTCTGTCGGCTCCATTGTAGCATGTGTGTAGCCCCAGCTATAAGGGCCATGCTGACCTGACGTCGTCCTCACTTCCCCTAAAAATAAATTTTAGGAGTCTCCTAAGAATATTCAACTTAGGACAAGGGTTGCGCTCGTTACCCCACTGAAGGGAACACCCTACGGCACGAGCTGACGACGGCCATGCAACACCTGTGATACCATCAATATTTCTAAAGATTTGCTCCCATTTCTGGATGCATAAACGGTATCATGTCAAGGCTGGGTAAGGTTCTTCGTTTCGTCTCGAATTAAACCACATGCTCCACTGGTTGTGCGGGTCCCCGTCAATTCCTTTGAGTTTTAGCCTTGCGGCCGTACTCCCCAGGCGGCTCGTTTAACGCGTTAGCTTACGGGGCCAGTGGTAAACCACTAACCCCTAACGAGCAAAGTTTACGGCTAGGACTACAGGGGTCTCTAATCCCTTTCGCTCCCCTAGCTGTCGTTCCTCAGCGTCATTAATTGGTTAGTTTCCTGCCTTCGCCCTCGGAGTTCCTGATGATATCAACG